>JRYK01000203.1_pt1 | contig 214181 bp, 178 predicted proteins | sample 235381 | NCBI WGS metagenome assembly JRYK01 (sample SAMN03074220, study PRJNA261476) | activated sludge metagenome | biome: Wastewater Treatment Plant; feature: Wastewater; material: Activated sludge; isolation source: activated biomass of a wastewaster treatment plant treating hydrocarbon... ... | reverse complement strand
GCCACGCGCTGTACACCGACGAATGGAATGGTAAGTATCGAACTGGGAAGTATTATACCAAACCGCAATTAATTTTTACGAGTTCCTGTGAGCTATTGCAATTTTTGCCCTGCGTTGTAAACCGCAGCTAAAAAAAGAATCACAGGAGAATTGTTTCATATAAAAATAAAACGACCTTGTATATGAATTGAAATTTTTCCCCATCAGATAGGCGTTAAAAAATTTCGATAAAAAAAATTACCTACCGTGTACCGGTCAATATTGGAATTAAACAATAAGTGAGAAGTGTTATCATGATCACGCTGATGACATTGATGACCAGTCCAACCTTTAGCATTGAACTCAAAGGAATTTTACCGCTTGAAAATACAATCGCATTTGGCGGTGTACCCATAGGCAGCATTCCTGCGCAGCTGGCTGCCAAGGTCATGGGAATTCCCAAAATCAATGGATTTAATTCCAAAGTGTAACTTACCGAAGTGAGAATTGGAGCCATGATCATCACCTGTGCAATATTGCTCATGACTTCACTGAGTAAGATAGAAATGACAGCGACCATGAATATCAACCACACCAATTGATTGGGTGCATACGCAGCAAGGAAATCACCGATCCTTTGCATGATTCCCGTACTTTCAAGGCCCTTTGCCATGGTTAAACCGCCACCAAACAAGATTAAAATCCCCCACGCCATTTTATGGGTATCTTCCCAGGTTAATAAATAAGAACTCTTATCACTCGAAAAGTCTGTATCGGTTAAGTTGGTTTCAGAACTTCCAGAGGGGATGACAAAAAGTAGGATTGCACAGAATATGGCTATACCTGTATCACTTAAATCCAGCTTAAATAAATATACCCACACATCTTTCGTCATCCAAAGAAATGCTGCCGCTAAAAAAATCAGCATGACACGTTTCTCAGGTTGGGTCCAAGGTCCCAGCGCTCTTTTTATGCCCAATAGATAATTTTCTGCTTCTGAAGAAATTTCTTGCTGACCCCGAAACAACCACTTGGTAAACGCCAGGTAAATCATATATAAAATCAGAAGAGCTATTGGAAAACAAATTAGGGTCCACTCAAAAAAACTAATCCGAATATTCAAATTCTGCAACGCATATCCTACATATGCCGTATTGGGTGGAGTTCCCACAATGGTTGCAAGCCCACCGATGTTAGAGGCATAGGCAATACTTAACAATAAAGCTGTTTGCAACTTCGCAAATTCATCAGGTTTATACTGATGTTGAATTACTTTAAGTACCGAAAGCACAATGGGAAACATCATCAGGGTAGTTGCTGTATTGGAAATCCACATGCTGATCATAAATGTTGCAACCATAAATCCTAGCAATATTTGATTTCCCTTCATTCCCGTGCGGGCGATAATATTCATGGCAATTCTCTTGTGAAGGCCCCATTTTTCAATTGCCAGAGCAATAAAAAATCCGCCCATAAACAAGAAGATGACGGGATCCGCATAAGGCGCAGCAGTTTTTCCCAAAGATTCAATGCCCAACAGGGGAAATAAAACGATTGGAAACAGGGCTACCACAGGCATCGGTAGCAATTCAAAAATCCAACAACCCAACATCAATAAAGCGACGTTTGACATCCGCATTGGGATGTTCTCCAAATGAAAAGGATTGAACATCAAGTTCAACAGGATACTCAATATTGCCACACCAGCACCTATGTGGCGGCGTGTCCATGATTGATATAAGGTTTGCATGGCGGGCTAAAGAATCGCCACTATGTCTTTTTTGGCTTACCACGGACTCCTGTCCGGATATTAATGGCTTCAACACCCACTGAGAATGCCATTGCGAAATATATATAGGCCTTTGGAAAATGGAAATGCAAACCTTGTGCAACCAAAGCTGTTCCAATCATAATCAAAAAAGACAAAGCCAATACTTTGACCGCTGGATGTTTATTGACAAACCTGGCAATGGGTCCTGACAACCATAACATGACAAATACTGAAACCACAACAGCCGAAATCATTACCCAAATATTACTCACCATCCCAACAGCCGTTATGACGGAATCCAGTGAAAAAACAATATCGATCAATATGATCTGGAATATAATACTATTAAAACTGATATTCTTGGGTACATGGGCTTCTTCTTCCTGCGTACTGGCTTCTTCAACTTTGTGATGAATTTCTTTAACACTTTTAAAGATTAAAAACAATCCTCCAATCAATAAAATCAGGTCTCTACCCGATAAATTGAATTGCCAAATCGTTAAAATTGGTTGAGTAAGTTTCATGATCAGACTCAACGAAAACAATAAGGCGATTCTCGCAAATAATGCCAGAAAAAGTCCAATTCTCCTACCTTTTTCCTGTTGATCTACCGGTAGCTTATTGGTCAGAATGGAAATAAAAATAATGTTATCAATGCCCAAAACAATTTCCAATGCTACCAGCGTAATAAAACCAATAATGAGGTCCGGATTTAAGAAGGCTTCCATATGCTTTGTTCAAATTTAGTGCAAATAACGTCTTTTTTTCATTTCCTACGATTGCTCTGCCTGCCAATATTAAAAAAGGGCTCCAAACAATCTTGTATCCGGAGCCCTATTAATTGTATCGAAATCTAAAAATCTTAACCTCTAACTTTCATCATATTTTTTACCTGCTGCAATGGACCATTTTGCAAACGCACGTAATAAATTCCTGCAGGAGCTTCTTCAAGGTTACAACTGACTTCATAACTTCCTGCAGTCAAGTCTCCATCTTGCAAGGTTTGAATCACTGACCCTTCGTTATTGATGATCTGAATTAAGGTATGGCCACCAAAAGTTTCAAATTTGATTTTCGTAGAATGTACGAATGGATTAGGATATGCATAGAGCAAATTTTTTCCCAATTGATTGTTGTATTCGTGTACCGAGGTTGGAATGCAATTTCCTGGATCGAGAATAGGTAATTTTTGAAAATTCTTGAGTAAAATCGTTTCAAGATCTGGATCGGGAACACAAAACCAGTCGCCCAAGATAGAAGCATAGACGGAACGAAAATCATATTGCATTGGAAGATTAGAATTGCCATTGGATTTTGGATCAATGACCGGATTCGTTCCAACCACTCCTCCTTTTACTTTCGCACCAAATACAAACATCGGTTGAGCGGCTCCGTGATCGGTACCCCCAGAAGCATTGGCAATAACCCTTCTTCCAAATTCGGAAAAGGTCATACCGAGTACACGATTTTCAAACCCAAGTAATTTAACGTCATCCATGAATGCACCTATGGCATCTGAAAGACCTTTCAACAGGTTGTTATGTGTTCCTGTACTCGTATCTGATGAATTTGCCTGATTAGAATGCGTGTCATAACCACCCGTACTTAACCAAAAAATCCGGGTTTTGATTCCACCTGAAATCAATTTTGCAACAATTCCCAATTGCTGGCCCAAGGTATAACCCAACTCATTGTTCTTTGGATATAGGGCTGACTTATTGGTTCCTTTGTCTGCTGCATTTTTAACAGAATCACCGTATTTATCTGTTTGACGTTGAACTTCTCTTACATAGGCCAATTCTTTACCCAAGTAATTGGATGGGGCAGGATCGACAAACAAACTGCCGGTCAGATTCAAAGGATCAGAGGTATTTGAAATAGAAATTGCCATTGGCACCCCTTGATTTTGTAAACCCACCACGACATTGCCACCAATTCTGATCCCCAAGGGGTCTGGCATATCTGTATTCGGGAAACCTACTGGGTAATTTGGCCATTCATAGCTTAAATAACGACCCGCCCAACCAGAATTTAAATATGCAGTGGAATCTGCTCCGGTCATCATGATGTCAGTCGCCCTGAAATGAGAATAACTGAATTTTGGATAACCAACACCTTGAATTACTGCCATTTTTCCTTCATTGTATAAATCATACATCCTGGTCATTCCAGGCTGTAAACCGGTAGCGTCGTTGGTACCTCCCAACTTTAATACTTTATTTTCGGGAATCAACAAACGTTGGCGGATGGTCGGAAGGGATAATGCTGCATATTGATCCAATGGGATTACCGTACCTAAACCGTCGTTCCCTCCACTCAATTGGATAATCACCAACACCCGATCGGTATCAAACAGGGAATTTTCTAAAGCCGTGAGAAGGGGATTTGAAGCATATGCCGTAACCGTCATTCCACCAATGGTAACAGGAACGGACTGTAAAAATGATCTTCTTTTCATATTAAATGATTTTAGGAGCTTTTAAATTAACAAAGGTGAAATTCTGCGGACGACATCAGGTAAATAAACAAATCCTGAAGCATGGTCGGAACACGTCGACCTTCTGGGTCTGTTGTATTGGGATTGGCAATATAAGTATCCCATGCATCAGTCCAATAATGGTCAGAAGCTTGTCCAAGCAACAGATAGTTTGTTTTCAATTGATCCTTAACGCCCTGTGTTACAGGAGCTCCTAACATCAATTCAACAGCATCCTCAATCAATGCTACCGGATCCGACGGATTATCAAAACGCTTTACAAAATCGACCCAATTGTACTTCACAGTAAAACCATAGGAAGGACTGGATGCGCCGCCATAAGTTGTGGTTTTATTGAGTGAAAAACTGCTTCTGGCAAATGTTTCATAACCTGCTTTCCTGCCAGGATAAGTAGAGGTATCCACCCACATTTCATAAAAAGATGGAGCCTGGTAATAAGCAGGCCATCCTGCCACATTCGGAGGATCATTTACATCCTGGCCGGCATTCACATTAAACGTATGGACTCTGTTCCACATGTAGTACTGGGCTTCTAACATTGAAGACCCTGGAAGTGGATACTGCAAAGTTCTAAAAATACCCACATGAAAGTCTATCGCACTTTTAATCATGCAACCACGGTGTTCAGGCTTGAAAAAGTAATCCGAACCCAACAAGGCTTTTACAACATAGTGCATTTGATCTGGATCATCTTGGTATTGTCTGAATATCTCTGCAAGGGGTTCTATCACTTCAGATTCAATTTCAGGAGTAATTTCATAATACACGAAGAAGTTCCATAACCTTCGGCAGATATATCTGGAAACTTCTTCTGTTGAAAAGATCATCTCAATCATCTGGATTAATTCTTCATAGGCTCTTCTTTCTTCAACAGTTTCAAATGTGCCTTTATCCGCAATGGACATATCGGTTTGAATAATCTTGTTGTTATAGAAAGCTGAAAATTGCTTCACCCCAGTATCATGATTGTTTTTATTGAATCCTTTTTTGGGCAGAATATTCTGGTTGTTTTCTCTGGTGATTACAGTCCACCCGGTCAATAACTTTGCCGCTGCCTTAACATCATCTTCGGTATATCCTGATCCCGGTCCCTTCCCTACCGTAAACAGTTCTTGTAATTCGCGAGCATAATTCTCATCTGGTGCCGATTTCGTATTTAAATTTCCATTCAGATACCTCAGCATCCCTGGATCCAGACTGATTTCTTTAATCAATTGTTTGTAGTTACCAAATGCATGCTTGCGATACAATTTATGAGTTGCGAAACTTGAATTGGAGTTTTCCACCACACTGTCTTCGGTCACCAAAACAGTCTGATAAAACTGGATCATTTTCTCATAAACATTTCGGTCCTGATGGATCATCAATCCGGTCCACCAGTTTTTAAGACTTAACCGCCTGTTGTTGTTAGGATTTCCTACCACATTGGAGGGTATTGGAGTATCTACCCATGTTTTTCCCCACTCCACTGCGTAGGAGAAATTTCCAGATCCTGCAGGATTTTCATATTTCTCCAGAGTATCCAATGCGGGATCAGCATTGTTAAAATATGCCCTCACCGGCGGTGATGGCAACGTTGGTGTTTTTGGAACAATCACATCCAATGCTTCTTGAAGCGTCTTTCCTTGAAAGGCTTTGAGATCCTCTTGATTTACGCCAAACAGTGACCTTCTCAGCAGGTGAAGCAGTTCCGGCCTTTCAAAAGGCCCAGAATACGGTAAAAGTTTTCCCATATATAATTGGTTTTATTAGGTAAAAATAATCTTTATTAACACATTGTTTAAGAAAGTACGTGCTTTCTTTTGGAAGGGTTGCTTCTGTTGCTCAAAGAATGGGTACCTGAGTTTATCTTTGTGCATTAATTCATGAAAATTTAAAAAACCAATGCCCTATTTATTCACTTCCGAATCCGTTTCTGAAGGTCATCCAGATAAAGTTGCCGATCAGATTTCAGATGCCCTGATAGACCACTTTCTTGCTTATGATAAGGAATCAAAAGTTGCCTGTGAGACTTTAGTGACTACCGGACAGGTAGTGCTGGCAGGTGAAGTCAAATCAAAAGCTTATTTGGATGTTCAAGAAATTGCCCGTGGTGTGATCCGAAAAATCGGATACACCAAATCGGAGTATATGTTTGAAGCCAACAGTTGTGGTGTGTTCTCTGCAATACACGAACAATCAGCCGACATCAACCGGGGGGTCGATCGAAAAGCTAAAAAGCAAAATTTTGAAGCAAAGGCCAACGCTCAAGGCGCAGGGGATCAAGGCATGATGTTTGGTTATGCAACCAATGAGACAGAAACTTATATGCCCTTACCCTTGATGCTTTCTCACTTGTTGCTTCAGGAATTGTCAAACCTGAGACGTGAAGGTAAAGTCATGACTTACTTACGACCGGATGCCAAAAGTCAGGTAACCATTGAATACAGTGACGACAACAAACCCTTGCGCATCGATACCATTGTAGTATCCACCCAGCATGATGATTTCATTCAAACAGGAAGGGCATTAACCCAAGACCGCGCTGATCAAAAAATGTTGGAACAAATCCGGGAAGACGTAATCAATATTCTCATACCACGGGTAAAGCGGAAATTACAGCCTCAAATAAAAAAATTATTTAATTCCAACATCACGTTCCATATCAATCCTACGGGAAAATTTGTCATCGGTGGCCCCCATGGGGACACAGGTCTAACCGGAAGAAAAATCATTGTGGATACTTATGGTGGTAAGGGAGGACATGGTGGCGGTGCCTTCAGTGGAAAAGATCCGTCCAAAGTGGATCGTTCTGCAGCATATGCTACACGGCATATTGCAAAAAACATGGTAGCTGCCGGTCTTTGTGACGAAGTACTTGTGCAGGTTTCCTATGCCATCGGGGTCGCAAAACCTTGCGGACTATACGTCAATACCTACGGAACCAATAAAACCAAATTAACAGATGGTCAGTTAGCCCGTCGCATTGAAAAATTATTTGACATGCGCCCTTATGCCATTGAAACCCGGCTAAAACTTCGTAATCCCATCTACTCTGAAACTGCTGCCTACGGACACATGGGCCGCCAAAATGAAACCATCACAAAAGTCTTTAATGCTGGGAAACCGAATGAAAAAGCCGTAAAAGTGGAATTGTTTACCTGGGAAAAACTCGATTACGTTCGTAAAATCAGGGCTGAATTTGGCTTAAGTGGACGATAGTCGCCCATGATATAGAAGAGAAATTTTACCATAGCTATTTATAGTCTAAAATTGTTGCCGGTCATTAGCTTTGTAGGATGGCCAGAAACAAGGTAAGGCAAATCAGCTGCCCCAATTGCAAACATACTTTTGCTGAGGGAGAAAATTATTGTCCGGGGTGTGGTCAAGAAAACCACATACCCAACCAACCCCTCAAACATTATATCCTGGAACTTATTGAAAGTTTGTTTCATCTGGATTCTAAATTCTTTTTTACGGTAAGCACACTCTTGACTAAACCGGGTCAGGTTACCCGGGATTATTGCGACAATAAAAGAGCCAGGTTTATGCCGCCAATCCGGTTGTATGTATTCACCAGTTTTGTGTTTTTTCTCATTTTGCAATTTGAGACCCATTCGAAAATTGAAGAACCCTCTTCAGAACTAAATGTCCAAACACCCCTATTGACCGATACCCTTCTCAATTCGAATGACAGTACTCCTTCACCCCTTTCAAATGACAACGATAATATTTCAGAAATTAACCTATTCAAATTTAGTCTCAACCAAGAAGACCTAAAAACCCTTAAGCAAAGTACTCCGGCGCAGATTGATTCATTTTTAATTTGCGAACAGACGACTCCCAATTATTTTAACAGACGCTTGGTTTCTCAATTAATCAAATGGAATGAACGAAATGATCAGTTGCTGGAAAATTTTAAAGCCAAAATTTTAAAATTTTCTTCTGCCTCACTCTTTTTCCTAATGCCAGTTTTTGCGTTAATTTTATATCTGCTCTATTGGAGGAGAAAGAAGAATTATTACGAATTTCTCATATTTTCCATTCATTACCATATCCTCGTTTTTATCGTCATTAGTATATTGTTTTTATTGCATCAACTATTTGACTTGTCCGCACTATGGACTGTCTTTACGATTTTTGGAATCTATTTTTACCTTTGGCTCGCCTTGAAGAACCATTTTGGGCAGAGCAAACTAAAATCATTTTTGGTTTCCTTCCTGGCAGGGCTTATTTACCAAATAGTGGTCTTCAGTACACTTATAGTGGTATTATTGTTGGGACTTTTCTATGCATAATAAAGTCATCGAATGTTATAATAAGTTTTAGAATATCATGATCAATCACATCGAACATATAGGCATAGCTGTAGGCAATCTGGAATCCGCAAACAAGACTTACGAACGTTTGTTAGGTGTTGCTCCCTATAAACAGGAATTCGTTGAATCTGAACAGGTTTTAACATCATTCTTTAAGAAGGGAATCAACAAGATCGAGTTATTGATGGCAACCTCTCCAGAAAGTGCCATAGCGCGATTCATTGAAAAACGCGGTGAAGGAATTCATCACATTGCTTTTGACGTGGAAGACATCTTTGATGAAATGGAAAGGCTGAAGATGGAAGGTTTCACACTTTTAAATGAAAAGCCAAAAAGAGGAGCAGATAACAAATTAATTTGTTTTGTTCACCCCAAAACAGCAAATGGGGTTTTGATTGAATTATGCCAGCAATTGCGGGAAGATGACAACGTATGAAATTTGTTTTGCCATTGTGGGCGGATTTCTGGCCGGCTGCATCAACACGCTGGCCGGTAATGGATCTGTCATCACATTAGGGTTTTTAACTGGTGTGATGGGCTTGCCGGGGAATATTGCCAATGGCACAAACCGAATTGGTATCATTACGCAAGGTGCCGCCAGCCTGGAAGCTTTTTTCAGAAATAAAAGAGTACCCCTTCAATCAAGTTGGAAATTTTTGATTTGGGGATTTCTAGGAGCCATCGTCGGAACATGTGTTGCCATCCGAATTTCTTCCGAACAATTTCTGGTGATCTTCAAATATCTCATGCTGGTATTACTGGCTTTCATCCTTTTCAACCGAAAACAAATGCACCATGTCTTGCTTCCAGAACTAGAAATTTCAAAAATTTTATACATTCCCGTCTTCTTTATGTTTGGATTTTACGGAGGATTTATTCAAATGGGTATGGGTATTTTTTTATTGGCTTTCATGGTTTGGTACATGAAATTTCCCATCATTGAGGCCAATGCGTTAAAGATCATCATGGTAACTGCTTATACTGGTATAGCGCTACCCATATTTCATTTTGCTGGACTGGTCAATTGGAAAATTGGTCTCACCATTGCCATTGGACAAGGTCTGGGAGGGTGGTTAACGGCTAACTGGGCCAGCAAATTACCGAATGCTTCCCAATGGGCATACCGCTTTTTAGTGACTATTATGATCTTCACGTTAATGAAACTTTTTGGACTGCTCGAATGGCTATTTCAAGGATGATGAATACAAACCGAACTACTCAATTGTTCGAATCAGAATACAATAAACTGAACGAACTTCAAAAGCAAGCTGTCGAACACATCGAAGGACCTTTGCTCGTCATTGCCGGACCCGGTACAGGTAAGACCCAAATTCTAGCCATACGCATTGGAAATATTTTACTTAAAACGGATGCGAATCCAGGCAATATTTTATGTCTGACATACACGGAATCCGGTGCTGCCAATATGCGAAAAAGGCTTATTCAGTTTATCGGACCTACCGCATATGAAATCACCATTTCAACTTTCCATGCATTTTGTAACAGTGTAATAAAAGAAAATCCAGACAGCTTTGCACACTACAGCGATTATGAGGTTGTGTCAGAATTAGAAAGGGTGACAGTGTTTCAAAAAATTCTAAAAGCCCTTGACCGAACAAATGTTTTGTACAATGTCAGGGATGAGTATCACAATGAATTTGGCCGTCTCATTGCTCTCTTTGAGAAAATCAAGAAAGAGCATTGGGATCCCAACACTTTATTGATTGATATCGATCAATGGGTGATGCAACAACGACAAAGTGAAGACTACATTTATAAGAGGACTTCAAAAAACGGGAAACCAGGAGATTTTAATGAGGCAAAGTTCAATAAAGAAATTTTGAATCCAGCCAAAAGATCCATCGCTGCTGTTAATTTATTCAAACAATATCAAGAAGAACTAAATCAGCTTCATCGTTTTGAATACGAAGATATGATACAGTGGGTCATTCGACAATTCGAACAAGATGATGCCCTATTGCAAAAATATCAGGAAAAATTTCAATACATACTGGTGGATGAATATCAAGACACCAATGGAGCGCAGAATAAGATATTGTTCCACCTATTGAATTATCATGACTCGCCCAACATATTTGCTGTAGGAGATGACGATCAGGCCATCTTTAGATTTCAGGGTGCCAATGTGCAAAACATGTTTGACTTTGAACTGTTGTACAATCCTCTAAAAATCAGATTATCCACGAATTATCGTTCCTCCCAAATTATACTCGATGTAGCGAATCGCATGATTGTAAATAATAAAGAACGATTGGCTGCAAAATACAATGAAGAAGCGATAAGTCTGAAAGCTGGTGGTGATTTTGCATTCGCCGCACTGCGTCCTATCGTCACCAAATACACGGAACAAAAGTCAGAAGTTTGGGATGTTTGCCAACAAATTAGAACATTATTGGACAATGGTGTTGATCCCCACAAAATTGCCATACTCTATCGCAAAAACAAGGAGGCTGATCCTTATATTAAATGCTTTGCAGGCCTCCAAATACCTTACCAAATTACCAAACAAATTAATCTTCTTGACGACCCATTTGTTAAGCAGTTATTCTTGCTCCTCGAATTCTTCGCGGCACCCGATACAGAGCTGTATCAGCAAGATCACCTATTGTATAAAGTTCTGCATGCACCCTTTATCGATATAGATACCAACGACATTGGAAAAATTGCCTTTAAACAGCAATCCATGCGATATGAAGCGCGGGATAAAAACCCCTACGGGGATTCGAATATTACCTCTCCGGAACACTCACTACTGAATTTATTATCGGATAAAGAGTTTCTCAAAGATCTTGACATACAGAAATTTCAGTCATGTATGGCTTTACATGAAACACTTACCCTGCTATATAAACAAATAAATGATTTTACTCCCCAGGTCTTTTTAGAAAAACTCCTTAACGATTTAAAAGTTTTACCATTTATCCTTGGCCTTGATGATAAATTTCATTATTTACAGGTGATCAACTCGCTTTTTGAATTTGTAAAATCAGAATCGGACAAAAATCCCCAATTGACAGTTCTGGATCTTATCCGGATTCTAAAAGAGTATCAAGAAAATAAATTGGTTATCCCGCATAATATCCTCAGTGGCTCACTTAAAGGAATTGTATTGTCTACACTTCACAGTGCAAAAGGGCAGGAATACGACTATGTTTTCATGATCAACAATACACATGCCAATTGGACTTCAAATAAACAAGTAAATTTTAAATTACCTGATGGTTACATCAATAACAATATTAGCAGTGAAGAAGATCTCCGACGGTTGTTTTACGTCGGAGTCACCCGCGCTAGACTTGGCCTATATCTTTCCTATTCCACTGCCGGACAAAAGTCAGACATGGTGCCTTGCAGATTTGTCGAAGAAATGAAGGCCTCCGATCAAATGGATGAACGAATCCATTTAGCCAATGAAATGGAATTGATGGATCAAATGGTGGTCGATCTCAGTCCACTGGTAAAGAATTTTATTGTTCTCGAACAAAATCAATTTGATCAATTTATTGCCAACTTTAAACTAAATCCAACAGCCCTTAACAAATACCTCGAATGTCCAGTTGCCTTTTATTATGAAAACGTGCTTCGCATACCCGGCGCCAGAACCCCACATTTGGGATATGGCAATGCCGTGCATTATGCCATGGAACGATTCATGAAAGACAAATGCTTGCAAAAATCCAATTTTGCTGAAAAACTGGTACAATATTTTCATAATGGAATGTTTAAGTATCACTCTCATTTTACCCAACGCGAATTTGAAAATTATTTATCCGAAGGCGAACGAGTGTTAGTACCTTTCATTAACTGCTTCAGGGAGGAATGGAAAGAAGTGATGGATACTCAAGAAGAAGTGAAAATAAGTACCGAATGTCGTGGAATTCCCATTACAGGTAAGTTGGACAGAATTGATATACTTAAACAAGGCATTCGAGTCATTGATTACAAAACCGGGAAACCGGATCAAAAAAAAATAACTACCCCAAATGATAAGTTACCCTATGGTAGTCCTTATTGGCAACAAATGGTCTTCTATGCTGTACTCTTAAAACAACACAGTATTTATAAAAATGCAAAGGTGATTTCCTCATTGTATTTTGTCACTCCAAACAAAGATGTCCGCTTTGAGAAAGTAGAGTTGGAACCCGAGAACTACATTGAGTTTTTAGAAAATACCATTGAAATAACTTATCAAAAGATCAAGAACAAAGAATTTACCCCCGGATGTGGTAAAGAAAATTGCAGTTGGTGCGGATATGTCAATGCAGGAAATGTGGTATCCATGTTGGAAGAAACAGAAGATGATGAATCCTATTGATTTTTCAGCGAGACCCAACCACTTGATCACGACCATAATTTCGAGCACAACATGAACAGAAGTTAAGGTCATTTTAAGGATATTCCGAATTGTTTTTCTGACCTGACAATAACTTTTTCATTCCTTCAATATTGCCTATCTTTACCGGATGAGTGAACCGACATCATCCCGCATTGTTGAAGGCAAAGCCACACCACGTGGTAAATTCCCACATATCAAAAGAGCCGGTGACTTTCTTTTTATTTCCGGAACCAGCAGCCGCAGGCCCGACAATAGTTTTGAAGGAGTTGAGGTTGATGAAATGGGAACAACACAGCTTGATATTAAAGCACAAACCAAAGCGGTAATTGAAAATATCCGCGACATCCTAGCGACAGAAGGTGCCGGTCTCGAAGACATTGTGGAAATCACTAGTTTTCTGGTTTCGATGAACGATTTTAAGGGATATAATGAAGTTTACAATAGTTATTTCAATTATGAAGGTCCAACGCGTACCACAGTAGCCGTTCACCAACTCCCCCATCCATACTTATTGATTGAAATTAAAGCCATAGCCTATAAACCATTATGAGCCAGGAAAAAAAATATTCCTCTATCCACTACGGTTCTTATCTCGGATTAGAAAAAGTGTTGGATGCACAACATCCAAGAAGTGCAGAACTCGGCAAAGAAGCCCACGAAGAAATGCTGTTTATCATTATTCATCAAGTTTATGAATTGTGGTTCAAACAAATTCTCCATGAAGTAGGATCTGTCATGAAGATGTTTCGTTCTAACCATGTCGATGAAAGCAATATTGACGTTGCGGTATTAAGACTTGAAAGGGTAAATGAAATTCTCAAACTCCTGATCCAGCAAATCAAAATCCTTGAAACCATGACGGCATTGGATTTTCTTGATTTCAGGGCATATCTTTTTCCCGCTTCGGGATTCCAAAGTTTTCAATTTCGAAAATTGGAAGTCATGCTTGGATTAAAAATGGATAAGCGCATCAGTTATACTCCATATGCGTACTATCGTGAATTCAGTGAATCTCAGCAAGAAGAAATCATGCATTTGGAACAAGAAACCAGTATGTTTGACTTATTGCAAAGCTGGTTGGAACGTACTCCTTTTCTGAACATGGAGGGGTTTGAATTTAAGACAAAATACATGCAGGCTGTTGCGAATATGCTGGAAAGGGAAAGAAAGGCCATTCGTGAATCAGATTATTTATCGGAACATGAAAAGACCATGCGTCTTAAAATGAATGGAGACACCGATAATTATTTTGCCAATCTCTTCAATCCTGAATTTCATGCTGCTCAAATGCAGGAAGGTAAAATACGTTTGTCGTATCAAGCATCTATGGCTGCCTTATTGATTCACTTATATGGAACTGAACCTTTGTTGCAGTTGCCCTGCCGGTTATTGAACACCATCACTGAGATGGATGAGTTATTGACCAATTGGCGGTACCGCCATGCTCAAATGGTCATGCGTATGCTGGGCAGAAAATCAGGTACTGGCGGATCTTCAGGCCATGAATATCTTATGGAGACCGTGAAGAAACACCAGATATTTATTGACTTTCACAATATTTCAACTTTGCTGATCCCCAGATCAGAATTACCAGAGTTACCGCAACATTTAAAGAAAGTACTCGGATTTCAATTTAATCATCAAGATAAATGAGGTTATGAAAAAAATTGACATTCATACCCACATTCTCCCCGAGAAACTTCCGAAATGGGCTGAAAAATTTGGATACGGTGGATTTGTTGATTTGCTCAAAGTGAATGACTGTCAGGCGCACATGTTGATCGATGGAAAACTATTCCGCAAGATAGAAAGTAACTGTTGGAACCCTGCACAACGATTAAAAGATTGTGATCAAATGGGAATTCACATTCAGGTATTGAGCACTATTCCCGTTTTATTTTCTTATTGGACTCCACCGAAAGATGGATTGGAAATTTCCAGGTTTCTCAATGATCATCTGGCCTCCGTTTGCAGAACCCAACCCGACCGCTTTATACCTTTAGGTACATTACCCATGCAGGATCCTGAACTGGCCATCCAGGAAATGCATCGTTGCATGGATAGTTTGGGTTTCGCCGGTTTCGAAATTGGTTCACACATCAATGAATGGAACCTGAATGCAAAAGAACTACATGTCTTTTATGAAGCGGCTGCAGAGAAGGGAGCAGCTCTGTTTATACATCCCTGGGACATGGTTGGCAAAGAAAAAATGCCTAACTATTGGCTTCCCTGGTTAGTGGGTATGCCTGCAGAAACTTCATTGGCTATCTGTTCTATGATATTTGGTGGCATTTTCGAACAATACCCAAACCTGAGAATTGCATTTGCACATGGTGGGGGTTCATTCCCCGGCACCTATGGGAGAATTCGACATGGATTTGAAGTCAGGCCGGATTTGGTTGCTTTAGACAACCCAGTTCATCCTGATCAATACCTCGGCAAATTCTGGGTAGATTCTTTAGTCCATGATGCTGACATGCTGGATAAATTAATTGGACTGTTTGGGATTGACAAAGTGGCACTTGGCAGTGATTATCCATTTCCTCTTGGCGAATTGAGCCCAGGCCGCATGATCGAACAATCCGCTTATAGCCTGGATGAAAAGAGTTGGCTTAACTATCGATCTGCTGAAGCCTGGCTTGGTTTATAAAACAGGCATTAACCAAATAAAAGCCCTGATGATTTTATTAATGCTCCATAAACCCTAGCTGTGCAAATACAAAAATTTATAATTTTGTCAATTACAATTTATGAACCGAAATCTGATCATCGCAATTTGTTTAATTTTTTGCTTAGTAGCTACTATCCTCTATAGAACATACAATAAACCTCACAAGGATCTATCCGATATTCCTGCAGATTTCAAAATTAGCGCCTCTGATTGGTTAAAGGAATTTGAACAAAATGAAGAATCCGCTCAAACCAAATACCTCAATAAAATAGTTCGAGTACAAGGAGTCCTGACTGAAATTCAGCAAGTGGATCAAAAAATTATCTGGATTATCGAAACCGGAAATCCTTTAGCCAATGTCCAATGTGAAATGGATCCCCGATTTATTGATTTGACCAAAAACATCTCGACTGGTACAACCATTGACGTCCAAGGCATATGTTCAGGAAAACTTATGGACATTGTGATGAATCAGGCAGTGGTGGTGGGGAGATAGGAGTGGAGGGTTGGAGGTATGGAGGTTTGGAGACATGGAGGTATGGAGAATTGGAGGTTTGGAGACTTGGAGGTTTGGAGACTTGGAGGTTTGGCGTACAAATTAATTAATAATATACTAACATATGTTAGTTATACAAAACTTATTTTCATATGCCTACATACCTTATTCAAAATTCTGTACCTACATGATCATTTTACACCCATCAATCACCAGTCTCCTGACCAAAAGGCAATCGACGTATAAATTTTGATTTTGTTTGAAATAAATTTCTCATCACCAATTTCCATTGACAGGGAGTCAGCGCATTTTGACCCGAATTGTATCCCATCATGTTTTGACTACCCGAATTCCAATTGTTGCAAACCCCATTGTTAGGTCCTCCACAGTCATTATAACAAGGACCTTCATGGCATTCCTTGGCAGGATCAAGATCAATTCCGGCACACGGATTGCCACAATAAAATGAGTGACAAAGTCCCATGATATGGCCCACTTCATGGTTTAACAGTGAGGCAAAGAAAGCCCACCAACCAAATTTTCCTTTATACTTAACATTATGATATGCGCCATACAATGTCAATACATTACAAAAATCCAATCCACAAGCTGCTCCATTCAACATCCTTTTACCATCATCTTGTAAGACAATGTTTAATACCCGGTCTCCGTAAGGATAAATGGCTGGAGCGTAGCGATCCCAAAACCATATTCCACCAAAACTATCTTGTGTATTGGTGGATTCAGTGTATAAATTAAAATTATAATGTGCATCACCCTTGACATTCGAAGAAGATAAAGGACTCGTGCCCAAGGAATCCAATGCCCAGTTGACATGATTGATCAGCAATCTCGCCCAATGCAGTCCATTTTCAATATTTGAATCCTCAGGTTTTCCGCGGTAAAAAGTTCCCAACTCAGGATGTTTGACAAAGTGAATGTTGATGTCAATCAGGAAATGTGGAATTCGAGCAGTATCCATATCCTCAATGGCCGACAAAANNCAAATCCTATGCTGATGATCAAAATGAAAATAATCCCCTGCAGTAGGCGAAGAACTAAGTTGATATTAAAATTTATCATACCAGTGCCAAATTACATTGCTGATGGCATAAACTTAAAATTTATTGATAAATACCCTCAAAAATCAAGGCTTAGCCTGAATATTCACTGCAATAAAACCAATCCTTCCAGATCTATACATCTGAAAATTATTATTTTTACCATCCCGCAATGATTCTGCAGTTTTACAAACCATCTGTACCCCTTGGAAATTTTATTGAAACCTTTATATATTATAAGGGTTATCAGCCAGAGCATCAACTCGAGCGATTACTTCCTGATGGTCAAGTAAATCTGGTGTTTAATTTATTAAATGAATCCCAATTCATTTACGACAATGAATCATTAAAGGCCATTCAAACCTGCAACAAAACTTGGTTTTCAGGACTCCGTACAAAATACATCACCATCCCCAGTGGAAAAAACAGCGAGATGCTAGTGGTCAACTTCCTAAAAGGTAAAGCCTACCCATTCCTTGAAATGCCCATGCAGGAAATGACCGATTATGTCGTAGAAAGTGAGTTGATTTTCAACCGTAGAATTTTAGAATTACGAGATGATATCATCTCATTAAACGCTGTTCCTCAAAAATTTCAATACCTTGAAAACAAACTATACGAATGGTTTCAGCATCGCTTATTGGCAAATCCTTGCATTGACTTTGCAGTAAACACCATTCTTCAAACCCCCCAATTTGTCACTATGAATGAATTGAATGCCAAGATTGGGTATTCGCAAAAACATTTTATTCAAATGTTCAAAGAACATGTGGGTGTCAATCCCAAACAATTTCTAAAAATCGCCCGCTTTCAGTATGCACTTTCAAGAATTGAGTCTGGAACAGATCCGGATTGGTCTGGATTGGCCTTCAATTCCGGATATTATGACCAAGCCCATTTTATCAATGAATTTAAACTCTACTCTGGTCATACTCCTCACCAATATTGGTCAAAGCATTGGGATTTCCTCAATTATCTTCCATTGGAATAAGTAAATTTTTTCCAATACCTATATCCAACAATGTCTTTTCTTTGCTACTGCATCCAATCCGGCATGTAAAATAAAATATAAAATCGATAAAAAATGATGTTCACCAGTCATCTATTCAATAATTTTACTTTTTTGAAATACTTTAGCATTTCCATCTTTGGCTTTTCTCTGTTGCTTTCCTCCTGCAGTTCCTCGAAAACCAGAATTTCCAATAAATCAATTGTTGATAAATTCCTGATAGCCTACAATATTCATGTTCCCGATACCACTAAAGATGATTGGGAAGTCATGATTATGGATATGGAAGGCCGTTTTGTAAGGAACCTTACTCAGCATCCAGATGTTGCCTGGACATATACTGCTTTTCAAAATACGCTTTATTTCATCAGTGATCGCGACTCAAATTACCGTCACTATTATTTGTATAAAATGAATTCAAATGGTGAACGTTTGAAAAAAGTAAGCAACTTACGACTTGAAGATAGTTGGATGAGTTCACGAAATGGGGGAACTGAAATGATTGTCAGTGGAAGAATTGGAAAAGAAACGAGATTCCAACTCTTTATCATCAATTTGGAAAATGGAGGCTTTAAACAAATCACACAGGATACAGCTGCCTATTATGCTGATCCATGTTTTTCTCCAGATGGTAAATTTATCGTTTGTGCCTATAAAAAAAATCGAAGAGATCGGAATTCTCATCCTGAGTTGTATTTACTTACGGAAAAAGGTGACATCATTAAACAATTAACACATTATCCTAAAGACAATATTTCATTTAAGGACTTTGGTTATAAAGCAGGTGCACCTCGCTGGCACCCAACCAAAAACTTCATCAGTTACATTTCAAAACAAAATGGGATAGTCAGCATTTTTGGAGTAAGTCCTGAAGGTCATTCCATGGGACGCCTGACAAACAACCCTATGCCGGAAGGTTGGCATGACTGGAGTCCGGATGGACAATGGCTGAGCTTTAATCAATCCGATACGCTGGAAGGCCAGTTTCATATTATGTTAATGAATTGGAAAACAAAAGAGATCAAGCAACTGACCAATACTGCATTAAAAACCCAGCAAGCCCCCGTTTTTGTGTACCCTGAATAAATTCCTGAATTCTCGAAATCGTTCTTCAGTATCATAAAATGTAATCGATTTTTGTTTATTCTTAGATACCTTGTGGCTCTTTGAAGAGCCATATGAATATTCTCCTAGTCCACAACCAAAAAATCCCTGCACTCCTTTATGGTGGCACAGAAAGAATCGTCTATTATCTGGGAAAGGAACTGGTACAAATGGGTCATCGGGTTCAATTTTTGGTGCCTGAAAATTCCCAATGTGATTTTGCCAAAATAATTTATCGAAATCCATCCACTTCATTGCAAAATCAAATTCCGAGCGATGTAGATATCGTTCATTTCCATTATTTACCTGAAAATTCACCTGCACTTCATAAACCCTATTTGATCACCCAACATGGAAATGCCCAGGCCCAACAGGAGTTAGATTGCAACACAGTGTTTGTCTCAAATAATCATGCACAGCGACATGGAAGTCATTGCTTTGTGTACAATGGTTTGGACTGGCAGGATTATAGTAAACCCGAACTTTCCCGGAAACGAAATCATTTTCATTTTTTAGGAAAAGCTGCCTGGCGGGTAAAAAACGTGAAAGGAGCCATTCGCGTTATTCTGAATACGCCCTCCGAAACTCTTTGTGTTTTAGGAGGCGTACGTTTTAATTTCAGCATGGGGCTAAGGTTTACATTTTCCCCACGAATTCACTTTTATGGTATGGTAGGTGGTCGAAAAAAAGATGAATTGTTGAACGGATCTAAAGGATTGATTTTTCCTGTAAGGTGGCACGAACCCTTTGGCTTATCCATTATTGAAAGCTTATATTTTGGTTGTCCCGTTTTGGGCACACCTTATGGTTCACTTCCTGAGCTGATCAGTCCACCGTATGGTTATCTTTCAACCCATTCGGGTGAATTAACTGAAGCTCTACTCAATATTGATGCATACGACCGTAAATCTTGTCATGAGTACGCAAGAGAATACTTCAATAGCCAGCAAATGGCCGAAAAATATTTACCTATTTACGAACAAGTGTTAGCTGGAAAACCGCTGCATCCTATAAACCCAACACTTCAAATAACATCCGATCCAAAGTTTCTAAATTTCTCATAGGCATGATTTAACACCCATTTAAGTTTGAGGCTATGGGGTTGTCAAAGAAGAACCATCGCATACACTCGGTAAGAAAATATCTTTTCCATCAAGCAGGCCACCTTTTACCTATGCGATACGTATGATCAATAATGAATGGCAAATGTTCATTTTAAAGATACATCAATATGACGATCACCCGGACACATTCTTTTTTATATCAAATTAAACTATGAGAACACCATGAAACCTGTAGTTATTATCTTATGGCTCATTCCCTATATTGGAAATTGCCAATCTTGGTTTAACACCAACCAACATGCAGAATTAATGATATCAGGTGTTGATTTTAACCATTCGGGAGGTGCCTTAAAATTTAACCACCCCAATGGTCTAGCCAGTGATGGAAAGAATTTATTGTTATGCGATAGATTCAATAACCGTGTATTAATTTGGCACCAGGCACCTACTTCGTGGAACACAGTTCCTGATCTGGTATTGGGGCAGGATAACTTCATTCAAAACAATCCAGGAAATGGAAAGCACCAAATGAACTGGCCTGGCAATGTTTCTGTTTCGAAAAGCGGGAAACTTGCCATTGCCGATACCAATAACGATCGTTTATTGTTATGGAATCAATTCCCTACAAGTAATGGAACATCAGCCGATATCTCCATTCATTTGCCCAGCATTTCACCACCCGGAATTCCATTAAGGTGGGGTTGGCCTTGGGGTGTTTGGACAGATGGCACCCGCTTAGCTGCTGTGGCGACTTTTGGTTCCAGCCTTTTGTTTTGGAATAAATTTCCCACTCAGGACGATCAAGCACCCGATTATACCATTGCGCTGAATACGTTTGGAACTCCCCGCAATATATCAACCGATGGTTCCAGTTATTTTTTTGTCGGAGATCATAATGCAAAAGTTACCGGACAACCTGGTACATTCTTCTGGAATAGCTACCCTGGCCAATCACAACAAAATTATGATTTTTACAGAGACGAATGGATCAAAGGAACCATCCTTTCCAGCGGAAAAATGATTGCCTCTGGAATACAAAGCATTTACACATGGAATACTCCTCCAACTAACGATCGTTCGCTCCCTGACCTTATTGCAAAACCAATATACTATGACAATGGAGATGGTGTGGACGTAGTAGAAGCCAACGGTTTGATTTATGTCTGCAATTATAATGGAAATAATGTATTGGTATACAATAATCCTCCGGATGCATCCAATCCTGATCCTCTGTTTGCCATCGGCATTCACGATTATCATCTGAATACGCTGGATTCTATTGCTTATATGCAAAATCCCTGCATGTCATCAGACGGACGCAGACTGCTTGTTACGTCGGATTTTGACCGAAGAATCTATGTATTTAATCAACTCCCGACTCAATCCGGAATTTTTCCAGACCAGGTCATTTCTACACAAGCGTTTGACCTTTCACCATGGGATCACACATTATTTCAAAATAAATTTGTGACCGTTGGCAAACAAAAACTTTGTATTTGGAATGATTCCGAAAAAATACATTTAAAACCCGATTGGGTATTTGATGGCAATATAGGAGATGCTAAGTTCACTGATTTACACGGCGTGGCTTTGGACGAACAATTCTTGTATCTGGCGGATGTAAATGGAAAAGTTTTTATTTGGAATGGCATACCTGCCAACCAACAAATTAATCCTGTACTCAAGCTGGACTTCGGTTCCGGGAGGTTGAATCGCTTGCATTCAGATGGAAAGTATCTGACGGTGGCACAGACATCTCCCCCAGCTGTTTTTATTTACAAAGTTGAAGAATTAAGAAATGGGCAAACAAATCCGTGGAAAACCATTGGAGGTATCGGGTTCTTAAATTTACCTTCCGAAGCCATTGTATTTAATGGTTCTTTGGCCATCGCGAATCAGGGATTCCACAATGTCTTATTGTGGAAAAATATTGAGGATGCACCAAAGGCATCCAACATGATAGTGCTCGGACAAGACAGTAACTCCCCTTCCAACATAGCGACCATTGGGTCCAATCGCTTATTTATGCCTGGAGCATTATTGTATGTCGATGGCAGTTTGTGGGTAGGTGAGCATAAATTTAGTTCAAGGATTTTAAAATTTAATGAACAATTAAATACCAAAACCCAACAAGCTGATATCCCTCAACTATTGGTCTATCCCAATCCAACCAGGAACCTCCTCCACGTCAGCTGGAATTCAGCTGTAGAAGATCCTCTCTTTGTCAGAATGTTTGATTTAAACGGGCGACAGCTCAACTCGATGCAATTTCTCTTTGACGATTTCATTCAATTGCATTGCGAAGATTTGGCAAATGGAACCTATATCTTGCAAAGCCAATTCAAGAATGGCAAAACACAACGATACAAAATTGTAATTCAACATTAAGACTATTGGTTTACAAAAAATTGTCCGATAAGGTTCAATAACTTCTGAAAGACTTTTTAGTTTCGCCATTGGATGGAATGGTCTATAAAACATTTTAAGCAACTCAGTCCAGAAGAATTTTACCAATGGACGCAACTTCGACTGGAGGTATTTGTGGTCGAACAAAATTGTCCTTACCAGGACCTGGATGGGAAAGATCTCTCCAGTTATCACGTATTAGGAAAGGCAAATGGCCGGGTACTTGCCGGAAGCAGATTACTTCCACCCGGTTTGTCCTATGAGGGTTTTGCTTCCATAGGTCGTGTGGTCACCCATCCTGAAATCAGACATACAGGTGCCGGACGTTTGGTAATGAAGCAAAGTCTCTCGTACTGCGAAAGTTTTTTTGAAGGGAGTGCCATTAAAATTTCTGCACAAAGTTATCTCATCAGGTTTTACGAGTCCTTTGGTTTTGAAAAAACAGGAGAGGAATATCTAGAAGACAATATCCCTCATTGGGCTATGATCAGACCTTCAGGACTTCCCTTACCTGACTGAGGATTTGAATGACTTCCATTTTATCTTTGCCCTGAGCATAGATACGAAGAACCGGCTCTGTCCCTGAAGTCCGAATCAATAACCAGCGATCATCAGAGAAGTAATATTTGTTTCCATCGAGGTTTTCCTGATGGTCTACAATGAAATCACCCCAGGTAGAGATGCCTTGAGCAAGTTTTATCTTGACGTCATCGATTTGCGCTTGCGACAAATGCAAATCCCAGCGATCATAGCTAAAAGGTCCTACAATTTGATAAACCTCAGAGATAAGTGTCTGAAGTGATTTTCCAGTTTCAGCCATATATTGTAACAAGGTTAATCCAATCCAAACTCCATCCCGTTCAGGGATATGCCCTTTAATGGCTAGACCTCCGGATTCTTCTCCGCCCACCAGAACATCACCGGAAGTCATATATTCTGCAATGTATTTGAATCCAATTTTCGTCGTTATGCAATTCAAACCAAAATGATTTGCCAGTTTGCGGACTTTATTGGTTACCGAAAAACTTACGACCACATCGCCTGTTAGTTTTTTGTAAACCACCAAATAGTGAATCAACAACAACAGAAGATGATGCGAATCTACCATTTGCCCCTGGTCATCCATCATGGCGATGCGATCAGCATCTCCATCATTTGCCATACCCAAATAAAGGCCTGGATGGGTTTCCAGAAAATGCATGATTTCATTTAGATTTCGCTCAATAGGTTCGGGAGGTGTTCCATTAAACCCAGGGTTCCAGTCACAATGAAAACCCTTTAATTCCGGAATCAATTTTTGCATGATGCTTTGACCAGCACCATACATGGCATCATAAGCCAAACGAACGTTAGTTCGTATTTTAGGTAAATCAAAATGATTTAACACATAAGCCAGATAATCCGACTCAAAATCGATCATGTGAATGCGTTGCAAATCAATCCAATGTTGAAGCCCTTGTAAACTGCCTTCAGAAGTATTCGGAATCAAGGCTTCTATTTCGGCTACCTCAGCTGGCAGCAGAGGTCCTCCCAAATTTGATTTGAGTTTGTAACCGTTGTAAGCGGGAGGGTTATGGCTTGCCGTGATGACAATTCCCAGATCAGCTTGGTATTGAACGACTGCAAGAGAAACCATGGGGGTGGAGACAAACGATTTGCCCATAAAACATTCTATACCACCTTCTGCCAATAAACAGGCTATTTCCTCTTGAAACATTGCACCACCAAACCGGCAATCATAGCCAATAATGGCTTTGGTCATATTGCGCTGTTTCATCCATAATAAAGTGGCCTTTGCCACGCGACGAACGTTTTCCACTGTATAATCTCTGGCGATTAGCGCCCTCCACCCGTCAGTACCGAATTGAATGGTATACATGATTCCCCTTGAATTTAGATCACAAAGATTTGGGAAAAACCTTAGATATCAAACTAAAAAACATATTAAAAAAATATTATATATATTTGCGCATGCTTCAACTTCAGGATTCCTATCGTCACAAAGGATTAAGGGCTCAGCTCGTTCAGGAAATCAGGAAGAAAGGAATTCAGGATGAAAAAGTACTGGCTGCCCTCGAACGCTTACCGAGGCATTGGTTTTTTGACAAAGAATTTGAAGAATGGGCCTATAAAGACAATGCCTTCCCGATTGACTGCGAACAAACCATTTCGCAACCCTATACGGTTGCTTTTCAAACCAGTTTATTGAAGGTACAATCAAAAGACAGGATTTTGGAAATTGGACTGGGTAGTGGTTATCAAGCTTGTATTTTATATGAACTCGGGGCAAAAGTATATTCCATTGAACGACATAAACCGTTGTATGAAAAAACGATGAAGCGGCTTAAGGAACTGGGTTACCAAAATATCCGAACTTTTTATGGTGATGGATTTAAAGGATTGCCCATGTTTGCACCGTTTGATAAGATTCTTGTCACTGCTGCTGCACCCGTTATTCCGGTATTGCTACTTCAACAATTAAAGATCGGGGGCATAATGGTCATTCCTGTGACCAAGGGGAGCTTTCAAGAAATGCAGCGAATCACAAAAGTATCGGAATCTGAAACCCAAATTGAAAAGTTTGGCGATTTCAGGTTTGTCCCAATGCTCGAAGGAACTGAATAGACTTGAATTCCGCCATCATTGAATGGGTTTTAGTGATTTAAGGTCATGGTCTAATCAAAAATTCCTTAATAATTTAAATTTTTGAGTATAGGGTCATTTGCAATTTTTTTATCTTTACAGACGTTTAACCTCAAAATATTATTTTTATGAAAGTGTCCATTAAATTTTCTTCTTTGGTTGCTATGTTTTTGTTTTTCGCTTCTTCTTGTCAAAAAGAAGGCTCGGAATCGAAATTAGCACCTCTACTGATTCCTGCCCATGATGCCATTGAAGGTCAGTACATTGTCCTTTTCAAAGACGAACTGATGAAAGACTATCGTGGTCCAGAATCCACCGGGAACCGTTATGAACGAGTCCAGCAAGCCAGCGAAAAAGTTCAGTATTTTTCGGGTTTGGTGAACGTACTCTTACAGGAAGTAGATATTCCTGCGGCACAGGTGACTGATTATTACACAGAAATTTTTTATGGAATGGCAATTCAACTGGATAAAGATCAGCTGTACCGTTTATTGAAGCACCCATCCATCAAAATGATTGAACAAGACATGGAAGTAAAGCTTCCCGATGTAAGAATTGAACCGGATGGCATTCTGCAAAGGGCTCAAAATACCCCTTGCGGAATTACGAATGCTGGAGGCTCGGCGGATGGATCTTCTTCCACCAAATGGATCTGGATAGTGGATACCGGAATTGACCTGGACCATCCTGACTTGAACGTGGTTACCAATACGACTTATGCAAAATCATTTGTGGGTGGAACACCAGACGACTGCAACGGACATGGATCTCATGTTGCCGGCATTGCCGCTGCAAAGAATAACACGATTGGTGTCATTGGCGTATCAGCAGGTGCACCTGTGGTCCCGGTCAGGGTCTTGAATTGTCAGGGATCAGGTCAAACTTCTAAAATACTGAATGGTTTGAATCACGTTGCAACTTATGATGAAGCCGGCGATGTGGTGAATATGAGTTTGGGTGGATATTGGGGAAGTAATTGCAGTACCGGATCAAGTTATGTTACAGCATTAACCAATTTAAGTGCTTCCGGAACCCGAATCGCATTGGCGGCAGGTAACAGTAGTGACAATACAGCATTGTACACACCTGCATGCATCAACGGAACCAACATTCACACGGTTGCGTCCATGACCTGTTCTAAAACTTGGTCTTCCTTTTCCAATTTTGGAGCTCCCCCGATTGACTGGATCGCCACTGGTTCATCCGTTTACTCTACTTACAAAAATGGCGGATATGCCACCCTCAGTGGCACTTCCATGGCCAGCCCACATGTCGCGGGTATCATGCATAGTATTCAGGCATCACCAAATCAAACGGGAACCGTCACCTACAACAGTGTCTCATATAAAATTGCCACGCGTTAAAGCCTACGGCTGATAAAAAAAACAAAAGCCTTGCCTGAAATAGGCAGGGCTTTTTTCTTTGTAGGAAAAATTTCCTTTGCCTTATGAAACCATGGATGACCATATTGTTACTCTTGTGTTCAAATCTTTTTATGACATTGGCCTGGTATGGCCATTTGAAATTTAATGAATGGAAAAATTTTTCAACATTGGGATTGTTTCAGGTGATCCTGATCAGTTGGGGTTTTGCTTTTTTTGAATATTGCTTTCAAGTTCCTGCCAACAAGTTTGGATACTTACAAAATGGAGGTTCCTTTACCTTAATTCAACTTAAAGTCTTGCAGGAGGTCATAACCTTACTGGTATTTTCAGTATTTACCCTAATGATCTTTAAGTCCGAGTCCTTTAGGTTCAACCACATCATTTCTTTTGGTTTTCTGGTACTTGCTGTCTATTTCGCATTCAAAAAATAGTCTAAGGATGATAAAATCCCTGAATAAATTCGGCTTATTTCAATGTTGGGTATATATCAACATTTGAAGTTGATCGAATGCATTTAATGGCTTACATTCCTCCTGTTTCTTAAGGAATATATTATTAGGTAATACTAACAATTGTTAGTAAAAAATAATAAAAGAGTATCTGGCTTGCTGAATAATAAATGATCATCCAATTACATCATGATTTACCGCTTCATCAATACTTACGATGAAGATTCCACCATTTATTGTCCAATGAACGAAAGGCAACCAAGCCTTCCAAAGGCTTGAAATAAAAAACTGCGCTATCCCTGAACTTAAATTCATAGACATTGGTATAAATGGAATCATTAATCCGCACACTGGGGATCAGAGGATACCTGGACAATTTTACCTTTATGCTGTCACTCAAGCGAGCATCATTACCCCTGGCGGATGCCACAAAGGAGATACTGGCGACTGAGCCACTCACACTGGGATTTGAGCGATGAACAGTAAGTTTGAGTTCGTCGTATAAAACTGGATCTGCAACTGTGCTGACTTTTGATAAGGCATCTTCGACAACTCCCAAATTCCCGATAAGACGCAGTTTTCGTGCAGTATCCAAGTCGTAATAGTTGATGGTAAGATGTTCCGATAAGAAGTATTTGTCGGAACGTAGTTCGTCCTCTTCACAAATGTTTTCCACAACCGTCCATGCGCTGTCTCGAACAAGACTTTGTGGGTCGTACAAGACCGCAGTATCTGAGGCAAGACTGTCGACAAACTCCAAGAATCGAACGTTGTTATAGGGTAATAATGATCCGCTTTGAGCATCCAATGAAAGTCTGCCGAGTATTTCATTTGGAGGGCAGCCATCTGATTTATCGCAGGAGGTAAAACCTGGTAGAAAGCAGCATACCAACAAGGGTAAGCTAAATACAAAGCGCTGAGATTTAAAATTTCTTTTTATTGTTCGAATTGGAAAGTTCATGTACATATTCGTATTGCGCAAAAGTAATCATAAATGGTAGTCCGGAAGCATAAGGAAGCGTCCTTTGCTTTAACGGCCGAATTACAAAAATCAAGCTAAACCATATCAATTTCTGTATTGTCGCCGATGTTAAAACTCTGAAACTTTCCTTTGATCACGGCATCATTGCCAATGATGGAATGTTGCAATACAACGTCTTCAAGGCTGGTAAAATTGCCTATAATGCCATCCTTTATGATACTATGCGCTATGGTACTGTTTTCACCGATGGATACATTTGGGCCAATCAAAGAATTCCGGATCATACATCCCGGACCAATGCTCACCGGAGGAATCAGAATCGTATTTTCAAAATCGTTTGGATAAGAATTTGCCAGATTCCTGGCCAACATGGTCGCATTGGTGGTCAGTAAAAACTCTTTTCGCCCACAATCAAACCAATTTTTCACTTCCATCACTTCAAAGCGACTTTTGTTTTCCAGCATACACATCAGGCCATCCGTCAAGTGAAATGCTCCTTTGGTTTTTCTACCCGTTTTGATGTTGGTCTCCAGGCAAGTGAGCAATTTACCCCATTCCTTGATCAAATACAACCCTACGATCGCCAGATTGGAGTGAGGAAATTGAGGCTTTTCAACCATCCTGATGACCAATCCCTGGTCATCCAATTCGACTACCCCAAAATCTCTAGGATCGTTGACGCGTCTAACGGCCAGGGTATTGGCCCTTGAATTCAACAGGACGTTCATGTCCAGATCCAGCAGCGTATCGCCCAATTGGATCAACACTTCATCATCTTCGCCAAGAGCCTGTTTACATAAATAAATCGCGTGACCCAAACCTTCGCGTTCATTTTGATAGACATATATTTTCTCGATATCAGGGTAGTGCTCTTCCAGGAATTCCCGGATTTTCTCCCCCAGGTATCCCAGAATGAAGACAAATTGACGAATCCCAGACTCCATCAATTGGTCAAGGATATAGGCAATAATGGGCTTACCCGCCACCGGAATCAATGGTTTGGGTTGGGTATAGGTAAGCGGCCGAAGCTTTGTACCTGCTCCAGCAACTGGAATAATTGCCTTCATTTGAGTGAAATGTGCAAAAACTGAGCCGAAATTAATTCTATATCATGCATTGGCCTTGTGTTTACTTGTAGAACAAAATCAAACCCTTACTAAGTCACTACGTCCCTCTTCTAAATCACTTATTTGTCTTACAGCCATATTGCACACGTTAACCTTATATTTGAATTCAAATTAAAATGATAAACCATGCGAAATGGCATTTTGTGTTTAATCCTACTTTCGGTAATACTTGAAATTTCTCCTGGACAATCTTTGACTTGGTCTGCTGAACAAAGCATTACCATGAATGCTCCTGGAACTACTACACGACCAAGATTGATTGCATTGGGGAATGAGAGGGGAATACTTATCTGGGGTCATGAGCAAGACCAAAGCATCCATTATGCAATTTGGGAAAACGAAATTTTATCAACGCCGAGGATATTGGATATTGGTCCTCGGAAAGCCTTCATCACGAGTTGGGCCAGCACTGAAATTGCTGGTAAGGATAACCTCGTTTATGTTGTATTCAAAGAGGATCCCGCAGAGACTGGTAAAATTTATTTGATGAGATCTATGGACTATGGAGAAACGTTTACTCCTGCAATTCCAGTAGTTGATCCCAATGGATTCTATTGCAGGTTTCCAGGTGTTGCCATTGATGCTGATCTTCAGCCTATCGTAAGTTATATGCGGTTTCAGACTGATTGGAGTCAACCAGAATATGTGAGTATCCGTTCAGAAGATTTTGGAAATACTTTTGATCCATACACCCAAGTCACAGACAAGAATAAAGGTGAAGCCTGTGATTGTTGTCCTGTTGCTATGGAAACTGATGAAAACAGAATTGCAGTATTCTATCGGAATAACCGCAACAACATTCGCAATATGACTGCTGCTGTTTCATTCAACAATGGAAAAAGTTATGATATTGTCACTGAATTGGACACCGCAAATTGGAACCTATTGAGTTGTCCTTCTACCGGTGGTGATGGTTTTTTTGCAGATTCATTTTTACATACTACCTGGATTTCCGGTCGAACAGGAACGGCAAAAGCCTATTACAGTCGATTAAATTTAAATACTCAAAAAGTGGATGGTTTTTATGCACTTACCCATAACCAGGGCAGAAATTTTCAACAGACATATCCCCGGATGGCAGGATATAATGATACGGTGGGCATTGTTTGGGGAGAGTTAATCAACAGTATGGATGTATTGTTTACTCATTTTACAAACGGTAACTATAATGACCTAAGTCTAAACACACAACGCATCAATACAGGAATCAACGGGAATCAGGGTTCCCCGGATGTTGCATTTGCAAATTCAAGATTTTACGTTTGTTGGCAGGATTTGAATGACTATAGTATCAAATTTAAGATTGGAAAATATAAAACAACCAATACACTAACAAGTGTTCATAAAAATGAAGATATTCGGATAACACCTGTTACAGAAGGATATATTATTCAATCGGTCAGGTTCATGAAAAAAGTTACCTTGTATAATCTTTCAGGTCAACAAATTCTCCAAAAAGAGAATACCACGGAAGTACATTTTGATAGACTTCCTGTTGGCATGTACCATTTAGTGGTTCTTCATGAAAATGGGGTTTTTACCTATCCTTTGGTCCGTATATAAGTCTAATCAATGTGCAATCACTTCTGTTAGAGAGTATACTCTTTAATCATTAACCTAAAATTCCACTAAGCTGGGTTAATTACAAGTCCAAAGCTGGCATGATCTTTTGCTGAAAAAATCAAAACAATATATCATCGACATGTTATGAATAGGATAAGAAAATCACCTTGTTTTCAATTGCTCTTAAGTTGTTCTAATTGGGAAAAATGATGTCCAATTTCAATTAGCCAACAACTTTTTTATCAGGACCATAACATTGCTAATAAAAAACCTTATAGTTGAAGAATTTAAAGCGAATAAATTAATACATTGAATACTTAATCCTCCAAGATTTCAATCAGCAAAATATACTATTCGCACTATGATACTTCAAATACAATACATGGATTACCCTGCCAATGCAGCTGCTCCACCCACAATTTCCGACAATTCCTTGGTAATGGTTTCCTGGCGGGCTTTGTTGTAGTTAATACGCAGATCGGCCAGCATTTCTTCAGCATTTTCTGTTGCTTTATCCATGGCAGTCATCCGAGCTCCATGTTCTGAAGCCTGAGTATCCAATACACACTTATACAACTGAGTTTGTAATATGGAGGGGATCAATTCTTCTAACAATTGTTGTTGATTGGGTTCAAAAATGTAATCGGCCTTCATTTTAGATCCTTCCGAAGATTCGTTGACCACTTTGCTCACTGGGAGATATTGTTCGCGCTCCGGAAATTGAGTCCCTGCATTTTTAAACCGGCCGTAGTAAATTTCAATCTGGTCGTAGGTTCCGCTTTTAAAATCCATCATGAGCTGATCCGCTAATGATGCTATTTTATTGTATTCCGGATGATTGTATAAGGAAATATAATCATTGATGAGATTTGCTTTAGGAAATCTTCTCCTGAAATAATCATAGCCCTTCTTACCCACAAACAAAATGCTTAAATCTCCAGATTCATAAACTTTAGTGTAATGATCCTTCACATAGCTTGCAGCCGTTTTCAAAATATTGGCATTGAAAGCTCCGCATAAACCACGATCGGAAGTAATAACGACCAAAAGTGGTTTTTTCATTTCACTGGATTTACCAAAAGACAAACCTTGTCCGGCATCACCTCCAGACATAATATGGCTCAAAGTGACATTCAGACGATTTGAGTAAGGCCGCATTTGCTGAATGGCCTGCTGGGCTTTCCGAAGCTTTGCTGCAGACACCATTTTCATGGCTTTGGTAATCTGTTGAGTGGAGATGACCGATTTAATGCGGTTACGTACTTCTTTTAAGTTAGCTGCCATGGCCTTTTAAATTCGTTTTTAATAAACACTACCCTTGAACCCGATACTGTGATGAAAGTTCATTGGCGACATCGCGCAAAGTTTTTAAATCTTCATCTTTCAAATTTCCTTTTCTGAAATTATCGAGGATAGAGGCATGTTTTTGCTCCAATTCGGTGAGAAATACGTTTTCAAAATCCTTAACTTTTTCTACCGGGACATCTTTCAAAAGATTAGAAGTACCCAAATAGATAATAGCCACCTGTTTTTCAACAGACACTGGACTGTATTGGGGTTGTTTAAGAATCTCAACGTTTCTTTTTCCTTTGTCCAGAACAGCTTTTGTCGCAGCATCTAAATCTGAACCAAATTTAGAGAATGCTTCCAATTCGCGGTATTGAGCCTGGTCCAGTTTTAATGTACCAGAAACTTTCTTCATGGATTTGATCTGAGCATTTCCACCTACCCTGGATACCGAAATACCTACGTTAATGGCTGGGCGAATACCAGCATTGAACAAGGCAGATTCCAAAAAGATTTGTCCATCGGTAATGGAAATTACGTTTGTCGGAATGTAAGCAGAAACGTCACCTGCCTGGGTTTCGATGATGGGAAGAGCCGTTAATGAGCCTCCACCTTTTACGATACCGGCCTTTTTTAATGATTCCGGCAGATCGTTCATGTTTTGGGCTATGGCATCATTGTTCAAGACCTTAGCGGCACGTTCCAACAAACGGGAATGCAGATAAAAAACGTCCCCTGGATAGGCTTCACGGCCTGGAGGACGACGGAGCAGCAAAGACACTTCACGGTAGGCAACTGCTTGCTTTGAAAGGTCATCATAAATGACTAAAGCCGGACGACCAGTGTCTCTAAAATATTCTCCAATTGCCGCACCGGCAAAAGGTGCATAAAACTGCAATGGAGCTGGATCTGCGGCAGAAGCAGAAACAATTACTGTATAAGGCATTGCTCCATATTCTTCCAATGTCCTGNNGTCTGACGGTCGCCGATGATCAATTCACGTTGACCACGTCCAATGGGGATCATGGAGTCAATGGGTTTAATACCGGTTTGAAGCGGTTCGTTTACCGGCTGGCGAAAGATAACCCCGGGAGCTTTACGTTCAATGGGCATTTCATACTTGGTACCGCTTATAGGACCTTTTCCATCTATGGGTTGTCCCAATGGATTCACCACACGTCCCAGCATACCTTCTCCTACCTCAATAGAAGCGATCTTACCGGTTCTTCTAACTTTTGAACCTTCTTTAATGCCATCCCAGGGGCCCATCAATACGACTCCCACGTTGTCTAACTCCAGGTTTAACACGATGGCCTGAACGCCTGTTTCAAATTCTACCAATTCCCCTGCCTGAGCATTGGCCAGTCCGTAAACACGGGCAATACCGTCTCCAACTTGTAAAACGGTTCCTACCTCTTCCAGGCTGGCGGCTGAACTTGTACCTGCAATTTGTTGCTTGAGGATGGCTGAAATTTCTTCCGGTCTTATTGATACCATATGAATTATTATTAGTTGTTAGTGGTTTGTTATTTGGTAATGTAATTTTTTTCAGTTGAACTTACAATGGTTAGTTTATCGTTTTTCCACAAGGCTGATGTAAGATGTATCATATAAATTCTCACGCAATTCACTCAACTGCCTTTTTATGCTGGCATCGTAATTGCGGTCGCCCATTTCAAATACAAAACCACCAATGAGGGATTGATCAACTTTCTGAATCAATTCCATTGTTTCTCCGGGTGCCAGCCAAAATTCAAATTTTTTGCGAATGGCATTCATTTCCTGCTCAGAAAGTTCTTTAGCTGAAATGATTCTAGCTGAGCGAATTTTCTTAATGGTTTTATATTGCTCAATAAAAGCTTGAGTGACTGCTGGTAAAAGGCTCTCTCTGCCCTTATTCACCAAAAGCGACATGAATTGCATACTGATATCCTGGACTTTCCCTCCAAACAATTGTTGGAGTACGCCCAACTTTTTATCAGAATGCACGATCGGACTTTTGAGCATTGCACTAAATTCTTCATTCCGGCAAACTGTAGAGAGGAATTGAATGTCCTGATAGACTTTTTCCAAATTGTTTTGTTCAATCGAAAGGTCGATCAGTGATTTAGCATAACGTTGGGCGATTTGTAACTGAGACATGGTGGATATTTAATCAGTTCATTTTTACTTCATCCATCAATTTATTGACATAATCTACCTGTTCTGGTTGATTGGACAACTGCTTGCGGATAACTTTTTCGGCAATTTGCAAAGCCATGACCCCAATTTCATTTTTTACATCGACCATTGCTGCCATTTTTGCATTTTCAATATCCAGTTTAGCTTGTTGCAAAATTCGCTGCGCTTCCTCTTTTGCTTTATCACGAGCTTCTGCCACCAATGTGTTGGCTGATTCTTTTGCATCTCTGATAATGAGCATCTTTTCTTCACGTGCTTCAGCTAACACTCGTTCGTTTTCTGCTTTCAAATTGGACATTTCTGAACGGGCCAACTTTGCTGCATCCAAGGCATTGCGGATGTCATCCTGTCTGTCTTTTAGGGCTTTAACGATTGGTTTAAAGGCCATTTTACCCACCAAAAACCAGAAAAGTAGAAAAAATACAGAGGACCAAAACAACAATCCGAAATCCGGTTTTAGCGGAGAAAAATCCAACAATAAAATACTGAATGAACTAAGCATATGTGGTTTCAAATTAAAATTGAATCAAAAAACGAAGGCCCTCAAGCCAACCGCCTGTCAGCCTTCGTTAGTTTTTAAGCTACCAGGTAAGAGAACAAGATCGCAATCAATGCAGCCCCTTCTACCAAGGCAGCCGTTAAGATCATGTTGGCACGGATATCACCCAATGCCTCTGGTTGACGAGCGATAGACTCTAAAGCCTTTCCCCCGATGCTTCCTACGCCAATTCCGGCGCCGATAGCAGCCAGTCCCATTCCAATAGCAGCAATTGAACCTCCCATAATTAATGTTTTATGTATGAATAAATAATTTCCACTTTTTCAATGAATTAATGATGATCATGTTCGGCATGCGCATGTTCTTCAGTTGCAGCTCCAATGTAGGAAGCTGTCAACAGGGTAAATACGAAGGCCTGTATTAAAGCCACCAACAATTCAATGGACATCATGAATACCGTCAGCAAACCAGATCCAATGGATGCGCCCAATCCTGCACCGACATTCCCACCAGAATTTCCAAAAATGAATATCAGGCTGATGAAAATCAAGATAGCCATATGACCTGCCGTGATGTTAGCAAAAAGACGGAGCATTAAGGTCAATGGTTTGATGAAAACCCCTAAAATTTCAACTGGAGTTAAAATGGTTTTTACCCAAGCTGGAATGCCTGGCATCCAGAAGATATGTTGCCAATAATGTTTATTTCCGTTTAAGTTGACCACTACAAAAGCAATCAATGCCAAAACCATGGTCACCGATAGATTCCCTGTTACATTAGAGCCTCCCAAGAAAGGAATTTGTCCAAACAAATTAAGGCCTAGTACAAAGAAGAAAATGGCCAAAAGCATAGGGATAAATTTTTCCCATTTAGGCCCAAGAAATGGTTTGGCAACTTCATCCTGTATAAAAAGAATCAAAGGTTCCATCAATAATTGTGCACCGGAAGGAGGAGTGCCAGGAGCTTTCTTATACTGTTTGGCCATTCCAATAAATAACCAACTGAGTAAAAGTACAACCAGCAACATACTGAACACATTTTTGGTAATGGAAAAATCATAAAAAGAAGTAATTCCCCCACCGAACAAACCTGCATCAGCGGTACTCGGTTTATCTAAGGCATATTCCTGTTGATTGATGATGACAAAATCCTGATCGTGGGATTTACCGTTGTGTTCAATTTTTTTAGAATGGAAGCCCTGAATATCCACAATGCCTTTGGGAAAATCCCCTTGAATGCGATTTACCCGTCCGTGGTTCAAAACATATCCATCCACTGCATGATTGCCATTGCCATGATGTGCATTGTCAATGCCAAAACGGGAGGAAGAAAAAACAGACCATCCCATAGAGGGTGCATATAAAATACAGGGTAATGGAAAATTCCATGGACCTATGCTGTAAACATTTAAATCACTGATATGGTGGAAGGCAGTGGATTTTGGATCAAAAGAATGACCTGATTCATGACCTCCAGTTTCACTGGCTCCCTCCATCGTATGGGCTTGCTGGTCATGACCGTTACTTTCAGCGGGTGATGCATTTACTTCCTCATGCTGGGCTGGTGCAGCCGATTCTGCATGGGTCGGGGAAGTAGTTGAAATATTATTGGCTTCATTAGCCGGATTTTGCCCGAACATTTTGCCGGCAAAAATAATTGTGAATAAAAACCAAATAATAATTTGTTTCATAAGCGAATCCGCCATCGATTTAGAAAAATCGCTGCAAAGGTAAGCCCTGATGAGGAGATTCTATGGTGACCTTTTCAAAAAAATACCAAACAAAAGCTTAATGAGACCTATCCCCCAGGTGGATTCTGGCGGGATTTCATTATTTCATCAATCGAAATTTAACCGGCAGGGTAATTTGCACCGGTACAGCTTTTCCGTCCTGGTAACCCGGGGTATACTTGGGAAGCATTGCTATAAATTTCAATACTTCTTCGTCACATCCTCCTCCAATCCCCCGTTCAATTTTTGGATTTGAAATACTGCCATCGGAGCGGACCACATATTTTGCATAGACTACACCCTGTATCCTTTGTTTTTTGGCTTCTGGTGGATATTTGATGTTATTGTACAGTAAATCAATCAGTTTCTTTTTAGAGCATTCTTCCGGGTCTGAGTCGGTTTCACATCCAATAAACACAGGCATTTTCTCCACTTTCCGGTATAACGTCGACTTTATGAGGCGAAATTCGTCTTTGTGTTGTCCATTATTAAAATAATGCAAGGTGTCGAAATGATCCCCGACAATTTCAGGTCTAATCACAGATGCAAGGCTTTGTGCAGTAAGTGAACTTACCACAAGGCATAACAATAGCATGAATAATATGATGCGAATAGAATACACAGCTTGATTTAGAGTAATGGTACGGGAAGAAAACCCGGATCATGGGTGACACAAATCTACAGAAAAAGTTAACGTATCTAAAAATTATTTATGTGGTTTTTTTAAAAAAAATTAGTGCCTGTCTTTCAGCATTTTAAGAATGTATAATGTGAAAAATCGACGAAATCGTCGCATCGTATGTCAACCGATTTTACTTTTTTTCCTTTTCGGAAAAACGGAATTACTTTAATACCGAGTAGTATATTGCTATAAGTACATAAGAATCGATCATCCTTGATATGCTCCAGCACAGCGTATTGGTGGGGGTGGTGCTCAAAGTAAGCTCTCAATTGTCCGTTTTCAAGTTTTATTTGCATTTCACCATAAACTTCATTACGATATTTACCGGTATAGGCTTTTAAAGGTATTGCTGTGGGAAACTTTTGTTGAATGGTATCATTTACATTTTTTAGCCAACTTAAGGTAGTTTCCTGTTCTTTTTGTTTGCGCTGCAAATAAACTTCGCTGTAGTTACGATAAGCCAATCCAAAAAAAGCATCCAGGATTTCCCATTTGATGGCTTGGTAAAGTCCGTTATGGTCCGAATTTGTAAACACCAAAATTCCCAATTTTTCTTGTGGAACCAGCGTGACGGATGTTACAAATCCATCTGCTCCTCCTGTATGGGACACTAGTTTTCGGCCCTCGTAATCCTGAAGATTCCAACCCAAGCCATATAAAGAAAAATTTGATCTATTGTACCGGCTGCGTCCGGGTCCAACAATACTGTAGGGTTCCATGGTTTTTTGAATGACGGCTTTACTTAAAATCTGTTTTCCTTCCCATTGACCCTCATTCAATAACATAAGCACCCACTTGGACCAATCGGCCACTGAAGTACAAATACTGGTTGCCGGAGCCATATTGTCTATATTAGGAATATTCATCCGCACCATATTTCCTTTATACCATGTATGCGGCTGACAAAAATTTCCTGACTTGCCAAATTCTGCAGTCAAGGTCAGTGTTTCCTGAAGGTCCATGGGATCAAAGAAATTTTGTCTGACATAGTCTTCCCAGTTCAATCCCGAACTCTGACGGATAATTTCACCTGCAACGGTATAACCAGCATTGCAATATCCATATTTGTCCCGAAACGGATAGGGTAATTTGATCCGTCCCATTTTTTCCATTACCTGTTCGCGGGTGGTCGAAGTTGACCAGTGACAGAAATCGCCAAGAAAGGTTTCAAAACCCATCCGATGAGTGACCAAGTCTTTAACGGTCAACATTTTTGTTGCATTCTTATCAATCAGTTTGAATTTAGGAAGCCATTGTGTAACCAGGTCTTCCAGTGATAACTTTTTTTCGGCATCAAGTTTTGCTAAAACCAATCCAGTGACTGCTTTTGTGTTGCTTGCAATCATAAATTGGCTGTGCTCATTTACCGGTAGACCGGTTGAAAGGTCTCTTACTCCAAATCCTTTTGCAAGGACAATCTTTCCGTCCTTTATCACGGCAACGGCGCAACCAGGCAAATTCCACGCCTTTATGCTCCGGTTAACATAGACGTCCAGGCTATCGGTAATAAAGGAGGGTAGGTTGGATTGGGAAGATAATCCCAAAGCCAATACTTGAAGCCAACACAATAATCGCAAACGCATAAGTAAATTTTGTTTCAAAGGTAATTCCGAACCCGATAAGTCTAATCAGCAAGGCGTCTTTTCATACCTTTGACGGAAGTATGTGGATCATCACCAATGGAAGATTACTTCAATGCTTAACGGGTTCCTTTGCTTCTGCCATAACCCTTTGGCCTTTCATATTGCTGCGCGATGAAAAAATGAAGACCAATGCACCGTTGATTTTGCACGAACGTATCCATTTACGTCAACAAACCGAGTTATTGATTTTGTTCTTTTACCTTTGGTATTTTTCAGAATTTCTCTTTTGGTGGCTCCAGTTAAGAAACCGAAATAAAGCCTACCGAAGGATTTCCTTTGAACGCGAGGCTTACCTGCATGAAAATGATGTGGATTACTTAAAACGCAGGCATGCTTATGCCTTTATTCAATACCTATCTTCTTAATTAGCCGGCCGACGAAAAGTGGCATTTACTTTAGGAATTTATTCTTCTCGAATAAATCCCACCGGCATGAGTTCATCGTATTCACCTGCAATCATAGGTGATTGGGCATTACCGGTATAATCCCTCACATTTCGATAAACGTATTCAAAAAGTTCTTTCAGCTGCACGGTTTTGTCAAGATTGTTATCCGCTTCACCTTTCAAACCTCTAATCAGGAAGTGAGAAAACACTCCCTGTCTCAATCCTCCATCTTCCAAAGAGTATTCTTTGCTTTTCGATGACATAATAAATGCGGTACCCCCACTACTTTGTCCCAGTTTGTCATAGAAGTACATCAGCGAAGAAGAGAATGAACCTTTTGTAGCCAATAAACTACCGGAATGGCATGCATCAATGAAACAAATTTTGTTTTTCGCTTTGCTTCTGTTGATGATGTCTTTGACCTCCTCATGTTTTAAGATGTTTTGAAAGCCATCATAGTCAATCGGTAAGAATGTACCTTCAAGACCATGTCCGGAATAATACAGCATAACCACATCATTTTCATCTGCCCTTAAAAAAACCTGATTGAGTGCAGTCAGTATGGAAGTGCGATTGGCATCTTCGTCAATGAGTACGCGGATCTGGTTGTCTTTTAAAGCACCTCCCTCTGGGCTTTTGAGGAACGCGTAAATTTTGTAAGCATCGTCGTCAGAATATTTTAAGACAGGCATGTGCTCATATCGAGCAATTCCAATGATGACTGCCCAAATCTTCACTTCATCGCTTTCATCCACCGGTACAGCAGGGTCAAAAACAAATTCCTTTTTGCGACTCAACTCTTTTATGGCTTTTCCCTGTTCCCATATTGCACCATATATCAATCCTGATGCAAAATACATGATCCCTTCTCCGTTGGGAGAATGATTTTTCCATTGGCCTTCATAACGATCACCATTTGCATAATAGCATACTCCTTTTCCAAGAGGTTCACCTTGGAAAAACTCTCCAATATACCGAGAACCGTCCCCATATCGGAAAACACCCCGGCCATCAGCACAATAGGTGTGGTTGCAATCGGGTAAATTGGCATCGGCTGTGGCATTCGCTAATTCTTCTGCCGGCTTCGGAATGGGCTTATTCACTATTTCGGATGGCTTGACCTGACCTGCTTCATCTTCATATTTGGCAGGTTTGACTTCTTCTACTACTTCCTGCTTCACTTCAGCAGGAGGTCGGGTTACAGAGGCATCTACATTCGTTGGTTCTTCACCAAAAAAGCGATCTACACCAGCATTGTCAGCAACCGTATCGATAACTTTGCTTTCTTTTTGATTGCCAAAGATTTTTTCAAAATACTCATCTTCTTCATTCTTTGGATTCTCCGTTTCCGCAAAGGTTTTCTCGGGTTTTTGTTGTACCACTGAAACTGAAGAATGNNTATCTCTTTGTGGGGATTCTATTGCGGGTTGATTCGTTGAAACCTCAGTATTTTCGATCTTCCGGACCACTTGGTCCTGAGACCATATGGCTCGTATGATTTTGCCCTGAATGTCATAAAAACTTCCCTGTCCATCCTTTTTTGAGGCTTTCCAATTACCGGAATAATAGGATCCACTTTTATAATATAAGGTCCCTTGTCCTTCAAACAAAGCATTGACAAATTCCCCTTCATAACGTTCTCCTGATTTAAAGAAGTAGCTACCTTTTCCATTGGGTTTATTTTCTGCCCATTGCCCGATGTATTTATCGCCGCGTCCGAACTCCATGGTACCTTGTCCATGCATTTGATTATTCAGAAAAGAGCCGGTGTAAACATCTCCATTGGTAAATTCCATTTTTCCTTCCCCAACCCTGAGGTCTTTCTTCCATTCTCCAAAATATTTGTTGCGATTGGAGTAATAATACAAACCCTTACCCTCCCGCAATCCAGATTTAAACTCACCGGTAAACTTACTGCCGTCTGAATACAGCATGGTGCCAAAGCCATTCACACAATTGCCTCTTATGCATTGTTGCCCTGCCAATTGCCCGGAAACTGTCAAAAAGGCCAAAAGAATCATTACATACTTCATAGATAGAACTTTAAGTAAATCTGATGCATAGGACACAATTAGATGAATAACACTTATTAAAGACAATCCGTTCAAGAGACTAAACATAAGGGGAAAACATGATTTGCTTCCTGCTTAGTATCTTTGGGCTTTAAATATTCGTTAAAATGAAAATTTGGATAAATTTAGTAAGCCTGGTACTCCTACTGGGAGCATGTAAAAATGAGAAAACCGCTGAAACACCAACTCCCTCGGGCAGTTCATCTGTTTTAGCTTATTACGGTGATTCCATCTCCATTGAAGGGACCCGTACGGTGAACGAAACGTTGGAGGCCCTTGCAACTTCCGATAGTTTGGTCACCGCGGTGAGTGGCTACGTAACCAATGTTTGTCAGAAAAAAGGTTGTTGGATGATGTTGAGTGAAAATCCTCAGGATTCAACTGGCTTGTTTGTCAGGTTTAAAGATTATGGTTTTTTTGTCCCTTTGGATTTTGCAGGTAGCAAAGTAGTGATTCAAGGAATGGCCTTTACCGAAATTACCACCGTTGAAGAGCTTCGACATTATGCTGAAGACGAGGGCAAGTCTGCTGAAGAAATTGCCCAGATCACTGAAGCTGAAAAGGAACATAAGTTCATGGCCAATGGTGTAGCATTGTTGGAAGGGCCTAAGAACCCACAATAAATTCCAAATCAGCAGCTTCCCATAACTTAAAATTGAAATGGCATAGGCCATTAGAAAATTCATCACATGTCAAGAATGTCCATCATCGATTTACTGGCCGATCAGGCACCGTACTACCTTGAGCATCAATGTAAAACCATTGATAAAACCAATCTACACCTGCCGGGTAAAGACACCATCGATCGCATTTGGTCTCTTTCCAATCGCAGTAATCAAACTCTGAGAAATTTGCAACAATTGTTTCAAAGTGGGCGATTAGCAGGTTCAGGATATGTCAGTATTTTACCGGTCGACCAAGGGATAGAACATAGTGCAGGAGCGTCATTTGCTCCTAATCCATCCTATTTTGACCCGGAGAACATTATCAAACTGGGCATTGAAGGGGGCTGCAATGCGGTGGCTTCTACTTTTGGAGTATTAGCCTCTGTGTCAAGAAAATATGCCCATAAAATACCTTTTATTGTAAAGATTAACCACAACGAACTACTGACGTATCCCAATCAAGCCGACCAGGTATTGTACGGTTTGGTCGAAGATGCATGGAATTTAGGAGCAGCGGGTGTTGGTGCCACCATTTATTTTGGAAGTGAAGAGAGCTCGCGGCAGATTGTCGAAATTGCAGAAGCTTTCGAACAGGCGCACCAGCTTGGGATGTTTACGGTATTGTGGTGCTATCTCAGGAATCCGTCCTTTAAAAAAGATGGAACAGACTACCATGCTTCCGCTGATTTAACGGGTCAGGCCAATCATTTGGGGGTTACCATACAATCAGATATCATCAAACAGAAATTGCCTGTTAACAATGGTGGTTATACGGCCCTCAATATGGGAGGATCTTCTTATGGTAAATCCAATCCAAAAATTTATTCTGAATTGAGTTCCGACCATCCCATTGATTTATGTCGGTACCAAGTTGCTAATTGTTATATGGGGCGAGTCGGTCTGATCAACAGTGGTGGTGAATCGAAAGGATCCAGTGATTTATACGAAGCGGTTGTTACTGCGGTAATCAACAAACGTGCCGGTGGCATGGGATTGATCTCGGGTCGAAAAGCTTTTCAAAAGCCACTGAAAGAAGGTGTTGCTTTGTTACATGCCATTCAAGATGTTTACCTGGATAAAAAGATTACGATTGCCTGATGGCTTGAGCAGGTTATTGAATTCAATTGTATTAAGTGCATTTTAGTATTGCATTGTCTAAAATGGAGTGATACAAAATCGTTCTATAATTAAGCAGTGCCCAGCAATACTTGTAAATCTTTACACATTTATCCATTTAGCTGCGTCCTGATTTATTATAATATGGTCTCGGTGCTTAAGTCGGAGCGAGCGCCGTCGAGCGAAATATTGAGGCTAGAAGGAATACCGCTTCCCCGGTCTCGGGCATTGCCGCTTCAAGGGATGTTTGTTATACTTTTTAATATTGTGCTTTGTTTTAAGTTCGCGCTCACAAAACCCCATCGACCGAAGTGGTGAGCTCCGGCCACGCATGGCGTGGCAAATTGTGATAGAGATCACAATTTAGGAGCGAATGGCGAGCTCCTGCGAGCCACAGAAATTTTCGCCACGCGCTGTACACCGACGCAACAAATCTTAGGTTGAATTAGGTGAAACACTGAGGCCAGGATGATTTTACTATGGCAACTGGTGTCAGTTTGGTCACATTCAAAAAATTTTATCCTATAACTAGGGCTTATCGGTTTTCATCATGCGTGATGGTCATCGAAATATCTTAAACACTCCACTTGGAGATGGATAAATTATTATGTATTGAATATATTCTTGACGTATCATATTGCTGATGCTATCTCTTCGGAACATTGAAGTACCTCAAGAATCAATTTTACCTCTTCATCATTAAAATTCCAGACTAAAATGAATTCAGCGATTATCGAATTTTACTTCTTCAAAAATTCTCATCTGTAAATTTCAACTTACTTCTTATTCAAATTGATTAACGAAATGTTTCTTCCAATTTGGCGTCCTTGTTTGATCCCCAATTCGATAGCAGGTCTGTAGTGAATTCCACCATAAAGTCTTGATATTGCTGCTTCGTTTGCAAGGTCCTGAAAAGAACTAAATTGCCTTGGACTAAAGGTAATGTCAGTTCGTTTGGCATGGGTCACATCCGTTATGTCATAATAGTTCCCAAAAAAAGACTCCAACACCGCCATCGCTGCGGCCGTTTGAACTGAATGTCCACTGGTATGTTCAGGAAAAGGTGGGGTAGCCAGCAGTGTATTGTAATTTGGATCAATGAATTTTCGGATATAGGTGACAGGTCTCAACAAATTAAAAGTGTATTTGCATTTCCAGCAAGAAACAAAGGCATCGTGTACTGCTAAACCCACTTTTGAAAAGACTTCAGCAGCATATCCCAGGTCTGCATTCTCATTTTGTAACACGATACTTGCTATGGACATGGAATGGCCTGGGGGTGTACCCGTAAGCCCTGGATCGTCACTCCAAAATTTTGCTATTGTGGTTTGCTCTGCTGACAATTGCAGGGAAGTCAAATAAACTTCATTGGCCTCCAGGTAAAACAGACTTTTAGGATCCGTTGAATAAGCAGTATTCTGAATAAATAAAGCGTTGTCAGCATCTTCAGCGAGAAATGATCTAACGTTGCCCCAGTAAGGCTGCAAGGGCTTTTGACCTGGTGCTGTAGGTTCCCATTTACCTGGAACATCTGGAATGGTATAATCTGGAAAATTCGTGGTATAAGCCTGATCCTGACCATCCGTCTTGGAAAAATTGTAAACAGCCTCAGCTACCTGCTGACCCAAAACAATGGATCGTTTAAGGGTAGCGCTATCCTCTTCATTGGATTGGTCTATAATGGTTTCTTCCAACTGATCTATGGCTAAAAGTTTTTCAGCCGGTGCTGTCTTAAATTGTTTTCGTAAAATAAAGGCCATTGCGGCATTAGCAGACAGTTCCCAATTGTACTGCAAGCTCACATCTATTGAAGGAAGTTCGCTTCCATCAAATCCTTGAATAAGGTTTTTGTAGGATACCTTATGGCGCATTCCCTGCACCACTGATTCGTACAATGTTAAGGCAGCATATGCATAGGATCTTGCCGCCACAGGCGGGGTATATCCTGGAGTACTTTTAACCAGGTCTCTGTGTAATTCAACCCATTGAATTGCAACGTCTGCAGGATAGTCAGATGCATCATTAAGGTCAAAAGGAGTAGCCAAGTCTTCTTTACAAGATTGAATTGAGATCATTCCCAATCCAATAAACAAAAGGATAATAATGCGCATTTGAGAGATTTTTAACAAAAATAAAATTTCCAATGACCTTTGTCAAGTATTTTTAGTTAAAAAGGCCATATTCCAATAATAATTCATTGATCACCTCTAATGACAACCCCTTTAAGGTAGTTCGTTAAAGGCATTGAAGCTGATAGTTGAAACAGGCTCAAATCAACTATAAAAAATTACTCACCCGGGGGTACACCCTTTACTTCAACAGACTCGTATTATCGTCTGGCTAAGGTTGTATCAGGCGCGTTTCCATTGGAGAATGAAGCACTTTGAAATCATCCTTTTCAGTTTTGGCGCTTTAGAAAAAGAGAAATTTCATGAATTACAATGAATCCAAAATCACTTTGCTGTTTGGGAGGGTTTCAAAAATTATCAAGATAAATCTAAAAAATTTATAATTGCCGTTTTTACTTCCTTAAATGCAAGTAAAATAATTAATAAAAGTAAAAATATTGAATTTTTGGTAAATTAGGTGTTCGCATTATTGACCATGTACTAACAAATGTTAGTATTTAATGTAAGATACTTTTTAATAAGCAATTACTTACCGGCATTAAATAATTTTCCGACAAAAGGAATTGCGAACTATCGATGGATTTCCTAAAGGTTTAAAAACAACTTTACCGGGTCTTCTACCAATTCTTTAACGCGAACTAAAAACTGAACTGACGAAGAACCGTCAATGACTCTGTGATCATAGGATAAAGCCAGATACATCATCGGCCGTATCACTATTGCTCCGTTAATGGCAATGGGCCGATCTTTGATCGCATGCATTCCTAATATTGCAGATTGAGGTTGATTGAGGATAGGCGTACTCATCAATGACCCAAAAATACCTCCATTGGTAATGGTAAACGTTCCGCCAGTCATTTCATCAATACTGAGTGCATTGGAACGGGCTTTTTCGGAAAGGATCTTTAAAATTTTTTCAAACTCGTGAAGTGACAATGACTCAACATTCCGGATCGGTGGCACCACCAGCCCACTGGGCGTTGAAATGGCAATGGAAATATCGGTATAGTCGTGATAAACTAAATCATCCTCTTCAAGTCTTGCATTTACTTCTGGCATTTCCATCAATACCTGACTGCATGCTTTAGCAAACACAGACATGTACCCAATTTTTATTCCATATTTTTTTTCATAGGACTCGTTATAATTTTTTCTCAAACCCACTAAAGCGGACATGTCCACTTCATTAAAAGTGGTAAGCATGGCGGTTTGTTGTTTTGCCTCAACCAGTCTTCTGGCAATGGTCTTTCGCATCCGGGAAAGTTTTACACGCCTTTCATTTCGAATATTCTTCGCAGGAACCTGGATGGATTGAGCTGCCGTTAAAGCATCAGAAGAAATTTTTACTTCTTGTCCTGACAAGGTTGAAAGTACATCCTGTTTGGTAATTCTTCCCCCTTTCCCCGTTCCTTTCACCTGAGATCGGATATTTTCGTTTTCCCGTATCATTTTTGATGCGGCCGGAGAAGCCACATCAATGCTTTGGATTGGAGGAGTGACAACTGCATCGATATTGACCTTAGCGTCTGCAACTTTTGCTTCCTGCTCTATCAAGGAAGTCTCTATTTTAGCTACAATCGCTCCTATGGGCAGGTCTTCGCCCTCATGGGCTACATGAATCAATTTACCGGCAACCTCTGCGGGAAATTCCAAAGTTGCTTTGTCGGAATCAAATTCGCAGATAATTTCATCCAGAGCCACCATCGCACCCTCTGGCTTTAGCCATCGAGCCAAAGTAACTTCCGTAATTGATTCACCCACAGATGGGACTTTTAATTCCACCAAAGCCATAACAGGATTTTATGAAAGAACAACGCACATTCCTGTATTCAGTTCACAGAATGCCTTAATTATTCATTTCCTTGCCAACAAAGTCCAATAATCGTAAATACCAGAATTTTTTCCTTTGGACCCAGCGAAATGGTCCGACCCTGCGTCTCCTATTAAAATCTAGAATATGAACCATATGAAAATTCTTTCTTTTATACTCTTGACCCTTTTACTGGGTATGTTTTCCTGTACTCCTGAGGAATGTGTGAAGGAAACGGAATACACTGAATGGACACCGGTTTACCTTACGCTTGATCAGATGAAGCAGGACATTCACATGGATCCCCCGAAGGAAAATAAGAACCCAGGCAAAATCTATAGTTACGGCAATTTATTATTGATTAATGAACTTTTTGAAGGCGTTCATATCATTGATAATACTTATCCGACGACCCCGACTCGATTAGGTTTTATTCCGATTGCAGGCAATGTGGATATCGCTATGTCGTCTAATGTCCTCTATGCGGATAATTATGCCAACCTGCTCTCAATTGATTTAAGTGATCCTATGCATCCCAAATTGAAGAGTATAAACGAAGAATTGTTCAAACTTTACGGAAAATCTGCTGATGGAAAATACTTGGTTAGATACGATCAGAAAAAGGTCATTAAAACTGTCCCATGCAACAACTCCCCCCTTTATTGGCTTGAAGGTGATTTCGTATATACTTCGGTTTCCGATAGCAAAGGGAAAACAGGTAGTCCTGGCTCAGTCTCAGGAATCGGAGGATCTTTTGCCCGATTTACCGTGGTCGACCAATATTTATATGTAGTGAATCACAATGAGTTATTGACTTTCGAAGTGAGCAACCCTTTACGACCATTGAAATGTTCCACTCAAAAAATTGCATGGGACATTGAGACTATTTTTCCGTATGAAGATTTTCTATTTGTGGGATCGCGTTCGGGAATGTATATTTTTGGACTCAACGATCCTAAATTGCCCAATCAATTATCAAAATTTGTTCATTCTAATGGGTGCGATCCGGTGTTTGTCTCAAACGATATTGCCTACATTACTTTACGTGAAGGTAATGAATGCAATGGTTTTACTAACCAGTTAGACATTGTCGAAGTTAAGGATCTTGTACATCCGGTTAAACTTGCAACCCATAACATGAAGCATCCACATGGCCTTTCGGTGGATGGTGAATTAATGGTTTTATGCGAAGGATTACACGGTTTCAAAACCATTGAATTGTTGCCCAACGCCCAAATTCGGGAGTTGGCTTGGATCAATCATCATGCGGCTTACGACGTAATTATCCTGGAAAGAAGCCGGGTTTTGGTGATCGGACAAGATGGTTTGTATCAATACGATATGCGCAATCCTGCTTCACCAAGATTATTAAGCAAGTTGATTTGAAGTGAACACCGATTCAATTTATGCATACCTTTAGAAGAAACACTCATGTAATCCGGTTGTATACAATACTGTCAATACTAACCATTGTTAGCATTACAAATAAAGTTTTGTGTCAGAATGAAAAAATCGCTGAAACGGAATTAAGAGTTGAAATTGAAGCGAAGTTTGATACAATCAATGCAGGAGTAAACACTTGGTCAGACTCAAGCTACAAGACTACAGAACCCCAAAGAGAAAAACAATGGTTCTTGCAAATGAGCCAAAGACTCTTGTGGAGTTCCGATGAGGGATTGTCTTCAGGATTCACCTTGTCTTCGGGTCTACAAACAAAAAATGATCAGCAACTTGGATTGGGAATTGGACAAATCGTACACAGTTCGTCGTGGATCACATACACTTATCCGATTTATATACAATTGAATGTACCGATTCGTTATAAAGCTATTGAGACCTATGTACAATTAAATGGTGGAACCCAACTTGTTTTTGTGAAGCAATTTGCGATACCCTGGTTCCAACCTGAATTCAATATCAGCAACGGTTGGTATGCATCTTTTGAAACCGGGATGCAATTCCGAATCCTTAAAGAAGCTAACATACGAATTTCCGGCGGCATGCTTTGGCAACATTATGTCCTAAAATTGAATTATTCGGACAATTACCAGGAAAGGTATCTTTATCGCTATTACCACCCATTTATTAACTTAGCCATTTCAATTTAAACGAAAGCACTATTGAAGTGATTGAAAGGAACAAAAATGGATTCTTCAGCGAACTGGTCGCCGGATGTAAACGGAATGACCGGGCCTGCCAGGAACAATTGTACAAATTGTATTTTAATACATTTTATCATTTTTGTACTCAACGAGGGGTCAAACAGGATGAAGCCATTGGAATCATTCATGATGCTTTTTTGAAAATTTATAAATCCATTGATTCATTGCAGGATACAGATAAATTCAATGCCTGGGTATGGACCATCCTCAGAAACAGTTTAACTGATATTTTGCGGCTGAAGGCAAAAGAATACCTATCTCTTGAATCCTCGGACCACCCAGGCTTGCCATCGATTCAACCTAATGAGCATGCTCTGTTTGATCATGAATTAAACGATATGTTACAACATCTTCCAAAAACTACACGTGAAGTATTTATACAATTTGCGATGGAAGGTTATCCCCACGAAGAAATTGCCAAAAAACTTCACATCACCGCCAGCACTTCGCGCTGGCATGTGTCTGCAGCACGAAAAATTTTACAACAACTTTATTATCTGCGTTATGGAAAATAAACTCAATGACATGGAACAACTGATGAATCGATCCTGGAAACAAATGGAAGAGTTGTTGGATGTTCACATGCCAATCAAGAAAAAGAGCAAAAGGCGATTCTGGTATTATTTTCCTATCTTGATCGCAACTGGAATCATTGTAGTATACCTTTGGATGAAGTTTGGTCATAACGGATTACCGAAGGAATTGCCTTCAAATCAAACCTCAGATCAAAACCCAATTGCACAAAACATCCCATTGAGTGCCGGAAAAATTAAAGCCATTTTGCCCTCGTCGAATATAAGCCAGCGGTCAATCAGTGAAAAGAAAATAAACACCCCCCAAAATCAATTACCCATTGCCTCCGAAGGTCAAAATTCTGAGGTATTAAATGACCATACCGAGAGTATCACTCCTTCCCAAACTCAGAAAATTGAAGCGGGTGAAAATTTCATTAAGATTAAATCCTCCATGGAAGCAACACTTATTAGAGACAGTGAAAGTGTCTCAGTAACGACAATGTTCAATTCAATTGAGGCTTTGCCGCGATTACAATCTCAGCTATTGATTTCACAGGACCACGCTCAAGAAATGGATCCCATTCCTACGATTAAGTCGGCTGAAATCAAATCCAGTAAACCCATTATTTGGCCCGGTACAATGATGGAAGCGACATACTTAAGTGCCTTGAATCAATGGGGTGTTTCAGCCAGTTTAAGTGGTACAATCGTTCACTCAGATCAGTTTATATTTTCAATTCAAGGTGGTTATACCCGTTTTATTGACACGGATATTGACTCCACCAATGGCAGCCTACAGGAAAGGTTGGTAGAAAAATCTACTTTGGAATTCGACCAATTTTTGTCAAGCTCAAAAATTTTTAAGCTACAGCAGCATCGTATGGCCTTTTTGCAATGCAAATTTTATTTTGCATTAAAATCGAAGCTATATGTTCATTCGGGAATTCGTTATGCCTTTTCTAAATATACTTTAAATTCACAACATTTTGATCTAACCTCCATTCCCAAAATAGGCAACTTACAAGAAAACAAAATTTCAAAACACAGTTTGAACCTAATTACAGGATTGCAGTATAAACTGAGTAAGCCTATGGCCATTGAAGTCGGTATGCATTGGATGGATTGGAAAATTTCAGGAAAAAATTCTTTCTCAACGAATCCTGCTGTTTATGCCGGAATACAATTTAATTTTAATCGTTAATGAAAGACACATAAGTAGACCGTTATTTCACTACGTAGAAAAAAAGGAACCCGGCCTTTGGGTTGCCGGATTCCTTTAAAAAAAATTACAATACACTCACTAACGTTTGTTAGTATAATTTTCCTTTTATTTTCAATCACATGGAAGGTACATAGCTACCGTCAAAATATTTCTGATACACTTCTTTCCACAGGTACTGCGCAATATTTCTTCCCATTTTCAATCCTTCGATATTGTCGGCCTGGATATGGTATCCGCCCAGTACTCTTGAAATACCTGCCATGTCCGCGGTAGCTGTAAAAGTGGGCATTGGCAAAGACACTGGATCTCCAGGGGTTTCGGTAATGATCCCTGGTTTGCGAATTTCTGTTTCACCAAAGTGATCGCTTCCGGTAAACAATTCAAGGATTTTGGCACAAGCTCCACTTACGGTGCTATGGCCGGATACATAAGCAGGGAAAGGAGGAGAGACAAAATCAGCTGGTGAATAAGGATGCCAATGATCAGCCGGAATGTCAATGGTACCTTTATCAGGGCCACCCCATCCTTTGATGCTTTGACCTTTGTAATAATGCCTGACCAAAGTCCATGGTCTTGCACTATCATAAAAGCGTTTTGTTTCCCAACAGGCAATGAATGCATCCATGGCAGTGGTGCCAACGGCAAAATATAGTTTTACATCCCGATCTAAATCATTGTGGTCACGGTATGAAACCATTTGCGCGAAACGTAACCAGTGACCTGCCTGTCCTGTTGAACGTGGTCCATCTCTCATGAATTCGATCGTGGCTTTGCGCGTTGCATCCAGATTGGCATTAAACGAAATACACTCATCGACTTCATTTTTGAGTTGTTGGCTACCCACCTTTGGATACTCAGGTGCCCGGAACTGTGAAGAAGATTTCAATCCAAAAGGTTTTACACGATACCAATGCGGTGTAAGAAAATTTACNNCGAACGGTAAAGGGTGCCACCGATCCGGATCAATGACCTTTTTATAGTGATTGACTGGCTTGTAGTAAGTGTAATCTGAATAAGGTTGGCCGTTCGAACCAATTTCATTACCCAATTGGTTTGACCCGTCATGATGACGCATTTTCAAGATTTCCTGTGCCACCAAATAACCAATACCCTCGGGCTTGGTTTTATCTTTGCTTTTTACGTTAGGGTCGTAACCCATCTTCTTAAATTTATCGAGGATATACGTTTTGTCCACTGGAAACTGATCCATCAACACATGTAACATGGCATAACTGATGGCTTTCTCTTTATTCTTATTGGTCCGTTCATTTACTGGTCTACGTAACTTTCCACCAAAAACGCTACCCACAGCTTTATCATCATAACATGCCCAGGCATCGAACATAGCATTCATGGCTATACCCAATTGCCTTGCCTGTATGGTAGGTTTCGCGCCGACCCTATCTACATCGTTCGCCGTAACCTCCAAAGCAATATCCAGCCAGCTATTCGCGAGGCTAGGTTTAAAGTTTTTCTGTGTTTTGCTTTGAGCAAGTGAGCCTGTAGCTACCCAACAGGACACTGTAAACAAAAAGAGAGTGAGTAATTTTTTCATATTCATTGTTTTATGTTAATCAGCACTAAGAGAGCAACAACTATGGTGTCATGGGTTTGATTTAGTCAAAAAAAAATCTCAGTCATCTTAAAATTAGTTACCTGCAAAACGTTTAAGATGACTGAGACCAAATTCCTAATCCAATGAAATCGATATGGGAGAAAATAATTTAAACCAAAACCTTAATTCTTTTAAAACCTGCATCTCATCCGATGCTGTCTCATGACCCCTCAAAGTTATTAAGGGTATAGGCTGGATTGCCCGATTTTTGGTAAAGTCGCTGAATTTATGGATGAACGGCGTCAAAAAATATTTAAAAAGACTTTTGCTGCTCTGCGAATTGGTAATTTTGGGCTTATGATAAGCTTACGTGCCCTGGTTGTTGATGATGACCCACTGATTGGGGATTTGATCAAACATTTTTGTTCGAAAACAGCACAAATTGAATTCTGTGTAATTGCCACCAACGCAACAGATGGCTTGAACTTATTAACCGCTGGCGGACTGGATGTAGTTTTTTTGGATTACCACCTTCCCGATATGAAAGGCCAGGAATTTTTAGAAAGGATGCCTCAAAAAATTCCGGTCATCATGGTCACCAGTGAATCGGAATTTGCCGCTAAAAGTTATGAATACGAATTTATTGTTGATTTTTTGGTTAAGCCTCTCAGCTTTGATCGATTTCTAAAATCCCTTCAACGGCTCTCCTCTGCAAGCGCTTCCACCGAATCCACTCCACCCATTACGGATTTTATTTTTGTGAAAGATGGAACGCGCTGGGTAAAAATTGAATTAGACCAACTGGCATATATTAAATCGGAAGGCAATTATTCTAACTTTTTTACTGACAAAGGCCATACCCTCAGTTTAATTACTATGAAAGAACTGGAATCCAAACTTCCTGCAACCTTCATACGTGTTCATCGCTCTTACATTGTAAACGCCAAAAAAATCCAAATGATTCATCAAGACGAAGTCACTGTACAAGGTAAAGAACTTCCTGTCGGCGACAAATACAAAGCTGAACTCCTGAAGTGGGTCAAAGAACTATAATTATCTGATCCAGGTATTCAATGAGCTTGTTTGCAAGGAATCTATTCTTTCTCATATTGCAACCCGGAACAGTTGTCGTTTTAATTCCCTACTTTATTTTAGTGAAATGGCCCATTCTTTCCCGTAATCCTTTTTTAGTTTGGCGCCTCTTGGCGCTATTGTTGTTCATAACCGGACTGGCTGTTTTGGTGCATTGCATTTGGTTGTTTATCAGATTCGGCAAAGGAACACTTTCTCCCTTTGATCCTACCCGTCATTTAGTCGATCAAGGAATTTATCGATATACCAGGAATCCCATGTACCTCGGGGTACTCTCCATGCTGTTCTCCGAATCATTGTTTTTTAAATCGATTCATTTGTTTTTCTACACCTTAATCATTGGGATCATCTTCGAACTCTTCATTCGAATCCATGAAGAACCCCGTATGAAAAAACATTTTGGACCAGAATATTCAGAGTACCAAAAAAAAGTCAGAAGATGGTTTTAATATCCGTTGGATATCTGGGTTACGTCAATGCCTATTAACGCAACAATTCCTTCGAGAAGACTGACAAAAGATGTTGATAAGCAAATAGCAACTTGACGGCCGCTTTTGGTTTCTCCGCTTCATTATTATTCATTAAATTTCTCAAATGGATCATTGCCTGTTCAAGATCGTCCAATCCAAGCAATCTCATGCTATTGGCTAGCCGGTGCGTTATCCGGTCAAATTCCTTTAAATCATTCTGGGGGATTGCCATTTGCAGCTTTTCAAAAAAATCAGACCATTCTTTAATCAGCAACTCCAGGGCTTGTTTTGATTTTACCTGATCCTTATCGTATAGTGAATACAATGTTTCAAAAACAGGAGCATTAAAATAGATAGAAAATAATTTGTCCTCAAGTGCTTCCATCAATTGTTTCTGGCTTACCGGTTTTTGAAGAAATAATTCGTGTGACTTGATCAACAATTGTTCAAATTTCGATGTATCGTCAGCGGCTGACACCAGAAACAATATTCCTGGCTCTTCCAGTTTATTTCTAAATTCATCCAGATATGAAATTACCTGGTCATCACTAAAATTAATATCAGATAAAATGAATGGATACTTTTTTCCATGGTGCAGAAATTTTGCAGGCGCATCGAAAACATCTGCATGAATGCCCATCATGTTAAATACGTGTTTATAATAAAATGCATTTTGAGGGTCATCATCTACACATGCACATGCGGGAATCAGTTTATTGAGATAAGAATCTGACTTGCTCAATGAATCTTCCGGTAAAGACTGGTGAACATGGCCTATGGGTAATGCAAAGGCAAAATGCATACCTGATGTGGCCCTTTTCTTAATGATCAAATGGGTTTGCATCAAGGCCAGTAGCCTGATGACAATCGGTAAACCCAATCCGACATTTTGTGCTAATCGGGCCTTTCCGGTTACCGGTTTCTGGTTTAAGATATTGTGAATGTTTTCATCGTCAATGCCAGGGCCCTGGTCTAAAATTTCAAAATGCAACAAATTGATATCATCCAACCAGGCCTTCAACAAAACTTCACTTTCTTCAGGAGAGTAGCGAATAGCATTGGTCAGCAGATTGTTTATGATTTGACTTAATCTAACCGGATCTATTTGGACGGTGGTTTCTTTGGTTATGGTCGAAAGTTCAAGTTTCAGTTTGATTTTTTTCTGACTCGCCTCAAAAAGCTGAGCTTTGATGATTTGACCTAAATATTCTTCCAACCGGGTCTCCTGCAATTGCAAGCTGATTTGGTCGTTCAGCAGTTTTCGATAATCCAATACATCATTCACCAAGGTCAATAAATGTTGCGCACTAAATTTAAGATTGCGGATAAAAGATTGTTGATCTGGTCTTGGTTGATGTTGTTCTAACATGTTCGTCATACCCAAAATGGATTGAAGTGGATTCCGCATTTCATGACTCATGTTTTCAATGAATGATTGTTTGGCTGAATTTGCTAAATCCGCTTCATTTTTTGCCAACCTGAGCTCGTTGACGTAATGATGAATCCTGCCTGACATCTCCTGAAATGATTTGACCAGGTCTCCAATCTCATCGTTGCGTTCAATGTTTAAATTGACCACATTGGGATTGGTACCAAAAGCACTGATGCTATGGGTGATTTCTTTAAACTCCCTGGCTTGCCGTCGTGTCCAATAAATTGCTATTGCCACCGATCCTAAAATGATCAATAAAGTGAGATATACCAAATTCAGTTTCCATTGATCAAACACCGATTGCAAATCTGCATCAACGCTACTTAGCATAAAATACAAACGGTAGTCTTTTCTCGGATAAGGATACTCTATGATCGTAGTGGCCTGAGATTTATCTATAAATGCACTCCAATGACTGGATTGAAGCTGTGTTGTTACCCACAACTGTCTTCTTTCAAGAATATCCAAATTAGGCCCCATATCAAATTCAAACAAAAACTCCTGAGCAGAGTCAGGATGAATTAGATAAAAACCTTTTTCGTTTGATAAATTGAGTTGATTTCTTGATCCTGCCAATTGCTCCAGTTGTTTAAACAATGCGGTTAGATCAACATTTATGATAACAATACCCCAAACTTTGCCGTTCATGAATAAAGGTGTCGCTACGCGAAGTGTGGGAACCACCGGAATAAATATTTTCCCATATTCCTGATTCAAGTTGATTTCCGAACAATAAATTGAATCTTCCGGCAACTGAATGGTTTCTCTAAAATAATCCCGGTCTCCTTTAGTTTGCAGTGATCCTTCATCGACTATTAAAAATTTTCCATTGGTTTGATCCACTCTCAGCCTTTCTTTTCCTTTTCCTTCTACTGAAATCACCCGCAATTGTCCATAATGCTTCTTTGCAGCAAGCATTGCCAAAAATTCAGTTGCCAGTTTACCCCGAAGATTCTCATCATTGGGTTGCTCAATAAAGTCTTTTAGAAATGGGTTTTTGGATAAATACCAAACATCACGCCGTACGTCATCCAAAAAAGCATTGAATTGCAATACAACGGATTCATTATTATGAACCAAGGTGATAAGTGCATTTTCACGAACTTTGTTTGAGCTGATGCGGTAAATGGCATATCCCAAAGTTGCACTGGTTAATACCAATAAAACCAAATATACCAATGCGTTCTTAACTGTTATAGAAATCCTTGGCATCATCATTACTCCAGAATACGGCAAAGATAAGAGCTATTTGCCAATGAACTGTTTTGTGAAAGTTTCAAGTTAATGTCTCTTCGAAATATTAAAAAATGGCCGGTGGGAAAACCGGCCATTTGCTGTATTAACAAAACTTGAATAAGAAAAAAACTTGTTGCCAATTGAAAACTGGCCTAAAGCACCGAAGAATTAGGCTTGGATGAATTAAATTTTTTTACCTCTTTGCCTTGAAGTAAAGGCCTTCGTAAAATGAATGACCTTCCAACTTAATGTCATTTTTGACATTTCTCAGCACACTAGGTCAATTCTATTCAATAATGAGTACTCCTAAAACTCATTATACAAACAACCTTCACCAGCGTGTTAAAGCAATGGAACCACTTCACCAGATATCCGGCTATTTTAAAACTTATAAGAATAACTCAAATTCAAGCTGTAGTCGGCAAATGCTGCATCGCCATGACGATTCCCTGTGGGATCTGCATTGTCGTAAACGCTTTTGGTGCGATTGCGATAGAGTGCATAAGGTACAGATAATGAAATACTGTTGGAGTTGATTTGGAAACCTACTGAAGGTTCCACAGCAATCACATAACCCGGACGTCTGAATCCTTCACTTTTCCCAATAACGTCTTTTGAAGGAATGCCTTCAAGCCTGGCGCCCAAACCTGTCTGTATGCGTGAGTTCACCAAATAATTGACTCCCATTCTGGCAAAATACTGATCTGCAATAGAATGATAAGCAATCAGTGGATCCACACCTGTCAATGTTCCCCGGGTTAAAGTTGAATTCACATTAGCTGGATTGAAAAGATAGTAACCGCTACCATAGATGGAAAAATGGTGACTCATTGTCAAATTCGTTTGCAGTTCGAGATTGAAGCCCCAACCACCATCACCCAACTGAATGGATTGATCAACGGGTCTTGTGATGGTTGAATCTTTTCCATCCGTTGCACGGCGATGGAAGACATCCGTTACCGCTTCATTCCCCGATGGAATTTTTATGCCAGTACCCAGGTTGATTTGCAACTTTTCGTGATTTGATGGATCGATGAGAGCATATAATAAACTTATACGACAGTCTCCAATTCCAGAGGCCTGTGTGGCAAAACGCTTTTGCTCGGGGTTGGCTGTGGTGCTGTTACCATAATGCTCGTACAATGAAGAACGGTTGTAAAAAAGTATCGGTAAATTCACTGAAACTGACAACCGGTTGGTCAATCCATACGAAAGGCCTAAATCTAAAAAATAGGAATCATTAATGACTTCGGTTCCGTTTTCAACACGCTCCTTTTCTTCATGACTTCCTCTGAAATGTTTGTAGGACTGAAAATAACGAGCGTTAGCATTGAACATCAGTCCTGATTTTAAAAGACTGGCATTGTTGTTTGCTGAACTGCAACCCATTCCGCGAATGGCTACACATCCTTGAGCCATTAGAATTTCATTCGTTCCAAAAAATGCCATCGTCAGTAAAGCAATTGAAAAACAAATGAACTTAGGTTGATTTGATCTTTTGAATGAAAAAGCTGATATTGTATTCATATTGATTAATATTTATGATTACTCCTTTTATTTAATATTTCACTAATTTGCACCATCTACTTTGGCCACATTGATGGTAAATTGGCCAACTGCTTTTCCCTGTTCAAGTCCAGCGCTAGCATCAAATTTCCAGTGGATCCCTGCATAAATTCTGGATTGAGCGGCTTCGTAAGCCATCTCTTGAAACTTGGAGCCTCCTCCAGGAAAAAGATAGGTTAATACTTCAGCTGCAGATGACGAAAACACACTGTGACCGGAAGTATAGGCAGGGAAATTCGGTGTTCCCAGTATGGTTTTAAAACCTTCAATTTGTTGAATTGGCCTTGGATAATGGTAATAATATTTTGCATCCCAACAGGCAATTCCAGCATCCATCAGAGCCATATTTAAATAAGCAAAGGTTCTTGCCGTACGTAGAGGGTTTTGCTTATGCTGAATCACTTCTATTGCTGCAATGCTATTCCAGTGACCTGGCGGAGTATAAGTTCCTAAACCATCCGACCAAAAATTTGCTATTCTTCTATTTTCATCTGTTACTTGATCCGCATAGTCCTTTAATATTTTGACGCTTTCTTCATACTCTTGAGTACCGAAAGCAGGAGGGGGGCCTGGTCTTACTGCTTCAACATTGGGTACATTCCATAAACGGACTTTCCCAAACAAAGGTGTCAATCCAACGGGGCGCTGCGGGATTTCCTGATTGGACCAACTCCATCCAAATCGCGCAAAAGCTGCATTTTTTATGGAGTCAGAAACTGCTTTAGGTGTCTGAGCACTTTTCATTCCATCTGATGAGGCTCTCTGTAATGCTTTCTTTGCAATTTCGGTACCAATGGTTTTACCTGCATCGATATCACTTTGCACATTCCCACCTGCTAAAGCAATTGCTGAAAGGTGAGCTGCTTCCAATTCGGTCAGATACTGGACTTCCAAAGGGAACATGGCTGATAATATTTGTTTTGAAATGGTTGCAATAACCGCATCATGCGAAGGATATGATGGAATTGTATTTTCAGGATATGCAAAAGCAACCTTAGCGTCTTGAAGGTAGGGGGCGTTACGAGAAAATTTATGTTTGTAATGCCATGCAACGATCAAACCATCGAACTGAGCAACGGATAGGTATGCGAGTGCTCTACTTGCATATGGAGGATGTGCAAATGGGAACGGTGGAGGTCCTGCAGGATTTGCAGCATTGGGAAGAGTATACGTTCCATCGTCATTAGGACCAGGAATTAAATTGTATTTTGCAATCAACTCCAAGGCTATTTCATTCCAACGGATTTCAGGATTTGAAGTCCAATAATTGATTTGGTCCCGGTCATGACTGCTCATGGTGGCTTGTGCATTTTTTAAGTTACTGATTTCACCAAGGTATTCAGCCGATTGACTTCCCGAAGGATCAGGAATTACTACATCAGATGGACTGGATATCAAAGTGGTTTTCCAACTTCCACCGTTGACATCTTCCCCGTTAAAAGTGTAACTGTTGTAATCATGGAATGTGGGCAGTTCTTTCTCACATGCAGTCATCAACAAGCATGCAACTGCTGACATCAAATATTTTATTTTATTGTTCATGGTGGTTTACATTTATAGAATAATTAAATTGGTAAGTAAGTCCAAAACTGACCGCATCTACTTTCCCTGTGTTACGACCTTCCAAAACACTGCGGTATTGTGCAATGACGCCAAATCCCTGTAAATAATGAGGAATATACTGAACAAGAAAACCTACGTGGTCCGAATTGACTTTATTGGTTGGTTGCGAGGCATTGTAAGGCCGGATATCATCCCCGCTGGAGGAACGCAACATCGAATAGTTTGCTTCTAAGCGTAAGGCATCATTTTTCATTAGGAATACGCCAAAGGCACCTGAGTAGTCCCATGCACTGGGCACATCCATCCAGGGTGTATAATAACTACCATTATTGTAATAATAATCCCGCTCAACCTCCGTATAGCCCCTCCATAAATAACTGACGGTCGCACGTAAATATCCACCGAAAGGAAACTTGTGATGAATTAGACCACGGTAAGAGATTTGTGGAGCACCTAATCCCAAAGAATAAGGTTGGTAATCCGACAAATAATTTGTCAACGGAGTTGAAAAACCTAAAGACGCTAAAGCCCGGAAGTTTCCCCATTTACCCTCTAAATTCAAGGCTTCATATTTGGCTGCAAGTTCTAGATCCTGAATGCCTTTTACTCCTGCCAATTTACCCCCATTTGGAGAAGATGATGCTGTAGAAACATAAGGTAATCCAGCGTAGATGTTAAGATTCTTTATCAATCCAACGGCTACCATGAATGCATAGGTTTGTCTTTCAACTGTTGAAATGGTAGCATTCTTTCTCAGTTTTGTTCCTTCCCAGTATTCATCAAACTTTGCATTTTCGTATCCTAAAAAGAAACAAATGTTGTTATTGGGCATCATGATCCCATCCGTGGGAGTTTGCGCCTTTGAAGTTAAGTTCACGATCAGCAAAAACATCAAGGTCACCTTGAGTTCCCTGGCCGGCAAGGCCTCAACGAATTGGAATTTGCTCTTTAATAAGTATTTTAATAACATAAGCGATATTGTATTTGTGATTGAATCAAATGTTTAATATTCTTTCCATAGAAGAAGATTGTTGCTAACCAATAACCAAATTTGCTACTATAGTGTAAATCCAGAATGAGATAGATTTCCATGCCGCAGAAGTTCCACCCAAACTATGAATAAGATTTGAGTGGGTCGTGCTTCCCATGTAAAGTCCGAAGCCTTTCTACAAGGCTTACTAACAATTACATGAAGTGATTTGAACAGTTTAGATTACCTAAATCATCCATCACCGCTCTCCCATTTCCTTTGAATTATCTGGCCATCAATTGTAGGTACTTAAGCTGATTGCTCATTAATGCAGAATGGCATGGTAAATTTTGTAAAGTGGCATAGGCTGAATTTTTTTTTAATTAATATTTATTGTGTTCAATTGTATATGAATACTTTACTGGAAAGAAAATATTATCTTTTTCTTATGGTCAAAAATGGATTCGTAGTTTCTAAGGATGGAGAATTATTATTTATGAAACCGCAGCAATGTATTCCACGCATAAGCCATTTTGGGTAAACTAATTTTCGAATCCACTGAACTCACTTCAACTTCTTTCACAGTATGTTTGTAATCGTAGTAAATGACCCACGCTAAGGCCACCAATGAAACATTTTTAACAATGTATTGGCCGGTCAAAGTCAATGCAAAAGCATTTTGCCAGGAGTCTGATGGCAATAAAAACAAGGGCAAAAATGTAGTGGCCATTTGCGTTAAAAACAAAGTAAACGCAATACGGGTAAGTGCAGGGACAAGGAATAAAATTCCAATTAAGCATTCAACGCCTCCCAATACGTACATGAACGACTGTAATGAGATAAATGAAGAAATGGTAACTTGATGCAAGTGTTGAACCAAGCCCTCTGCCGGAGACCAGTTGAGAAGTTTAAGTAATCCAAACCAAAAGAATACAATGAACAGGGATGCTCTGCTAAAAAGGATAATTTGATTCCAGGATTTTGCCGATAGGGCAGCATTGAGCGTTTGAGTTTGTTTCATGAGTTGCTTCGTATTAAATGGGTACAAGGACCCGGTTTGAGTAAAATACCTTTTCGGGCACCAAGGTAAAGACATGCCATGCCTGCCTTCCATTTATTCCTTTAAACCGTTTGAGTTCTTTATAAAGTATGGTTTTTTATGGATGAATGGACGAATTTGTTTTTAGCGGAATAGGATCGAATCAACCAAAAATCCAACCGATTGCAATTTATGAGTCCCTTATATACCAATCCTTCCATTGAAGTCGGCTAAAAACAAAAGCAAGTTGCATTTTTCGCTTAATTTTACAAATTCGATACAAAGTCCTTAGACAAGTGGTCAATTCACAAAAAGAAATCCTGTTCATTTCAATCATCGGTATCATGATGTGTTCTGGTTCACCCTACAAAACTGGAATTACCAGACTTAGATATTTCGATGAAAACAACATAGAAATAAGCAAATCAAAATTTAATCAAATTCGTTCGACGAACTTATTATTGGATATCCAAGGAGACTCTGCTCATCATAAAAGACTAATTTTGAGGGAAGAACATGGAAAAATCACCAACAGACCGTTCCTAGAAACTCTATAGGAAAAAGAAAGTCATCGCGAAATAGATGCGGATAAACCAATCGTCATCATCTTTTATCCTGGGAAAGACCCATGCAATTCAAATGGTTCTACCACAAAAGAACACGAAAAAAAATGGTTTGGAGAATTAGAAGACGGAATACACCAAATCGCTCAAACCAATCCCATTTTTGTATGTAAAGACAAAATTGGTTTGGAAAAATATGAAGGCGTATTAATCTGATACAAGGATCCGGATAGTACCATAGAAAGATTGTTTTTTAACCCAATCCATGCATATGAAATGCATGGATTGTCCTCATGGCCTACATGACCGAGTGGTAGCAAAGCTAATCAAGCCATACAAAATGGCTTGATCATGAGGGAACCGAGCGATACTTCGTGAGGCTTGGCCAAAAGACCATAAGGACTTGTCGGGATTAACCCTGACCAATAAATAAAGCAACTTTTAGGTTTATTTTAATTCCCCAAATATGTTCTTGAAAGTGCTTTATTTATTTCGTCAGTGCTCCGCACATTTAATGCTATTGCATTAAATGGGTTAAGCATCACTAGCCATGTTCAAGTTTTGTGGTCATTTCCAAAGATGGAAATTATATTAGCTATTTTGGCGAATTTGCTAAAGAATATGTTTGGGAAGCCACACAGTTGATGAAAAATTAAAATCCAGCCCTTCAAAGTTAACTTTTCCACAATTGCATAATTGAAACATAAAACGCCCTTTTGAGTAATAAATTTTAATATCCACAGCAATATTGAATTTAGGGCACTTCTAAATATTGCGCTATTGCGCCAAAACAAATCGAAAACTTATTATTGATTGAATTTAACTTCACAGTATGTCGTTGCTCCTCAGTCAGTTATTGTTCCACATAACTTCCTTCGTCGCGCCTAATTCTGTTTTGTTAAATTCAATTTGGCATCAAAGAGCAATATTTAGAAGTACCCTTTATTAAAATGCATACCAAAGTTCAATTCATCTTATGAAAATTAAATTTTGGGTTGCTTCAGTAATCATCCTGGTGTTAAATTTCCAAAGGATGGAAATCAGTTTATTTTTCAAGAAACGAACGATCGTTAGTATTCCCTGGACTGAGTTCGGATGCTGTGAATTGAACCTATTCTTCTTTACGTTGATATTAACTCTTTCAGAAAGTATACTAAGGTTTTGTAAAGTCAAATAGAATTTATCCCGTGATCCCGGTAAATTCCCTAATTTTACATCTTGATTTTGCTCCATATGTCAACAAAAAAACACAATTTTTATGCAGGTCCCGCCATTTTACCCCAAGTGGTATTGGATCAGGCTGCCGAAGCCATACGTGAGTTTTCGGGGATGGGACTTTCTCTCCTGGAAATCTCTCATCGCTCCAAACAATTTGAAGCCGTTATTTCAGAAGCAGAATCGTTGATTTTGGAGTTGATGGGACTTTCCAGCGACTATTCCGTCTTGTTCCTGTCCGGAGGCGCAAGCAGTCAGTTTTTTATGATTCCCATGAACTTTCTCAACGAAGGAGAAACGGCCTGTTATGTCAATTCAGGCGTTTGGGCTTCCAAGGCTATTAAAGAAGCTAAATTGTTTGGAAATGTTCAGGTCCTTGCCAGTTCAGAATCCGACCATTTCACTTACATCCCCAAAGGATTTGAAATTCCAAAAGATGCCAATTACTTGCACATCACCTCCAATAATACCATTTACGGAACTCAATACCACGAATGGCCCGAAAGTCCAATCCCATTGTTCTGCGATATGTCCAGCGACATTTTTAGCCGACGCTTAAATTTTAAATCCTTTGAACTTATTTATGCTGGAGCCCAAAAAAATCTGGGACCCGCTGGTGTTACCCTGGTGGTCATCAAAAAATCATTGTTAGACCGGGGAAAACGCAAATTGCCTGCCATGCTGGATTATAAGACCCATGCAAGCAATGGAAGTATGTACAATACTCCACCGGTATTCCCCATTTATGTTACTCTGTTGACCTTACGTTGGATTCAACAATTGGGACTTGAGCACATTGAAAAGCGCAATCAACTAAAAGCCACAACTTTATATCGTGAAATTGATCGCAATTCATGTTTCTCCGGACCGGTTGACCTTAAGGATCGCAGCTGGATGAATGTGGTCTTTACCGCAAAACAGGCTGATTGGGATCCGGTGTTTTTGGAAATGTGCAAGCAAGCCGGTTGTGTCGGCCTGGCAGGTCACCGTTCTGTAGGTGGATTCAGGGCTTCGCTGTACAACGCCCTGGAGCTTTCCAGTGTAGAAGCATTGGTTGAAGTCATGCAATCCTTTGAAAAAAAACATGCCTAAAGTATTTAAGTCTTCTGAATTAAAAAAACTCCATTTAACCGGATTGGAACTTCCGGTGGAAGTCATCCAGGAACATCGCCAGTCGGCCCGGGTATCCTTTGGAAAGGGAAAGGCCGTACTGAGAATTCCCCTGATGATGAACGAAAAACAAAAGGAAGAAGCTCTTCAGTGGGCCTGTGACTGGCTTGGTAAAAAATTGCGCACGGACCATACCCTCCGAAACAAATACCTACCCAAAGACTATAAAACCGGAAACATCATCCAACTGCGCGGAAAGGAATTTACGCTCGAAGTGAACGAAGGAGTTCCAAAAAATTCGGCCTCAGGTCAACTGAAAGGCTTTATCATCCAAATTGATTTACCAGCCGGCATCTCGGCACATCAAAAGCAGACCCTCTGCAGTACCATCATCAGCAGAATTTTAGCAAAGGTTTTTCACAAAGAAATTGAAGGACGCGTCAGGGAATTAAACAACAAATATTTTGGCAAACAACTGTTAAGTGTGCGCCTCAAATACAATTCAAGCAATTGGGGAAGTTGTAGTTCTAAAAACAACATTAATTTGTCCACGCGGCTTTTGCTGACGCCTGATTTCATTACAGATTATGTAATCATCCATGAATTGGCCCACCTCATTCATATGGATCATTCTGATCAATTTTGGGCTGTAGTTAAAAAAGTAATGCCTGATTATGAAAGGGCCGAACGGTGGTTAAAAAAATATGGAGAGTCTTGCAATTTTTGACTCATTTCTTTGAAGCTTCAACCGCTGACCATGTAGTCCATATGTTTGCAAGTCGCATTTTAAATTCAAGAGAATCCGGAGATCTTTCCAGGGTATTAAACAGATGGTGCATTTCTCCCCTTAAGGCAGGATAATGTTTGACCACATGAATCATTTCAGACCAGGCTTTCAGATGAACATGAAACGCTTCACGAAAAGCTTCAGGACATTGTTCCATATGAAGTTGACTCAGTCCATCCAGATAATTGCTTATGCTTTGCTCCAAAGAAAGAGTTTCGCATTGATGATTTCGAATGCGACCTAATGAATCATCAAATGACAGGGTATACTCAATACAAATGTTTTTTGAAGAATGAGGATTGTTGTACTGAATGCTTACCTGGCTTTTTAAATTAAGGCAAACCATCCAGACACAAAGGATGATCACTGACCTTAACACTCTAAATTTGACCATGATGCTTGTATTGGTTTATCATCAGCCGAATACTCGCTAAGTGGTGATCATCGTGTTCGGCCACAAAAAAAGCCATATCGACCGGTTTCATGGGTTTATTAAGTCTGGGATGCAATGATGAAAACATTGAGGTGGTATCGTCCAGACTTTTTAAGCGATCCACCAATCGATGTCGCTCCATTTTAAAATTCCGGATCAATTCCAACTGCGTCTTCGATTGATGGTCTGAATCTTCGGTCTGCTTATTCGACATGTCGGCCGCACGTAAAACTGGCTTTCTTGATAAAAAGTCTTCAACCCGGCTTTCATGCAACTGTTCGAGGTCACCTAAATGCCCTATGTGTTGATTGATGGACCATTGATTCTCCAACCGATGCACACAAATTGCTTCGTCCAATCCACTACACAAGTCCAGTAACCTAGGAACTGTCCCTTCAAGCCGCTCCAGGACATTGACCATCCACTCCGGAGGGATCTCAAAGCAAAAATTCCGTTCAACCCATGGCATCCTTTCCATTACCCCTAAAATTAATTTGTTTTGGCATTACTGCATAGAAATCGTCATAAATGTTTCAAATTCAATAGCTTTACGAAAACAAATATCCCTAAATCCCAAATTGTAATAAAATTATTTTAGAAGCGGATGCAACGTTTTAACCAGTCAGCCATCTTTTCATTAAACCATCAAAGGAATATATGCAAGAATGGGTCAAACGTTTGAAGGCTGGTGATCATACAGCATACCGGAAGTTGTATGATGACTACTCCCGACAAATGTACAACCTGTGTTTGCGCATGACCGGTAACGAAAGCGATGCTCATGATGTACTCCAGGAAGGGTTTGTCAAAGTATTTGAAAAAATCGGGCAGCTGAAACAACCGGAATTTCTACCTGCCTGGATCAAAAGGATTTTCGTAAACACCTCATTGCAATTCATGAAATCCAGAAGAAACTTACACTTTGAAGGACTGGAACAACAAAGTGGGTTGTTCAATCTTCAGGAGGAATCAGATCTTTTGAATGAAAATGAAAACGATGAATTAATTCCCTTGATCCACCGAAGTATAGCACAACTTCCCGATCGTTACCGAATTGTGTTTACCCTTCATGCAATGGAAAATATGCCACATGAAGAAATTGCCAAGGAATTGGGCATAGTTGCCGGAACTTCCAGAAGCCAATACCTGCGTGCAAAACAAAAATTATTAGAGATCATTAAAAAAAATCAACATAATGGCCGACAAACTGAAAGATTTTATTCAATCCTCTAGACAAGAATGGGATCGTCATGAAATCAGAAGTGATTTTAAAGATCAACTTTTTGACAAAATAATGAATGAAACTCCTATTCAAAAAGTATCGACATCAAAATCTCTTTGGAAACCATTGGCCGTTGCCGCCAGTCTAATTGCCTTGGTAGTTTGTGGCATCCTGATCAACTTTCCAACTTCGAAAGAAATCAATGCTTCTATTGTTGCTGATCCTTCAAAACAAAAAGAAAATTCCAGTGAGGATTTTTCCATCGCCGATGAATCGAAAAATCAAGATCATCCAATGATCCAATACATTGATCCAACCAAAGAAAAAATAAATACTTTCAAAGCAAAAAATAAAAAGAGCCGCGTAGTTTCCTTTAAAGAAAGGAAGCGAATACTATTGGCTGATCAAACCATTCAATCCACAAAGGACATTGAACCCACCATAACCATCCCACAACCCGTTCCTGCCATGACAGATACTGAGAAGAGTTCCTCACCTGCCTCCACAAAAGTTACATCAGACGTTGCCCTGCAAGCACCCGTATCCGAAGATAAATCCAAGGAATCTCAAGAGACGGTTGATGTAAATCCATCAACTCAACAGTCCTTTGCTCAGGAAACGCATGAAGTTCAAACAGTGGGTTCCTTTTTGAAAAAAGGATTTTTAAAATTCATCAGTAAAAAAACCAAACAATGGACAAACAATGCGGTGGATTTACAAACCAATTCAGCTACTGAGCCGACAGCATTGGCATTTAATTTAAAATCAAATTTATTTGAAATTTCAAAATCCTTTCCACTACAACAAGAAGGCGAATAATTACCATTTACTAATTGACATAAATTTTTAAACATGAAAACAAGATCCATTATTTTGTTATTAGCTACTGCTTTTTGCACTATTTTACAAGCACAAGAAGCACCGAAACCGCCTCAACCAGGCACCACTAACCCACCATCTCCTCCGCCGAGCAAAGAAAAGGAGGATACCACAAAACTTAAATTGGGGAACAAGGAAATCATTATCATGGAAAGTAAAAAGCAACGCGATGATGATGAAAATGAAAGTAAAGAGGAATTGGAAAATGAATTGGAAGAATCCCTAGATGAAATGCGCGAAAGCTTGAAAGAAGCCCGGGAGGAGCTGAAAAACGCATTGGAAGAATTGAAAATTTCCGGTAAGGATAATCAGGGAATTGAAAAAGAATTGGAACGTGCTCAAAAGGAACTTGAACGCGCAGATCGTGAAATGGAATCCAGGGATCGCGATCGTAAGAAAGATCGCAACCAACTGAAACTCCAACTTGAATTGGAAAATCAGCAAAATGAAAATTCAGCACCGACTCCTGAACCACCTGTTCCACCCCGTAAAAAGCGTAAATCTGCAAGTGTTGGTTTTATTGACATTGACCTGGGACTCAATTTTATGAAATATGGCAGTCAGATTTCAGAACAAACCAAATCTGATCTCGAATTAAAAAACTGGAACTCCCTCAGCACCACATTGACTTTTTTACCTACAAAAATTTATCTCGGGACCCCACATTTAATGCTGATGACTGGCCTCTCTTGGAGAATTTCTCAAATAGAGTTCAAGGAAAAATTGAATTTTGAGCCTAACAAAGTACTTACTTATACAAAAGAGGACAACATCAAAGAGAGTCAATTCATGACCCATTATCTACAGGTACCACTGGGTGTATACCTTGAAAGTAAAAAAATAAAAGGTCTCGGCCGAATTGGATTAGGCGTTGGAGGATATGCAGGGGTATTGCTTCATCAGGAACACGAACTGGAAAGATCCGATATTAATCAATTTATTGAGACGGAAGAAGACTTTGGAATCAAAAATTTCCGTTATGGTGTTAGTGGACGTATTGACATTGGAGCCGTTAAATTTTTTGCCAACATGGACCTGAATGATTATTGGAAGGGCCACGACATTCAAAACATAGAATGCGGCCTCTGGCTTGACTTTTAAATAGTCGTTTGACTTTCTTCATAATGTGGTAAGCCTGCAGATCAATGGATGTGCAGGCCCCTTTTTTTATAGTGTGTAATGAATTCCATCATTATACACAAGTCTTTTAAGGATCATCGATTCTCGTTTTGAGTACTCCCAAAAACTAACAATTGTTAGTATCTTTATATAAGTCATCCGTCAGTTTTCCGGCCTCGGATATTTTTTTATAGCAATCCATGTGGATTAGGTTCAACAATAAATTCACGATAATAGGCAACAGAAAGTATTTTTGCAATCTACTTGAGTGACTATGTCCATACAAAATGAATTTATTCAATATGCCAAGAACCTTGGTTTTTTGGAAGTTGGATTTGCCGAAGCCCGCAAACTGGATGAAGAATCACCAAGACTGGACGAATGGTTGTCAAAAGGGTTTCATGGCACCATGGAATACATGGAACGCAATCGCAATTTGCGCCTGGATCCAAGAGAACTTGTACCAGGTTGCCGCTCGGTAATCGTATTACTTTATAATTATTACCAGATCCCGGCTCACGAAGAAACGAGTTTTCCAAAAATTTCCCGTTATGCGCAAGGTCAGGATTATCATAAAGTTTTACGCCGTAAAAACAAGCTGCTTCTTAACTGGTTAAATCAACAGGCTGGTGCAAAAGTTCTTAGAGGTGTTGTAGACTCTGCACCCGTGATGGAAAGACAATGGGCTAAGCTTGCCGGACTGGTTTGGAATGGAAAAAATACCTTGTCCATTCATCCTCAGCAAGGGTCATATTTTTTTATTAGCTGTTTGTTTACTGATATCATTTTTGAATATGGTCAACCCATCAAAGATTATTGTGGTACCTGCACAAGGTGTATTGATGCTTGTCCGACTCAAGCAATTCTGACCCCAGGCTATCGCCTCAATGCATCTCGTTGTATCTCGTATTTGACCATAGAGCAAAAAACTGAAATCAGTTCGGAATTTAAAGGTCTTACTGACAATTGGTTATTCGGTTGTGATATATGTCAGGAAGTTTGTCCATGGAATCGGTTTTCTAAACCCCATAGTGATCCGGCTTTCGAGACAGATCCGGAAACCTTGAACAAGTCTCCAGAAAGTTGGTTAAATTTAGATCAAAGCAGCTTTGAAAACGAATTTAACCATTCCCCATTGAAGCGCAAAGGCCTCACGGGAATACAGAACACCATCCGATTCTTGGGAGAAACACTTCCGTAGTTGAACCTTGTACACATTTTTTTTGTTTATATCAATGTTTTCCACCTGGATATCCCTCGTTCACAAGGCCATTTAAGCATTTCAATTTATTTGAATATGTAAATTTAACAAAGGCACTGATTTAGGCCTTTTGTCAAAATGATTGATTGTCATATATTTAACTGTTAAACCGCTGAGAGGATGTTAAGCAACCATTGGAACTTTTTAGGATTGACTTGCACGATTTTACTGTTTACGGGTGCTGCTATTGAAAGGCCCAATACCCTGACAGTAGATTGCCCGGCCCCTATCACCTTGCGCGAAGGAACGCCTTATGATACCACGGTAACCGGGATTCCAAAAGTTACTTCCAACACAGGTGGAAAAGTAACCATAGGGTACTTGGAAGTTTATCAAAAAGGAGATTGCAAAAACAAAGCCGACCTGGTCACTCGCATTTTTACCATCACCAACGCCTCAGGAGATCAAGTACGATGCACCCAATACATCACCATTCAACACATGAGCATCAACGACATCCGAATACCTACCGATACCATTATTGATCATCCGGATAGTTTAAATACACTGACTTCAAAATTATTGCGCATACCCAAATCTCTTGGCTCCGTGCGCATCAATTATTTCGACACCCGAATTTCCCAGAATTGCAACATACCTGTGTCCATACGCCGTCAATGGTCTATTGAAGACATTTGTACCNNAGTGTACACAAATATTTCAACAGTTTTAAACAAATCATCACTAAATCCGATGCGGTTTGCGAAGAAGAAGGATTTATTCAACTTTCCCCGGTAGGTGAGTTTGCTCCATACAGTTACCGTTGGAATACCGGAGACAGCCTTATGTATTTAAATAACATCAAAGCGGGAACCTATACCCTGACCATCACCGACCGATTTAATTGCACCGCATCCGTAGTCTATGATGTATTGTCCATGTCGCAACGCGCCGATATTGGAGGGATCATCCGAAACGAAAAAGGAATTCGCGTTACTCCCGATTCCATTGTTTTTGAAAATGAAAACCTGATTTAAAAATTCTGTATTTCTGAAAATGCTGGACTGCATTATGGGTTTACCTTAAAAACCAAGACCCCCGGACAATACAATTATCGAATGGCGAAAGCGACCCAATCGCGTGATGCAATCAGCACCAAAGATATTGTCATGATTCAACGACATATTCTTGGCATTGAAAAATTCAAGGACACTGTCCAAAACATAGCCGCCGATGTGAATTTCAACTTTCAGATAACCGCTTCAGACATTACAGAAATCCGCCGAATTGTACTTGGTATTAAAGAAACATTTAGCGTAGCAAAACCGTGGTATTTTTTAAGGTCAGACTGGAGACAGATTGCTAAGCCCAACCGACCCATTGCCGACATTGAATTCAAAGGAATACTTGTTCAGAATTTTCCACTAACGAACGTTAATGTCTATGCCTTGAAAATGGGAGATGTAGATTTTAGTTATACCGGATTCCATCAGGGTTCAGTTGAAAGGTCAATGTCCACAAATTCTGCTTACCTCAGCATTGGTTTACCCACTGCAAAAGGAATTCCATTCTACCTCCACACTCCCGGACCATGCACAGGGTTTCAATTTTCCTTGAATACGGTGCCCGGTGAATCCTTTGAATTGATCTCCGATTTTTTGCAAGACGGAGAATACTCATTTCAATCCAACCGCCTTTCGGTAAGCTGGAACCATCCTACAGGGCTCTTGATTTCTCCTGAGCAGGCTATATTTTACTTGAAAGGTCCGATGCCTGAGCATTGGTCTCTTTCTGATCAACTGTCGGCAGAATGTTATGACGATCAATTGCAAACTTTCTCAATAGAGATCCTTGATCCAAAAGACGAATTGCTAATTCCCTCAACAGGTCATCTTTCCTTTTATCCCAATCCAACAAAAGGTGATTTGCGTTTATTCATTCCCGATGGATCCAACGCTAACATTGAAGTCATGAATTTTCATGGTTTGGTAATCCATCGTGATCAAGCAAAACCCAATAATTGGCATACCCTGGATTTGAAGCAGTTGCCAAAAGGAGCTTATCTGATAAAGTTACGCCAGACTGGTCACCAAGACAAGATGGGTAAATTGCTATTGTTTTGAAAAAATGATTGATTCATATCCGAAAATGGATATTGCGATCTAACTTTCGCACATGAATGTTGTTATCACTGGGGCCAGCAAAGGCATAGGAAAAGCCATTTCCAAGCACTTGGCAGGGAAAGGCCATCATTTGTTTATTACTTCCCGTACTGAAGGAGATTTGGATTTATTGAAACAGGAATTATTGTCCATAAACCCAGAAATTCATGTTCATTATTTTCCCTGCGATGTCTCCAGGATCGAAGAAATTCATTTGCTTTCTGAGCGAATTCTATTTGCATTTGACTCAGTAGGTGCGTTGATCAACAATGCAGGCATTTTCATACCAGGAAATATTGTAAATGAACCAGAAGGTCATCTGGAGCTAATTTTACAAACCAATTTGATGAGTGCCTACCATCTGACACGACAATTGCTACCCCATATGTTACAACGCAAATCAGGACATATCATCAACATGTGTTCCATCGCCAGTCTTCAGGCATACCCTGGAGGAAGTTCTTATGGCATCAGTAAATTTGCTTTGTTGGGTTTCAGCAAATGTTTAAGGGAAGAACTGAAACCGCATGGAATTAAAGTCAGTTCGATTATGCCGGGTGCCACCTGGTCTGATTCATGGAAAGGAGTAGATTTACCTTATGAGCGGTTAATGCTTGCTGAGGATATTGCCCAGGCGGTGAGTTGCCTTTTGGAAATGAGTCCATCTGCCGTAGTTGAAGACATCATATTACGTCCTCAATTAGGTGATCTTTAAACATAAACATTCTTTGGAAATGAGCAAAGCCCACATGATTCCATACTTCCCCATTCGTTTTGCCCCAGAAAAAATGATACAACGTGCTGAATCATTTTATCATTTGATGGATGGCCGAAGAACGGTTAGAGATTTTTCTTCGAAAGCAATCCCCGATGAAATTCTTGAACACCTGATCAAAACTGCTGGAACTGCTCCATCTGGTGCAAACAAACAACCGTGGACTTTTTGTATAGTGCGAGATCCTTATATCAAAAAGCAAATCCGCGAGGCAGCTGAGAAAGAGGAATACGAAAATTATCACGGTAGAATGCCGGAAGAATGGTTGAATGATTTGGCTGTTTTGGGTACAGACTGGAACAAACCATTTTTGGAGACCGCTCCATGTCTGATCGTGGTATTTAAAAAGAATTACGAAATAGTAAACCAGACAAAACACAAAAACTATTACGTTCAGGAGTCCGTTGGCCTGGCTTGCGGTTTTTTAATAGCCGCCATCCATAATGCAGGTTTAGTATGTTTAACGCATACACCCAGTCCGATGAATTTTTTACAGGAAATACTTAAGCGTCCTGAAAATGAAAAACCTTTCTTGCTCATTCCGGTAGGATATCCTGCAGATGATGTAAGTGTTCCCGCCATTAGTCGTAAACCCATTTCAGAGATTGCCGTGATTTACGATAAATCACAAACTCAACAGCATTGATCGTAGTATGAATCCTGACCGTGCATGTCTGTAGAAGTTCAACTGACCCATAAACTGGAAGGCCACCTGGGAGCTGTATATGCGTTGAGCAGTAATGTTTCGAAGGACACACTTTGGAGTGCGGGTGGAGATGGACTCATCATTGCCTGGGATTTATCCGGAGGCCAAATCGGACAGGTAGTTGCACAAACACACCAACGCGTTTTTTGCCTTAAGTACTTCGATGATTTCGACTATCTGATTGCAGGCACTATGGAAGGTCATATATTTTTTATAAAACCTGGCAACATCCAGCAAACTAAAAATTATAAAGTCCATAGAGGTGCAGTCTATAGAATTATAAGCATTGAACATAAAATTTTTGCATTCGGAGAGGATGGCACCATCAGTCATTGGGACCTTCCTGAGAATGCGCTTGTATTCCATGCCAAAATTTGTAATCATCGTCTGAGAAGCGCTGCCTACGATTCATCCACCAACAGTATTTATGCCGGTGACCATCAAGGCAATGTCTATCGATTGGATCCATCAGACCTTCACCTCTTGGAAGTTCAAACTCATCGACATCGCAGTACGGTATTCTCTATGATTTATGATGTTCCTACTAATCAATTGATCACTGGAGGGATGGATGCAAGAATTTGTTTTTCTAAAGGTCTGGAACAAAACGTTCAATGTTTCAATGCTCATTGGTTTTGTATTAATGATCTATGTGCTATGACAGGCACAGACTTACTGGCCAGTGCCAGCAGGGATAAATCCATAAGGATTTGGAATAAAACGAATGGCGATTTGGTAAAAGAGATCTCAAGTCCTAATTTTGCGGCCCATCGCCATTCTGTAAATGCTTTGGTTTGGAACACTTTCCAATCCAAATTATATTCTTCGGGTGATGATCGAATGATCTATTGTTGGAAAATTAAACCTGATTATGATCCTCAGTGACAAAAAAATTAAAGAAGCTATCGATAACGGAAATATTGTGATAGAACCCTTTCACATGGATCATTTGGGCACCAATTCCTATGATGTTCATTTAGGTGAAACCCTGGCGACGTATGAACACCGTGAATTGGATGCTAAACGTCACAACACCATTCAATACATAAAAATTCCTGAAGAAGGATTCGTGTTGCAGCCCGGGACTCTTTATCTGGGAGTCACTCAGGAATACACTGAAACGCATCACGCAGTTCCGTTTCTTGAAGGAAAATCAAGTGTTGGACGATTGGGAATTGACATTCATGCCACGGCCGGAAAAGGGGATGTTGGTTTTTGCAACACTTGGACTCTAGAAATCAGCTGCGTCCAACCGGTGCGTGTTTATGCTGGAATGCCCATCGGACAATTAATCTACTTTTTAGTAGAAGGAGACATTGAAAAATATTACAACCGCAAGGCATCCGCGAAATACACACAACGAACGCATCTTCCGGTGGAAAGTATGATGTGGAAAAATCAATTTTAACCCATCCGTGCAGATCTATATGGAAATTGTTCAATCCCCTTCCTGAAACCAATGAAACTCAGTTCCATTCCAATAAATCACTCCACTACCCGATTCAAAACGTTCTACCCAAAGACTAACGCCGGCTGGAACAGGCGGTTTACTGTTGGGCAATAATTTAAATTTCCTGTCAGGTCGCCATACATTGATCCAATCAAAATTATCACCTGCATTTGCAAAACCAATACCCGCTCCTAAAACGGTCATCGATTTCTTTTTGCCATTGAGGATCAATATTCCTTTCATCCCTGACTTTTTCGCCTCGATAAATAACGCAAGATCCCTTTGCTTGTCCCCATCAAAATCTTCCTCATAAAAAAACGGATTCAATTGCAAAGAAATCCTGTATTTCGAAGAAAATTCCGTAGTCTGTATCGTTGATTGAGCCCATTGCGGTAAATTTTGCATCAGCAAATATTCATCATATTTTGCCACCATTTCCTGCGCTTGTGAGCCATTCCACATGGCTGCGATAGCCCAAATAATCATTGCCTTTGACATGAAGAATTTTCCTACCATTTATGAATTATTATCCAATTTACTCACTCATAATTACTTCTAAACACTGATCCCAACGATTTTTACCGTAAATCAATCGATGATCAATTTTCGAATGATTCTATTTTTGCCATGTCCAAGCTGAACGAAATAAAATCCTTGTGGGAGTCCTGTCAGGACCAGCGATTTTTTTATTGCAGATGTTTGAGATTCAATACTCTCCTGAAGCACTGTTTTTCCTGAGGCATCCAGAATTTCAACAAAAAGATCTTGTTCATCTGATGACGAGATATCTAAAACCAGTTCATCCTGTGCCGGATTAGGATAGATACTAAAGGCAATGGCTTTATCACCCTCCTGATTTGCGGTCAATTTATTAATGATAAATTCATAAGTAAATCCAGCACCAAAGTCGGATTTAAAACTGACCGCAGGAATTAGGTTGTTATTGACGCGACGTTTAATGCTTACACTACCATTTCCCAAATTGGGATAATACCAGAAATACAAACCATCCTGCGCTTTATCTTCAACTTCTATAGAATAACAACCGTTAGGCAACATCAGGTTTTCCTGGGTAGTTGTGCTCGCTGGTAAATTGCGTTTTTCCAAAATCACATTGCCATTCATATCACGAATGCGGTAACTGTTGTCACCAGCAACTGAATTGGTTCTTATTTCAAATATGGGATCATAATCAAATGTCCGAACCAATTTAAAATCACTGACCATCAAATTGTTTCGAGGATTTTCATCTATCACGCCATTGACTGCAACAATACGAACTTCAAACCGTTGTTGCGATCCATTCCAAAAATTCACATGGTCAACAGGCAATTCCACTTGTTGAATGGACAAAGGGGGTATGTTTCCCTGAAAAATGTACTCAAGAACACTTCCTCCGGTCACTTGATAACTAAATTTGATGGTCGAAATATTTGAGGTTCCAAAATTTTTCACTGCAATCAAGGGTCTGCTGCAACTCGGATTAAATCGTTCAAACTCCACGCGTTGGCTGTTGGGTCGAACAATACTTTCCAATCCTGCATCCACCCCATAAGCGGGAGGTCCATAACTGACGAGCTGGCAGGAAACTAAATAATTGGCTGCATCCATTATGCCCCCATTCACTCCATAGTCCACCTCCATTTGCTTACCAGGCTCAACCAGGTCCGTTATGTCAAAACTATGCACATCTGACGCAGCACCAGGACACCAACCTGCGCGGTCAAAAATCCAGGTTCCGCCTTGTGGATAAATTGGATTATTGGCACATTCTTTCCATACATTAAAATCAAATTTCCGCACTGCTTTTGATCCAACAACACGTACAAAATGACTTCTACTCACGAACTCTCCATTCTGTTCATGACCAGTAACGGTTGTTCTGACCTTATAAGATTGGGCTTGAGGATGCAATCTTATATTTCTGGGTTCGAAAACGGTATTATTGAGAATGCTCCACAGGTATCCGCGTTGAAATTGATATACATTTTGTATTTCGGTCACTTCACGTGCTGCCTTACCGCGAATGAATTGAAACTTAATATCCAGTTCCTCCTGATAGGCTCCAAATTCCACACTTAAGAATTTGTTGCCGCGAAGAATGGGTGCATAATCCGTCACATCAAAAACGAAGGTCTTTCCATCTTTTGTAAGATCTAGTCCATTTCCATAGGGGGTGACCAAGGAAAGTAACTCATATTTGGAAGGCGTGTAGATTTGATATTTCAGATCTTCCATGACCAATATTCCGTCATGATCTACCACTTTAAAATCAACAGGATCCCCATTTTCATCGCGAATGATGATATCACCTGCCGGATAGAGATAATTGATATTTTTCAAAATCGGTTTACCCATTTCAATGGCATATTCCTTCACAGGAACGTTGGTGGTTTCAAATTCTTCCACCACCGGATGGTTATTCACGGTGAGTGTAAGCGTCCCCTGCACGAATGTGGTCACAGGCCGCTCTGCCAATTCAATAAAATGATCAATGATGTTTCGCCCACTGGCTTCAACCCAATTGAGTGGCACCTGAACCTGAATGGACATTGGATTTGCAGAAAGGTCAGTCCATTGGGATGGCGAACGATCATTGAGCGGGTAATAATACAGCAATTGGTTATAATAAGGATGTAAAGAATTTCCAGGATCAAACAACCATTGTTTGATCGTGGTGGAATCAAGTTCTTTCTTAAATATACTAAAGTGTGCCAATCTTCCGGAATAAAACAGCGACTGATCTGCACTTGCTGCCAATACCATTTTGGCTACATTAATTTTTTTGGTCTTTCCGGTTCCACTATGCCACAAACTTCCGTTTCGATAGATGGACATCTTTCCAGTTACAGCATTCTTGGTAAACGTCCAATGAACCCACTGCCCTTCATAATCCTTTACATTAGCTGCTTTCTCAATCCGGTCGTAACCCGAACCATCGTTACCACAATCCCAATAAATAGATCCATTGCTCCAAGGCAAATGCACATTTAGTTGTCTGTTGTTACCCGCATCTACCGCCTCAAATGCTGTCGTATTGGCAGGTAAAACATCCATGTCTCCAAAAGACCAAAAAGAAATGCTTATCTCGTCGGATAATGGTGAAAATTTTCCTGGATCCAAGGTATAGCCTGTAGCTCCGTTTTGATAAAAATGAAATCCAGGTTGTGTTGCTGCAATAGCCATTTGAGCTCGTGCGCTTGCATTCAGGATCAGGGGGTTTCCAGTTGCTGTTTTGTTGTAACTCACTTCCATTAATATACTCGATGCACCATCCCAATTGAAGCTGTTGTAAAACAGTAAAGTATGCAGTCCAGCTTGTTGGAAATCCGTATTTGCAAAATAAACTTCAGTCATATTCTCAACATCAGCACCGTGGACGGAAAGATTCGCTGCATTGACTTGCTTCATGCGAATCTTTAAGAATGGTAATTCACTGGCAGATTGACTGGATTGCCACTTGATAGCATGAATTTTACCCGGTTTGAGATTCGCTGCGAGGAGTTCGCTGGCAGGATATAAAAAAAAGTATTTACCATTTCCTGTTGTCCATTGTTGCGAACGGTCGTTAGTTCCAACCAAACCGTTGAATTCATTGATGATTCCGTTATGGCTCGAAATTTTCTGATGGTAAGAAATACAGTTCTTTGTTGGTTGATTCGCATAGTAAAACTCAGTTCCGGCAAAATTGGGTATTACATATTTTCTTTGAATGGCAAGCATGGAATCCAGCCTGAACGTATCTGTGATAAATGTATTGCAACTATAATCCCATTCCCCGCAACCAACCCCATTATTGCCCACCATAGCATCGTGACAGCGCATGTTGTAGATCATATTGATACGTTCTACTTCTCCGGACGGAATATCCGGAAACTGAAACCAGGCAGACCTTGAAGCAGAATCCCAGGTCAGAGTTTGTAAAGTGATGGTATCTTGCGCCATCAATTGGTTTGAAAATAAATTGCATACCCAAAGGGTCAGCATGAACTTTAAAAAACACTGAATTTGTTTCATCCTATAGAAATGATTATTGACTCTTTCTCATTCATGTGGAATACTTTTACTCAATTGACCGAACCCACACTCAATTTCAGTACCCGTTCTCATCACTCCCGCATCAATTGTATCTCAGCTTTTGGGCCAACCAGTATGGGAACAATTTCCTCTTCCACATTGGATCGTTCCAATCCAAAATCTTCCACAGCAGGTAAACTGAATTTTTTAAACAGTCTGTATGTGCGAACAACCCATTGTTCAAATCCCGTCAATTCTGTGTCGGCTGAAACGCGTGTGTGAAGTAAGATAAACTTAAAATCGCTGTCGATGTTGTATTTACTGATGGATGGATAAGGACTTTTGATGCTTACCTCACCACTGGCAACCATTTGTTCGACAATTTCGTGGAACATGGAATTTACGCGATGTTGAACTTTGAATCCAAATTTCAGGTGAACAAAAAATATTTGATGCGGTACAATCGTATCCACATGGTAACTTTTTGCATAAGGGTCTTCTGTAATTGCTACATGGACAAACCAATAGACGTTTGCTCGCTTCGGACGTTTTCGAAGAATGGAATACATTATATTCGAATCGATCAGATTTTTACTTTCTGACATACTTAAATAAACCAGATGGCTTGCTTCTTTGGAAATTGAATCATCACAAATTACATCTTTTAAAATCGGAACGTAATCGTTTAATGGAACGAATCTGGTGTGTTTATTACGGATTTTCTGCGCATTGTAGTGCACAAAAACTACAATAGCAAACACCACTGTTAAAATCAAGGTAAACCATCCGCCATGTAACAATTTATCAAAATTTGAAATCAGGAAGGTTGTCTCAAAGCATAAATAAAATATCAATAATGAGAGTCCCAGCCAAGTTTTGTGCGATTTAATTTTATAGAAATAGCTCAGCAGTAAGGTTGTCATCAACATATCAATCGTTATGGCCAAGCCATATGCTGCCTCCATTGCTTCAGCGGATTGAAAAATAATCTGAACTGCAATGCATCCAATCATAAGAAACCAGTTGATCGAAGGTATATAAACTTGCCCACGGAATTTAGATGGATAATTGACCCGCATCCTAAACCATAAGTGTAGTTTCATAGCTTCATTGACCAAGGTAAACACACCGCTGATAAGTGCCTGACTGGCGATTATTGTTGCGATCGTAGCAATGGTGATACCAAAGGGTAAGAACCACTCCGGCATAAGTTCATAAAATATGCGAGTTTCGGAAGTAATGGCTTGTCCATTCAAATTGGACAACAACCAAGCGGCTTGTCCAAAATAATTCAATAAAAGACAGCTTAACACAAAAGTCCAACTCACACGTATGTTTTGTTTGCCACAGTGTCCCAAATCAGAATAAAGGGCTTCAGCACCAGTGGTACAAAGAAAGACAGCCCCTAATAACCAAAATCCTTTAGGATAATTCGTTAATAAATGAATAGCATATTTGGGATTAAATGCAGCCAATACCTCAGTGTGGTCAATAATTTGAATCATGCCCAGAGTTCCAAGCATTAAAAACCATATGAGCATAATAGGCCCAAAGGTTTTACCTACTGCCTGTGTTCCAACTTGTTGGAAAGTAAAGATGGCAATAATAATTCCGATGACTATGGGAACAGTTCGAATACCTGGAAAGATAATGGTAAGCCCTTCAACTGCTGCTGATATGGAAATTGGAGGAGTGATAAATCCATCAGCAATGAGGGTCGCACAGCCGATGATGGCAGGGTAAATCACCCAGCTGGATTTATATCGCCTAACGGTAGCATAAAGGGCAAAAATTCCACCTTCTCCTTTGTTATCTGCATTCAATGCCAGGTAAACATATTTAATTGTCGTGAGAATGATCAAAGTCCACAATACACATGAAACTCCACCCAAAACCAGTTCTTCTGAAATAACCTTTCCCTTGGTAATGGCTTGCATTACGTACAATGGAGATGTACCTATATCTCCGAAGATTATTCCCAAAGTAATCAACAAACCTCCAAGGCTCAATTTATGATGACTGCTCTCTTGCGACATTTCTCTGATGACTATTTCTTGAAAGCCGTAAAAATACAATTAAGTAAAGCTTTGTGGTTTGAGTTTTTTTAGGTCTGTGAGTGTTATTTCAATGGCTTGTTGGGTTTTTCACAAACATTTAACCAATTCTCCATCACATTGAAGCTACTTTTGGTGTTTACAATTGAAAAACATGAAAAACCTGATTACATTTTGTTCCCTTTTGATTGGTCTGAGCTCATGCAATGCTCAATTTGATAAATTACTGAAAAAAGTTGCCGGATTAGAACTGAGCACTGAAGATGTCGCTTCAGGGCTTAAGGAGGCCTTGACCAAAGGTGCTGTTAATGGTGCAACGGTGCTATCACAACAAGACGGGTATTTCAAAAGTATTTATAAAATAGCGCTACCCGAAGATGCCAGGGCTGTTTGTAACAAACTTAGGGCCGTTCCTGGTTTTTCATCCGTTGAAGACGATGTCGTTGAGAAAATAAATCGAGCAGCCGAGCTGGCCGCCTCCAAAGCCCAACCCATTTTCGTTGATGCCATCAAACAAATGAGCATTGCCGATGCTTGGAATATCTTAAAGGGCTCTGATAATGCTGCTACCCTCTACTTGGACAAAACCACTCATCAACCCTTGTATACGGCCTTTCATCCGGTAATCCAGGAAGCCATGGAAGAAGTTGGTGCTTTACAGGTTTGGTCAACGGCAGTCAACCAATACAACCAAATTCCTTTTGTTAAAAAAGCAAACCCTGACATGTCAGATTATGTCACTCAAAAAGCTCTGGACGGTTTGTTTAAGAAAATCGAGGAGGAAGAAAAAAACATCCGTCATAATTTATCTGCTCGGACATCTGATCTGTTGAAAAAGGTCTTTGCAAAACAAGATAAATGAGTTCAGCCCGAAATAGAATGGCTGATTCAAGTTTCTAAACAAGATATCCAAAAGCTACAATGCCTGTAGTTTATGATAAATATCATTTAACGCCAAATCATTAAAATTCAATTCCGGATTTTGGCATAGGTTCATGAGCAATTCATCTTGCTTGCGCCCCTTGACCATGGCATCGAAATAACTGATATCCGGTCTGAAGGTCACCAGTGCATATTTTGAATAGTATGCGGGGAATTTTCTTTCCAACTGAAGTTCTAAATTGCGTTTGCGTTGAAAAACCGGATCTGCCACTTTATCCCGCATTTCGATAAAATTATCTTCGGCAAGGTCAGCAATCGCATCTCCATTGGGCTTTCGCATTTGATTGTACGCTTTACATAAAGATAGCCAATCCGAATACCGATCCAACAGATCATCAAGCACAACAACATCTTCAAATCCACAATTCATTCCCTGACCATAAAATGGAATGATGGCATGTGCCGCATCCCCTATTAGCATAATTTTATCTTCATAATGCCAGGGTGAACATTTTACCGTATATAGATAACCCGTAGAATGTTCAAAAAACTCTTGCTCCAGATCCGTTAACATGGGCAATGCATCCGGAAAATATTGCTGGTAAAATTCCAACAAAGCTTCCCTGCTTTTCAGTTGGTCAAAACTCTGTGGACCAGAATAGGGTAAAAACAAAGTTGCCGTGTAAGTTGCATCTGGGTTGGGCAAAGCAATCATCATAAAATGTCGCCTTGGCCAGATGTGAAGGGCATTTTTTTCCAATCGGAAACTCCCATTCGGACCAGGAGGGATAGTCAGTTCTTTATAACCATAATTTTGAAAACGCTGGCTATAATCAAAATGGAAACGTGGGGTTTGATCCAGCATCCATTTCCGGGCCGCTGAACCAGCACCATCTGCTCCAATGAGCATTACCTTGGATCTAATGACCCTTTGTTTCGATTCGCTTTCAAATCCATAGGTTTCACTTTCTGTATTCAATTCAACCAATCTGTGATTAAAATGAATGCAACCAGGTTTTAGTCGATCAATGGCATCCATGACCATGACATTTAAACTTCGGCGGGAAATCGAATTGATGAACTCACCTGACCTTGAACTGTATTCCTGAAAGTGAAGCTTTCCATCTACATCATGTATCATTCGGCCTTTCATGGGTATGGCCTGGGCCAGCATTTCAGCGCCCAATCCACAACGCTCCAGGCCCCGAATTCCACGATGTGACAAAGCCAGGTTAATCGACCTCCCTGCACTGATTTCCGTTTTGCGCATGTCTGGACGCGATTCAAACAATTCAACATCAAAACCTCTTTGAAGAAGGCGTAAGGTCGTTAGGCTTCCGACCAATCCACTGCCGGCGACTACCACTTTTCTTGCCTGAATTTTCATTCGATACATTTTTTTAACAAAATCAGAAAATCAACCAACTCAGAAAATCGGTTGTACAAAGCAACAGGTGCCACGCGAATCACATCCGGTTCACGCCAATCAGCAACTACTCCTCCTGCAGTTAATTTCTCAAAAACCAGGCGATCCGCATTTCGAATGCGAATGGATAGCTGTGCCCCGCGTTCTTCGTCTGCTATAGGTGTGATGACTTCAAGGTTCGGATGATTGATGGCTTGTAAACCTTCCAATAAGAAGGAACCCATGGCGAGATTTTTATGGCGTATGGCTTGCATTCCAGCTGCTTGGAAGATGTCTAGTGATTCTCTTAAACAAGCCAATGGTAGAATGGGTGGGTTACTCAATTGCCAGCCTTCAGCTCCTGGCATCAAATCAAATTTTGGCCCCATTTTGAATCGCGTTTCTTTATTGTGGCCCCACCAACCGGCAAAACGAGGTAGTTCAGCTTGGCCATGATGACGTTCGTGAACAAAACATCCCGCCAAGGTACCTGGTCCGCCATTCAGGTATTTGTATCCGCACCATACGGCAAAATCAGGACCGTCTTCATGAAGAGATAAGAGAAGATTTCCTGCCCCGTGTGCCAGATCAAACCCGATTGGAATACCTTTGTGATGAGCCAGTTGGGTTAGGAAACGAATGGGATACGCCTGACCGGTATAGTAATTTACAGAACCAATCAGGGCCAGTGCAATGCTATCGCCATGTTGATCAAAAACTTCCTCCATTTGATCACGGTCAATATAATTTGTTCCTTCCTTTGGTTGTAAAATTATCAGAGACGTCTCAGGATCATATCCATGAAACCTGATTTGCGATTCTACCGCATACCGGTCTGAAGGAAATGCGCTGTATTCGATCAATATTTTATGCCTGTTTGATGTTGGGCGGTAAAAACTCACCATCATCAAATGGACATTGACGGTAAGTNNGGTAAGTGTATTCATCATGACTACTTCAGCTGGTTGAGCGCCCACAACTTTAGCCATGGAATCGGTTAAAAATTCATGATAACGGTACCAGGGGAATTTAGCTTCATGATGTCCATGGACACCAAAAAGTTCCCAATCCTTCAATTCCTGCTCGACGGCATTTCGCACCGACGTAGGTTGCAATCCCAATGAGTTACCGCACAAATAGATACATTCTTGGCCTTCCTTGGTTTTGGGAATCAGAAATTTACTGCGAAATGACGATAGTTTGTCTTCCTGGTCAAGTTTTACGGCTTTGACGCTCAATGCATCCATAGATAATTTCCAATTTAATCAGGACAAAAATAAGGCATTTGCAACGGTATTGCTGATTGACGCTGACAACTTATATTTACTGGGTGGATTGGCCGCAAAGCATTAAGGATTACAAGAACTATCTACAACTTGAAAAATCGTTGTCGAACCATTCCGTCCAGGCATATGTGCGCGATGTCGAAAAATTGCAGGCCTATTCGGAAACTCGATGTCATGGAAAACCACCGGAAGAAATGGATCTACATGATTTGGAGGATTTTCTTGCCTGGTTGCAACAATTTAGCCTTACCGATACTTCCCAGGCCCGTATTTTATCGGGTATCAAAGGTTTCTATCGTTATATGCTGCTGGAACAGTTGATTGCGGACGATCCAACTGAGTTACTCCAGGGCCCGAAGTTTAACCGCCCCATTCCAGATGTCCTGCGCATAGATGAAATAGAAACCATTTTACAATCCATTGACTTGAGCGCTGAACATGGGCATCGCGACCGGGCGATTCTGGAGACCTTGTACGCTTGCGGATTGCGCGTCAGTGAAATCACGGATCTATTGATTTCAAATGTCTTTGCTGAAGATGGATTTGTCAAAGTGATTGGAAAGGGCAATAAAGAACGATTGATTCCCATTGGAGTCCAGGCATTACGGGCCATTGAAATGTACAAAACATCCTGCCGGAACCAACTAAGCACTGTAAGAGGGCATGAAGATTATCTCTTTCTAAACCGTTTTGGAAAGAAATTATCGCGAATTAGTATATTCAATATGGTAAAAGCCTATGCCTCTAAAGCGGGCATACAAAAAAACATCAGTCCGCATACCTTTCGTCATTCATTTGCAACCCACCTGGTGGAAGGCGGTGCCAATCTACGCGTGGTTCAGGAATTATTGGGTCATGAAAGCATCATCACTACGGAAATCTACACCCATCTTGATTTACACTACCTGAGAGAAACGGTATTGCAATTTCATCCAATGAACCAGGCTAAAACTTAATCCATACTAAAACGGCATCTGACTTTGGGAGTTTGGAATTAGACGATTCTTCAACCGATTCGGAAAAATCTTTCCTACCGTCTCCTAACGAACGTTAGTATTAATAAAATCACCGACCCAAATTTCACAAGATTCAGCATGACAAATAAAATCAAAGAGGGGCGAATGGCATCCACCGGTTCACTCCAAAATTTGAGGTACGGAAAATAACGAATTGAAATCTCCACTTTGGAGGACAATACTCCGGAGCAGCGTAGGGATTCTGGAATTTTATGGTCGAGACTTTCGATATATCCGTCATAACGTTGCCGATAAATGGCTCTATCGATACCGTATTCAAACAAATACACCCTGTCCGGCTTGCAGTCGTGTTGGTATAAATGCGCTGTATGTTCTTTGGCAAAGAAACGCAAAGCCAGCGAACGAAATGGGTCTTCTACCTGAACCAATGGTAAAAGGACAAAACAAGCAACAAAAAATAATACTATTCGAATTATCCAAATCATGTAGAACAAATAATTACCAAAAGTAGATAAATTTGACGGTGCATTATGAATCCGATTTTTCAACAAATTGCGGTCAAATTATCCAAATTCTATAAAACTTACCGGCTTTGGCCCTGGTACGGTAAATTAGCCGCCTGGACAAGTTTGATTTTATCAGCTCATTTATTTTATCTGTTGTTACTGATTTTCGTTTTCCCACCGCTGACCACTACCCAATTTGCCAGTATTCTGAATGGAAAAGGTATGCAACGCGATTATGTTTGCCTCAGTGAAATTTCCCGCCATGCCGTTTTGGCGGTGATTGGTGCAGAAGATCAGTTGTTTATGGAGCACAATGGGTTTGATTTTGAAAGCATTGAAAAAGCTCTGGAACACAATAAGAAAAAGCCAAAACGCATGCGGGGTGCATCCACCATCAGCCAACAGGTAGCCAAAAATGTTTTTTTATGGCAAGGCCGGTCATGGTTTCGAAAAGGGCTGGAGGTGTATTTTACAGTCATGATTGAATTGCTGTGGTCCAAAAAAAGAATTATGGAAATGTACCTCAATTGTGCCGAAATGGGCAATGGCATTTTTGGAATCCAAGCCGCCTCTAAAATTTATTTTAATAAAGATGCTAAATGGATCAGTCGCGAACAGGCTGCTATGATTGCTGCGAGTCTTCCCAATCCAAAAAGGTACAAAGTCAAACCTCTATCACCCTATATTTCCTTGAGGTTCCCCTGGGTACAACAACAGATGGATCAGTTGGAGCCTGAACCTACCATCCAACGTTTACTCAAAAAAGCATACTCTGGAAATTCCCGCTAAGGACGGGACATAAATTCTAATAAAGACTTCAATTCCTGTTGATCAATGACTTCCGGAATTCCTAAATCAAATGGAATGTATTTGTCTTTTACATCGGATTTGGCCGAGAGTGCGCCATGAATCCGCGTAAGTTGAACCTGATGGCTTAAATCAGAAAAATTAGCCGCATTGAGCTTTCCACACAAAACCCATTGAAAAGGATGACCAAAATCGTCCATCCAGCGATGTATTGTTTCCACGCCGTCGGTGATCACTCTTGCCCTGCCCGAAGTAAGTACCCGGTCGACCTGAATTTCAATCAAATCTTCAATCAATAACTCCGGTTGACGACATATGTCGATGGCCCGGTTAAAAACCAACGGCATTCCATTAGAAACTTGAATGAGTTGATCCGCAAACTTCCGGTTTAACCGGTCATTGGGATCAAGGCAAGCAAAGACGATATTATCAGCCCCTTCATCGATAGCCATCCGGACATCTTCGAGCATCAACTCTTGTTCGAGATTATCGTAAACAAAGTTTCCCTTGCGGGGCCTAATCAGTACACCTAATTCCCCGCTGAATAAATTGCGGGCTTTTTTCACTGCCCCGGAGGAAGGTGTAAGTCCACCAGAAAGCAGGTCCATGCATAATTCAACTGCATCAACTTTGTACAATTCGGCCAATTGCACGGAATGAATATCCGCACAACACAACTCAAGTTGTATTCCTGATTTCATATCACTTAAAAATTGAATGATTGAACAGTTCCCTTAGCGAAATGTAAGGTATCGTTCTTCCGCATAGTCCCAGTTTACCACATTAAAAAATGCGGAAACAAAATCTGCTCTTCGGTTTTGATACAAAAGGTAATAAGCATGCTCCCAAACATCCAAGCCAATTACCGGAATCCCTCCACAACCTGTAGAAGGCATCAACGTATTGTCCTGATTGGGTGTTGAACAAATGTCCAGCGCTCCACCTGGTTTTACGCATAACCAGGCCCATCCAGAACCAAACCTGCTCATTGCAGCCTGTGAAAATTTATCTTTAAATGCATTAAAGTCTCCAAAGGCAAGTTGAATAGCTTCCATCAGAGGACCTTTGGGTTCACCTCCACCGTGAGGAGATAAACAGTTCCAAAACAAACAGTGATTATAATATCCACCACCGTTGTTCCGCAAGGGCATATTGGACATGTCGAGATTTTTTAAAATCTCTTCTATGGTCTTATTTTCAAGGTCGGTTTCTTTGATGGCGTTGTTGAGGTTGGTGGTATAAGCAGCATGATGCTTCCCATGGTGAATTTCCATGGTACGGGTATCGAAATGAGGTTCCAATGCTTGATGCGGGTATGGAAGATCGGGGAGGTTAAAAGCCATTTTCTCGTTATTTATCTACTTCAAAACTAAACGTGAAATTAACACGGAAGTTCAGAGTTCTGTCTGGTTTTAATTAAATTTATTTTTTCATATATGTAAAAATCGTTCGCTGTTGGTTTGAAGAAAGTTTCTTATCCAAATGAATACAACGATTTATCATTTAAATTAGCGAAGCAAACTTCTCAGATAATTTTGATCAAATATGAAAAACACTTTTAACCATTGAATCAGTTCAATACTTGCAAAACATTGAAATCCCTTCAATATCCAGACTGTTGCTAATGTGTTACTCTGTTCCATGGGATTACTCTTCCACTTTTCGTCCCTGATGGTAGCGGTGGTTTTTATCCTTTGCATCTGCATCTCCCATGTCATGTGGAAAAGTTTCAAAGGTTTGTACATCAGCACCCCTGATGGGTCTACCCTGAAAATAAACGCTCTGATGATCTCGTGCATAATGTTCGTTCAGAATGGCAAATGAATTTACATCTGCATTGGAAATTGCTGTTTGCTTATAAAAAACCGAGTGCTTATCCTTACCGTAGGCACCTTCTCCGGTAAAATTTTCGTTTTCTTGAAAAACAGTGAAAGAACTTAGGTCACAAGCATTGACCAAAAAAGCCTGAAAAAAAACATTCTTATCATCACGGCTGTATCCAAAACCCAAAGGTTTGAACATTGTCGGGTTGCAAGTTTGAATTTTATCACCAAAATAATACACATTTTTTTCATCCTTAGCAAAAGGGTGCTCCAGGACCGCAAACTGCGCAGGAAAATCCGACAAAATGCTTATCTCTCCCGGCCCATTGGATGAAAATAAATAATAATATACATGATGACGATCTTTAGCATACACCGAACCGACGAGTTCAAATGTTGATCCGTCACTTCCCATGATTTCTGAGCGATCCAGATAGGCTGCCAGCTTATCTTTTACAAAGTGACGGTTGATCACGGTCAAAGATGAAGGGTGTTTTACCACAAATGACTTACCCTCAAAATAAGCACTCACTTTATCCTGACCATATCCCTCCCCTAAAGGAGAAAACGAATTCGGGTCGATGCTTTTTATCACCTCCACTACATTCTTGGTAGTCAGGTAGTAATTTTTACTTTCTCGGTAGGATTGATAAAACAATAGCTGCGTACTATCCCTCGCATAGTACTCATCTAAAACAGTAAACGACTGCGGATCTACATCATTCATCGCGTGATCATGATACCACAGTTTGCCATCCTTCAGTATAAATCCATAATCGGTAATGTCTTTGTTCTCTTTATGATTAATTTCTGCTCTGGGTTTATTCCTGCAATGGGTCATCCATAAAATGATTAATGCACTGAAAATGAGTCCTGCAAACCACATGTTGTTTAACTTTTTTGGTAAAGCTGATTTTATCATCGGGTTATTGTTCCTCAATGCTTGAATTCAACAAATATATTCCATTTTCGGTGTATTAATCCCAATCCATGCATTAGAAATACCTGGATTGTCCTCATGGCCGACATGACCGAGTGGTAGCAAAGCTAATCAAGCCATACAAAATGGCTTGATCATGAGGGAACCGAGCGATACTTCGTGAGGCTTAGCCAAAAGACCATGGGAGCTTGTCAGCGCTCTGTGCAATGAATGCTATTGCATTCATTGGGTTAATCATTTATATTTATTCCTTAGCTGATGAATGCTGTCAAAAGCAAGCATTTTCAATAATTATTACATCAAGCTACGGATTATTACCAGCTCATAACATGAAATGATCGTTTTTATTCAACAAAAAAAATGGTTATGTGTACTTAAATCTAAACAAGCTGAAAACGAGTTCATCACAAAAAAAATATCGATCAACCTTCAATTAAAAATCGATTGCGCCAACTAAGCCAAATGCAGAAACTCTTCCTATGAAGTTTATTGCACAATATGGATCAGAAGATGATAAATTATGGACTGAGCGGGGCCTGATTTGAAATACGCATCTTATTTATGACAGACTTATTTGATCAGGTCATTCAATTCCAACAAAAAATGAGTGAAGTTTTATGGATTCATAGGCATGATTTACCAGAGGGTATTTACCAGCGGATAATTACCGATCAAAAAAAAAAAAAAAAATAATATAAAAAAAAAAAAAAATTAAATTTTTTTATAAAAAAAAATTTTAATAAAAAAAAAAAAAAATAATAAAAAAAATATTTTTTATTATTTTTTATTTTAAATTGTTAAATTTCCTTTATAAAAAAAAAAAAAAAACTTAATATAAAGTCTATAAAACCATAGTTTCAGTTTTGAAAGTAGCCAATATTACAAACCTTCCTTTCTCTGAATTCATTTCCTTTAAGGCTGTTCACATCTTCTGGAAAACCATTCATTATAACACACTGGACGAAAGAGATTATTCTGATCCATACCAAGCAATGACAATTACCAGATTTTTTTTCTTTATTCTGCTCCTCCTATTCTTCGTCCTCCTATTTGGCCTCATCAAAAAACCTAACTGTGAAGAATTGCTTTGCTTTAAATTTTACCCAAGTTACAAAGCAAAAAATTAATTCAAAAAACTTGACAACCCACTGGTAAATTTCTTATATTTGAATTGTGTTCAATACACCCTTAAAACTGATGGCCAATGCCTGATTTTTAACCCTTTAAACTTTTTATATGAACACGAAATTTTATTTCGATTTTTGTAGGGGGGCAAATAAAATTTGCCGCCTTTTTCATCACTTATATCCTTGCCATGGCTGGATCCTCGGTTAAGTCCCAGACTGATTTTGTCGGAGAGAGTCTGTTCAGGGCTAATGGGTTTGGTGTAACTAATCACAAATTTGATGTTTGTCTGCTGATCACTAATGTCCCCTCTTAATGGGTGTGTTATGACAGCCCTTATATCACCGGTAGCTGTTTTAGTGAAATTTACGAGGGATCATGGAGCGATCTTGATAACTATACTTATGCATTGCGGGTTTACCCCTGGTCAGTCTGCGATCATGACGACTATGTGAATGGGGTGAGTACCTCTGATATATTGGACATCGTTTACCATATTCAAAATACGACTTTAATCACCGATCCTTATCAGATGGTATCGGCTGATGCCACCGGCGATAAACAAATTGATACTTATGACATCATTTCCATCCGCGATGTCATCCTGGGCAACACCACCGGATTTATGGACGGGAGCAATCCCGGTCGCACCAGTTGGGAATGGTGGAATGCCAACGACATTGCCGGCAACAGCAATTTTAATTCAGCTCCGTGGAATTATACCATCAACGAAGACTGGCCCGGTGGAAGAATTTTTGGGGGACTTTCCAAAAGTGATCTGGAAGATGAAAACAATCACCCGGACTGGTTTGATTACCGCAATACGAAAATCGGCGATATCCGAAGTCATGGACTGTCCACCTCCACCAATAGTTGGGTATGCGGTACTTATTCATTCAAAAATACTCCCATTGAAACCAGACAATCTTCTTCTGATCTGTTTAAGTTGATTCCGGATAAATCCATTGAAGCCGGTGATGAGTTTGAGCTTTGCTTCAATATCGGTTCAAGAGAAAATCTTTTAGGATTTCAAATTCCATTTTATCTGGATAAAGATGTTGAAGTCGTAAGCCTTTACCGTCATCCTGATTTTCCGTTTTACTGGAATCATGCTGTAAACTTCAATTATTTCATGTCTTTAGGATTTTCCCTGGAAGGAAAAACCATGGAGGCTGTTCCGGAAAATGCAATTTTTAAGCTCAGATTAAGAGCATTAAAGAACATCGGAAACCTCAGGGAGTATTTATCCAGAACTATTACTCAGGATGTTGAACTGATTGATCAGGAGGGTCTGCTCGCCGATGCAGACGTTCGCGCCAGTTTGTTGACGGATGTCCCGGTTCAGTTTCAGGCTTTCTATAAAACGACTTCCGGTGTTTTACAATTGTTCAGTGAAGGCGTTCAAGCCATCCATATTGAACGGTATACATTGGCCGGCCAGTTGATTTTTAAGGACAGAATATACATTGAAAAAGGGATGAGTGAATTGACACTGCCAGAGATTCAACCAGGTGTATTGTCCTTTATCAAGGTATCTAATGGAAAAACACACAAAGTCTTCAAGACTTTTTAGAAATTAATTCAATGGTCAGGGCCGGTGTTTACCGGCCCTGTTTTCAATGCATCATAATGAGAATCATTTCTATCGTAATATATTTTCTTTCGTTTCTACAAATATTGCAATCGCAGGAATTTGTTCAATCCTTTAAATGGCGAACTGAATTTTTTAAACTCGACACTGCATGCCATGTGCAATTGATTGATTGCCGCCCTAAAAATTATCCCGATATGTTTGCCTACCATCCGGATGGGAGATTTATTGGAGCAAACAAATATTTAGGTGGTCGAGATTCTATAAGTTTTATGGAATTTGATTTAAGCAATTGTATTAAAGGTAGTAGAATATGTAATTATTATGAACCCGATGCAAGATTCTATTTTTTTTATTACATAGATTATAAAGGAAGGTTTTACGTTTCAGGCATTAATAATTTTAAAAGGACTAAATTCTTATACCGTTTGTCTGGAATAGATTCTTTGGTTAGAGAAATCTTATTAGAATACCCAATCAGTAAATCGTTTATTTATGACATTGCATTTTTAAAAAATGAAATTTATCTTACAGGTATAGAAGACCAAAATTATATCATTAAATGCGATACTAACTTTAATATTCTTGATCAATACTCAGCAAACAACGTCATACATAGTATGTCAACGATTCCCATAAATTGCGATTCAACGGTGACCTTATGCTCCGGATATGATATTCAACTCAATGAAATCGGGAGTGTGGTTAAAGATACTTTTTTGTTTTTCTATTATGACTTAAAAAACAACAGGGCTATCGATACCTTATGCACTCAAAAACTGGTCAGCGGCTTATCCAATCTCAGTTCTCCTCTCGAATTTTTATCCAGTGATCCGGAGTGTGATTTACTGATTGATCTTGATCGCAACAACAGCAGCGGACTGTATCCGTATAATTTTAAGTGGAAGGATGTTTTTTGCGATTAATTCCGTTTTGCCATCTGTGACGAAGATCCTTATATCCATACTTCATTTTCGTTGGACAGTATAAACCTTGAGCTAAAAGGTATATTAGATCCCGGTGAAGAATCGATTGATGGAAGCCGTTTAAAAAATGGTTTTAGTTTAGCTCAGCGAAACGATAGTCTTTATGTTTTACTTTCAGGAACTGATCGCAGTGATGCCGCATACATAAATGCACTCAAGGAATTGATGTACATACATTCCGGTCTTAACCCAACATCGGGTCAGCGATTGATTAAAATTAATGGATATAATGTGGTCAAAAAAGGCGTCGACGTTTTCAGTTATGTTACGATTGGCTCTACACCTTATGCAGGCAGAGACACCAGCATATTGATCTGCGATCAATATTCCAATAGTGATCTAAGCCGTTTATTTAATACTTCTTCACATTCGGGATCCTGGTTCCCAGCCTTAATATCCGGAAATAATTCATTTAATTCTCAACACGATAGTCTGCGTTTATACCAATATGTGGTGTCTGACACTTATTGTGGAAGTGACACAGCTGATCTCAAATTTATTAAAGATCAAATTCCTCCTGTTGCTCTGGGACCCGATGTTGAATTATGTAAAGGAGATACTGTCCCGTTCAATATTATTAAACCCACCAATGGAAATATTGTATGGAGCGATGGTGACAGCAGCTCGCTTAAAGTATTGCACAATTTTGGTTTTTACTGGGTTACATTAACCTCTGAGCTTGGATGCATGGCCTCTGACTCCATTGATCTCAAACCCTCTCTCAAGTTTGAACATATCCATAGGTCAGAATACATCTGTTCCAATAAAAATTTTGTTTACAAGAATAAATCTTACTATCCCAATCAAAGCATTTACGATACCCTGTTAGCGGTTTTAGGCTGCGACACCATTCTGCAAATTGATGTGATCCCTGTGGAATTGCCATCTATGACTTCTCAATTCCAATTATGCTTTGGGGATAGCCTCCTTTACCGGGGTCAATTCTATTATCCAGGCGACAGTATTGATCAAATCCGGGTATCCAATGATGGAAGTTGCGATACGGCAGAAACCATCGTAGTTCACACACTTAGCTTGCCTCAAATTACCATTTCCGGGGATAGCCTATTATGCCCTTCACAAAAAATTCAACTTAAGGTCAACTGGAATGGATCATTACTCTGGTCCACCGGCGAACAAACTTCATCCGTTTGGGTCGATCAGCCCGGTTTATATCATGTCATTGCTACTGATATCAATGGTTGCAGTAACTCCGCCGAATACAATATCAAAAACGCTGTGAATCTTGATTATGAATTGCTGCTGAAAGATCCTAATTGTCCGGGTGAAGCTTCCGGTTTTATTGACCTGAAAGAATCTACTCCATTACCCGGTATTGACAAAATTGTAATCAATGGTAAAATTTACTACGCCTGGCCGGTACATTCACTTACTGCAGGTCAATATCAATTAATCGTCATTGACCAACAAGGATGTGAATATAACCGTACGGTCGAGTTAAATGAACCTGAAGTTTTATCTCCCGGATTACCCGCACTTCTGGAATTGAATTTTGGTGAATCAAAGACCCTGCGATTATCCTCTCAAGCTCCTCACATGATCATCAATATCACAATAGATCCCAACGACGGAATTCATATCAACAATGACAGTACCATAATGGTTACCGGAATAAAAGATTCCGACTATGTCATCACTGTAACAGACCAAAATGGTTGTGAATACATTTATACCCTGTCCGTAAAAATTAATAAAAACCAGGAGATCTTTTTACCCAATGTCTTTAGTCCCAATGACGATCAGATCAATGATTGGTTTTATCCACAAAGCAATTACCCTTTAAAAGTAGATCAGTTTACTATTTATGACCGATGGGGAAATCTCATTTTTCAATCCAATGCTTTTGAAACCAATCAAATTTCAAAAGGATGGAATGGACGCAGCTCCGAAAAAAAATGTCCACCGGGGGTTTACATTTATTTTTTACAATTTTCCGATCATCTTGGCAACATCCACAAACTCAAAGGGGAATTTACACTGATTCGATAAACTTGATGCAATTGGTATTGAATTATATCCTTGTTCTCTTCTTTTATTAATAAAATTTCTTCCATACCCAATTGTGCAATAGTCCAATGTTTACCAATACACAACAACAATTACCCAGTAACAAATAGGATACTAACATTCGTTAGTACCTAAAAACAATGTTACCCTGGTGAAGTTTCATTGTCAGGTACGATAAACTGAAATTAAACTCATGCTATGCAGTATGAATCCCCATTCATTGAATCGTCTACACGTCGGCCCCAGCGTTATGCAAAAATATTTAACCCAACACAATTAGGTTGAGTTGTAATTGATCTCAGGTTTTACGTAGGCTCTTTCAAATGTTATAGTTCTAATATTTGAATTAAATGGTTAATTTTGTAAATGAACCAACAAATGACAAAATATCTTTCTCTTGGACTTCGTATCCTGATTGCAATAATTTTTCTGCAAACCTTATACTTCAAATTTTCGGCACACCCGGATTCTGTTTACATTTTTTCCAAACTTGGTTTGGAGCCCTTTGGACGGATAGGATTGGGTGTAGCTGAGCTGATTACAGCCATTTTAATCCTGCTTCCGGCAACCCGACTTTACGGTTCAATCCTCAGTCTTGGTGTCATATCGGGGGCCATCATCTCTCATCTGGGACCCCTTGGCATTGAAGTTCAGGGTGACGGTGGTAAAGTCTTTTACCTTGCCATCATCGTATTTGCCGCTTCTTTGACCGTGTTGTGGTTGCATCGCAAGGAATGTGTTGCATGGTTTGACCGCCTATTGAAAAAAAGTGAATCTTGACCTCGGAGCCCCTGGTTATACCGAAGACTTCCTTCGAATCCGTCCTATATATCGGTATTTCACCCTATTTTTACCCCATGGTTAAGACCTGATGGTGATGATTACCGCCATTAACCCGGCAAGCATCCATCAAATTCTCAATACTCTATGAACATTGAATTAATTCAAAAAACCTTATACGATCTGGGTCTAACGCTGCAGGTTCTTTCAGAGAAAGAATATACACAGGCACTGCAAACGCTCAGTGGAAGCAGCATTGGAGAACATTCCCGACACATCATAGAATTTTTTCAAGAATTGCTCAATGGTTATTCTCCAGGTTTGGTTCATTATGATGGAAGGCAACGCAATGCATTGATTCAAAATGATCCTCAGCATGCCATTCAACAACTGCATCATATTGCCGATCAGATTCACCTTGCCAATAAAGATTTGCAACTTAAGACTTGTCTAAATCAACATGAAACTGCTTTTGAAAGTAATTACTATCGGGAACTTTGTTACTGCTGGGAACATTGCATTCATCACCAGGCATTGATTAAAGTTGGTTTCATTGAATTGAATAAAACACCCCTGGATGTTTCCTTTGGCGTAGCAGTTTCCACGATTGCCTACCGGAATCAATGTGCACAGTAAGTTACATTAAAACTCCTTTGTGCTCCATTCTGACTTCCAATCGGGACGAGCATATCCAACGGCCTTCTGCTGATGTCCCTCAGGAATACCAACATGGAAATAAAAGCCTCTTCTATCCAAAAGATCCGTCAGCCGGAGGAACCTGGTTTTGTCTTGATCATTTCGGAAATGTCATGATCCTGCTCAATGGGGCTCTGGAGAAACACCACGCCCAACCACCTTACCGCAAAAGCAGGGGTCTGATTGTGTTGGAACTCATGGAAAACGATGAAATCAAATATGCCTGGGATGAGTCAAATCTTGATCACATTGAACCCTTTACACTCGTTTATTTTTCAGAAGATTCATTTTATCAATTCCAATGGAATGGAATCCAAAAAACAACACAGCATCTCAATATTACCGAACCTAAAATCTGGTCTTCTGCAACCCTATATCCATCAAACGTCCGTGATGCTCGCAAAGATTGGTATCGATTGTTTCTCGAGCAATTTCCAAATCCATCGCCTCAACAGTTAATGGAATTTCATCGCAATGCAGGCCAACACGATCCCGAAAATGGTTTGTTGATGAACCGTGATCATAAGTTGTTGACCAAAAACATCACACAGTGTATTATTGAAAAGGATGGTGTGGAGTTGATTCATTTAGACCTTGTAGAACAAAGTTCCCATAAAATGAAAATCCCGTGTCGAAAACTTTGAAGCAATTCTGGCATACGGTGAATCACTGGGAGTACTGGCCTTCCTGGATAGTTTATTTGCCGATGACTTTCCCTTGGATATATTACAGCCTGCGTTCCGGAAGTCCTTTCTTTTTTAACGGAGCCAATCCCGGAATGGCCAATGGCGGTTTTTTGAATGTCAGTAAAATGGACATTTACCGCATCATTCCTGCTCAGTTCTATCCCAAAACACATTTTATTTCTGAAGCTCTACAACGTACGGAACTCCCCGCACTCGGTGAATTGGCTTTTCCCGTGTTTGTTAAACCGGATAAAGGACTTCGCGGACGGCTAGTGCAAAAAATTAACGACAGCAAAGAATTGGAATGGTATCATCAGGAGGCAAGATTTGATTACCTGATTCAGGAATCTATTCAATATCCTTTGGAGGCAGGAATTTTCTATATACGCTTACCCAACCAACCTCTTGGAATCATCACCGGCATCGTACAAAAATACCTTCCAACCGTCACTGGTAACGGTCAATCGCCAGTGAAGGAATTGATGTCCGCAGATCCACGCTTGTCCAGACAATTGTCCGCGTTTTCAAAATCGGATCCTGATATCCTGGACCAAATACCGAAAAAAGGAGAATCGTTCATTTGTGCAGCTTATGGCAACCATTGCCGGGGTGCAACATTTATCGATCGAAGCGACCGGATCACCGAAAAATTGACCAGGGTGATGAACGATCTTTGTCTTCAGATTCCAGGTTTTTATTATGGCAGACTGGACATCAAATTTGAAAGTTGGGAAGCTCTGGAATCGGGACATGATTATAAAATTATTGAGCTGAATGGCGCTCTGAGCGAACCTGCTCATATATATGATCCAAGACATTCCTTTTGGAAGGGTCAGCTGGAAATCTTTAAGCACATCCACTACATGTACCTCATCAGCAAGCAACAACAGGCAAATGGTATTCAACCGCTAAGCTGGCTGGAAGGATTCCGGCAAATGAGATCTCATTTTAAAACGATGAATTTGTATTCTATGGCTGCTTCCAAATACTAACAGTTGATAGTATTTTTTTAACAATCATTTTTCACGCCAATTGTTAGCCATTACTTTTCCGTTTCAAATGCCGATGGTAACCCAAGACGAGCCAATGAACAGTAATTACATATAATGATTAAACCCCATTACTTCGCGCTTGGTCTTCGAATCCTTTTTTAAGGCTATTAAAAGCCATCGTGCAATAGGGTCAGATGAAAATTTTGAATAAGACGCAAACCGAATTTAAACTTTTCCACCGTACGACAGTCTATCCTTTTGTTACGATTATTGTTTATCCCTAAATTTTTTTTAATTATGAAATCACCATTGATGATGGCAATCATCGGATTGTCAGTGTTTATCCTTATGCCTTCCTGTAACAAAGACCAGGAAACCTTTTCTCCTGCCTCGGATACCTCCTCTGAGGACATGACCACCCAACAATATTTGTTGGAAATTAACGAAAGCGAAATCAATGATCAGGTAGACAATGCGCTGCTTGACTTGAGCACCCGCGGCTACCCAACGCGTACCTGGACTCAAGCAAAAGGAATCTATCCAAACACCTTAACCATTGATTACGGTCCAAATGGCGTAACGGGTCCTCATGGGCATGTACGCAAAGGAAAATTAATCATCGATTTTTCGGCATCTTTACAAACACCCGGTGCAATAAGAACTCTGAATCACGAAAATTTTTCGATTGATGATGTGAAGATTGATGGTACGGTAACCTTGACTTACCAGGGACTTAATCCTTCCGGCCAACCTGAGTTTATCCGGGTTGTTGTAGACAGAACCCTTCGCTTTCCATCCGGTAAAACTTCCAACTGGAATGCATCACAAATATTAACACAAATTGAAGGTTCAGTTACACCTGTCCGAGTAGATGATGTTTGGTCCATCGCGGGTTCGGCAACAGGAACCAATCGTGAGGGTAAGAGCATTTCCCTCAGTACCTTGGAGTCATTGACCTTCCCTGCATCATGTCGTTACATCGTAAAAGGTGTCATCTCTCTGACGGTCAATGGTGAATTGTTTAGCGTAGACTACGGTGAAGGCAGTTGCAACAATGATGCAACGCTCACCCTCCCAGATGGTAGTCAGCTTGCCATTAAAATCAAAAGATGGTGGTAATAAAAAATTCTTGAGAGCCCTTGAAAAGCCAATGGTAAATGCCGTTGGCTTTTTTTATATTTGTCAACGGCTGGAAAATTTCTCCCGTTTTCCCAACGTGGTCTGTATTAAAAATATTAGCCCTGCAATCCAGAAGTATTTCTTTGATTTTTCTTCGCATACTAACAAACGTTAGTTACTTTACCTGATCCTTCCATGCCCATAAATAGAAGCATGCCAAAGAACGGTAAGGTTTCCATTTTTGGGCGAGAGTAATCATTTTATGTTGAAGCGCTTTACCTTCCAGGTTGAGTTTATAAAGTTTTTTCATAGCGACCTGAATGCCATAATCTCCAGCTGAAAAAATGTCTTCCCTGCACAGACCAAACATCAGTACCATTTCTGCCGTCCATTGACCAACACCCTTAATTTGTGTCAACCGCTTAATCACCTCCTCATCGGAAACACCCTTCCATTCATCAGTGTGTTCCGGATGCTGCTCAAAAAAGCTTGCTATGTTTTTAACGTATGCTGTCTTTTGTGCAGATAAGCCAATATTCCTAAAAGTGGTATCCGGTGTATGTAAAATTTCAGCATTGGGCGGAAATTTGCCTTCAAACAAATCCAGAAATCGCTGATGAATCACCCGCGCTACTTTTACAGAAAGCTGTTGGCTCATAATAGAGCCTACCAAATACTCCCGTATATCTTGCTTCTGACCCGGTATATGCAGTTGATCTTCAGGTACGCTTTCTATCAAAGTACGCATCCGTGGATCTTTTTGCAATATTTCCTTCCCTTTCATACTTGTATCGTTTTTATATTTGTAAAATGTTGATTCGTATAGTCTTAATGGTTTTTTATGGAATCTTTGGCTTGCAGCTAATGTCATTTGCTCAGCAAAGCAAAAATATGGTATTAGCCTCACGCTATGATGATGATTCTTTAGCAGAAATCAGTGGCATCGCCTATAACGACGTTTGGGGTTATGCCTATGAGGATGGTCGGGAAATCGCCGTAATCGGCACCTTGGACAGCGTCTTGTTTTTTGAAGTAACCAATCCGGATTCGATCAAACGAGTTTTTAGCTTCAGTGGCGGAACACGCACCATTTGGCGAGAATTCAAAACCTACCAACATTACTTGTATGCCATTACCGATGCTGAAAGTGAAGGTTTGACGGTCTTCGATTTAGGGACATCTCCCGATTCGATTTCGTTTAAACAAAGAGATTTTAGTGTATTTCTCAAAGCCCATATGTTGTTTGTGGATACCAGTACGTCTCATCTTTATCTGGCCGGGAGTCAAGACAGCACAGGGCCCGTTGACCTGATCATGATGGATTTATTATCGAATCCAGCCAAACCCATATTGATTAAAAAAATTGACCTTCCAGGTAATTATGTCCACGATTTGTTCGTCCGGAATGACACCGCTTTTTGCTCTCATGGGTACAACGGTTTTTACATTTACCGTATTCTGCCCAACGGGAATTTTACTGAATTATCTTCTATCAATAGTTATACTCAACAGGGCTACAATCACAGCTCTTGGTTGCATGAAAATGGGCAATATCTGATTTGGGCTGATGAAACGCACAACACCAGTTTGAAAATGGTGGATGTTAAAAATCGAACTCAACCTAAAATTGTTCAATTGTTCAGATCAGCCCATGAAGCACCGGTGGATACAGCCAGCATTGCGCACAATCCTTATTTCCACGGAAACTATGCATATGTGAGTTACTACCACGACGGTGTGGTCGTTTTCAATTGTGAAGACCCGCTCAGACCATCCATTGTAGCCTATTATGACACAGAACCCGGGAATACCGACTACAGTCAAGGTTATGCAGGAGCTTGGGGAGTTTATCCTTTTTTACCTTCTGGAACCATTCTGGGCTCCGACATACGAAATGGATTGTTTGTCATGTACCTTGATTTTCTCTTGGATCTTTGTGAAATTAAACTCCATGGGACCGTGAGCTCTGGAGAATTCGTTTTAGAATGGGAAATTCCACAAAGTATTTGTTACGACCAAGCGGTGTTACAAAAAGCTCAGGATGACGGAATATTCAAAGATTTTCAACTGTTAAAATTTGACGAAACTTCACTTAGGGATCCACTTAATTCTTTTTCCAATAGTTATTACCGTATCCGATATACCGTTGATTCAACCGACCATTTTTCAAATATTGTTCATTTTAAAAATAGTCAGGAAACTTGCGGTTCGTTTGATGTAAACAAACGTGCGATAGTATCCGACTGCGAACAAACGTTTGTAAGTCAGATGGCACTTTACCGCCCTGATGGAAGGGTATTGATCAATTCTGCCAATGTCAGACTTCCTTATGACTTACCACAGGAATGGTGTGGCTTTTTTTACATGCTGTTGAAATGGCCAGACGGGAGATTGGAAAAAATAAAAATTTTTCTGCCCTAAATTCTGAAAATTAAAAGGTGACCGTTTTTACCAGGATTTCTTCTTTCCTTTTCACTTTAACTTCAACGGATTGTCCTTTTTCAAATTTACTTAACGCTTCCATATAGGCATACACGTCTTTGACAGGAAATTCACCAATCTGCAAAATAATGTCTCCATCCATCAATCCCCCTTTTTGAGCAGGACGGTTGTCCAATACCGCATCGATGCGCATGCCTTCACCAGAATATACATAGTCAGGCATCACACCCATGGTCACTTTAAATGCAGCCGCCTGTTGTTTGTTTTCATCTTTGGTTTTTTGAAAATTCAAAACAGGGTTCTTTGATAAATGAATCAACAGTCCCCAAATGGTTTCACCTATTTGGTAAATGCCCTCATAATTCACCAGTGGGCTGTCATCTGAAGGCTTATGATAATCGTGATGCTGACCAGTAAAAAAATGGATGGCAGGAACACTTTTCAAATAGAATGCGGTATGATCCGATGGACCAATGCCTCCCTCACTGTAATTAAAATTAAAGCCAGGCATTTTACTTTTATCCAATAATTCACGCCACTCTGTTGCTGTACCAACACCGCTGATGGCAATGGTTTTTTCCTCGTTCAGGCGGCCAACCATATCCATGTTGATCATACCCAACATAGACTTTTTGGGGATGGTGGGATTTTCCATAAAGGCTTTAGAACCCAATAGTCCCATTTCTTCTCCTGAAAATGCTATGAAGAGAATGTTAAATTTGATATTTTTATCTGTTTTCAATTGTTCGGCCAACCACAACATGGCGGCGATACCGCTGGCATTGTCATCGGCACCATTGTGAATGGCTTTAGATTGGGGTGCCAAAGAGCCCGGAGCACCATAACCCAGATGGTCATAATGAGCACCTATCACCAAGGTTTTCTTTGCTTTTTTATTGAGAAAACCCACAACATTTCGACCTTTACCATCTTTCAAAGCCCCACCATGCGGATTGGTAGAAAAATTAAAAGGATAAAACCATTGTTCTGTTCCTTTGGCTTGCAAACCAATTTTTTGCATCCGGTAGGCTATGTATTCGGCAGCCATCTCCTCTCCGCGAGTCCCTGTTTCTCTGCCTTCAAGATCATCAGAAGCCAGATAAATCACGTCCATACGAATGGTCATATAGGGATCGTACTGACTTTTCAGGTCATTGAAAATCAAATGACTCGCCGCATATAAGAAGAGGATCCAACGATTGCTCAACAGCTTATTAAATTTCATAGGGAAATGGTAATTTGTAAATGAAGCGTAAAGCTATAAACAAACAAACCAAAAGAGGGTTCTAAACTGTAATTTTGCAGTCATGATAAAAACATTCTCAAAAGTTTGGATTGTGGTCGGCGTGTTGATTCTCCTGACCCTGGTTTACCTGGGGGCATGTTTCTTAAGCCCGGCCAGTTATTTGTTTAGCAGTGAGGTCAAAATTGAGGGCCCATATAAAATGGCCTATATCACCATCAATGACATCAAAGAATGGAGCAAATGGGTCAGTTGGGGAAAAGATGATCCGGAGTTCAAAATGCAGAAAGGCGGCCGCGAATACTACATCGGAGCCAATTTCAGTTTTGAAAGTGAGAAACTGGGGAAAGGTCATCTTGAGCTCAAGGAATCATTTTTTGACAGCCTGGTAACGGCGAGATTAAAGGCTGACAAATTGCCATCCGATTTGTTTTTAAGTTGGCAAATTGTCCCCGAAGGTAAAAAAAGCCTTTATGTCAAATTAAATGCCCGGACTCCAGGTCGCATTAATTTTCTCCAAAGAGGACTTTATTTTGGAATGAAATCCAAATTGGATCAGCTCTTGCAAGCAGATCTGGAGGGAATTAAAAACTATATCGAAAAACTCGTTCAAACAGATTTTGGTATTCAAAAAACACCCTTTAGCGAGCGCCACTATTTTGGCATCATGGACGTGGTCGTCAACGCCAAAATTCCTCAATTTTATGCCAAGAACTTACCCAAGGTTTACCAGTTTCTGGACTCTATAGGTGTCACTCCCAACGGTCCACCGGCAGGACTCATTTTTGGTTGGACGGCCAAGACCGGTCAATTGTATTTATTGGCTGCCTTGCCCGTTGATAAAGCACTTCCCAATTATCGTGGTTGGACATCCTATACCATCAAACCCACCGAATGCCTGAAACTTGAGAATTACGGAAGCTATGCCACTTTGAAAAATGCGCATGCAAAATTGAGTTACCTGATGGATAATTCTCCATATATCCTGGGGATCCCTATCGTCGAAGAATATGTGACTTCGCCTTCACAGGAACCTGACACCAGCAAGTGGCTCACCAACTTGTATTATTTATTTGACAATACAGGAAGTTACTCGAAAACAGTAGAGCGCAAAGCCACATTGGAAGATGTAATCAAAATGGAAGAAGCACAACGTCGGGAAAAACTTAAAAACCTGATTCAAACCGAATTCTGATGCTAACGAACGTTAGTTGAATTAATAAATTTTGACCAAAAGCCATTAAAAACAAATACATGGTTACAATTGATCTTGCTTTGATGTGTGGAGCGTTTGATCCGACCAAACGGGATGGTTTTATTGAATTTGAAAGTGAGGGCGGTAATGGTAAAATGTATTTGCAATTGGAAGTTTACATTGCATTTTTGAGAATGCGCGAAGCAGCCGCAGCGGATGGAATTCATTTATTCATCGTCTCCGCATTTCGTAGTTTTGAAAAACAGAAAGAATTATGGGAATCCAAATGGTATGCAGGTAATTCTTCCGATAAACTGGAACCTACCAACATACTTATGGATCCCCTGGTCAAGGCCAAAAAAATCATGGAGTATACCGCTCCACCGGGTTTTTCCAGGCATCATTGGGGGACTGAAATTGATCTTAATTCCGTTGAACCTGATTTTTTTAATACCGAATCCGGCCAACTGACTTACCAATGGCTAAACCAACATGCATCCTCCTTTGGGTTTTGCCAAACCTACAATGCATTCAATCCTGAAAGGCCATTCGGATTTCAGGAAGAACAGTGGCACTGGTCATATAAACCTTCGTCTTATCCCATTTGGTCTACACAGATAAAGCAATTTGACCATATGGCCATAATTCCCTTTGAAGGAGCTGATACAGTCTTAGAAGCAGGATTATTGGATTACATTCGCAATGTAAATCATTGTCCGGGAATCTAAACCTTAGCTTTAGATCCAGTGATATCTAAATCCTAACAGATGTTAGTTAATAAAATAATTCAGTAATTCCATGGCTAGAACAGAATCCAACATGCTGGCATTGGGTACATTGGCACCCGACTTTACTTTACCGGATACCATTACTGGCGAGAATTTTGCTTTTTCGGAACAGGCTGATTTTGATGCTTACCTCATCATGTTCATATGTAACCATTGTCCCTATGTCATTCATGTTTTGGAAGAAGTCCTAAGATTGGCCAGGGATTTTCAAAAGCAGAACGTTTGTGTCCTGGCCATCAGTTCGAATGATGTTGAAGGATATCCTCAAGATGGACCCGAGCAAATGAAAGCATTGGGCAGAGAGAAACAATTTCCATTCCCCTACTTATATGACGAAAGCCAGGAAGTAGCAAAAGCCTATGATGCTGCCTGTACACCCGACTTTTATTTATTTGACCGAAACAAGATTTTGGTGTACCGGGGTCGGATGGATGAAAGCAGACCCCAATCGGGTATTCCCGTGAGTGGTAAGGACTTAAGGGAAGCATTGTCCGTTGTTTTGTCTGGAGGATCACCCAAGCCACTTCAATATCCCAGCATGGGATGCAACATTAAATGGAAATCGAAATAGACGATTGGTGGAAGATTACAAAACATTTATTGAAAATGCCATTGCCGAAATGGATCACATTTCGCGCTTGGTCCATGAAAACTGGGCAGCATTGGACCCAAAGCAATTAAACCACAGGCCTAATGGCCAATGGAGCATAGGCGATAACCTTAAGCACCTGATGGTGGTGAATGCCAGTTATTTCCCAATTTTTGAGCAATTGCAGGCAGACAGCAAACTTCCCAGGACTTTTTTCCTAAAGAAAATACTGGGTAAGTGGATTGGTCAATGGATATTGCGTGGGGTATCGCGAAACCGGACGCAAAAAAGCAAGACTTTCGCAGTTTGGGAGCCTGAATTATGGCAAGAAGAGGATGACCTTTTAAACCAGTTCAACATTGAACAGCAAAGGCTTAAAGAATACATCAAGGCAAGTCAAGCTTTACTTGAACAAAACGCTTTCATCCATTCTCCGGCCAACCACTCCATTCAATATTCCTTAAAAGACGCGATCCGTATCCTCATCGAACACGAATGGAGGCACCTCAACCAGGGGCTCGAATTGCATAAAAAATAACATATTAAAAATAAATGTTCTATATATATAACTGTATATCATTGTTATATATATTATCTCCCCTTTGGTAAATTCAAAATTGGTATTATTTTTGTGATGGAAAAGACAAAGCAATTCTTTTATGAAGCATTTACCCTCCATCAAGATTTTTATGAGAACCTTTTTGGTTTTGGTGGCTGCTTTTTCTTTAATGTCCACCCGCCCGGTTACCGTTCAGGAACGGTATATTGAACAGTTTAAGTGGATGGCCATAGAAGAAATGCAAAGGACCGGAATTCCGGCGAGTATCAAGATGGCTCAAGCATTGCATGAATCACAATCCGGCAAAAGTGAATTGGCGATAAATGCCAATAACCATTTTGGTATTAAATGTAAATCCAATTGGACTGGAGAGACTTACCAATACAAAGACGATGACAAAGACAGCTTAGGAAACATCATTTTTTCGTGTTTCAGATCCTATTCCACTGCAATGGATTCTTATTATGACCATTCAGATTTTATTAAATACCGTCCACGCTACAAAGAGTTGTTCAATTTACCCAAAAACGACTACAAGGCTTGGGCCTATGGACTCAAACGTTGTGGGTATGCAACTGATCCTAATTATCCGGAACGACTGATCCGTTTGATTGAAAAATACAATTTGGATTTACTGGATGAGCCAGAGCCACTGGTCGTTGAACCTGTATTGGCCAGTACACCGGCATTTGAAAAGGATGCATTGGCCATGGGCTATTTAGTCAAATCCATATTGCCTTTATCGCCCAAAAAAGCAGAGTTAAAATCTGAATTTAAAAAAACCTCCAAGAAAGGTAAATCCAGGAAGCAAAAAAGAAGTGGTATTAAAAGAAACCTATAACTTTGCATTGCCAAAGTTGTCGGATTGAATAAACCAATCTCAACCGAGACGAATGATAATAGAGTGAAATAACCTACTCGCTCATTTCTTCTGATAGCTTTGGCCTTTTTCTGAGTACGTTTTCTCTCATTTCACGATACCCTTTTCTCTGATATACGATATCTTTTGCCATCAACATGGCATTCATCATGGAGCCTGAATCAGCTTCATTTTTTCCGGCAAGGTCAAAAGCTGTACCGTGCCCGGGAGATGTCCTTACAAAAGGCAATCCAGCCGTATAGTTTACCCCTTCTTGTTGTGCAATGGTTTTGAAGGGAATCAATCCCTGATCATGATACATGGCCAGAATTCCATCGAATTTATTGAACATTCCCCTTCCAAAAAATGAATCCGCCGGATAAGGTCCTGAAACGAACATGCCTGATTTTTTAGCTTCTATGATGGCAGGTCGAATGATTTCCTCATCTTCTGACCCCAACAAACCTTCCTCCCCGGCATGTGGATTAAGACCCAGAACTGCCAAATGAGGTTTTTCGATTCCAAAATCAGTGATGAGGGAGGTTTCCATGATCCTCAGTTTACTCAATATGGTTTCCTTGCGAATGTATTGGGTAACTTGTGACAAGGGAACATGTTCAGTCACCACTCCAATACGCAGATTATCGGATACCATGAACATCAGGCAATCTTTTGATCCTGCTTTTTCTTTCAGATAACCTGTATGGCCTAAATGCTCGAACCCTGCCATTCGCATGGAATGCTTGTGTATAGGGCCGGTAACCAATGCGTCCAATTCATTTTTTTGAAGATCCTCTAATGCCTTATCCAATGCAAGCTTTGCATATTTACCTCCATCGGGACTCGCTTTTCCCAGCGAAATGGTGATATTATCATTCCAGCAGTTGATGAGGTTCAATCTCCCGGGACGAGGCCGTTCACTTTGTCCAATGATATTGAAACTCAATGCATCCAGCTGAGCGATATTTTTATGATATGAAGCAATTTTGACATTTCCGTAGAGCACCGGGATGATGTTTTTGTAAATCATTTCATTGCGCAGTGCCTTTAAAATGACTTCAAGACTGATGCTGTTGATGTCCCCACAGGTAATTCCCAACCTAACTTTATCCATTGGCATTGATTAAACTGCGAAGATAAAAGAATCTGTTCGAGTACAGTCAATAATGACCCATCGCGCTCTATTAGGTTTGTTGGAGAGATGGAGATTCTGGAATTCCAAATCCATGAGGCTCAATTTCATTATCTATTTTTTGAGCAAAGCAAAATTTTGCTTGTTTTTCAAGGACTTAGCAAATAATTTACAATTTTTTTTGTCAAATTCCATACACGGAATGGTCAATCCGTTTACCTTTGTGCCCGCTTTAAAAGAAAGCAGAATAAAAAATTGCAGAACAGTGAAAACTTTAAGTTTAAAAACGCAGTATGCCAAGGAAGGTAAAATCGACCGGAAATGGCATGTCATTGATGCAGAAGGACAAGTGGTAGGACGTTTGTCTTCCAGGGTTGCCCATTTGCTCATGGGAAAGCACAAAACCTCTTTTGCTCCGCATATGGATTGCGGTGACAATGTCATTATTGTTAATGCTGCTAAGGTTCGCTTTACCGGCAAAAAAATGGATGACAAAGTTTATCAAACCTACAGTGGATATCCCGGAGGTCAAAAGCTTTCTTCTCCAAAAGAAATATTGGCTAAACACCCTAACCGAATTTTAGAAATAGCCGTTCGCAAAATGTTGCCTAAAAGCAAACTGGGGGATGCCATGTATCGAAAACTATTTGTTTATGAGGGTGCAGATCATCCACATGCCGCTCAAAAACCTGAACCATTTACAATCTAATCTATGGAAATCATTAACGCCATTGGAAGAAGAAAAGCCGCAGTTGCCCGTGTTTATTTACGGAAAGGAAATGCAGGCACCACGGAAATCACCATTAATGAAAGACAACTTACGGAATACTTTCCAGTCAAAGACATTGCACAAAAAGTGATGGACCCGGTTCAAACCGCAGCGATGGACCAAAGCTTCAGCATCAGTGCTACCGTATCTGGTGGCGGGCTTAAGGGACAGGCAGAAGCTATCCGTATGGCTATATCGAGAGCTTTGTGTAAAATTGACGCAGAAGTTCGCAAACCCTTGAAAGACCGCAAATTTTTAAGCAGGGATGCCCGTGAAGTTGAACGCAAAAAATTCGGTTTGCGCAAGGCACGTCGTAGATCTCAGTTCAGTAAACGTTAATTTATTTTTTTAACATCCAACGAATCATCATAGAGTATGGAAAAACCTAACTATCAGCAGTTATTGGAAGCAAATGTTCACTTCGGACATTTGCGCAAGAAATGGAATCCAAAAATGCGTCAGTATATCTTTAAGGAACATAAAGGTGTTCACCTGATTGATTTAAACCGTACCGCGGAGTGCCTGGACAAGGCTGCAGCTGCCATGAAACAAATTGCTAAATCAGGTAAGAAGATCATGTTTGTGGCTACTAAAAAACAAGCCCGCGAAATCGTTGCTCATGCTGCCCGAAGCGTGAATATGCCATATGTAACAGAACGTTGGCTAGGTGGAATGATGACCAATTTTGCCACCATTCGTCGTTCTGTTAAAAAAATGAATAACATCGAGCGGATGCTGACGGACCAGAATGTAACCAACATTACCAAGAAAGAACGTTTAACCCTGAGTCGCGAAAAAGACAAAATGGAAAGAGTATTGGGTGGTGTGGCTAATTTGAATCGTTTACCCTCTGCGGTATTTATCGTTGACATTCTGAATGAACACCTTGCCGTTGATGAAGCCGATAGCCTTGGCATCAGAACCTTTGCCATGGTGGATACCAACAGCAATCCTACCTTGGTGGATTTTCCAATTCCCTCCAATGACGATTCCTCCAAATCCATTGCTTTGATCACTTCTTACATGGTACAAGCCATTAAAGAAGGATTGGAAGAAAGAAACGCCGAAGTAAAAGAAGAAGAGGCAACCGCTTAAGAGCAACCACGTTTTTATCAATCTAATTTAAAAAACATATGAGTTTCACATTGTCTGCAGCTGACGTAAAAAATTTAAGGGATACCACCGGTGCCGGTATGATGGACTGCAAAGCAGCCCTCACGGAGGCCGAAGGTGATTTTGAAAAAGCGATTGAAATCCTTCGTAAGAAAGGACAAAAACTTTCAATTAAAAGGGCTGACCGGGAAGCAAAGGAAGGTGCCGTAATTGCAAAAGTCAACGGTGCAAAGTCAAAAGGTGTGGTGATCAAATTGTCCAGTGAAACGGATTTTGTTTCAAAAAATGAAGACTTCGTCCAAACTGCCAGAAAAATTGCTGATATAGCACTTGAAAATTACCCCTCCGGATTGGAAGCGCTTTTGGCTTTACCTTATGATGGTTCGGTCACCATTGGTGATAAAATCACGGACATGGTAGCTGCCATTGGTGAAAAAATTGAATTGACCAATTACGAAAAACTGGAAGCTGCTCAAGTCGAATCTTACATTCATATGGGCAATAAAGCTGGAGTATTGGTGGGCTTGAATAAGGCAGGAGATCAATTTACAGACGCAGGTAAAGATGTCGCCATGCAGATTGCAGCGATGAAACCTATCGCACTGGACAAAGGTGATGTAGATCCCAGTGTAATTGAAAAAGAAATTGAAATTGGAAAAGAACAAGCCCGCGCAGAAGGAAAGCCGGAAGCCATGTTAGAAAAGATTGCTTTAGGTAAACTTGAAAAATTCTATAAAGAAAATACTCTACTCCATCAACAATTTGTAAAAGACGGGAACCTAACCATAGCCTCCTATTTGAAAGGCTTTGACAAGGACCTCACTGCAACAGGATTTAAACACGTAAAACTTGGATAGTGAAAAAAAAAAGGCGAATGATGTTTCATTCGCCTTTTTTTTGGCATTTTGCAAAAAAAATATTCCCAAACCTTTTGATTTGAAATAAACAATCAAGACAATTCATGAAAGCATACAACAGAATTCTGCTGAAACTAAGCGGAGAAGCGCTGATGGGAAAACAAGCCTATGGAATCGAACCCAAAATGTTGCAATATTATGCACATCAAATCAAAATGGCCGTTGATCATAAAGTGCAATTGGCTGTAGTCATTGGTGGCGGAAACATTTTTCGTGGAATGGATGGTGAAGGATCAGGGATTGAACGGGTTCAGGGGGATTACATGGGAATGTTGGCCACTTGTATCAATGGCATGGCGCTACAAAGTGCGCTTGAAATGATTGGCGTATACACACGTCTGATTACCGCCATTGAAATGCGCCAAATTGCTGAACCCTATATTCGCCGGAGAGCCATGCGACATTTGGAAAAAGGTCGTGTAATCATTTTTGCTGCTGGAACCGGAAATCCATATTTCACCACCGATTCTGCCGCTGCTTTACGAGCCAGTGAATTAAATGTTGATGTAATTCTTAAAGGAACTCGTGTGGATGGTATTTATTCTAAAGATCCGGAAAAACATCCTGATGCAACCCGTTTTGAAAAATTGAGCTTTGATGAAGTCATTTCCAAAGGTCTGAAAGTCATGGATATGACGGCTTTTACCCTATGCAAAGAAAATCATATACCCATCATTGTGTTTGATGTCAACCAACCGGAAAATTTTGGTCGCATCATACGTGGAGAACAATTGGGAACTTTGGTCAGTTAATGTTTTGATTGAACATAACAAAAGCCATACGAAGTGGCTTTTGTCGCAGTGAACCGAAATATGAACTCCGGCCAGTAAAGCTGGCAAATTGCGATTGACGTCGCAATTTAGGAGCGTCCCGGTGACCACAGTCGTCGAGATACGAGCTCCTGCGAGCCACATCTACCTTAGCTAAGTAAACCCTTGGGTAGGTCTGTGTTCATCAATTTCTTGTATCCTTTGCCGAGTTAAACTTTTCCGTCAGAAGAAATCTATTTGACGAATTGGTTAGCCTTCTCCTAAATGCCCCCATTGTTCAAGCCGCTAAGGACAATTTCTAATGCAATAACCCTAATCATATTAATGATTTTATTAATATTTGGGTAATTTTGCGTTTAGATTTACAGCTTTATGATTTATTCAATCCGAGGTAAACTATTGGAAAGGCACCCCACTTTTGTGGTTCTTGAAACCCATGGGGTTGCTTATCAAATCTTTATCAGTCTGTTTACCTACGGACAATTGGCCGAAGGAGAAGATCTTCGGTTATTGACCCATCAAATCATCAAAGAGGATGGTCATTACCTTTATGGCTTTTCCACTGAAGCAGAACGCCAACTATTTATTCACTTGATTTCGGTTAATGGGGTCGGCCCCAATACAGCCAGATTGATTTTATCATCGCTTGAGCCGGAGTCCATCCGTCAAGCTATAGCTGGTCGCGATGAATTGGTTTTCCGAAAAATTAAAGGGGTTGGTCCTAAGACAGCACAGAGAATTCTCATCGATTTATATGACAAGGTCTCCAAAGAAGCCACCTATGATGGGACTTCTATGGTTGCTTCAAAACACCAAACGTTAAAGGCTGAGGCCATGTCGGCTTTGATTGCCCTTGGTTTTGCCAAACCTTCCATCGAACAGGTTTTTAAAACAATGCCTGAGTTGACCGAACCAGATATGAGTCTGGAACACTTCATCAAGGAAGCCTTAAAAAAATTGGCCTGAACGCCCATTCAGCATACCTTTTACCCCAAAATATCGTTATATCGGGACGGTTTCTTATTATGACAGCTCACAATGGTTTTATGAATCTTTACCACGCACTTTATTTTAGTTTTGTTTTGGTTTTGTTTGCCTCTTCCCCAGCGAAAGCCACAGGTGGTCGATACATACCCAATTGGTACGAAACCGGACAGTTTGTTTCTCAGGACACTGTTCCCCTTAAAGACCGGCCAGGCAATTTTGTAGAATCGAAAGACAAGAATCCGTTTGATTTGAAGGATCCCAAGTCCATCGAACAGAATATTATCTACTATCCGGAAACCAATAGCTTTGAAGTCAGTGAAAAAATAGGGGACAACGAATACAGGCCCGGAACCCACTTAAGTTTTGATGAATATATGAAATTTAAAGCCCGACAACAGGATCGGGACTATTATCGTGAACTGGCAGGCATTACCACTGAGAAAAAAGCATTTGGAGAATTGATTGATCCTATTTCGAAAATTGATATAAAGCGAAATCTGGCAGATAAGCTATTCGGAGGATTTGGAATTGATATTGACCCACAAGGATCCATCGGTTTCTTTGTAGGTGGTTATTACAATTTCACTGACAACCCTCAATTGCAGGATTATCAAAAAAGACAATGGGGACCAGATTTTGACACCGATATACGGATGGATTTGCAAGGCAGCATTGGCGATAAACTGAAATTGAATGCCAATTACGACACTAAAGCCGCTTTTGATTTTGAGAACAAATTAAAGCTGGCCTATGATTCTGAGAAATTTTCAGAAGATGACATTATCAAAAAAATTGAAGCTGGTAATGTTAGCCTTCCGTTAAGGACTAAGCTCATTCAGGGTAGCCAAAACTTATTTGGTTTTAAAACCGATTGGCAATTCGGACATCTGCGATTGACCGGATTGATCAGTCAACAAAAATCCAAGCAAGAAAACATCCAAATAAAAGGTGGAGGCGTTGTGCAAGAATATGAAATCCGGCCAGACGGATACGATGAAAACCGCCATTTCTTCCTCAGCTCTTACAATCGCAATAACTACGAAATCGCACTTGAAAAATTGCCTGAAATCAACAGTCAGTTTAAAATCAAAGACATCGAAGTATGGATCACTGAAGATGCACAGAATAGCCGCGAAACAGAATTACGTGACATTGTTGCTTTAGCTGATTTAGGAACTTCAGATCCTGCACAATTTGATATGGGTGAAATGGAATCCAATCGATTTCTTCCTGGACGTGCAGTATCCAGAGATAAAGGTGGTGCTGAAGTGCCATCCAATACTTCCAATACTTTATTGGACCAGGTGCTGGCTAATCCAGAAGCACGTGACCTGAATAAAGTGGTAAGAATCTTATCGGACCCAAATGGTTTAAACCTTAAACAAGGAAGGGATTTTGAAAAAGTTAGGGCCAGGAGATTGAATTCCAATGAATATTCATATCACGCCGACCTCGGTTTTATTTCATTAAGACTCCGGCCAAGACCCAATCAGGTACTTGCAGTGGCCTATCATTACCTGCAAAACGGAAGAGACATTGATCCAAGATCCGGAGCCGTTTATAAGGTCGGGGAGTTTTCCACTGAAGTTAAATCCGATTCACTGAGTTATAAAGTGATTTTCGTAAAAATGCTCAAATCCTCTGCTCAGCGAACCGATTTGCCTTCTTATCGACAAATGATGAAAAACGTTTATCCTTCAGGTGGATTTAATCTGAACCCGGAGGATTTTACCATGGATATTTACTACGAAGACCGTGATGGAAAACCTAAGCGGTATATTGAAGAGATCGAAGGATTTCCACTGCTCAATTTATTCAGACTGGATTTTCTCAATAAGACCAACGATCCACAACCCGACGGAGTATTTGATTTTGTGCAGGGTCAAACGGTAATTCCTGCCAGTGGTGCAGTAATTTTTCCGGTATTGGAACCCTTTGGATCTTCTCTCTATAAATTAATACTTCCTATTGTTGGGTATGATACCATGAGGGCTCGCATCATTTACGATAAATACAAATACACCGCACTTTATGATACTTCGATTACTTCTGCACGACGTGAACTAAAGTCCAATCAATTTGTCATACGCGGTTCATACAAATCCGGTAAGAGTAACGAAATCCCATTAAATACTTTTAATTTGGATCCTAATGCACGCGTAGTGGTCAGTGCAGGCTCACGAACGTTAGTTGAAGGATCCGATTACATTGTTGACAGAAATCTGGGTAAAGTGACCATATTAAATGAATCCTTGTTACAATCCGGAGTACCCATTAATGTAGATTTTGAAGACAATGCATTATTCAGTTTTCAAACGAAAACCATGATTGGTCTTCGTGCGGAATATTCAAAACGAAAGGATTGGTCTGTTGGTGCTACTTATATGCATTTATTTGAAAAACCCTTTACAGAAAAAGTAAATATCGGCGAAGATCCCATCAACAACCGAATCGTTGGATTGGATTTTAATATCGCAAAGAAGGCACCCTGGATGACACGATGGCTGGATAAGTTACCCTTGTATTCCACTAAAGAAAACAGTTCATGGAAAGTGGAAGCAGAAGGTGCTGCATTATTACCAGGGCATTCAGGAACCATCAACCAAAGTGGCAGCGAGGGAGGCGTTGTTTACATCGATGATTTTGAAGGTGCTTCTTCAGGAATTGGTTTAGGATTCAATGTTTCACAATGGGTATTGGCCAGTGCTCCACAGGGCATCAATGATGCGCCTTTTCAAGGTTCCGGAATTTATGACAATGTCATCAGTAACGCTAATCGAGCTCTGATATCATGGTATCGCATCGATGATTTCGCAAGAATTAACACCCTCAATCCACAGAATCATTATACCCGGCTGGTAGATGAAATTGAAATTTTCCCTAACAAACAACGACCCATTGGTTTTAGTACTGAACTGACTTTTGATATGACCTATTATCCAAAGGAAAAGGGTCCTTACAACTTTGACCAGCAGAATGGTTTAATAGCCGTGGATCCGGTCAGCGGAAGTGAAGCGAGGACTGCTGGTATTGACCGTGACAATAAGCTCAACAATCCGGAGTCCCGATGGGCAGGTTTGATGACTCGTTTGAATACCAATGACTTTGAAGCCAACAACGTGGAGTATATCGATTTTTGGTTACTCAATCCTTTTTTAACAAAAGCTGATCCTTCCGATCCTATCACCAACAGTGGGAAAATATATATCCAGTTAGGAAATTTTTCAGAAGACATTTTTAAAGATGGGAAACAACAATTTGAACATGGATTGCCAACACCCAATTTAAATTTACTCACCGATCCATCAGTTTACGGAAAGATAAGCCGTTTTCCACCGATTGTCAGCAGTTTTGATATCAACAATCGTGAACGCCAGGACCTGGGATTTGACGGATTGAATTCAGCCAATACCAATTTTGACCGAGATGAAAGTACATTTTATTCCAATTACATCGCCACACAGCAAAACTTTTTAAATCCTCAGGCATTTGCACAAGTTGCAACTGATCCGGCTAATGATGATTACGTTTCTTATCGAAGCAATTCGTTTGCTGCAAACATCCCGGTGACCGACAAATACAAACGATACAACATGCCGGAAGGAAATGCACAGATTGAAACCGGCAACATACAATCAACGGCATATACCGGGTATCCTGATCAGGAAGATCTGAACTATGATAAATCGCTGAACGAGATTGAAGCATATTACAACTACGAAATTCCCATTCGAAGAACAGCTGATAACAAAATTGACTTTGATCCTGCATCGTTAGACAATTTCATTACAGATACAGTGATCGTTAAAGTACCCGGACTCGCAGAAGATGAAGTTTGGTATCGCTTTAGAATTCCCGTCAGGTCCCATACGAATAAAGTAGGTGAAATCCAGGATTTCCGCTCCATTCAAAGCATGCGGATGTTGTTTTCTGGTTTTGATCAAACGGTATCCTTCCGGTTTATTAAGTTTCAGTTGGGTCGCAATTCCTGGAGAAAATATGAGGAGGTTTGTGATGCGCAGGATGCCGGCAACAAGACCTTAATCCTGGACAAAGTGGACATTGAAGAAAATGCTGGTAAAACACCCTTTAACTATAAAACTCCTCCTGGTATTCAACGCGAACGTTTTTACAGTTCGCAGTTTGCAGACATTCCTCAGAATGAATCTTCCATATTGCTTAAAAAGGAAGATTTAAAACCCGGATGTTCGCAATCGGTCTATAAAATAATAGATTTGGACATCCGCAAATACAAACGAATCAAAATGTTTGTCCATGGTGAATCACTTAAATCAAAAGACAACAAAGGAATTTGCGTATTCATGAGATTGGGTAAAGATTTTACAGACAACTATTATGAGTATGAAATTCCTCTTCAGTTTTCGGATGAACAATTTTTTGATCAAAGAGATTCAATTTGGTTAAAACGCAATGAGTTTGATTTTCCACTTCAGTTGTTGCTCGACCTTAAAAATGAACGCAACCGTTTGGATCCAAACTTTGGAGCATTTTCCAAACCAGATCCCGATAAGCAAAACAATCTGGTAAAGGTTGTTGGAAATCCCACCATTGGTTTAGTTCGCGGAGTATTGATTGGATTTAGAAATAAAAGCGGGGAGGTCGTAGAAGATCTTGAAGTTTGGTTTAATGAGTTGCGTTTGTCGGGTTTGGAAGAAAAAGGTGGATTTGCAGCCACCATGCGCGCAGAAATGCAATTGGCCGATTTAGGTAACATCAGTGTTGCTGGCAATTATGCGTCGATCGGCTGGGGAGGCATTGATCAAAAACTCGATCAACGTGCCAATTTTGAGACTGTGCAATTGGATGCCGGATTGAATTTAAACATCGATAAGTTCTTACCTCCAAGCCTGGGAATACGCATACCCATGTCCATGCAATATTCTAATACCACGCTGACACCACAATATGATCCCAATGATACAGACATACTTTTAAAGGATAAAATTGAGTCGGCGGCTTCCAGTTCGCAAAAAGATTCGATTAGGGATCGTGCGATCGACTATTCAGAAATAAAAAGTATTGCATTCAATAATGTGCGAAAAGAACGAAAGGGAAGTGGAAAACCCATGCCATGGGACATTTCCAATTTTTCTTTGAGTTACTCACATTCTGTTGCTAATAAATCAAATCCGATTGTCGCTAAAGATGAATTAAAAAACCAACAGGGAGGGATTGACTACAATTATTCACTCACCCCTAAGTACATAGAACCTTTCAAAAAAATTGTTACCAGTCCGTTGTTAAAATTTATAGGAGATATTAATTTTAATCCAATTCCTAATTCCTTTTCCGTACGCAACAATCTGAATCGCAAAGCAGCCACTAGAACGTACAGGTTTGCCGCACCCCGATACAGTACATGGGAAGACCGGAAGTTCAGTTGGACCCGGGATTATACCTTAAATTGGGATTTAACCCGATCTATAAAGTTTAACTTCAGTGCAAAAACAGATGCAGCGGTGGATGAATTAACCTTCAATCCATTGACTCAGCGTGTTGAAGATCCCTATGGAAATGTTCGCAATGCCTCTGAACGTGGTACTTATGTACGCGATAACTTAAAAAGTTTTGGGCGGAACAAAGATTACCGTCACAACTTTACTCTTTCATACCAGTTACCTACAAAATTATTTCCATTGCTGGACTTTGTAACGGTCAGAACCCAATACACAGCAAGTTATAATTGGTCAGCGGGTTCATTGAAGTCCATTGACTCGCTGGGTTCAACCATCAACAATACCCAATCGATCAGCGTGACAGGAGAATTGAATTTTTCTACTTTGTTTGGAAAATCAGCATTCCTCAAAAAATACAGTGGTGAAGGTGCGTCATCAAATCGCTTTAAACCCTCTACTAGAAATCAGGGCGAAAAAGAGAAGGACGAAAAATCCAAGAACAAGAAAAATGCAAAAACTAACCAGGTCAATCCATGGATCAAGGCAGCCCTGACACCCATCACGATGTTTAAGCGGATGCAAGCCACGTATTCCGAAAACAAAGGGACCACAATACCAGGATTTATGGAGAATCCAGAGTTGTTGGGTATGAGTTCCGGATTTGCTGCTCCAGGTTTTAGTTTTATTTCTGGAGGACAACCTGATTTTTCAAAAGACGGGTGGTTGGATGATGCAGCTCGCAAAGGTTGGATTTCTGACAACTGTTATTTTAATAAGGAAATGTTGCAAAAAAACTCCAACACTTTAAGTTTTAAGTTAAAGCTTGAACCCCTTAAAGATTTTAGTATTGATGTGAATGTCGATCGAAGTTATACGCGAGATCACTCAGAAACCTTTAAGTACGATTCAGTCTTTGGCACCAACACACTGGACTTTCAACATTTCACCCCATTTGAAAATGGTCAGCTAAGTCTATCGTTCATCTCATTGCAAACGATTTTTGAGAATGACATTGATGCCGTATTCAAACGGTTTAGCGATGCAAGACCCATCATCTCTTCGAGAGTTGCCGACCGTTATGGTATCAAGAACCTGAGTCCTATCAATCCAGATTACCGGGATGGATTTCAAGGCGATCACATTGATGTTGTTACACCCGCGTTTTTTGCTGCATATACGGATGGTGACCCTAATAAAGTGAACTTGGATTTATTTGAATCCCTACCCCTTCCCAATTGGCAAGTGAGTTATAACGGATTAAGCAAGTTGAACGGGTTGAAAAATATTTTCGATGATTTAAGCATCCGCCATGGATACAAAAACACCTTAACCATCAACAGTTTTAGAAGCAATCTGGACTACCGAAACGATGTCAATGAACTTCCACTTGCCAGAAGAGGAAATGACGACCGGGCTTCCTACCATGCTCGGTATGAAGTTCCGGAAATGGTGATCAACGAAACATTTGCTCCCCTCATTGGGATCAATGTAAAAACAAAAGCGGGAATGGAACTTGGTCTGGATTACAATAAAAACAGAAATCTGAATTTACGCAATGGAATTGATGGCCAGTTGCTGGAAACCAAAGCAACTAATTACACCATCAAAATGGGATATGTCATCAAAGATGTCTTTCTTGCCTGGTTGCCTGGTATGAAAGCATTAAATAAAGATGTGAAAATTACAAAGAAGAAAAAATCCAAATCCAAAAAGAAGAATGCTGAGAATCCGGAAGAAGAAGCCAATGCAAGTAACCCTAAAGGAAATGACCTTGAAATCAGTTTCGATTTTGGAATTAATGACAACATTACCAAAATTCACCGATTGGATGCAAATGTAAATGCACAGGCTACCAGTGGTTCAAAACAAATTAGTTTTACTCCGGCGATCAAGTACAACATGAGTAAAAATCTGAATATCCGATTCTTTGTTGATTACCGAAAAACCATTCCGTATGTGCAAAGTCAATACAAAGACGTTCGCATCAATGGAGGTTTAAATGTAACCTACACCTTAAATTAAACCAATATCCTTGTGGACAGTCTAACTTCCATGAAGAAGGGTTTTTCTTATTTTCTCATTATTTTTTCAATTTTTCTTAGGGCGGTTGAACTCCCTGGTCAGAATATTTTAAAACCTAGCATTGGAGTTTTTCAGGAGCCACACCCAACAGACAGCATTTGCCCAATTTCAAACTATTTAGGTAGTTTCGATAATAGCGGCTATCATCTACTGGATACGGTAAATGATTTTACCTTGTACACACAGGATCATAAAACCTATACCTTATCAGATGTTCTGGCAGATGGGAAACCTGTGTTGCTGATATCCTCCAGTTTCACCTGCCCAGTCTTTAGAGGAAAAATTGATGAGATCAATGCGTTGCAAGATTTATATGGAGACCGGGTCAACATATTTGTTGTATACACGGTTGAAGCACACCCGAGTCAGGACATCAGTCCTTATTTTGGACGTGTGAATACCGGGCAGCCCAACATCAATGAAGGAATATTGTACAGACAACCCGTTACTTACGGAGAACGAATTGAAATCGTCAGGGATTTATTAAAGGATTATCCCCTTAAGGTCCCTGTATTGATTGACGGACCCTGTAATGCCTGGTGGACACATTTTGGGCCAGCCCCCAATAATGCAAGCTTTATGGATGCCAGCGGAATTATTCAAATCAAACATGCCTGGTTTGACCGGGATCCCGATGATATTTTCTGTGATCTTCACGAATGGTTTGACCCGTTAAATCCATGTGATAGTATCATCAATGGGAAGTCTTCATTCCGTTTTGCCTGGACTTCTGATAGCACACTCTCTACGATCACCAACGGTACATCTTACGCTTCAGGAACCTTAGAGAACGTTGGATCTGCCTCCATGAAAATTGAAGTTAAAAGATTGTTGAATGATTTACCTACGGGGTGGTCCTCCAGTATGTGTTTGGATGTATGTTATCCTTCAGCTGTGGACAGTACGCAAATCACTTTAGGTCCTGGTGAAAAATTGGATTTGATACTTGATGTTTTTACAGGAATGGAACCTGACACGGCAAGGATCCGAATAGGTATGCGCAATCTTGAAGACAACAACAATAGGGCGATAATGCGACTTATGGTTGTTGCTTCAAATCCCACAGCAATCTCTGAAAAAGAATTATCGGACATCATGGTGTTTCCCAACCCGGCAACTCATTTTATTCAGATTTTTTCAGAAAAAAAACATACTGCTGAGTTGTTAGATGACAAAGGAAGGGTATTGTACCGAAGCAGTTTGGATGGCATTCTTCAAATTAGAAGAGATATATTGCCATCAGGAGTTTATTACCTAAGATTTACAAATGATAAAGGTCAAACCCAGTTTCGCAAGATTCTGTTTTTATGATTTACCAGTGAAAACATTGCGCTAGCTATTAATACCACTGGGTTTATCAAGACATTTAGCGGATTTAACAAAGTTTTAATTAGCTAAACTTTTCGAGTTCCCTGTTGAATTTTCGAATAAATGAGCCTAAAATGTGACAAAGCTTCAAAAGTACCTAAGGTTTTAAGGCATTTTTAACTAATTTCCGGGGCATATCCGAGTCTCTTTGAAGAAGCACATATATGATATGCACTGCGAGTAACGTTTGCTGTTTTATATGCCTTGACATTTATTATTTTTGTAACCTAATTTATTAAAACAACATTTCAGATGAACATTAAGATCTTATTATTAAGCGTTGCCCTACTATCCACTCAGTGGTTAGGGGCCCAAACTTCAAAACCTGGAGCCTACAAAGCAACGCATGAAGGTTGGCTGGTAAGCCTGGATGAAGCCTATGCCCAATCAAAAAAAACCGGCAAACCCATTTTGGCTAACTTTACCGGAAGCGACTGGTGCGGTTGGTGTAAAAGGTTATCTGCCGCTGTATTCACTAAACCTGAGTTCCAATCTTGGGCAAAGAAAAATGTTATTCTATTGGAATTGGATTTTCCAAGATCATTCCAGGTTCCTGAAAACATCAGAACCCAGAATGCCAATATGCAGCAATCCTTTGGAGTTAGAGGATATCCCACCATTTGGGTATTTGATGCGGATAAAGACAAAAAAACCCAACAGTACAGCTTCAATGCGCTGGGAAAAACGGGATACACGCCAACGGTTAAGGAATTTACAGATGGTGTGGACCAAATGCTGACAAAGCGCAAAGGCTAAACCTGTCAAACTTCGTATTAGAGGCACGAGTTATTTACTAGGCCTATAAATAAATTATATCCAGTGGTTGTTGCTGTAAGGTTCAAATTGCAACAACCACTTTTTATTTAGACTGTTTTCAATAGAAAATTAATTGACTTTATGCATTTTACTTTTGGCCCCTTTCGATTTGGTGACCTCGAGGACTGTCTTCAATATAACTACCAATTAGAAGGAGATCCTTCAGAAATTTGTTTTACGCATCCTTCAGCCCTCGAAAATGCAAAAAGTGATAGTTTGGTTTGGATTGGTTCAATAAAATCTTCGGATGAAAAAGTTATCAATAATTTAATCGGAAATGTTGTAATTGCACATCACTCTTTGCCCAACCATGTTCATCCGTCTAAAGGGCAGGTGATTGTTCGGACTTCTCACCCAAAAGAAACATTCATTCAAATATTGAATAAATTATTTGTTGGAAAACCCAAAGCTGGAATTCATCCAACGGCCATCATTGATGAATCTGCCATCATTGGAGAAGGCGTAAGTATAGGCCCATATAGTATCATCGGGAAATGTACCATTGGTGACTTTACTCAGATACATAGTCATTGTGTAGTCCACGACCATTCGAATATCGGACCCCATGTTATAATTAAAAGCCACAGTACCATTGGCTCCGACGGATTTGGATACAGCAAAAACGCTGATGGACATTACATAAAATTTCCACATTTAGGTGGAGTAATCATCCAAGAGTATGTAGAAATTGGTTCCAATACGTGCATAGACCGGGGCACGCTTGGAAATACCATGATAGGTGCTCATAGTAAAATAGATAATCTCGTTCATGTGGCGCATAATGTTCATCTGGGTAAGAATTGCATAGTCGTGGCCAATGTTCTGATTGGTGGTAGTACAATCATCGGTAATGATTGCTGGATTGCACCTTCCGTAACCATCAGGGATGGATTAAACATTGTATCAGGTGTAACGGTAGGCATGGCTGCTTTGGTGACTAAAAATCTGGACAAACCTGGAATCTATCTGGGAAATCCTGCCAAACTAAAAGATTAAAATTCTATAAATGACAAAGTCAAGATTAGAAGCCTTTAGCGATGGTGTGATGGCCATTATCATTACCATTATGGTCCTTGAATTAAAAGTACCTCACGGTGCAGAGTGGAGTGATTTATGCTCGCTATGGCCAACATTCACTTCTTATCTGATGAGTTTTGCTTACATTGGAATTTATTGGGGAAACCACCATCATCTTTTCCATGGGGTACATAAAATAAATTCGCACATCCTGTTGGCGAATTTGAATCTGCTGTTCTGGATGTCTCTAATTCCTTTTACAACAGCCTGGATGGGTGAGAACCACTTTGCGCAGAACACCATTGCTTTATATTGTATATCCCTGCTTCTTCCTGCCATTGCATATTACATTTTACAAAGCATAATTCTCCATTCACATTTGCATCCTGAAGAGTTTGAACGAGCGCACAAACTGCAAAATAGAAAAGGTCAGGTTTCGTTGGTTTGTTATTTATTGGCTATAGCCTTATCCTATGCTTGGCCCTTGGGAAGCGGAATACTGGTTGTAGGCGTTGCCATCATGTGGTTGATACCGGATAGAAATTTTGAACAACAATAATTTAAAATGGGCATTCGCCAAGATGATATAAATCCAGGGTCTCATTCTTAGCTAAAAGTCAAACTGTATCCAGCATTATCTCAACTTGCAAAGTTGTGTTACCAAATCAAATTTTTTTTCAATCTAAGGTATGACTTTAAATGCTGTTCACTTTTAGCCTTTTGCATTAGTCCCTACAAACTCAAAACGGTAAATCCATGATCATATCCTTTTATTGAATAACTTACCGGGGTTGAATTCCACAATTATCCAAACAATTCCAGGCGAATTTGTTCCCTCGGAATTTTTTGATTAATGAATAATTTCTCCAACGCTTCATCGATCATTTGTTGCCAACCACACAGCATAAAGATGGATTGTTCTTTTTTAAGAATTCCATGATCTAAATCATTCAGATATGCTTGGTGAACATAATGATTCATAAAGCGAATTTCCGAATGCATGGTTTGATGTGGTGCTTTTTCGCGAGAGAGACAGATCGTAGCCTTAAAATTTGGAATGTGACTAATCCAGGATTTCCATTCGCTCTGATACAATATATCCGATGAATTTCTACAACCAAAGATCAGATGGACACTCTCAAAGAATGCACTTTGGTGAATCATTTGTTGGAGCATTGCCCGAAAAGGAGCCATTCCGGTTCCGGTACAAATCATCACCAGTTGTGCGTGTTGATCCGATGGCATGAGGAAATTTCCTTCAGGCCCTTTGGCTTTTATGAGGTCACCCACTTGAATCTGATTGAAAAAGAATTCAGATGCAGGTCCTCCTGGTTTGTAGGAAATACAAAATTCAATGGGATTGTTGTTTTGAAAAGCATTGGCCAGACTATAACTTCTCCAACGATGTAATCTTTTCTCTCCAATGGGTAAGTCGCAAACTAAAAACTGCCCGGCTTGGTAGGGTAATATTTTCCCTTCTTCTACAATAAAGAGGAAGCGACGGGTGGTGGATGTTTCAACAATAACTTCATCCAACCGTAAGGTATGCCAAATGACGGAAGACATGATTCAATAATATAACAGGAAATTTGAATAAAGGATCAAAGAATCAGTTCAGCATATGGGATCAGTTTATGGAAGCCCTTAGCGGCAAAATAAGCTTCTGTATCAGCTTTTGATTTAGAGGTGGTCAACAAGGCTAAATCGCCACCCCAAGCTCCCAATGACTTTATTTCGCCCCAATAATCATTAAAATATTTTTCCTTAACTCTTTGTTCCTGAAGATACTGGCCGATGAATTGCTCATGAATTTGAATCCATTGCTCGAAAGCCTCCAGGGATTTTATTTCGAGCAACTTTTCAGTTAATTCAGTCGCTTTTTGAATGGTTTCTTTGGTAGGTTTATTTTTCTTAGCAGAATCGACCGCCTGGCGGCTATCGCTCTTTTGGTTCAATACTAAAAAAAACAACTTATCATGGAATCCGGGTTTATAATCAATCTGTTCAATGTCAATCGACTCTTCACCCAACTTATAGAGTAACGGACCATTGGCCCCGGCACAAGCTACGTCGTAACCAGAACCTGATTCTACATCAAAATATAAATGATAGGGATTCACATCTGCCCACATGGCCATATTATAAATCAGGGTTGAACTCGATCCCAGTCCCCATTCCAAAGGAAATTCCAGATAATGGTCAACTTTATATTTTTTCCAATGGGAAAGGAATTCAGAATTGTTTTGACAGCAAGCCTTTAATATTTTTCGCAGATACTTCCCATTTTGCGGATCAGTGGATTCAACAACATCAAAACCCAATAAGTCAATTTCTGCAGAGAACCATTTTTTANNCATTCCATAAAATTTCCGATCCACTCAATTCCTGAACCTTCATCTTTTGACCAAATTTTGCAGGCAATGCCAATGCTTTGGCACCAAAAAGAACCATGTATTCTGAACTCAACAGAACTTTGCCTCGTGCGTAGTATTCGGCCTTGATAGCCCCGGGTTTAGGTAATTGGGGCGAATATAAGAAGAAAATTATATATAAATTAATTTTATATGTAGAATGTTATTTTCATCAATAATCTAGCCATTTTGGCTTTATTCTTCGCGATCCTTTTCCTTTCGTTTGTGTTTGATCACTTTAGCTTCAATGTTAAAAATGATTTCCTCAGCGATATTTTTTGACTGATCGCCTATGCGTTCAATTTTCCTGACAATACTTAAAATATGCAGAGACTCACGTCTTAGATCAGGATATTTGTCGAGACATTCGATTGTGCGGTAACTTGCTACATCATTGATTTTATCCAATGTCCTGTCCCGCTTATAGACGGTGCGGGCCTTTAAGGTGTTTTCCATGATGTAGGCTTCACGTAAGTTTTTCACCATCTCCACAGAGAGGGCTAGCATCCGATCTGCTTCAAGATGTTTAATAATTTCCAGATTGAACTGGGTATCTTGATCAGAAATGAACTCCGAAATTCCACATGCGATATCGCCAATCCTTTCCAAGTTGGTGTTGATTTTCAAAGTGGTCAATACAAATCGAAGATCGGAGGCCACCGGTTGCAATAAAGCGATAAAGTCTTCACAAACGCGGTCAATGCTCAGTTCGTATGCATTGATTCTACGCTCGGCAGCTTGAACTTCAAGGGCCAAATCTCGGTCCCCGCTTTCCAAAGCCTGTTGGGTTTTTTCTAATTGGCTGATGACCGCATCCCACATGGAGATAAGTTGATCTTTTAATGCCTGGATTTCATTTTCAACATGCAGCATATGTAGATACATTTAAACGGTTTAATTATCCAAATCGTCCGGTTATATAGTTTTCAGTTTGTTGTTTATTCGGATTTCTAAATATTTTTTTAGTTTCATCAAATTCAATCAATTCTCCCAGTAAAAAAAATCCTGTAAAATCGCTCACACGGCTTGCCTGTTGCATGTTGTGAGTGACGATAATAATGGTGAAATTGTTTTTTAATTCATAGATAAGTTCTTCAATTTTTCCAGTGGAAATTGGATCTAGGGCAGAAGCTGGTTCATCCATCAACAATATAGAGGGTTCAATGGCCATCGCTCTTGCAATGCATAAACGCTGTTGCTGTCCACCGGAAAGCTCAAACGCAGATTTCTTCAGCTTATCTTTTACTTCTTCCCATAATGCAGCCTGTTTTAAAGACTTCTCAACTTGGGTTTCGATAAAATTTTTATCATTGATACCATTGACGCGAAGGCCATAGGCAACATTTTCAAAAATGCTTTTAGGAAAAGGATTAGGTTTCTGGAATACCATACCTACATTTCTTCGCAGTTTATCAATTTCACTGATCGGAATTTTGTAAATATCCTTTCCATCAATCAATATGTCACCATTGATACGGATTCCGTCAATCAAGTCGTTCATCCGGTTAAACAATCGAAGATAAGTTGACTTACCGCAACCCGAAGGGCCAATCAATGCCGTTACGGTTTTTTCAGGAATGGTCATGCTGATTCCTTTCAAGGCATGAAATTCGCCGTAATGCAAGTGTACGTTTCTTGTTTCTACTTTGTGGGTCATTGCATTATTTCATTTTGACTTTCTTGCTGAAATGGTTGCGCAAATAATTGGCTGCAAGGTTAACCAACAATACAATAAAAATCAATATAACTGCCGTTCCATAAGCGATTGAACGGGATGCTTCAATATTGGTACCGCTGGTTGAAATAACATACAAGTGATAGGGCAACGCCATTGCCTGGTCCATAATGGAATCCGGGAGGCGCGGAAGAAAATAGGCTGCAACGGTAAACAATATTGGAGCAGTTTCTCCTGATACACGACCAATGCTGAGAATTAATCCAGTAATAATGTTTGGAAAAGCAATGGGTAGCACCACCTTTCGGATGGTATAAAGTTTACTGGCACCTAGAGCATAACTCGCATGGCGGAAAGTATCTTCAACCGCCTTCAAACTTTCTTCTGTGGTACGTATAATTAACGGAAGTGCTAGCAATGCCAGAGTCAGAGAACCCGCTAATATCGAAGCGCCCAAATTCAATTGATTCACAAATAGAGCCATTCCAAACAGACCAAAAACAATTGAAGGTACCCCCGCCAGGTTATTGGTCATCATTTTAACAAACTCCTTCAAGGGTCCTGCCTTGGTATATTCGTTGACATAAATTCCTGCAAAGACTCCAACCGGAAAAGCAAAAACCATACTCAAAACAACAAGGTATATAGTGCCAACAATCGCTGGCAAAATACCTCCCTTGGTCATTCCTTCCTTCGGCATGGTGCTTAAGAAATCCCAGCTAAGTACACCCAATCCCCTCTTCAATAAAAAGAAAAGAATCAAAAAAAGAATAAAAATGATTAATCCAGACAATGCCCGTGCTATCCAGAATGCAATGCTTTGCTGGAGGCGCTTTGACCGATCGACATTTTCAGGAAACTTAAGCATGCATCATTTGTTTATTTTCCTTTTTGAAATTCGTTCTACCAATAAATTAGTCCCCAGGGTAATGATAAATAAAATACATCCTAAAGCAAACAGCGCTTTAAAATGCAAACCACCGAAGGGTGCTTCTCCTAATTCAGCAGCTATGGTGGCTGGAATGGTGCGCACGGATTGAGTCAATGAAGTAGGGAGCAAAGCTGCATTCCCTGTTACCATCAGGACGGCCATGGTTTCGCCTATGGCTCTTCCAATGCCCAGAATAGCTGCTGCAGAAATTCCACTGCTTGCATAGGGTATAATGACTCGAAAGATGGTTTGCCAATGAGAGGCGCCTAATGCAAGGCTCGCTTCTTTAATGGCCACCGGGCAAGTCCGGATAGCATCTTCAGAAACCGTTATGATTGTTGGAAGCGCCATGATGGCCAAGAGAATACTTCCTGCCAAAGCCGTTTCGCCTACAGGTAAATTTAATGTTTGTTGTATAAAGGGTACGATGACTACCAAACCAAAAAAACCATAAACGACTGAAGGAATACCAGATAACAATTCAATCACCGGTTTTAGAATTCGGCGCAAACGATCATCCGCAATCTCTGCCAGGTAAACCGCAGCCGCCAATCCCAACGGAAGGGCTATCAAGATGGCAATAATGCTGACCAACAAGGTACCCAGTAAAAGAGGTAATGTACCCATGATAGCCGCTGGTTGTGCGGTTGGAAACCACTCCTTTCCCGATAAAAAATACCACAAATGGATGGGTCTGACTTTGACTGTTTTAATGACAGGGGTTAGCCCTAGTTGTTTTTCAGAAAAATAAGCAATTGTACCGGGCACGGTATCCATGTAATGATTTACGCAGGCACTTAAGTATTCAAGGTTTGCTCCTAGCTGTTCAGAGGTAAATAATTCATCTAATTCATCGGCGGAAATCAAATTCACCGGTTGATCAAAAGACCCTAGCTCTTTCCAGTTAGAAATTTTCTTATCAAACAAATTTTTTACCTGTAAGTCCGTCAATTCAACAACCGTGTTATCCCGATGAACAAAAAGTGCAGTGTGGTCTTCCAGTGGCGAGGAATTAATGAAACTCACACCTTCTCTGAAGAGGAAGAATACTATCATTAAAACAACAGCTGCGGATAGAAATCCGCAGCCTTTTATCAATGCTTCTACTAATTTTTCTAAAAAATACTTCAACTCACCAAAAATTATTGCAAAGGTATGTATCCAATTTCTTCAACCAATTTCTGCCCCTCTGCTGATAAAACAAAATCGATATACGCTTTCAGCTTCTCACTATTTTTCGCGTCATAAATATAGTACAGTGGTCTGGAAATTGGATAGCTTTTATTTTTTGCTGTCTCCATACTCGGTAGCACAAAGGTAGTGCCCTGATCATAGGAAACTTCCAAAGGTTTGACTTCGTTATTTACATAAGCAAGTCCGATGTAACCAATGGCTCCTTTCGTTTGTCCAAGGGACTGAACGATTGCGCCGGTCGCTGGCATATTAAGCACTGTCGTCGCATAGTTCTTTTTATCCATAACATGTTCTTTAAAAAATTCATAGGTTCCTGAACTGTTTTCTCTCGAGTACACCACTATGGCTAAATCTTCACCGCCAACATCCTTCCAGTTGGTGATGGTTCCAGTAAATATTCCTTCAATTTGTTCACGAGTTAATTTGGTAATGGGATTTTGAGGATTCACGACCACAGCCAAAGCATCAACTGCAAGCGTTTTTATTTCGAGATTGATCTGTTTTTCCTGAAATTTCAATTTTTCATCTGATTTCAGATCCCTTGAAGCCATCGCAATGTCCGTGTTTCCATCCAACAATGCCGTAATTCCTGTACCACTACCCCCACCAACCACTGCAATGGAAACGTCAGGATTATTTTTCATAAAGGCCTCAGCCGTTTTTTGTCCAACGGGCAATACCGTATCACTGCCTTTTAACGTAATTGATTTTGCATTTTCCTGTTTACCTCCACCACAAGCTGTCCAGAGTAAAGAGGCAGCAAACAACACCCAAAGAGATTTCATTTTATTCATTTTTTTAAAATTTAAATTGTGTACGAATGGTTAAGACATTGTCTTTGATATCTTCATGATAACCTGATAATTGGTTCGTGGTTTCATTTTTAATCATGTCATAATACAACATGAAATACATATTCTTATAGTAATAATTTAAGCCTAAGCCTAACGTATTGAATTGAACATCGGTAGCAGTCGTTCCGGAATTAGCAGCGCCCAATTCATTTTCTTTAATATCAGTATTGGGATCATACCAATCATATTTAACTACCAACATCCAATTTGATGAACCCAGTTTTTGTAAAAAATATCCGCAAAAAGCATTGAAGTTTCTGAGATAAGAATCACCAGCCGGCAGGGTGTTGCTCTTTGGGCTATCACTGCTGGAAGATGTACCTGGTTGGGTTCCTTGAATCCATTCTGCCCTAAAGGTGGTCTGGCCTAAAGGATTTTTAAAACTTAACTGGACATCGGCACCCAAATATTGACGCTTAAGTTTACTGCCTTTGGAAAAAACCAAAGAATCTGCCAACACGAAAACGGGTAAATCAGAAGTAACTTCATATCGCTTAGAATTACCCTGGTAAACTCCTCCCTCATAGTAAGAAACGCCTCCGCTGATGTGAAACTCTTGTATATTTTTCTGAAATGAAATTCTCGCAACCCAGTCTTTAAAACTGTCAAAATCAGCAGCAGTTGCAGTGCCATTGTACGCTCCCAGTTCAAATTGGAGAGGTTTGATTCCGCTATAACTCAACTTCATCCCTAAATCGGCTTCAGCAGGCAGCATGGTGGTTGAAAACCGTGCCCGCTCCGGACCTTCATGGTTGGCTGTTGAATAAGATTGTTCAAACCCAAATGGCCGGGGAAATAAACCCGCAGTGTATTTTAAATGCAACGGAGCATAAGTATAACTTCCGTAAATATCATGTAGTGAAATTCCCCGCTCGGTGTTTTCTGTCACCAACACCCATTCAAATGGTTTGGCGTCATAGGCAACTTTCAATCTCGCTCTACGCATACTAAAACGATTGTCTACCTGTGCACCAAAGTCCCCACCAGGATATTTAATTCCTTTTTCCTGAGCTCTTTGATATTGGGCCTGCAGGTATCCGCTCACTTTAATCTTCTTTAGTATTTTAAGTTCATCAACAAGTTTCACTAGGGTGCTGTCTGTAGTATTGGTCTCCTGAGCAGCTAGTGAAAGGGTCCATAAGGACATGGCAATGGCTAGTGAATAGTATTTCATTTCAACAATTTTTACTTTTTTACGAAGCAAAAGTAGATGCCAATACCGGGATGAAGGTTAAAGCCAATATTAAGAAATGATTAATTCGGAATCTTGACTCACTCCTGTGTTAATGGGATTTCATCGACCAATATTTTCAACATCCTATATGAAAGGTCGTAAATACCAATGTCTTGATAGTGCGTCAGCCTCTGGCTTTTCATTATTTACATTCTGAATGGATGAGAATAAGTTTTTATTTTCACGATTGAAATTCTTAAGCATTTAATACTAACATTAATACATCAGATGAAACGCAGGGAATTTATTGCACATTCAGGCATACTAGGTGGTCTTGGAGTTACTCTTCCAGGATTATTGAATCAAAAACCCAGAAAAAAAGTAAAATCAGTTATCGTTTTGGGAGCAGGTTTTGCCGGTCTGGCAGCCGCAAAATATCTAAAAAACAAGGGCATCTCGGTGATGGTTCTTGAATCCCGTAACCGAACCGGGGGAAGAGTATTTTCGCATCATCCGGAAAAAGCCAATCAACTGGTGATTGAATTAGGAGCGGAATGGGTCGGCAATTCTCATGAACGCGTTATTCAACTTTGTAGCGAGTTTGGCTTGGAACTGTTGAACAACCAATTTGAAAGCCATCTTAGCCTTCAAGGTCAATACCAAAAAGCCGGTGAATGGGACTTTAGCAAGGAATTCAATGAATTTTGGAAAAACAAGACCAACCTTTGGAATAAAATGACTGCTGCCCAACGAAAGAAATTGGACAAAATGGATTGGTGGAGATACCTGGCCAATAAATCATTCGATGACCGGGATATGTTGCTCAGGGATCTATTAGACAGCACTGACTTTGGTGAAAGTATACGACATACCAGTGCATATGCCGCTTTTGCAGAATATGCGGAAAGCAGCGAAAAAAATGAAATGGATTTAAAAATTGTTGGAGGAAATTCAAAGTTATCTGAAAAACTTTCTGAAGCGGTTGGTGGGGATAATATCAAACTTCAGCATCATGTGGTTCGTGTAGACCAAACCAAGGCTTCCTCAGTAAAAGTCGAATGTAGCAATGGGTCACAGTATACTGCAGATGCCGTGATATGCACATTACCCACATGGTCTATGTTAAAAATTCAATGGACTCCCGGACTTCCACAAAGTAATATTGATGCGATCCACGCTTTACAATATGCCCGCATCGGAAAATTCCCCATGGTTTTTTCAGAACGCTTCTGGAAAATGGAAGATTTTGATATGGTTACTGATACACCTGCTCATTACTTTTATCATGCTACAAAAAGTCAACAAAAAAATGAGGGTGTTTTGATTTGTTATGCGGTTGGAGAAAAAGCAGATGTTCTGAACTCCCTCAATGAAAGCCAAAGAGAAACCATCATCCTGGATGCGTTAAAACCTGCTTTTGGAAATGTGCGAAATCATTTATTGCAAAGCTTAAAATATTATTGGGGTGTTGACACATATTCCAAAGGGGCCTATGCATTTTATGGAAAATCACAATGGTTTGGTATTATGCCTCAACTTAAAATACCCTTTCAAAGAGTACATTTTGCCGGAGAGCATTTGGCCGACTGGCAAGGATTTATGGAGGGCGCGATTGTCAGTGGTGAGGAAGCTGGGGAAAATGTGTTTCGCTCATAACCATTCATCATGCAAAACAATGAATCTTTGGATTCAAATTCTGAACGATTTTAGTTAAGGACACGTTTTTTGTTAAAAACCACATTCGACACAAAGATAATTTAATGAGTTGCGGATAAATTCCGTATCCAATTTACTGACATGTTCACATTCACTATAAACTAACAAATGTTAGTTAAAATTCGTAATTGACTGAGGAGAGTGATATAACTTAAAGTCCTATCCTCTATAAACGACTCAGGGCCTTTGACTACAAACTTTTATAATCTACCTTGACTTTTATGTCAACATCATTGGAAACCGTATTTTTCACGACGGTTGGAATTTCTATATTATAATCGCTGCACTTGACCCGAAAGTTACAGGATGCGTGGATGCCTTTTGCGTCCACCATAAATTCCACAGGAGCGGTGATGGTTTGGGTTACACCATGCATGGTGAGCTCTCCGCGTACATGAGTCTTGTAGGTACCGGGGTCCGTTAGTTTCAGGGAGCTGAAGTTGTCCAAACTTCCTTTGAAATTTGCTTTGGGATATTTTGTGGATTCGAGATAGTTTTCATTAAAATGTTCTTGCATCAATGCTTTTTCAAAAACAAAGGAATTTGTCAAAACCGCAAATTCAATTTTACCACTTGACATTTCCAATACGGTTGTTGCCGTTGAGCTGACCCCTTCAATCTTCTCAACTTTTGAAGGAGAATTTATCCGGATGATCGCATTCCTTGAAAAATACTTTTGTGCATTCCCCACCCAAGGATAAATCATCAAAATCACAATAAACATTCGTAGCATCATATCATTTTTACTTTATTATCAACGTGCAATATTCATGATTTACTTCCAAAAACGACTTAAGAATCACTTAATTTTTTCTTAAATTAAACCGCATATAGCAAATCCATTGCTAAAATCTTTCAAGCACCGCTGCTATGCCTTGTCCGCCTCCTACACAAGCCGTTACCAAACCATATCGTTGTTTGCGCCTCTTGAGTTCAAGCAACAAGGTCATGGCAAGACGTGCTCCACTACATCCTAATGGATGACCTAAGGCAATTGCACCGCCGTGGACATTCACCAATTCCGGATCCAGGTCGCTGATCCGTATTACCGCAAGTGCCTGCGCAGCAAAGGCTTCATTGAGTTCGATCAGTTGGATGTCGTGGATCCGGAGACCAGCCTGGTGCAAAGCACCCGGGATCGCTGCACTTGGGCCCAGTCCCATATACAATGGATCCACTCCGGCGACGTAGCTGGAAACCATGCGTCCCAAGGGATGAAGATTTAATTCTTTCAACAGTTTTTCACTCACCAACACGTGAAATGCAGCACCATCCGTGGTTTGACTTGAATTGCCTGCGGTTACCGTTCCATTTTTTTCAAATACAGGCTTTAAAGCTGCTAATGCATCCAAACTGGTATTCTCACGTATACCGTCATCCGTATCCACCCATTGAACACGCTGTTGAGGACCATCCTCAGTTGCATATTGTTCGGTAACTTCAACAGCCTGTATTTCTTCTTTGAATATCCCCATCTGGCGAGCACGAGCAGCCTTTGCATGCGATTGAAATGCAAACAGATCCTGCTGTTCCCGGTTTACATGATGCTTTTTGGCAACCGCTTCTGCCGTAAGTCCCATACCTACCAGATAGTCAGCATGTTCAGTAACCAACTGATAACTTGGCGACAGTTTATACCCTTCCAACGGTACCATACTCATGCTTTCGACTCCTCCCGCCACTATACAGTTTGCCATTCCGGTTCTGATTTTTGCCGTCGCAATGGCCAGGCTTTCCAAACCCGATGCACAATATCGATTGATCGTCATCCCGGGGACCTCTTTTCCAAAGGCTCTCAAAGAAATTTGTCTTCCAATCTGCAGGCCTTGCTCCCCTTCCGGATTGGCGCAACCGACGATTACGTCATCCACCCGGGATGCCTCCAGGGAAGGAATTTTTTGCAGTAAGCCCTGCAACAATACAGTCGCTAAGTCATCCGTCCTGGTAAATCGAAATCCCCCACGTTTAGCTTTGGTAAAGGCCGAACGGGTAAAAGCAACAATATAAGCTTCAGAGGAAACCGGCATTTTACAAAGCTTTCAATTCAAATATTCCTTGAGCTCTCCTTCAAAATATTGTAATGCATTTTGAACTGGCAAGGGAATTCCTCCTCCTAAAGCACATAGCGAACCTCTTTTCATCGTATCCAACAAATCGAGTAACAATTCTCGGTCAATTTTATAGCCCGAGTCCGATTGGGCTTTTTGCAACATTTCTTTTCCCCGAGTTGAACCAATCCGGCATGGAAAGCATTTACCGCAACTTTCATGAGCAGTAAATTCAAAAAGATGCTCCAAATATTTGACCATTGGGAAATTGTCGGGAACAGAAACGATGGATGCGTGACCCAGCATGAATCCAGCATTGGCAAAACTTTCAAAGTCCACGGTCAATTCTTCAATTTTACTCATTGGCACCAAACCTCCAAGAGGTCCTCCGATATGGAGCGCTTTGATTTTTTGTTTAAAACCTCCCCCAAGTTGAAAAACCACTTCTTTGAGGGGCGTACCCATATCCACCTCATAGATACCCGGTTTGCTGAAGTGGCTATCCAGAGAAATTAATTTGGTACCAGTTGACTTCCCACTGCCGATCGCTGCAAAGGATGCTCCCCCTTCTTTCTGAATAAAAAATAAATTGCATAGCGTCTCCACATTGTTGACCACTGTGGGTTTTCTGAACAATCCTTCTTGAACAGGAAAAGGAGGACGAACGCGAACTTCAGGTCTCTGACCTTCAATCGAGGAAAGCAAAGCAGTTTCTTCACCACAGATATAAGCACCCTGTGCTTTAATGACTTTAAATTCAAACGAAAAACCGGAATCGAGAATGTTTTCTCCGGTAAACCCCCAATTTCGAAAGGTCTGTACGGCATCCTGAAGGATTTCAATAGATTCCGGATATTCGGCTCTTATGTATAACACTCCACGGTCAGCACCTGCCATGTACCCTGCCGTCAGCATTCCGAACAACAACAGGTAGGGCTGATGCTCGAGGAGATAACGGTCGCTGTATGACCCTGGGTCTCCTTCATCTGCATTACAAACGATAAATTTTCTGGAAGACTCGATTTTCGAACAACTGTCAATTTTGATCCACATGGGGAATCCTGCACCTCCACGCCCTCTCAGTCCTGAGGTTTTAAGCTCATCAATCCAGCGCGAAGCGGGCGACCCTAGTAACACCAATAATTGTTCGCGCAAGGCATCAAAACCCGGTTGAGCTTGTGTCAACAATCCATGCCCAAGGGATTTGACCGCGTATTTATCCTTTAGCTTGATTCCACTTTCTAAGAGTTTCGTCATGGAGTCAATAGCCGAACCGGAGTAATTTCTACCTTTGTAATGAAAGGCATTGTTTTCATGACACCTTCCCAAACAGCACATTTGTCCGATCGAAGCTGGTGGAAAATGTTGTTCCAATTTTTGTTGTAGACTTTCTTGCGTGCCGGCCGTCAAACAGGCCGACCCATTGCACACAAACACTTGTTTGCCGGCATTTTCAGCCCGGGTAAAATCATAAAAGCTAAGGGCCCCAAAAACTGTGGAGGTCCCCATCAAATATTCTTCGGCCAACTCCTGAATTTCTGCATGGGAAAGATTTCCAGTTAATTGCAGGCGGTTACCCAATTCTTCAAACAGGTTTTGATCCAATGCTTTTCTCCCGGAAAGGTGACTAATGTTCTTCGACATGAGTTAAAAAATTCAGCTGTGAAAATACAACATTCATATTGGATCGACCCTCAGGCATTTGCATACATATAGAAGGAACTTTAATCAAATTGTTAAAATTTGAGTATATTCGTCAAATATTTTTCACATTCAATCAAACAAACGATGGATTTAACTGCATTGATCATCAACACGGTTGCCGGAGCAGGAGGTGGCTACCTGGGCAATATGGTAAAAAAGAATGCTTTGGGCATGGTAGGTAATTTAATTGCCGGTGCTGTTGGAGGTAACATTCTGCCCATAATAATGTCAGCACCTGGTTTACTCGGAGACGGAGGCGGCGAAAGCGGAGGCTTTAGTCTTATCAACTTAATCCTGTCTCTTGTGGGAGGCGGCGCAGGCTCATTGTTGGGTGGATTCTTTAAGAAAGCACCTGCCCAATAAACTCATTAGGCCTTTTATTGGAATCCACTATATACAAAAGCAGATGGTGGAATGTTTTCATGAGGATTAAACGATCTTGTTGAAAAGGTATGTATAATGCACCATTGAATAGTGCAATCGTTGTTTATTCTCTAGATCTAACACTTTTTTAGAAAGTGACATCAATTTCTGCGAAATTATGTAGTAATCGAAACATGATCTACCAAAGATATGCCCACCTACTATCTACAGAGAAGTGACTTTTGATGAGTAATCAATTAAAATGCCTGAAGCTAAAACAACATTAAACCGTTTTNNTCCGAATAACAATGATAGCAAAATAGAAATACCAATAAGTCCTCCAATAATTCCAAGTGACCAAGTAATTGGAAATTTACCACCAAAAGCTTCATTGAGCCAAACCATTTTTAAACCTACAAACACCAGCACTGATGCAAGTCCGTATTTAATGAAGATAAATTTATCCATTACTCCGGCCAACATGAAATACATTGACCGTAATCCCATAATTGCAAAAACATTTGATGTAAATACTATGAGTGGTTCCTTCGTTAGAGCAAAAATTGCTGGAACGGAATCAACTGCAAAGATAATATCACTAAGTTCCAAAAATACCAAAGCCAAGAACAAAGGTGTGGCATATAAGAAACCATCTTTCCTTACGAAGAATTTCTGGTCTTCAATCTGAGGATGTACTCGAAGGATTTTTTTCAATTGATTCACAATAAAGTTATTCTCAAGATTCTGCGGTTTTGTCCCGGCAAAAAACATTTTAATTCCAGTAAGTATTAATAATCCACCGAAGAAGATAACTACCCATTGATATTGAAGTAAAAATGATCCCAAAGCAATAAAAATAATTCGGAATGTCAACGCGCCTAATATCCCCCAAAACAATACGCGATGCTGGTACATCTTTGGTATTCCGAAATATGCAAAAACAACTACAAAAACAAAAATGTTATCAATGGCCAATGACTTTTCCACAACAAACCCAGTCAGGAACTCCAACGCAGATGTTTTAGCCTGTTCTTCGGGATCAAACCCAGGAACGGACATGTATCTTATGTCTGTTGAAAATTGGTGCTTGGCATATAAATAGAAAAGATAATTAAACACTAATGCCAGAATTATCCATACTCCAGTCCAAATGGATGCTTCAATAAATTTTACTTCATGAGCCTTTCGATGAAACACACCTAAATCCAAAGCAAGAACCAGAAGTACAAATGCAGTAAAGGCTAAATAAAACCACCAATATTCTGAAAATGGAAAAAGTATCATGATTCAGTTTGTCTTTACACAAAGGGGCAATATGCGTACAGTCTTCTAATATGCTTACCGGAACCTAACATCCTTAACTGTAAATGATAAAAAAACAGTAGAGTGAATAAATTGTTTTCGTATTGATAGGACAAAATATGAGGCAGTAATAACATTCTCCATTTTTGGACCAAATGTTCAGTATGTTAAGTTCAGATAACCCATGATAAGCAGCGTGATGATAATCAGGATAAATTCTCTATAATCACCCCTGAGCTTTAATGATGTTGTAGTCTTTGGTATTCAAGTGTTGAACTCAAATATGGGAATGTTTTTTAACCAGTCTAACGCTTTGTTCTCACCAGTTGTTTGTGGTCAATTAGTTGACCACTCGCTTATTCAGTAATTCCATTAATTCCTCTTTCTTCTTTGGCGATATAGGTACCTCCATAAGATCCCTCATGACTACATATCCACCATCCGATTTGACGATCTTCAAAATTTCCCGCAAATTGATTAAAAATGAGTTGTGGACTCTGAAAAAATCATGCTCGCTGAGCAGTAATTCAAATTCCTTCAGGTTCTTACTGATCATTATCTTACTTCTGTTCTTAATATAAAAGTAAGTATAGGCTCCATTCGCTTCAAGCGTAATGATATCGTCTATGGGGACATATTCTATTCCCTCCTGGGTAGACAGGCTTATGGTGTAATTATCTTTCCTATTTAAATTTGCCAACAGTTGGTTTAAATTGCTTTCTGAAGCGGTGTTTTGATTATTTCTCGCCTTTTCTACTGCTTGTATCAATTCCAATACATCGATGGGTTTTAATAAGTAATCCAGCGCTGAAAACTTTATTGCCTTAAGCGCATAATGGTCATACGCTGTCGTGAAGATCAATCCAATTTTTTTGTATTGAAGGGCTGACAGTACATCAAAACCAGTACCTGTTTGCATTTCAATGTCTAAAAAAACAATATCTGGTTTCAAACGATTGATGCTTTGTATGGCCTGACTTACTTCGTGACAGGTATCGATTACCTGAAGATCGGGTATATGGTCTCTGATCATTCCATTAAGGAGTTGTGCAGCAAGTTTCTCATCTTCAACTATGATCGCTTTTAACATGACAGAATCATTTATTTATTATTTGAAGGGGTGAATTTCCGAAAAATTACATGGAAATCGGGTCCCCTTCATGAATACCATATTCAAATTTACGGATGAGCCCTTTGACTTAACGAAAATCGAGACCACCCTTAGGCAAATATCCTAATTTAGCTCCGTGAAATTGTGCATAAAATTCAGTTGTATATACCTGATCACTTTGGTCTTAGGGATTAATGCTCAAAATCTTAAAGTTCAGCTTGAGCTCGACTTGGCTAAAGGCTTATCGGATATCAGGATAACAGATATTAAACAAGATTCCATCGGAAATATCTGGATCGGCACGCAATATGGCCTGAATAAATTTGATTCTTATTCCATTACGCGTTTTTTTAAGGACACTGGAAATGTTGGGCTACCTTCAAATTCAATCAATTGCTTGTATTGTGACACGACCGGAATCTTATGGATTGGCACTTCGGTAGGATTAGCCAAATACAATCCGAATACTAATTCCTTTATGGAAAAGGACACCTTCCCCCTTCTGAATAATATGAGTATTCAAATCATCAAGACCGATCCGGCTGGAAACTTATTTATCGCTGGAGATGAAGGAATTTTAAAATACAATATGTCAAACCATTCGTGGACCAACATCACCATGCTATTGCATAAACCTTTTGAATTAGCCCTGGTAGAAGACTTATTGTTTGATGATGTAAATCATTTCTATGTAACGACAGCTAAAAGAGGATTTTACTATGTGGATTTAAATAAAAAGCAAGAGCAATTGATTGTCTATGATAATGAAGAGTGCTGGGTTGATTTACGAATGTTTAAGATGGCAAGACTGAGCAATGGCAAAATTATGGTAGGATTACTGACTTATGGCATGAGCATTTATGATCCGGCCACTGGAAAATTCAATAAAGCCAAGGGTCTGTTAAAGAAATCAGAAGAAGTTTTTTGGAATACTGTACCCGGTTTTTTCTCTGACCTCAATGGTCGATATTGGATTGCCAGCCGGCATTATGGCTTGTGCGAATATCAGTTTGCATCAGATTCAGTCATCTGCCACAGTATGTCAAGCAATAACCCTTTTGGCCTGCCTGTAAATTCAATCAACTGTGTTTTTGTTGATCGCCAAAAAAACTTATGGCTAGGAAGCAAGAATCAAGGAGTATTCCTTGTAAATACAAATTCAACATCATTAAGATTCTTCCCATCGGATCCTTCTGGAACCAATAAAATAAAACAAGGAAGCATCAATACCTTTCATCATTTTGACTCCACAAACCTATTAATTGGTCATGAAAATGGATTTAGCATTTTTAACCAACAGTCAATGACTTTTAAACATTATCAAGGCAGTGCCATCAATAAAGGCGATAATGTCATTAATTTTATATCTACCATACAAAGGGATCCACAAGGGCATTTTTGGTTTGGTTCTTCCAGTATTGGTTTTATGAGTTGGAATCCAGAAAATAATGAGACGAATTCCTATTTTTATTCCGGTCGTTCTTTTAAGAAATCTTTGCAGTCTCATATTCAGAATTCTGTATTATTATCCGACGGGAAAGTGCTCTTTCTGGGTCTTGGCTATCTTACGCTTCTTGACACCAAATCAGCAGTTAACACCAGTTATTTAAATCGAAAAGAAAAAGAATTTCGATCAAGACAAATTATGCAAATTTCAAAAATTGGCCAGGACTCTATCCTTTTGCACATGAACAATGGCCTACTGCGTATATACGATTATGCAAAAGATACCATAATTCCATTCCCGATAAATTTCAACAATCTCCACACACAAATTTTAACAAGTTACGCTGAAAAAGACGAATTCAATGAATATTGGTTTGCATCCAACTTAGGCATATTACGCGTATTCCCCGATTTCACTTACCGGCTTTACACCTGTGAAGACCCTTTCACTCAGGCAAAAGATATAACAGGATTCATCCGCAATGGCAACTTAATTTGGTTTACTAACAACCGAAGTATTGGAGTATTGGGAATTGAAAGCGGAAAAATGACCTACCTTAATTCGTCACATGGCTTTACAGAAAAAAATATCAATGGATCTTCCATGTTTAAAAGTCCATCCGGTAAAATATACATGGGTTGTATAAATGGATTTTATGAATTAGATCCGGAAATCTATCAGGCCCAACTCAATGTAATGCCGGCAAAGTTGATTAAGTTTGAAATTCTCAACGGACCTATCATGCATCCTTGTACAAACAAGGGATGCCAATACACCTTACAGTATGATCAAAATAATTTTAGCTTTCAGTTAAGTTCGTTCGATTTTCAAAAATCCAAGGATCTGACTTATGAGTTTTACCTGGATGGATTTGATCATGCGTGGAGAAAAACGGGAACCGATGGAATTGGAGTTTATACCAATGTTGAACCAGGAGAATACACTTTACGGTATCGAACTAAGATTATGAACCAGGTTGCGAATGAAAGTACGCAAGTTCTAAAAATAAAAGTTCTAGCTCCCTTTTATAAAACGCTGTGGTTTAAATTTTTATTAACACTTGCACTTTTAACATTGATCTATTCTATTATACAAATACGCGTTAATTCCATCAAGCGCGAAGAAAAATTGCGAAGTGATTTTGGTATTCGATTGCACGAACTAGAAAACAGCGCTTTACGGGCCCAAATGAATCCACATTTTATTTTCAATTGCTTAAATACCATTAATGCCTATATACAGAGTAATGACCGCAGCAAAGCTGGATTATTGATCAGTCAATTTTCCAAGTTAATCAGAAGTATTTTGAACCATTCGCGATTGAAAACAATTTCACTAAAAGAAGAATTGGACACCTTGGCTCTCTATATTGAAATTGAATTGAACAGGTTTGATGCAAAATTCAGCTATCAAATTGACATTGATGATGCTATCTATCCTGAATCAATAGAATTTCCAAGCTTGATTTTGCAGCCTTTTGTTGAAAATGCAATATTACATGGATTGCTACCCTCCCATAAATCCGGTGAACTTAAGATCAGTATATCCAAAGGCAATGGCTATTTACTATGTGTGATCCAGGATAATGGAATTGGCAGGAAGAAAGCAAAAGAGCTAAGAAAAAACAATAGCCATCAAAAATCACATGGACTGGATATTACTTTAAAGCGAATTGAATTATTCAATACTGAAAGTAATTTGCATAAACAAGTAAGTTTTATCGATTTAAGTAATGATCAGGGGGAAGCACTGGGAACTCGCATTGAAATACCTATTGTCTTGAAAACCATTTTTTAAACCATACCTTCAGGATCGGTCGTTCCTTTTATTTTTGTTTATCACTTCATGGGTTAACTCTCCTTCAAACCCTCCAAAATCATTTTCTGAATTCAGAATAATGATATTCATCAAATATTAGAGCAGACTTTTTATCCATAAACTGAAAAGGCCATTTTGTAAACTCATGCAGGTGGCCAAAAGTATGGGGGCTCATCTTTGTGATGTAATTAATCATTCACAAAAAAAAAACTTATTCTATGAAAAAATTAAATTTGTATTTGATCTTGACTTCAGTAATTTGTATTCTATCCACTTTCGCTTGTGAAAAGGATCTTGTTGAAAATACATCAACGAATATTGAAGATTCAAATGAAAACTCCCAAGGGAGTTTGCTAAGTTCCAGAGCAGCCTATAGTCTGGACCTTGTCAAACTGGCTACAGGCATTGAAAATCGTTACAAAGGAAGGGTATCTGGTTTTGGGTACATGATTTTTCATGATGGACAGCCCTTCTATCTAAACAACGGTGGCTTAGGATATTTACGCGGAATAAATGATGCGCCATTTGTTGAGCATAGTTCCATGCAAAGACAAACCATTGCCAGTACCACGAAACTTCCAACTGCATTGCTCATTGCAAAGCTCCTCGAAAAAAATGGTAAATACATGAACGCAAAAATTTATCCATACTTGCCTTCCAATTGGATTCCACATCCGGATTTCAAGAAGATTACCTTTAAGCAACTGCTGGCTCATGAAGCCGGCTTGATTAAATACGGAAATAAATATGCCCACATGAAGAGGACCGTGGAAAAGGGTATTGACTTGTCTCGGTTTGGAAAGCGCGATTATGATAATATAAATTACTTTTTACCGCATTATATGGTGGCTTATATGATCGGAAAATGGGAAGATCCTACCTTATTGGCCAATTTGAAAAATGCTGAGTCAGATACGGCAAAATTAAAAAATTTGGTAGCCGCCACTTTTTTGCAAGCCATGAGAACAAATGTTTTTAAACCTGCCGGTTTGCAGCAGTGGCATACTATGCAATTTGCTCCTTGGAACAATAATGGATTAATTGATACCACTAAAGCTTGTAAATTTTACAATACGCTGGACCCAAATGCTAAAGGATCAGATCCCCGCAATGGAAATTACACTTCAGGACCCGGTGGTCTTTATACTTCTGCCACCGAGTATGGTCAGATCATGAGAGCTGCGGCCCGGGGTGACATTGTATCAAAGTCTACATACAATGTCATGAAAATTGAACGATTAGGATTTGATTCATACGGAAATTGGAAAAGGGGGCAATATGCTGCCAAGAACGGATGGTCTACCGATAGATTTGAAGAATTGGCATTGGATTTTGGAGATACTCAAATTTATATGCTTTCCAATTGTGATCTGTCAAATTTAAGAGGAGACACAAATTTTATGGTTGGTTTAATGAACAGCTGCACAAAATAATGATTTCGGATAACCAGAAAAAAGCTCCAGGTACAATCTGGGGCTTTTTCTATTTATACAAGTTACTCCTTGCATGATCCATTTGTGGACATCAAAGGATACATACTCTTTTAAAGTAATATCGAAGCTCATTAACTGCAATCTTTCGTGAAACATATAACTTCTCCTATGAAAAGAATACTGATGGTAACTTGAACAAACTATTTCTTTATTCCCTCCACATACTCCACCCAATGCCTTGCTGGTTTTCCTGCAAAGTCATGGATCTGGTGCCGGCAACTGAATCCATTGGCAATGACTTTGGTATTTGGATCCGTATTTTGAAGTCCTGAAACCAATGCATTCTCTGCAATTGTTTTTGATAGATCAAAATGCTTTTTCTCATATCCAAAAGAACCCGCCATACCACAACAACCGGTTTGCAATTCTTCCAAACGAACGTTCGTTTGTTTGGAAAAAATTTGGTGTATGGATTGCGTGGTAAACATAGCTTTTTGATGGCAATGTCCATGCAAAATATAACTTCCGGGTTTCACAGAGATCTGTGAAAGCCATTCAGGCCTATTACAAATAAAATCTTCGAGGATGTATATACCATCACTGTATCGGGCAAAACGCTGGTCTTTCAACAAATCCGGAAGGTCATCTTTCAAGGACGTGGCACACGACGGCTCACAAACCACTACTGGAATTTTTTTTGTAAGAAAAGTTTCCAAAACCAACATGGTTTTTTCACCTTGCTTTCTTGCAGCGTCCAGCAATCCCTTGGACATCGCGGGTCTTTGACAACATCCTTTTTGGTAAACCTCTACCTTGAGTCCCAAAGAGGTCAATAGCTGATATGCAGAATATCCTATGTTGGGTTCGTGGTAAAGGACATAACTATCCGCAAATAAAACGACATCAGGAAATTCATTGGTTGAAGCTATTTTGAATCGGCGGTTGGAATAATTAGGTAGAATCCGCCTGCGATCCAGACCTGATATATTTTCAAGTATGGACCTGAAGGATTTTGAGCTCAAAATGTAATTAATGAGCTTGGCCTGTGGCCCTGTCGACCAATGGGAAAGTGTTTTTTGCGCCAGGATTAACCGATCGGTCAATGACAATCCTTTTTTTCCTTTTGCCACATAAAGTACTTCACTTTTGAGTTTTGACATATCCACATTGCTGGGACATTCTGACTTACAAGCCTTACAGGAAAGACAGAGGTCTAAAATTTCTTCCAGCAATGGACTTTCCAATCCATGATCGTCGAGTTGATGGCTCATGGCCATTCTCAATAAGTTGGCACGGCCTCTGGTACTGTCCTTTTCTTCCAGCGTAGCACGATAACTAGGGCACATAGTGCCTCCCTGTAATTTCCTACATTCGCCAACTCCATTGCACAAGTGCACCGCTTCAGAAAAACTGCCTTCAGAACGATAGTGATACATGGATTGAAATGCCTGGTCGCGGTAATTTTTTCCATACCTTAGGTTTTCGTCCACTGGCGGAGCTTCCGTAATTTTCCCAGGATTTAACAGATGGTTTGGATCAAAAATCTGTTTTATATCCTGAAAAGCATGGTACAATTCTGAGCCAAAAAAATTTTCATTATATGGGCTTCTTGCCAATCCGTCACCATGTTCTCCGCTCCAACTGCCTTTGTATTTTTTGACCAACTCCAAACATTCGTTAGAAATGCGTTTCATCCGTTCGATGTCTTCCCCATCACGAAGGTCCAGCATGGGCTTAACGTGTAAGAGTCCAACACTGGCATGTGCATAAGCAACGACGGGTACTTCGTTGCGATGACAAAGGGCAAATACTTCACGAATGTACTCGGCTAAATGTTCCAAAGGAACCGCAGCATCTTCGATAAATGCAATCGGTTTTCTGTTTCCTTTCACTCCCATCAACAGACCCAAACCTTTTTTTCGCACGGTGAACACTTCTTCAATTCCTTTTGGATCCGTGATGACAGGCCAAGCATAACCTATGTTTTTTTCTTTAAGGTATTTGGCAAGATTCTGCGCTTTTAGTTCTGCTTCCTGCTTGCTTTCGCCATAAAATTCTACGACCTGAACTCCACCAGGTTCTCCCTGAATAAAATGACAATAGCGCCTGGTCTCGATATTTTCGCGACTCTTCTCTATGAGCAGATGATCGAGTAATTCTGAAGAAGCGGGCTTAAAATCCACAATGGTTTGCATGTGTGCAATTGAATCAAAAAAATCATGAAAATGTACAATGCACAGACTTTGAAATTTAGGATTGGGGACCAATCTGATTTTTGCCTTCAGAATGAGGCCCAGAGTGCATTCACTTCCGCAAATCAGTTTACTAAGATTCCATACATTACCCGTAAATTCATCGAGGTTGTATCCACCAACCCTTCGCATCACTTTTGGAAAACGATGTTCAATTTCGGAACGGCGCTGTTGCACAATATTGAATACCCGTTTATAAATATCTGATTCCCGCTCCTGGCCTTCCAACATGTGCTCCAGTTGTTCTGTGGGAAGGTCTTTGCAATGCAAGATCGTACCATCCGCCAACAGCACTTCAAGTTCCATTACATGATCTATGGTTTTACCATAGAGAATGCTTCGTGTTCCGCTGCTGTTGTTGGCGATCATCCCTCCAACTGAGGCACGACTGGTGGTTGCTGGGTCAGGAGCAAAATGTAGGCCGTGGATCTTAAGCTTTTGATTCAGGACATCCCTTACCATACCGGGTTGTACCCAGGCCCATTGTTGCTCAGGATTCACTTCCAACAACTTATCCATGTATTTGGTAAAATCGATGACCAAACCTTCTCCAACGGTTTGACCTACTAAACTCGTTCCTCCACCTCGTGCAACCAGAGGGATATGATTTTTGGATGCCCAGCGCACAATTTGAATGACATCCTCTTCATTTTTGGGCATTGCCACACCCAAGGGTTTGATCTGGTAATTGCTGGCATCGGTGGAGTAAATTGATTGATGCAGAGCATCCCAGTGCACTTCCCCTTGCAATTGATTTTGCAGTTCCTGAAATAAATCTGTCGTGGCTTTAGTCATGGTAGATATGCCACAAAGTTACCTGAACTCTCGGGTAAGAAAAAAGAAAGCAGTCCGCTTTTAACGAACTGCCTTCAAAACTACACCTTCAATCTTGATATTCCTCTTTGTATCGGAATGTAATTCATTTATAAGCTCATGTCTTTCTGAACGATTTGGGTTTGAACGTGGGTAAAGCGATCCAAACTGGCATTTTTTATTTGCAAGGAAACCCATTGTCCATCAAACACCCAAGTAGCAGTCAATGGCTTGCCTTCCTGTTGAGCCATGGGCTTATCGAAGATGATCTCACCTCCGTTGGTGCGAACCAGCAAACGCCCTAAAGCATCTACCCGGATATCTTGTGCACCTTCCAGTTTGAATTTGATATCGCTATGGTTGAATCCGGCTTCAATTTGAAAGTCCAATTCCAATTGGTCAGCTTTGTCGGCATACATCAGGTCTATGCCCGGATACAACTGGTTGTAAAAAAGTTTGCGGAACTGTTTTTCCACACAATCCTTGGTGTTCCTTTTCATTTTTAATTCATCCGCAGCAACCACTTCAAGACTGCTATTGATACCTTCCCATCTTAGATTGATCTGCCTCGAATCAATAGATGAAGGCGTCGGTTTAGCGACCATCGTGGATTCCGGCATACGCATTGAAAGACCGTCTTTCAGGAAGTAATATTTGCATTCCTCATTCTGAGCCGTAAAGAGAATGTTCCGGTGATAATCCTTGACATTACACTTGAATTCAGAAAAACGCAATTCAAAAGCATCCAAGTTTTCAGGAACATGCCCGTAGGCTTGCAATGTTGACGTTACTGAAAGGAATGCTCCAACCAGGACCATAATGAACATTTGATTCAATTGAATTCTTAGTGTTTTCATATTACTCATTTTTATTTTTTTATTATTTAATACAATTCCAGACCGAATACAGCCGTCGAAAATTACCTGCTTCCTTTTTCCTTGTTTATCAACATGATCCGGTAGGGCGTTTTAAAATTACCTGATCAACTGTTTTAAAGATGTAGTTACAAAATTAACGTTGCATGCGGTAGAAAGTTTTTAAGAAAAACTTAATTTTTATTTTTTAATTACAATAATTTGTTAAATAAAATTTCAAATAACGCTTGATATTAATCATGTTACCAAATATTATTCTGTTTTTTTAGTGAAACTGGTTTTTAGAATTAAGCCTCTTAACTTGGAATCGAATGATTATTTTGCTGGTTGAATTTCGCTGAATTCCCGGTTGATCAAATGCGTTTCCAATTGAGGATTTTCCGAATAGGTCAAGTTACTGTGATCCGTACATTCTGCGTTCAGGTGAATTTTTACATTGACTCTGGCTTCAGAAAAATCACCCATTTCAAGATCACATTTGTTTACTTCAAAATTTTTAGCACTGAGTGAACTATGATCATCCATTTTCAGTTTTAAATAGTCTGTACTTCCCTTCAGATTTACTTCACAAAAATCATTTAACTGCATATTGACTTGATTGGCGATAATCCACAAACTTGCATCTGCATGATTTTCAATATTTACCTTGAGTTGTTGGACCCTCAGACTGTCTTTCATATTGAATTCTACAAAACCATTCATGAAGATCTCTGTAAGGGAATCGGAATAGAGATCAATCCGTATGGATTCGTTGACTCTATAATTTGTCAGGCTGTCCATTTTGACGCGTATCCGTTGACCGTCTTGTTCAACCTTTACGTATTGTTTTAGGTTTTCCTCCACTCTTACGGTCGCTTTGGGGGAACCTTTATGCCAATTCACAACAAAGTGTTTACCGGCTTCAATTATCGTAAACTCTGTGAGCGGAATATTTTCTTCCACCCAGGTTTTATTCCCGATTTTCAGTTCTTTCAAATACTTGTTGGCTTCGACACGCATTTTGATCATAACGATCAGGGTGCATAATACGATGAACCCTGCAGTGATCCAGCTGATTTTATTGCTTAACTTCATTTGTTTCATTTTTTTTCCAGTTAACGTAATAATTTTTTAATTCATCCCATTGTATACCTAATTGATCCATCGCGACAAACAATTCCGGCAAGAAATCTTCGGCAAACTGCTCTTTACGAGTGTGAAGGGATCTTTCACGTGCACCATTTGCTACAAAAAAGCCGATTCCTCTTCTGTTTTCAAGAATCCCTTGATCCTGCAACAGCGTATAAGATCGCATAACGGTGTTTGGATTGACCTGAATGTTGGTTGCAAAATCCCTGACAGATGGAATGCGTTCTCCTTCTTTCCAGGCATTGCTGATGATATTTTCCTGTACGGACATACCAATTTGTTCAAAAATGGATAATGATTTTTTAAATTCCATAATTACACCTCCTTTTCTTTAATTTTTAAATAAGACATATACCAGAAGTAAGGTGCAGCTAAATATTCGAGAAAGAATTTTCCAAATTTTATCATCCAGAAATCCTCGATGATCAGATCAATCGGAATGTTGGGATCTTGTGCTTCCACACCATGGAAACCGGCGCGGAATTCAGGAAACAACAGATAAGCAAAACAAAAAACAATGATGATGTATGCAATGGCTCCGATGACGGCCCACATCACGATTTTATACCATCCACCCGTATTGAACATGGCCGCACCAAAAAAGAAGGCGCTGAATACCACGGTCAGAAAGTGCAAACCTTTTAAGTTTTCAGCACTTATGATGGTGAAACTTGCTGTGGATTTGTTCATGATCAGTCCAATGATCAATTCGTGACCCAAATAGTAGACACAAAACAAAGCCAATGATCCCAACCAAAACAGTACATGGCTAAACAACCATTTGGTAAATACTTTTTCAAAAGCAGTGGCAGGTAAATTCAAGTAATCTGCTCGGGTAGGAAGTTTTTTCAGTTCTTCAAAAGAATTGACGATATAAATGAATGCAAATACGGCAAAAAAACCTTCCAAAGATATGGTTTTCATTCCCCCACTTTCAAAATATGCAACTATGGAAGTGACCAAAAGCACACCTCCTAATACGATGGCCATTATTTTGAAAAAGGGTAAATAGGTCAGATAGAACTCTTTCTTACTCAGGAGCGAGATTCTGTTTAAACTGAATGAGCTATTCATAGGGCAGAAAGTTTAAATGGATTTAGAAATGATGGCATTGAAAAGAATTTCGAGGTCAACTTCTGTCTGAACATGTTGATCTTCATTGTTCAGCATGGCCACATGACCTCCAGGAACTTGTTCGGCATAATAATATTTTTCAGGAAGCGACGATCCCGGATAAAAATCAAAACGGAATTTTTCAGAAATTGAAAAAAGGTCCTGATTAAATATGACGCGGCCGCCTTCGACGACTACGATACGGTCCAACAGATTGGCAACATCTTTCACCTGATGTGTTGAAATCAAAATAGATTGGTCTTCATTCAATGAGTTGGATACCACTTTTCTGAAAATGATTTTTGAAGGAATGTCCAGTCCATTCGTAGGTTCATCCAAAATCAGAACTTTGGCTCCAGTCGCCAATGCAAAAGCAATGAGAAATTTTTTCTTTTGCCCGAAGGATAATTCTTTCAGCTTTCCGTTCTGAGGAAGTTCAAATTCCTGCAGAATGCGTTGGAATTTTTCAGCATCCCAGTTTGGATAAAAAGGAGCATAAATTTTTTCATAGCAAACCACCGTAACTTCCGGAAGGATGTATTCTTCTTGTACATAATACAATTCGCTCAACATGCCTACGGCACGATCCTTACTTGGGGTTCCGTTCACGAGTGCCTGTCCATTTTGCGGATGCAATAGACCCGACACCAAACGTAGTAAAGTGGTTTTACCTGCTCCATTCTTGCCAAGAATTCCGGTGATGGTTCCAGGCTGAAGATCTAAATTTAGATCCTGAAACAAAGGGGCTCTCTTCTTACGGTAGCCGAATTTCAGTTCTTGAACTTGTATCATAATATTGTTTTAGTGTATTAGAATAATAGTACACTGCAAAGGTATAATAGCAACCTTGAATTCTGTAAGGAATTTTCAAAATATTTTCATATTTTTTATTTTATAATGTATAATTTCTTATATAAGAATAATATAAGATATATAATTGAATGAATTCTTTTTGGGATTGGCCAATAAGAGTGCCTTTATAGGGCTAATTTTCGCTTAGATCGTGAGTTTGTTGGCAAGAAATTCAGCTGTTTGAGATTGAGGATTTCCAATCAATCCTTCCGGAGGACCTTGATAGATTAAGGTTCCCCCTTGTTTACCACCTCCTGGTCCTAAATCGATCAACCAGTCCACTGTCTTTAGTACATCCATGTTGTGCTCAATGACCAGTACAGTATGCCCTTTATCAACCAGTGCGTGCAAAGCAAACATAAGGTTACGGATGTCATCAAAATGCAATCCGGTTGTAGGTTCGTCAAAAATAAAGAAGATATGTTCGTTACCACTTTCAAGGCCAAGGTAATAGGCTAATTTAAGCCGTTGGGCTTCTCCACCTGAAAGGGTTGAAGAGGACTGACCCAGTTTTAGATAATTCAATCCAACATCCTGGAGGGGCTTTAGCTTCTTGACAATGTCTTTTTTGTCTGAGAAAAATTTCAAAGCTTCCTCCACACTCATTTCCAACACTTCAAAAATGTTTTTGTCCTTGTAGCGGACTTCCAGAATTTCGTTGGTGAATCTTTTTCCATTACAGTCCTCACAGAGCAACGCCACATCTGCAAGAAACTGCATTTCAACAATGATTTCTCCTTCCCCTTTACAGGCTTCACATCGCCCTCCCTCCACATTAAAAGAAAAATGCTTCGGAAGGTATCCCCTGATTTTGGACAGACTTTGCTGACGAAAGATGTCCCTGATTTCATCATAAGCTTTTACATAAGTGGCAGGATTGCTCCGGGAAGATCGTCCTAAGGCTTGTTGGTTGACCAGTTCGACTTGTTGGATTCTGCGAATGTCACCTTCCAGTCTTCCATTTGAAAAATTTTCTTCTGTCGTTTCGTTTTGTAGATTTTGCTGGAGCAAGGGATAAAGCACATGTTTGATGAGCGTTGTTTTGCCAGAACCAGAAACTCCCGAAACACCGGTCATGCATCGTAAAGGAATTTCACAGTTCAGTCCCTGTATATTGTGTAATCGGACATTTTTCAAATGAATTCTATCCGGCAGGATTTTTTTACGGAAAGGTACGGGTATGTTTTTACTACCCGTCAGATAAGCAGCCGTCAGGTTGTTTTCCCCTTCGCTAAGAAAATTTTCATAACTCCCATTGTACACGACTTGCCCACCGTGGATGCCTGCGCCCGGACCAATATCCAATATGGCATCTGCCTTGCGGATCACTTCTTCTTCATGTTCGATGACGATTACTGTATTTCCCAGTTTCTTCAGATGACCCAAAGCCGAAACCAGATTGGCCGTATCCCTGGGGTGCAATCCTATGCTGGGTTCGTCCAAAATATAGAGTGATGAAGTCAAGTTGCTTCCCAATGTTCTTGTCAGATGGATGCGTTGCGATTCTCCTCCACTTAAAGTCGATGACAGACGATCCAAATGCAAGTACCCCAATCCAATTTGATTCAATACTTCCAGCCGGTTGGTGATCTCCAGGATCAATCGCTTACCCACTTCAAGTTCATAAGCATCCAGCTTTAGGTTCTTGAAAAATTCCAACAACTCATCTACCGGAATGAACATAAGATCTGCAAATCGTTTACCGCTCAACCAAACATTTTGGGTCTCCGCCCGCAACCGAGAACCTTTGCAACTATGACATGTGGTTTTTCCCCGGTACCTTGCCAGCATGATCCGGTTTTGGATTTTATACAATTGGCTTTCGAGGTGTTTGAAATAGGCATAAATCCCCTGGAAAGTACCTTTTCCATACCATAAAATGTCTTTTTGTTGCGCATTCAACCGATGATATGGAATGTGCAAAGGAATCTCCAGATCGGCCGCCATTTCAAACAACGGGTATTGCCATTCTGATGCCTTTTCGCCCGTCCAGCAGACAATCGCTCCTTCGTAGAGCGATTTATTTTGATTGGGAACTACTTTGTTTTCATCAATGCCAATGATCCTGCCATAACCCTCACATACCGGACAGGCGCCATAAGGATTGTTGTAATTAAAAAAATGAGGACTGGGTTCTAAGAACTGCATCCCATCCAATTCAAACCGGTTTGAGAAGTGAACTTGTTTTTCATCCTGAACAATCAGGTAACAATGCCCATGGCTTTCAGAAAAAGCCGTTTGAATTGAATCTTCAACCCTTTTCAAAAGGTCTTCATCAAATTCCTGGGTGACCAAGCGGTCAACAATCCAGTAAAATTCTTTAAAGGCTTTGTCGGAGACCTTCTTTTTGAGTGGTAAATTGGTTTTGAGTTCCAACACATCATCAATGCTGGTCTGTGTACCATTATAATACAATCGTGAAAAGCCCTTTTGCTGCTGTATGGTCAACTCTTGTTGCAGGCTCCTTTCGGGATATTCCTGTTGAAGGGGAAAGCCTACAAACACCTTAAGGCCGGGATCCAGCTGCCTCAAATAATCTACCACATCTCTCACTTCGTGTTTCTTGACGATTTTTCCACTGACCGGAGAATGTGTCTTTCCCAAGCGGGCAAACAGCAATCTGAGGAAATCGTAAATTTCAGTCAGCGAACCTACGGTTGATCTGGCATTGGCTGAGCTGACCCGTTGTTCAATGGCAATGGCTGGACACAATCCTTTGATATAATCGACATCCGGTTTTTTCATCCGGTTGAGAAACTGCCGAGCATAGGCCGAAAGGCTCTCCACGTAGCGTCGTTGACCTTCAGCATACAAAGTATCTATGATCAATGAGGATTTTCCGGAACCCGACACCCCGGTAACCACGATCAATTTGTTTTTGGGAAGGGTCAAATGAATGTCCTTAAGATTATTGGATCGGGCTCCTTTAATCTCTATCATATCGCGGTAAGTGGTATGTTGGGACATCGTGAAACAGAATGCAAATTGAATACTTTTTCAAGATTCCGCGTAGCATTTGAGAAAAATGATTGCAAATGGCATTTTTTTTGATATATTTGCTGCTAGAGGACCTAAAAAGGCGGTTAAAATTTCGTTAAAGAGATCATTTTGAATCGAAGCTTTGGGTTCCTGTTCTATCTTTAAGCCATATTTGAAAAAAACTAAAAACACAAGCCTATAGATTTAAACTTCTACACTTTATTCATTTTTTAAAAGATAAGGGTATGCAAGTTATGAATCTGTCTGATCAGGCGCTGATTGATCAGTATTTACTAGGCAATGAAAAGGCTTTTGCTGAATTATTGAACCGCCACCAGCAAAAAATTTACACATCAATTTATCTTTTTGTAAAGGATCGGGACCTTGCCGAAGATTTATTTCAAGATGTATTCATCAAGATTATCGATACACTAAAACGGGGTGGGTATAATCACGAAGGTAAATTCTCCCAGTGGGCCATCCGGATTGCATACAACATGTGTGTTGATCAATTCAGACGCAACAAGCGCAGGACAAAAGTCAGTGGAAATGATGAGTTTGACATATTTGACGTATTGGAATTACCGGATGAAAACCGGGAAGACCAAATGATTCGCTCTGAAACGCATACCCGAATCCGTCAGTTGGTGGATATGTTGCCTGAAGAACAACGGGAGGTCGTCATTTTAAGGCACTATGCGGATTTGAGTTTTAAAGAGATTTCTCAATTGACCCGCGTCAGCATCAACACGGCTTTAGGCCGCATGCGTTATGCACTGATCAACATCCGAAAAATGATGGAAGAAAGGGCAGTGGTGTTGCAATAAATCATTAGGAAAACCTTAACTAAAACAAAAAACCATTTGGTGTTTTGGCACGTTTAAAGTATAAATGAGAGATTTTTAGGCTTCGTTTAAAATCGGGATTTGATTTCCCACAGGGATTAGGGAGGCCGCATCTTGGATGCGGCCTTTTTTTATTTTTACCTTTCTGCCTTTCAAAGCCAGGCAAATTCCTGGCTTCAATTTAAATTTGTATTCCAGCGGCTTTTCCATAATTGCCACCATAGCTCAGCTGGTAGAGCAACGCATTCGTAATGCGTGGGTCCGCAGTTCGAGTCTGCGTGGTGGCTCAAAGGGTTCGTGAAAACCATTAAATTGATTTTTATCTCTTAAACTCACACCCTACCTACCGATAAGATCGGTATCATATTCGGGATGTAGCGCAGCCTGGTAGCGCGCTTCGTTCGGGACGAAGAGGCCGCTGGTTCGAATCCAGTCATCCCGACCTCAAGCTGCTTATGCGAGAGCTTTTTTATTTAGGCTAAAGAAGTACAATTATTCATTCAAAATACCGAAATAGTTAGCGATGAATGTATACCTGTTTTTATCCTCACCTTGGCACGCGACATGTTGGAAACTTCCCTTATGATAACTGAATTGAATTTTTTCCCAATGCTCATTTCTCCATCAAAATACTTAGCAAATTGTATATTTGGTAGCAAGAATTTTAAGTTAAACGTCTATCTGTTAAGATTGGACTTAAAAAAAATAAGTAAAAGATGGAAAACGAAAAATGCAATTTCAATTTTTGCCGAAAAATCTGGTGGTGCATTCCTTTTACAGTCATAAGCCTCATTTCTTCCTGCTCGCCACCATCTCAGGAAAATCCTGGTATCCTCAATTCGTACTTTGATTACAAAGACAGCGTTGAAGGTGGCGGCGTTAAGCGCATTGAGATCAGTACAGCCCTTGGTAATTTCCATGTATGGACAAAACGATTTGGCAATAATCCCCGGGTCAAAGTACTTCTTTTGCATGGAGGACCTTCTGCCACCCACGAATACATGGAATGTTTCGAAACTTTCTTTTTGCGAGAGGGCTTCGAATTTTATGAATATGATCAATTGGGATCCTATTACAGCGATCAACCAAAAGACAGTAGTCTTTGGACCATTGAACGGTTTGTAGATGAAGTTGACCAGGTCAGAAAAGCGATCGGTGCTGACTCTACAAATTTTTACCTTATTGGAAATTCATGGGGAGGAATTCTTGCCATGGAATACGCTTTGAAACATCAAAATCATCTCAAAGGACTCGTAGTTGCCAATATGATGGCCTCCGCACCTGCATATGGTAGATATGCTTCCGAAGTTTTAGCTAAACAGATGGATCCTCAAGTATTGGCAGAGATTCGACAAATTGAAGCCAAAGGTGACTTTAGCAATCCGCGTTACATGGATTTATTAATACCCCATTTTTACGCTCAACACATCTGCCGATTGCCGGTATGGCCCGATGCAATCGATCGCACTTTTAAACACCTGAACTCGGAAGTTTACACCTTGATGCAAGGGCCCAGCGAATTTGGTATTCAAGGAAGATTGGCGCAATGGGACATCACCCAACGGCTCCAGGAAATTTACATTCCTACCTTGATGATTGGTGCCCGATACGACACCATGGATCCCGCAGCTATGGAAGCCCAAAGTAAGATGGTTCAAAAAGGGAGATACTTATTTTGTCCTAATGGAAGTCATATGGCCATGTGGGATGACCAAAAAGTTTTTATGACTGGAGTCATCCAATTCTTACATGATGTGGATCAAAACAGGTTTTGAAATTTCAAAGCAGCCTTGGAAGAGTAAGAAATGGTAATGGTTTGTTGCAATCTACTCATCTCATCCTCCTCATTGAGACCAAGCCTCTAGCGATTTCTGCCTGCTTTACCGCTCACTGAATTTATTCAGTCCCGTATAATAGATTAATCGCCATCCTCCCGATCCTTTCGCAAATCTTCGGATGATCATCAATTGATATTTACGTTCTGTGATGCGTTCTTCAATGATAATGTCCGATAACACAATCATTTCTGTGCTAAACAATCTTGGATCGAAGGTTTTATGCAATACCCATTGATCCCTGGTGTAGTAATAATCTTCAAAGTCCTTCTCTTCAGGGTCTGCCCCATCCGGTAATCCCTTCAATGGAAAATCGATGTGCTCTAACTGATAAACACTGTCCTCATGAAATTTTTGATAGAATTCAATGAAATCCTGCGGTAATTCGTTTGAATAATTCCCCAGATTACTAACTGCCGTTAGTTTTTCAGTTGCATTGGAGTTTTTCTTACAAGCTCCAGCAAAAATCATTAAGGCCAATAATACACTAAACACCCACTGCAAGGGCCCAAACGAAATCTTTGTTTTTTTCATAATGAATGTGATAGTTATTGATGAGTTCGGATGTCTGCAAGATTGCATGAATCGATACATGACCAGCCTCCTCCATGGAAAAATCCAACCGGATTTGGCGCGCAAAGTCTATTCCCTTTTTTCCATGGTGTTTATAGATCGCCTCTTTCGCTGCCCAGCAAAGGCAGAGATCTTCCGGTGTAAACAATTTCAATGTGGACAGCATGCGTCTCTCTCCTTCGGATAAAAACCTGTTGGCAATGGTTTCTATTTTTGGTTTACATACCTGCACATCAAATCCCATATTGAATTTTGCCAGGCTGATCCCTATCCAGGGATCGCTGTGAGAAACTGAAACATGATGTTGAGATTTTCGAAGGTACAATTTTCCAGCTTCGTCTTTGTATAAATGTTCTTCCTCAATTCCTGCAAATCGGTATATCAAATAACGGGAAGCCATATATTCCAAACGCTTGACCGGATGTAAGGATTGCAACCAAATCAATTGTTTATTATCCCAGGCCATTGCATTTACAAAATAGTCTTCCTCTTCTTCGAGGGTCCATAAATGGATGTTGCAATCTAAACACGGGCTTATGGTTTTTACCAATGGCATATCCATTATTCTGTTTGACCCCAGCGGAAAGCGTCCACCGATATTCCGGCCAGTTGAAGGCTCCGATCTGTTACTGTCCTTGCAAGATCTTCTAAACTTGATGGAGCTGAATAAAATGAAGGTATTGCTGGACAAATAATTCCACCAGCCTGTGTCACTCTCTGCATGTTTTCTATATGGATCAGGCTCAAAGGTGTCTCACGAAAAACCAAGACCAATTTCTTTCGTTCTTTCAACATAACATCCGCCGCACGGGTGATTAAATCATCAGAAATCCCATGAGCGATTCTTCCCATCAAACCGGCCGAACAGGGGCATATAATCATCGCATCCCATTGTGCTGATCCTGAAGCAAACGGAGCTGTAAAATCTTTGTTCTGATAAATTTTATAGGGTAGACTCTCCAAATTTGTATCAGGGTTTTCAAGTGCCCAGTTGGTCATGGCATTGTCACTCATCACCATACCCACCATTACTTCGGCTTGCTGACGCAGCGTGTCCAGTAAAACTTTCGCATACAGTGAACCACTGGCTCCTCCGATTCCAATGACAAGTTTCAATTTGCAGTCAATTTTTTAAACGATTTCATTTTTCGATACTTAGATAACACTTCTCCTACAACAAAAATACTCCCGCTGACCAGGATGGCATCATCATTTGAAGCACTCTGAATGGCTTTTGCAAATCCATGTCCCACACTAACATAAGTGTTTCCGGAAAGTTTATAGGCTTTTGCAAGTTGCCGCAACTCTTCCGAAGGAAGAGCTCTGGGAATATTGGCATGGACAAAATAGTATTTTGCTGTGACCGGAAACTGATTTAATATTCGACTCAGGTCTTTATCCTTTACGAATCCGCAAACTATATGAAGTTGCTTTATCTTCAATAGCTGAAGCTGCTGCATCAGCTGATGAATGCCATCTTCATTGTGTGCACTTTCACATACGATGAAAGGTTTATGGTGAATTATTTGCCATCGACCCATCATCTGTGTCAATTGCAAAACGTTTTCAAAAGCACTCGAAACTCGATCGGAAAATAAAGAATACTTTCCCAGGCTATGCAAGATTTCACAGGCAGCTAAAACGGTCCGAAGGTTTTCGGCCTGATAAACGCCTTGTAATGCTGGGCGAAATCGTCCTTCAAAGGTTTGTGTCCTGTACTCAATTTCTTCCAGGCCATTGGTGCTGTATCTACAGTGATAGTCCTTTACCCTCTCTTCTGCAGTATAAAGCACCGAATGACGTTGTTCTGCGATTCTTTTAAAAACAGGATACGTTTCCTGTTGCACCCGTCCCAGCAATACCGGAGTCTCCGTTTTAATGATACCTGCTTTTTCAATCGCTATCTCCTCTAAGCTATTGCCCAGCATATCAGCATGATCCCAACTGATGTTTGTAATGATACTCAGTAAAGGGTGGATCACGTTGGTGGAATCCAAACGACCTCCCAAACCGGTTTCTATTATGGCTAAATCTACATGCTGATCCTTAAAATATTGAAAGGCCAGAGCTACCGTCATTTCAAAGAAGGAAGGTTTAACCGTATCCAAAAGGTCCTTGTGTTGGTTAATGAATTTACTGATATATGCTTTAGAAATGTAATGACCATTGATTTTAATTCTTTCCCTGAAATCAAAATAATGAGGTGAAATATACAATCCTGTTTTATAACCGTGCTCTTGGAATACAGCTGCCAACAGATGGGATACGCTGCCCTTTCCATTTGTCCCGGCTATGTGAAGTGTCCTGAAATTATTCTCAGGATTTCCCAAGGCCGAACAAAGCTTACGAACGTTCGTTAGGTCTTTTTTGTATGCACTTCTTCCTTGCCGGTGGAACATGGGCAAGGCGTTGAATAAATATGCCAGAGTCTCTTGATAGGTCAAGGCGATGACTTGTTTAGGCCCTTAAGGTTTTATGATTTCCAGTTGTACCATTTTTAAATATTTTTCCGACTGAAAAATACCAAAATAGGACCCTGCTGGCAAATCCGTCGTGTTACATATTCCCTTTTGTCTGAAGCGCAAATCTTTCAATCGCCTGCCCTGTGAATCCATCAGCTGAAATCGAAATTCTTCCGGCAGATTGGTGTTCAATTCCCATACCGAAGATCCAATTACGGGATTTGGAAATACCCAACATCTTAATTCACTGGACTCTTTTATGATTGGGCGTGTCGAAACCAAAATGGTGTCTTTGGGAGAAAGGGTCAATAGCCATTGACTCTCTGATTGAACTCCGGTGTTTTCAAAAACTGCAACTGACGGATTTGTCTGGACTATGCTTGATGCCGTCGCCGACAACGTCCAAGCCGCAGTGTCCGCATTAGGCGCTCTTTTAAACAACTGATAATCACTCAACATACCATTTCCGGACAAGGGTCCCAGATCCTTGAGTTTTAGGTTTTTAATTGCGCTAAAATTGGAATTGCTACCGTAGTTGTGCATGATCCAATAGCAGGGGGCGACAGGATTTGCGTTTGGAGAAAAATATTTTTCCGGTATATAGTTGATCCGACTGATGCAAACCTCACCGTTTGGAAATACTCCACTTTCCGCGGTTTCAATTTCAACTTTTGTTTGGTCATAGTTGTAGGTTCCTTTAGACCGAATGTCTAATCGGTGACTGTAACCTGGTCCGATGGGAGCGGTTGAAAGACTTCTTCCTGCTTGTGCATTTAAGGAGGCATGGTTCACTCCCTGCCGGTCCAATGCGATTCCTTCTGATTCATTAAACTGGTAATAGTTCAACAGTCCATTATTTGGCGTGTGAGTCCTGGCCAGATGCATGTATTCCCGAATCTCATTTTGGGAGAGTGCACGTTGGTAGATACACACCTCATCCATCAATCCTTTAAAAAACCTGGCACCACCATTCAGATCAGCACCGATCGCAATGGGGCTTGTAAAGTCATGCACATTGACATTGAAAACATGGCGATAGGGTACGCCATTTTTATAGATGGTGACGGAGGTGGGTTCAACCACAAGGGCTACATGTGTCCATTCGTTTTGCAACAATCGGGCTTGTGAGACCCAATTGTATCCACCGGAATTCCAATGATAACGCAAATCACCATTACTCAAAACACTCAATCCGGCAGCCTGTCCTCCACTCCGGATAAATAAAAGTCCAGCCCAATCATTTTGAATGGCCGTGGATTTTACCCATGCCATCAGGGTGATAGAATTTGTCGTCAAACCTAGCGATGGAACTTGCACAAAAGCTGACTGTCCATCCAACTGTAAAGCCATTCCCGGTAAACTGTCTTTTTCACAATCATTGCCCACTTGCAGCGTCAGGGTATCAAAATAAACCCCTTGTGGTGTTGTTAATTGCATAAATGCACGGGTAAAACCTGGCTGTTTAAAAACAACTTTAGGTGTTCTGGTATGCTCTCCAGATACAAATTCTGTGTTTTCAAAATTCCAGTTCCATTCTACGTTTTGATGCTTCACGACGGAAATATCATCAAAGTAAAAAGTATCCCGCAAGCAGTTGGATTGTAATTTGTCGGCCATGATGTTGGCCAAAACTTTAGAATCTTCAAACAGATCGTTTTCCCAAACGCCAAATCCCCAACATCCATTGCGGATTTTTCCTTCTTTGTAAAATACTTTAAGCCGGTTGGTTTCGGCACTGATCGGAAGTCCTGTTGAATAAGGCAACCAATCGGCCATCAAATGATTTCGATAATAGACCCCGCGATTGGTACCGAGGTACACCCCGCCATCTGTTCCATAGGCATGCAAAATATCAGAAACCCGCACATCATTCAGAAGAGAAGTCGTCCAATTCAACCAGTTTGAACCCCCATCTGAGGAATAGTATATTTTTTTTCCATTGGAACCATATGTCACCGCCACCCAAATTTCATTTGGATTGACAGCACTTAGGGTCATTTTTACGCGGTCGTTGTTGTTTGGTAATGGAAGTGCCTGAAGCTTATTCCAAGATTGTCCTCCGTCTTTACTGGTCCACATTGAATCATCCGTTCCATCCCACTGACTACAATACATAACTTGTGGATCAGAACGGCTTATTTCAATTTCAAAAACCTTGTGGTCTGCGGTACCTGGAAAAGTGTACATCAATTGAAATGTTGATCCTCCATCTTCACTTTTCCAAAGTTTATTTTCATGGCCCAAAAAGACTGTATTCCAACAATTCGGATGCCATTGCATCTGGCTGTTGGCATAATAGGCATAAGATTCATTGGGAAACAATCCGACAGGAAAATATTGGACACCATTGCCTAAACCCGCTTTCAATGCATAGCCTCCGATATCTGAAAAATAAGTTTTATTTCCGGGTCCCGGATTGACATAGCCCGTAGCCGCTTCTGCCCCGCCCATACGATAAAAAGTCTTTGGTGGAAAACTTTGGTGCCAAGCCATATTACCATTGTGATAGCGTCCCCCAACCAAAATGTCTTCGTTCCAACCCCCATCAAAACCCCATAAATCGGCTCCAGAAATACCATCCATCCGGGCTTCCATGCTTTGTCCAAAATTGTTGGAATAATTAAGGCCTCCATCGCTACCGATCCACAGATCATTTCCAGATACTGCAAGGCACTGCAAATCCGGATGACTCCAGGGTAAACCACCGACATAACTGCCTAAGGCAGTCCAGGTTTGTCCCCCATTCACACTCTTAAACCAGGAAGTTCCTCCAGCAATGAGTTCATTTTCATTATTGGGATTAACGATGATCGCCATATCATAAAATCCCTGATCAAATCCATCGGTACCATTATGTGCCATTAGATTCGTATGCTGAGGGATGGAGTATACTCCACCAATCGCATTTGCAGTATTTGTATTTCTCCAGTTCAGTCCTTCATCTTCACTCACAAATACCCCAACATATCCGTTCAGGGTGCCCCCTTGTCCGCATAAGTAGGCATAAATTTTTTGATCATTGCTTTCGCACAAAGCCAAAATGGCGCCGGTAACACTAGTCCCTGATAAGGGGGTATACCAATTGATGGCATTGGAGACCCATACCTTTCCTGCATCAAGGCTGAATACAAATTCACAACCGTTGCCCTTTTGCCTAATGGCAAAAAATTGATCCGGTCGTGAGTTGTGCGACTGAAGCGTCCAGGTTTGTTCAGACCACAATTTATTCCAGGTCCTTCCACCATCCTCCGAACGGAAAAGACCTTTATTTCCGGCAGCCATCATAACAGCTGGATTGTTTCTGACAAATTCAATATCAAAGGCGGTCCACCCAGATTCACTGTATGCAGTTTGCCAACTCAAGCCACCATCAAAAGACCGGATTAACTTACCTGCCGTAGAAGCAAAAACGGTATCGGCATTTTTGGGATGTATCGCAATGGCCTCAAAAGCTCCATGTAATACATTAGCACTCAATAACTCCCAATGAATCCCTTTATCGGTAGTTTTCCAAATTCCACCAGACTCCCCGCCAGCATAAAGTATATTAGGATTCGAAGGGGCTATGGCTATGGAGTAGATATTTGTTTGCCAGGTAACTTTGGTTGTCCCATCCGTATGGTAAGTGGAAGAAGGACCTAAGAATTTCCATTCCGGAGCTTGTCTTCCAAATACTGTGTTCCTATTTTGGCGAAGTTGAAGGCGGGTGGTTTGTTCGCGTTCCTGCTGTGTGGGATCCTGATAAATTATATTGCCCTGATTATCCATATTCCGTTGAGCCCAAATCATCCAATGTTTATAAAACTGACTGTAAGTGTTTTTGACAAAGGGATGATGTTGGTAATGCTCCCGGTATTTATCCTGAACGCGGAATACATTTGGAGAATCTTGTTGAATTTCGCGAATATATTCCGGACAATCCAAACCTATTGGAATACTTTGTGGCTGTGACTGTGCAGTCAGATCATGGTTGGAAAAATACCATACGCAACAGAAACTCAGACCATAAACCAATTTGCATTTTATGTAATTCATCATATCACGGTTTTGTTCATGCATAGAATTTGAAACTCAATGTGAGAAAGTCATTTGGACAGGATGTAAGCCTCCATAGAGTTCGCGTTAAAATTAGTTCAACTCATTAAATGTTCTACAAAAATGACAGGACTATTTAAGCTCTTCCGATGGACAAAAATAAAGCTATGGATGGAATGAACGGTATTTATCCTTTTCATAGGGTACTTGGCATCGGATACAACAAAGTTTCCTCCTGAAACCACGATTGTGCGCGAATGGGCACCTTCGAATTTTCTAATAACAAGGATTGAAATTCACTTAGCTCTGCACATTGTCCACCCATTGACCTCATGTGTGGTGTATCTTGCTGACAATCGATAAAGCGAAAACCTTTTTGAATCAATAAATCACAAAGAATTTTTAGTGCAACTTTTGAAGCGTTGTTAAGCTTCGAGAACATGGATTCACCACAAAACATATGCCCGATGGCGAGGCCGTATAATCCGCCGATCAAATTCTGGTCCGTGTCCCAAATTTCGATGGAGTGTGCAAGTCCTTTTTCATGCAATTCAAAAAATACCTCTTGAATTGGTCCATGGATCCAGCTACCTCGCTGACCCTTACGCTTAATTTGTTTACACTGCAACATCACAGCAGAAAAGTCTTTATCGATGCTATATGACCATGAATTGTGTTTAAGAAAAGATCGCAGGCTTTTGGAAATTTTCAATTGCTCCGGAAACAGCAATAACCGGGGCAATGGACAAAACCACATCACCGGGTCATCCTGTGAGAACCATGGAAAAATGCCCTGTGAATAAGCTACCAAGATACTGTCGAAATTAATTTCTCCTCCAATTTGGATCAGACCTTCATAGAGGTTCTCTCGAAGGGAAGGAAATTCATATAGGTCATGTCGAAGGGGATACATGGCAGCACCGAAAGACATCCTTAATCATTTAATATAGAAAAATAAAATGCACAGTAGTTGAAACTCTGGATATACTTGGATGAGTTCCCCGAAAGAAAAAAAAGCATTACACCTTTATGGTGTCTATAATCGCAGACAAACCCCGGTCACACAAAGCATCTTTTAGCGGAAGCAAAACCTCAAAACTGGAAGTCTTTACAACAGCTTTGCCTTTAAAGTGAACAATCAATGATAATTGTTCTGCTTGCTCAAAAGTATGCTTACATACTTCCATTAGACATTGAATCACCCAATCAAATGTATTGAAATCATCATTCAATACAATCAGTTCGGCAATTTCCCCAGTGGAATCTTCCAACAAGACTTCATCTTCAATAGATTCCCACGTACCTGGATTTGTATTTGGCATAGGTCTATTCATTAATGCTTGTGAGTATATTATTTATCGCCTCGAAGTTAGGTAAATTTCCTGCATTTTCCAAAACTTCGATATAACGAAGGCAACCCTCGCGGTCCACAATAAATGCTGCCCGCTTTGAAACTCCTTTCAGCCCCATTGCAAATTCTTCATAAATACAATCATATGAACGTGAAGCTTGCTTATTAAAATCTGATAGCAAGGTAAAGTTAAGTTGCAATTCAGATTTATATTTTATCAAACAATAAGGAGAGTCAACCGAAATGCCCAGAACAGTAGCCTTCATTGATTCGTATCGCGCCATGTCATCACGCATAGAGCACAGTTCTTTGGTACAAACTCCGGTAAAGGCAAATGGAAAAAATAATATTAATACATTAGACCCATAATAATCCGATAAATTGACTTCGGTTTTATCGGTCGAAATCAATTTAAATCCCGGTGCTTTATCGCCTACCTTTAAACTGGTCATGGTGTATATGAAAAGAGGGCACAAAAATAGATATTTGTTCCAATTATCAAAATAAAATGAAAGAAAGACAAAAAGCGATCATTCATCTCCATCTGGCCGTCTTTCTCTTTGGTTTTACGGGTATTCTGGGAAAACTAATCCTATTGCCTGCGCTTGTACTGGTGTGGTGGAGGGCTTTGTTAAGTTGTATTATGATGTGGCCCTCATTTGTCAAAGCAGGAGGAATTAAGTCCTTATCCCGTGCAAAAATTTTCACTTTTCTTGGAATTGGTGGTATTGTTGGTATACATTGGATTTGTTTCTATGGATCCATCAAATTATCCAATTCCTCCATTGCCATGATCTGCCTGGCTTTTATACCGGTGTTTACAGCATTTTTTGAAAGCCTGATTCGCAAAAAACCGCTGAACCGGTTGGATGTCTTAACAGGCTTAATGACCATTCCTGCAATGTGGCTAATCGTGCAGCACATCGATCTAAATTACCGACCGGGTTTGCTCGTGGGAATATTGGCTGCTTTGTTTTCTGCATTGTTTGCCAGCTTGAATAAAAAATATATTTTGGGTGCCTCACCAATGCAAATATCCTGGATCTAATTGTTTGCAGTTTGGTTATTGTTAAGCTTATTATTACCCGTGGTATATTGGAGTCAACCGGATTGGAAGTTTTTTCCCAGTGGTCAGGACTGGTTTTATCTGTTGTTATTGTCCTATTTCTGCACGCTGGTGGCTTATGTGCTGACTTTAAAATCCCTTCATTATCTCAGCGCATTCTCTGCCATGTTGGCTTTTAATCTGGAACCGGTTTATGGTATAATATTAGCCATCATTGTATTGAATGAACATAAAGAGTTTAATGCGTATTTTTACCTCGGCGTATTCATGTTACTGTCTGCAGTTTTTGTTCACCCTTTGCTTCAAAAAAAACTTGCAGGAGATACTTTAAACAACTGAAATTCCAATGCATCAAATTTTAGAATTTAGAAAAATGATTAGCATTACTGTTCATCAACATCTAATTGTGCCTAAAATACGGTTATACTTTTAAACTTTCAGATGCAAATCAAAAAAGAGTATTATCTCACAGAAGATGTGTTATTTCTTGCAAAAGATTTGATTGGGAAAGTACTGCACATTACCCAGCCTCACAATCACCTGCGTGGAATGATCGTGGAAGCTGAAGCCTATAGGGCGCCGGAGGACCGGGCGTCGCACGCTTTTGGTAACCGCATGACCGCTCGTAACCGGACCATGTTTCTCGAAGGCGGCCATGCTTATGTTTACATTTGTTATGGTATTCACCATATGCTCAATGTGGTTACAGGACCTGAAGGCCTGCCACATGCCGTGTTGATTCGCGCCATTCAACCCCTGGAAGGCATAGAATTCATGGCTACAAAAAGAAACCGGAAATCATCAGATCCTGCCATAGGTAAAGGCCCTGGTTGTGTGACTCAAGCGTTGGGTATAAACAAAATTCACGATGCACTAAAGTTGTATCAACCAGATAGTCCAGTTCAACTTCACGATGAAGGCATACAATTTAACTCAAATGAAATTGGAATTTCTCCTCGTATTGGCGTTGAATCCAGTGGAGAGTCTGCCTTGCTTCCTTACAGGTTCTTTTTAAGAAACCATCCTTCTGTAAGCGGTCACATCCGACGCTAAGCAATTGCATAGCTGTTCAACCTGTCAATGCTGATAGCAACCGTAAATTACTATGTCAAAAAATCTGTTCAAACTCCATTGAGAATGAAAGATTTTAGGTTGCTTGTATGCTATGTACATAACAAAACTATATCCAAAGGTTAGCATTAACTTGATGTTAGATGAATCGTAAAAATCCTGTCTAAACAAAATATTATTTTCACCTGATTGTCAACCTTCATCCAAATCCATACATTAGAGATGCATGGATCGTCCTCATGGCCGAAGAAGCCCTTATATAATAAGGGCTTGTCAGGACTAATTCGGACAACCAAAATAACTCACGTCCCTAGAAAGTAATCTTTGTTATAGTCACTTAAATGCACTACAGACATGATTGCCATAATTTTTTTTTAATTTTGCGGTAAATACAAAACATGTCCTTCTTAGAAAAAATCAATGCGGACCTAAAAGAAGCCATGAAAGCACAGGATCAGGTTGCTTTGCGGGGAATCCGAGCCATTAAAGCGGCCATACTTTTGGCCAACACCGATGGTAGTGGTAAAGAAATCGATGACGAGCGTGCCATTCAAATTTTACAAAAACTCGTCAAACAACGCCGCGAAAGTCTGGACATTTTTAATCAGCAAGGGAGGGAAGATCTTGCCAAGGTTGAGCGTGAAGAAATTCATATCATAGAACGGTATTTACCTGCTCAAATGGATGAAAATGAATTAAAGTCAGAACTTTCAACAATTATCCAGGAATTAGGAGCCCAAGGGCCCAAGGACATGGGAAAAGTTATGGGAGCTGCAAGTAAGAAACTGGCAGGCCGCGCTGATGGCAAAGCCATCTCTTCCATAGTCAAAGAATTATTGGGTTCCTCCTAATGCTGATATCCAGGCTATTCATCTCTATTGAGTTCTGCTTATCCTTTGCAATTTTTGGCCGGTACTAACAGTCGTTAGTATTATGGTTGAATTTGAATTTTTGGGGTCATAAAATTGATCTTTTCAAGGAAATCAATAAGCCCTCACATCATTGTGCTGCATGTAATTGATAAAAGCTGTATTCAACACTCTTACTCCTCCGGGAGTTGGATAATTCCCTGAAAAATACCAATCTCCAGTGTGGTTGGGACAAGCCTTGTGCAAACCCTCCAGTGTCTGAAAAATGACTTCAACTTCTATATTACTGTTTAGCGGAGTAAGGATTTGCCCTATTTTTTTGGAAATGGCATCATACGAGTATGTATCGTACAATGCAATGAGGTGGTTGGTCATTTTTTCTGCTGGCCAATCTTTTTGCATTAAACATTTTTCATAAGTCTCCTCCAGTAAATGTTCCTTGTTGTCCTCGTGAAGTAACTCTACCAGTGCCAAAAATGCAACAAATTTGCCCATTTGAGACATATCGATTCCATAGCAATCGGGATACCTGATTTGCGGCGCTGAAGAAAGAATGATGATTTTTTTCGGATGCAGCGTAGATAAAATATGCACTATACTGTCGCGAAGAGTTGTTCCACGTACAATGGAATCATCAAGTGCCACCAAAGTATCCAACCCAGGTCGTATGATGCCATAAGTGACATCATAAACATGCGAAACCAGCTTTCCCCGTATATGATCATTGGCGATAAAAGTCCTCATTTTATCATCCTTAACAATGAGTTTTTCGATTCTTGGTTTTTGCAAAACAATCTGTTGGAGTTTTTCGTGGCTCATGGTTCCATTTCCAGCCCGGATATGTTCCAGTTTTTGCTGATTCAAATGATCATGAAGTGCTTCCGTTAAACCAACAAAAGCCGTTTCAGAAGTATTGGGAATAAAAGTAAAGACCGTATTCTCAAAATCATTTTGAATGGAGGCAAGCAATTCTCCGGCTAACTCCCTCCCAAGGTTCTTGCGCTCCTGATAAATATCGACATCATTACCTCTTGAAAAATAAATTCTTTCGAAGCTACAAGAGGTCTTTGTTTGTGGTTCGATACACAATTCCTCACTAACCTGACCATTGTATTTAATGATGAGTACATTACCGGGCTTTAATTCACTGATCTCATGCTCACCCACCTCAAATGCAGTTTGCAATGCAGGACGTTCAGAAGCCATTGCAACCAGGTCATCATTTTGATAATAAAAAGCCGGTCGAATGCCATGCGGGTCCCTCAGCACAAAGGCATCACCATGTCCGATCATCCCAGCTATCACATAGCCCCCATCAAATTTTTTGGCTGCACGACTCAATACGCGGCATATGTCCAGATTTTCGAATATCAGCGGATTAATAGCCTGTTGGGTATGTCCCTCAGGTTTATACCAATCAAAAAGATGTTGTACTTCTTCATCTAAAAAGTGCCCGATTTTTTCGAGTACGGTGATGGTGTCTGCTTTTATTTTAGGATATTGACCCAGACTGACGAGTTTTTGAAAAAGTTCTTCAACATTGGTCATATTAAAGTTACCCGCCAGAACCAGGTTACGGCTGATCCAATTATTTTCACGTATAAAGGGATGTACGGTTTCTATAGTATTGTTGCCATGTGTCCCATAGCGCAAGTGCCCCAAAAGCACTTCGCCCATAAATGGCTTGTTCTCTTTTAGCCAGATTCCGTCAGTAATTTTGTCTTCATCCAGATTTTCAAAATGCTGCATTACCCCTTCAAAAAGCGATTGAAGATAGTTGGACGCATTGCTTCTTCGCCTGGAAATATATTTCTTACCCGGACTAATATTTAACTTTATGGTAGCAAGTCCGGCCCCATCTTGTCCACGGTTACGTTGTTTTTGCATCAGCAAATGCAGTTTTTGCAGTCCGTAAAAACAGCTATTGTATTGTTGCTGATAATGGTCGAGAGGCTTCAGCAGGCGAATCAACGCCAGACCGCATTCATGTTGGATGGAGTCACTCATGTGAATCTTCTAAGGTGCAAAGATATGATGTTTTTAGTCGATTCGTTTACTTAAGGGATTTCAAGTAAGTTTCCCGGAATACCTTCAATTGAAACCTGACTTCTTGAAAAAGTACCCGCTTTTCCGCTTTACAACGAATCATCAATGTATTCAGTTCAGGATTGGGATGTTTCTTTATCTGAATTTTTATGGCTCGCTGAATATCATTCCGGTCTTGCCAATTCCCAAGATGCTGATTTAATCCTTTCAGGGCATTTTCCAGTGCCATCAGATCTGTATCTTCAGAACATTCTAACAAAAATCGAACCCACTCCAATATTTGTCGTAGGCTTTTCCTCAGTTCATGCAAGTATTTTTCGTTGATTCGATGATCCAGTAGCTTTTGCAATTGCTTAAACTGACGGGACAAGTTCTTGTCAAAGGATTGACATAATTTGACCAAGTCCCATTGCTCCAGGTGGTCATTCCAGGCTAGAATAAGCTTTTGAAATCTTACCAGGGAAACTGCCTCTACCATTTCCGCCAGACCAGCAACCTCCGACTGAATAGATTCTGTTACGCTTTCATGAAAATCTTTTGAAAAAATTGCAAGTTCGTTTTCCTCCAGCCATTGTTTCAGCAGTTGAAGCTTTCGGATTTGACCCGCTGTCTTAAAAAGTCTGGTCAATTCATGAATGTCCTTTTGTACTTGCTTTTGTTGTAGGAAAGTAGGATAAATCGACCAAAGACTCAGCATTCTTTTAATCCCCAGCCTAAAGTCATGTAGAGTTTCCTCATCTTGTTTTTTGACCATGGCCAAAAGTCCTTCCCACCAGCCCTGATTATGGTAAATGAATCGATCGACCACACGTTCCATATCCTGCAAAATACTTGAAAATTTGAAGAATTTTGCTGGTTCGAACGAAAGACATCAAATGAACACAGGAAATCAATCATTCATCCATCCATCGTGAGGGAAACATTGGAAATGGCAAAATTTGTTTTCCCTTTGGGTTATGAGAATTGTTTTGATTTCAGTGAAGGGATGAAGGACCGGTATATTTTTCATCAATTGCAACCTGTAACTTTGCTCCATTGTTATGTAAAGTTTAACGTAGGACAATAGATGGCCGATTTAATAAGACTATTACCCGATGGCGTGATCAACCAGATCGCTGCAGGAGAAGTCATCCAAAGGCCTGCTTCAGTAGTTAAAGAATTGATTGACAACGCCCTGGATGCAGGAGCTACAGAAATCCGCATCCTCATCCGCGATGCCGGAAAAACCTTGATTCAAATCAACGACAACGGAAGCGGGATGAGTCCAACAGATGCCAGGATGGCTTTTGAAAGACACGCAACCTCCAAAATCCAGGCATCTGAAGATTTATTTAAGATTCATACCAAAGGATTTCGGGGTGAAGCCCTAGCTTCCATGGCTTCAGTGGCTCAGGTAGAAATGAAAACCAGACCTCATGATCATGTAACAGGCACCCGCGTGCTAATCACTGAATCCAAAGTAAAACTGCAAGAACCCTGTGCATGCAGCACAGGGACTCAAATTCAAGTTAAAAATCTATTTTTCAATGTTCCCGCACGTAGAAAGTTTTTAAAATCGGACAGCATTGAAAATCGGCACATTCAAGATGAATTCATTCACCAAGCTTTGTCCTATCCAGATGTGGCCTTCAGCCTTCAGATCAATGATCAAGTAATCTATAAACTTGTTCCCAGCAGTCTGAAGCAAAGAATCATCGGTTTATTTGGTAAAAAATATCAGGACCATTTGTTGCCGGTCCAACCCGAAACCGGTATTTTGGAAGTGAGCGGTTTTGTTGGTAAACCAGAAATTGCACGGAAGACAAAAGGTGAACAATACTTATTTGTTAACCGGAGAGCCATCCGCAGTCCGTTCCTTCAACATGCTATTAAAGCTGCCTTTGATCACATTATACCTCCGGAATTGCATGCTTTTTATGTTTTATTTTTAAATCTTGATCCAGAAAAAATTGACATTAATGTTCATCCAAGTAAACAAGAAATAAAATTCGAGGATGAAAGGTTAATTTACCAGTTTCTTAAAGCAGCGGTACGATTTAGTCTTGCAAAGTACAGCATTACTCCACAGTTGGATTTTGAATCTGCCAATCCAGGCATAGAACGCATGATTTCGGGTTCGACATCCAATGCATTACCTTCAATAGGTGGACATTCCGTAAGTTGGACACGTCTTGCGTTCCCTGATGGGTTGCCACCTGCAAATTCATCTCAAGAAGTAGCCAATACACAAACCCCTCAGGAATCATTGCATAAAATTGCCGATTTTGACTCAGACCAAAAAGGAGTAAAGGCACAACAATATTTTGGAACCTACATTGTCGTTCAATTACCTTCTGGATTGACCATTATTGATCAACAACTAGCCAGTGAAAGAATTTTGTATGAGCATTATCGCAATCGAATGAAAACCTCAGAAGGACTTTCACAAAGCTTGTTGTTTCCACAAACTTTGCATCTAAACCGCCAGGATGCGATTTTGTTAGCTGAACTGATCGATCCTCTGCGCATTTTGGGATTTGATTTGGAACCCTTTGGTACTGATTCTTACTTAATACGCGGAGTTCCTGCTAAGCTCGAAGCCGCAACAGATGAGCAAAACCTTATTGAGCAAGTGCTGGAACAATATCGCAGCCAGTTGGAAATTGATCTCAGCCTGGAAGATCGAATGGCGAGGGCAATGGCCGCCAGTAGTTGCGTTAAGCGACACACGATGCTTCAACAATTGGAACTGGATACATTGGTCGAACAATTGTTTTTATGTGAGGTTCCGTATTCCAGCCCTTCGGGCAGAAAATGTATTTTCCATTTAAGCGTTGAAGAACTACAGAAAAAATTCAGTTGAATACTTATGCAGATAACAGAAGCCGTTAAACATTTATTATTCATTAATCTCATCTTGTTTTTTGCTTCCTTAGGCTTGATGGGTGACTTTAAATATCAATTGTATTTATTCTACCCCGAAAGTGAATACTTCAAACCCTGGCAAATCATTACGCACATGTTTATGCATGGAAGCATGAACCACATTTTATTCAACATGTTATCCCTGTTTTTTATAGGACCCATGATGGAATATAGTTTAGGTACTAAGCGGTTTGTCAGTTTTTACCTTGCTTGTGGTATGGGTGGAGCTATACTTCATGTGTTGTTCAAATTTATTACCCTACATTACTTCGGTGCTTCTGGAGAATTGGATATCCCGATGGTTGGGGCATCCGGTGCAATCAATGGATTGTTTGTGGGATTGGCTTATCTGTACCCGGAAATGCCCATGAGTTTATTGTTTATTCCTGTGCCCATCAAAGCTAAATACCTGGCCATATTTTTCATTGTTGCCGATTTGCTGTGGGGGCTCAGTGGATATGTTACCGGTATAGCGCACTTTGCACATTTAGGAGGTGCATTGGTGGGTTTTTTATTGCTTTACTTATGGCGAAACAATAAAAGATACTGATGTTTGATTCGCTTTTCAAAGATTTGAAATACCAATGGACCACCGGCAATTTTTGGGTCCGCAGTATTGGCATCAGTGTAGCCATTTTTGTGATGCTGAATCTGGTAAAAGCTTTATTTACTTTTCAGAACAATGGAATCGCCGGAGTTGTATATGATGATATCATTCATTCGATCAGTCTGTCTTCTAACTGGAAATCCAATTTAATTCAATTTTGGGTTTGGTTAACGCACATTTATGTGCATGAAGGATTTTTTCATCTGCTTTGGAACATGCTATGGTTATATTGGTTTGCTAATATCGTTGAAGATTTAATCGGTGCACGACATGCCAAATTCATTTTCTTTGAATCGGCATTCTGTGGTGGTTTATTTTTTGTCATAGCTGCTCAATGGATTCCATGGTATCAACACTCAGAGGTCCACGCTTATGGAGCTTCAGCAGCGGTCAACGGAATGCTTTTTGCTGCAGCTACCATTTCACCCGGTTACACCATCCGGTTAGTTTTAATTGGAGATGTTCAAATCAAGTACATTGCACTGGTGGTTCTCATCCTGGATTTATTGTTTGCGGGTCAACAATCCAATACCGGTGGACATTTCGCTCATCTTGGAGGTGCACTTTGGGGTTACCTGTACGTAATTCTTTTACGTCGCGGTATATCAATGGATTTTACATCGCTATTGAAAAAGAAAGAAAAAACACGCATTCGTAAAAATATCAGGATGCATAAACCGAATACCGATCCGCCTGCGGAGGATCGCTTAAATAAAATATTGGATAAAATTCATCAACATGGAATCCAATCCCTCTCGTCGGAAGAAAAACAGTTTCTAGATCAGAAAAGTAAGGAGTCCTGATATGCTGAGATTCCTGCTTGCATTAAATATTGTATGGTCATTTATATGTGTATTAATGTATTTGGTCATTGGAGCCAATCCTTCGACTTTTTGGATGTTTTCGGTCATCAATCTGATTCTTCCAATTGTTTTTCTGGTCAATCTTCTCATCGTACTCTTTTGGTTGGTATTCAAATGGAGAAATTGCTGGCTACCGTTGATCACATTGCTCCTGGGATGGAAAGCATTTTTCCTAATGTTTAGTTTTGGAGAAAATTCTACCGCCAATAAATGTTTAAAAGATCCCGTCAGTATCATGAGTTATAATGTCTATGGGTTGAAGCAATTAAAAGATACCGCACGATCCATATCCGAAATGAAGAAGGCAAAATTTATTTCTTTTATTCGTCAGCATGATCCAGACATTTTGTGTGTACAGGAAGATAACTTTTTTGCTGATGAAATCATCAACAACTCAGGCATCTATCCCTATTTTCATTATATGATACAACATGGTGCGGCTATATATTCAAGGTTTCCAATAATGGACAAAGGCAGGATAGAATTTGGCACCAAAACCAACAGCTGTTTATGGGTGGATGTACTGGTACAAGGTAAAGTAATACGTGTTTACAGTTTACATTTACAAAGCAATCAACTGGCAAGTGATATTTCTTCCATTAAACAAAATGACAAAACAAGTGAATCTTCCATCGCAACCGTCAAGAACATGCTTCGAAAGTATAAAAAAAATACCATTGTGCGTTCTCAACAGGCAAGGCTGGTCACTGAGGATGCGTTGAAATCCGGAAAGCCTTGTATCCTTGCCGGTGATTTCAACGACACGCCCTTCTCTCACTGCTATAAACTTTTAACCAAAGAATGGAATGATAGTTTTCTAACCTGCGGTAGCGGACTGGGTACCACATTTGCCGGCGCTATCCCGGGACTGAGGATTGACTACGTCCTGGGTGATCAGAAAAAAATAGTGTTCTGTTCTCACAAAGTATTTCAAACCAGTTATTCTGATCACCATCCATTGTTTGTAAAATTCTATGTAAAAAATTGAAATCATATACACTCCAAACTGTATAAGTTCTCCATTCTTTTCATAATGATTGATTAAATCAATTCTGATCTTTTCTCACACTTCACTCCAAACAATTCATCCAATTTGCATAAAATAAAAAACCCTGGTCATGCCAGGGTCCAGGGTGCTTCTTTTTTTCTGAAATTCCGCTATAAGTTTGCAAGGAAGTCTTTGACTTCCTGTAAGGATTTGACCGATAAATTGATCACCACTTTTTCGTCTGATTCAACATTCTTTTCCACATATCCCAAATAATAATCCTGTTTTCCTTTCCCAATGATCAAATAATAAACAGGCTCTCCTATGGGTAAAGGGCCGAAACATATTTCATCTTTATTTTCCACACAACAAGGTTGAATGATCATCAGATAATTTTTAAAAACAGCAAAGGCTTGCAAATCAACCGTATCCCCATTAGAAGGACCATGAGGAATAAAGCAAGGGTTAGTCAGTGGTTTGTCATTCAGTTTGCTAAAGAAGTCACAATTCACCCAACCAAATTTCTTGGGAAAGCATTCCATTCCGATCACCTGACGACCAGATGAATCCCGCGTCCATTCAGAAAGGAATATATTATTTTGGGTTTTCGGGTCGTTGTCAGCCTCTGACCAATTGATTCCTGTATCAGTTTCCTCTCCATAAAACAATTCCATTGCAGGATTAAAATTTCCACCTGGAACAGACAATTTTAAAGTATATCCTTTGTCAGGATCCAGTGTCAATTCCTTTCCATCACAGAAAGCACGTACATTGACCATTCCTCCTGATTCAATGAGTTTATCTCCTGAAGTTGTACTCAATAAATTTCCTACCACCTGCGATTTGTTTCTTACCAAAGTAACTTCAACCTGCACAAACTTATTACTTACCGGAACCCCATTGAGTAAAAAACTCCCTGCTTTAAATTCAATGACCGACTCATCCGGAAAGAAAAAAGGACCACCCCAATCTGAAAAAATTTCAAATCGAAATGGTTCAGATGGTAAATCCTTTAAAGCGGTAATGGCTTTTGTCCGTGAATAATTAAAGGATTGAGATTTTTCATAAGGAATGAAGTTGTCTTCATTTTCACAAGAGGTTAGAAATAAAGATCCAGCCAGCAAAAAGAAGAAAAATAATAAATTTAAATTCGATGTTTTCATAATAATTTAATTTAATGTTCACTTACATGACTGTTCTTTTGTGAATTATGTTTCCTCGTCCTTAAAAATTCTTATGTAAACCTAAACGAATTTGATAACTCGTGTACGATTGTTCCAAGGGATATGGTCCTGAAGTAAAAGGTTTTAGATAGAATTGTACTCCAGGTTCTACAAATGCTAACCAGTCATTTGCTAATTTGAAGCGAACTGGAATGTGAAGAGAAACAAAAGGAATGATCTTCCGGTCAAAAAGTTTAATTCCATTTACTGCTCCAAAATCAGCTGGTTCTTGCATACTGTCCAGAATCTTTCCACTATGGGTACCAAAAACCTGAATACCTCCGCCCACCAAAAAGCCACTGTTTACGTTCATCAAATTCCAGTCATATTGAATTGCAAATGGAATATTGAACAAATGATGATAATTGTGATGCCGAATTATGCGTACCCCTGTCAATGTATCGCTGTATAACCATTTTCCCCCTCGATAAACGCTTATGATCCGTGTCTCATCAGGGTTCCGATGGTTTAGCTGTTCGTAAAAAAGCTGATACTCCAACCCGGTTTTGAATGCCCATTTTCCTTTTTGCAATACCCAGCGAAGTCCTGCGGTTAAACCGGGGCGAATGGATTCTGTTTCGAGCCGTTTTCGCAACTGTGCATCATAACCATCGCGTTTCTGGATTAAATGATACGGACTGTAGGCAGGACCTACAAAAACCTCAAGTCCCATTTGTAATTTCTTCTTCCCAAACTGGTAACAATCCGTTTTGGAATTAATCTTTTGCGACAACTCAGGGAGAATCCATTTAGATGGGCCCACTGAAATTTCATTTAAAGCAATCGGTAACATTTTAATTTCAAATGCAGCTGAAAGATCATTCCTTGAAACACTGATATCATCAGGAACTTCCTCGACCTTCGTCTTGCTGGGTTTATCTAAAGAAAATTTTCTTGCCTCTTGTTTTGAGGAAGACAGGGATGGGTCAAAGGAAGGATGGAATTTATGACTGTAATTTGTTTTTTGATTCGCAGCACGAGCATTCCTATCTTGTAAAACTGATTCGGTTTTGGGTGCATTTGCGTCAGGTAGGCTGTTACCCTGTATTGAGTTTCCGGTAAAATTATTTTTACTTTCATAAGTTAGGTTTGCCACCGCATTCGTTTTATCGACTGCAGGTTTAAAGCTTTGGTTCACAAAGTAAACTGCTGAACACAACAGCAATCCCATCCCAAACCAAATCCAAAATCCAAAAATCCGTTTTCGTGATTTGCCTGGTAAATGATGCTGAACCTCTGTCCATATGTGATCCGGGACAGGTCGTTGCTGCCCTTCGGTTAATTTTTGTAAAATATCTACCCATTCAGGTTTCATGCCGGCAATTTTATATGTGGATACAAGGATTGTAATTTTTGAGTTAAAAACTGTTTGGCTTTAAAATATTGTGAACGGCAGCTCACTTCTTTAATGTTAAGAAGATTGGAAATTTCAACATATGAATATCCTTCCAGGACAACCAGGTTAAAGACCGTTCGATAACCTGCAGGCATTTTTTTGAGAATGTTTTCAAAATCATTGTAGTCTAATGAAAACAAAACATCCGGCTCAACAGATGGATCAAAATTTCCATCAGCTGGATCGAATGTTTGCAATTGTCCATTTTTTCTCAAGTTTGAAAGACAAGTATTGATCATGATCCGCCGAATCCAGGCTCCTAACGGACCCGTTTGGTTCCATCCCTTTAAATTTTGGAAAATTTTAATAAAACCTTCCTGAAGGGCATCTTCAGCTTCGGCAGTATGCGTAATGTAACGATGGCACAAGCTTAACATGGTCGGAGCGTATTCCAGGTAGAGCTGTTTACAGGCTTTTTGATCCCCTGCAAGGCAATTTTTGACTAAATCAATTTCACGCATGCAGTTGTATGACTTGAAAAGGTGACAATTTGTTGCCTCAGTCATTAAATATTTTTCTACATCTTATAGGATGCCCACCAGATCTTCAGATTGCCGTGTTAATGGCAACGCCTGGGAGCAAAATGAAATACTCTTTGTTTCGACCATTTGATCCTAAAAGCTTTCTATAACTTTACAAACTTTTTGGCCCATGAGGGTCTCATTTATACCGTAAAAATTATCAAATGCATCAAGAACCGCTGGCTCCCCAAATTCCATTTCAACATCAGATTCATGGAGATGTAAGGGATGATCCTTATCAATGGATGAATCAAAGGGAATTACCTGAAGTTCGAAAATACCTTGAATCAGAAAACGAATACCTGGAAGTTCAATTATCACCTGTAAAAACACTTCGTGAACAGTTGTACAATGAAATGCTTGGGAGAATCCAACAGGATGATTCGACGGTTCCCTTTGCCATGGGAAATTTCTGGTATTACATTCGGCATGAAAAAGCCAAAGAGTACCCGGTTCATTGTAGAAAATCCCGTTTTATAGATGCTCCTGAAGAAGAAATTCTCCTGGATGTGAATGTACTTGCTGAAGGGCATAAATTTTGCCACGTCATTGCTCCGAAAATCAGTCCTGACGAACAAAAAATATTATTTGCCCTTGATTATAGCGGTCGAAACTTACACCGCTTGCAAATCATCGATTTAAAAAACAAGTCACTCATGGAAGGCGAATCGCCTATCGTTGCCGGTGATATGGTTTGGACACCGGACAACTCTGCATTTTTCTATACCACTAAAGACGATGTTACCCTAAGATCGGATAAAGTCTGGTTGCACATTTTGGGAACCCCTTACGAACAAGATCACTGTGTCTATACGGAAATGGATGAAACCTGTTATGTGCATTTGTCAAGCTCAAAAGACAAAGCCTATCTGTTCATCCATTCCGGCTATACAGAAAATGTTGAGTGCCGTTTTATCCCCTTGGATTCCTTTCGCAAAAAACCCGTGTTGATCAAAGCCAAACAAGATGGTATGTACTACAGCGTAGATCACTTTGAGGGAAAATTTTATATACTTCACAACCATCAGGCTCCCAATTTTTGTGTGAGCCATACAAACACGACCACGTTTGAATTTAAACATTGGCAACTATTTATCCCACACCAGGAAAATGTATTGCTGCAGGACCTGGATTTCTTCAATGAGTTTTATGTGATTCAAGAACGTAGCAATGGTTTAAATCAATTGAGAATTAACCGTTGGATTGATGCNNTGGGAGCTAACAAATTATTGGATACCCACTTACTTCGACTCCATTACACTTCCCTGGTCACACCGGTTTCGACTTTTGATTATGACATGACAACCCAGAAACTTAATTTATTAAAAGAACAACCGGTATTGGGCGGCTACGATAAGCAACAATACACGACAGCGTATATACAAGTACCTTCCCGTGATGGCAAGTCCATTCCCGTTTCATTGGTTCATCGGACAAACATCACCAAAAATCAAAAAAATCCGCTGTTGCTTAACGCATACGGAAGTTATGGGATTTGTTACGATCCGGCATTTAGCAGTCATTTACTGAGTCTCCTGGATCGCGGTTTTATCATTGCCATCGCACATATCAGAGGAGGCAAGGAATTGGGCTGGCAGTGGTATGAGGAAGGTAAGCTCATGAACAAAATGAATACTTTTAATGACTTCATTGATTGTGCTGAATATTTAATCAGCATTGGTTATACAACTAACGAACGTTTGTTCGCACGAGGAGGTTCCGCAGGTGGTTTGCTCATGGGAGCCATCCTGAATATGCGTCCAGATTTATTTAAAGGGATTTTGGCACATGTGCCGTTTGTTGATGTGCTAACCACTATGTCAGACCCCGATATTCCTTTGACGACCGGAGAATACAACGAATGGGGTAATCCCTCCATAGCGGAACAATATTTTTACATGAAGCAGTATTCGCCTTATGACCAGGTAGAAAAAAAATCCTATACCAATGTACTGGTAACGACCGGTTTTTCCGATAGTCAGGTACAATATTGGGAGCCTGCTAAATGGGTAGCAAAACTGCGTAATTATCGTACCGATCGACAGCATTTATTGTTGTTTTACACCAATCTGGATGCAGGTCATGGGGGTGCTTCAGGTCGATTTGAACGATTAAAAGAATTAGCCTTAGAATATTCTTTTATGATATTTGTGTTAAACCTGGATACCAAATCTGAGCATGCAGTTATCCAGTAATGCTCCATTTCTTCAATGGCTCTGCCCGTATATCAAGTCTGCTGATGGTTAAATTCAACTAAGACGACTTCTGACAGGTGTTGAATCCGCCTTGATTTGTTAATTTTCATTAAATTTGGTCATTATTCAATCATTCAAAAATTACACTTTATGGAAAACAAAACAAATTGGATTGCTTTAGTGGTATCTGCCTTAGTGGGATTTGCCTTGGGATGGTTATGGTATGGCATGCTCTTTACCCAAATTTGGATGGACGGAAATGGTCTTACTGAGGATGGCGGAAAATTGTTTAAAAACGGTATTGAAATGCCCATGTCTTCATTACCGATGATTGTGAACTTGATATCCCTGTTGGTTTACGCTTATTTGATGAATTGGCTGGTCAACAAAACCCAGTCATTCAATTTACAGGCAGGTGCCACCTTAGGAGGCGTCATTGGCTTAATTCACCTATTTGGTATTTATACGGGCAATCGTTTCGCCGGTAATGCGACTAGTTTGTCAATGGTGGATGGATTCTACACTTTCATATTGTTTGTGGTGATGGGCGCTATTATCGGGGCCTGGAGGCCTAAAGCTGCCTAATCAATGTGATTCTGATAAATAAAAGAGGCTTTCCAGTTGGAAGGCCTCTTTGATTTGACCCATAAGGATGCTGACGAAGCCAATTAAATCCTGCTTCTTGTTCAACTTTAAGATCCTGGCTTGTCAGCAAAAAAAGCCCTGTTTTCAGAGCTTCTTTGTTGACCCATAAGGATGCTGACGAAACCGTTTAACTTCTTTCCCCACTTAACAATTGGTTCCCGGTTTGTCAGCATGCCGACAAACCGTAGTTTATTTTCATTTCTAAGTAGGCTGTAAATCGGTTTCGTCGGCGTTCGAACCAAGGTTTGGGGTATAAAAAAAGCCCTGTTTTCAGAGCTTCTTTGTTGACCCATAAGGATTCGAACCTTAACAGACAGAACCAAAATCTGTAGTGCTACCGTTACACCATGGGTCATTGGTGTATTTTGGGATGCAAAAATAATGAGTTTCCTGAATTTCTATAATTAAAAATCCGCTTAATCTCCAATAGCATTTGCCAATTGATTTTCAGCAACCCTTCAAGTTATTTTATGGCTCTTTAAACGAAAAATGGAATCTAATTCCCGGCCACTGTCATTATAATCCATACCATATCCAACAACAAATTCTGTCCCGATGTCAAAACCACTGAATCGGCATTTAACAGGAAGTTGCATCGCCTGAGGTTTTACCAAAAGACTTACAATATGGATGTCCCGGCCATTTTTTTGTTTAAGATATTCCATAAAGCTCCATAAAGTTCGACCTGTATCGATGATATCTTCAACAATTAACGTTGGGATTTCGGAATTCCAGGATTGTAATGCAGTTTCCGGAATTTCAATAGGTTGGACTGAATGCAGACCTTGATAGGTTTTTATTTTGATAAAATGGGTGCTAAAACTAAACGTCAACAATGGATACAAGTCCTCGTAAAAATTCTGAGCTCCTTGCAACATAACCACCAATTGAATGTGCTGTTGGTGATAATATTGGTTCAACTCCTCTGCCAGGATTTGTATGCGTTTTGAAATAGTTTGTTGATCTATAAATGGTTCAAAGACCAATCCATCCAGCTTAATTTCACTGGATTCCATATCGGTCGATCAGGTAAACCAAGCTGGCCATTGCGGCAGAACCCATGGCAAGTTCTCTTGGGTGGACTGCCGAAATACGATCTTGTTCAGTATGGTGGTAATCAAAATATCGTTGACTATCAGGTCTTAATCCAAACAACATACCCTTTTGACTTTTCAAAGGACCAATATCTGCACCGCCTCCACCGTTTGAAAAGCTCAAATCATAAGGACCAAGGAGCTCTTCCCATTTCGGAATGTGTTTCTTAAATTTTTCCAATAGTTTAGGGTCACCATCAAATCCAAAACCAAACGGTGTGAATCCTCCTGCATCAGATTCGATGGCTGCAAGATGAAACTCTTTTTTGGCATTGGAAACCTCGGCATATGTTTTACCGCCTGCCAAACCATTTTCTTCATTTTGAAACAAAACACATCTCAAAGTTCGAAGCGGTTTATAACCCATTCGTTTGAGTAGATAAAAGACCTCCATACTGTGCACACATCCGGCCCCATCATCATGGGCCCCTCCACCAACATCCCAGGAATCCAGGTGGCCGCCCACTAATATGATTTCATCTGGATATTTGCTGCCTCTTATCTCACCAATGACACTATAGCTTTGTTTTAAGCCCCTTTGCTCGCATTGTGTTTTTACAAATAGCTTGGTTGGTCCCTTGAGAAGACATTGGTTCAACCATTCGGCTGATTGTGTTGACAAGGCTATAGACGGTATACGNNCAAAATGGGTCCCTCCTGTGTGCGGCCAATCGTCAAGCCTTCCGGTCATACTTCGGATGACACAAGCCAATGCCCCCTGTTTTGCAGCAATTTCCGGTCCTGCAACACGCTGATCAACAGCGCCCCCATAGGCATGGAAGGTTCGGATATGTCGGTTATCAAAAGGCCTGTTTAAATATACAATTTTACCCTTGACAGAAGCTCCTGCTTCTCTCAGTGCATCCAGGCTTGAAAAGCTCACCACTTCAGCAGTCAATCCCTCTGGACCTGTACTACCACTGCCCCCCAGCGCAAGGCACCTCAAATCCTGCGTCCCCAGAGCAGGATGGGCAACCACTCGTGCCACCTCTTTGGGACCTCGGTACCAATAATTCACCATGCACGGTTGACGGTAGACAGTATCTGCATTCAAAGTATCCAGCACCTGAGCCGTAAATTCAATGGCTGCCATACTCTGTGGCGAACCTGCCAAACGATGGCCAATGGTTTCCGAAAGATAGGTCAACCATTTATACGCTGTCTGTTGTTCCAATGCCTCATCATACAATTGCTTGATAAAAAAAGCATCGTCAGATTCAGATTGACCGATGGTCTTTCCTGTAAAAAATCCATACGACAATATACACCATAATAATCTGACACACAGCTTTACCGAGTATTTCTTTATTATTATCATAAGCGAAAAATATTGCGAAAATTCGCGATATTTTTTAATTCAACACGAATTATTCCTCCAGAATGAAAGACTTTTTATCTTCAAGCTTGTTAACGGCCCTATGAACATCCAATTTGTGTCAGCCTAAAAAGAATTTAGTGGAATCCCACTTGCAGTGCCTCTTTAAAATTACCCCAAATATTCAGATAGAAATATCTTTACGACCTTAAATTAAACCAAATCCAATGAAAACACTACACATTTTAATCGGCTTTTTTAGCATCCTGCAAGTTATCTCCGCTCAAACCGACGAACAAAGGGCTGCTCAAGAAAAAGAAAGGATGGACAAAATGAGCAAAGAAATGAACCTGGAAGTCAAGGAGGGATGGCAAACACAAGCCGGAATAGGATTGGATTTGGGCCAATTGCTCAACATTAACCCTTACTTGGGTGCTGGAAACAGTAGGCTGGGATTAGGTGGTGCCATTAACTATAAAGCCTTATATAAGAAAGGACTATTCCAATGGAAAAATGAGCTCTTGTTTAATTTTTCTGCCGAAAAAACAGGATCAGGAAAAATTGCTTCGGGTTCCGATGAAACACAACCCTTTCGAAAGGCCCTGGATTTGCTAAATCTGAACGTCAACCTGGCACTCCAAACCAAAGAATCTTCGACCTGGTCCTATGCCCTGGATTTAGGCTTACGCAGTCAATTGTTAAACAGCTATCTGGATTCTGCCAGTCAGCTGGTTTACCTGAAAGAACTCCATGCAGGCCCTTACAACACTCATCTCGTATCCAAATTGTTTTCACCCGCTCTGGTCACCATGGCTCCAGGTATACAATACAAAAAAGGAAGCGACTGGCAAATCTTTTTTGCTCCTGCTGGAGGACAAATTCTTTTTATCGCTGATCAAGAAATTGCAAACCTGGGCGTCCATGGAACAAAGTTGAAGGATGGCAGCAATACGGAATATGAAACCACAAAATTTGCATTGGGAGCATTTTTAAAAGCCGGTTATACGCATCAGTATTTTGGAAAATTTCATGTAGGAAGCGAACTGAGCCTTTTCTCCGATTACCTGGACGAACCACAAAATATTGACGTCACCTGGATGAATCAATTTACTGTTGTGTTGTTCAAAGGATTCAATATTGGTTTACGGGCTGACTTGTATTATGACCACGACAAAACAAACTACATCAGTGATTCTGATTTCGTTGGAGGGGTGAACGGAACCGGTCGCAGAATCAACGTTATCGAACAAATTTTGGTCAGTTATACGAAATCATTTTAGCACAAACTAAAACAATTTTTTAAATTTTTCTGGCCTGTCCGGATTGGATCATGGTGATCCAGTTAATTTACTAACATTTGTTAGTTATTGTGGTGTTCACTTGAATTCCTGATCAAATTCTCGATGTTCATGAGCACTTTCACCCGTGAAGGCGTGTGAAATAAAATTTCAATGGATGCAAGGTTAATGAATACCGGAGAATTGGATTTGGGGCATCCAATTGAGCCCAATAACTTCTTGTTAAATGACTGGAATGACTTCCACGTGTTCGCAGGCTTCTGCGTATATTTGTGGTTGCCATTTCATTACCATGACTCAATTTGTTCATTTACACTGCCATACCCAATTTTCATTACTGGACGGAGCCACCGATATCGCCTCCATGATGAAAAAAGCAGCTGCTGATGGACAAAAGTCCGTTGCACTTACCGATCATGGTAATATGTTTGGTTGTTTCAGTTTTGTTAAAGAAGCAAAAGCCAATAAACTAAAACCCATCCTGGGTTGTGAATTTTATCTGGTGGAAGATCGCCATAAAAAATCTTTTTTAAAGAGTGCCGGTGAACGCGATGACCGAATGCACCAATTGTTATTGGCCAAAAACCAAAAAGGTTTTGAAAACTTGTCCAAACTATGCTCATTGGGCTATATCGAGGGTTTGTATGGAAAATTTCCACGCATTGACAAAGAGTTGTTGTTGCAGTATCACGAGGGTTTGATAGCTACCAGTTGTTGTGTAGGTGCTGAAATTCCACAAGCCATTGTCAGAGGTAACATCGAGGAAGCAGAACGTAAATTGAAATGGTGGTTGGATGTTTTTGGCGAAGACTATTACATTGAATTACAACGCCATAGAAACTGTGAAAACATTGACGGATCAGGGATCAGTCAGGAACACATCAATCAGGTGCTGCTTGGATTTGCAAAAAAGTATCAACTCAAAGTCATTGCAACCAATGATGTACATTATCTGGAAGAAGAGGATTACAAACCACACGATGTATTGCTCTGCGTTAACACCAATTCCAATGTAGATGAAACTGACCGGTTTCAGTTTCCCAGTTCGGATTTCTTTTTTAAAACGCGCGATGAAATGCTCTATACATTTCAGGACGTACCCTTTGCCATTGACCAAACTCAGGAAATTGCCGATAAGTGTTTTACGCCAAATCTGGAACGCGATGTATTGTTACCTAATTTTCCTTTGCCGGAAGGTTTTGATTCTCAAAATGCCTATTTGGAACATTTGGTTTATACAGGAGCCCGCATCCGCTATGGAGAGGTGACCGCAGAAATTCACGACCGCCTCCAGTTTGAATTGTCTGTTATTGAAAAAATGAATTTTGCGGGTTACTTTCTGATTGTTCAGGATTTCATTCGCAAGGCAAGAGAGTTAGGTGTGAGCGTTGGGCCTGGTCGAGGATCGGCTGCCGGATCAGCAGTCGCCTATTGTCTGACCATTACCGACATCGATCCGTTACGCTATCAATTGCTGTTTGAACGCTTTTTAAATCCTGAAAGAATCAGCATGCCCGACATTGATATAGATTTTGATGATCGAGGTCGTCAAAAAGTCATAGACTATGTCGTCAACCAATATGGTAAAAATCAAGTTGCTCAAATTGTTACGTTTGGAACAATGGCTGCAAAATCTTCCATCCGAGATGTTGCCAGAGTTAGAAAGCTCGACTTGGCCCATGCTGACCGTCTCGCAAAATTGGTACCCGCCAGACCAGGAATCTCGCTAAAATACATATTGGATGAAACAAATAAACTTGGAGATGATTTCACTCCGGATGAAAAAAAACGAATAGAAGAACTTCGTTCAATTAAGAAGCAGGAAAATCTGGAAGGCGAAGTGCTTTCCATGGCGGTCAAACTTGAAGGGTCCGTTCGAAATACCGGTGTTCACGCTGCTGGCATCATCATTGCCCCTGACGAAATCACCCGTTTTATTCCGGTCTGCACCGCAAAAGATACTGATTTACTCGTTACACAGGTGGAAGGTGGTGTTATTGAAAAAACAGGATTGTTGAAAATGGATTTTCTTGGACTCAATACCCTGTCCATCATCAATGATACACAAGACCACATTGCAAAAAAATATGGTGAAGAAGCGCGCATCGATTTGAATCAGATTTCATTTGAAGATCCGGCTACACTTGAATTGTTTCAAAGCGGACAAACGATCGGGCTGTTCCAGTTTGAAAGTGAAGGGATGCGTGGACATTTAAAAAATCTGAAACCCAGTGGCATTGAAGACATCATCGCCATGAATGCTTTGTTCCGACCTGGACCCATGGCTTATATCGATGAATTCATCGCCAGAAAACATAAACGGGTTCTCATAGAATATCCACATCCATGGTTAGAGGAGTTATTAAAACCAACCTATGGTATTATGGTTTACCAGGAACAAATCATGCAGACAGCCCAAATTATGGCCGATTATTCCCTGGGTGAAGCGGATGTGTTGAGAAGAGCCATGGGTAAAAAACAAAAGGAAGAAATGGACAAACAAAGTAAATTGTTTGTCGAACGCTGCGAAAAAAAAGGTGTTGATGCAAAAAATGCGCAGGAAATATTTGATGTCATGGCAAAATTTGCTTCCTATGGTTTCAATCGTTCACACGCCGCAGCCTATTCTGTTCTTGCCTATCNNAGAATTTATGGCAGCAGTTTTAACTGCCAATAAAAATAACGTTACCGATTTGAGTAGCTATCTTAAAGAAGCGCAAAGGATGAAACTGGTTGTTCTGGGCCCAGACATCAATGAATCGGAAATAGATTTTACCGTAAATGATCAAGGCCATATCCGCTTTGGCCTTTCTGCACTCAAAGGAATAGGCGAAGGACCGGTAGAAGAGATCTTCAGGGAAAGAAAGGATAATGGTCCTTTCCTTAATTTTGCTGATCTTATCAAACGTCTCAATTCAAAAGTATTTAATAAGAAAGTAATAGAAAGTTGTGTCTATGGGGGTGCCTTCGATTGTTTTAAAGATATGCATCGAGCCCAATACTTTTCACCCTATGATAAGTATCCAAGTTTTCTGGAATACATGATTCGGTGGGGAAGTATGTACCAGGCTTCGCAGGAAAACCTACAGGCTTCGTTGTTTGGGGACAGTCTTCAAAATGAAATCACCATTCCAAAACCCCCTGAATGCGCACCCTGGTCAACACTTGAAAAACTAAAATTTGAAATCGAAATTGCCGGTATATATTTGAGTGCGCATCCGCTGGATGATTATCGCCACGAAATCAGTTTTTCATCAACCATTACCATCGATCAATTAGAACAGTTTAAGGAAACCAACCGAGATGGTTACCGACATCGCCTCGCTGGCATCATCACCGACGTTCAGCACCGCACCACACAACGCGGCGATGGTTACGGCATCTTCAAATTGCAAGATTATTATGGAAGCATTGAATTAAAATTATTCAAAGAAAAATATCTTCAATTTAAACCCCTTCTCAACGATGGGCAGACTGTAATGGTCGATGGAACATTTGGAAAGCCACGTTTTAAAAATGATAAGTCAGAGGATTGGGAATTTTCAGTACTCAATATGGTGATGCTGTCTGAATCCCTTGATCTATTATTTAAGAAATCCATTCAACTTTTTATCAGTATCGAGACCATTGAAGAAAGGCTTGGTGAATCTTTAGATCAGTTACTAAAATCCCATAAAGGTAAAATTCCGGTACACCTGCAACTGCTTGATCCTGTTGATAAAATTCAATTGTCGTTGGTCTCTTCCAAAAAAATTGCCATTACCGGTGAGTTGCTTGAAAAGCTGGATCAACTTGGATTGGGATACAAATTAAACTAATTCCATGATGATCAAGTTTCAAATCATTGCCATATTATTCATACTAACAAACGTTTGTTTATCACAAAATTTCGATGATTTTACGATAGACAAGGAAGTGAGCATTTTTATCAAAGAAAAATTTGAAAGTCTGCGTCATTTTGATTTAGGGATTAAATGTCCTCATGAAGAAAATCAATGGTATCTCGACTCGCTGGAATATTCTCCCTGGTTTGTTGGTGACTTCAACAAAGACAATATTTCAGATCTATTTGTAACGGGTCATGAGAAAAAAGATCAGACTCATTACCTGATCCTTGGTAAAGATGAATTGGATGACCAATCATCGTTTGAATTGATCCAGGTAAACCCTTCAAAAAAAAGAGGTGATTTAATTATTCCCTTTATTGAAGAATCAAAAAATTATCTTTTCCTCATATTCAAACAATTTAAAACCAGTACCACAACCATTGTAAGAGATGGCCAGGAAATCCGATTGCCCAAAAACTATCGGGATTATTATAAATTAGGCCTGATGAAAAAAGACACCCTCATTTATCAATTCGGAAATTTCATTGAGTTCAATTCACAAAAAGAAACCAAACCCATCCGCTTTTTACAGATTCATGTATTTTGTCAATTTGGAGGTTGTCCCGACTATCGCATGAAATTGAATAGTGATGGCCAAATGGTACTTCATAACATCAAAAATACAGAAGAGGAACCGGGAAAATATACCGCTGTTTGTGAACCAGAAATTCTTGAACAGTTGTTAGCACTTGCCAGTTACCTACCCCTAAAAAAACAACTGGATAAATTCGGAGAAGATAGTGCAGATAAAACAGTCACCATGGTGATCGAATATGAAGATGGAAGCTATCGCTCCTGGTACGACTACGAACAAGGTGCAAGTTTGGGTCTTACACGCTTATATGAGCTGATGATCCAGGCAAAAAAAGCTGCTGAGTGGGAATTGCATAGCGGTGAATGATGCGGTGATGGTAGAGAACCTCTTGGTCTCCAAAATTGGAATGGCCATCGTTTCTTATGACCTAGAATGCATTGAGCTAAAATTATTTTTCTCTGAACCCATTAAAAAAGCCTTTGCCAGCAATTCAGGAAAATCATCTGGTGGACAAGCAAAACAAGGTATTCCCATAACGGAGAATTCATTTGCTAGCTGGTGATCATATTCGGGCTTTCCCTGATTTCCAATGCACAACAAACTATAAACACGCACACCGGAGTCCAGCAGAGTTTGCAATAGTTTTATTAACTCCAAACGGTTTCCACCTTCAAACAAATCGCTGATTAAGAAAACTACGCATTCATGGACATGATGGATGTTGCGACTTGCATATTGAACAGCTAAATGAATATCTGTTCCACCTCCGCATGGTACATTCAATATTAAATCAACCGGATCCTCATACCGATCGGTTAAATCCATGACTTCCGTATCAAAATATATCAACCGGGTCCGTACGGCTTTGAGATTAGCCAAAACTGATCCTATAACCGCTGCATAAACCATACTCTCGATCATTGACTCTGATTTGTCCATAAGAATGACAATTTCAGGCAATCTCCGGTTCCATTTCTGTCCATACCATTGTTCAGGAATCAAGGCATTCAGTTCTGGTTGATAATGCTTCAAATTTCGCTGAATGGTTTTTTTCCAATCAAGCCATTGTGCAGTGGGTTTAACCGGTCTTGATGGCAAATGTCGGATGCTCTGCGCAGCCATAGAAAGAGGAACTTTCAATTTTTTTTCAATTTCCTTTACCAGACGACTGACCAACATCCGAATGGCGGCTTGAGAAGATTCAGGCAATAAATCCTGCAGGGGTAATAGTGTAGCGACATTTGAAATGGTGGGTTCCAGCTGTTCTAGTAATTCCGGTTGCAACAACATTTCACGCAAACCTCTTCGCTCCAATGCATCTCGCTGCATCATGCGCACCACTTCCTCAGGAAAGTGAGAACGTATACCTTCCAGCCATTTCTTAATTCGAACTGTTGACCGGCCAAAACCGGTAGAACCTTCAGAGCCATACAATGTATTCAACAATTGATCCAACTCCGTATCAGCACTTTTCAATTTAACTTGCTGATCAGGGTCAGCCTCCTGCCCCAATACCATCCTCCACCTGTTTAAACTTTCATCGGCCATCGATACAAAAATACTATTTTTGGTGCCGGATTGTAAAAAAGTGAAATCATATCTTAAATGGATCTGTGTTTTAAGCCTTTATTGGCTACTGTGGTTTACCGTTGGCCGTTTGGTATTTATCACCACTGAACTCATTTTTGATTATCGCCTATCGTCTTCTGATTTCTTTAAATCATTATGGTTTGGTCTCTACATGGATGCATCTTCAACTGCCTATCTCATGTTGGTTCCCGTCCTGATTTGTTTTATTTCCCGGTTCATACATTTTACCCAATGGGTAAAGGGATATACCTTGATCACTACAAGCATTTGCTCAATACTTTATTCAGCTGATGCCATGCTCTACCATGAATGGGGCTATCGTTTAGATTATACAGCATTCCGGTATCTCAACAATATTCAAGAAGCCACACACTTTGTTTCAACCACCAATATAGCCGGTAGTTGTCTACTGTTTGGGATGCTTATGGTCGTTGGTCATCTACTATACCGATGGTTGATTCCATTGCATCCTATCGAACAAAATAAAAAAGTTATCCTGATCAATTTGTTGGTATTTCCCTTGTTGATCATTCCCATTCGCGGAGGATTGGATATCATTCCCATGAATCCCGGAAAAGTCTATTTCAGCAATCACCCGTTTGCCAATCATAGTGCCTTGAATGTTCCCTGGAATTTGCTTTACAGTCTGACGAATATGGGCGATTCAAAAAACAAGCTACAATGGATGTCAGACGACGCATCTGAAACTCTGATGAAGAAAATGGTTTCAAGCAATGACACCTTTCAAATGGGTTTACTTAAAACAAAAAAACCAAAAATTATTTTCTTCTTATTGGAAAGTTTTACCGCCCAACTCATTAACCACTTTCATGAAGGAAAAGAGATAACTCCAGGATTAAATAAGCTATTTAAGACCGGTATTTATTTTTCAGAAGCTTATGCGAGTGGAGATCGCACAGAAATGGGTATTGCCTCTGCCTTAAGTGGTTTTCCTGCGCAACCCTACAGTTCGATTCTTAACCATCCGGATAAATCACAGAAACTCCCTTCCCTTTTGAAAGTACTTCGCCAACATCACTACCATACTGCATTTTACTATGGTGGTGATGCAAGTTTTGCCAATATGAACAGTTACTTCCTCAGTGCGGGTTGCGATGTTCTTGTTGACAAACATGACTTTCCAGCCTCATCATACAATGCAAAATGGGGCGTTCATGATCACCTGCTTTTTGAAAGATTTTATGCGGATCTTATCCGCGATACTGGGCAGTACTTTAAAGTCTGTCTCAGTCTCAGCAGTCACCCTCCTTATGAAATTCCGGAAACACCCCATTGGGAAGGTACCAATGAGGAAAATCTATTTGTGAGTTCGGCACATTATACAGATAAGTTCCTAAGCCAAATGATCGAAAAGCTTAGCCTTCTGCCCAACTGGAATGAAATGTTGGTGGTAGCAGTTGCTGATCATGGTGCCCGCATGCCGGGAAACAGTGACTATCACACTCCACAGAAATATAAAATACCCATTTGGTTTGGTGGGGGGGCAATTGCCATGGATACCACAATACGAACAGTCGTTAGTCAATCAGATATTCCAAAAATGCTACTTGACATGATGAATCTCCCCAGCGACTCTTTTAAGTTTTCAAAAAATGTATTCAAACGGAATGTATTGCCATTTGCCTATTACTCTTTTAATAATGGATATGGCATTGTTGACTCCTGTGGCAGTAGGTCATACACTTTAAATCCTTACACTAAACTTTTAGAATTAGGCCAGCCATGTATGCCTGAAGAATACGGTAAAGCATACCTTCAAACCGTACTTAAAGATTTTCAAAATATCAGGATTTCTTCTTTAAACAAATGAACAACTCATTGCCTGCACGAGGAGGTATGCTATTGTAGCAATCTTCCATCTTAACAATATCAAACGTGTCCTGGAAAAGCGCTTGATATTCAGATTGAGTGCCTCCAAATGGAGGCCCAGGCTTATCAAACTGACTTGAAAATAAAACGCCCGTCAGCAACCCACTGTCCTCAAGAAGTTCGCTGCATTTCCTGACATAATCCCTTCTCCATTTTGGTTCCAGAGCACAAAAAAAAGTTTGTTCCAGGATGAGGTCGTAAGTACCACTGAGTTCGAAAAAATCTATGCAGTCACAACGAATGGCTTCAAAGTTTCTGCAACGCTGGTTAATGACTTCCACCGCAGTCTGTGAAATATCAACTAAATGAATATCTAAATAACCTAATTCAGCCAGGGCTTCGGCTTCATAGGCATTCCCGCATCCTGGAATCAGTATTCGTGAATTATACTTAGCAAAGTATTTCATCCAGTCTACCAGTGCAGGTGAAGGATATCCAATGTCCCATCCGGTTTGGCCTGATTTCCAGCGCTTATCCCAATATGCAGCATCCAAGTGATTGTCGATCATGAAATGTACTTTTGATTAACAGTATGCCTTAAATAATATTTCCCCGTCATGATATTTTCCTTCTGCTTGAATATACTCACTAAATGTTCAGCTATTCAACAATCAACAAATTTACTTCGATACTGAGAACAATTCCAAATTGTATAAATAAAAACCAAACTGTTTGATTTGCCAAAGTCACTGGATCATAGCCAGCATTAGAAAATAATATAATAATAGGTATTGAACATCAACCCAATCCAATGATTCCGCTTAAACAACTGCAGATGATCATGTGCTGTAAAACCAGTGCCATCAAAAAAAAGATCCACGATATAGCTTATTTTTTACTCCAAAATATACAATTATACTGTTCTAGTTAAGCATCGGAATAAGTCAATTTCAACGCCACACAAAACAAATTCTTTATCATAGAGGTGAAAAATATGCTCAAATGTAATTCTAGCCATTGGACAAGAAATACCCATAAAAATGTAATATTCATCATTATTCTTTATTTTTGCCTTACATACAAAAATATTCATGGTCACCAGCCAGCAACTCGATGCCAGTGTTATCCGATTTCAGTCCCAACCAGAGGCAATTGACAAACTCTTGAACCATTTGCAAAGTCAACAAGAATTGTTGATGGATGTCTTAATTGGTAGTCATGCCGAATTGTTGACCGAAGAAGAATTGGATTACCTGTTATTTTTGTTTTTGGTGATTTATTCCACTTTTCAACAGCATTCGATTATACCCACCTATTCGGAAGACCAGATTATCCAGGCGGAAGAAGCCAGTTGGCAGATCATCAATGAATTCAATAATTATGAAGATGCCCTTTCAGCCTTTTACACCAACATCAAAAATGAAGAACTCATGGAATTCATCGATCTCAGCATAGCCCCCGATGATGAAAATGAAATCAACATTACAGGTCCAGGTAGGCTCATCTTATTGGCCGTTTTGACTTCTCTCTCTAGTTTGTTGTCAAATTGAACAGAACTGTTCATTGCAAATTCTGTCAGGCAGAATTATCCAGGGTACTCTATCATCTGCGTTGCGCTAAAGTCTATTGTTGTAAAACCTGTGATTTGCATTTCACGGATTACATTGATGAAACAAACGATTCCACTTCAGAAGAAACTGAATCATTGCCTAACGAACAAGAAAAATCCTACTTAAGAAATCAACTTCAATACAATCAAGAAAGATTTACGCAACAGGTCACTTGTGCTTCAAGTTTGATTAAACATTATGATCATCCAAAAATACTCGATGTAGGCATGGGAGGGGGATTGTTTTTGTCCATGGTATCAGCCAAAGTTAAAAATCTCAGTACTTTTGGAACAGATACCAATTTAAAGAGAATTGCTTTTGCAAAAAAAGAATATGGCTTAAACAATTTATTTAGTTATCCGCTGGAGCACGAATACTGGGCCCAACACCATATTTCAAGTTTTCATTTGATAAGCTTTTGGGATGTTGTTGAACATGTGAATCAACCCCTGGATTTGTTTAATGCTGCACATAACTTGTTGGTAGATGATGGCATGATTATCATAGATACACCTTGCAGAGACAGCTTTTTCTATAAGTTCGGACAATGGTCATATTGGCTTACAAGAGGACTTTTTCCAACTTTTCTCAACATTATGTACAGTAATAAACCCTTTGGGCATAAACAAATTTTTTCAATAGAAAACATTAAAACACTTTGTCAGCACTCTGGATTTGAAATCAAAAGCATTGACAGCTTCCATGAAATGTCTTTTCCCATCCATTTTTATTTGACCAAATGGATTCAAAACAAAGGAATGCTTAAGCTTTTGACTCCATTGGCAAACAAAGTCCTAAATACATTTCCCATTAAAAACAAGATGATGATTATAGCCTCAAGAATTCCTAAAACGCGCTAATCTTTGACCTCAACTCAAGAGCATGTGCACGCTCTTCCATCAGTGAAGAAAACGGTATGTAAACAGCCAGTGAAGTTAATCTGTGAACATTGAAGGCTGTCTCAATGAACCTAACGATCCAGTCAATATTTAACCTGAGGTTTAAACCAAAATGCCTAAAAACAAACACAATGGTTAATATTTTGTTACCCATAGGAAAATGAGTTTACTCTCATTAATTTTGCTAACTTTCAAAGTATAATATGCAGATTTTCAATAAAATAACCGCCTTGCTTTTTTCTACCAAAGCAGCTGGCCTTTACCTGCTGATCTTTGCTGCGGCCATTGGAGTTGCCACATTCATAGAAAATGATTTTGGCACCAGCGCTGCTCAAAAATTAATTTTTAAAGCAAGGTGGTTCGAACTTTTATTGGCCCTGTTTGGCATGTGCATTGCGTTTAACATTTACCGGTTTCGGATGATTCAACAAAAAAAATGGGGTACATTTACCTTCCATGCTTCGATCTTAATCATATTGCTGGGTTCTGCTTTTACCCGGTATTTTGGATATGAAGGCATGATGCACATTCGGGAAGGAGATAGATCAAATATCATTTTATCTTCTGATAATCATTTAGAACTGACAGCCAATATTAATGGACTGAACTATCAGGTAACGGACCCGGTATTGTTTGCAAGCCTTGGACGTAATCATTACAAACGTTCATACATTTTTGGAAGCACTCCAGTAGATCTTGAGTTATTGGAGTTTGTTCCGAATCCTGCCGAAGCATTGAAGGACGATCCAAATGGTATTCCTTATCTAAAGCTGGTCATTGCCGGAAATCAGGGCCGTGAAGAATATGCCTTGGCCTACAACCGTCCGAGGAACATCCATGGAGTCTGGTACCAATTTGGTGATTCTACCATAGAGGCTGATGTATTTTTTGACTACCGAAACGATTCTCTTTGGCTTAGATCCTCATTGGCATTGACGCAAATGGTGATGGCTACGCAAACCCTGGACAGCATTGATGCAGGTGTTCAAGTTCCTTTGAAATTAAGGTCACTCTACAGTTCTTCAAAAGCTAATTTTGTAGTCAGTGAATGGAACCCAAAAGCAGCCGAGGACATCGTTTCTACCCAACGCAAAATGGAAAGTTCCAGCTCTGGTGCCCTTAAACTTAGACTTATAGCAGACCAAATTTCTAAGGAATTCTATATCTCAGGTAGCAATGGAGTTGAAGGTACCCAACGAAAAGTTATCATAGGCAATCATATTTTTGAGTTGAGTTATGGTGCACGTAAAATTGAATTACCTTTCTTTATTCAACTGAGAGACTTTATCATGGATCGATATCCAGGAACCAACAGTGCTTCGTCTTACGCCAGTGAAATTACATTACAAGATCCGGTGAATTCTGTGGAACGCGACTTTAGAATATACATGAACAATATTTTGGACTATGGTGGACATCGCTTTTTCCAATCATCGTACGATCAAGACGAAGCAGGAACTTATTTGAGCGTAAACAAAGATGCATTGGGCACCTGGGTCAGCTACCTGGGCTATATTTTGCTGACGCTTGGAATGATATTGAGTTTATTTGATCCGAATTCCCGTTTCCGTTACTTATCTGATCGCATTCAATCCTTGCGAAGTAACCGGAATATTGTTGTGACACTGCTGTTATCAAGTTCCATTGCTACATCTTCTTTGAAAGCTGCGCAACATGAAAACATTCCCTTACCTGTTATTGATCGTGCACATGCTGACTTATTTGGGGCATTGGTCGTACAGGACCTCAATGGTCGAATGAAGCCGATGAATACCCTGACCCGTGAAGTACTCAGAAAATTATTGCGAAACGATACCTACCAAAACATGAATTCGGATCAGGTATTTTTAAGCATGAGCGCATATCCGGGGATATGGAATCGCATTCCGTTGATTGCACAGGGTAAACATGAAAAAACCAGACAAATACTGTCTGCAACTAACGATCGTTTGTCTTACATAGATTTTTTTGATGAAGATGGACAATACCTCTTGAGAGATGCACTAATGGAAGCGAACAATAAAAAACCGGTAGATCGTGGTGTTTTCGAAAAAGAAATCATCAAAATGGATGAGAAACTCAACATCCTCAACATGGTTTTTTCGGGTACCCTGCTAAAGCTTTTTCCGGTGGATGGTCATCCAAATCATCATTGGGAAGCTCCTTCAGGTGTACACCACCAAAGGGTTGATTCCGGAGCGATCTCATTTCCAGATCGTTTCTTTGCTACCTATACCGAGCAAATTCAAGCAGCTGTCCAAAATGGACAATGGAATGAGTTAAATGCACTCATCCAGGAATTGACCGGTTATCAAATCAGGTTGGGAGGAACCATTGTTCCCAGTTCGAATCAACTCAAGGCCGAACATTTGTTAAATGACCTGAATGTTTTCAGCCGCTTAGGAAAATTTTATGGTTTGATGGGTCTGATTTTTCTTTCAATGCTTTTCTTAACCATTTTTAAACCTCAATGGTCATCCATGCGATATACCACCTGGATGTTGTGGCTCATGGTTTTGGGATTTGCATTTCAAACTTTTGGACTGGCACTGCGATGGTATGTTTCAGGCAGGGCACCATGGAGTAATGGATATGAGTCCATGATCTACATAGCCTGGACGACCGTTTTGGCAGGATTACTTTTTTCGAGAAAATCTCTCGGAGGACTTACTGCAACTACCATGTTATCTGCTATCGTACTCATGGTTGCAGGGATGAGTTGGCTAGATCCTGAAATAACCCCTTTAGTTCCCGTTTTAAAATCATACTGGCTTACCATTCACGTATCGTTGGAAGCGGGAAGCTATGGTTTTTTGGTATTGGGTGCTTTGATCGGTGCCTTGAATTTACTCCTTATGATTTTTGCTACTGAAACCAACAAAGCGAGAATGAACCGTATTATTGATGAAATGAGTTGTACCAGTGAAATGACCATATTGGGTGGACTTATCATGCTCAGTACCGGAACTTATCTGGGAGGTGTATGGGCAAATGAATCCTGGGGAAGGTATTGGGGCTGGGATGCCAAAGAAACCTGGGCACTGGTTTCCATTCTGGTCTATTCGTTTATACTGCACATGCGGCTGATCCCTGGATTGAAAGGCCGTTTTGCTTATAACACAGCTACCTTGTTTGGCTTTGCATCCGTGATGATGACGTATTTTGGTGTGAACTATTATCTTTCAGGCTTGCATTCTTATGCAGCCGGTGATCCAGTCCCCATTCCAACTTTCGTTTATTATATCTTTTTTGGACTGGTAGCCATCAGTTTGATAGCTTATTGGAAAAACCGGAAACTCCACATCATTTAAAGTCGAGTTCAGCATTATTCCTGAAATGTGCTGAGCTTAACTTATTCGTTTGACTAACCATCTTAAGCAAGATCCCCGAAGCTATATACCACCTTTACCCATTTCTAAATTAATGGTCAGACTATCGAACCGCAAGTGGGATAGATAATCACTTCAATTGAGCATCCTCCAATATGATATCGTATTGATAACCGGCTCCAAAATCTTTGTTTAAGGCAATGATACCTTCAAAGGTTCCCACTTTTCCAGGCTCAAGTGCTGCCGAACTGGTAACGGTCAGGGTTTTTCCAGTACCGGATTCGTCTTCCAGGTGAATCCAGTTTCTTCCCATAATCTGGTAATTAATTTTTGTACATCGACCACTCACCAAAATCTTTTTTCCATTATATTTTTCGGGAGATTTAAACAACTCTGATAGAGCAACACTACCCTTTGCAATCACCAGTTTTTCTTTAACCACCGTGCCACCTCCAGATTTAATTTGATCAAACAAATTTTGACCACCAGCCACTGCCTTTTGAACATTAGACACCAGAAGGATATCGTCAAACACTCTGTCCAATTCTGCACTCTTGAATTGCGTCATCCTTACTCCTCCCGAATATTTTATTTTCTCGCCAGGGGCAACTTCAGCCTTCGCAATGGCAATCCACCGTTTGTTTCCCGATTCATCAAGCAACAGATAGGTGTATTTAGTCGTTTGTTGAACTTCCTCTACAACGGCTTCATGAGCTTGTTCAGTGGAACTGGTTTCTGCCTTTTGACCTGCTGGAAGTTGATTTTGAACAGGCGTTATCACCTTTGGTCGATCATCACATGCCAAAGTGGAAAAAAGTATTAGAATACTGATCACTCGTATCATATAGTTGTGTTAAGATGTAAAAATACAAATAAGAAAGTAAACTAAAATCTGATCATTGCGCGAGCATTTAATCGAAGATATTGATCGCTATCATCGAGCGTTTCCTCTAGGTAACATCCTACAGAATGCAATTTTGTTATGCGTATATTGAAACTAAGTCCCAATAACCATTGGTGAGTCACATGTTCATAATTCAAATACTTGTAATGCACATAGCGAACATAAAAATCTGTGTAGAATTTTCCTGTAAAAAAATCTTTAGAACCCTGAATCCCTCCTACATTGGAAACCAGGTAACCCGTTTTCAAATAATTGTAACTGAAACTCAGGGGCCCATTTAATATTGGAAGGTTAGAATATGAAACATAGGCATTGTAATTAGCAGAAGGATTAGCCCCATCGCTTTGGAATCTATAATTTCCGCTTAATGAAAGATTCAGGCGTCTAAGAGGTTGTATTTGCAATTGAAACCGAAGTCCCTGACGGGTTGTCTCATCCAGTAACCGGTCGATATCATTTTTATATGTTTCATAATAAATTACATTGTTCCGGGCATCATAGGAAAGTGTAACACTTAATGCCCTTGCGAATCGATATCTTGCCGATAAATACAAGTTACTGAGTTTAAATACTCCGGAAACAGTATCGTGGATGTTCTGGAATAAATCAATTTCGGAAGACCCAAACAAATTCAGCTTATTCCAAAAAGTTCCTGTGTGTTGAAGATATAAGAATCTCCGATCAGTCTTTCCATGATTAAATTGTTCAACCCAAGCCAAAGTTTGTTGTACTTCCAAAATTCTGTCTTTATGCAATGTATGATTGGCATAAAATCCAAATTCCCGGTAATGGTAATTCACTCCATAACTTCTTGGATCAGGCCTGGCTCCGTAGATGCTTCCAAATTCCCAAACTCCGGTTGCATATGCAGCCTGTAAGCCATCGATGGCCCCTAGACTTGATATTTTGTAATTAATTCTACGTCCTGCACTAATCTTAAAGTGCTGGCTAAATTCATGGGTAACTGCCAGGCTATAAATTTTAAGTGCCTGGTTGATATCTTCTTGTACCTTATACCATTCACCCTCTTTATGCCTGAAGGACAGATAGGTTTCAACGGTCAGCCCTCCTCCAGCCAATTGATTTCCCTGAGCTGTTAATGTATATTGGAACCGGTTAGCGTTGGTTGAATAAGCACTTCCTAAGGTAGAATATGTAGCTGCTGATAATCTCCCTTTCCAATGTTTGATTTTTCCGGATGATTGAGTTTTTTGCCGGTCCATTACCTTTTCAGAAATCACCGGAAATTCACGGATACTATCGGGCTTTACTTCAATTTCTTTATGGCCTTTAAGTCTTAAAGTATCATTCGGGTTTTTTACCCATGCAAAAATTTGATCATTACGCTGATAACGATGTGAATCTAAAGGAATACAAACACATGAAGTAGAAGATTTATTTTGGATCTTCAAAGCCGCCAGATACAATGAATTTTCCATTCTGAATAAAGTATCCCCTGACCTGAGTTGATGAGTGTGTTCAAACTTTACATAAACATTTTTAGAACTCACATAAGAGACTGATCCGGATACCCATTTCTCCTCTATCTGTCCAGATGCAGTAAATTCAAAACCCCAAACAGTTATCCAAACAAAAAAAATTCGTATCCATACATTTCCGGTTCCAACTCGTTTTCTCATTTTTTACCATCGGGATGACATGCATAACAGGCATTGCTATTGTATTGATAACCTGAAACACCTGAATGTTCATCGTCAACTTCGTTTTTATTGTTATGCTCATGGCAGTCAATACAACTAAAGATATTGTAATTGTTTGGATTCGTATGGCAATCGGAACAGGTATTCCATTCATCTTTATGCTTACCGGTATAAATCGGGAAATACACTGCATGGTTAAAAGTAGATGGTATCCATGCATTTTGGGTATGGCATAACTGACAATCGGTTGGGAATTGTGCTGACTGATGGTCAGGATTGGTGGTTTGATTGTAATCATCCAAATGACAACCAACACAGGTGTTAGGCGTGTTGTTGTAATCCCCATTATGACACGCATCACAATTATTCTTTATTGATGCATGAGCTCCTAACAGAGGATAATAACTATCGTGATTGGGCATTAGTGCCGGTTCCCAACCAGGATTAGTGGTATGACAATACGTACAGTTGTTAGTAAATCCCAGGCTTACGTGGTTTGGATTGGTAGTTTGATTGAAGTCGTCCTGGTGACAACCATTACAGGTGGTTGGTGTATTGTTGTAATTGCCCATATGGCAGGCAATGCAATCGTCCTTGATGAGATCATGTCCTCCTGTTAGTGGATAATAATTGTTGTGGTTGAAATTGGATGGGATCCATGCAATTTGTGTATGGCATACTTCACAATCCAATGGATACTGTTGTACCTGATGATCAGGATTTGATGTTTGATTGTAATCATCCAAATGACAACCCTGGCAAGTATTTGGCGTATTGTTATAGTTTCCATTATGACAAATTGCACAATCGTTTTTAATGGTAAAATGTGCTCCCACCAATGGATAATAATTATCATGATTTGGAAACAATGCTGGTTCCCAACCAGGATTGGTGGTGTGGCAAACTGCACAGTCTTTTGATAAGTTCAAATTGATATGACTCGGATTGGTGGCTCCGTTGTAATCGTTCAAATGGCAACCTTCACAGGTACTGGGTGTATTGTTATAATTTCCATGATGGCAAGCTGCACAATCACTGGCAATCGACAAATGCGCTCCAGTCAAAGGATAATAACTGTCATGTACCGGAAATAGAGCAGGTGCCCAACCGGGTTGCGTTGTGTGACACGCGGCACAGTCCTTTGAAAGGCCCAGCACGGGATGGCTAGGATTCTTAGACTGATTGTAATCATTTAAATGACATCCTTCACAAGTATTTGGCGTGTTATTGTAATTGCCATGATGACAGGCTGCACAGTCCGCTTCAATTTCCTGATGCCTTCCGGTCAGTGGGTAATAACTGTCATGGTCCGGAAACTGTGCGGGCTGCCACCCTGGTTGCGTGGTATGACAAACGGCACAGTCTTTTGATAGTCCCAATGTATTGTGATTAGGATTTTTTGCCTGGTTGTAATCGTTAAGATGGCAACCCTCACAAGTGTTAGGTGTATTTTTATAATTACCCTGGTGACAAGCCGAACACTCGTTAGCTATTTCTAAATGTCGTCCGGTAAGCGGATAATAGTTATCGTGATTGGGGAATAACGCTGGTTTCCAACCAGGTGCAGTGGTGTGGCATTGTTCACATTCGGTTGGCAAACCCAACTGAGAATGACTCGGATTAGTGGTCGATCCATAATCCGGTAAATGGCAACTTTGACAATCCGTAGGGGTCCCCTTGAAACCATTGGCGTGACAGGCTTTACATTCAACCACTTTGTGTGCCCCGGTCAAAGGGAACATCGTATTGTTGTGATCAAACATGTCATCCTTGCTTCCCGTCGGGTGACAAGCAAAACAAGCCTGACTGGAATAAAAATAACCAGTAACCCCAAGGTGCTTTTCATCCGTTTCAGGATTGATATGACAAGTGATACACACAAATTCTTTGTAATTGGAAGGATTGGTATGGCAGTCCACGCAATCAGTCCACTCACCTTTATGTTTTCCTGTATAAATTGGAAAATACATTCCATCATGATCAAAGGTAGATGGCTTCCAGGCGGATTCAGTATGACAAACCGCACAATCTGCAGAAAACTGTAAAGCAATGTGGTCCGGATTCTTGGCTTCGTTGTAATCTTTGATGTGACATCCCGAACAAGTGTTAGGCGTCTGTTGGTAATTGCCTTGATGACATTTTGCACAATCGTTGGCAATCTGCCGGTGAGCCCCCTGCAATACATAGTATTGATCATGTTGATCAAACCGGGCTGGTTTCCAATCCGGTTGGGTACTGTGACAAACTGCACAATCGTCCGACAAGTTTAACGCCCGGTGATCGGGATTAAGGGTGCCGTTGAAATGATTTTGATGGCAGCTTTTACAATCTGTCGGAGTGCCTTTCAATCCTGATGTATGACAACTTTTGCAATCCACCACAGTATGTGCACCGGTGAGTGGAAATGCGGTGAGGTTGTGGTCAAAGCGATCATCTTTACTCCCTGTAGGGTGACATGCAAGGCAAGCCTGGTCCTGATACCAATAGCCATTTACATTGCGATGGTCTTCACCTGTTGAAACCTGATCATGGCAATTGATGCAAGCAANNGCAAGCAAAAATCTTTATATCGGTAGGATTGATGTGACAATCCCTGCATTCCATCCATTGCCCCTGGTGTTTTCCGGAATAAATTGGAAAATGCATACCGTCGTGATCAAAAGTTGAAGGTACCCATGCGTTCTGTGTGTGGCAACTAGCACATTCGGTAGAAAACTTGAGGACATTATGCGCCGGATCGGTGGTTTTATTGTAATCTTCCAGATGACAAGCCTGGCATGTATTCGGCGTATTTTGATATTTACCCTGGTGACAATTTGCACAATCCAAGGTTTTATGTGCCCCTTGAATTGGATATATCTGGTCATGCTGATCGAAGCGTGCTGGTTGCCAATCAGGCTGAGTTGTATGGCATTGAATACAATCGTTACTCAGATTAAGTTTACGGTGGTCTGGATCCTGGCTAGCTTCAAAATCCGATTGGTGACAACTCATGCATTGGTTGGGTGTACCTTTAAATCCGCTCTCATGGCATTCTTTACAGGATATGGAAAGATGTGCTCCGGTTAACGGAAATCCAGTGACATCGTGATTGAACCGGTCTGTTTTTGCACCTGTCGGATGACAGGCGAAACAAGCTTGATCCTGGTACCAATAACCCGATACCTGCATATGTTCCTCATCAGTTTGTGGATTGATATGACAAACGGTACAGCTGAACTGATTAAACTGGCCTGGAGTGGTATGACAATCCTGGCAAGTAATCCATTCATCCCGATGAGCCCCTGTATAAATGGGAAAATACATTCCATCGTGTTGAAAATTGGATGGAATCCACGCATTTTCTGAATGACAAATCGCACATTCGGTTGGAAGTTTCTGAGAAGCATGTGGTGGGGACTGACTGTTGTTATAATCGGCTAAGTGACATCCTCTACAGTCCGTAGGCGTATTGTTATAATCACCCTGATGACAAAGTTTGCAGTCTGTTGCTACCTGGGTATGCGCGCCCTTGAGTTCATAATACTGATTGTGTTGATCCAGCTTAGCGGGTTGCCAATCAGCTTGGGTTGTATGGCATTGTGCACAGTCAAGTCCAAATCCCAACTTTCCATGATTGGGATTCGTACTTTTATCATAATCCGTTTGATGACAGGAAGAGCAAGTACTTGGAGTACCTTTAAATCCCGAAGCATGGCAGGCTTTACATTCCGTTTGCAGGTGCGCTCCTGTCAATGGAAAATTCGTGGAATTGTGGTCAAAGCGGGTACTGTTATCCCCAGTAGGGTGACAGGCAAGGCAAGCATTGTCCTGGTACCAATATCCCACGACGGCATCATGTTTTGGATCTGTATCTCCACTTAAATGGCATACGGTACAACTAAAGAGCTTAAAATTTCCAGGATTGGTGTGACAATCACTGCACTTTATCCACGTACCTCTATGTGCGCCAGTATAAATTGGAAAGTAATTTCCGTCATGGTTGAAGTTTGCAGGAGCCCAGGCTTTTTCTGAATGGCAATCGGTACATTGGGTAGAGAATTGTTGTGAAACGTGTGATGGATCAGTGGTTTGATTGTAATCCGACAAGTGACACCCGACACAAGTATTTGGTGTCGTATTGTAATTTCCTTGATGACAAGACGAACACTCGTTAGCAATAAGGCGGTGTGCTTCTTTAAGTTCGTAATATTGGTCATGTTGCGTAAACAAAGCGGGTTTCCAATCCGGCGCTGTAGAGTGACATTGCTTACAATCGTGTGACAGTTGCAATTTGGTATGCGATGGATTGGTGCTACTTGTGTACTGGATTTCATGGCAGGCAAAACAATCTGTCGAAGTACCTTTAAATCCCGATTGATGGCAGGATATACACTGAACATCCAGGTGGGCTTGTGTTAAAGGAAATTGGGTATTGTTATGATCAAAAACTTGTAAATTATCTCCTTGTGGATGACAAGCCAGACATGCCTGGTCATTGAAAAAGTAGCCCCGGACCTTTTTGTGTTCTTCATCAGTTTCAGGATTTTTATGACAGACTGTACATGAAAATTCCTGGTAATTTTGATTATTTAAATGGCATTGATTGCATTGATTCCATTCTCCTTTGTGTTCTCCAGAATAAATAGGAAAATACAGTCCGTCATGCGCTTCAAATCTGGAAGGTTTCCAATCAGGGTCCGTTGTATGACAGAGATTACATTGCTCCCCAAGACGTGCAGCCGGATGGTTGGGATTTAAACTGTTTTTGTAATCGTCCTGATGACATGCAATGCAATCCGTTGGGGTAGAAGCATAATCCGGACTTTGATGGCAAGCTTTACATGCCTGGTTGGCGTGCCCCCCAGTTAACGGAAAAAAATCATGCACAAAATTCTCTGCTTTCCATTGACTGGCTGCAGGATCATGGCAGGTTGCACACTTCTCTTCATACCCAGCTTGCTGGTGATTAGGCTGCGTAGTGGCCACATAATCTTGTCGATGGCATTGTATACAGTCATTGCCAATCCGGTCAAATCTTAATCTTGAGGGTGAGGTATGGCAAGAGGCACAATCGGCTTGCGCATGCGTTCCCAAAAGAGGAAAACCATTTTTGAGGTGTAAGTTACGGGTATCATCAACCAACCAGTCTGTCTGGGTATGACAGCGCTTACAATCTTGTCCGACCGTTTGTTCGTGTGGATCTTGATGGCAGCCAATACAATCACTGCTAAGGGTTTCGAATACCAATTTTAAATGGCAAGATTTGCAATCCAATGAAGCATGCCGCCCTTCGAGGGGAAAATTTGTGGAATCATGACGAAACGCTATAGTCTTTGGATCAATTTCCCAGCCATTTGGATGATGACACTGCGCACAATCCATTTTCAATAATTCACCATGCGGAGACTGGCCTGAAAGATTCAGACCGAGTAGCAAAAGGGCGATTATTGGTGACAGTCGTTGCACTGATGTTTATTCAGCTGATAATTCCTTACTTTATTTTCTGGATCAATAAATGTCTTGTGGCAGGCAATACAAGCTATTTGCAAGTGCTTACCTTCCAATTTAAACTTAGTTTTGTCGTGATCGAACCGGGTCGGGTTCCAGTCATCGGATGTATGACAATTCTCACAATGGGTAATGCCTTGATTTTCGTTAAATTGTCCACCATGAATGTCTTTATGGCATCCATTGCATTCCAACGGTAAATTTACAAACAAAATATGATGTTTTCCTACTAAATTATCTTTTTTTACATGACATTCTCCACATGCCTGGGCGGAGTGCTTTCCGGTCAAGGGAAATCGGGTTTGTCCATGGTCAAATTGAATGCTTTGCCAGGCATCCATCAGGTGACAATGTTGACACTTTTTCTCGGGATAATACTTTTCAGACAGTAATCCAATATGTGGGTCAACATGACAATCAATGCATTGGCTTCCCAAATTTCTAAAGACCCATTGATGTTGTTTTATATGGCAACTTGCGCAAGGTGTCGCCAAATGTGCACCCTCCAGGGGAAACTTTGAAAAGACATGATCTTCCAATCCATATGAACTGCTGTTGAAACCGTCAATCGTATGACAATCTCGACAATCGGACTCTACGCCAGGCCGTTTAAAAACGCGTTCATGCTGGTCCTGGTGACATGAGGTACAGGTCTGATAAGGCAACGGATCCTTTAAATTGGTTTTATGGCATTTCTTACAATCCAAACCTATATGCTTTCCCTCCAATGGAAAGGATGTGAGTCGATGATCAAATCGTTCTAGGTTTTGATTTAAGGTAAATCCTTCTTCACTATGGCATTGCCTGCAATCTAAACCAAATTTTCCTTCGTGCACGTCCTTATGACAATCGTTGCATGCTAAATTTTGTCTTCCTGCATAATCCTGAAACAACGCATTTGGTGATTTTTGAAGCTGGTGACAACTGACACAAGCAATTGATTTATGCTTTCCCTTTAAAACAAAATCAGTGCGTTGATGATTAAATTTCTTCTGGCCGGCGAACTTGTTAAAGGATTCTTCCGTGTGGCATTCCTGGCATGTATGCACCGATTTAACATGTGGATTATCATGACAATGGTTGCATTGTTGGAAGAGTTTAATTTCAAAAATGACCTTGTTCACATCGGCAACTTGCCGGTTGGTATGACAACTTTTACAATCTACTGTCCGGTGTTTACCCAATAAAGGAAACCTGGTTTTCTGGTGTTCAAAAAGATTGGCAGGTTTGAAGGATTCCGTTTGATGGCATTGTGCACATTGATCAGACAAAGTTCCCTGATGTACATCACGATGACAAGCTGCACAAGCCGTGGAAAGACCCAGATAAGTGAATTTTTTCTTTTTTAGCACAGGATCTTCAATAAAAGCGGATTTATGACAAGCCTTGCAATCCAGCGCAGTATGTTTCCCTGTCAAGACATATCCGGTTTTACCGTGGTTAAAATCTTTTTCTGAAAATCGAATGATCTGGAAATTTTTTCCATGGTGATCGCTGTGACATTGAAAACAAGATTTGCTGCTGACTTCAGGCGTTGCATGGTAACCTTTGTGCTGATCAACTCTCTTTTTTATTTCCGTATGACAATTGAGACATTTTTCATTGGAAACTTTCTCTCCAATGGTATGGCATTGGGTGCAATTAAAATTTCCTTCCAGATGGGAATGGCCTTTGAATAATTCACCCGGAGACAATTGAGCACTGGCAGTTGTCGAAATCAATAGCCAGACGACTGAGCCAATGTATCTTCTCACACTTATTTGTTTTTGCATCCAGTGGTTGACCGCAAATGTATCGCAGAAAACTAAATTTGAAGGTATAAATGTTTTTATGGGCTACAGGTTTACCTCAATAATTTACCTGCCTTAATGATTAGCCTCCTGGTATTTCTTACCATTCTTTGCTTAGCATTTTTCCAACATAAGCATCTTGTAAGCTATTATTGCTTAAGCTTGTTAACAGCTTCTGTCCGGTTGCTGACGTGCAATTTTTCATAAATTTTATGAATGTGTTGTTTGACCGTACCGGTGGTGATACCCATTTTATCTGCAATCTCTTTGTACAACAATCCTTGTGCCAGCCATTCAAGCAGTTCGCGTTCGCGTTGCGTGATGGGCAATGAAACCTGGTTTTGGTTTTGACCTACTGCAAATTTTTGAAACACATCAAGCACCCGTCTTGCAATACTGGGAGACATCGGAGATCCACCTTCATGTAGTTCCCTCAGCGCCGCAATGATTTTATCGGATGACGCGCCTTTTAGAATGTATCCCTTCGCGCCCGCTTGCAGAGATTTGAATATTTTTTCGTCATCCTCATACACAGTAAACATGCAAAATTGCATCGCAGGACAGTCAGGAGCCAACTGGAGCATAGCATCAATTCCACTGGCTCTTGGCAATCCTATATCAACAATTAAGACATCAGCAGGCCGTTGTGTTAAAAATTGAATGGCATCTTCCGCTGTATGGTATACTTGTTTACAATGCATATCCGCTTCACTGTTGATCAGTTCCTGCAACATCAAAGCCACTTCCTTCAGATCTTCTAAAATTGCAATGTTCATGTCAGATGGTCCATTCCGAATATTGGTTCATACTCCGTACAGCTTATGAATGGGTTAAACCATAAAGATAATCCAACAAAAACAATATAAAAACCGTGACCAACAGAATTACCACACAGCCATTTTTATTGGATTCAATAATGGCTTGGTCATCCCGGTACAAATCGATATAACTTCCTGCCAAGCTGGAAGTCAGCTGGAGTCGATAGGTATGTGATCCCGCTTCAAAACGATGATTAGCGCCCATCAGCGAATATTTTTTACTGACCACTTCTCCATTGCATAGAATGGTTTCCAGTCCTAATAAAGAATTATGATACTCAATGTGATTTCCGTCAAGGTAAATGCTCAAGATCTTCATGTTTTTGATACAAAGTTCTGCTTTGTCAATGTTTCAGAACATATAACCTTTGTTAACCCAATACTCCACCGACAGGAAATCGCAAAGTAATTTTAGTGCCCATTTCGCCTGACTGAATGTCCACTTCCCCATTCAGTGATTTCATCCGTTTTCGCAGATTATACAAACCATTTCCCTTATCACTTGCTGATGGCAGATCAAATCCTTTGCCATTGTCTGCAACAGCAATGCTTACCCATTGAGGCATGTGTTTGCATTGAATGGACACTTGATCAGCCTGTGCATGTTTGACCAGATTGTGTAAAACTTCTTTGAATGACAACAAAATATTTCTTCTTTTTTCGCCACTGACTCCATGCTCTTCAGTCAATGCATCCATTTCCCAATGCAAAGGAATTCCATGCTCTTCAAGGTATTCGTGAGCAAATCGCCTTAGATAAGCCATCAGATTACTCAAGGTATCATTCTTCAGGTTGAGCGCCCAAATAATTTCCGACATATTGCGTAAAAGGCAATTGCTCTGTTCAGATATTTTGCGAATCTGTGATTTTTCCTCGGCTGTTGTCGCCTGCCGTAATGCCCGATCACTCAAGTATCGTATAGTCGTTAAACCGGATCCGAGATCATCGTGCATTTCGCTGGCTATGCGGCTTCGTTCCTGTTCGATGGCCTGTTGTTTTTCGATTAAAAGGCGTTGTTCACGCAATTGCAAATCCTTCTTTTCCAACTGTCGCTGATAATGCATATTGAATCCAACGAATGCCAGGAGCAATATCACCAACATGATGCTCAACCGAAACCAGGGTTTCATCCAAAAAGGTGCAAGAATCTCTATTGGAAAAGAATGCAATGTACTTTCACAGGGTGATCCGGACCATTCTGCTTTGTAGTAAAAATGGTATTTCCCCGGTTTCAATTTTACATAACTGACCGGAACATTGGTTTTATCCGATACATTCCAGTAAGATTCCAACGGTGATAAGTAATAGTACAACTTCAATGCGTCCTGAGGAATAAACTGGATGGATCGCAAGGTAAATCCAATGGTATTTTGCTGATATGGAAGGACCATTTCTTTTAATGTCATCAAGGTATCTGCATTTGAACACAGTTTGTAATTGAGAATCAATTCATTCAAATACACCTGAGGGATCATGCATTCATTCGTTTTTCCCTCGATATTTAAGGTACTGAAAAAATGCGTGTGTGTAAAAAAGATAGAGTCCTTTTGAATAAAACCGCATGCACCTGGTAAATACGTTCCGGTTTGCTCTTTTGGCTGAACACCCATATGGGTCGAAAATTTACTTACTGGATCATAATAAAACAAACCTGAACGTTTACTGCCCCAGATTTTACCTGTCTGATCTTGTACAATACAGTTACATGTTTTACTCAATTCCCTGTCAGACAGCTCCAATAATTCCAATTCAAAATTGCGCAAAAAAAGACGAAGCAATCCCATCGTACTTGATAAATACACTACATTACGGGTCGAGTCAAAAACCTGATTGAAAAGGTCCCCGCTAAAAGGAATCTCGCACAATATTTCTCCAGGATGATTGTAAGGGTGTATTCGAATGAATTCTTCGTTCAATCCGGTAATGAGAAAATTCCTCTGGATTGAATTAACATAATGGGCCACATGATGCAGCGGATTGGCAATGTTGAGATCTTGCCAGGTTTTGCCGGATTTCTTATACACTTTTCCATCTACAGTACTCAGGTATTGGTCTCCATAGTCTGATTGAAAAAATCTGAATACCTTGTCTGGAGGAACAGCTTGTACTTCTTGTTTTAATTTAATCGGTTCAAAATTTTCGTTCAAAACCGGAAAATAGTAATAGCCTAGCGAGTTATCTATCAAACTGAAGGGTTGTTTGTATCTGGTAGAACTCACAGTCCACTGATTTCCATCTTTCATTTCGTAAACATTGGCTTGTGGATCGGATATGAGGATCCTGTTCTTAAAAGCCAGCGGACTTGCTGCTTCAAAAGTTTTATAAGGATAATGCAAAACAAAGTGTCTTTCCGGATGAAAGATGGCAATGAATTTTCCATACGAACTCATTACAATGCTGCCATCCCTTTTGCGAAACATTCTTTGTACAGGATGTTCCAGAATCATTTGATGAAATGATTGCAGATTTTGCAATTTCATTTGATCATCAAAATATAAAAGTAAAAGACCTTGATCGGCGGTAGAAATAATAAATGCATTGGAATCCAAACTTTCTGCACACTGTAAACGGTCAATGGATTTATTGTTCCACAGAATTTCAACCAATGTCAGATCTTCAGGATCGCCAACAAACAAACCGCAATCGCCAAACAACAAGACTTTTCCGCCATCCAGCAGCAATACATCTTGTAGTATACAACCAGCTGGCCAATTTTTCCACTTTTGCGTTTTGGTAACGGATTTAGCCTTTGCATCGGTTTCAAACACCATCGGTTGATAGGTGAAATAGTAGGTAAAGTGGCGTTTTTTTACTGTATCTGTCTTTACTCTTTTGCCTGATACACTTTGTCCCAAGGTATTCAAAAGTGTGATTCTTCAGATTAAATAGATACAATTTTTTATCCTGTTTAACGAACAAACGTTCGTTAGGTATAGCCCAGCCAAAACAATAATAGTCTGCATTTTCAAATCCCCCGTTGGCCTTTGTTATTCTATAATGAACGGAAGTTTGTGTATAAGGATCAAAAGAAACGAGGCTTTCATAATTACAAAACCAAATACGATGATATTGGTCAAAATAAAACTGACTTTGTATGTTAGGGCTACCCTCCTGAATCCAGGGCTTTCGATAAAAGTCATGTCCATCAAAGCTGAAGGCCTGCTGTGTAGTCCCC
>JRYK01000448.1_pt1 | contig 228596 bp, 176 predicted proteins | sample 235381 | NCBI WGS metagenome assembly JRYK01 (sample SAMN03074220, study PRJNA261476) | activated sludge metagenome | biome: Wastewater Treatment Plant; feature: Wastewater; material: Activated sludge; isolation source: activated biomass of a wastewaster treatment plant treating hydrocarbon... ... | reverse complement strand
GCGCCATTGGCCAGCGCCAGCACCGTGTCATTCGTGCTGGTGTGTCCCTCGACGCTGATGCAGTTGAACGATCGATCCGCGGCGCGGCGCAGCGAATCGTGCAGCGGCCCCGGCGCGATGGCGGCGTCCGTGAGCACAAAGGCCAGCATCGTCGCCAGGTTGGGCCCGATCATGGCCGCGCCTTTCGCGAATCCGAAGAGCCGAACCTCCACCCCTTCAACGGCGATCGTTTGAGCCGCGGTTTTCGGGCGCGTATCGGTCGTCAGGATCGCCTGCGTCACGTCGCGCAGNNCAGGCGTTGGCGTTGCCGGCGCAGATCACCACGCCGCGCGCATCTTGCGCCGGCAGGCGCTCGCGGCAGACGTGGACCGGAGCGGCGCAGACGCGATTCTGGGTGAAGACGCCGGCGGCCGACGCCGGCCGATCGCTCACCGCCAGCGCCAGATCGAGCCGATCGCGATCCGGGCGCACGCCGGCCCGCACGGCCGAATACCGAAAACCGCGAGGCAACGCGTTCATGCGTTCCAGTTTAGCTGCGAGTCGAGCGTCAGCGAGCCGCGCGCGGAAAGGAAATCGGTCGCTACCGCTTCAGCGAGTACAGTGCCGCCGCGGCCGCGAGCCGCAGCGCGCTCGCCTTGTCGTGGCCGATGCAATCGCTCGATTGGTGATTCTCCAGTGCGCACCCGATGTCGTAGCGGCTGTAGATGACGACCCATCGGCCGTCGATGCGGATGCCTTCGAGCGCCGGCGGAGCGTCTCGAAACTCGCTTTCGACTCCTTTGCCGTCGGGCCGCGGCAGCCGCACCCGCACCGTCGTGATCGCCGCGCCGTTGATCTCCGCGCTGAACAAATCGTCGGTCGGAGGAATCGGCTCCAGCTTGTTCTCGGGGAAGAGTTGAGCGGCGAAGGCGCGGAACGCCGCGTCGAATTCCCGGCTGCCGCATGCGGCGTCCGCCAGCAGGACGCCGCCCGTTTTCAGGTTCGCCCGCAAATTGGCGAGTTCGTCCGGGTCAAATGCGAAGCGCTTGCGCCCATGCAGATAGAGGAACTTGAACTGAAACAGGTCCGGACTCTTGAGTCGCTGTTCCTCGGTCTGCATCGCCACGTCGACCTTGAACTCGCCGTGCAGGTAGCGCATCAGATTGGGCATGGCTCGCGGCGCGGGTTGCCAGTCGCCTTCGTGGCGGATCTGCGCGGGTTTGAGGAACCCCCGCGGCGCCCGACGTTCCTCGCGGAAGTCGAGCACTTTGCTCTCGGTGAGCCGCGGCTTGGGCATTTCCAGACCCGTGGCGTAGGCGATGACGTTGCCGGCCAGTTGAAACGCGCGCAGGCCGCGCTTCGGCGGCGGCGAGCGGTCGTTGGTCTCCCACCATCCGGCGAGCGGCTGCGGGCTGAACACCACCACCGTCTTGCAGCCTTTCTCGATGCCCTCCAGTGCGACGAAATCCGGCGGCACCGGGGCGTGCGCGGTCCAGATCGGGTGCGTCGGCGGCAACGGCCGCAACGGCGCGTCGGGGAACAACTCCTTCATCAACGCGCGGAACCCTTCCGCGAACTCGGCCCGGCCGCAGCACGCCTCGGCGAACAGGAATCCACCTTCCTCGATGTACTGCTTCAGCAGTTGCTTCTGAATGTCGGTCAATCGCGGAGCGAAATGCCCGCTCATCATCACGATCGGCGATTGCAACAGGCTGCCGACCTCTTCGAGGAAGGCGTCGCGGTTGGTCAGTTCGAGCCGGCGGGCATCGTAGGTCTGCCAGGCAAGCGGCTGCTTGCGGAAGAGTTCGCGGCTGGCGAACTCCGTCAGATAACGCAAGTCGTTGTGCTTGTTGTTCCAGTCCTCGCCGGGCCCATGAGCGAATTTGCTGAGCAGGATCGGCGTGCGGCCCTTGGATAGGAACAGCAACGCGAAACTGGTCGAAACGACGGGCGAATGCTCACCATGGCCCGAACCGGTCCACGAACCGTCCTCCTGTTGCCGCTTGAGAATGGCCTCGCAACCTTCGCGGTACCAGTCGTGCCCGGCGATAAAGCGCTGGCCGGATAACCGCCCGGCCCGTTCGATCCCGTAGGCGTTGTAAAAGAAGTTGCTCTCGCGGAAGGAGAAGCGCGTGCGGACGTTGGGGTTGGCGAGCGCTTGCAGGGCCTTGGCGATCGCGGAGTTCTCCTCGTACACGCCGCAGCGGGGATCGACGCCGTCGGGCCGGATCTGCCGCCGCGTCGCGTTCAATTCCAGTCCCGTGATGTACAGCCCGCACAGGCCGGCGATGGTCATCGTCAGCACCGGGCCCTGGTTGCCGTAATCAAATGAGTAGACCCAGCCGCCGGCCGGATCCTGACTGTCGATGTAGAACGCTTCGATCTGCTCCCAGACGGCGCGGTCGATGCGGGCGCCGGCCTGCTTGCCGGCGTGCAGGCCGAGCAGGGCGTACTGCGAATTTGAGAAATCGGCGCCGCCGAACGCCGCGCTGTAGCCCCAGCCGCGCAACTTCCCGTTGCGCATTTTCCTCTGTTCGATGAGCCAATCGACGTTGCGCTGAATGGCCGGGCCGTCGCGCGGGTCGCCGGCCTCGGCGAAGACCATCGTCTGCAAGCCGACGACGTATGTAAACTCCGGCGGCACGGAGCGCAGGAAATTCAACCCGCGCTGGATGATCGGATCGTCGGGTTTGACGCCGCTGTTGAGCAGCGCCAGCATCGCCAGGCTGGTATAACCGCCGGCTTTGGATTGCGCGCCGATGGAATGCTCCCAGTTGCCCCGACCGCGCTCCTCGTTCCGCAAGAACCGCACGCCCTTTTCAATGCCGATGCGCACCTGCTCGACGAGCGGTTCATCCGCTGGCGCTCGCGAAACGACCTGGGCGATCAGGAGCGCTGCAATGACCGACATCCTGACCATGATCCGACTCCGGAAACGGCAATGGTATTGTGCCGTCGCGGCGCGAGGGAAGCAATGGGGTTTGATCCGGTCGGCCGTGAGCGCGCTCCGCTCCGAAGACTCCGCGTCGCGGCTAACCGAAACCCGCGACGCGGCTACGTATAATGACGTCACAATCCGTCGCTGGGGGTGCCGCGGCGGCGTGCGCCGCGGCTGAGATCACACCCCTCGAACCTGATCCGGTTTGCACCGGCGTAGGAAAGCGAGTCCGCCATGACCCAACTGGAAAGCGCCCGTCAGGGAATCATCACGCCCGAGATGCAGTTCGTTGCCCGGCGAGAAGACCTCGACCCGGAACTGATCCGTTCGGAAGTCGCTCGCGGCCGGATGGTCATCCCGGCCAACATTCACCACCTGAAAAAGCGCCTCGAGCCGATGGCGATCGGCGTCGCCGCCTTGTGCAAGATCAACGCGAACATCGGCAACTCGGCCGTCACCGGCACCGCCGAAACCGAACTCGAAAAGCTGCACACCGCGGTCCATCTTGGCGCCGACACGGTCATGGACCTGTCGACCGGCGGCGACATCGACGGCATTCGGCAGGCCATCATCGACGCCAGCCCGGTGCCCATCGGCACGGTGCCGATCTATCAGGTGATCCAGAACGTAAAGGAAGTCGCCGACCTGACGCCGCGACAAATGCTCGACATGGTCGAGCACCAGGCGAAGCAGGGCGTGGATTACATGACGATCCACGCCGGCGTGCTGATGGAGTACCTGCCGCTGACGACGAATCGAGTGACCGGGATCGTCAGCCGGGGCGGATCGCTCATGGGCGCCTGGATGATCGCGCATCACGAGCAGAATCCGTGGTACACGCACTTCGATGAGTTGTGCGAGATCATGCGGGCGCACGACGTGACGTTCAGCCTCGGCGACGGATTGCGTCCCGGCTGCCTGGCCGACGCCAACGACGCCGCCCAGTTTGCTGAACTCAAGACGCTCGGCGAATTGACGAAGAAAGCATGGAGCCACGGCTGCCAGGTGATGATCGAAGGGCCGGGCCACATCCCGATGCACCTGGTCAAGATGAACGTGGAGAAGGAGCGCGAACTGTGCCACGAGGCGCCGTTTTACGTGCTCGGCCCGCTGGTGACCGACATCGCGCCCGGCTACGACCACATCACGAGCGCGATCGGGGCGGCCTTGGCGGCCGAAGCCGGCGCCGCCATGCTTTGCTACGTCACGCCCAAGGAACACCTCGGCCTCCCCAACAAGGACGACGTGCGCCAGGGCGTGATCGCCTACAAGATCGCCGCCCACGCCGGCGACATCGCCCGCGGTCGGAAAAATGCCCGCCGGCGCGACGATGAACTGAGCAAGGCCCGCTTCGAGTTCGACTGGAACCGGCAATTCGAATTGTCGCTGGATCCGGAGACGGCTCGGGCCATGCACGACGAGGAATTGCCGCAGGATGTATTCAAAAGCGCGAAGTTCTGCTCGATGTGCGGCCCGAAGTTCTGCTCGATGCGCATCACGCAGGACATCCGCAAGCTCGCGGAAAGCCTGCCGGTGGTGTAGCCGCTTCGCAGCGCGGGCCTGGTAGAATCCAAGGAGCGCCATCGTGCCGGCGCCCTACGAGCCGGCGCGCGTCCGCGAGCCCCGTCCGTCATGATCTTTCTCCATCCGCTCCTGTTGGCCGGCCTCGCCCTGGTCAGCGTGCCGATCATCATCCACCTGATCATGCGGCAGGAGCCGAAGCGGCTGATTTTCCCCGCGTTTCGCTTTCTCAAGGAGCAGTTCGTCACCAATCAGCGAAAGCTGCGGCTGCGGCATTGGCTCCTCCTGGCCGTGCGCATGCTCCTGATCGCACTGATGTGCCTGGCGTTGGCCCGGCCGCGGCTCTACAGCGATCGGCTGGCGGGACTCGCGGGCGACCAGGCCGCGATCGTCGTCCTCGTCATCGACACCAGCCCGACGATGGAGTACACGGTGGCGGATAAATCGCGGCTGGACGACGCAAAGGCCCGGGCGCTGGAATTGCTCGACGAATTGGGCCCCGCGAGCCGCGTGGCGCTGATCGACACGGCCGAGGGCGCCGGCGAATGGCTCCCGTCGCTCTCGGCGGCGCGGGAACGCATCGCGAGCCTCGACTTCCGCGCCGCCAATCTGCCGGTGACCACGGCCATCGAATCGGCCGAGCGGCTGCTGGCGCAACTCGAACCCGATGCCACCGGCGAAGTCGCGCCACGGCTCGTCTACGTCATCTCAGATCGCACGCCGAATTCGTGGGACAACTCCCGGCTGGGCGACCTCAAAGCCGCCCGCGACCGCTTGCCCGATCCGAAGCCGAACTGGGTGTTCCTCGACGTCGGCATCGACAAGCCGTCAGACGTCGCCGTGTCGGATATTCAGATGAGGCCGCAGGTCGTGCCGGCGAACAAGCCGGTGGTCATCCGCGCCGTGGTGCAATCCACCGGCCAGCCAGTGGACACCGAACTGCTCTGCCGCTTCGACAGCGATCTGGCTCCGGAGCGTAAACCGATCCGACTCTCGGGAGCCGGCGGACAGGTCGTGGAATTCGAGCGCCGCGGACTCGCGCCGGGGATGCACCAGGCCGAGATCTCGTTGGTCACGACCGACAGCCTGCCGGGCAACAACGGCCGCTATGTCACCTTTGAAGTGCGCCAGCCGCGGAAGGTGCTGATCGTCACCGACGATCGCCGCGACGCCGAGATCTGGCGCAAAGCCGTCGATTTCCAGGGCCTGTACCAGTGCGACGTGAAGGCGACGACCGACGCGGGCTTCGGCGCGCTGGGTCCGAGCGATTTCGCGGCGTACAAGGCGGTGTTCCTGCTGAGCGTCAGCCGGCCGGGACAAGCCGGCCGCGACCTGTGGGACAAGCTCGAACCGTACGTCCGCGGCGGCGGCGGGCTCGGCATCCTGCCCGGAGGCGAAGATCTCGACCGCGACGATTACAACAAGCCGAACTCGGCCGCCCAACGCCTCATGCCCGGCACGCTCGTCAAGCTCGACGCCAGCGCCGACGGACTGAAATGGGGCGAGATCGATCTCGGTCATCCGCTGCTCGCCCCGTTCCGCGCCTGGGCGGAACAGCCGGAGGTCGAGCGTTTTCTGCAGAATCGGCGGCGGGCGTTTCTGTTCTGGGACGTGCAGCCGGAGGCCAAGGCGCTCGTGCTGGCGCGGTACGATGAGCCGGACAAACGGCCCGCGCTCCTCGAGCGCATCCCGAGCGGGGCGACCGGCCGCGGCCGCGTGCTGCTCTTCACCACGCCCATGGACGAGCGGCAGGATGCGCTGGGCAACAAGGCCAACGATTACAATTCAGCGAGTTCGTTCTTTTTCGTGTTGGCCAACCTGGCGACGACATACCTCGCCGGCGAGATCGAGGACGCGAACTTCAATTACCTCGCCGGCAGCCCGGTCGTGATTCCTCTGCCGCCGAATCGACAGTTTCCGACCTACGTGCTGCAAGGGCCCGGCATCACCGGCGCCGATACGCAGGTGACGCGCCCGGCCGAGGCGACCGAGCTGCGCTTGACGCAGCCGCGCCAGGCCGGCCAATACACGCTGACCGGGCCCAACCGCGAGCCGGTCGCCGCGTTCAGCGTCAACATCCCGCCGCCGGAGACGCGGCTCGTCGAGCGAATCCGCGTCGAGGACATCGAGGAACTCTTCGGTCCCAACTCCGTCGTGACCCTGGGCCAGAATCGGCCGCTCAAGGACGCCATCGAGGGACAGATGCGAAAGCCCGTTGATCTGTTTCCGTGGCTGATGATTCTGCTCCTGTTCGCCTTGGCCGTCGAGAACCTGCTGGCCAACCGGTTTTACCGCCAACCGGCTGGCGATTCCGCCCAGTCGCCCGCGACGGAATAGTTTGTTCTGGACGGGGATGACTTGCCTCCGAGGCGATAGGACGGCCGACCATGAGTGCGACCTGTTGGCGCTGGCTGCGACTCCTCGCGAGCGGATTGCTGTGTATTTCCGCCGCCCGCGCCTCGGCCGACGTCGTCATCAATGAGATTCTCTACCACGCTCCGGATGATCTCGACCGGCTGCAATTCATCGAGTTGCACAACACGGGCCCCGCGCGAGTATCGCTGGCCGGCTGGAAGTTAGGGCCGGGAGTTCGTTTCGAGTTCCCGGACGGATTTGCGATTGAGCCGGGGGGATTTGTCGTCATTTGCCGGGACGCCGCGCTGTTTCGCAAGCACTTCGACTCCGAGCCGGCCGGAGTTTTCGAGGGCGCACTGCATCGCAACGGCGACCGCGTGGAACTGATCGATGCCGCGGGTCGCAAGGTTGATGCGGTGAGATTTCGCAGCCGTCCGCCGTGGCCAGTCGCGCCCGATGGCGGCTCCGCGTCGCTGGAGCGGATTTGCCCGACGGCGGCGGGTGATCGGCCGGACAACTGGGCGCCGTCGCCGCTGCCAAAAGGCCCGCCGAAGCCGAGCGGCACGCCCGGGCGGCCGAACGCGACTTTTTCTGCGTTTCCGCCGCCGACCATCGCCAACGTCGGATTCGAGCCCCGGTCGGCTCCGCCGAATCAACCGATCGCCGTTGAGGCGGAGGTGACCGGCGCCGGCGCGATTCGAAGCGTCGAGTTGCTCTGGCGCGCCGTCTCGACGCGCGCCTCCCCGCCGGAGACCGCGACGCCCATGATGCGAACGACCGGCCACCGATTCCGCGGCGTCATTCCCGGACAATCCGCCGGCACGATCGTCCGCTTTCGAGTCCGAGCCGTGGACGACCGGGGCGCGGTTCGGCATTATCCCAGCGAGAACGAGCTGGCGCCGGCGCTGTCGGCGCTGGTCCACGAGCCATATCGTCCGGGGAAGATTCCATTGGGATTCATCATCACCATGATGGACCTGGATGCGCGGCCGCCGAACAAGTTCGGGCCGCCCGCGCCGGACCCGCCGCCGCAGGGCAACGCGGCATACATTCACGTCGATGCCCGGACGGGCCAAGCGGAACTCTTTGACTTCGTTGGCGTGACGGTGCGGAACGGCGGCCACAAGGTGCACTTCCGCAAGGACCAGCCGTTCCACGGCATGACTGCCATCAACCTGATTTTCGAGGGCGCCGATCGGTTCGTGCTCGCCGAGTCGCTCGCCTACGAGGTTTACCGAAAGGCCGGTCACGCGGCTTGTCTCACTGACTTCGTGAGGCTCGAAATCGACGGACGGCCGATGGGCTACCAGTTGCTCGTCGAGCAGCCGAACAAATCGTTCCTCCGCCGAAATGGTCTGCGAACGGACGGCAACCTGTACAAGCTGCAATGGTGGGGCCGCGGACTCGTTGGCCAACACGAAAAGAAGACAAACATCCACGGCAGCCACGAAGATTTGGTCAACCTCGTTACCGCTCTCAATCGCTCCACGGGCGACGATCAGTGGCAGGTCATTCGCAAGAACTTCGACGTCGATCAGGTGATCAACTATTTCGCCGTCAACATGCTGCTCTCGCATTGGGACGGGTTTTTCAACAACTACTTCACGTACCACGACGTCCACGGCACGGGTGTGTGGACGATGTACCCGTGGGATCAGGACAAGACCTGGGGCTTCCACGACGGCATCACCGGCTACGACGTGTTCACGGACATGCCGCTGACGTTCGGCATGCGTGGCGACCAGCCGCCGGGCGCCCGCGGATTTCCGGCGTTCTTTGGCGGCGGGCCGGTCTGGTGGCGGCCGCCCGGATACTTCTCCGGACCTCTTCTGGCAAACCCCGAGTTCCGCAAGCGATTTCTGGCACGGACCAAGTCGCTCCTGGAGACCGTGTACGCCCCGGAAACAATGTTCCCATTGATTGACGCGCTGAGCGAACGACTCGAAGAGGAGGTGAAATACCGCGCCCAAATCCGCCAGGAGGATCCGAAAGCCGCGGTAGAACACCTTCGGCGCAACCTCGAGTCATTGCGCGAACACCTGGTCAAACGGAGAGCGTTTCTGCTGGAACAGGCGGAGTTGCGCGGAGTGGCGCCGCCCGCCGGGGTCCGCCCATGACGCCGGCTGTCGCTCAACTCACGAACTGCTCGAGGTAGCGCTGGCTCTGCCGCAGGGCGCGGAGGCGGTCGGCGCGTGATCCTTCATAGGCTCGGTCTTCGACTTCGATGCACACCGGCCCGGCGTATCCTGTCTCCGAAAGCGCGGCGAAGAGCCGGCCCCAGTCCACGTCGCCGAGGCCCGGCAGCTTCGGCACCGCCCAACCCAACCCGAGCACGCCATGCTCGTAGAGCGCCTCACCGTCGATCCGCAAGTCTTTGGCGTGAACGTGGACAATCCGCCGACCGAACTCTCGAATGCACCGCGCGGGATCGATGTGCTGAAGAATCAGATGCGATGGATCGAAGTTGAGTCCGAAATGGTCGTCGGGAATCTCGGCGAACATCCGCCGCCAGACCGCGGGGCAGTTGGCCAGGTTCTTTCCGCCAGGCCATTCGTCGCGGCTGAAGAGCATCGGGCAGTTTTCGATGCCGAGGCGGACGCCGGCGGCGGCGGCGTCGCGCACGATGCCGGGCCAAAGGTCGCGGAACGCCGGCCAGTTTTCGTCGATCGAGCGCGTCCAGTCCCGGCCGATGAACGTGTTCACGACCGGCACGCCGAGCCGCGCCGCCGCTCGGATCACTCGCCTCAGATGTCCGACCACGCGCGTTCGATGCTCCGGGTCCGGGTCGAGCGGATTCGGGTAGTATCCCAGGCCGGAGATCCGCACGCCGTGAATGCGGAGCAGGTCGCGCACCCGGTGGGCCTGCTCGTCGCCGAACTCGCTCACGTCGAGATGGCAGACGCCGGCATAGCGGCGTTCGGCCTGACCGGGCGGCCAGCACATCAACTCGACGCATCCAAAGCCCTCATCGGCCGTGAACGCCAGAACCTCTTCCAGCGTCATGTCGCCGAGAATCGCACTGACGAAGCCGAGTTGCATGGCTGTTCAGATTCCCCGGGGACCGCGGCGGCGAATCATCGCGGTCTTTGTATTCAGCCGGCCGTTCTCATCGATTTTTCCCCACTCCCTATGGCATAATCGACGATAATAACGACGTGGGTGAATCCGGCGGATTCCGGCCAAGGTGCAGCATGATTCGGCTAGAGCTTCGGTGGATAGCAACAGCTTCCGTGGCCGCCATTCTGCTGGCGGCGGCCGGAGCGCCGGCGCAGTCGACCGGCGGCGGAGGCGGCGCCGGTGGTGGCGGCGGCGGCGGGTCATTCGGAGGCGGAGGCGGAGGGGGTGGCGGCGGCAGCAGCAACGCCGCCAGCGTCGGCTCGACTCAGTCCGGCTCCATCGACAACAGCACGATTCTCGGCAGCTTCGACAACGTCGGCACCGGCCGTGGTTCCACCGCCATTTCCACGAGCAACCTCTTCGCCCCGTATTACTACAACCCGTACGCCCAGGGTCTGCTGACTCAAAGCGGGCAGAGCTTTCGCCCGATCAGCAACGCGGGCTTCGGCCAGGCGCTCTTCAGTTCCACGACCGGCGGCTCCACGACCGCTGCCCGATCCGGTTTCGGCAACACCGGCGGCATGGGAGTCGGGACGACCGGCACGCGGACGGGCGCTGGCACCGGGACGAGCTTCGGTGGCACGAGCCTTGGAGGCGGAACGACCTTTGGCTCCACGGCCGGGATGGGCGGCGTCAATTTCGGCGGCGGCACGTCCAACCTCGGCAACCGCGGCATGACGGCGGGGCTCACCGGCGGCACGGCCGGACTGCGATCCGGGACGACTGGCACGGGCACAAGCTTCGCTGGCGGCAGCCTCGGCCCGTCGATCGGCCGGACCGGGCCGGTCATCGGCTCCGCGCTGACATTCACCGCCCCGCCGCGACTCGAGGTGGAGCGCCCGGCCGAGATTCAATCGATCGTCGCGCGGTCATCGGCCCTCAGCGCCCCGGCCGGCGTCAGCGTCCAGCACAATGCCGGCGTTGTCGTACTTCGGGGGACCGTGGCCTCGGCCGACGAACGCCGCATCGCCGAAAACATGCTCCGCCTGCAGCCCGGCGTCCGCGACGTGCGGAACGAACTCGAAATCCGCGGCGGCGGTCAGTAATCGAGCACGTTCATCTGCTCGGAAGCGTGACCGGCGATCTCACGCCAGCAATTCTTTGACGACACGGCCGGCCACGTCGGTGAGCCGGAAATCGCGGCCCTCGAAGCGATACGTCAGCGCCTCGTGGTTGAGCCCGAAGAGGTGCAACAGCGTGGCGTGAAAATCGTTGATGTGAACCGGGTCGCGGACGATGCTCCAGCCGATTTCGTCGGTTTCGCCGTGGATGTAGCCGCCGCGAACGCCGCCCCCCGCCATCCAAATGGTGAACGCGCCGGGATGATGATCGCGGCCCGTCACGGCCGTCATGCCGATGCGGTTGTCGCCCAGCGGCGTCCGGCCGAACTCCGTGCCCCAGACGACCAGCGTCGAATCCAGAAGCCCGCGCCGCTTCAGATCGGCGATCAGGGCCGCGATCGGCCGATCGACCACCTCGCAGTTCGACTTCAGTCCGCCGTCGATGCCGCCGTGGTGATCCCAGCCGTCCATGAAGATCTGGACGAAGCGGGTGCCGCGCTCGACGAGTCGGCGAGCCAGCAGCGTCGAGCGCGAAAAGTCGCCGGCGATCCCCTTGCGGCCGACGCCGTAATCCTCGAGAGTTTTCTGGTCTTCGCCGTGGAGGTCGATGAGTTCCGGCGCGGCCGATTGCATGCGAAACGCCAGCTCGTAGCTGGCGACTCGGGCCGCGACTTCCGGATCGTTGAGATGCCGGAATCGGTGCTCGTTCAGTTCGGCGATCGTCTCCAGGGTCCGCCGCTGCGCATCCGCGGAGATGCCGGCCGGGTTCGACAGGTTCTTGACGGCGTCGCCCTGGAGATGAAACTGTGTCGCTCCATAGAGCGACGGCAGAAAGCCGCAGGACCAGTTGGTCGCGCCGCCGCGAATTCCCGGTCCCGGTTCCAGTACGACGTAGCCCGGCAGGTTCTTCGATTCGTTGCCCAGCCCGTAAAGCAGCCAGGAGCCGATTGTCGGCCGGCCCATGCGCTCAAAGCCGCTATTGAGCATGATCGTCGCCGGATGATGGTTGAATGGTCCGGTGTGCATCGACCGGACCATGCAGATGTCGTCCGCGCAGCCGGCCAGGTGCGGCAGAAGATCGCAGAACTCCAGCCCAGACTGGCCGTGCCTCGAAAACGTCCGCGGCGTCGGCAGGATCCGCGCGGAATCTTTCTGGATGAACGCGAAGCGCGCTTCCTTCAGAAGGGACTCGGGCATCGGCTGCCCGGCGAGCTTATTGATTTGCGGTTTGGGGTCGAACAGGTCGAGTTGACTCGTGCCGCCGGAGAGGAAGAAGAAGATGCATTTCCCGGCGCGGGCGGGGAAGTGCGGCGGACGCGGAGCTAGCGGGCTATGGGCTTCGCGGCCGCTGGCCTCATCGGCGAGCAAAGCCGCCAACGCCAGGCCACCGATGCCTCCAGCCGCGGTGGTGAAAAACTCACGGCGCGAAAGGCGACAAGAATCGTTGAGTGGTTGCATTTTCGCCTTCAGTCTTGGCACATGCCGGCGGCTGGTACCACTAATGTGAAACTCCGTGAGCATTGGTGGCACAGGCCTCCGGCCTGTGGTATTCAAAATACCGCCGCCTCATACAGCCAGTGATACTCCTCGGACGTCTTCGCCAAACCTGCCTTCACTGGGTTGTTGCGAATATACACCCACTTCTCTACGAACTCGTCCTGATCTCGCACGATGCGATCAAACCGTTCATCCTGCCAAACTGCCCCGCGCCGTTGTAGGCACGCGTTGATCTCATGCGCAGAAAAGCTCTTGATGCTGTGAATCAGTTGGCTCAGCGAAGCCACTCTGTTCGGTTCGGCTATGTCGATGGGGAGTGGACGAGCCAAAGCATGAACGTGATCTGGCATTACGACTGCGCAATACAGATGCCATTTCCTCTGGTCCCAGTATCGAATTGCGGACATGGCAATTTGGCGGTGTTCGGGCAGAAGTTGAACTCCTTGAACAGTACGCCAAGTCAGAAAGTATGTGCTTCCCGCAAGTTCCCAATGGGGTAGATTGCGCCGAGAAATCTGAAGTGATGGTTCCATGTCAGTCTCGCACAGGCCAGAGGCCTGTGCCACCAATTTCAGGACTTTTTGGTGCGACCGGCCTCTTGCCTGTGTTTTTCTCACTCCCTCATCACCAGTTCATCCAGATTGAGAATCGCGCGAGCCACGGCCAGCCAGGCTGCGTCGTCGCCGTCCGAATCGCGCACGCGCTCCCACAGCCGCCGCAGCGCGGCCGACTCAGCCGCGTCCGGCAGCCGGGCCAGCGCGATGCGAAACGCGCTGGCGATGCGGGCCTCCGGCGCATCGCCGCCCATGCGCTCCGCCAGGCCGCGGGCGCATTCGACGTACAGCGGATCGTTCAACAGCGTCAGCGCCTGCAACGGCGTGTTGGACCGTTCGCGGGCTGGGCAGCAGACGGTGGCCGACGGCGCGTCGAACGTCGCCAGCATTGGCTCCGGCGTCGAACGTTTGAATTTCACGTACAAGCCGCGACGATGACTGCTGGCCGGCACGCTGGGGCCGCCGATGACGCCGTCGAGCAGCCCGCCGGCCGCGAGAAACTGATCGCGGATGTTCTCGGCCGGCAATCGCACTCGATTCTGCCGCGCGAGCCACCGATTTCTGGCGTCGCGATCCGCAAGCTCCGGCCGCGGCTTCGAGGATTGCCGGTACGTCGCCGAGGTCACGATCCGCCGAATCAATCCCTTCAAGCTCCAGCGCTGCTCGTGGGCGAAGTCACTGGCCAGCCAATCGAGGAGTTCCGGGTGTGACGGCTTGTCGCCCTGCGTGCCGAAATCCGACACGGTCGAGACGATCCCGTCTCCGAACAAATGTCTCCAGACGCGGTTGACGGTGACCCGCGGCGTGAGCGGATTCGCCGGATCGACGAGCCAAAGTGCCAGATCGAGCCGGCTCTGTCGTGCCTCTCCCATTTTGGGAACAGGGCCGGAGGCGAGGCTGCCGCGGTGCAGCACCAGCGGAGTGCCGGGCTGCACGGCCTCGCCGAGTCGCAGAAAGTCGCCGCGAACGTGGATGTGCGTCGGCCGGGGTCGCTGCCGTTCCACCAGCACTTGCGCCCGGACAGGCCCGGCCGAGGCCAGCCAATCAGCCAGCGCTTGCGCATAGTCGCGCAGCCGCGGATCATCGGACCGATGCGTCGCCAGGTAATAATGCCGCAATGTCGCCTCGTCGTGCGAATCTCGAATGCGCTGGGGCACGGCCTGCTCGGCGATTGCGGCCGGGTCCGCTCCCGTGTAAGAGACGCGCACCCGGCCGAGCGTATGCGCGGAGCCGTGGTGCTGCACGAGCGATACCTTGAGCCGCAGCGCGTCGCCGAGTTCGATCGGCTGCCGAAGGACGAACACCGCACAGCGATCGACGCCGTGCAGCGGCAGGTGCGGCAGGTCCACGGCCCAGCCGGTTTTGTCGTTCCCATCGGCTGCTTGCTCGACGGACCAGTTCGGCTGAGAGTAATCGGCTACGGCGCGAGCAATTGCAAACGGCTTCAGATTGTTCACGTCGGCCAGGCTTGCGGCTTCGACCTGCACTTCCGAGAGGACGAAGTTGCCGTTCTTGGCCCAGCCGGGACCGAGACGCGGCAGCATCTCGTCGGTCAGGGCTTCGACGCGGATGGCGGTGATTCGTCGCGCCCGCGGGCCGCGGGTGTTCGACATCATGATGTAATGCGTCGCGCCGTCCACGGTCCCGGTGACGAGAAATGAGCCGTCGTCCTGCGGATAGAGGTTCGCGCCGTTGTTGGCGCCGAAGGTGGGCAGCTCGTAGGAGTCGGGCAGCCACCAGATTGCGGGGAGCGCGTTGACGCGCCGGCGCCAGGCGGCGAATTGCGCTTCATCGGGCCAGAGGGCCGAGTCGATGAGCCGGGCGCGAGCCGCATCCAGCCGTTGCCGCGCCGCCGCCGCCAATTCACCGGCTCCTTCCGCCGGCGGCGCGGGAATATCTCGATCGTCCGTACCGTTGAAGTAGGCATAGAGCTGGTAAAACTCGCGCTGCGAGATCGGATCGTATTTGTGCGAATGGCACTCCGCGCAGCCAATCGTCAACCCAAGCCAGACCGATCCGACCGTGCTGACCCGATCGACCACGGCTTTGACGCGATCTTCCTCGATATCGACGCCGCCTTCCCGATTCAGCAGCGTGTTGCGATGAAAGCCGGTGGCGACGCGCTGTTCCAGCGTCGCGTTCGGCAGCAGGTCTCCGGCAATCTGCTCGATCGTGAATCGATCGAACGGCATATCCGCGTTGATGGCGGCGATCACCCAGTCGCGCCAGCGCCAGGCGTGCGGCCGATCGAGGTCCTTTTCGTATCCGTCGGAATCGGCGTAGCGCGCCAGGTCGAGCCAGTGGCGAGCCCATTGCTCGCCGAAGCGCGGCGAAGCCAGCAGCCGGTCCACGAGCCGCTCGTAGGCGTCGGGCCGGGCGTCGTTCAGGAACTCATCGATCAGTTCGGGCGACGGCGGCAGCCCGGTGAGATCGAGACAGACCCGGCGCAGCAGCGTCGTCCGCTCCGCCTCCGGCGACGGCTCCACGCCGTGCCGGGCGAGTTGAGCGAGGACGAACGCGTCGATGGGGTTGCGGATCGCCGATTTCGGATGGCGGATTTCCGGCACAGGCGGCCGACGAATCGGCTGGAAGGACCAGTGGGCGCTGCGCTGGGCCGCCGCTTCGGGTAGCTGCCGGCCGTCGTCGTGCTGGATCCACCGCTTCAGCGTCTCGATCTCCGCCGCGGACAGGCGGGGACCTTTCGGCGGCATGACCAGGCCATCGGCGGCGGTGCCGCTGATGAGTTCGATGAGCCGGCTCTGGTCGGGCCGGCCGGGGACAATGGCCGGCCCGCTGTCGCTGCCGCGGAGCACCGCCGCGCGATCGTCGAGCCGCAGACCGTTTTTCTGTTTCTCCGGCCCATGACAGGCGACGCAGTGCCGAGCGAGGATCGGCTGGACGTCGCGCGCGAAATCGGGGTTGTCGGCCGGCATGGCGCAGCCGGCGATCAGAAGGACTCCCACGAGCAGCGGGCGCCGCGACATGGTGCTTAGCATAGCCAGTTCGCTCCCGCCGCGGGCGCCGGCCCGCGCACGGAAGCCCTTGTTGATTGCGATCTCCGGTCGGGACGCTGTCACAATGGGTAATCCCGGCGGTTTCAACGACGGCGCGATCCCGCGCAACGATTATGCGGGTTGAGAAAGTTGTAGTGGATCGATCGAGCCTGCCGATAACAGGGACGGAATCCAGCCCGACCGCGCCGGAGCGCGCGACGGCTTGATCCGCAACGAAAGCGAACCGGCTTGCATACGAGGCGTCTCATGGTCGGAATCGACAAGCTGTTGCGGCTGGTGCTGACCGCCGGCGTTTTTGCTGGCGCCGTCGGCTGCTGCACGCTCGACCATCCGTTTGCCCGATTGCCGGCGGCGGTCGCCCCTGATGCCGGCGTCCCGCGTGAATTGAACAAGGTCACCCTGCCGCCGTACATCATCGAGCCGCCGGACATCCTGCTCATTCAGGTGCTCCTGCCGCCGACGCTGGAAGACACGTTGGGCCTGGATGAGAAGAGCAATCCGATCCGCGATCCGCAGGGCCGGATCCTCAAGAATCCGTTCTCGAAATCGCTCGGACCGCAGCCGATCGATGGACAATACCTCGTCGGGCCCGACGGCACGGTGATGCTCGGCATCTATGGCACGGTCCAGGTCGCCGGGCTGACCCGCGATCAGGCTCGCGAGCGCATCCGCGAATTCATCGCCCAGGTGACCGGCAAGCGCGCCGACGCGCTGCAGGTCTTCGTCGACGTGATCGCGTTCAACAGCAAGAGCTACTACATCATCACCGACGGCGCCGGTTACGGCGCACAGTTGTACTCATTCCCGATCACCGGCAGCGAGACGGTGCTCGATGCTCTGGCGCGAATCAACGGATTGCCGCAGGTGGCGTCGCGCCGGCACATCTGGATTGCTCGCCGCAGCCCGAACGGCGGCCCGGAGCAGATTCTGCCCGTCGATTGGGACGGCACGGTAATGCTGGGAAGCGCGGCCACGAATTACCAGGTGCTGCCCGGCGATCGCATCTACGTTCACTCGCAATGCGCAATCAGCGTGGACAATTTCATTGCCAAGATGCTGTCGCCGGTCGAGCGGCTGTTCGGTGTGACCCTGCTTGGAACGACGACATACAACCAGGTTGCCGGCCGCGGGCTCAATTTCAACAACTGATCGGTACCAACGGCGCTGGCGACCGAACCTGATCTATGATGATGAGCGGATAACGGACGGCCACGGAGAACCTCCCGATGCGACAACTCCGAGTCCTCGCGGCGATCGTTGCCGGCTGGGCGGTCAACGCCGGTCCGGCGAACGCGCAGAATCCGTTCCCGTACGCGCCGCCCGTGGCCCAGTTCCCCTTTCAGGGGCAAGCCGGACAATTCCAGCGTCCGCCGGTGCTCAGCCCGTATCTGAATCTGTACCGCGGCGGGCCGCCGGCCGTGAACTATTTCAACTTCGTCGTGCCGCAGCTGCAATTGAACCAGCCCGGCAGCGGGACGTTCCTCGGTCCGCCGACGCCGGGCTATCAGCCGGGCGATGAACCGGTGCTCGACGCTCAGGATCCGGCCACGCGCGGGCCGCGCTCCTCGGCGCACCCGACGACGTTCAATTACACCGGAAGCTACTTCAACTCGCTGGGGACGATCGGCGTTGGCGGCCGGCCCATGACGCCGCCACCGGCGCCGATGGGCCGGCGACGATGATGAACGCACGGGCCGGATGCCCGTGAATGACCGAGTCAGGGATGCGACTCATGGCCTCGAACCGAGTCAGGCTGATCGCCGCCGCGGCACTGGCCGCCGCTGCGGGTCCGTTAGCCGCTCAGTCGCCGCCGATCCACCAATCGGCGTCGTCGTTCGAGGTGCTGGCGCCGCGGCGATTGGCGCTGCCGCAGCTGCCGTTCGGCGGCGAAGCGCAGGAGGTGCCCGCCGGCTTTTTCTCTCCTGCTTCGAAGCCGCCGCCGTCGCCGAACCCCGCGCCGCCCGCGGCGCCAGCGCCCACGGCTCAACCCCAGGGCGTCAACATGATGCCGCTGTTCGGTCGCCCGCAGCCGCCGCAACCTCACCCGGTCGCGCAGCCGATGTTCGGCGCTGTTCCGGGCGCACCGTGGCGCTGGCACGGCTACGGCTCGGTGGCGCCGGGCAACACTCAGCCGTTGCCGCCGAACGTCATCACCACGGCGCCGCCGAATCCGGGCTTGAGCGGCATCGAAGTCGCGGCGCCGATCGTGTTGCCGTCGCCGACGCCGATGGCTCAACCGATGCCGGTTGGCCCGTCGCTGCCGGTGTTCCCGGGTCCGTCGGCGCCGTCGCGGCCGACGCCGCTGGCGCCCGCGGCTGTGCCGCTGCCGTCCTACACCCCGCCGGTCGAAGCCGTGCCGATGCCCGGACCGACACCGGCCGGCGACGCCCATTGGAAACCGTCGCCGGGGCGCGTCGGATTCGCGCCGGCGAGCTTCAGCGCTTCGACGGGAGTCGAGCCGGTGGCGTTTCGCCCCAGCCGATCCGCGGATCGTGCCGTCTCGTTGGCGACATTTGTGCCGACTCCCCCGCCCACGCCGCCGCCGCCGCCGACCGCGAAAACCAGCGGCGATGATTCGCTGGTCGCATTGCGTTCCACAATCGAAACGATCTGCGCCGGCCGCGGTCGCGATCTCGATATGTACTTCCGCAGTCCAAATCACTTGCTGATCCGGATGGCGGTGCGGCAGCCGGCCGATGCCGAGCGCCTGGCCAATCTCATCTCCAAACTGCCGGAACTAGCGCCCTATCACGTCGTGTTCGAGATGGCGATTGCGCCGTAAAGTGAGCGCGTCGCTGGTGATCCCGTGCAACGCGATTCGCCGCGTCGCTTGCGACGCGCTCCGCATGCCGCTCTTGCAGATCACTCATGGCGCGATTTACGACCCGGCTCACGGCGTCGCCGGCGACGTGCGCGACCTCTGGATCCGCGACGGCGTCGTCGTCGAGCCGCCGCCCGATCCACGTCCCGATCGGACGATCGACGCATCGGGTCTGATCGTGATGCCCGGCGGCGTGGACGGGCACTCGCACATCGCCGGGCCGGCGGTCACATCCGCTCGACAACAGAACCCGGGCCGGCTGCCAGGCACGATTGAAACTGGACGGTTGTATGCGGGCCTCGGTTACACGACGGCCGTGGACGCCGCGGTTCCGCCCAGCGGCGCCCGCCAGGCGCATCTTGAGTTTGCCGACACGCCGACCATCGACAAGGCGATGCTCATCCCGCTGGGCAACAACGTGTTCGCGCTGGAACAGATGGCGGCGCGCGAGCCGCGCCGGTTGCGCGATTTCGTCGCCTGGCTGCTCGGCGCGACGCGGGCCTACGGCGTCAAGGTCGTGAATCCCGGCGGCGTCGAGACGTGGAAGCAGTCGGTTCAGGGCCCGAACAACCTCGACGAGCCGGTCGCCGGCTTTGAAGTCACGCCGCGGCAAATCCTCACGAGTTTGGCGGGCGTCGCCGCGGAACTCCGCCTGCCGCACGGGCTGCACGTGCACGCCAACCATCTCGGCGTCCCCGGCAACGCGGCCACCACGCTGGCGACGATGCAGGCGCTCGATGGTCTGCCCGCGCACATCTCGCACATCCAGTTCCATAGCTATGGCGGCGACGGCTCCGATCCGCGAACCATGTCGTCGCGCGTTCCCGAACTCGCTGAATACGTCAACTCGCACCGCGGAGTCTCGGTCGACGTCGGGCAAGTGGTCTTCGGCGACGCCACGGCCCTGACCGGCGATAGCCCCGTCGGCGCGTTTCTCCACCGCGTCACCGGCCGACGATGGACGCTCCACGACGTCGAACTCGAAACCGGTTGCGGGATCGTCCCCATCGAATACAAGGAGCGCTCGTTCGTCCATGCCCTGCAATGGGCGATCGGGCTCGAATGGTTTCTGCTTGTCGATGACCCCTGGCGGATCGGCCTGACGACCGATCATCCCAACGGCGGCTCGTTTCTGGCTTACCCGGAAATCATCGCCTGGCTGATGAGTCGCGACCTGCGGCGATCGCTGCTGGACCGGCTGCCAGCCCGGGTGCGCGAGCGGACGACGCTGGCGGACCTCGACCGCGAGTACACCATGAGCGAAATCGCAATTATCACCCGTGCCGCTCCCGCGCGGATTCTCGGCATGGACCGCAAGGGCCATCTCGGAGTCGGCGCCGACGGCGACGTCACGATCTATTCGCCGGACTCGGATCGCCGCGCCATGTTCGCCCTGCCGCGCTACGTCATCAAAGCCGGGCAGGTCATCGTGGACAACGGCGAGTATCGCGGCGACGTTTCCAGCCGGACCTGGCACGTCGCGCCGCCCTTCGACCCGGCCATCGTTCCCGCCCTGCGGCAATGGTTCGACCGCTTCGGCAGCACCAGCCTGGAGAACTTTTCGCTGGCGAGCGACGCCGTAACTTAACCGAATGGCAACGAATCTCATTCTTCTCGGCGATGACCTGATCTTCGCCAGCCGGATCGCCGAGACGGCGCGCAGCCGCGGAGCGGCGGTGCGATCGGTGCGCTCCGTCCCCGAAGCGGTACTGGCGGCCCGGCAGGCGGCGGCGACCTGCGCCATCGTGGACCTGGCTCTTGGCGGGCTGAAGATCGCCGAGTTGGTGCGTGAGCTGCGTTCGGCAGCGCCGAATATCCGGATCGTGGCCTATGGGTCGCACGTCGATATCGTCGGTCTGCGCGCGGCGCGCGAGGCCGGCTGCGACGTCGTTCTGCCGCGCAGCCAGTTCGTCGAATCCCTGGCCACGGCCATGCCCGAGTGGCTGGCCGACCGCCCGTGAGTTATTCGCTCGACCGGATCGTCTATAATTCCAGCGACGCGCCCCCTGTTGGTGCCGTGCGTCGGAGGTGATCCGTGTCGCGTGCATTGACTCGCTGGCAGGCGATCCTTCTGGGCCTGGCCGTCCTGCTCGGACTGGGAACCGCGGCGTACGGCCTGTTTCAGGTCGGCGATCGGCAGCGGCTCTGGCAGGACCGATTCACGCTCGTGGTCGGGTTTCCGCGACTGCAAGGCGTCGGCGTCGGCACGCCGGTGCGCATCCGCGGTTTGGAAGCCGGCTCCGTCGCCGGCATCGACTTGCCCGATCACAATTCCGCCGACGAGCCGCTCACGCTGCGGCTGAGCCTCGATCGCCGGTTTCAGCATCTCGTCTTTGCCGACGCCACGGCGACGATCCTCAATGAAGGCATGATCGGCGCCAAGGTGATTGAGGTCGATCCCGGACATCGGGAGAGCGGACCAGTGGCGGACGGTGCGCGCATCGCCGCGGGTAGCGTCGCCGACCTCGCCGGGCTGTTGAAGCAGGCGCAGGACATGCTCGTCGCCGTCCGCGGCGGGCAGGGCACGCTCGGCAAGTTGATTACCGACGACCAAGCATACGCCGACGTGCTCGCCGCGCTGGAGCAGACGCGCAAGCTCATGGAGAAGAGTCAGGCGACGGCCGACGCGATGAAGCAGGACGCCGACGCCATTAAGCGGCTGCCGGTGATCCGGCGCTATGCCGACGATCCCGCGGCGCTGCTGGTTCGCCCCACGCACACGCGGTACCGGCAGACGATCCCGGCCGCGGACCTGTTTGAACCCGGCCGCGCCGTGCTCACGCCCGACGGCCGGGCGCGACTCGATCAGCTCGGCTCATGGTTCGAAGGATTGGCGATCAAGGGGTCCGACGTCGTCGTGGCGGCGTACACGGATTCGTCCACGGCCGCGCACTCGGCGGCCGCCCATACCCTGACGCAGAAACAAAGCGAAGTCATCTGCGATTATCTCAAGGAGAATTACAAGGTCCACAAGCTGGGGTGGTTCCGTTGGCGCGACGTGAAGGCGATCGGCTGCGGGCACGACGCGCCCGTCTCTCCGCCGGACGAGGGCGCTCCCGCTGCGCGCGTCGAAATCAACGTCTTCGTCCCGACGTCGTAATTCGGCAATCCACAATCCGCAATCCACTGGCCCCGGCTGTCCATGAACGATGAGTTGCGCCGATCGCTGCTGTATCACTTCTGCCGATTGCAGTTGCCGGGCATCGCCGTCACGCCGGAGGCGTTCGAGAAACATCTGAATCGCACTTGGCAACTATTCCATACCAAGGAACCGGCGGCGACGTTCGCATCGTACCTTGACACGCTGTATGCGCTGGATTGGTTCGTGTGCGTTGGCTGCCTGGAGGGCGATCGGCGCGCGTGGGAGACCCTGTTTGCGGCTCGGACAGGAAGGAGCGATTGCCTGCTGGTGGATGCGCTGCGGGCCCGGGCCGCCCGGCTCTATCCGCGCGACGAGGAGCGTCAGGACAGCGCCGTGACCGAATTCTGGAGCCAGTTGCTCGCCGCCGAAACGCCGGATGCCACGCCGATTCTGATGCGCTATGACGGTCAGAGGCCGCTGATCCCCTGGCTCATCCGGGTCTTTCAAAACGCGCACGTCTCACGGCTGCGCTCGGCCGCCGGCGTCCAGTCTCTGCCCGACGATGATCGCGCCGAGGCGCTGCCGGAACGGCCCGATGCGCGCTGGCACGACGCGTTCTGCTCCGCCGCGCGCGAGAGTCTCGATCGCCTCAGCGAGTCCGATTTGTTGCTCCTCGGCTTGCGCGTTCGCTACCGGCTCAGCCAGCGCGAGGTCGCGCAGCTTCTCGGCGTCCACGAGGGGACGATCTCCCGGCAGACCGACAAGCTGCGCGACCGGGTTCTGGATCAGATTCAGTCGCGCCTCGCGGCCGAGGGTTGGACCGGCCATGACCTGACCGACCTGGTCCTGACCGAAATGGGCGCCGTCTTGCTCGACGATCCACGACTGGGCGCGGATCAGCTGGCCGGGCTGCTGGCGCAGCGCGGCCGATCGGCGCCGCCGCCGAAATGAATCAGCGACTGGCAAAACCGTCATACAAATTGGCTCCGTGCCTCCGCAGTGCAATCCAAACCACGGCGATGAGCGGATGGATGCATGCGCCTTCTTCAATCTTCAATCCGCAATCCTCCATCCGCGATACGCTGTTCACACTCTGTCGCAAAGAGCGCAAGGCTGGCAAGCTGCGGAACCGACCGCTCGCCTTCACAGTCGCCGCGTGTCGGCTTTTTCCGAGTTGGAGTTGACACATTCTGCAATTGTTTTATCGTTCCGTTCCGAACTGAAGCCACGCCTGAGACGCCACTCCGACGGCTTCCCTCGAGTGTCTGATTGCACGGACTCTCGTGCGTCCGGATCTGCGCGAACCGGCGCCCGTCTGGAAAGGACGACGATTATGATGCGACGATTCATTCGCCCCGCAGTTTGTGCCGGTACGATCGGCTTGATCGGCGTGGGCACGGCTTCGGCCTCATCCATCACGACTTATGGCAGTATTGTTCTGTCCACCTTGAGCACTGACAGCCTGACGACGACCGTGGCGGCGGGCGCCGCGGAGTCCACGCCGGCCGGGAGTTCGGCCGCGGACGTCGCCGGCACGACCAGCGGCGGAACGCCGGTCAGCAGCAACTTGGCGCCGATCATGTCCGGTAGCAACGGATCACGAACCTCGCCCGCCACATCGCGCGGCGGCTCGCCGCCAACTGCTGCCGCCGGCACCATCTCGCAACCGGCGGCTGACGAAGCGATTCCACCGGCTGATGTGGCGCCGTTTCCCCCGGTCGTGCCAACGCCGAAGGAGGATATTCCGCTGCCGCCGATCGACACGCTTCCGCCGAACTCCGCGGATGCCGGCCCGATCAGCGTGATTCCGCCCACTGACCTCGCGCCCGTGGCGACGGACGATTCGTCGCCGCCGACGACCGGGACGAGCGACACGCCGGAACCTGCTACTCTGACGCTCCTGGGACTTGCGACCGTCGGCGGACTCTGGCACGCTCGCCGTCGGAAATAACCGGAGACGCTGACTTCCGATCTCGGATTGCGGATTGCGGACTGGATTCCGCGGTCCGCAATCCGTTATCGCTTCATGCGGATGTAAATGAAATAGCCCACCGACCCAAGTCCCCAGGAAATCATGCGCATGGCCAGGCTGCCGAGCACGCCGAGCGAACCCGGCCGGCCGAGCAACTCGTAGAGCTTGCCGAAGCCGAACTCGCCGCCGCCGACGCCGCCCGGCGATGGGAAGACCGCCTGCACCACCATTCCGGGAGGGACGACCAAGGCGTGCTCGGCCAACGTCGGCATGTCCGCGTCGCCGGAAAATACCCGCGCCGCCCAGTGAAAGGCCAGCACGTACAGGATCTGACTGACGAACGACAAGCCCACCGCCGCAGCGACAGCCCGAGGTTTGCTCCGATACATCCAGACCGCCCGCCAAGCTTCCGACAGCGACAGCCCGAGCCGGCTTCGTCGCGCGAGCCGATCGGCCCACCGGTTGGCCCGCTCCGCGGAAAGCAGGCCGCACGCCAGCCACGCCAGCACGGTGACGCCGAGGACGGCCCAGGTCGTCCGAACCAGTGCGCGCAGGCCGGCGTTGTCTCGCAACGTGTCCGTATCCAGGAGCGTAAAGATCGCGCCAAGGATCGATACGAGCCAAATGAGTCCCCATAAACCAATGAGCCGATCGAATACGACCGTGGCCACGGCTACGGTTCGACGGCTCTGTTCACGAGCCAGGCCGACCGCCTTTACGATGTCGCCGCCGATCGATCCCGGCAGGACGGTGTTGAAGAAGTAAGCGGCCATGCCGAGCCGGCAGGCGTCGCGCAAGGTGAAAGGCAGTTCTTGAGCGCGGACCAGGCCGAACCAGCGCACGAACGTCGTTGTCACACTGAGGGCGGAAAAGAGCGCGGCCAAGGCCAGCGCCACGAAGTTGACCGGCCGGCCGAACGCCTCGGACAAACCGGGTGAGCCGTCCCGGGGCGACCAGTTCTGGGCGATCACGTAAGCCAGGAGCGACAGTCCGAGGACGTACTTGGCGGAGGTCACGGCCAGCGCGCGCGTCACGATCCATCCTCGAATCGGCGGCCGGCGCCCGCGCCCGCCGCCGACATTGTCGCGGCCACGCCGCTCGGCGTCCACCGGGACCCGTTGACAGCGGCCGAAACCGCGGCTAAGAATTCCCCTACCCGGGCCTGTAGCTCAGCTGGGAGAGCGCTTGAATGGCATTCAAGAGGTCAGCGGTTCGATCCCGCTCAGGTCCACTTGCTTCCGCAATTCTCGGGTTTGATTCGAAACCACAGTTCGACGAAAACAAACACTGACGCCGCGTTCGGTGTGCGTCTGTGTTCAGTGGTGGCGGAAAGTCTATCGCGCGTTTCGCTGTGATGTATCAACCGGAATGACATTGATTTCTTGGCTGCTGCACCGATCTGCAGAGCGCGCTCGATTTCCCGGCGGTCGGTTCAAACTACCTGAACTCGGCCAGAAACGGATTGCTTCGGCGTTCGTGGCCGATTGTCGTCGCCGGCCCGTGGCCCGGGTAGACGCGCGCGGAATCGGGCAGCGGCCAGAGTTTCTCTCGGATGCCGGTCAGAAGCAGATCGAGATCGCCGCCGGGGAAATCCGTTCGGCCGATCGAACCGGCAAAGAGCACGTCTCCGCCGAACACGTCCCGCGAGTCATCGCGGCAGATGTAGACGATATGTCCGGGCGAGTGTCCTGGAATCTCGCGCACGTCGAATGTCAGGCCGGCGACCTCCAGAGCGTCGCCGTCGCGCAACGTGCGATCGGCCGGCGGACTCGTGATCGGTATGCCGAAGTCGCCGCTCAGGTTCAGTCCGGCGTCGGTCAGCATCGGCGCGTCGCCGTGGCCGATGATCAGCGGCGCATCGGGAAACGCGTCCTTGATCGCGGCATTGCCGGCGATGTGATCGACGTGGCCGTGAGTATTCAGAATCGCCGCGAGCGTCAGTTTGTGCTGCCGCAAACAGTCCAGAATCGGCTCGGGTTCAAAACCGGGATCGATGACGACCGCGTCGGCTCGGCCGCGGCGATGCACGATGTACGAGTTTTCCGCGAACGGCGCTGATTCGATCGTGTGAATGACCGAAGACATCAGGATCCACATCTCCAACCTGATCGTGCAAGTCTTTCCTGACCCGGATTGTAATTCTAACAATCGGCGCGGCGTGGGCGCGGACCCTCGTGGCCGAATGTTATTCTTGCGTGTGACTTGCAGCCGGCCCGTTGTTCCGGCATGGCATCTGCACCCGGAGGCGCGGGCTGCGCGCTGCGTCGGACAAGGCGAGGAGATCGAATCGATGAAATCGCAATGGTTGTCAACCGTGGCATGGGTCGCCAGTCTCGCAGTCAGTCTGGCCTTGGCGGCCACGGCCGGTTCTCAGTCCCCGGCGGCGGACGATCTCGCCACGCGCCTGATTGCCGAAGCCCGCGCCAGCTTCAGCCGCGTCCAGGACTATACCGGCACGCTGGTCAAGCAGGAACGGATCGGTTCGCAGTTGCAGCCGGAGCAGTTCATTGATTTTCGGATTCGGCAATCGCCGTACAGCGTGCACCTGAAGTGGACGTCGCCGCGGCAATTCGTCGGTCAGGAAGCGTTCTTTGTTGCCGGGAAGAACAACAACGAGATGCGGGCGAAGGGGACGGGATTGGCGGCACTCGCCGGGTTTGTTTCGCTGCCGCCGACCGATCCGCGGGCCATGCGCCAGAGCCGGCACGCCATCACGGAAACCGGCATCGGACATCTGATCGAGACGGTGGCGCGGGCGTGGGAGATCGAGCGCCGCGCGCCGAGCCGGACCGTGCGCATCAGTTTTGCCGACTATGCCTTTCAGCAGCGGCCCTGCACGCGCATGGAGGCCGTCAGCCTCGTCAACAACAACCAGTTCTACAGCTACCGCATCGTGCTGTACGTAGACAAAGAAATGAAACTGCCCGTGCGCTTCGAGGCCTACGACTGGCCGGTCGCCGGTGGCAATCCGAACGGCGAGTTGCTCGAATGCTACAGCTACATCAATCTCAAGTTCAACGTGGGTCTCACCGACGCGGCATTCGGATATTGAGTGCCCACGGCCGTGGGCAGTAGCGCCATTTACCGCCCGAATTTGGCCAACAACTGCTCATGGCTCTCTTTTTCTCCGCGTCTCCGAACTTCACGCGTCTTCATCGGGCTACCGGAACTCGATCGGGAGTTGTCACCGATGGACCCGGACTGAGTGAGTGGACGCTTTGCCGTTTCATCCAGGCAATTCTGTGTGCATCTGTGGATAAGGCTCTTTCTCCCGGCCACTGGTCCAGCCGCTGCCGAAATCGCTATCAATTCCTCTGTCCGGGGGATGATGGCGATGCGCGTTTTCTTGACGGGCGGCACCGGGATGATCGGCGTGCGGCTGATTCGCGCGCTGCGGCGACGCGGCGATGAGGTCGTCGTCCTGTCACGGCAGGCTGATGCCTGGGAAATCGTCGGCCCGGATGTCACGATTGTCGCCGGCGATCCGACGCAACCAGGCGACTGGCAGTCGCAGGTAACCGAGTGCGACGCCGCGGTGAACCTCGCCGGGGCCAATATCTTCGCTCGTCGCTGGAATGCCGAATACAAGCACGTGCTCCGCGACAGCCGGCTGCAATCGACGGCCAACGTGGTCGAGGCGCTCCGGCGCTCGCCCACGCGCGCCGACGGCCAGCCGCGAGTCCTGATCAACGGATCCGCGATTGGCTACTACGGCCCGCATGGCGATGAGGTGCTGACGGAAGACTCGCCGCCCGGCTCCGACTTCATGGCCCAGTTGTGCCGCGATTGGGAGTCGGCGGCCCAGCAAGCCGAGGCCGCCGGCGTGCGCGTGGCCGTCATCCGCACCGGTGTCGTGCTCGATGCCCGCGGGGGCGCGCTCAAGCAGCTGATCGGGCCGTTCAAGCTCGGCGGGGGCGGGCCGGTCGGTCTCGGCCGGCAGTTCATGTCCTGGATCCACCATGCCGATCTCGTCGGCATCATGCTGCTGGCGCTGGACGACGTGCAGGCGCGCGGACCAATCAATGGAACGGCGCCCGAGCCGGTGACGAACAAGGCTTTCGCCAAGGCGCTCGGCGCGGCTCTGGGCCGCCCGGCGTTCGTTCCCACGCCGCCGTTCGCCCTCACGCTCCTGCTCGGCGAGGTGGCCGAGGTCGTCACCAAGGGCCAGCGCGTGATCCCGGCTCGCGCCCTGGCGCTGGGGTATCAGTTCCGTTTCCCGTCGATCGGGCCAGCGTTGCAGGAAATCGTCCGAGCCGAGACAGTCCCGGCCTGATTTCGGCTACAATGACGCTTCGCTCGCGGGCGCAGATCGCCCGTCACTCCACTCGAGGACCATCGCATGCGCAGGCTCATTGCATGGCTGCTGATCGTGGGAACCGCGGGATTCGCCGCTGCGGCCGATGACAAGAAATCCGACGACGAAAAGAAACCGTCGCTGAAGGTCGGCGACGCGCCGCCGCCGATCGACGCCACCAAGTGGCTCCAGGGCAAGGAGGTGACGAGCTTCGAACCCGGCAAGGTTTACGTTGTCGAGTTCTGGGCGACGTGGTGCGGCCCGTGCATCGCCATCATGCCGCACGTCGCCAGCCTCCAGCGCGAATTCCGCGATGCGGGCGTGACGGTCATCGGCTTCACCGCCAAGGATCCGAATAACACGGCCGAGAAAGTCGCGGAATTCGTGACCAAGCGCGGGCCGAAGCTCGGCTACACGTTTGCGTTTGCCGACAACCGCAACACGTACGACGCCTACATGAAAGCCGCCGGGCAGAACGGCATCCCGTGTGCGTTCGTGATCGGCAAGGACGGCAAATTGGCTTACATCGGCCACCCGGTGTTCCTCGACGAGGTACTGCCCAAGGTCGTGGCCGGCACCTGGGACGCCGCCGCCGGCGCTGAAGAGATCGCGAAGATCGATCAGCAATTCGACAAGGTGTTCTCGGCCATCAACGGTGAGGACATCGAAGGCGGGTTGAAAGCCCTGGCGGAGTTTGAAGCCCAGCGGCCGCGGCTGGCCAAGAGCGTTTATCTCGTCGCTCCGAAGCTGAACCTGCTGATGCGGGCCAAAAAGTTCGAGCAAGCCCGCGCCATGGCCGAGCGCGCCATCGCCGAGGCCGCCGAACAGGACGACACCTTCCTCCTGCGCCAGGTGTCGTCAGTGCTGCGATCGCCGCCGGCCCAGGGCGAAAAGGCGTTTGCGGCGCTGGCGGTTAGCGCGGCCGAGGCCAATCTGAAGCTCGCCGGCGACAAGGACCTGTCCGCGCTTCTGAATCTCGCGGACGCACTCAAGTCGTCCGGGAATGCGACCCAGGCGGTCGAGGTTGGTCGAAAAGCGATCGCCGTCGCCGAAGCGGCCGTCAACGCCGAGGGCGAGAAGAAGAACCCCATGACGCTGATCCGCCTGGCCGACGCCTACCTGGCTGCCGGCGAAGCGGACAAGGCCAAGGATGCTGCTCAGAAAGCGCTCGACGCGGCCCCGGCCAACATGAAACGCAACTTTCAGCGCATGGTCGAAAAGTACGGCGTCAAGCCAAAGGACGACGGCGACAAATAGCAGTGGGCAGTGACGAGTGGGCAGTGGGTAGGAGCCAGCGGGCGGAGGCGTCATCCTCCGCACACTGCCGACTATCCACTGTTCATTGTCGTCATCTGTCAGTTGGAGTGTTCGGTCTGGCAGGAGATTGAATTGGCGTCATGCGGCGAACGGCGTTCACGTTGATTGAACTGTTAGTCGTCATCGCCATCATTGCGGTGCTGATCGGCCTGCTGCTGCCGGCCGTCCAGAAGGTGCGCGAGGCGGCGGCGCGAGCCGCCTGCGCCAATCACCAGAAGCAGATCGCCCTGGCGATGCACCATTTCGAAAGCGCGCGCGGGCATCTGCCGCCGGCGTTTCGCGGCGACGGTTCGCCCTTTGCATACTTCGCCAACTGGAGCGCGCTCGCCGAACTCAATCCCTATCTCGAGCAGACGAACATCTACAACCGGATGGACTTGACGCAGCAGACCTACGAGTCGATGTTCCCGTTCAACATCACAGCGGCTAATCAGTTCGCCGTGCAGCAGGTGGTCAGCCTTTTTCTGTGTCCGAGCGACAAAAGCGCGCCGGTGACGGTGCGGCCGTCGTACGGCGTGCCGGTGATCGGGCCGACGAACTACGCGGTGTGCAACGGCACCGGAACCAACGGCGGCTCGCCGTGGGACGCCGACGGGACTTTCATCGCCCGCCGGACGTTTCGCTGGTCGGACGTCGCCGACGGCACGAGCCAGACGGCGATGCTCTCCGAGAGCATTCTTGGCGAAGGCGGCGAATCCATGACCGGACCGCCGCCGGCGCCCCTGTCCGTCGTCTATGCGTTTCTCAGCGGCGCGCCGCTCACGGAATCGGGCTGTGCCGCCGCAACGCTCTGGAACTTTGAGCGGATGCGCGGGTTCATGTGGGCGGCCGGGGAGATCCGGTGCGCATCCTACAACCACTACTGGCTGCCGAACGCGGCCCAGGCGGACTGCATCACGTTCGACGTGCAGCCGGGACCGACGCGCCTGACGGCGCTCGGTTGGAAGGCGGCGCGGAGCCGGCATCCCGGCGGCGTCAATCTCGCCCTGTGCGACGGATCGGTCCGCTTCATCCGCGACTCGATCAGCCTCGACACCTGGCGCGCCCTGGCGACGCGCTCCGGCGGCGAGGTCCCCGGCGAATTTTGACCCCGGCCGCCGTCGTGGGGCAGCGGTTTGTACGAACCGCGAATCACGAAAACGCGAATCCCCGGCAACACGACAAAGATATGGCCATGTCGAGGTTCCTCTCTTACGCGCTGTCGTGATGGATCGTCGGATCGCTCACGTTACCGCCGTCGACGCAGCGCTCGCAGCGCCACCGCGCCAACCGCTGCGAGCGCCAGCGACCCCGGTTCCGGAATCGGCGTCAATGCCAACGCCGACGCCCCCAAAATATCCGGCGCGAACGTGCTGATGAACGCTCCGGTCTGAGCATCGAAGCTCATGATGTTTCCGTGCAGGTTTGGCGGATCGCTGGGATCGAAGCTCGCGCCGAGATTGGCGACCAGCAGCCGATCGAAGTTATCGAACAGCAGGTCGGCGGGGAACTGATTGAGCAGGGCGCCGCCGGCGGGGATGAAGCTCGAATCGAATGCGCCGGTGACGCCGTCATAGCGGAGGACGGCGCCGACGAGCAGATCGGCGACATAGAGCTTGCCGTCGGGGCCGAACGTCAATCCGCTCGGCGCCGCGAGGCCGCCGCCGGAACTGAAGACGCTCGAGCTGACGCCGTCGAAACGGATCACATTGCCTGCGCCAAAGTTGCTGATGAACAGGTTGTTGCCCCGAAACTCGACTCCGGTCGGCTGCGTCAGATTGCCCACCACCGTGCCGACCAGTGCGCCGGAGACGCCGTTGTATCGGTCGATGCGGCCGGTGCCGGCGCCGGCCGATTGCCCGCCGTTCCGCGCCAAGTACAGGTCGCCGTTGGGCCCGAAGCGCAGCCCCGCCGGGACGTAGCCGGTCGGCAACGTGATGAAGGGCGCGAACGCGCCGGTGTCCGGGTTGACGCGCATGACGAAATCCGGCGCGCCAGCGCTGAAGACCGAGACCTGGCAGCTGACGTAGAGAAATCCGTCGGGGCCGAACGTCAGGCCGCCGGGCGCCACGAAGCCGCCGCCGACGCCGCCATTCGGTGGAATGATCGGCGCGCCCGGAGCGCCGTTCGACTCCGCGTATGTGCGAATCGAACTCTCGGCGAAGCCGGTGACGATGACATCGGCTTGCAGCGAACCGGAGCCAAGCACGATCGACGCGGTCAATATCGCAATGAGGCAACGCATGGTGGCACTTCCCAACGCAGCGGGCGGGTCATCGGGCGACTCACCGTTCAGTTTTACGGTTGCCGATGCGTTCGGCGAAGGGATGGGAACGGAAATTCACGCCGAAAGAATGGAGAATGAGAACATCCATGAACTGTGGTCCGTTGTCCACGGTTCGTCGTTTGTGGACCACACGGACACCGACATCGGACCACTGACAGCGGACGAATCAGCGGACTCGCGCCTGGAACTTGACCATGCCCTTCTGCCCGGGCAGGAGTTCGCCCTGGATTTCCCAGCGCAGAATCGTGGACCACACTTCGTTGGTCTGGATGGTGAAGGCGGCTGGGCGATCGGCCTGGGCGCTGCCGGCGATGTACTCCAGCCGGCTCGCCAGGTTGTCGGCGACGACGATGTCGCGGAGCGGCTTGCCGCCGACGTTCTCGTATCGAATCACGAACGTGACGATGTCGCCGACGTTGGGCGCTTTCGGCTCGGCGAACTTGGTCAGCACGAGCGGCGCATCCACGCGGAAGCAGCCGTTGACGACGCTGGTTGTCGCCGGTTCCACGACGGTCGCCTTGAGAGCCGCGCCCTCGACGGATGCCGAGACCATCACGCCGACGGGCTGATCGACGCTGGCCGGGCCGATCCGCGACTGCTGCCCGCGCACGCCGATCTTGCTGTGAAACCCGCGCGGCGCCACCATGTTGACCGCGGTGTCGTGCACGACGCGATTGACGAACTGCGCGTGGCCGACGGCGTTCTCCGCGCGCGTCGTGCTCACGATGTGGTCCTGCGCCAGCGGCTGCAGTTCCTGCCGGATCACGGCGAATCGCGGCGAGAACAGGCAGACGCGGTTGGAAAACGTGGTCCGCTTGCAGCAATCGCCGACGCGGAACTCGGCCGCGGTGTCGGTGACGTTCAGATTGCCCATCTGTCCGTCCGGTCCAATGCCGACGCGCGCGCCGATATCGCCGCCATCGGGCAGAATCTCCTCGAGCGGCTTTTTCGGCCCGAGGATGGGATCGTACCACTGCCAGAGCGGCGCGGGCAGAGTGGGGGGAACGGCTGGCGGCGGCAGGCCAGCGTCGCCGAGCGCCAGCACGGTGCCCGGGATCGCCAGGGCGGCCAGCTCCTGCGGCGGCACGTCGCGCCCGCCGAGTCGCAAAATGGCCATCGGCCGGCCACGCGATCGTGCCTCCTCCAGCGGGTCGGTGCAGCGGTTGGCGTCGAATTCGATCGGCTGAAGCGGGCCGGACTGCACCGCCGGCGCCTGGAACGGGTCTTCGAGATAGACGATCTTGGTCACGAGTCCGCCGGCCGCCGCGCGGCGAATGTCATCCAGCGTGAACTGCACCGTGGCCGGAAAGTCCTCCGCCTTCAGCCCCGGCGGCACGTGAAGCGTGCTGAGCACCTCGAGGGTGGGGCACAGCATGGCGTCGGCCGGCATCTCCGGCAGGCGCACCAGCCCGATGCGGTAACCGTACCCCGGACGAAAAGCCGCCACGGCCGGGGCGGCGAACGACCGTGCATCAGGCGCGCCCGGCCGCACCGTCACCAGCGTGCCGTCCGGCGCGACGAAGCGAACGAACAGCACGGGGGCGGGCGGCGGCGGCGGCATCGTGCCCTCTCCGCTCGCCAGCGGCAGCAGGATTGTCAGCATCCATGCGGACATGGCAGCGCCCTCAAAGCACGAGGGGTCCGGGATTCGAGGTCAGGGGCCAGGGTAGACATCGACTCTTCCCTGATCCCTGATCTCCGATCCCTGACCCCTCTTCCACTCCCGACTCCCGATTCGACTCTGTCTCACTTCATCATTCGCCCGATGATGCCGTCCACCTGCATGTTGGCGGCCGGAGCGGCGGCGGGCTTGGGAGCGCTCGGAATCATGGTCATCGGAGGCGTCGCCGCGGGGCGAGTCGGCGCTCCGCTCGGCGCGGCGCCGGGGGCGACTCCCGGCGGCAGCGGCGCGGGCATCTGGCCCGGCATCACGCCGCCCGGCGGGGCCATCAACGGCATGCCCTGGAACGGCATCCCGCTCGGCGGCGCATTCAACGCCGGGGTGTTCGGCGCCTCGAGGTCGATGTTGCCGATGCGGATCACCAACAGGACGCTGCCCCGGCGCTCCGCTTCCATGATCGGATCGACGCCCGGCTCCAGCCGCGACGAAACGATCTCATCCGGACCCGCGACGGCGAGATCCTGGAACTGCGGATCCGGCAGGTAGACGACCTTGATCACCAGGTTGCCCGATGCCACCTGCTCAAAGTCTTCCTCCGTAAAGCTGACCGGCACGGCGCTGTGCGCCAGGAAGGTGGCGGTGCGAGCGTTGGCGCCGCGGACTTCCAGCGTCGGATACAGTTCCAACCCCGGACGGTTCGGAATGTCGGTGAGTTTCAGGCGATAGACGCCGCCCTGGACGAAGTTGTACCGCCCGGGAACTTCGACCTGCGGCGCGGTGAAGCCGTTCATCCCACCGGCGGCGGTCGGGTTGAACCAGGAGACCTTCATGCCGGCCGGGCCGGTGAAGCGGACGGACGACCGACCGCCCATCGCGGCGCCACCGGGACCCATCGGGACGCCGGGCAAGGCGCCGACGGCGGCCACGGAGCCGGGCGGCGGAGCGGGCAGACCCTCGGTCGCGCCCTTCTTGACCTTCAGCCCGGCTTGAATGATGTCGCTGGACTCGCCGCTGCGCATCGCCGGCGAAGCTGGGGCCGGACGGGCCGGCGCGATCAGGGCGATGGGTTCGCCACGGGGACCCTGCAGAGCGGGCATCTGCTTCGGCCGGGAAGCCACGCCCGATGGACCTCCCGCCATGTCCATGCTCACGCAGCCGCCGTTGAATGCAGCCAGAAGCAGGAGTGCTCGTGCCTTGCGCGTCATTGGATTCCCCTCGGAATGTTCCATTCCCAAAGCCAATTGCGGATTCGCGAATGCGGCGTGCCGCTATTACTCTCGTCACGTGGGTTGCCCGAACTTGCGTCAAATCCCGATCTATCCGCACCATCGGCGCACCCGAATTTCCCGGACTTCTCCAGATTGCCGGTCCGATGCCGCCTCAGCGCTGGTCCAGTGCCGCTACAAAATGTCCGACTGAGTCGTCGATTCGGCGACCCGCGGCGTTGATACCAATGCGGGGACGAGGGAGCGGGATGGAGCCGGCCGATGAGCGAACTCTGCTACGGCGATGGCAGGCCGGCGATCTCGACGCTCTGGCCGAACTCATCGCCCGTTGGCAGGACCCAGTCGCGCGATTCGCCGCCCGAATCGTCGGCCGCGATCGCGCCGCCGACGTCTGCCAGGAGACGTTTCTCCGCCTGATGCGTTCCGCGGAGGACTACCGTGAGCGCGGACGGTTCGCAGCCTGGTTGTTCCAAGTGGCGCTCAATGCGGCCCGCGACGATCGCCGGCAGAGGCAGCGCGCGGAGCGGCGCGACCTGGCCGGGCTCCGCTCGCCGCCGGTCGAGCCGCCCGACCTCGCTTGCGAGCGGGCCGAGCTGGTTCGCACCGTGGAGTCGGCCGTCGCTGAGTTACCCGCGTCGCAGCGCGAAGTCTTGGCCTTGCGGCACGACGCGGGCCTGGGCTTTGAGGAGATGAGCCGCTTGCTCGGCGCGCCGGCGAGCACGCTCAAGTCGCGCTTCGCCGCCGCCCTGGATCGCCTTCGCACCCGATTGGCCGAACTGGGATTTCACGCCGTGGAGAATCGACCGTGAACTGCAATGAGATTCGAGCGTTGCTGGCCCTGGCAATTTATGACGATCTTCCCGCCGCCCAGGCCGCGGCCGTGGTCGAACACCTGGCGGATTGCCCGGCTTGCCGATCGGACCAGGCGGCTTTGCAGGCGACGCGGGCTGCTCTCGACAGCCTCCCGTCGCCGCTCGTCGCGCTCGACGCCGAGCGGCTGATGCAGTCGTTGGGAGCCGTCGAAGCTCGTGAGTCGCGGCGTTGGCGGCGATTCGCACTGGCCGCCGGCGCCATTGCCGCCGGCTTGCTCCTCATACTGGCCACCCGGGTTCAAATCCGCGTCGGCGATCGCCAGTTGACGATTGCCTGGGGCGCGCCGCCGCCGGTCGCCCCGGCGCTCGCTCCGGGACCGCGGGCCGACGCCGACCTGGCGGAGCGCGTTCAGCTCGTGCAAGACATGACCCGCGCCCTCATTGCCGAACTCGAAATCCGCGACGGGCAGCTGCGCAACGAGTTGTTGCGGATTCGCGGCGACCTCGTCGAACTCCAGCGCCAATCCGCGGAGCGTTGGGCCGCCACCGAGCGCGACATGACGGCGATCTACCAAACCACCTTTGTTCGCCCGGGATCCGGAGGGAAACCATGACCATTGCTTCCGTTCTTCTGACGACTGCGATGTGGGCCACCGCGCAGCAGCCGACGGAACCGGCGACCGCCACGGTCGATCGGCGAGCCATGGCCGAGCACATTGAAGTGTTCCGCCAAGTTCTGCGCCGCCGTCTGGCGCGTGCGGCGAGTTCGAGCCGCGCGTCGGCCGGGCAGTACGTCAATTACGCTGATGCCGCGTCGGTCGCGCAACATCTGGGCTCGTTCACCGACTCTCGTTCCTACAACGTGAATGCGCCGGGATCGGAGCCGGACGTGGAGGGCGTCTATCTGCCGGGCTACGGCGTGGTGTTCACGGCCACGCTGCCGACCGCGTGGCGCGATGCCCGGCCGCGGGACGATCAGCCTGCGGCAAAAACGTTGAGTGAATGGGAGCGCGCCCAAATGGAGCTTCGCGGCCAGAAAGCGGAACCGGCCGACTTTGTCGAAAACCGGCCGCCGTCAATCCGCGACGTGCTGCTCCGCATGCTGGCAGACAACGGCCGGCATCTGACGCACCTCGGCGGCAGCGAAAGAGTTTCGATCGTCGTGACCTTCCGCGACAGCGCCGGACCGTGGGCGCCCCTGACGCCGCTCGCGCGCAGCGGTGCCATTTACCTGGCGCCGTCCTTGCGCAGCGCAGTGGCGCCGACGAATGGTCCCTTGCTGTCTTCGGCGCCCGCACCAGCTTCCGGCGCAATGCCCACCACGGCTCGGGACTACGAACTCCTCGCCGACCTGCACCTGAAACAGCAACAGTACCAGGCCGCCAGCGATGCCTACGCCAAGGCGATCGCCGCCGTTCAAGACGAGGCCAAGACCAGCGGCGAGCGGCCGAAGGGATTGTCGTCGCTCTACACACGGCACGCACAGTCGCTCCTGGGGCTGGGCAAGATCGACGCCGCCAAGGAGGCGCTCAACAAGTCCGAGGAAGCCGTCGTGACCAAGCCAGCGGCCGCGACGCGGGAACAGCGATTGGCACAACTGCCGGCTCGACTCATCGTTTCCGCAACCAAGCGGCAACTCGACCAGCTCGGCGAGGGGCAATTGTCATTCGATGATTTCCGCAAGGCCGCGATGATCGACGAGCAGTGAAGTCCGTGGCGGTCGTCCGCTGTCAGTTGTCCGTGGTCGGCATTCGACCGATCATGCACAACTGACCACGGACGACGGACAACTCGTACAATCATCATCTCGCAAGCCTCGGGACGAACTGAACGGGTGTATCCCGGGGCGGCCGCCATCCTTGCTTTGTATGTCCGCCGCTGAACCTCCCGGCCCCCCTTCTTCGCCGGGCGGGAACTCATCTCCGTCGTCGTCCCGCGACCGATCGAGCCGTCTCCGACGCGCTTCGCAGGTGATCGTCGTCGGCAGCGTGATGTTCACGTTCATCTCGTTCTGGCGCACCGCCGCGGTCGTGCTCTGCGACCTGGCGAGCACGGCCTATTACATCGGCGGCATCGTCGAGCAGCAGATCGGCAAGGTCGCGCCGTGGTTCATCCTCGCGGTGATGATCTTCAGCTATGCCGTCCGATCGGTGTACATCGAAAGCTGCGCGCTCTTTGTCCGCGGCGGTGTGTACCGGGTCGTGCGAACGGCCATGGGCGGATTCATGGGCAAGACGGCCGTCGCCGCGCTGATCTTCGACTACATCCTCACCGGACCGATTTCCAGCGTCACGGCCGGGCAGTACCTCGTGAGCTTCGCTCTCGAACTCTATCAGCGCTTCATCGCGCCGCTGCCCGACCGCGCTACCCTGGATGTCGTTCGCAACTGGGGATCGATGGCCTTCGCCATCGGCGTGACGCTGTACTTCTACCGGCAAAACGTCCTCGGCATTCACGAATCGAGCGACAAGGCTTTCAAGATCATGATCGCGACCACCATCATGGCGGCGATCATGATCATCTGGTGCGTCCTGACCCTATGGATGAAACCGGAAACGCGCACGCTCCCGCCGACGACGATCAATCTGGACAAGAAAGTGGAGGTCAATGACGCGGGCGAGGTCCAGCCGCGGATCAATCCGCTCACCGGGCGGCAGGAAGACCCTCTTGGATTTCTGGCTCGCTGGCTTCCCGAAAGCGCGCAGCAGCGCTTGCGGCATCCGACCAGCTGGCTGTCGCTGTTCGGCCTGTTCGGCATCCTGATCGCCTTCGGGCATTCGATTCTGTCGATGTCCGGGTACGAGACGCTGGCCCAGGTGTACCGCGAGGTCGAGTCGCCGAAACTGCTCAACTTCCGCCGGGCCGCCTTCGTCGTCTTCGGCTTCAGCCTGACGCTCACCTGCTCGATCTCGTTTTTTGCCGTGATGATCATCCCGGACCACCTGCGCATGAGCCAGTATGCCGACAATCTGATCGGCGGACTGGCCATGAGCGTCGTCGGGCCGGACACGCTGAAGCTGCTCTTGAACGCGTTTGTCGTCGTCGTCGGCAGTCTGATTCTCTCCGGCGCCGTGAATACGGCGATCATCGGGTCCAACGGCGTGATGAATCGCGTGGCGGAGGACGGCGTCGTGCCGCGCTGGATGCAGAAACCCCATCCGAAATACGGCACAACTTCGCGGATCCTGCGCCTCATTCTGGTGTTGAAGGTGGCGACGATTCTCCTCAGCCACGGCGACGTGCTGCTCCTCGGCGAAGCCTATGCCTTCGGCGTCGTCTGGAGCTTCGTGTTCATGACGCTGTCGATGGTGATTCTGCGGCTTCGCCGACCCGACTGGCCGCGCGAGTACCGAGTTCCGTTCAATATCCCGCTTTCCGGCGGGCGGGAGATTCCGCTCGGCTTGATTTCGGTGTTTCTGGTCTTGTTCGGGGCGGCGATCGCCAACTTGCTGACGAAGGAAGTCGCCACCGTTGCCGGGCTGGCGTTCACCGCGACGTTTCTCGCGATCTTCAGCCTGACCGAGTGGGCCAATCGCGCGCACCGGCCGCGGGAACTCGACAAGCACGGGCACCTCGAGCAGTTCAACATTCAGACGGACGAGCAAGTCACGGCAGCCGGGCTGGGGCTGGACAAGCCCTACACAAAGCTCGTCGCCATCCGCTCGCCGCACAACCTGTTCATGCTCGAAAAGGCGCTGGCGGAAACCGATCCCGAAACGACCAGCGTCGTGGTGATGACGGCGAAGCTGGTCCCGCAGGACGGCAGCGAGGAATCGCCCGACGCGCTGGACATCTACGACCAGCAGTTGATGACGGCCGTAGTCGAGCGCGCGGAAAAAGCCGGCAAGAAGGTCAAACCGCTGATCGTGCCGACGAATAATCCGTTGCACGCGATCCTGCGCATGGCGCTGGAGCTGAATGCCCAGGAAGTCATTCTCGGGGCGTCGAACAAGTACGCCGCCGACGTCCAGCTCGACCAGATCGCGCTGTATTGGATGAATCTTCTCGCCGGCGAGCAGAAGCCATTGACCGTGCGACTGCTGAGCCGGGATCGCGACGTGTATCTCGACCTGGCTGGCGGCAGCCGCATTCCCAAGCTCAGCGAGCGCGAGGCGCGGTCGGTCGCGGAACTGCGCGCCGCGGGCGTCGGCGTGGATCGGGTGCTGCTGGTCCACGACGGCAGCCGGGCGTCCAGCGATCTCTTCCGGGCGGTGCTGACGATGCTCGATCCGCTCGTCGAGCTGTCGCTGGCGCACATTCCCGGCGGGGACGGTTCGCCGGACATTCTTCGCGAGGACCACGAGCGGGCTCGGGCGCTCGGCCGGGAAATCACCATTGAGACACTGGGCCCTGATTTCGCCGGCGAACTCGTCGAGCGGGCCCGGGAAACGCAGGCCGACCTCATCATCCTGCCGCGGCTGGCGGAGGCCAACGGCAAGCTCAACGGACAATATGATCGAATTCTGAAAGATGCGCACTGCCTCGTCTTCCTGGCCACGCCCCCGTCAATTCCGGAAGTGGCTGCGAAGGAATAGGGAGTAGGGGATAGGGAGAAGGGGGCAGAGCGGAGGCTTCATTCCGAAGCCGGCAACTGATAGAACAACGATACACGCCTGCCGACCAATTTCTCCGAGGTTGCCGTCATGCATCGTCGAATGCCGTTGTCGATCGTCGCCGTCCTGCTCTTCGCCGGGATCATATCAGCGGAAGACACGCGCAGCGGCGTGCTGGCGCGGTTGCGGCACGATTTATCGTTCCTGGCCTCGGCGGAATGCGAGGGCCGCGGACCCGGCACCGAGGGCATCGATCGTGCCGCCGACTTCATCGCCGACGCGTTTCGGCAAGCCGGTCTGAAAGGCGCCATGCCCGACGGATCATTCTTTCAGCCGTTCTCCATTCGCGGCACGTCCTCGTTGGGCAAGGACGTCGGCTTGACGCTGACCGGCGCCGATTTCGGCACAATGACGCTGAAGCTCAATGCCAGCTTCGCGCCCTTGGGCGTGTCCGGTTCCGGCTCCGCCGACGCGCCGATCGTGTTCGTCGGCTACGGCGTTACCTGTGAGAAGCCGGAGTACGACGACTATGCCGGCGTGGACGTGGCCGGCAAGATCGTCCTGATGATTCGCAAGTCGCCGCGGTACGGCGACGAGAAGAAGCCGTTCGCCGACGATCAGGTCGTGCAGCAGATTTCCGCGCTGGCGACCAAGGTCGAAAACGCCAAGAAGCACAAGGCCGCCGCCGTCCTGATGGTCAACGACGCCAGCGAGAAGGACGACGCGCTATTGGATTTTCGCATCGCCACCGGCCCGAGCGACGGCATCCCCGCGATCCACATCCGCCGCTCGGTCGGCGATCTCATGCTGCGCTACGGCCTCGGCAAATCGCTTCAGGAAATCGAAAAGGCGATCGACGCCGATCTCAAGCCAATGAGCGCTCCGCTCAACGGCTGGTCGGGCAAGGCCGTCGTCACGGTCGAGCGCAAGATGATTCCGGCGAAGAACGTGGTCGGCGTGCTCGAGGGCGCCGGACCGCTGGCCAATCAGACCCTGGTCATCGGCGCGCACTACGACCACCTCGGGTATGGCGGCCGGGGTAGTCTGGCGAGCGGCTCCAAGGCGATCCACTTCGGGGCCGACGACAACGCCTCGGGCACGACGTCGATCATCGAATTGGCGCGGCGGCTGGCGGCGAATCCGCCGGCCAATCGGCGGCGACTCGTGTTCATCGCCTTTTCCGGCGAGGAAATGGGACTACTTGGCTCCGCCCACTACGCCAACAACCCGATCTTTCCCCTGGCTGATACCGTCGCGATGATCAATCTCGACATGGTCGGCCGGCTGCAGCCCGACCCGGAAACGCAGAAGGGCAAGCTCGAAATCGGCGGTACCGGTACTGCCAAGTCGTTCGACGCGCTGATCGACAAGCTCAACGCCAAGTACGATTTCAAGCTCAAGAAGTCGGCGACCGGCGTCGGGCCCAGCGATCACACCTCTTTTTACCTGAAGGGCGTGCCGGTCTTCTTCTTCTTCACTGGCTTGCACAAGGAATATCACAAGCCGACCGACGTGCCGGACCTGATCAATTTCGAGGGCATGTCGCGGATCGTGGACATGGTCGAGGAATTGGCCCGGACGCTCTGGACCGACGAGGCCCGGCCGGAGTACGTCAAAGGCATGGGCAGCACGACGATGGGCTCGGTGCGCGGCAACGTGCCGCGGCTCGGGTTCATGCCCGGCAACTACGACGAGGACACGGAGGGCGTTGCGATCGGCGCGGTGACGAAGGACGGCCCGGCCGACAAGGGCGGCATCAAGGAGGGCGACGTGCTCGTCGAAGTCGCCGGCCGGCCGGTTAAGAACATGACGGCCTACATGACCGAAATGGGTAAGCAGAAAAAAGGCGAACCGGTCGAATTGACCATTGTCCGCAAGGGCGAACGGATCAAGGTGACCGTCACACCGCAATAGGCCGTTAGCCGCGACGCCGTTAGCCGCGACGCGGAGTCTTCGGAGCGGAGCGCGCTTCATGGAGTGCAAAGGCTGGCATCAGGAAGCGGCCCTGCGCATGCTCCGCAACAACCTCGATCCGGCGGTTGCGGAGCGGCCGGAGGAACTCATCGTTTACGGCGGTTCGGGCAAAGCGGCTCGCAATCGCGCCTGTCTCGACGCCATCATCGCGACCCTGAAACGGCTGAATAACGACGAGACGCTGCTCGTGCAGAGCGGCAAGCCCGTCGGCGTCATTCGCACGCAGGACGAAGCGCCGCGCGTCTTGATCGCAAACTCGAACCTCGTGCCGCGTTGGGCGACGGCCGACGAATTCCGCCGGCTCGAAGCGCTCGGGTTGACGATGTATGGCCAGATGACCGCTGGCTCGTGGATCTACATCGGCACTCAGGGCATTCTGCAAGGGACGTACGAAACCTTTGCCGCTTGTGCGAAGAAACACTTCGGCGGATCGCTGGCCGGGCGGTTGGTCGTCACCGCTGGTCTCGGCGGCATGGGCGGCGCGCAGCCATTGGCGGCGACGATGAACGGGGCCGCTTTTCTCGGCGTCGAGGTCGATCCACGGCGAATTCAGCGGCGCGTCGAGACAGGCTATTGCGATGTCATCACGGACGACCTCGATGACGCGCTGAAGCGCCTGGCGGGCGCGAAACGAAATCGCGAGGCGCTCTCCGTCGGACTCGTGGGGAATGTCGCCGATGTGTTGCCGGAACTTGCACGCCGCGGGATCGAGATCGACGTGCTGACCGATCAGACGGCCGCGCATGATCTGCGCATCGGCTATATTCCCCGCGGCTACACGGTGGAGACGGCGGCCTCGTTTCGCGCCCGCGATCCCGACGGCTACGAGTCTGCCGTTCTCGATTCGATGCAGGCGCACGTCGCCGCCATGCTCGAATATCAGCAGCGCGGCACGGCGGTCTTCGACTACGGCAATAACCTGCGGGGACAGGTCGCCGACCGTCGCGGCATGCGTGAGGCGTTTCAGATTCCGGGTTTCGTGCCCGAGTATATTCGTCCGCTGTTCTGCCGTGGCTCGGGGCCGTTCCGATGGGCAGCCCTGTCCGGCGACCCGGCCGATATCGCAGCCACGGACGACGCCGTGCTCGAGACGTTTCCCGAGAACGAATCGCTCCGCCGCTGGATCACGCTTGCTCGGCAGAAGGTGAAGTTCCAGGGCCTGCCCGCGCGCATCTGCTGGCTGGAGTACGGCGAGCGGGCCCGGATGGGCGAGCGGTTCAACGACCTCGTTCGCACCGGCCGGGTCCAGGCGCCGATCGTGATCGGCCGGGATCATCTCGATTGCGGCTCGGTCGCTTCGCCGAACCGTGAGACCGAGGGCATGAAGGACGGCTCCGACGCCATCGCCGATTGGCCGCTCTTGAACGCCCTGTCGAACACCGCCTGCGGCGCCAGTTGGGTTTCGATCCATCACGGCGGCGGCGTGGGAATCGGCTACTCGATCCACGCGGGCATGGTCATCGTGGCCGACGGCACGGACTCGGGCGCTCGCCGACTGCGGCGCGTGCTCACGGCGGACCCGGCGCTGGGCGTGATGCGCCACGCCGATGCCGGGTACAATGAGGCGCGAACGATCGCCTCCGAACGGGGCGTCGACGTGCCGATGAATTGATCGCGCTTCGCTCCGCAGAGTCCGCGTCGCGGCTAAACTGAATCGGATGCCGCACGTCCTCACCAACATCCGCATCCTCGAGGCCTGCGACGGGCGCGGGCCGATCCCGGACGCCGCGCTCGCCTGGGACGAGGACGGCCGCATCGTCTTCGCCGACGCCGCGAAACACCTGCCGACGCACTACCGCGAGGCGACCTGCCTCGACGCGCATGGAGCGCTCGTCGTGCCCGGGTTGGTCGATTGCCATACGCACCTGGCCTTTGCCGGCTGGCGGGCCGACGAATTCACCGAGCGCTGCCGGGGCGCGACCTATGCCGAAATCGCGGCTCGCGGCGGCGGGATTGCCAAGACCGTGCGCCTGACCCGCGCCGCCAGCGAAGACGAACTGCTCGCGCGGGCCCGCGGCTTTCTCCAGCAGATGCTGCGGCTGGGCGTCACCACCGTCGAATGCAAGAGCGGTTACGGTCTCACGTTGGAAGACGAACTCAAGCTGTTACGAGTCTATCGCCGACTCCAGCAGGAGTGTCGCGGCACGCTCGTCAGCACGTTTCTCGGGGCTCACGTCGTCCCGCCGGAATACCGGGATCGTCGCGCCGAGTATGTGCAATTGGTGTGCGATCGCATGATCCCGGCCGCGGCGGCTGAGCGGCTCGCTCGGTTTTGCGACGTGTTCATCGAGGCCGGGGCGTTCCGCGTCGATGAGGCGCGGGCGATTTTCGCGGCCGGCCAGCGCCATGGCCTGCGACCCAAATTGCACGCCGATCAACTTTCCGACAGCGGCGGGGCGAGCCTCGCCGCCGAGGTGGGCGCGATCTCCGCCGATCACCTCGAGCACGCCAGCGACGCCGGGCTCAAGGCCATGGCTCAGGCTGGCGTCATCGCGGTGCTGCTGCCTTTTGCCGCGCTCTACCTGAATCAGCCGCCGCTGGACGCCCGTCGCTGTCTCGCGGCCGGCGTGCCGGTGGCGGTCGCCACCGATTTCAACCCCGGGAGCGCCCCGAGTTATCATTTGCCGCTCGCCATGACGCTTGCCTGCACGATGAGCCACCTGACGCCGGCGCTGGCGCTGCGCGGCGCGACTATCACGGCAGCCAAGGCCATCGGCGTTGAGGGTGAGGTCGGGTCGTTGGAACCAGGAAAACGAGCCGATTTCGTGCTCCTCGATGCCGAATCGGTCGAGCACTGGCTCTATCATGTCCAGACCAACGCGGTTCGTTCGGTGTTCGTTCGTGGCGAGCGGGTGGGACCATGAGCCAATTGATTCCGGCGCGGATCGCGACGCCGACGACGGCGGAGGACGACCCGCGCGTCGGCCACGTGCTCGGTCGCTCGGCGACGCCGGATTCCGCGGCGGTCGTGCTGGTTGGATTTCCGACCGATCGCGGCGTCCAGCGGAACGGCGGGCGACGCGGCGCGGCCGAAGCGCCGACGGCCATCCGCGAACAACTGTTCCGCCTGACGCCTGATCCGGAATCGCCCGAGACGTTTACGCGGCTGCTGGAGTCCACGTGCGACCTCGGCGACGTGGCGATGAGCGGCGATCTCGAAACCGATCAGGAACGGCTGGCTGAAACGCTCGAACCGCACCTCGCTCGCGGGGCGGTCGCGATCATACTCGGCGGCGGCCATGAGACGGCGTACGGGCATTTTCTCGGATACGTGCGCGCCGGCCGGCCGGTGGCCATCCTGAATTGGGACGCCCACGCCGACGTCCGGCCGCTGGTGGACGATCTCGGACATTCCGGTTCGCCGTTCCGGCAGGCGCTGGCGCATCCATCGGGACTCTGCCGGAATTACACCGTGGCGGGACTGAATCCGACGACCGTGGCGCGAGCCCATCTCGATTTCATCAGCGAGCGCGGCGGCGCGGCTTATTTCAACACGGAGGTAAACTTCACCGTTGTGGAATCGATCCTGGCCGCGCACGAGTTCGAATCGCTGGTGACGTTTGATCTCGACGCGGTTGACTCGGCGGCGGCGCCCGGCGTCAGCGCTCCAGCGACGGCCGGGCTATCGCCGCACATCTGGCTCTACGCGGCATACCGCGCGGGACGCACCGCCACGGTGCGGTCGATGGACGTCGTCGAACTCTGCCCACCGCACGACGTGGATCGCCGGACGGCGCGACTGGCGGCCCGGACGGTCTGGGAGTTTCTGCGCGGCCTGGCAGCGCGGTAGAATGCCACCATTGGTGGAGGGAGGTGCGCCAATGCCGTCGCCGTTTCCGGGCATGGACCCCTTGGCTTGAGGGGCCCGATGTCTTTCCAGACTTGCACGATCGAATTGTTGTGACCTTGAGTGAATCTCTCAATCGGCTTCTGCCGAGCCTTTACTTCTCCACCCTCGCCTCCCGGATCGTTATTGAAGATCCTCGTCACGAATACGAGCCAGACGTCTCTGTGCAGCGGAGCGAGACGCCTCCGAACGGTCCGGATCAGATGAGCAGCGACGGCGGCGTCGCCGTCGCGACCGAGCCAGTCGTTCTCGTCGCGGACGATGAGTTTCGCCAAAAGTACCTGGAAATTCGGACAGATCCGGGCGGCAGCCGGCTGGTCACGGTTATTGAGGTGCTAAACCCATCAAACAAGAAGCCGGGCGAGCACAACCGCGATCCCTATGTCCGCAAACAACGCGAGCTACTCGCGCAACAGGTTCATCGGGTTGAGATCGACTTGGTCCGCGACGGCATGCATTCCACGATTGTGCCCGAGAGTCTCTTCCGCGCTCAGGTCGATCATCCGGAGTATCACATTTGCGTGTCGCGCTTCGATCGGCCGCGCGATTATCATGTTGACCCCATTCGGCTCGGCGAGCAGATGCCGGCGATTCGGATTCCGCTGCTGCCGGGAGCGCGGGAGCCGGTCGTCGATTTTCAGCCGCTCCTCGAACGGTGCTACGAAGCGGGCCGGTACGCGCTGCGGGTGGATTACTCTCGGCCGCCGATACCACCCCTGACGCCCGAACAGGCGGCCCGCGCGGAGCCATTCCTCCGACAGCACAAATCCCGTTGAACTTCACAACATGTCATACGGATCGACGTCCACCTGGCAGTCGACGCCGTGGGGCGGGCGAACTGCGGCAAGCGCCTCGCGCAAGACGTCGTGCAACTGAGCCGAGCTCGGCGACTGCAACTGAAAGTGATACCGCGCGAATCCGTTGAGGCGGAACACGGGCGCCTCGGCCGGGCCCAGCAGTCGGAATGGGGCATCGGACCGCGGCCGGCGCTCCAGCGCCACCCGCAGCGCGCCGGCGAAGCGATCGGCGAACGCCTCGGCGGCCGGCGCGTTCCGGCTCCGAATCACGACTCGAACCAGCCGCTGATACGGCGGATAGCCGTGCGGTTTGCGGTGCGCCAGTTCCAGTTCGGCAAAGCGCTCGAAGTTGTGGCCGGCCGCCAAGGCGATCGCCGGGTGCTCGGGAGTGTAGGTCTGAATCAGGACCTGACCGCCCTTCGGACCTCGGCCGGCGCGGCCCGCCACCTGCGCCAGCAATTGAAAGGTGCGCTCCGCCGCGCGAAAGTCCGGTCGATGCAGGCCGATATCCGCGTTCACGACTCCGACCAACGTCACGTTCGGGAAATCCAGCCCCTTGGCGATCATCTGAGTCCCGAACAGGATATCCACCTTGCCGTCGCGGAATGCGTCGAGCACGCGGGCATGGCTGCCCGGCCGGGACATCGCATCGCTGTCCATGCGTTCGATGGTTCGGCCCGGAAAGCGCTGTGCGAGTTCCTGCGCCAGCTTCTCCGTGCCGAGGCCCTGGTATTTGACCGTCGACTTCTGACAGACGGGGCAGACCTGCACCGGGGCCGCCTCGAACCCGCAGTAGTGGCAGACAAGAGCCGCACGCTTCTGATGGTAGACCAGCGGCAGATCGCAATGTTCGCACTGAACGACGTGCCCACACGCTGGGCAGTGCAAGTGCGTCGAGAACCCGCGGCGGTTGAGCAGGAGGATGACCTGACCGCCGGCCTTGAGCGCTGCGGTCATGGCGCGTTCGAGAGTCGGGCTGATCGCGCGGCCGGGGCCGGGCGACGGCGGCTCATGGCGTAGATCGACGATCCGCACCGGCGGCATCGGCAGCGCGGCGATCCGCTCCGGCAGGCTCAGCCGCTCGTACGCGCCGCGTTCGGCGTTGTGCCAGCTTTCCAGCGACGGCGTGGCGCTGCCGAGCAGAATCGGCACGCCTTCGAGCCGGGCGCGCATCACGGCGACGTCGCGAGCATGGTACCGCGGCGTCGATTCCTGTTTGAAGGTCGATTCGTGCTCTTCGTCGATGACGATGAGGCCGAGCCGGCGTGTCGGAGCGAAGATGGCGCTGCGGGCGCCGACCACGACTTGCACGCCGCCGCTGGAGACTTTGCGCCATTGTGCGCCCCGCGCCGCGTCGCTCAGGTGGCTGTGCAACACCGCAACCGTACTGCACCGGCCGCGAAATCGCTCGATCGTCTGCGGCGTCAAACTGATCTCGGGCACCAGGACGATCGCCTCGCGGCCTGCCGCGACCACCTCCTCGATGGCGCGGAGATAGAGCTCGGTCTTGCCGCTGCCGGTGACGCCGTGGAGCAGGATCGGCCGGAACTCGCCGGCCCGCAGCGCAGATTGGATCGCATCCCATGCGCGCTGTTGGTGTTCGTTGAGCGCGAGGGGCGGCGCGGGCGCCTCGCGCACCGCCTTGGGCGCCGGCTCGGACTCGACCGTCACGAGTTCCTTCTCAGCCAGCCCCTTGGCGACGACGGCTTCGATCACGGCCGCGCCGCATGGAACTTCGCGCATGATCGCTTCGGGATCAATCAAGTCGCCGGTGCGGCGCAAGTAGGAAAGTACCGCGGCCTGCTTGGGCGATAATCGCGGCAACGGGTCGGGCGGAATGCGGACGGCGCGGACGAACGTGCGCCGCCGCAGTCCGGCACGAGTGCGCACCCCGGCTGGAAGGATCGCCTGCAAGACCTGGCCCCAGCCGCAAAGGTAATAGTCGGCCATCCAGCGCGTGAGGCGCAGGAGCGGCTCGGTCAAGAGCGGCTCGCCGTCCACGATCCGATGGATCGGCTTGACGGCCCGCGCCGGTTTCTCGTTTGTCAGGCCGACGCAATAGCCGATGGTCGTTCGGTCGCCGCGACCGAAGGGCGCTTCGACGCGCTGGCCGACGCGGACCGCGGGCGCGAGTTCCGGCGGCACGGCATAACTGTATGCCGTCGTCAACGGGCGATCGAAGACGATCTCGGCAAAGAGGGCCGCATCGACTTCCGGCGGCGAGAACAATTCGGCTTGCGCGCGGACCATGCCGTTACGATACGGCGATCCGGCGCTCGGTGCGACGTCCGTTGATTCGCCGCGAGGCGCGTTAGCCGCGAGGCGCGTTAGCCGCCAGGCGCGTTAGCCGCGAGGCGCGTTAGCCGCGAGGCGGAGTCTTCGAAGCCGAGCGCGCTGCGGCACTTCGATTCCGCGTCGCGCTCAAGCGCCCTGGGCCTGCTTTCGCAGCGAACTGTTCCAATAGCCGAACGCGAAGTAGAGCACGAGCCCGGCCGCCATCCAGATTCCCAATCGCTCCCACGAATGCACGGGCAGGAACAGCATCATCACCACGTTCACGAGGATGCCCAGCGGCGCGACGAGGAACAGCATCGGGCAGCGGAACGGGCGGTGAGCGTCCGGCCGACGAATGCGCAGAATCAGCACCGCGGCGCAGACCACCACAAATGCGAACAGCGTCCCGATATTGACCATTTCCTCGAGAAACTCGGTGTCGATGAAGCCGGCCAAGGCGGCGATGACGAAGCCGACGAGAATGGTCGAGATGTGCGGCGTCTTGAACTTCGGGTGTACGGCCGCGAAGATCGATCTTGGCAACATGCCGTCGCGGGCCATCGCCAGGAAGATTCGCGCCTGGCTCAAGAAGGTGATCAGGATGACGCTGGTCATGCCGGCCAATCCCCCGGCGGCGATCAACGCCGATATCCATTTCAGATACTCGATGTTCTGCCGATCACCGAGTTGTCGAAACGCCGAGGCCACGGCCGCCTTATCGTCAATTTCGGGATAGGGGACCATGCCGGTGATGACGCCGGAGACGCCGATATAGAGCAGCGTGCAGATGAAGAGCGACGCCAGAATTCCGAACGGCACGTCGCGCTGCGGACGGACCGCTTCCTCCGAGTGCGTCGAAATCGAGTCGAAGCCGATGAAGGCGAAGAATACCAGGGCGGCGCCGACCATCATGCCAGACAGGCCGTAGGGAAAGTAGTCACTTCGGTGATCGACCGCGGCCAACTGCTTGTGGACGCCCAGGACGCCGAGCAATCCCCATTTTTGCTTCATCTTCGCTTCGACGCCCTGTTCGGCCAATTGGAGCACGGCGGACGTGGCGGCCTTGTCGGCTGGAGTCTTGGGTAGTTCGGATTCGTATAGCCGTTGCAGCCGATCGAGTTCCTGCATGATCTCGACTCGGGCGAAATTATTCTGCGCGTAGGCGTTGCGAACGATGGGCAGGCGTGCGAGTTTGTGCTCGGCCAACGCGAACTTCTTCAGCTGCTCGACGCGCTCGCCGCGCTGCGCCGAGCCGGGTTTCTCGGTCTCGTCCACATACGTTGTCGCGGCGTCGGGGATGACGAACTCGATCGGCTGCCGCCGGGCTTCCTGAGGGATTTTCGTCCAATAGTCTCGATTCACGTACTGGTAGCCGATGGCGATCACCAGCAGTACGACGCCGAGTTTGATTGCGACCATCAGCGTGTTAAAGGCGGCGCTTTCGCGGATGCCGATCACGAGGATGACCGTGATCGCCGCGATGACGAGCACCGCTGGCAGGTTCATGATCGCCGTCGCGTCCACCTGGCGCACCTGACTCCATTGCGATGGCACGACCCAGTTCGCACCGAAACAGGCGGTGAGAAACTCGTTGAAGTACTTGGTCCAGGAACTGGCGACGGTGGCGCAGCTCATGGCGTATTCGAGCACGAGGTCCCAGCCGATAATCCAGGCGACGAGTTCGCCGAGCGTGGCGTAGGCGTAGGTGTAAGCGCTGCCGGCGACGGGCGCGAGCGAGGCGAATTCGGCATAGCAAAACGCGGCGAGCGCGCAGCCGATTCCGGCGACGACGAACGATGTCATGATCGCCGGCCCGGCGTCCTGGCTTGCGACTCGGCCCGTCATCACGAAGATGCCGGCGCCGATGATCGCTCCGATGCCGAGAGAAGTCAGCCCGATCGGGCCGAGGACGCGCCGCAATCGGCCCTCGTCCTCGTGCATCTCCTTGTGGAGCTGTTCCAGCGATTTGGTGGCGAACAGCCGGCGGAACATGTCAATTGTCCGTGGTCATTAGTCCGTAGTCGGTTGCCCGTCGTCAATTGTCCGTCAGTCGCCGCATGGACTACGGGCCACGGCAACGGACTCCGGCGTCAATCCGACGCTTCGCTGCCGCCCAGCGGCCGCGACGAGAACAGGACTTTGAAGAAGCAATAGGCGGTCATGCCCGTGATGAGCGTCCACATGGAGAGCATGAATATCCAGGCGCTGGTCGTCATGTCGCGACCCTCCCGCGGCGGAGCCGCCAGCCGACGCCCGTCAAAATGCACAGAAAGAGAAACGCACCGATCATCGCCATGCGATCCAGGTTGCGGACCCAGATGAGATCCTGGACGAAGGCCTTTTTTTCCGGCGGGGCGTCCGGCGGCGGCTGTTCGATGTCGTGGTGCAGGATCTTGCCGATCATGCCGTCGCCGGCCCAGCGCCAGGGCGGCGGCGCCGGCCCGCCGAAGAGCGCCCGGGCATACGGCGACCAGCCCTGATCTTCCGTCTTGGTCGCACCGGTGGCCGGATCCGTGATCGTCACGCGCCCCTGCGGTTTGAAAATGAACCCGGCGAGAATCACGGCCAGGAAGACCGGCGTGATGTACTTGATGATGAATCGGAAGATCTCCGGAACGCGGATTTCCGCGCCGTTGGTGATTTCGCGCCAGCCGCGGACCATGCCGAACACCCAGGCGAACAGCACGGCCTCCAGCAGCGCCAGGACCACGAGCATGAACGAGCCGGCCCAGAAATCGAGTTCGTCGAAGAAAGTCTCCTGCGTGAAGATCGCGACCGGAATTGCGAGAAACATCAGCATCGCGCCGAAGGTCCAGGCGCTTTGCGGACGCTGGAAGCCGTAGTCGGATTGCAGAAGTGCCATGATCGGCTGGCCCATCGCCAGCGAACTCGTGATCGCGGCGAAGAACAAGAGCCCGAACCACAGGAACCCGGCGACGGGAGCGAATGCGCCCCAGTTGTTGAACAGCGTTGGGAATACCAGGAATCCCAGGCCGAATCCCGATTCCGATCGCACCGTGTCGAGGCCGAGATAGGCGACGGCGATCGGGATCAGAATCGTTCCGCCGAGCACGACTTCACAGAATTCGTTCGTCCAGGCGGCGCTCGACCCCGTCAGCGCGACGTCGTCGGTTTCGCGCAGATAGCTGGCGTAGCAGTGAATCGAGCCCATGCCGATCGAGAGTGTGAAGAAGATCTGCCCGGCGGCGGCTAGCCAGACAGACGGATCGGCGAGGCTTTCAAATCGCGGCTGCCAGACGAAGTTCAGCCCGACAAACGGGCTCGTGACCGCTTGCGGATCGTAGAAGCGACTGGATTGGTCGGCCGGTTCGATCAGCAGCCCGCGCACGGCCAGCAGGGCGGCGAAGCCAATCAGGAGCGGCATGCCAATCTTGCACACCAGTTCAATGCCCTTGGCCAGGCCGCGAGAGAGAATGACTAAGTTGATGACGATACACAGCGCGAAGACGCCCATGCCCCACGGGCTGATCGCCCAAATATTGCCGTCCTGATGGCCGGTCATCCGATCGAAGAACTCTTTGACCTCGGCCTTGGTCGACATCGACGTGAAGCCGCCGATGAGCGATTTGACGGCATAGGTGAGGCACCACGACTCGATGTACAAGTAGTACGAGGCGATGACGAGGCAGCTCCACAGTCCGATGGCGCCGACGTACTTCCAGATGGGGTTTCGGCCGTGCATCTGAAATATGCCGGGTGCGCAGTGATGGCCGTGCTGCCCGCCATAGCGTCCCATGGCCCATTCGACCCAGATGAGGGGCAGGCCCATGATGAGAAAAGCGACAACGTAGGGGATGAGAAACGCGCCGCCGCCGTTCGCCGCGGCCTGCGCCGGGAAACGGAGGAAGTTTCCGAGGCCAACAGCGTTGCCGGCCATCGCCAGAACCAGCCCGACGCGCGAGGCCCAGCGCTCTTTGGCCATGCCAAGCACCTCAATAATGATCGCGCAGGTGCGGTCGTGAAATCAATGTCTGTTCACCAAGCCACGACCCCGCAACCTCGATCCCTCCCGGGATTTCGACCGATGGAACGCGCGAACCGTCTTCTGCGTCTCAACGTAGTGAACCGATCGGGACCCCGCTTGCAGCCGATGGCATGCTCGTCAAAAGTATTACAGGAATGAACAATCGTCGTGAATGGGAAAAGCGCCGAGAATGCACAATTCGGCGCGCCAGGCATGCCCGGCAAACACCGAAGTCGAGGTGATGCGCGTTTGCAGGGTCCGCCGCGTTGTGGCGATCGAGAGCGGGAGCTGTTTCCTTTGAAAATCGCCAAATCCTTGACAATTCGGAGCGGTCAGCGCATCGTGTATAGCAAGGTCGAAACGGCAACGAGGACGTTGTCCCGCCCTGATCGTTCAATTTGTCGCAGAGGTCCGGGAATCGGCACAGTCGCCCAACCCCTTCGAACTCACCGTTCGACGACGAGCCGATATCCTGCGGAAATTCAGCCTACCGGAACGTGACGAGCACCAGGAGTCTGCCATGAGCCAGCGCTCGAACAAGCGGCGGCAGCCGCGTCGGTTCATTCCGCGGTTGCGTCGGTTGGAAGACCGGACGGTTCCCGCCGGCAACGTCATCGCCGTGGTCAACGGCGGCGTGCTCAACGTCATCGGCGATGGATTGGACAACCAGGTCTGGATCGCCGGCGACGGCTACTTCCGCGCCATCATTCGCTCGATCGACGGCACGACCACGATCAACGGCCAGGCCGGTCCCGTCACGCTCAGCGGCATCACCCGCGGCTACGACATCGTGATGGACAGCGGCAATGACACGCTGGCGCTGTCCGGCATTCACGCCTGGCGATCTCTGTCGATCGACCTGGGCAGCGGCAACAACGCACTGCACATCGTGGACAGTCATTCCTGGCGCGATACGCGCATCGTTGCCGGCGGCAACAACGACGGCATCCAGATCGTCAACTCCAACTTCTGGCGCGATTCGATGATCGATCCCGGCGACGGGAACGACATCATCAATCTGCCGGGGACGACGTTCTGGCGGCGGACGTGGATCAATGGCGGCCCGGGCATCAACGTCCTCACGCGCGACACCGCGCGGTTCTTCGGTCCCTCGGAGATCGTCAATTTCACGACCACGCCGATCGTTCCTCCACCGCAGCAGAATCCGCCAATCGCCAATAACGACACCGCTTCCGTGACTCGCGGGGGCACCGTGTCGATCAACGTGGCCGCCAACGACGTTGCCCAGACCGGCACGCTCAACCTCGCCTCGATCACCATCGTCTCCGCGCCACAGAACGGCACGGCCGTTGCCAATGCCAACGGCACCGTGACCTACACCAACAACGGATCCGCGGCGACCACGGATTCTTTCACGTACACCATCCGCGACAGCGCCGGCAACGTCTCCAACGTCGCCACGGTGTCGATCACGATTCAAGCTACGAATCAGGCCACAACGACGATTTCATCGCCGATCTCCAGCCCGACGCGCGTCAATTCCATTCCGTTCCGCGTGGTGTTCAGCAAGGAAGTGCCGAACTTGCCGTCCTCGGCCATTCAGATCACCAATGGATCCGTTCTCGACGTGGTCCGGCTGGGAACGTTCTCCTGGCAGATTTCGGTCCAAGGCAATGCCGACGGCCCGGTCTCGGCGTTCATCCCGGCCAACGCCGTGCAGGACGTCGACGGACTGGGCAACCTGGCGTCGAACACCTTCACCATCGTGCTCGATCGCGTCGCGCCGGTCGTCACGACCAACCCGCTGGTCACCAACGACCCGACCCCAACCATCACCGGCACGATCGACGATCCGACGGCGACGATCACGGTCGACGTCGAAGGCCAGCTCGTGACCGCGACCATCACCGGCAACACCTGGTCGGCGACGCTGACCACGCCGCTGCCCGACGGAACTTACGACGTCCTCGTGACCGCGCGGGACGCCGCCGGCAATCAGAGTTTCGGCGACCTGGAGGCTGGGCTGACCATCGACACCGTCGCGCCCACGGCCACGATTACCACGACCGAACCCGATCCGACTTCCACCAGTCCCATCCCGTTCACCGTCACGTTCGACGAGCCGGTCTTCGGATTCTCGGCCGCCGGCATCACCGTGACCAACGGCACCGTGTCGAACTTCGTGGCCGTTGATGAAACGACCTACACGTTTGACGTCACGCCGACGACCGACGGCGAAGTGACGGTGACCGTGACGGCCGGAGCGGCTCGCGACGAAGCGGGCAACGACAGCGAAGAAGCGACCTTCTCGATTACGTTCACCTCCGGCGCGCCGGTGGCCACCATCTCGACCACCGCCACCGATCCGACCAACCTCTCGCCGATTCCATTCACGATCACCTTCAACAAGGACGTGTTTGGGTTCGACGTGACCGACCTGATCGTGACCAATGGTACGATCTCGGACTTCGTCCAGGTCGACGCCCGCACCTACACCTTCAACGTCACGCCGGACGCCGACGGGCTCGTGACAGTGACGCTCCCCGCCGGTGCGGTGCAGGACGACGAGGGCAATGGCAACCTCGAGGCGACCTTCTCGATCACCTCGGACCGCACCGCGCCCGATGCCCCGGTCATCATCGGGCTCGATCCCGACAGCGACGGCGGCACGCTGGGCGACGGCCTGACCAACGACAATACGCCGACCATCATCGGCACCGCCGAGCCCGGCACGACCATTGAGGTCTTCGCCGACAGCGGCTCCGGCCCGGTGTCGCTCGGCACCACGGTGACCGACGCCAGCGGCAACTGGTCCTTCACGCCGACCACCGCCCTTGCCGATGGCTCCTACACGATCACGGCCACGGCGACGGACGCGGCGGGCAACGTGAGTCCGACTTCGGCTGGATTCGCGCTGACGATCGACACGGTCGCGCCGGTCGCCACGATCACCACGACCGAGCCGGATCCGACCTCGGCCAACGTCATTCCGTTCACGGTGACGTTCGACAAAGACGTCACCGGATTCACCGCCGCGGGAATCACCGTCGGCAACGGAATCCTGCAGAACTTTGTTGCAGTGGACGCCCGGACGTACACGTTCGACGTGGTGCCGTTGACCAACGGCTTGGTGACGGTGACGGTCAACGCCGGGGCGGCGACTGACGCGGCCGGCAACACCAATGCCGAAGTCTCGTTCTCCATCACGTCCGATCGGTTCCTGGCGACGATCTCGACGACCGCGCCGGATCCGACCAACCTGGCCGTGATTCCGTTCACCGTGGTCTTCACGCGCGACGCCATTGGCTTCGACGAGACCGACTTGGTTGTGACCAACGGTACCGTTTCGGACTTCGTCCAAGTGGACGCCCGGACGTTCACGTTTAACGTCACGCCGATCGCTGACGGCCTGGTGACGATTCAGATTCCGGCCGGCGCCGTCCAGGATCCGGATGGCAACCCCAACGTCGAGGCGACTTTCTCGATCACCTCGGACCGCACCGCTCCGGATGCGCCGGTCATCACGGGTCTTGATCCGGCCAGCGACGGCGGCGTCCTCGGCGACGGCATCACCAATGTGCCGGCGCCGACGATCATCGGCACGGCCGAACCCGGCTCGACGATCGAGGTCTTCGCCGACAGCGGTTCCGGCCCGGTGTCGCTCGGCACCACGGTGACCGACGCCGGCGGCAACTGGGCGTTCACGCCGGCCAATGACCTCGGCGACGGAACCTACACGATCACGGCCACGGCGACTGATGCCGCCGGCAACGTCAGCGCCGTCTCAACCGGATTCACGCTGACGATCGACACCGTCCGGCCGACGACGACAATCACGACGACGGAGCCGGATCCGACCAGTGCCGCGACCATCCCGTTCACGGTCGTCTTCAGCAAGGATGTCACCGGCTTCAGCCTGAGCGGTATCACGGTCGTCAACGGCACGGCGTCGAACTTCGTGATGGTCGATGCGCGAACTTACACGTTCGACGTGACGCCGGACGGCGACGGTCTGGTGACCGTCACTGTCGCCGCGGGCGCCGCCGCCGACATCGCCGGCAACGCCAACGAAGAGGCCTCGTTCACGATCCGGTCCGAACGGTTCAGTCCGACGGCGACGATCACCTCGTCGGCCAGCGACCCAACCAATCAGAATCCGATTCCGATCACGGTCCGATTCAGCGAGGATGTGACCGGTTTTGACGTGACGGATATCGTCGTGCAGAACGGCACGATTTCCAATTTCACAATGGTGGACGCCCGGACCTACACCTTCGATGTGACGCCGATCGCCGATGGGCTGGTCACGATCAAGGTGCTGGCCGATTCGGTCCAGGACGCGGCCGGCAACGGCAACCCGGAGGCGAATTTCGCGATCACTTACGATTCAACGCCCCCGAGCCCTCCCGTGGTCACGGGACTGGATCCCGACAGCGATTCCGGCACGCTCGGCGACGGCGTGACGAACGTGACCACGCCGACGCTGATCGGCACGGCCGAGGCCGGCGCCACCGTCACGGTCTTTGCGAACAGCGGTTCCGGCGCCAACGTCCTTGGCACGACCGTGGCCGATGCCGGCGGCAACTGGTCGTTCACCGTGACGTCGCCGCTGGCCGATGGCGTGTACACGATCACGGCCACGGCGACCGACGCCGCCGGCAACGTCAGCGCCGTCTCGGGCAGCTTCACGTTGACGATCGACACCGCTGCGCCGGTGCCCACGATCACCACGACGGCCAGCAGCCCGACCAACCTGGCTGTCATCGTCTTCCGCATCGAGTTCACCAAGGAAGTCACCGGCCTGACGCTGGCCGACTTCCTGGTGACCAACGGCACCGCGGCGAATCTGGTCATGCTCAATCCGGAGACGTACACGATCGAGGTGACGCCGACCGGAGACGGAACCGTGACGGTCGATCTGCCGGCCGGAGCCGTCCAGGACTTTGTCGGCAATGCCAGCACGTCCGCCACGATCTCCATCGTGTCGGATCGCACCGCGCCGACGGGCTCAATCAACCCGACCTCCAGCGGGGCAATCCTCGGAACGGCCAACGACGCCTCCGGCATCCAGAGCGTGGTCATCACGATCTTCGACGGCTCGTTCTACTGGGACGGCAACGGCTTCAACAGCACGACGCCGGTTCAATTGACCGTGACGACCAACGACAACTTCGCCACGTGGTCGTATGCTCTGCCGAAGGTGGGGACATTCACGGTGACGGCCACGATCACCGACCTGGCCGGAAACGTGACGACGATCACCCAGACGGTGGTCCTGACCTGATCGCCGGCGAATTTTCGGACGGATGATTGCGGTCGCCAGGATGCAGAATGTAGAATCCCAGCATTGGATTCGCATTCTGCATCCTGTCTTTTTGGGAGCAGTCGCCATGATCGGCCGGAGCTGGTTCGCGCTGGGGCTGGCGCTGAGTTGGAGCGGCTCGCTGGGAGCCGCGCCGCCCGCCAGCGTCGAAGAGCTATTCACGCCGACGCGCGTCTGGACCATCCACATCACGGCGTCGCCGGAGGAGTGGTCGGCGATTGAACCGACGCGGCGCCCGGGAACCGGCTTGGGGTTCCGCCCGCCGATGGGACCGCCCCCGCCGCCCGCCGTTACCGATCGACCCGTCTCTGTCAGCCCCTTCGGCATCGAGTATCCGTACATCCGCGCCGAGGTCGATTTCGACGGAGCGAAGCTGGCGAACGTCGGCCTGCGCTTCAAAGGCAATTCGTCGTTCGTCGCGGCTCGCGAACTCAAGCGCCCCCTCAAGATCGATTTCGATCGCTGGGTTGACGGTCAGACATTCCTCGGTCTGGCGATGCTCAATTTTTCCAACAACACGATGGACCCGTCGCAGTTGCGCGAGCGGATGGCCTACGCGGTGTTCCGCGACGCCGGCGTTCCCGCGCCGCGCACTGCCTATGCCCGCATCTACCTCACCGTCCCCGGACAATACGAGCGGACGCTCATGGGCTTGTACACCATCGTCGAGCCGGTGGACAAACCGTTTCTGAAGGACCGATTCGGCGCCGCCGGCGGCATGCTGCTCAAGCCCGAACGCGCCAGCGGGCTGCCCCATTGTGGCGACGACTGGTCCGCGTATTCCGACCGCTACCGGCCGAAGAAGGAACCCAACCCTGATCAGGGACGCCGGCTGATCGAGCTGACCCGGCTCATTCATCACGCCGACGACGCCGAATTCCACCGCCGCATCCCTGAATTCATCGACGTGGATGCGCTGCTGCGCCTGGCCGCCGCCAACAGCGCCATCACCAACCTCGACAGCTTCTTCGGAACCGGGCACAACTACTACTTCTATCTGCACCCCGCCACCAACCTGTTTCACGTCATCCCGTGGGACCTGGATCATTCGTTCGGCGGATTCGGCATGGCCGGCTCGCCGGAGCAGATGATGGAATGGACTATCCGCAAGCCTTATCTCGGCGATCATCGGCTGGTCGCCCGGCTGCTCGCGGAACCCGACAACGAGGCGAAGTTTCGCGGCTATCTGAAATCGCTCACGGATGGCCCGCTTCAACCCGAGCGCATGCGTCAGTTGATCTGCGAAACTGAGGCTGCGATCCGCCCGGCGATGGAGGAAGAGTCCGCCGCGCAGGCGGGGGGGCTGTTCGGTTTTGGCTTCGGGCGCTTCATCACCAAGCCGCCGGACGTCGCCGAATTCATCGCCCGGCGGCATCAGTCAATCGTCGATCAACTCGACGGCAAATCCGAGGGTCAGCAGTTACGGTTCGGCGGCCGGCGGCCGGAAAAGAAGCCTGAAGCGCCGAAGAGCTCGGACGATCCCAAGCCGCCGGCCGATGGGAAGTGAATCGAGATCCACGTCCGTCTGATCAGGACGCCGTCCACGGCGGCGGCTGCTTGTCGAAAAAGGCCCTGAGTCCCTGACGGCATTCGTCGGTCAGTCGCGGGGCCGCGCTCTCCTGAGCGCACTCTTCGACCGACAGGGCCTGCCGCGAGAACCGGTGCAGCAGGTGCTTGGTGCGGGCCAAGGCGTCCGGGCCGCCCTGCGCCAGAAAACCGACCCACCGTTGCCAGGTTTCCGAAAGTCGATCCGCCGGCACCGCGGCATTGATGAGGCCGCAGCGTTCCGCGGCCGCGGCGTCGATGCTCTCACCGGCCAGCAGCAGCCAGCGGGCCATGCGCTCGCCGACGTGTCGCAACAGGTGAGGCATGATCAGGGCGGCTACCAGGCCGCGCCGCACTTCCGGGTACCCGAAGACCGCCGTGTTCGCTGCCACGGCCAGATCGCACACCGAAACGAGTCCCGCGCCACCCGCCATCGCCGGGCCGTTCACGGCGGCGATCGTCGGCTTCGGCAGCGTGTAGATGAGGTCGAATAGCCGGGCGAGTTTCACGGCGTCGTCCCAGATGACGGCGCGCTCCGCGTCGATCGTGGCCGCCAGTTCGCTCAGGTCCATGCCGGCACAGAACGCCGGCCCCGCGCCGGTCAGCACCACGCAGCGAGCCGCCGTGTCTGTTCCGGCGCGTTCGAACGCCGCGGTCAGCTCGGCGATCAGCGCCCGGCTCAGGGCGTTGCGCTTGTCGGGCCGGTTCAGCGTGATCACGGCGGCCGGCGAATGTAGCTCGTATTGCACCAGCGTCATGGTCGTTTCATCTCCGCGAAATTCACCGGCGGGTCGATCGTCATCTGGAGCAGCGCCAGGGCCAGCGTCTTGCCTTGCGTGTCGCTCCGCAGGCTGCGGCTGGCGCCGCCGGCCAGCACGTCATGGAGCAGGAAATTGAGCGCCAGCAGATTCGGCGCTTCGAACCGATCGACCCGCGTGGCGCCGAGCGGGGCGAAATAGGCGGCGACGCGCTCGGCCGTGAGGTGCTCCCGCAGCCAGGCGAATCCCGCCGGCGTGTAGGCGATCACCGCCACGTTGGCGTGATTCCCCTTGTCGCCGGATCGACCGTGAGCAATGTCGTTCAACCTCGCCATCGCCCATCTCCATTGATTAGCCGCGACGCGGAGCCGTCGGGGCGGAGCGAGCCAGCGCGCGCTCACCTCCGCGGACTCCGGTTCGCGGCTAACCCAGTGAGGTTTCCACAGTCACGGCTTCTTTCGCCACCAGCGCCGGCCAGTAGGCAAAGCTCTCGCGCACGGCCGGCCGGCCGGTCGTGTACCCCGTCACGCCCGGCGGACCGCTCGTCACCAGCGGGGCCAGTTCCTTGCTGAAGCGCTCGACGACCGCCTTGCGCGGATCGCGGACCGCGATGCGCAGGACGACTTCCGGCGGTTCGGCCGCGGCTCGGATCACGCCGGGGACGCAGTCGCCAGCGCCGAGACATTCGACGGCGAACTGCCGCGGCTCGGCGCCCGCACGCCGCAGCCGGGCCCGCACCATCTCGCCGCACCGCCGCGCCTTCGCTTCCGCGTGCGGCCCGAAAATCAGCAGCGTTCCGCTGGCCGCGAATCCGTCCCGGTAGGCGATCGACACCTTGTACGAATCCGTCGCCGCCCGGCCCCGCGGTGAGCGCACCTCGACCACGTCGCCGCCGAGATCGCGCAGCGCGACCCTGGTAAAATCGGCTACGACGTCCGGCGTCAGATACGCCGCCGGATCGCCCACCTCGTAAAGAAGTTGCTCGCTGACCGTTTCGACATTGACCGCCCCGCCGGTTCCGGGCGGTTTTGTGATTCGGCACGTTCCGTCGACCTCGATTTCCGCAATCGGATAACCGACAAGGTTCAGGTCCGTTTCGTCCCAGTTGATCCACAATCCGCCGGTCGCCTGAGCGCCGCATTCGATGAGATGCCCAGCGACGACGCCGCCCGCCAGGCGGTCCCAATCGTCCCAGCGCCAGCCGTGAACGTGTGCCGCGGGGCCGACGGTCAGCGCCGCATCGGCGACCCGCCCCGTGATGACGAGGCTCGCGCCCTGGGCCAGGACTTCGGCGATCGGTTGGCTGCCGAGATAAGCGTTGGCGCTGACCACTCGATCACGAACGGCCGACAGAGGTTCGCCGGTGTCGAGATTGGTGAAGGGATGCCCGGCCGCAAGCAGGTCGTCGAGCCGTGGCAGCAAGTCATCGCCGGCGACGACGCCGATTCGCCGATTTGCCAGGTTTGCCTGGTCGAGAATCGCTCGCGCCTTGGCGGCGCAGGCCCGCGGGTTCATCCCGCCGGCGTTGGTCACGATTTGTAATTTTGGCTGCGCAAGCAGGTGCGGCGTCAGGCGTCCGAGCACGTCCAGGAAATCGGTGGCGAACCCCGCGGTCGGATCCCGCTGCTTCTGAATCGCCAGGATCGACATGGTCAGTTCGGCGAGATACTCGAGCGTCAGGACGTCGAGTCGGCCGTGGGCCGCCAACTCGATCGGCGCGTCGAGATTGTCGCCCCAGAAGCCGCAGCCATTGCCGATGCGGATCATCATGAGCCCGTCGTCCGTGGTCCGTTATCCTTGGTCAGGATACGAACGCCTCGTCGCCTTCGCCAAGGACAACAAATCGGGGACAACGGACCGCGGACTAGGCCACACAGAAACCGGCCATCGCCGTGCGGAATACATCCCAGGTGATGCTGATGATGCCGTCGTTGGCGCCTTGAACGATCGGGCCATCGGCCGCCCAGGGATTGCGCAGGGTGATGGTGGTGACGCCGCCCACGGTTTGCACGCTCCGCACCGTGTAGGCGTGATTGCTGATGAGTCCAAGGCTGGCGAGACTGCCGCCGCGGGTCAGCACGATCGTGGGCCGACGAGCGGACACTGCCGCGGAGAGGTCGGCGAGATTCGCCGCGGTCATTCCCGTCGAGAGCGCGGCGCGCCACGTCGCCCCGCCGGTGATCGCGACGAGCGCCGCGTCGGCCTGCTGATAGCGATCGCCGTAGCGCGTCGTCCACGCCGATTGATCCGGATCGCGCCACTGCACGCCCATCTCCTGCAAGAACGCCCGTTGATAGAGAAGGACCCAGGCGTCGCTGGCGCCGGTGAGCATTGGGTCGTTGTCGGTCCATTCGCCGTCGAAATAGACCGTCTGCGTGATCCAGCCGGTCCCGGGTCGGAACAGCGGCACAGAGTACTGATTCGTTCCGACTTTCGTGATCCGTCCGGCGAGATCGACGCCGGAGTCGCGGACCGCGGCCAGCGACGACAGCACGACGCACGTGCCGGCCACGCCCTGCCGGACGTTGGCCGAAGACGACGTCACGTGGATGACGTCGCCGAACTCCTCGAAATAGGTGTCGAATCCGTCGCCGCCGACGAGCGAATCGGTTCCCGGACCGCCGTGGAGATAGTCGTCGCCGGCGTTGCCGTAGAGCACGTCGTTGCCGCCGCCGCCGAAGAGTCGATCGCGGCCGTCGCCGCCATAGAGTTGGTCGTCGCCGTCGCCGCCGTCGAGGTAATCGTCGCCGGCATTGCCGATGTGGATGTCGTTGCCGGCGCCGCCGTAAAGCCAGTCGTTTCCCGCGCCGCCGTCGAGGTAGTCGTTGCCGGCGCCGCCCGACACGAGGTCGTCGCCCGTGCCGCCGAAAATCAGATCATCGCCGTCGTTGCCGTAGAGTTGATCCGCGCCGGCGCCGCCGTCGATCCAGTCGTTGCCCTTGTCGCCATAGATGGTGTCGTTGCCGTCGCCGCCGATCAACCGATCCGACCCCGAGCCGCCGACGATCAGATCATCGCCGGCGCCGCCGAAAAACTGGACGGGAATCGGCGCGATCTGGAGCAGATCGCTGGCCCGGGTGTCCATGTAGATGCGATCGTTGCCGCCCAACCCGTTGACGACGACTTGCGCCACATTGCTGTAGGCTCGCTGCAGGCCGTTGGCATGGAGCGCGACCGCGCCGGCGCCCGTCTGTCGGACGACGATCGTATCCGGTCCATCGGTGCCGGTGACGGTCAGAAGACTTCCGGAGAGCGAGGCGGCGACCGTCGCGGTCGGCAGCGAACGATCCTCGAGCGGAGTCAGATTCAATCGCGGGCCGATCTGCCGGGACATCGTTCGCCTCCGTGCGGTCGATGCGCGGATCAACCATCGTCAGCCGTGGCGAGAGCCACGGCCAGGCGGCAGCCCGCGAGGAACTCGCGCAGGTCCACGAACTCGTCGACCGTGTGGATCGCGTTCTGACCCGCGCCGAGCGTGACGGTCGGCACGCCGTGGCGCACGAGCCAGTTCGCATCCAGCCCGCCGTTGGCAACGGCGATTCGCGGCTTCGAGCCGAGCCGCTCGATCACCGCCGCCGCCCGGCGAACCACGGCCGCCGATTCCGTCAGTCGAAACGGGTGATAGTCCACGCGAGCCGTGAACGTCACCGTGGCCTTCCGGCCGCGATCGTTACGCACCCGCGCGGCCGCGCTCCGAAAAGCCGTGCGATACGCCGCCGTGATCTGCCGTACGAATCGCGCATCGTGACTTCGGGATTCGCCCCGAATGCGGACGAAATCGGTGACGACGTTGGTCGCGTCGCCGGCCGCCCGACCGTCCCGGCCGCCCCACGACCCGACGTTGCTGGTCCCTTCGAAAGTTCGGCGCGTCGCGCCTTTCTTTTTGTCGGCCCTACGACCGGAATTCTTGATAAAATCTCTCTTGCTTGCCTCTCTTCTCACGACCTTGCCAAACCAGCCGTCGCTGTAGACCTCGGCGATCGCCAGCGCCGCAACCGCCGATGCGGAAATGCCTTGCTCCGGATGCACTCCCGCATGCGACGCCTTGCCTTGGATTTCGACCTCCCACCGCTCCGCGCCGACCGCGCCGACGATTACATCCGACGCCCTCCGGCCGTCGAAATTGAAACCCATCGCCGGCCCGCCGAGATCGGCCGGTTCAAGATGCCGAGCGCCGAACAGCCCGCTCTCCTCGCGCACCGTGAACAGAAGAGTTAGCGGCGGATGCGGTAAGCTCCTGTCAATCAGTGTCTCGATCAACGTCACCAGAACGGCGCAGCCCGTGCGGTTGTCGCCGCCGAGAGCCGTCTTCTCCGCCGATCGGATGCGGTTTCCATCGCGGATCGGTTTGGCGCCGGCGCACAGCGGCACCGTGTCCAGATGAGCCGAGAACATCAACCGAGGTCCCGGCCGCGCGCCCGGGAGATCGACGATCAGGTTGCCCGTTTCCGTCGGCAACGGCATTCGCGCGTTGGCCGTGTCGAACCGAATCGCCTCCGCGGGCACGCCGAGTCGGCGGAGATCGTCGGTGATCGCCCGACCGATTGCCGCCTCGCGCCCGGTCACGCCCTCGACAGACAGGTAGCGCACGAGCCGCTCGACCGCGGCCGCTTCGTTGACGGCGTTCATTTTCGTTTCTCGATTAGCGACGCTTCGAAGAAGCGTTCACCGCTGGGGTTTCGGCCGACCACAGATAACAATCATATTGCCGCCGGCCGGCCCAGAATTGCGAATGAAATGCCCGCTCCAGCCGCCACGGTCCGCCGGGCGGCGGCTCCGGCGTGCCGGTCATCGCCATCGTGGCCGGGCCGGCCGCCTTCGGCAACTCGCAGCGCTCTTCAGCGGCGCCCCGTTCATCGACCAGATCGACCGCGATGCGCCCGTGGCCCCGCGCGTGCAGGTGCCAGTGAAAGTGAATCCCCTCTTCGCCGTTCAGCGCCGGCCCGGAAACCCACAGGACGCGCTGCGGCCCGCCCGTGGATCGCTCGACGTGCCGCAGCGCCTGCCACAACAGATCGCTCCGCGCCGCGAACTTCGCCTGTTTGCCGAGATTGGCCACCGCCACGGCCGCGAGCCCGCCGACGACCGCGACTGTCGCCCAGCGCCGCCAGCGCACGGCCGGCGCCGCGAACAGCATCGCCAACAACCCCGCGAACGCCAGATCGAGCCCCCACACCGCCGGCATCGTGTACCGCCCCGACACCGCCGGCATCGGCAGATAGATCCCAATTCCAAAAGCCACGACGAGAGTTGCCGTGAGCCATACCGTCTTGTCACTCCGAGAGCAGCGAGGAATCTGCTCTCCCTTACCGGCGCCGGGTCGATTCCTCGCTGCGCTCGGAATGACAAGAATGGCGACGAGCGCCAATAATGCCAGCGCGATTCCCACGGCCATGAAATCCAGACTCATCGCCCCGCCCAACGCGCTGACCATTCGACCCAACTGCGCCACCGTCACGCCCGTCGGCGGGTACTGGCCCGGATGCCAGTTCAGCCGGAAGTAAATGTAGTGCCCGATCGGCGCCAGCAGCGTCAGCGACAGGAGCGCCGCGCGTCTCCAGTGAATCAGCAGCCCTTCGCGCCAACCGGCGCCGTCGGCCCACATGCGCAGGTACAGTTGCGCCGGCACGATCGCCGCAAACGTGTTCTTGCAACCCATCGCGGCCAAGACGCCGAGCGCCGAGGCGACATCCCACGGCCACGAACGCCGGCTGCGATTCGCCCGGGCCGCGCACCACAATGCGCCCAGCGCGTACGGCATGGCCACGCCTTCGCTCAGGGTCAGGCTCGTCCAGATTTCGTTGCGGTACGGGTTCCACATGGCCAGCGCCGCGGCCAAGAGGCTCGGCCACGCCGGCAATCGCAACTCGCGCATCAAGGCCAGCAGCATTCCGGTCGCGAACATCGACCACACGAGCCGGGCGACGCGCCAGGCCCGCTCGTCGCCGCCGGTGAGTTCCGCGACGAGTTCCCAGTGGGCCCAGAGCACGGGCCGGAACGGGCCGAGGTGATCGTAATTGGCGACGATCTTGTCCCACACCAGCCCGAGCCGATCGCCGAGCCCCATCGCCGGCGCGGGATAGACGAGATTGCCGTCGTCGATGAAATCGAAGCGCGTGGCCAGAGTGGGGACGTACACGAGCGGAATGACGACCGCCCCGGCGAGCACGATCCAGGACGGGAAGCCCGAATGCGGATTGGTTGGGTCAGTCGGCGACATCGGGTGCGTCCGTGCACGAGCGATTCTGACGTAAGCCAAAGCTATAACACAAATACCAGCGCCGCGGCTAGGCGAGTCCGCCTGGGTCAACATGGTCGGTTCGTTCTAACATGCTCAGTAGCGCCAGCAAATCGAAACTGAACAAGAAAAACACTACTGCGGATGCGTTCAGCTGAACGTCATTTCCCGCGAAATCGGCGGCAAAACGGAAGAAATCACGAATCCGCGCTTGAAATTCGCGCGCGGCAGTGAAAAGAATGTTCGCCAGTTTCGAGCCGGCGCGGGGCTGCCCGTCATTTCCAATCTCCGTGCGGCTCGACGGAGGATGTTCATCATGTTGCGACGTTCCGTTGGCGCTCGCGCGGCGCAGCGCCGTGCGCGCCGGCCGTTGTCGGCCAATTGGAAGTTCGATTTGCTGCTCGCCCGGTTGGATGAGCGCAGCGCGCCTGGCAGTATCCTTTCGACCATAGCCGCACAGGCGTTCTTCCTTCCCGGACTGGGCAATCTGCTGTTGCCCAAAGTGCCGTTCGCCGCGGTGGCGGACGTGCCGGCGGACATTCCGCGAAAGCCAGCGAAGTCCGACGCCGCAGAAACGGCCATTGCCCCGAGCGAGCCGGAATGGTCCGAGCCGGAGAGGCCGGCGGACCACTCGATTCAGATTCGATGGATTGATTTCGGTCCATTTGCTGAAAGCGACGACGCCGCGGCCGCGTTCACATGGTTTGACGACGATGAACCAATACCGGCTGCTGGCGGCTCAACCCAGGGCGATTTCGATGCCGCGCCGCGCACTGGCTCGCCCGAATTCGCAACGCTGGGAACGGTTCCGACGCCGCCATCGACCGGCGTAACTGCCGTCGCCGCGGCGACGCCGAATGCGCCGGCTGTTTCTCCAACATCGCCGATGAATTCGCGCGCTCCCGCGACTGATTCTGCGAAAGCGGCGACCGCGACGTCAGCTGCGACACTGAGACCGCGATTTGGAGCAATCCCATCCGGCCGATTCTCGGAACAGATTCAAGCTCTCTTGGGTCGCGGAGACCGCGGCGACACCTCGCGCTCATCGATGTCAGGCTTTATCGGCGGACAGATGTCGGGTTTTGCCACCCGAATGTCGCCGCTATCCGATAGTGCGATGATGCAACACCGAGGCGCGACATTGTCCGGAGCGGCCGACCGGTTTGGTTCCGAAATGCCGATCGGCTTTCGCACTTCGCAGAGTTCGACCGGTCTATTCAATCTCATCGGCACGCACTCGATCGGCGACATGCTCGATGCACACTCCGCGGCGCCGTTCGACGCTCGCTTTGAGCGCTTCGGCGGACTGGGGATCGACGGCGCTTCGTTGCCGCGCCCGAGTGCGGCCAAACCAGTCGGCCACGTTGATTCAACGAGCTCCCAGGATGGACAAGCTGTCGCTGAACTCGGCGCGAACGCGGCTGGCCTCGGCCGCGGCCCCGAATCCACCACCGATGCAGCGCTGTTCACGCTGACCATGACGGTTCCCGCCGCTGGCGGGCAAATGACGCTCTATGAGGAAGGCGTCGTTTCATTCCCGCACGATTGGGACGTCAACAGCCCCAACTATCCGATCACCGTCGAGTACAGGTACACCTACACTTTTTCCAGTGGCGGCGACACATTTACCGAATCGGATTCTGTTACCTGGTCCGGCAATGCCAGCCCCAACGGCCAACTCGCCGGCTACGACATCGACGAGGACAATACGTCTCGGTTCGGAATGGACTGGGCCCAGGCGACGTACTATCGCCTCGAGTACGCCGGCAGCAGCACGTTCGTGGCCATCGAGAGTGGCACGCGCGTCGAGCAGGTCGATGGCCGGACCATCACGCGCCACTACGACAACGAACTGCACGGCATCGATGTCTTCTCGTATTCTTCGGAAGGGACGGGCGCGGGTCTGGCCGTCGTTTGGGACTGCACGACGGACGCGGTCTTCGACAACAGCGAGCATGGAACGGACGTCCGCGTCGCCACGTCGGACAACCCGATCTATTGGAGCGGCGTGTTTGCGAACACCGCCCAGGGAACGCAGCAGGAGATCGATCACTTCGAGGGGACGCTGATTCCGCGCGGGGCCTTCACTCTGGCCCAGTTTTCCATCGAGCAGATCGGCAATTGCGATTTCACGGGGGCCGGCAGCGGCGCCGGCGGCTCGCCGTTGCCCGGCGGCGGCCTCACGAACAACTACACCAACCAGAACCAGGGGCAGAACTCGTTCCAACTGTCGGCCAGCGGCTCTCCCGACGATTGGATCGGCAGTCTCGCGGACAACACCCAGTCCACGTTCAGCGATTCGGACTCCGGCAGCGCAAGCACCACGGTGTCCACTGAGGGGCAGACCGAAACCGACAGCGGCACGTTTAGCCTAACAGAAACCGGCTCCCACGCCGAGACGCTCTCCCTATCGGGCGATGGCGACGAAGATTCCTTCACGATCACAGCGCTCACTAACCACATCAACGACCAGTTCCAGTTCCACGGCGCCAACGGCGGCACCGCAACGTATCAATCGGCCACCGAAAACGGCAGCGACAGCTACCACCACACTGACGACGGGACGGCGAATGAGGTGCTGACGCTGACGGGGACTGCTGCCGCGCTGGCCGCCGCTTACACCAACAACATCTCCAATGGATTCACGGATACTTCGAACGGCAACTCCAATTGGTCGATTCCCAGTCCCGGCGGAGGGTCCGAGTCGGGTTCGGTCAACAGCGTCAACTCCGACTCTGGATCGGGAAACGTGCACGTCTCAGTGACCGCCAATATGGACGCTTGGCAGTTCGGCGAAAGCGGCGAATGGGATATCGACAACGTCACGATCAGCGGCGGCGGTTTGGCCAACGTCTCCAGTTCCGACGATGGGCAAGCCAGCGTGATCGCGGCCGATCCCAACGACACGCTTTCCAGCGATTTCAACGGTTCCGCGGCCGGAACCGACAGCTATTCGTTTGGCATCACCGGTGACGGGACTGATTTCACGCTTACCAACCGCGACCTGGTCAACTTGAACCTAAACAATGCCGACACCGATCTGGCTCGGTGGTCCGATCCCGGCGCGCTGAACGGGCAAGCCACAGTGACCACAGGGCAACAGACTGTCAATTTTGATGACCTGAGCCAGGCTACCGTGGATGTTCAGGCTTCCCGGGCCTTGAGCGCCGGTCGAGGTCCGGGCGGAGGACCGCCACCCGTCACCGGAACGGTGGACATTCAGAGCAACGGCGGGTTCACGGTTGGCGCCGTGGGATCGGAGCAGGATTACGGCGGCGCCGCCAACCACATGGAGAACGGAATCAACAATTCGATCAACATGGGTCAAAACGTCCGCGTGCAGACCGTAATGGGAGCCAATGGCCGGACGACTTCCGTTGACCATAGTCTCAACGGCGCGCTGAATCTAAACGGCTGGCACAATCAAACCAATGCACTCGATCCGAGTCAGAGCGCATACGAACAAGGTTCTGGGCATTTGGGCGGCAACGTCTCCGGGCGACTGCTCTCGGCTGGGCTGGTGCGCACTGACGGCAGCACACAAGCCGATCCGTCGTCGGGTGATTTTAGCGTGGATATCAACGGTAATACGACCAACTCGGTCATCGTGGTGTACGACACTTTTCTCGATCCCACGCTGACGCCGCCATCGATTGGTTTTGAACCGGTCGCTGCCGTCGAGCCATTGGCATTTCCCCCCGCCATGCACCCCGGGGGAGTCCTGCCGACGGGCGCCATAGTTACCGTGACTCACTCCATCAGCGTTCCGCAGTTTTCCCTCCGTGCGCGCGACGAACAAGCGGCCGGCAATTGGTCCCTCGACGATCTCGAGTATTCGCAAACCACCGTCGAGACAACGAGCATCTTCGGCGACTACACGAACTGTCTGTTGTACCCCGGTGGCTCCGGACACGCCGAGCGCACGGAAACGGAGCGCACGGAGATCGAACTCGATAGCCCGGGCGGGTCGGCCACCGGCAACATGAGGGTGACCACCACAGTTGTGGGTAGCGCCCAGGCGACAATCGCCGCTCCCAACTACACCGGTTCGGCCTCTGTCTCCATCAACCTCACTACCGAGGACAGGGTCAGCGGTGGAATGGAAGGCGTGGGTGCCGACGTGACGGAACTAATCACCGAGAGTGGAACATCGAGTTATCGGCATCATCTTACATTCACCGCCGGCGGGTTTGAGAGGTTCAGGATCGACGACCTTCGCAACTATTCGCAGGCAAATGCGTTGATCGGCGAGAACTCTGTGCTCACGGCTGCCCGGGGAACGGACTCGCGCACCGTGTACACGAATTCGGAGTACCGAACCGCGACGACGATTACAAGCCTCCAGAGTGTTGAAACTTCGACCGTCACGCATTCCGTGGGCATGGACAATCAGGTTCTGGAGACGCCGACGCACACCCTGGTTGGCTGGATCACCATCACCGATATCCCGTCCGGGACCTCGCAATCCTATCCATTGGAGCCCCCGCCCCCACCGCAACCTGAAGAACGCCCATGGTATCAATTCGCAGTCGACTTTGCCGCCGGAATGGCCGATTCGTTGACCTGCGGCCTGACCGCCCGCGCCCGGGACGCCCTGGGCCTGGGCTCGCTCGTGGACACGAATTCCGGCTGGTACACGGGCGGTGAAGTCGGCGGCACGGTCCTCGGCCTCGCCATCCCCGGGCCCTGTGGCAAAGCGGGGCTGATCAAGGGCGCGATCAACGGCTTGCGGGCGACCCAGGGCGCCGGCAGCGCCATCAACGCCGCTGAGGCCGTCCGCGCCGGCGACGCCGCCGGCTTCCTGCTCGGCATGGGCGGCGCCGCGTTCTCCTTCAGCCGCTTCAACGCCTGCTTCGCCGCCGGCACGCCGATTCCGGTTGAGCACGGTTGCAAAGCAATCGAACAAATCCGCGAAGGCGACGTCGTGCTCATGCGCAACGAGCACGACCCGGTCGCTCCGCCGATCAAGGGCCGAGTCCTCTCGACGTTCAGCACCACAGCCCCGGTGTGGGAACTCCGCGCGGGCGGCCAAGCCCTTCGCACCACGGCCGGTCATCCGTTCTGGGTCCGGGGCAAGGGCTGGACGGCCGCGGCCGATCTTCAGCCGGGGCAGGAATTGCGCACCGACACCGAGTGGGTGGCCGTGGAAGACGTTTGCGAAACCGGCGAATCGGCCACGGTGTACAATTTCGAGGTCGAGGGCGAGCACACGTACTTCGCCGGCGACCCGGTGACCTGGGGCTGGTGCCTGTGGGCGCACAATGCGGGCTGCCGGCCAATCAGGTCGGGCAGAATGCCCAGAGTCGACCGCTTCCCAGTTCGAGACTCAACCCGACGAATTCACGACAACATTCCCACGCGAGTTCCTACAAATTGGCGGCCTGGCGAAATCCAGGACGCGATTGCCGAGGTAAGGGGTAGCATTGCTCAGCGTATCAAGAATCAGGGAAAGCACGGCATGGATCAAGGCCACGCATTCCGAATTGCGCTGGAACAGAACTGGCTGAGGCAACTTCAAGACCGGCTGCGCGAGATCGGAGCGGTCCGCCACTAGAGAGGCACCTTTGAAGAGAGCACAAGAGTTAATTGACCTCCTTTTGCGCACGTCGTTCAAGCACGATGATGGACGGCTTGCAAACGAGCTGTTGAGCGAGTTCCACAACGGGTATCCTGTGGACGCACTGCGGCCACTACTGGCAAGCCCTGACGAAGGAGTTCGACGAACCGCCGCATTTATTGCCACGGAACTGGGCGTTCGGGCTTCGCCATTGCTCACGGAAATGGTTAAGCTCCTTCACGATTCGAACCGATTCAACCGGTCCGATGCAATTGGATCGGTATTGGCTTGTGCAACAGGGTCAGACAAACACGAGATTGCTGCCGTTGTTCGCATGCTTGGAGATCCCGATCCCGCAATTCGGTGGAACGTGATGGACTTCTTGTCGCTCGCTTCAACTGAGCAACTGCGAGCAGCGCTGGAGTACTTTCAACTGAACAATGAATGTCCCGATCATGTCCAAGGCTTGAAGTGGCTTACGAGCGAACGGGCAAAGCTACCTGACGAGATCGCTGCATGGGTCAATGCCGAGGCCGTGACGGCTAGGAAGTACGGTGTCGTTGCCGGGGCCAGAATTTCCGAGTGGACAGAACAGCCACTTAGAGCGGCCATGTCCTCGGCTGACCAGGATGTGCGTGGATTTGCGGAAAGTGAACTGAGATCACTTCAGAGATCGCAGGGAGAAGAATGACAGTGCTTCGCCGCCGGCACTCCCATTCGCACGCCGGACGGCTCCAAGCCGATCGAGCAACTCCGCCCCGGCGACTTGGTCCTGACCCGCGACGAGCATCATCCCGATACCCCGGTTGTCGCCCGGCCGGTGGTCGCCACGCTGGGCAACACGGCGCAGATTCTCCGGCTCATCGTCGGCGAGCGCGAGATTCGCACGTCGCCGGAGCATCCGTTCTACGTCAAAGATCGCGGCTGGCGCCCGGCACGGCTGATTCAGCCGGGCGACGAGCTGCTGACCGAGGCCGGGACGTGGGCGCGGTGTGCGGCCGCGGTGCTGACCGCCGACTTCGCCCCGGTGTACAATGTCGAAATCGCCGAGCACCACACGTACTTCGTGGGCGCGGCGGCGGACGGCAGCGCGGTCTGGGCGCACAATGCGTGTTCGCGCACGAGCGGCAAAAACCGCTTCGCACAAGCCGGGAAAGCAGCTCACCGGTCGTATAACCCGGGCAAGGGCTACGAGCTGAACACGCAAATCCCTGGCAGCAACTTGCGGCCGGATGCCTGGGATCCCGCCAGAAAAATCGTGCGAGAACTCAAACCCAACACCAGTCAGGCGATCGCACGCGGCGAGCGGCAACTCGAGGGTTACGTCAAAGCGTTGCAGGCGAAGTTCGGCGGAACGTGGAGAGCAATTGTGGACACGTATGAAGTCACAGCGCAGGGTATTCGACTCGTGCCGAAATGATGGATAACGTATGGCTAATAGAACGCTGATGAAGGCCGTGGACGATGCGTTGCGACCGCACGGGTTTGTGCGTAGAAAGAAGAACTGGCATCTCCAGGAAACCGAAACCGTCCTTGTCGTCGGACTTCGGAAATGCGATTGGGGGAACTACTACTTCATTGATCTCGGCGTCTGGTTGCGCGAATTGCAGGAGAACCAGTTTCCGCAGGCAGAGCATTGCCACATCGGTTCGGAACTCCACATGATCGCACGAAATGGCGAGGCCCTTGAGCAAGCACTCGATTTGGAAGACTTTTCGATCGCCGATGAAGACCGTCCGCCGGTGATCATCGAAGCGCTGAGTCGGGACGGCGTGCCGTATCTGCACGAATGGGACACGAGAAGCAAGATTTGCAAGCGGCTCAGACGCAATGACCTATCTTTCGAGGGGCGTGGGTATGCAGCTGTTCTGAAAGTCGTGTACGACTTATGCGGCGTCGAAATCCCGCCACCGCTCCCAGAATGAGCTATCGGCGACGCCGCCGGCTTCCTGCTCGGCATGGGCGGCGCCGCGTTCTCCTTCAGCCGCTTTAACGCCTGCTTCGCCGCGGGCACGCCGATCCCGGCCGAGCACGGTTGCAAAGCCATCGAGCAGATTCGCGAAGGCGACATCGTGCTCATGCGGAACGAGCACGATCCGGTCGCTCCGCCGATCAAGGGCCGAGTCCTCTCGACGTTCAGCACCACAGCCCCGGTGTGGGAACTCCGCGCGGGCGGCCAAGCCCTTCGCACCACGGCCGGTCATCCGTTCTGGGTCCGGGGCAAGGGCTGGACGGCCGCGGTCGATCTTCGGCCGGGGCAGGAATTGCGCACCGACACCGATTGGGTGGTCGTCGAAGACGTTTGCGAAACCGGCGAATCGGCCACGGTGTACAATTTCGAGGTCGAGGGCGAACACACGTACTTCGCCGGCGACCCGGTGACCTGGGGCTGGTGCCTGTGGGCGCACAATGCGGGTGGGTGTGGACCCGTGCGCAGAGGTCAAGCCGGCCTGAGGGCCGCGAGGGTCACACAGAACACGAACCGAATCCCGTCAGTCACGAATACAGCAGCGTACCGCGTTCCCGATGGACTCAATAAGGCGAAGCGAGTGATGGATGAGGTCAAAAACTCTGGTGCGGTTAGTTATACCAATCAGCTTCGTGATTATGCTTCTTGGGCCGCGGGCAAAGGCTACACATTCAATCTCTGGGTGAGAATGCGGGCCGCGCTGTCTGGTCCGCTTCAGGAAGCGGTCGATATGGGAGCCATCATACTTCGGAGGTTCTAAGAGTGAGGCGCGACCGTTCTGGGGATCCTCCAAAAACCGCAGAGGCGTTCATGCGCGAACTGCTCCGTGACCCCGAGTATCTGGCTCGAAGAGCCGCTCGGGCAAAGGAACTTCGCGCAATATGCAAGGCAAACGCTGAAAGTGCGCGCCCGATAGTTACAGAACTGCGAGCGGCAGGTTTTCCCGTCGAAGATGTTGCTGACCTCTTCAACCAGCGGATGAACTACAAACCAGCTGTTTCAATCCTGCTGTCTTGGTTGCAAAGAACGAAGAATCCGGACGTGAAAGAGGACATTGTTCGTGCCCTGAGCGTCAAGTGGGCGAAACCTGCCGCTGCGGTTCCGCTGCTCCGGGAGTTCCGGTCGGCAGATGTCGGACGGAATCCAGGACTCCGCTGGGCAATTGGCAATGCGTTGGAAGTAGTTGCTGACGATTCGGTATTCGACGACCTTGTGAAGCTGGTCACAGACAAGCGATTCGGCCGCGATCGGGAGATGTTGGCTATGGCATTGGGAAAGATGAAGACTCCCAAGGCGGTGACACTGTTGATCGAGCTACTCCGCGATGGCGACGTTGCCGGACATGCGATTATCGCCTTGGGCAAACTGAGAGCCCGGAAAGCCCGATCGGCGATTGAACCGTTCTTGGAAGATCCGCGCGGGTGGGTTCGGAAAGAAGCTCGCAAAGCACTGGCGAAGATTGACAAAGCCGGTTAGTTCGGTCACGGCTCCAAGCCCATCGAGCAACTCCGCCCCGGCGACTTGGTCCTCACCCGCGACGAGCATGATCCCGATTCCCCGGTTCTCGCCCGGCCGGTCGTCGGCACGCTGGGCAACACGGCGCAGATTCTCCGGCTCATCGTCGGTGAGCGCGAGATTCGCACGTCGGACACCTCCGCCGCGCCGTTTTCATTTCGTTTCCTCGCAATCCGCCAAAAAAGTCCTTGTTGCTTCGTTGCCGACATTGCGCAACCCCCACACGCGCACGGCAACGAATGGCGTACCGAGCATCGCCCGCCATCGGCCCGCGAAACGGGCGCGACTCTAATATGGTGTCAAAACACTGGTTGCGGCTGACAAATCGCCGCACGCCACCGATTCGCCCCCGGCCGTGGGCTATAAATTCGTTGCCCGCGACCCGCCGCCAACCGGAACCCGTGCGATGAGCTTCACTCCGGCCGATCCGAATTTCGAAACCCGCATCCGCGCCAGCTTCGCCACCCAAAGCGTCATGCGCACGATCGGCGCGACGATGGTCCGCGTCGAGCCGGGCGCGGTCGAGATCGCCATGCCGTTTCGCGCCGACCTGACGCAGCAGGACGGCTTCCTGCACGCCGGCATCGTGGCCACGATCCTCGACAGCGCCTGCGGCTACGCGGCGTTTAGTTTGCTGACGGCCGAGGCCGCCGTGCTCACGGTCGAGTTCAAGATCAACCTGCTGCGCCCGGCCGCCGGCGACCGCTTCGTGGCCCGCGCCCGCGTGCTCAAGCCCGGCAAGACGCTGACGGTGTGCACCGGCGAAGTCGTCGCCGTCGCCGGCGGCACCGAGAAAGTCGTGGCCAGTATGATGAACACGATCATGCGTCTGCCCGATCGAGTGTCAATGGGAGACCGTGCACCATGACGGAGAAAGAACGCTCGGGGATCCCGGCGCCGGTCGCCGAGGCGTTTCTGGTCTGCGGCGAGATTTGGGAAGACAAGCACAGCAACCGGATGATGCTGGTCGCGCCGACCAGCCACGTCAACCTGCCGGAGATGCCGGCCGCGGTCCGTCTGTCGGTGTACGCCCGGCTGACCGGCGGCCACGGACAGTACCAGTTGCGCCTGACGCTGCGCGACCAGGAGGACGAGGAGGTTTGGACCTGCGAGCCGCACGAAAAGCTCGTGCACGGCGATCCGCTGGCGCCGCACCAGGTGACGTTTCTCAATCTCGCGGTGGTGGCGCAGCGGCCGGGGAAGTATCGCATGGTGCTGTCGGCCGGCGGCGAAGACATCGCCCAGCAGACGCTGTGGTTCACGCTCCAGCCGCAGCCGGGGTGAGAGGCCGTTCGCCGAGCAGAATTCTGCGAAAGGGGATTTCAATGAGCACGTTGCTCAAGCAGGAGTTTGCCGAAGCGGCAAAACTGCCGGAGGCCAGGCAGGACTTGGTGGTGTCATGGCTTTTGGCCGAACTCGCCTCCGAGGATGAGTTTGACCGAACGATTGCGCGAACCTCTAGCAAGCTGATTGGGATGGCGCGCGACGCACTGGTGGAGCACGTTTCGGGGCTCACGGCAGAGTTGGATTCGCAACGATGTCCTGATTGACTTGCGAACAGTTTGGCCGACTCGCTATGATTTACATTCGGGGATTGATTTGATTAAGCACATTACTGTCGATTCTCAAATTCACTTTCGCAAGCCGTGCGTGGCCGGCACGCGCATTCCGGTTCAGAACGTGCTGGAACTCGTTCGCGAAGGGATTTCGTTCTCTGAAATCATGCGGGACTACTATCCGGATTTGTCGCCGGAGGATATTCGCGCTTGCATTCAGTACGCCATTGACGTTATGACTGCGGAAGAGATCCGGCTGGCTGCCGCGTCATTACGTTCCTGACCGACCAGGATGTATACGCGGCGACGACGCGCATGTTGATCGGGCTGGGTCACGACGTCGTCACGGCTGCATCGATGGGTATGGCGCAGGCTGACGACACAACTCTTCTCCGCGCCGCTCGTGAACAGGGCCGGCTCTTTGTCACTCGCGACCGCGATCTTGGCGCTCTGGTATTTCTTCGCAGTTTCGGAACCGGCGTGCCATACCTGCGCATGACTCCATCAACGCAGCGTGCCGTAGAAGCCGAACTCCAGCGCATTCTTGAGCTTTACACCGAGGACGAACTCAGACTGTCGTTCGTCGTCGTTGAACCCAGGCGACACCGGATCAGGAAACTCGCCGCCATTGTCACGGATCGACCCGATCCGGCAGCGAACTAATCGCTCTCACGCCAGCAGCTCCCGCGGGTCGGCGATTGCGCCGGTCACCGCGCTCGCCGCGACCGTCAGCGGGCTGGCCAGGAAGACCTTGGCGTCCTTGTGGCCCATGCGCCCCGGGAAATTACGGTTGGTCGTGCTGATGCACGACAGCGGACCGTTCAATCGGCCGAAGGTGTCCGACGGTCCGCCCAGGCAGGCGGCACAGCTCGGCGGGCCGATCTTGGCCCCGGCCTTCGTGAAGATCTCTTCCAACGTCTCGTTACCGATCTTCTCGGTCTTCAGCCCGGCCGCGATCTCGCTCGTCGCCGGCACGATGAACGTGTCGATGCGCACCTCTTTGTCCTTGAGGATGCTCGCGGCCGCCCGGAAATCGGTCAGTTTCCCGCCGGTGCACGAACCGATGTACGCCCGGTCGAGCTTGGAGCCACGGACCTCGCTCACCGTCGCGCGGTTGTCCGGGCTGCTCGGCTTGGCGACGACCGGCTCCAGCTTCGTCACGTCGTAGACCTTCTCGAATATGAACTTGGCGTCGGGATCGGATTTCAGCACGGTGTAGGGTTTCTGCCCGGCATTGCGAGCGTCGACGTATTCCAGCGTGACCTTGTCCGGCGCGATGACGCCGTTCTTGCCGCCGGCTTCGATCACCATGTTGCACAGCGTCATGCGCTCTTCGATGTTGAGCGCATAGACGCCGTCGCCGTCGAACTCCATCGCCTGATAGGTGGCGCCGTCGCAGCCGATGTCGCCGATGACGGCCAGGATCAAGTCCTTGGCCATGAGATACGGCGGCAGGTTGCCGTGGAAGAGGAACCGCATGGTCGGCGGGACTTTGAGCCAGAGTTTGCCGGTGCCCATGACGAAGCCGGCGTCGGTGTTGCCGATGCCCGTGGCAAATTCGCCGAACGCCCCGGCCGTGCACGTGTGGCTGTCGGTGCCGAGCAGAATCTCGCCGGGCCGGGTGTGCCCCTCTTCCGGCAGGGCGATGTGGCAGACGCCCTTGTAGCGCGGCGTGCCGACGTCGTAGAAGTATTCGATCTGCTGTTCCTTCGCGAATTGGCGCACCACTTCGACGTTGCGGTTGGCCATCGCATCGTGCGTGAAGATGTAATGATCCGGGATCAGCACGACTTTCGAGCGATCCCAGACCTTTGCGTCTTTGCCGAAGTGCTGGTGGAAGATGCCGAAAGTGCCGGGCCCGCACACGTCGTGGGTCATGAGCACGTCGACGTCGACCCAGATGTTGTCGCCCGGCGCGACGGCCGGCTTGCCGCTGCGGCGAGCGAGGATCTTCTCGGTGAGAGTCATGGCCATGATGCGGAACTCCAAAGAATATCTGCATTATAGCCAATGAGCAGCGCACGGAGTAAGCGGGTGCGGCACCGCGTACTTCTTGCGCGGCTCCGGATGAGCGCCCTACAATTCCTGCCATGCCTCCCGATTCTCCCCCGCGGACCGGCCGGCTTGATTCGATCGACACCATGCGCGGCTTGGTCATGGTGCTGATGGCGCTCGACCACGCGCGCGACTACTTCGGCAACCTGCCGCTGTTTGAGTTGAACGCCCTGCAGTGGAAATCGGCCGACGTCTTCTTCACGCGCTTCGTCTCGCACTTCTGCGCGCCGACCTTCGTGCTCCTGGCCGGGACCGGCGCATTCCTGGCGGGGACTCGCGGCAAGACCCGCGGCCAACTCGCTTGGTTTCTGGCTACGCGCGGCCTGTGGCTCATCGTCCTCGAACATACTCTCGTGCACGTCAGTTGGTTCGCGCAGTGGAACCCCGGCGTGCTCGTCGCCGGCGTGATCTGGGCGATCGGCTGCTCGATGGTCATCCTGGCAGCGCTCATCTGGCTGCCAGCCCGCGCGATCGGGCTTCTGGGCGTCGTCATCATCGGCATGCACAATCTGCTCGACGGCTTGCCGCTCAGCGACTGGGGCCCATTCTGCCAGGCCGCGGATTTCTGCTGCAATTTCGTCGTCGTGCCGTATGCCCAGGTCGGCAGCGGCACGGTCGACGGGCTGTTCACGTTTCAAGGATTGCAACCCCAGACCAAGTGGATCTTCGTCCATGCCTACCCATTCATCCCATGGTTCGGCGTGATGGCCCTCGGCTACGGGCTGGGCCCGCTGTTTCTTGAAGATGAATCGGAGCGCCGTCGGCGGTTGCTGGCCATCGGGCTGCTGTTCACGGTGGCTTTCGTCGTGCTCCGCGCGTGGAACATCTACGGCGATCCCCGGCCCTGGCAGATGCACGCCGACCCGATGAAGAGTCTGCAGGACTTGCTGCACTGCGAGAAATATCCCCCCTCGCTGAGCTACGTATTGATGACGGTCGGCCCGATGTTGATGTTGCTGGCCTTCCTGCCCGACCGCGCGCCGCGGTGGCTCGGACCAGTGGTCACCTTTGGCCGAGTTCCGCTATTCTTCTACTTGCTGCACCTGGTCGTGCTGCACTTGGGCGCTGCGGCGGTGACCTACCTGATGACGGGAGTCGTGACATTTCAATATGTCCCGGCGCCGGCCGGGCCGCATTTGAATCTGGCCGGAGTCTACATCGCCTGGCTCACCGCGCTATTCGTGCTTTATTGGCCGTGCCGCTGGTACGCCGGCGTCAAGAAGCGCCATCCGGGTGGAATACTCAGCTACCTGTGAGGATCGTCATGCGTCGTGATTTGTTGACCGTCGTGCTGTTCGTCGTTTCGCGCCCGCTCGCCGCCGCGGATGCGCCGCCCGGTTTCACGCCACTCTGGAACGGCCACGACCTCGCCGGCTGGCACTACGTGGACACCTTTGACCCGCGCGTTCTCGCCGCGATGAGCGAAACGGAGCGCGCGGCCAAGCTCGCCAAGTGGCGCAGCGAGTCGGAGTCGCATTGGCGCGTCGAGGGCGATGAGATCGTCAACGACGGCAAAGGCGCGTTTCTGACAACTGATCGAGATTTCGGCGACTTCGAACTGCGCGTCGAATTCAAGATCGCGCCTGGAACCGATAGCGGTATTTACCTCCGGGGCTGTCCCCAAGTGCAGATTTGGGACCCGGCCGATCCGAACAGTATCAAGCACGGCGCGGACAAAGGTTCCGGCGGCTTGTGGAACAACAGCACGGGAGCGCCCGGCAAAGACCCGCTCGTCCGCGCCGACAGGCCAGTCGGCGAATGGAACAATCTTCGCATCGTGGTGGTCGGTGAGCGCGTCAGCGTCTGGCTGAACGATCAGCTTGTGGTCGATCATGCTCGCCTGGAAAACTACTTTGAGAAGGATCGCCGCAAGCCGCTGCCGCGCACCGGGCCGATCCAACTCCAGACCCACGGCGGCGAGGTGCGCTGGCGCAACCTGTTCGTGCGTGAGATCGGCCCGGCCGAGGCAAACGAGATTCTCGCGCACGGCGGACCGCCGACCGTAACCCGCGCGGACGTCGTGCAGTGCCGGGCGGTCTGGATCGCCGACGCCTGCTGCTGCAACCGGCTGCGCTGCGTCGTGTTGCCGTGCATCGATTCGGTCACGCACACCGCCTGGCCAAAAGACGATCCGGGATTTCGCAGCGTCTTCAACGGTCAAGATCTCACCGGCTGGGCCGGACCGATCGAGAATTACGAGGTGATTGACGGCGCCATCGTCTGCCGGCCCAAGAAAGGCGGGACGATTTACACCAACGATGAGTTCGGCGATTTTGTCGCGCGGCTCGAGTTTCGCCTGCCGCCGGGTGGGAACAACGGGTTGGCGATCCGCTATCCCGGGCAGGGCGACACCGCCTACGTCGGCATGTGCGAACTGCAAGTGCTCGACAATACCGATCCACGCTACGCCCGGCTCGATCCGCGGCAGTTTCACGGCTCGGCGTACGGCATGGCGGCGGCCGAGCGCGGCTATTTGCGACCGGTCGGCGAGTGGAACTTCCAGGAAGTCACCGTGCGCGGCTCGACGATCGTCGTCGAACTCAACGGCACGCGGATCCTCGACACGGATCTGAGCAAGATCACCGAGTACCTGGACAACAAACCGCACCCGGGCAAGATGCGCACCTCTGGGCACTTCGGCTTCGCTGGGCATAGCGACCCGGTGGCGTTTCGGAATATTCGCATTAAGCGGCTGCCGTGATGGGGCGGCGGAGAGCGCTCCGCTCCGCAAAGCCTCCGCGTCGCGGCTAACCCCGCGTCGCGGCGAACCCGCGTCGCGGCGAACTCACGTCATTCAAACAGCGCGCGGACGTACGACTCGGGATCGAACGGTTCCAGGTCATCCAGCGTTTCGCCCACGCCGACGAATTTCACCGGCAGATTCAGTTTCTGCTTGACGCCGAAGATCGCGCCACCCTTGGCGGTGCCGTCCAGCTTGGCCAGGATGACGCCGGTACATTGAATGGCCTTGGAGAATTGCTCGGCCTGGACGACGGCGTTCTGCCCCGTCGTGGCGTCGAGCACGAGCAGGACCTCGTGCGGCGCCCCGTCGATTTGCTTGGCGACGATGCGGCGGATCTTCTCCAGTTCCTTCATCAGGTGCGCCTGAGTGTGCAGCCGCCCGGCCGTGTCCACGATCAACACGTCGAAGCCGCGGGCTTTCGCCTTTTCGCACGCATCGTGAGCCACGGCCGCGGGGTCCGAACCCTGGTGCGCCTTCACGATGTCGCAGCCGATGCGCTGGCTCCAGATCGTCAACTGTTCCACGGCCGCGGCTCGAAACGTGTCGCACGCCGCCACCATGACTTTCTTTCCATCATCCTTCAACCGCTTGGCGAGCTTGGCGATCGACGTCGTCTTGCCGGAGCCATTGACTCCAGCGACGAGCACGACGGTGGGCTTGACGGAAGCGAATTGGATGCCCGGCGACGCGGCGGAGAGCAGCGCCATCAGCTTCTGCTTCACGAACGACTCGACGTCGCCGGTCACTTCCTTGTCCAGGAACGCCTGCCGGACCTCGGCGACGATGTCGGCGGTCGCCGTGGTACCGACGTCGGCGAGCAGGAGCCGCCGCTCCAGTTCGTCGAGAAACTTCTGATCGACGCGGCCGGAAATCCGGAACAGCGCCGCGACGTCGCTGAAGACTTTGCGCGTCCGCGCCAGACCCTCTTTCAATTTCCCGAAGATGGCTTTGAAGACCATTCGACTTTTCCCTTGGGATCGCGTCGGCGAAGCCCCGATCGGCGGTCAAACGACCTGGTTGCGTAGAGCGTCCAGTTCCTCCGCGGTCACACTGCGGCAGCCGATGCCGCGGTGCGGGTGCTGCGGGCCGTGGCAATCGCTGCCGCCGGTGATCGCCATGCCTAATTTCGACGCCCAATCGCGCAGTTCTCGCGTCCGTGCCGTGCGATGAGTCGGGTATTCCGATTCGATCGCCTGCAAGCCGCGCTGGCGCAGTGCGGTGAGCTGAGCGAAATCGAGGTCCGCGGGCGGGTGCGCGAGGCTGACGACGCCGCCGGCCTCTCGCACCCGCGCGAAGGCCTCCTCAAGGGCCAATCGGGATTTCGGCACGTCGGCCGGACCGCCGTCGTGCAGATACCGGTCAAATGCCTCGCGAATCGATCCGACCACTCCGGATCGGCAAAGCAGGGCGGCCAGGTTACGCCGGCCGAGAGATCGGCCCCCGAATTCGCTCGGCAACGTCTCGAGATCGACGCGGGCGCCGTTGCGGCGGAGCCGTTCGGCCATTTCGAGGAAGCGGTCGCGCCGGCGCCGTCGCAGGCCATCGAGCGCCGCGGCCAGCGCAGCGTCGTCACAGCGCACAAAGTAGCCGAGAATGTGCACTTCACGGCCAGCGTCCTCGGCCGTGATCTCGACGCCGGCGATGATTTCCAATCCCGGCGCAGCGGCCGCGCGCGCCGCGGCGACCCCAGCCAGCGAATCGTGATCCGTGATCGCCAGCGCGCTCAGCCCGACGAGTCGAGCGACGTCCGCCGCCTGCTCTGGCGTGTACGTGCCGTCGCTGGCCGTCGTGTGCACGTGCAAGTCCGCCCGGCCGTTCCGGGCAAGCCGGAATGCCGTCTGACACAGCGCAGTGAACGGTTGACCCGCGGGCATGGCTCTACGTGGTGGCGGACTCGAGGCGAATGCGGCACTGATCCAGGACGCCGTTGACAAATGCCGGCGAATCGGCGCTGCCGTAACGCCGTGCCAGTTCGATTGCTTCATTGATGATCACGGCCGGCGGCGACGGATCGCTGGAATCGAGCATCTCAAACACGGCCAGTCGCAAGACGTTGCGATCCACGGCCGCCATGCGGGACAACCGCCAGTTCTCGGCGGCCGACGCCAACAGCGCGTCGATTTCGCCCTGCCGCGCGACGACGCCGGCGAACAGTCGCCGAGCCAACGGTTCGTTCGTCGGATCTCGGAGCCGGTCGCGGATGAACCCCTCGGCCGCGGCTGACGCCGTGGAGGGATTGGCGTCGTGCCAAACCAGAAGCTGAAGGGCGATCTCCCGCGCCCGAGTGCGTCGGGTCATACGGAGGCTGCGATTTCCAACTCAAGAGCGGTGAACAGCGCCGCAAATGATTGTTCAGTCATCGGTTGCGTGCGTCCTTGGACTCGGCGCCGACCTTCGGCGCCGAACCTGTTGTACCGGCGCGGGTGAGCGGATGGCGGATATTCCACCATCGGCGGCGCGCCGAACCGACGCCCTCGGAGCATCTTAGGGAAACTCCCCGTCGCCCGGCGGGGAAACCTCGCCTCGGGCGACGTAACTCTATCGGCATTGTATTTTTCCGCTCAACGGTTACATTTCGGGCCGGGGCCGGATGGGCTTCTAGCAGGACGCACGGATGCCGTCGCTCGCCGCATCGCCGACGTTGCCAATTCATCGGGACGCAGACCTGTGCGCCGGTCTCGATCAGCCGCCGCCGGACCCGTTGGCCATCGGCGACGGAAGCGCGCTGGCGCTGAGCGGCTGGTGCTTCCACCCGCATCAGTCAGTCCGTCAACTCGACTTGGAGTTCGCCGGCCGCCGTTGCCCGACCGTGTTGCACGGTATTCAGCGGCGCGACCTGGCGGACCGATTTCCTGACCTCGCGGCGAGTCGCGCCCAGTGGTCCGGATTCGCCGCGGTCATGCCGATCGCGCGCTGCTTGCGCCGGCGGGCCGCGACGCTGCGACTGATCGCGACTCTGGACGACGGCCGGACGGCCACGACAGCGCTGACCACGTTGAGCCTGCAGCCGGAGATTGGCAGCCGGAGCCCGCGGCTCATCTCTCCGAGCCGCTGCGGCTCCGCGCGCACGGCCGTCTGCATGACGACCTACAATCCCGATCCGGATTTGTTTGCTCGTCAGGTGCAATCGCTGCGCGAGCAAACCGATCCCGAATGGATCTGCATCGTCTGCGACGACGGCTCGCGTCCGGATCGCTGGGCGGCGATTCGCGGCGTTCTCGGCGACGATCCGCGTTTCGCGCTATACCGGCAGGACGCCAATCGCGGGTTTTATCGCAACTTCGAGCAGAGCCTGGCGCTGACGCCGCCGGATTGCGAATTTGTCGCCCTGGCCGACCAGGACGACCGCTGGCATCCGGACAAGCTGGCCACGCTGCAATCCCATTTCGGCCCGCGAACGTCGCTGGTCTACAGCGACGCGCGGATCGTCGGCGCTGACGGCACGGTCCTGGCGCCGACCTACTGGACGACGCGCCGGCCGAATCGCGGCGATCTCGCGGCTTTGTTGATCGCCAATACCGTGACCGGCGCCGCGGCCATGATTCGCCGCCGCGTGCTCGACGACGTGCTCCCGTTTCCGCCGCCATTCGGCGCGGCGTTTCATGATCACTGGTTGGCTCTGGCGTCGCTGGCGACCGGCGAAATCGTCTACGTGGATCGGCCGCTGTACGACTATGTGCAGCATCGGGGCAACGTCATCGGCCACGTCGCGCCGCCGCCGCTGCCGATCTGGACCCGCGCCTGGCGGTGGGCCAAGTTCTTCTGGCCGCCGAAATTCGCGCGGAACGTGAAGGTCGCGCTCGGCAACGGACGAACGCATTTCTTCGACAACCAACTCCGGCTGCAGCAATTGTCTCTGGCGTTGACCGAGCGATTCACGGGGCGGCTCGATGGGCCAATGGCGCGCGGCCTGGAAAAAGCGCTCGGAATCCCCGCGCTGACCCGCCGCGCCTGCGCTCACCCCAGCGGCGTCAGCGCCACGGTCGGCATGGAGTTTCACTTGCTTCACGCGCGCCTTTGGGCGGCGTACATGCGAATCAAACGGGCCGCGCTCGCCCCTCGCAGAGCGGCGGCGCCGCTGCATTGCTGTTCGGAGAACCGCTGATGGCTCAGGATGCAATCACCGATCGGCTCATCGTGCTCGAGCGCGGGACCGAGCCGTTCAGCGGCTTGCCCATGCTCTGGGCCGGCGGCCTGTTGCCCGACGTGCCGTTCGATCCGGCGGCTCGGGTCGAAGTCCTCTACGATGGCGTGGTGAAATCGTGGCTGCCGGTTCGGCCGCTCGAACCGTCGTCCTCGTCGCCGGCGGCGCCCGTCGGCTCCGCGTTCAACGTCCAGGTGCTTGAAGAGCCGGGGACCAGCCGCGTTCAAGTTGTGCTGGTGGGAGCGGCCCGGCGAGAAGTCCTGGCCGATCGGCTGCGGGACGAAATTCGGCGCCGCGGAGCCGGTGGGATCGCCCAGGCGCCGGCTCTGACTGAAACGCCGTCGGTCCGCTGGAAACTTCTCTTGCGCCGGATGGCGCACAAGGTTCGGACGGGTGACGCATTTGCTCCGCGGAACTGGGCCCGTTGGAGCCGACGTGCGGCGCGCAAAGTCTTGCGCCGCCCGGCGCCGGCGGCGCCGACGCCGCCTGCTCCGCCGCCTCAGGCTGACGACTGGTCGCACCCGCGCCGGCCGGAACGCTCGCTCTACCACGCCCACTGCGACAATAACGATGCCTCGACGTACCTGCGCGAACAGTACCGGCGCGAAGCGGCACGGTTTGCACACCGCCCCAAAATCAGCGTCCTGATGCCGGTTTATAACGTGGACGTCTGCTGGCTTCAGCGAGCGGTGGAGTCCGTGCGCGCGCAGGTCTACGACAACTGGGAACTCTGTCTGGCCGACGACGCCTCGCCGCGCCGCGACCTGCATGACTACCTGCGTCAGTTAGCGGACGACCCCCGGATCAAAGTGACCTTCCGCTCGGCCAACGGGCACATCTGCCGCGCGACGAACTCCGCGGCGGACCTGGCGACCGGTGAGTTCGTCGCCTTCATGGACAACGACGACGAACTCGCGCCGGATGCGCTCTATCACTACGTGCGCCGTCTCCAGGTCGAGCCGGATATCGACGTCTTCTATTCCGACGAGGACAAGATCGACGCCACGGGGCGGCGCTACGACCCGCAGTTCAAGCCGGATTGGTCGCCGGAATTGTTCCTGTCGTACAACTACGTCAATCATTTCACCTGCATGCGGCGGGAATTGTTCGAGCGCGCCGGCCGATTTCGCCCGGGTTTCGAGGGGGGGCAAGACTACGACCTGCTCCTCCGCGCGACGGAATTGACCGAGCGCATCGTGCATGTGCCGCGGGTCCTGTATCACTGGCGATCGCTGCCGTCGTCCACGGCGGCGGCGGCGTCCGTCAAGCCGGTCATGTTCACGTCGTGCGAGCGGGCGCTCCGTGATCGGCTGAATCGGCTCGGGATCGCCGCCACGCCCTCCACCCCCGACTTTGCCGATCGTCTGCGTCTCCCGATCAGTTTGCTGGAATCTCCGGATAGCGGACCGGCCGTGACCGTGCTCGTGACCGGCCCGTCGACGGCGGCGGCCGCGGCGGCCGAGCGGCTGCGGGCCGCGACGACTTACCGCAACGCGCGGTTCATGCCCGTGGCACGTGACGGAATGTCGCTGTCCGCCGCGATCAATCGAGCCGTGGCTGACGTCGCCGATGACTTCGTTGCCGTCGTGAATGCGGAACTGACGCCGCGCGATCCGCGCTGGCTGTCGCGGCTCGTCGGCTATTGCCGGCTGCCGGGCGTGGGCTGCGTCGGGCCGCGGGTCGTGGATGCGGGCGGCCGGCTGCGCCACGCCGGTGTCGTGCTCGGCATGCACGACGAGACGGCGCCCGGCCTGGCTTTCCAAGGCCATCGCGCCGACGAAGTCAGTTACTACTTTCTGGCCGAAGTGGCTCGCAACGTCTCCGCTTTGCCCGGCGATTGCCTCGTCATCCGCATGGCGGGCTGGCGCGAACTCGGCGGATTCGACGCTGTGCGGTTTCCGGAAAACCTGGCGGCAGTCGATTATTGCCTGCGACTCGGCCAGCGGGGATGGCGCACGGTCTGTCACGGCGGCGTCGACCTGATCGGGCCGGCCGCGGACGCCGAGCGCGACGACCCGCGGGAAGTGCGGCGCCTGCTGGAGGCTCACGGTCGCGCGCGCGATCCGTTCTACAATCCAAACCTGTCGCAGCGGGAGAGCTTCGCGGTGGCGCCCGGCTGTCCACATGCGCCGTTGACGACTCCCACCCGGCGCACGCGCGTGCTGTTCGCCGCTCACAATCTCAGTGCGACCGAAGGTGCTCCGCGGTATCTGTTCGACATCGCCGCCGGGCTGCAGCAGCGCGGCCGGGTGGATGCCATGGTCTTTTCGCCCTTGCGCGGGCCGGGCGCGGATTGGTATCAGCGCGAATCGATTCCCGTTCACGTCCGTGAACTCGAACATGCGACCAACTTCCTGGAAGCGAAGTGGACGCCCGGCGATTACGCGGCGACCCTCGACCAACTCGGCGCGCTGCTGGCGGAATTGCGGCCCGAAGTCGTGGTCGCCAATACGCTCGGGAACTTCCCGATGATCGAGGCGGCGGCGCGGGCCGGGATCCCCAGCGTCTGGATCATCCACGAGAGTTACACCGATGCGCAGATGACGGCCCTGCACAGTCCCTTTGCATTGGAGCGCTGCCGGGCCGCGTTCACGCTGACGGATCGCGCGCTGATCGCCTCGCATGCGACGGCGCGGCTGTTCGCAGGCGTCGACGCCCGCCACACCGTCGAGGTGATTCACAACGGGCTGGAAGCCGCGGCTATCGAGGATTACAGGGCGCGCATCACGCCGGCGGAGGCCAAGGTGCTCTTGCAAGAGCCTCCGGGGCGCAAACGCATCACCGCCGTCGGCACCGTGTGCGAGCGCAAAGGTCAGCACACGCTGGTGGAAGCGGCAGCCCATCTTCGCCGCGCCGGCCGAACCGACTTCCTTGTCGCCCTCGTTGGCGTGCGCGATACCAGCCAGTCGTACGTGAATTACATCCGCACGCTGATGGACCGCGAGACGCTGCACGATTTCATCGCGCTGATTCCGGAGACCAACGACGTCCGCCCCCATTGGCGAGCCACTGACGTTTTCGTCTGCGCGTCCCACGTCGAAGCGTTCAGCCGGTCGATGCTCGAAGCCGAGGCGTTTGGTCTGCCGATTGTCAGCACGCCGTGCTGCGGCGCCGATGAGCAGGTGGTCTGGGGCCGCAACGCCTTCCGCATCGACTTCGGCGACGCCCGGGCTCTGGCCGGCCATTTGAACTGCCTCCTGTCGGACGATGCCCTGCGCGCTCGAATGGGCGCCGCGTCACGGGCGGTCTACGAATGCCACTTGACGAACACGGATATGCTCGAGCGCTATGAGCGGCTGATTCTCAACGTGCGGCAGCATGCCGACATGGCCCAGGCGGCGGTCGAACTCCGTCGTGCGGCCTAGTCAACGCCCGGGACCAGACATGCCTCGATCCGATCGCATCGCTCGGACCGTTCACGCGCTGTCGCTGGTCGCGCTTCTGGCGTGGATCGGCATCGACCTTCTGGGCAAGCCGGTGTTCGGCGATCGGCCTTGGCCGGACGGCGTCATCGATTTTCGGTTGATTTACGACTACAGCCGGCAAGTGCTCGAAACCCATCGATATCCGCCGATCTATCCACATCCGCCTTCGGCCGTGCTCCTGCAAGCGCTCGCCACGCAGACCGAGTTTGCCATCGCCGCGGCCATCTGGATCACGCTGACTGCCGGCATGACCGTGGCGCTGTACGCAACGCTTCTTGCGATGCTCCGGCGTGAACAGCGACCCTCGGCGTGGTGGATCGCATTAGCGGCCCACGGCATCGCGACGTATTTCCTGCAATGGGAATTCCGATCCTTGAACTGCAATCTGATGTTTCTGGGGGCGCTGGTCTTCGCGGCGTCGGCCGTGCAGCGAAATCGTCCGCATCTCGCCGGATTCTGGCTCGCGGTCGGCATTTCGCTCAAGCTCTATCCGATTCTCGTTGTTCCGTATCTGTTCTGGACGCGCCGGCGCTCGGCGGGATTCAGCGCGGTCGCCTGGCTTGGCGTGTTCTGGATGGTCCTGCCGGCAGCCGTTTTCGGCCGTGATCTCGGTCTCGTCTACTCGGACTGGTTCGCCCAGATCACTCGCGCCGCCGATCCGCTGAATCACTCGCCGCACCCAATTCTGATTTCGATCAATACCGCGGCCGACTGGCTGGCCCAGGGCGACGCGCGTTGGGCCACCGCCATCGTCTGGTCCGTGCGCACGCTCTGGCTGGCTGCCATTGCGGGAGTCATGATCGCCGCCCGCCGGAGCCGCGATTGTCATGATGTTCGAGTTCTGCTGTCGGACATCGCGCTCTTGACGCTGGCGCCGATCGCGGTCAGTCCGTACCTGGAGCCGTATCACGCCGTGCCATTCGTGATCCCCGCGATCGTACTGGTGTCCACGGCGGCCGACGCGAGCGTGGACCGTCGCCAGCGCGCGATCTCGGGCGTCGTGGCGCTGCTCTCCGCCGCGATGGTGCCGGCCCTCGTTCCGTGGAGCGGACGCGGGCTGCTCGTCTGCGGCAAGCTGTTCGTCGGCGCGGTCGGCGCGGCGGCCGTTTCGCGCGCGAACCGCGCTTCGCAGCGGCGATCGCCCGCGATTTTCACCCGGCGCGCGGCGTGAGCCGAAATCCCGCGAACCCATTGCGTCGCTGGCGGTGTCGGCTAAGATGACACGGACGAACCGTCGCCGGAGAGGTGGCTGAGTGGTCGAAAGCACCGCTTTGCTAAAGCGGCGTAGGGGTCAAACTCTACCGCGGGTTCGAATCCCGCCCTCTCCGCATTTTGAGAGCCTGCGTTCGCAGGCTCTTGTCGCTTTTTCGGCCGGCAGGTCATGCCGGGGCAGCCAACTGTTCACGCGCTTACAATTCCTACCGTCGCTGCACAATTGTCTCCGAGATCGCGGAGGCTGCCCACATGCAACTTGCCGAGTACCTGTTCCGCCGCATTCGTGACCGAGGTGTGACGCACACCTTCGGCATTCCGGGTGATTTCGCGCTGCCGCTCTATGCCGCCCAAGCGCGCTCTGGGTTGCAGACGGTCGTAATGACTCACGAGCCTTCGGTGGGCTATGCCGCCGACGTGTATGGACGGCTCCAGGGATTAGGGGTCGCCGTGGTGACGTATGGCGTGGGCGCGCTGAACATGGTCAATGCCGTGGCGATGGCCTACGCGGAACAATCGCCCTTGCTCGTCATTGCCGGCGCACCGGATGCCGGCTGGCAGCGCGGCGATGCCCTGTTTCACCATCGGGTCAAGACGCCGGAGACGCAACTGCGCATGCTGCGCGAAGTCACGGCCGCGCAGGCGTCGATCATCGATCCGGCATCGGCCGTGAGGCAGATCGACGACGTCCTAAACGTCATCGAGCGGCATTCCCGGCCCGGATTCATCGAAATCGCTCGAGACCTCACGTTTGCCGAGGTGACGCCGGCGGCCGACGGGCCCAATCGGCTGCCGTCGGCGCCGTCATCCGAAGCGTTGGAGGAAGCGGTCGCGGAGATCGTCGTCCGGCTCAATGCCAGCCAACGGCCGATCGTTTATGCCGGTGTTGAAATCGAGCGGTTCAATCTGATGACGTCGTTGGTGCGCCTCGTTGAGAGACTCAATCTGCCCGTGGCGACGTCGCTGATGGGCAAGGCGGTGGTGCCGGAGCACCATCCGAACTTCATCGGCAACTACTTCGGCGCGCTGGGGCCGGATTTCGTCCGCGATTACCTGGAGCAATCCGATTGCATTCTCGCGCTGGGAATGCTGTTTTCCGATGTGGACGTGGGATTCGATCCGACGCGCATCGACCGGCGCCGACTGATTCAAGCGACGTCGGACGGCGTCGTGATCAGCCATCATCGATTTGCCGGCGTCGACTTGGCATCGCTGCTCGGAGCGCTGGTCGCATCCGATGCGTTGCGGCGGCACGAAGGGGCGGTGCCATCGCAGCCCGTGGCCGCGCCGAGCTCCGCCGGGACGGAATGGGGCACGGCGGCCGTCGTTGAAGAGTTGAACGGTTTCCTCAAGCCGTCGCACCTGGTTCTGGCGGATACCGGAGACTGTCTGTTCGCCTCGGTGGAACTGCGCGCCGACCGATTCATCGGCCCCGGATACTACGCCAGCATGGGGCTGGCGGTGCCCGGCGCGATCGGAGCGCAATTGGCCCGGCCTGATCTGCGGCCCGTCGTGTTGATCGGCGACGGCTCATTCAAGATGAACGGCGTGGAGCTCGGAACGGCCCGAGATTGGAACCTGAATCCGATCGTCGTGATACTCAACAACCGCTCATTTGCCACCCTGCGCGCCACGGATCGGGACCGCGAGTATTACCGACTCCGGCCGTGGGACTATGTCGGCTTGGCGCGGTGCCTGGGCGGCGACGGCGTTCGAGTGGAGAACCGGGCGGCGTTGCGTGCGGCCTGGAATGCCGCGGAGGCTTCATCGCAGTTTTTCGTGATCGACGCCGTGTTGCCAGAGGCCGACGCGTCGCCAACGCTGCAGCGACTGGGCCGGGAATATGGCGGCCGGATCGCCACCGAATCGCCGTCGCGCTAGTCAGCCCCGCGGGTGAAACCGACTGTGAATCGCCTTGAGCCGGTCGCGATCCACGTGGGTGTAGAGCTGGGTGGTGCGGATGTTGGCGTGCCCGAGCATTTCCTGAACGGCGCGGAGATCGGCGCCGCCGGAAAGGAGGTGCGTGGCGAAGCTGTGTCGAAAGGTGTGCGGGCTCACGTGGCCGGTGACGCCCGCGCGCCGCGCGTACTTCTTGACAAGCACCCAGAGCATTTCGCGCGACAGTTTGCGGCCGCCGCGGCTGATGAAGACCCACGGTGTATCGCATTCCGCCAGAGCCGGAGAACCGAGATACGCCCGGAGCGCCTGAATGGCCGGAGGGTTGAGCGGCACGATGCGGTGCTTGCTTCCCTTGCCGACGCACTTGCAGTAGCCGCCGTCGAGGTTCAGATCCTCGCGGCGGAGCCCGACGACTTCCGACGCCCGGCCGCCGGTGGCATACAGCGTCTCGAGGAGTGCGCGATCGCGGAGATAGAAACGGTCGTCCGGCGTCGGCGCGGCAAGCAGCTTTTCGACCGCCGCCGGCGACAGCACGTGCGGGATCCGCTCCCACAATGCCGGCGAAGAGAGCAGCTCGACCGCCGCCGGGTCGGCTCGCTCTTCCATGCGCAGGAAGCGGTAGAACATTTTCAGCGCCACCAGCCGCCGCGCGATGGACGGCGGGGCGAGACCTTCCTCGTTGAGTTGAGCCACGTAATGGCTCAGATCGCGGACGGAGGGCTTCTGGTAGTTCCGGAGTCCGCCGCCTTCGACCCAGCCCGCGAAATGCTCGAGATCGCGGCCGTAGGCGAGGACGGTGTTGGCCGCCATGCCGCGCTCGGCTTCCAGGAAGTGCCGGAACGCCCGGAGATCGTCGCGCAGTTCGGACATCGCTCCATTATGCCGCGGCATGGCCAGAAGTCGGCGAGAACTCGGTCATCGCAACTCGAAGGATTGCCGGAGCGACCCGTCTTCTTTCGCGTTTTCGTCATTTCATGCTTTCGCGACGGGATGCGCTGGGTTCAAGGGACGGCTCGAAACCCGTGTACAATCGCAGTGTCCGATGTCCGCCGGAGGGCAGAACCGATGTCCACCGTGGCTCAGAAGCCGATCACCGCCGACGAGTTCATGCGCCCGCCGGACCCGCCCGATGGATCGAAACAGGAGCTGGTCCAAGGGGAGATTGTGACCAAGCCGCCGACCGGATTTCGACACCGGCAAGTGCAACTGATGATCGGCTCGATCCTGCTGGGATTTGTGCGGGGCAACCGCTGTGGAAGCGTCACCGTCGAAAGCGGCCGAGTATCTCGCTCACGGCGTTCGCTTGGTGTGGATTGCCGATCCCGAGGATCAGACGGTGACGATCGACAGACAGCCCGACGAGGGGCGCGCCCTCTCCGATGCGGCGGAGATCACCGGCGACGACGTGCTGCCGGGATTCCGCTGCCGCGGCGCCGATTTCTTCCGGTGAACGGCGCTCGAGCATCGCGCCGCTGCGCGTGTCCTCTTGTCCCGCCGCGGCGCGAGTCGGTACACTGCTGACTGGATCAAAGGAGGCGCACCCATGAACGCAGCGCATGAATGGCTGGCGAAGAACCACGAGTCGATCATTCGCGGCCTGGCGAATCTGGTCGCGATTCCGAGCATTTCGACCGACGGCGAACACGCGAAGGAACTCGAGCGCACGGCCGCCGTCACCGGCGATCAGATGCGCGAAGCCGGGCTGCAGAACGTCGAAATGCTGCGCGTCGGCGATTCGTACCCGTACGTCTATGGCGAATGGCTCAATGGGCCGGATCGCCCGACGGTGTTTCTCTACGCGCACCACGACGTGCAGCCGATCAACTACGTCGATCAGTGGAAATCGGATCCGTGGAAGCTGACGCGGCGCGACGGCCGGCTCTTCGGCCGGGGCGCCGCCGACGACAAGGGCGCCATCTCGGCCCAGCTCGGCGCCATTGCCGCGCTGCTCAAGACTCGCGGCAGCTTGCCGGTCAACGTCAAAATGGTCGTCGAGGGCGAAGAAGAGGTCGGCTCCAAGAACCTGATGAAATTCTTCGACCGTTACCGCGACAAGCTGCAATCCGACGTGATTGTCGTCTGCGATACGGAAAATCTGGAGGTCGGGCTGCCGAGCATCACGTATTCGCTGCGCGGGATCGTGGCGGTGCTCGTGGAAGTGGAAACGGCGGCGTTGCCGGTGCACAGCGGCATGGCCGGGGGCGCCCTGGCCGACGCCGCGATCGCGCTCAACGCCATTCTGGGTCGATTGCACTGGGGCAACGGTCCGCTGCCGATCCCGGGCATTTACGATCAGGTCCGTCCGCTCACGGACAAGGAGCGCGCCGCGTTCCGCGCCCTGCCGTTCGACGAAGCCAAGCTGCGCCGCGATCTCGGCGTGTTGCCCGGCGTGCGCCTCGCCTGCGAAACCGGGCTGACGGTCTACGAGCAGACCTGGCGCAAGCCGGCGGTCACCGTCATTGCCCAGGAAGCGAGCTCGATCAAAGGCGCCTCGAATCAGGTTCTGCCGAAAGTCTCGGCGATCGTCAGTTGCCGAATCGTGCCGGATATGCGGCCCGAGGCGGTTCAGGCGGCGCTCGAGCGCTTTCTCACCGCCGATCCGCCCTGGGGCTGCAAGGTGACGGTCAAGCCGCTCGGCGCGGCGTGCAACTGGTGGATGACCGATCCGAACGGGCCGGCATTCGAGGCGGCGCTGGCGGCATTGCGCAGCGGCTTCGATCGCGACCCGATCGCCATCGGCTGCGGCGGATCGATCGGTTTCGTCGGTCCGCTGGCGGAACTGTTCGGCGGAGCGCCGGCGCTCCTGCTCGGCATCGAAGATCCGCAATCCAACGCACACGCGCCGAACGAAAGTCTCCACGAAGGCGACTTCAAAAAGCTCATGGCGTCGCTCGCCAATCTCTTCGAAAACCTCGGCAAGATTCCGCCAGCGCGAATCCGGGGCTAGGCGAAGCGATCGCCGCGGGCCGGCGATTCTGAAGTCAATCTCGCCGTTTTCGTGATTCGTCGCTGCGACGGGCCCAATCCCGACGCGCAGCGGCGGCGATCGGCACGCTCCGCAGAAACGGCGCGATCGGCGGCAACCGCGCGTTCTTCGCGGTCCGCACGAACTCGCAATCAACTCCCGCGGCTTGGCTTGGCTTCGATGCCGTTCTGGTGGCACAATCCCTAATGGACGCTGTCCTTGCGCGCTCGCCGAGACTCTCCATGATGCTGCACACCATGATTGGCCGCGGATTCGTCATCGCCTCCGTCGTTTGGCTTTTCGGGTCGTCAGCGGCCGCCCAGCGAACCGCTCCTCCGCCGCCCGCGGAATACGACGCGCAGATCCGCTACAGCATCCGCGCCGGCACGCACCAGCGCATCGCTCTGTTTCAGGCGCTCGAACGTCACCTGGAATCGATCGGATTCCGGCGGATTCCCAGCGACGACGAATTTGAAGCGGCGGATCAATCCGCGGAGCGCATCCACGGGACGTTGCCGAGCGACAAGGTCCGTGAAGTTCTCCGCGCTCCGCAGGTGCGGACCGTCCTGCTTCTGCCCGCGGGCATGACGCTGCCGACGAATCCGGATCAGCGCGTGCTGGTTCAGATCGAACTCGAATCGCGATTGTCGCCGAGCCGACGGCAAGTCCTGGCGCAGCAAGCGCGACAGCGGCTGGCCGGGCTCGGGTTTGTCGAAAAAGTCGGGTACGATCATCAGAACCACGTGCGGCTGTTGGGCACGATTCCGGCCGGCGAGGTGGAATCGCTGCTCGTCGATCTGCGCGATCTGCCCTCCGGTTGGCTGGCGCCCGACGTGCCGCGCCGCGATCTGCCGGAACCGATCCGCAACGTCAATCCGATTCGCGTGGTGGAGGTATTGCGCGAGCCGGCCGGACTGCCGCCGAGCGCGGACGCGGCTTCCCCAGCGGCCGCCGATTCAACGCTGGAAAAACTGCCGCTGGACCTGCGCGACGTGGACCCGGCCGAGATCCTGCGCATGGACGTCATCCTGGCGCAGACGCCGGGCAGCGGCATCTTTTGGCCGACGCCGTGCCCCTGTCGGAGTGACCGGACAACCTCCGCAGACCGGGCGCCGAGCGCCGATTGGTGGCGCGCCTTGATCGAGCGCGACGGCGTCGTGATCGAAGGCCGGCTCGGGCCCGTCGTGGCGATTCGCGGACCGGCTGGGGTCGCCAAGGACCTGATCGCGAACGACGCCATTGCCACGGTGCGACGATCGGCGACGGCGACGCGCCAGCCGCCCATACCGCCGACGCCGATCGTAGCGGACGCTGTCCACCGGACGGGACTCGATCGCCTGTCGGCGGGTCAGCGCGGCCGGGGCGTGATTGTCGCGGTGATCGACACCGATTTTCGCGGCGCCGAGCGCATCAACACCACCGGGGCGCCGGCGACGACGATGCTCGATCTGACCGCCGCGCGCAACGCCGACCTGCAACCCGATCCGCAACCGAGCGGCGAAGGCATCGGCGCCGGGACGCAGGCTGCGCTGGCGGCCCGGCTCGCCGCGCCGGAGTGCAGTCTCGTCCTCGTCCGCATCGACCGGAACGCGGCGTACATGATCGGTGATATTGTGCGCTACCTCCACGGCGACGCCACGCGCTGCCAGAATCTGGTCAATCGAAATCAAGATCTGCTGGCCGATCACGATCGACTGCGGATCGCCCGCCAACGGCTCCATGACGAGCAGACGGCGATCGCCAACGACTTCACGGCTGATGACGCCGCGGTCGAACGACGGCTGAAACTGGCCGCCAAGCTCGCCGCCCTCGACGCCGAGGAAAAGGCGTATCTCGACCGGCTCACGCGCTTCACCGAACTCGAGGAGAAGCTCATCAATCTGCGCCGCGTCGGCGTGGTGACGTGCGGCCTGGCCTGGGACATCGGCTACCCGGTCGATGGGTCCGGCCCATTGAGCCGGGTCATCGACCAACTGGCGTTCGCGACGACGCGCTCGCATCCAGGGCTCCGCTACTGGATGCAGGCGGCCGGCGACACCCGCGGGCAGGTTTGGAACGGACTGCTCCTGGACCGCGACGAGAATGGCGTCTTCGAGTTCGCCGAGCCGGAGATGCCGTTGCCGCTTCAGCGCTGGACGCGGGAATTGAATTTTCTCGGTTGGCAGCCGGCGGCGGGACAGCCGCGCTCGGCGGAACTGCCGGCCGGCGCCAAAGTCCGCGTCGCCCTGCAATGGACCGAAGTTCACGACCGTCGGTACGACACGCCGGAAGGCGGCGACCCGTTCCGCACGCCGCTCACGAATCTGCGGCTATCGGTGCTTCACCAGCGCGATCCCTCTGGCACTCAGGTCGCCACCGACGATTTCAACGTCGTGGCTCGCTCGATGCGGTTGCCGGAACTGATCGAGCGGACCGGCAGCCTGGCGACTTACGAAACGATCATCGAATTCACGGTCGAATCGCCCGGCGTCTACGCGCTCCGGCTCGAGGGCGCGCTACCGGCCTCGACGATTCCGGCCGAGGCGCCGTTGATTCCCGCGCAGCAGCGGCGGTCTGAGCCGCGAGCGCGGCTGTTCGTCGAAGCAATCGAGCCGACCGACGGCCGGCCGGTCTTCGCCGATTTCGCACCGGAGTTTGGCGGCCTCGGCACGCCGGGTGACGCTGTCACACCGCGGACCATCGGCGCGGCCAATGAGCGTGGGCAGCCACAGCCCTTCAGCGCGACCGGGCCGGCCTCGGGGCGCGATCTGCTCGCCAAGCCCTCGTACGTCACCTTCAACTCATTGCCGTTGCCCGGCGGGACTCCCAGCGGCGGCACGGCTACCGCGGCGGGTTTCGCCGGCGGGTTCGCCGCGTGCCTCATCAGCGCCGGCGCACCGGCCGATCCAGAACTCCGCTGGCTCGGCATCCCGCGCGGCGGCGTGCTGATCATGCCATCGGCCTGGATCGAACAAGTCCGACTGCGGCAGCAGGCGTTTCGGCCCTGAGGCGGAAAGCCGGCAAGATCCCAAGCCACAGATGCACTCAGATGAACACGGATTCATCCGTGTGCATCTGTGGTTCGAAAAAGCAAATCCATCCACAGATTTCACAAGTCTCACAGATGAAGATGTTCTGAAACTGTGTCATCTGTGAAATCTGTGGACGATTTATGATTCAGCAATCAAGCCCGGCGTGATCTATTCGATTACTTCGACAATCAGCGGCTCGGTGGCCGGGGGTTCGTCGCTGATGATGCATGCCTGATTGATGAGGCTCTTGGCGGCCGCGGATTTCGCCTCGTCCCCAAAATGAATTTCGACGATCGGATCGCCGGTCTGTACCCGATCGCCGACGCGGGCAAGGAGAATCAAGCCGACGCCAGGATCGACGGGATCCTCGGCCCGTTCGCGTCCGGCGCCCAGGATGCAGGCGGCGTGGCCGAGTTTTTCGGCGTCGAGCGCGGCCACGAAACCCGCGCGATCGGCGGCGATCATCGTTTGCCGAGGCGCCGCAGGCAACCGCGACGGGTCGTCGAGCACGCGCGGATCGCCGCCCTGCCGTTCCACCATGGCCCGGAACTTCGCGAGCCCCTGGCCGGAATCGAGAGCCGAGCGCACCTGCGTCCGAGCCGCAGTCAGAGTGTCCGTCAGGCCGGCCAATCGGACCATACGAGCCGCCAGCTCCAGCGAGAGATCGCGGACGTCGTCCGGCCCGCCGCCGGACAGAACGTCGATGCACTCTCGAACTTCAAGAGCGTTGCCGACGGCGCGGCCGAGCGGCGATTCCATGTTGGTGATGACCGATTCGGTGCGAACGCCATTGGCTCGGCCATTGGCAGCGATCGATTCCGCCAGGAGCCGTGCATCCGTCCGATTCTTCATGAAAGCGCCCGATCCGCATTTCACGTCCATGACCAGTCCTTGGATGCCCTCGGCGATCTTCTTGGACAGGATAGACGCCGTGATGAGCGGGATGCTCTCGACGGTCGAGGTGGCGTCGCGGAGTGCGTAAAGCTTCTTGTCGGCCGGGGCCACTTCCGCGGTCTGGCCGATCATGGCCGCGCCCACGTCGCGGAGCATCGCGCGAAACTCGTCGACGCTCAAGTGGACGCGGAAGCCGGGGATGGCTTCGAGCTTATCGAGCGTGCCGCCGGTGTGCCCGAGTCCCCGGCCGGACATCATCGGCACGATCGCGCCGCACGCGGCGGCCAGAGGCGCGAGAATCAGCGAGGTCTTGTCGCCCACGCCGCCGGTGGAATGTTTGTCCACTTTCGGCCCGGGCACGTCGGCCAGATCGAGCACTTGCCCGGACCGAGCCATCGCTCCCGTGAGCCAGGCGGTTTCCTCCGGCGACATGCCGCGGAGCAGGATCGCCATGAGCATGGCGGAGAGTTGGTAATCGGGCCAGGAGCCGTCGGCGGCGGCGCGGACGAACGCTTCGACTTCGGATCGCTCCAGCGAGCGTCCATCGCGTTTCTTGCGGATGATGTCGACGGCGCGCATGCTTTCCTGACTCGTTCCAATGTAAATGGCTGTGGATTAAGTGAACAGCGTCCAGAGCCGTTCGAATTCGCGTTCGAAAGCACTGACCAATCGTGGCTCATTGGTCACGACAATGCTCTCGAGGTTGTCCCGAGCGGCGCCGCGCGTCCAGTTATAGCTGCCGTGGACGAGCACGCGGCGATCGAAAATCGCAAACTTGTGGTGCATGTGGAACGGCGACCGGTCGATGCGAACGGGCACGCCGAAGGCGGCGAGGCGGTGCACGTCCGAGCCGGCGTCGCGGGCCTTGTCGTTGTCAGTAATAATGCGGGTGGCCAGTCCCCGGGCGTGGGCCGCCAGGATGGCGCTGCTGATCCGATCGTCCGTAATCGTGAAGACGCACACGTCCACGCTCGATTGCGCGTCGGCAAAGAGGCGGACAATCCGGCCTGGACAGTTGTCGTGCGGGCTGAAATAGGCCTCGGCCACGCTTTCGAGAAATTCTCGCGATTGCATGTGCGTTTTGCCCTCCAACCGATTAGGATACCCGCAACCAACGCGGGACAACATGGGGCATACTCCGATGGCCGGAGGCTTGCGATGGTCGAAGTCGCACGGCTGAGCACACCGCGAATTCGCCGACTTGTCGGCGAAGCCAGCGTTCACAAGGCCCGGGCTTACACGCGGCTGCCGGCGTGGAGCAACCTTCGCGTGCAGGGCGCGAGTGTGAAAGGAGAATGCCGCGGCACGGCCCCGGTCCCCTATCGGGTCGAGGTCGAGTTCGACGGCCAGGATCTGATCCAGGCGTCCTGCTCGTGTCCGGTCGGCGCCGGCGGACATTGCAAACACGTCGCGGCCCTGCTGTTCGTCTATCGGGACCATCCCGAAGAGTTTATCGAAGTCGAGGATCTGGACACGGCCCTGGAGCGGCGGACCAAAGGGGAGTTGATTGCGTTGGTCCGGCGGATGATCCGGCGCGTCCCGGAGCTCGAATTACTGCTCGAGGCGCCGCTGCCCGGCACGCCGGGCGCTGCGGCGGCCGGCGATCCCGAACCGTTCCGCCGGCAGGCTCGCGCCGCCTTCCAGCATGCCGGACACGACTGGAACGCCGTCTCCCTGGCCGCACGCGAATTGCACGACATCGCCGCCACCGCGGATGAGTTTCGGCAGCGCGGGGAGCTTGCGGCCGCGGCCGCGGCTTATCGCGGCGTTGCCGACGTCGCCCTCGACGAACTCGAAGTCGTCCATGATGAGGACGGCGATTTGCTCGACGTCATTGCCGCGTGCGCCGCTGGCCTGGCCAAATGCTTCGAGGCCACGCCGACCGACGAGCCTGAGCGCCGTGAAAAACTGCTGCGATCGCTTTTCGATCTGTACGTCATCGATGAAAACCACGGCGGGCTCTGCGCCGGCGACGCCATCCTCGACGTGCTCGTGCAGCAGACGACGCCGGAAGAACGGCGGGTCATCGCCGGCTGGATCCGCGCCGCGGCGCCCCGCGGGCACGAATGGAACGACGATTACCGGCGCGGACAGTTCGGCGAATTGCTGCTGCGGCTCGAAGGCGACACGCTCGATGACGAGGAGTATCTCCGTGTCTGCCGGGAACTCGGCCGAGTGGACGAGCTGGTCGACCGGCTGCTGCAACTCGAGCGCGATGAAGAAGCCATCGCCGAGCTGGAGGCGGCGCCGGACCATCGCGTGCTCGCGCTCGCCGACGTCTTCGCTCAGCACGGTCTGGAGGACGAAGCGGAGCGCGTGGTGCTGGTGCGGGTGAGTCGAGCCCGACCGGCTGTCGCCGGCGCCATGCTCGACTGGTCGCGCCGCCGGGCCGAAGCTCGCGGCGACCTGCCGGCCGCGCGCGATCTCGCCCGCCGACTGTTCGATCTCGAACAGACCTTGTCCCGATACGAAGATCTCCAGCGGCTGACGCCCGCGGACGATTGGCCCGCCGCGCGGACCGCCATCCGTGCTCAACTCGAGCAATCCGGTTCGCACGGGCTATTGCTCGACCTGGACCTGGCCGAGGACCGGATTTCCGAAGCCATCCGCCGCGTCCGCGAACGGCCGGCGCTGCGGCATCGGTTACAGGACGTGGCCCGCGCGGCCGAAGCCCGCTCGCCGCGGGACGCCATGGAATTGCTCCAATTGGCGGTCGAGGAATTTGTGCAACAGCGGCATCGGGGCGCCTATCGGGCCGCTTGCGAACCGCTGGCCAAACTCCGGGCGCTTTATCGCCGGCTGGGCGATGACTCCGGATGGACGGCCTATATGTTGACACTGCGCGAGCGGCACCGTGCTTTGCGGGCCTTCCGCGAAGAGCTCGACCGCGCGGAATTGACGTGAGTCGATGAGAGCGACCATCACTGCCATCGCGCACTGCGTGCCTCCGGAAGTCATTCCCAACGCCGCATTCGCACATCTCGGCGTCAGCGACGAGTGGATCTACGAGCGCACGGGTATCCGCGAACGGCGAATCCTGCGCGGGGGCGGCACCTCCGACATGGTGGTGCCGGCGGCCCAGGCTTGCCTCGAGCGCGCCGGCCGCAGCCCCGCTGAGATCGACTGCGTCCTGTGCGCCACGCTCACGCCCGACCGCATCACGCCGCCCATGTCCTGCACCGTGCAGCATCGCCTCGGCATCGAAAAAGCCTGGGGATTCGACATCTCCGGCGCGTGCAGCGGCTTTGCCATGGCGCTGGTCACCGCGGCGAAATTCGTGGAAACGGGTACGGCTCGCCGGGTCCTGCTCTGCGCCGGTGAAACGATGACCCGGGTCCGCAACATGAAGGACCCGAAGACCGCGCCGCTATTCGGCGACGGCGCCGCGGTCGTCCTCGTCGAAGCGTCCACCGATGATTTCGGCGTCATCGACCAGGTGCTGCGGACGGACGCGGTCGATGAATCACTGCTGATGATCGTCGGCGGCGGCAGCCGGAAGCCGGCTTCGGCCGAAACCGTCGCCAACAACGAGCACGTCCTCTTGATGGAGGGCCGGGCGGTCTACAAGGCGGCCGTCCCGGGCATGATCGGCGTCGTCACCGAATTGCTCGAACGGAACCGGATGCAGATCACAGACGTCGATTGGGTCGTGCCGCACCAGGCGAACGCTCGTATCCTCGAAGCCGTCGCCGATCGATTGCAATGCCCCATGAGCAAAGTGATGATGAACATCGACCGGTTCGGGAACACCTCGGCCGCCACGATTCCGATCTGCCTGTCGGAGTGGTATGAAGCGGGCAAGCTCCGCCGCGGGGATAAAGTGATGCTGTGCAGCTTCGGCGCCGGCTACATCCTGGCGGGCGTTTATCTCATCTGGGGCATCGATCAGTTCGACTCGCCGAAGATCGTGAAGGCGTAGTCAGCATTCCATTGGTTTTGGTTTCGCCAGCATCATCTGTGCTTTTATGGCGGCTCTCGAAAGAGCTTGAGCGACGGCAAGGCGGTCTGAATCCGCTGAAATTGCGAGTCGCGAGTTCACGATTCCAGACTGTTCTCAATGGCGATGGTGGCGATTACCGCGTCTTGAAATGGAACCGTGACGCCATGTCGCCGAAGTTCCCAGAGATTCGCGCCAGCCGTTTCCCACATAGTTTCCGGAATGACGACGCGCGGGAATGTTGACAATGCGGCTGCGAGCTTCGTTAAATCCGTTGCCTCTCAAGCGCCATGCAATAGTGCCGACACGACGATGCCGCAAAGCGCCGGCTGTGCTGAGTTGAACAGCGACATGAGCTTGGGGTCGGATTTGCGCAGCGCATCGATCAAGACGCTCGAATCAATGAGAATCATGACACGCTCGCGGTGCGGAGTTCGCGAAGTGCATCCGGATCGACACGATCTTCGCCAGCCAATGCAAAGAAAGCCTCGTTGGCCTTCGCCGGCGTCGTCGGAGTGATGTCTTCGCGCACAATGATCTCCACGCTTTTCCCAATTAGCGGGCGTAATTCGGGAACATGAAGAGTATCGGATTCGACCGTGGCGTGAACTCGTATCACAGTCATGAAATGGCCCTCCGACTGGTACGGTGGCACGCACACTCTCCTGGCCGATGCTTCCACGAGCTTATCACTCCCCGATCACCTTCACCAGCACGCGTTTGTTCCGGTGGCCGTCGAACTCGCCGTAGAAGATTTGCTCCCAGGGACCGAAATCGAGTTGGCCCTTGGTGATCGCCACGACCACTTCCCGGCCCATGATCTGCCGTTTCAAGTGAGCGTCGGCGTTGTCTTCGCCCGTGCGATTGTGGTGATAGTGATTCGGATCCGGGTTGAATGGCGCGAGTTGTTCGAGCCAGACGCCAAAATCGTGGTGCAATCCGCGCTCGTCGTCGTTGATGAACACGCTCGAAGTGATGTGCATCGTGTTGACGAGCACCAATCCCTCTTGCACGCCGCTTTTGCGAACCGCGGCGGCGACCTGCGGCGTGATGTTCTGGAACGCCATCTTCGTCGGAATGTTGAACGTCAGATATTCAGTGTGCGACTTCATGCGCATTGAGCTACGCCATTCGAAGTGAACGTCCACCGGAATCGGCGGCCTCACTGGGGTCGCGGCGTGGTGGCGGCGTCGGCGCCGAGCGCGGCGCGCAGATCCGCCTCGGCGCGGAACATGTCGGCAAGGGTGTCGACGACCTTGATCTCAGCGCCGGCGGCGGCGAGTTCCCGCAGGTTGACCTCCAGCAGCGTGCTCTGGCCGCGCGTGAATCGTTCGCGTTCCAGATCGGCGACGCGGCGGGCCACCTGCAATTCTTCCCGTGCTCGCGCCAGCCGCTCGATCGCCCGCTCGAGATTCGAAACGGCGTCCTGCACTTCGGTGCTGATCTGATCCCGCGCGAATCGTTCCTGGGCCGCAATCTGGGCGAGGGCGGCCCGGGCGCTCTGCACTCGGCCCTGTGCCTCGCGCCGTTGCAGCGGTACGTCGAGCACCAGCGACCCCTCGATCAGCGCCCGTTCCAGCGCGAAGATGCCCGGCTGTTGTTTGCCGGGGCCGACGTCTTGAGCCCCGGCAATCGCGGCATTGAGCGCCGGCAACGTCTGATTCTCGGCCAAGGTCAGTTCGATCGAGGCCCGTTCTTTGAGCAGGGCGAATCGGACCAGTTCCGGCCGTTGGCTCCACGCCGTCTCTATGTCGGCACGCAAGCTTTCGGAGCGAGCCGCGGCCGTTTCGCGGCGGAGGAAGTCCGGCGGCAGCCGGTCCGCGCTTGGCACGATCGGATCACCACAGGCGTCGCGCAAAAAGAGCGACAAGTCGAGCGCGGTCTGCTGGAATCGGCGATCCGCGGCGATGCGGGCGCCGTCGCGCTCCGCAATCAGGCGCTGATTGTCGATCACGACGAATTCCGCGATCTGCCCGCGCCGGAATTGTTCTTCGAGGCCGGCCTGCCGATCCCGCGCAATTCGCAGGAGCGCTTGGGCGACGCGGCATTGCTCCCCGGCCGCGACCCAGGACCAGTAAGCTCGGGCCGCCGCACGCAGATATTCGATCCGGGCGCGTTGAACCGCCGGTTCGGCGAGCGATTCGGCGATGCGCCCCTGCCGCAGCGCGGCGCGGCGGCGATCGATCGGCCGATCGCGCAGCAGCGGCAACAGCGCCCCCGCTCGAAACTCGCCTCCGTCGGCCGTCAGCCGATCGCCGTAGTACACCGGAAAATCGCCGATGCCGAGCCGATATCCCGTGAAAAACGACAGGCCGGCAAGGGGCGTCGGCTGCTCGGCGAAGACGTCGAGCCGACTGTTGGGAAAGGTTCCGCCCTGCGTGGCGCCGCGCGACCGCAAGTTCAAGTCGAAGCCGCCTTCGGCGCTCAGGCGCTGCCCGGCGGCGATCTCTCGTTCCTGCGCTATCGCCAGGAGCAGCGGGAACTGGCTGTCAACGCTCTGCAGGACTTCGGTGAGTTCGAGCGGCCCAGTTGGCGGAGCAGGGCGTTCGACCGGCTGTGCCGGCGGCGGCTCGGGCAGTTCGTTCGCCGCCGGGGCCGGCGCCAGCGCCGGTGGTTCAATCTCCCGTCGGATCCCATCGTGCTCCGCCAGCCGGGCGGACGACCAGCAGCCGAAAAGGAGAGGAAACCACGCGAATGCGCAGATGCTCAGCGTTCGTCGCGGCGAACCGTGCAACCTGCGGAGTCCGGAACTGCGGATTGACGCGGATGCACGCCGATCGGCGCTTCCGTGCCCGTCCCGGTCCATCCGTGGTTCCGATCTCATCCGGCGATCCTATTTTTTCCGCTGCACGGGACCCAGCCGCGACCTGTCTTTCGACTCCGTCTTCTCGCGGAACGGCGGGAAGCCGTTCAGTTGCCGCCAGAGCTCCCAGCCAATCGTCACCCGGTTGAGCAGGATCCAGCCCTGGGTCCGCACGAACTGGCGGAGGTACTGCGAATCCGGCCACGGGCGGTCGTTCGGGTCCGGTTCCACCAGGACTCGGAACTCGCCCTGATCGTTGGCGGTGGGATCCACGAGGAAGACCCGTCCGCCGAAGGTTCCGACGGCGATCGACGGCCAGCCGACGAATTGCGCCGCCGGCCAGCCCTCGAACTGCAAGCGCACCGGGTCTCCGACGCGCACCAACGGAAAATCGTTCCCGTCAATCTGAAGTTCGGCGACGATACCGGGGTCATCAATGCCCGTCAATGGAATTCGCCCGGTGGCGAGCAGGACGAGCGGCGCGAGGTTGGCAATCTGGGGAACGGGGGCTCCTTCGGCCAATGCCGCCGCCGCCCCGCCCATCAGGCCCACGCCCGCCGTCGCCAGCGGTCGCAGTCGCCCCGCGGTCTCGCTCTTCACGTCCGGCACCAGAACCGCGAGGCGTTCGCCCGGCCGGACCAACACGCCTCCTTGCTCCGCGTTGGCCAGCAATCGGAGCACGGTGCCATCGATCGGCGCGTCGACGTATTGCGCCCGTTGCCGGGCGATGCGGACCTCGATCTGGGCTTTGTCGCGCCGGACGGTGGCGACCTCCGCCTCTGCGGCGCGCAACGACGCATTTTCGAGGTTGATCATGGCGGCGGTATCAGCGTTTACCTTGTTGAGGCCGTCGTCAGCGGCGCGTTCAGCGGCACGGGCCAGCTCGACCCGCGCTTTCGCTTGATTGAGTTTCGCTCGCGCCACGCGCAACGCCTGCTCCGCCAGTTCGAGATCGCGTTTCGACGCCAGGCTGCCGAGATTGTTCTCGAAGAGCTCCTTCTGCCGGCGATAGTTCGGCTCGGCCGCGTCGAGCAGGGCTTGAGCTTCGAGCACGTCCTGCTCGGCGGATTGCACTCGCGCCTGCTCCTGCCGCAGAACGCTGGACTGCACAGCCAGCGCCAGTTGCCGTGAATTCTCCAGATTGCGGATCCGAGCCTCGATGTCCCGGACCCGACTCTCGGCGGCGCGGAGCCGATCCAGAATCGCCCGCTCCTCGTCGAGCAGGCGCAATTCGAGATTCGGATCGTTGTCGACCATTTCCACAATGCGGTCGCCGGCGCGGACGCGGCTGCCTTCGACGACGTACCACTTCTTGATGCGCCCCTCGATTGGCGAGACGATGAATTGCGGCCGTTCGACGGGGTTGAAGGCGATGGCTCGGCCGACGCCGTGGACCGTCTGCGTCCAGGGCACGAAGATGAGGATGAACGGCAGAGCGACGAGCGCGAGCAGGACGAGGCGGCCGACGGTCCGAGCCATCCGCGGCGTCTGCGCCAGCCCAAGCGCAGTCGGCTGGGCCGCCTTCTTGATCCGGCGCTGAGGTAGGACCGCGTGCGACATGGCGTCACCTGCTTTCCCAGGACGTCGTCACGATGAAACCACTGATGAGCGCCGATTCACACCACTGGTCGAACGGGTGTTGAGCGGTCCGCAGCCGGGGTTCCGCGTCCCGTGCACGATGCCGAAATTCGAAACTCGACGAAGAAGGCCCACGGAAATCGAAGCGGAAATCCTCAATCTGTGCCATCCGTGAAATCTGCGGATGATGCATCGGCATTGCCAGTTCTGCGCTCATCGGCGTGCTCCCCGGAGTTTGATTTCTCGCTAGCGGCGACGTCAACTGGCCGCGGCCGCGCCGCTTTCTCCCCCGCGAGCTTTGTCGAGCCGCACACGGCGCGTGCAGACTCGAGCGACCTCTTCGCTGTGCGTGATGACCAGTACCGTCCAATGCGCTTCCGGGCCAAAGATCGCCGGCAGGACGGCGCTGCGGCTGGCGCGGTCCATGTCGTCGAGCGATTCGTCGAGGATCAGCAATCGCGGCCGGCCGGCGATCGCCCGCGCCAGCATCAGGCGCTCCGCCTGACCCAGCGACAACGGCGAGCCGGACGCTGTGAGTTCTGTCTGCAAGCCGCGGGGCAGCCGTAAAACGTCGTCAAGCAGATCGACCGCCATCAAAGCCTGCCGCACGTCGCTCAAGGAAACGTCCGGCCGGCCGATGCGCACGTTTTCCACGACCGTCGAACCTTCGACGATCTGAATGCCGCGAACTACGGCGATCTGTTCACGGACCGATTCCAGGCGCAGGTCGCGCAGGTCCATGCCGTCGATTTCGATCGTGCCGGCGCCCGGCTCGCGCAGGCCGTAGAGCAGGTCGACGAGCGTGCTCTTGCCAGTGCCGTTGCGGCCGACAAGAGCGACCCGATCGCCGGGGTTGATCTCGAAACTCAGGTTGCTGATGGTGGGAGGCCGGTTGTCGCCGTATGTGAAACTCAGGTTTCGGACGTTGACCGCCGCCCCGTAGCCACGCACCGCGTGCGTTGCCCCGCCGACGCGTTCCAGCGGCAAGTCCATCAGGTGGCCGAGTTTTTCGACCCCGGCCAGAAGGTCGTAGTAGCTCTCGAGCTGTTTGCCGAGCTTCGTGAACGAGGCGACGATCAGCGAGACGACGATTTCGGCGGCGACGAGCTGGCCGAGAGTCAGTTGGCCCTGAATCACAAGCCAGCCGCCGACCGCCAGCAGCGCCGTGCTGGCCAACGTCTGCAACAACAGCGCGAACAGGAACTGCCTCAGCACAATGCGGAAGTGCCGCTGCCGCGCGAGCACGTAGTCCCGGGCCAGTCGATCGGTGCGATCCGCGGCCAACCACGCCCCGCCGCGGCCCTTGAACGACAATGGCAGGCGCGCCAGTTCCTCGACCCAGGCGGCGACCGCATACTTGGCGCGCGATTCCCGAATCGCGCTGCTGACGGCGCCCCGGCCGAGCAGGAATACGATTGCGATTAATCCGACAATCAAGAACAAATCGAACGCCAGCAGGAATTGGTGGTAGAACGCCAGCAGCGTCAGCCCGATCGACATCTGCAACACGACCGCAATGCCGTCCAGCAGCAACGTGGCTCCGGCTTTCTGGACGGTCAGCACGTCGAAGAAGCGATTGACGAGCTCCGGGCCATGTTGTTGATCGAATGCGCGGAGTTCGACCCTCGGCAATCGGTAGGCGAGGTCGCTGGCCACGCGCACGAACAATCGCTGCTGAAGAAACTCCACCACGATCGCTTGCAGCGCGCGCAACACGCCCGCCAGCGCCAAGCACACAAACAAAGCCAGGCACAAGACCAGTAACTGCTGGAGCAGCGTGGACAGCGCGGTGGTGTTCACCACGGCCATGACCGTGATCGGAATGGCCAAGCTGAGGACGCCGACGCCGATGGCGTAAATCGTCACCAGCAGAAGGTCGCGCCAATCGGGCCGCAGCAGGCCCACGAGTCGCCGCCAGGGCGACGGGCCATGCGGCGTTTCTGCATGAACGGCGTGTTCGGCGGCCGGCTCAGCATCGACCATCACCGGCGCCGGCTGGGCGACGAACCACTCGAGAACCACGTCGGCGTGGCGCGCCCCAATGTGCCGGGCCAGCGCATCGGCGCTGATCCAACCGATCGGATCCTCGGGTTCGACGGGAGCGAGATGTGCGAGATCGCCGTCGCTCTCGGCCAGGGCGAACCAGCGCGCGGTCCCCGCATGCGAGAGAGAGAAAATCGCCAGCGGGGCGTCGTCCTGAGCGACGCGAACGGCTTCGCGCGTCGTCAGTTGGCGCGAGAGGATCTGCAAGCCCAGACTCTCGGCCGCCTGGCACAGTCGCTGCCGAGCCGCGCGCGGAATGGTCGGAGGAACTTCGGTCTCGGCGCGATCGAGGGCCTGCCGAATCGCGGTCCCGTCCACTTTCAGGCCCGCGCCGTCGGCAAGCAGCTTCAGCACCGCCTCCGCGTCGGTCACGCGGTCGTCGAGGTTTGGCACGATCAACTCGGCGCCGGCCGATCCGTTGACTTCCATCGACATCGCGGTCCATCCCAAAAAAATAGCCGGAAGCACGCTCGAAGGCGTCGTTCCGGCTCGTATCCGTCAGGGCTGATTTCATCTCCCCGACGGCGAATTAGCTCGGGCAATCGCGGCGCATCACCTCATCCTGCCGCCGACGCCGTGCGAGTGAGCGTGCGATCAACAACCTCAGGATAGTCTGCCTGCAAAATGGAGTCAATCGAGACCGCGATCGACAGTGGCGGCCGCCAATCAACCCCCGGTTTATGCGGATAAGCGCATCGACCGCCGAAGCTTGGAAACACCGGCGATACCGAGTCAATGATTCATCGGCTTGCTTCGGGGACACCGGCTCCGCGGCGCCCGGGTCGGCTGTTGCACGATCTTCCACGTTTGCGGGGTGCGGTCCCGTCGCCGCGAGTCTGCCGGGGCCCATCGGGTTGTCCCGCCTGGATTTAGCGGTTAGGCTGAATACGCACGATCCGCGCTCCTTCAATGGCGCTTCGCAAGCTGAACGACCATGAGTCCGCCCTGCTCCCGTCCCGCCCGCGCGTCGCTGGCCCTGCTGCTCACGGTAGCGGCCACGGCCTTCTGCGCCGGGGTCGTCGGCTATCACTTCTACCGTGGCCAATCCACGGACAGCTCCATCGCATCGTCGCCGCCGCCGCGAGCTGGTAACGACCCCGTCGTCGCGCTGGGGCGCATCCGCCCGGCCGGCGGAGCGCTCACGATCAGCGGGCCGCCCGGCGACCAGATCGAGGAGCTGCACGTCGCGCTCGGCAGTGTGGTCACCGTGCCGAACAACGAGCCGCCGCAGCAGAGGCCGGCGCTCGTCACGCTCTCCAGCCGGCGCGAGCGCGCCGCCGAAGTCGCCGTGCTCGAGCGCCAGATCGAGGACGCGCGCCGGCAACGCGAGTTTGCCATCCGCGCCGCCGAACGCCAACTCGAACTGGCCAGGCAGAAACTGAGCGAACTTCAGACGCTCGGGCCGCTCGAGATCGCCGTCTTGCAGGCCAAGGTGCCCCCGCTCTCGCTCCAACTCGACCACGCGCGGAAACGGCGAGCGCGCTTGGAGGAACTGCGAGAAAAGAACCGATCCAACGTGTCGCAACAAGAAATCGACGACTTGCAATTGCTCGAGAAAACCTCAGCGGCGGAATTGCACGCCGCGTCGGCCATCGTGGACAAGGCGATGGCGGCGCACGACCAGGCGATCAGCGCCGCCAAGCTCGCCGTGCAGTCGGCGGAAGATAGCAAAGCCCGAGCCGAGGGCGACGCCACCGTCGCCGCGCTCGAAGCGAAGCTCGACCTGGCCAGGCTGCTGCGCGATCGGAGCGTGCTCCGCGCCCCACCCGGATCGTGGCGGGTCGTCAAAGTCTGGGGTCAGGCCGGCGAACCGACCGCGCCCCAGCAGGCGATCCTCCAAATCGCCGCGGCCGGGCCGATGATCGTCGTGACCGAGGTGTACGAAACCGATATCGAGCGATTGCGCGCGTGGCAAAAAGTCGGGCCGGTCCCGGCCATCATCCGCAGCCGCGCCCTGCCGCGCGAACTCGCCGGCACGGTCGCCTCGATCTCCGACGTCATTGTGAGGAACGCGATCATGGACATCGACCCGGCCGCGGACGTCGATCGCCGCGTGTTCGAAGTGCAGGTTGCGCTCGATGCCGCATCGAGCGCCATCGCCGCGGGATTCCTCAATCTTCAAGTGCAGGTCGAGTTGAAGCCATGACCGGTGTGGTTGGGACTTCGAACGTGCATCGCGACGCGCCATGAAAACGCCTCTCGCCTGGTTGAATCTGCGGCGCGACCCGGCCCGCACCGCCGTGGCGATTCTCGGCGTGGCCTTCGCCGCCCTGCTGATCTTCGTTCAGCTCGGGTTCCTCGGCGCTTGTTGGACCTCGGCGACGTTGATCTACGACCGGCTCGATTTCGACCTGGCGATTGGCTCCCCGGAATACGTCGATCTGATGCGGGCGGCGTCGATCCCGCGGCAACGGCTGACGCAGGCGTGGTCGCTGCCCGGCGTGACGAGCATCCACCCGTTTTCGGCCGCGATTCACCTCTGGCGCAATCCCGAGGCTCCGGACCGCCGCCGGCGCAACATCCTCGTCCTCGGCGTCGATCCGCGGGCGAGCATCTTTCGTCACCCCGAACTGACCGACGCGCTCCTGGCCCGGCTGTCATCTCCGCGCAGCGTGCTTCTCGATCGGCGCTCTCGACCCGAATTCTTCGGACAGGAAATTGTGACGGGATCGGCCGACAACCCTGACGACGATCGCACCGATCTGGCGCTGGTGCCCGTGCAAGTCGTCGGGCGGTTTACCTTGGGCACGGGATTCGGTGCCGACGGCATGGTCATCACGGACGAGCGCACGTTTGCGGAGGTCATCGGGCCGGAATGGTCGCAGCGCGTATCGCTCGGCTTGGTCAAGCTGGCCGACGGATCGAACCCGGCGGCGGCGGACGCCGCGCGCGATCATTTGCAGCGACTGTTGCCGGACGACGTGCGCGTCTGGACCCGAGCGGAACTCCTGGCTGCCGAGCGCTGGCATTGGGTCTGGGAGACGCCGCTGGGCAAGATCTTCTTGTTCGGCGCCGGGCTGGCGTTTGCGATCGGCGTGATCCTGGTGTACCAGGTGATGGCGGGGGACATTGCGCGTCGCCTGGCCGAGTACGCCACGCTCAAAGCGATGGGCTACAGCAATCGGTATCTCAGCGGCGTCGTCGTGCGACAGGCAATGGTCCTGGGTGTCGCTGGGTTCCTGCCGGGTCTCGCGGCGGCGGCCGCCATGTTCCCTGTGGTTCGCCACTTCGCGATGCTGCCGATCGCGCTCGGCGCGATCTCGACGATGGCCGTGTTCGCGCTCACGCTGGCGATGGCCACGACCTCGGGCTGGTTGGCGCTGCGGAAGCTGCACGGGGCGGACCCCGCGGACCTGTTCTAAGGATGCTCTCGTGTCGAATGCCGTGAACTTGGCGATCCGCAATCTGCTGGCCGATGGCCGGCGGCTCGCGCTGTCGCTGGCCGGCGTCAGCTTCGCCGTCGTGCTCATGTTCGCCGAGTGGGGATTCTACAACGCGCTGCTCGATGCGTCGGCGTCGCTCATCGACCGGTTCGACGGCGATCTGGTGATGGTCAGCAAAGTCAAGACGTCGCTGCAAGCCTACGGAGGATTTCCGCAACGGCGTTTGATTCAAGCGTTGAGCGTGCCGGGGGTGGCGGAAGTGCGGCCGCTGTACCTCGAAGAAAACCGCTCAATCTGGCGCGCCGACGCGAGCCATTTCCGCGATCGACCGACGCCGGCGGATCGGAGGCCCAGGCGCGCGCCGATCCGCGCGCTGGGCGTCGATCCAGACGCGCCCGCGTTGCGCCTCGATGTTCCGCCAAACACGCTAAACGCGCTGCGCCTGCCGGATCGCGTGTTGTTCGATCGGACGTCGGGCGACAATTTCGGCCGGCCGGATATATCGTCAAGCCACGACGAGCTGGCCCGGCGCGACGTGGCCGTCGCCGGCGACGTCGCCATCGGCCGCGATTTCGTGCACGACGGCAACCTCGTCATGGGACTCACGGCTTGGGAGGAGTACCTGCCGGTTCGCGGCGGATCGGCGCTCCGCACCGTCGAAGCTGGCCTGATCAAGGTGGCGCCGGGATTCGATCCGCTGGAAGTGCGCGAGCGATTGCGGCAGCTTCGCGCGGGGGTGCCCTCCGCGGCCGGCGACCCGCTCAGCGGCGACGACGTCCGCATCTTCACCGTCGATGAGTTCCGCGATCAGGAAAAAGCGTTCTGGCGCGGCAGCACGCCTGTCGGGTTCATCTTCGGCCTCGGATTGGCCATGGGGCTGATCGTCGGGCTGGTCATTTGTTATCAGATCCTTTCGACGGACGTGACCGAGCGGCTCAGCGAGTATGCGACGCTCAAGGCGATCGGATACAGCGATCGCTACCTGGGCGGCGTGGTGTTCCTGCAAGCGTTTTGCCTGGCGGCGGCCGGATTCGTGCCGGGGGTCCTGGCGAGTCTCGGTCTCTATGCCGCGCTGGCCGGCGTCACCGGATTGCCGGTCTTCCTCACCTGGGACCGCGCTCTTTTTGTGTTGGCGCTGACCATCGTGATGTGCGGCGTATCTGGTTTCGTGACGGTGCGGAAGGTGCAGACCGCCGACCCCGCCAGCTTGTTCTGAGCGGCTCGGAAGGAAGGGGGAGTCACGACAGCACGAACAAGCGGCAACTTGAAACGCCAGCTGTCGCGTTGCCGTCATCTCGTGATTTCGTGACTCGCAACCGGGGAGGGTTCGGAGACTGTCATGCCGTCGGTTGAGATTCCATTTGCGATGGCGGTTGCGGCCGGTGCCGAAGTGTCGGTCAGCATCCGACGGCTGAATCACTATTTTTACAAGGATCAGGGGCAGGCCAAGGATCACGTCCTGAAGGATATCGACGTCGATTTCGCTCGCGGCGAAGTCGTGATTCTGACCGGCCCATCGGGCTGCGGCAAGACAACACTGCTGACGCTCATCGGCGGGCTGCGGACCTTGCAGGGAGACAGCAGCGTCACCGTCATGGGGCGCGAACTCAATGGGCTCAGCCCCGCCGAATTGCAGCGCTTGCGATACGGCATCGGGTTCATCTTTCAGCGGCACAATCTGCTGACTTCGCTGACCGCGTACCAGAACGTGAAGATGGCGATGGACCTGCACGGGACGCCGCCCGCCGAGACCGACGCGCGCATTCGCGAATTGATGGAGTTATTGCTGCTCAAGGATGCGGAGAAGGATCGCACGCATTTCTTGCCGCGGAAACTGTCCGGCGGGCAATGTCAGCGCGTCGCCGTCGCCCGGGCCTTGGCCAATCGGCCGCAGTTGATCCTAGCGGACGAACCCACGGCCGCACTGGACGAGAGATCAAGCCAGATTGTCTTTGACGAGATGCGGCGCATGGCCCACGATGATCGCGCCACTGTCGTCATCGTGACGCACGACGACCGCATCCTCGAAGGCGCCGATAGGATTGTCAGTCTGCGCCGGGGCAAGGTGGCGTCGAATCTGTCGGTGGGCGAGGCCAAGGAAATCCTCGGTTTCCTGAACGAGAGCGGATTCTTCGGCGCACAGACCTTGATGACCTTGGCCGACGTCATCGGAAAAATGCGCCGAGTCGATTTCGAGGACGGCGAGACGATCGTTCGGCAGGGCGAGATCGGCGAACAGATGTATCTGATCCGCCGCGGGGCGGTGGACGTCTTCCGAGATGCCGATGACGGCCGCGGACCGCAACGCATCACATCGCTTCAAACCGGCACCATCTTCGGGGAGCAGGCTTTGCTGACCGCCAACCGGCGCAATGCAACGGTGGTCGCTCGCGGACCGGTGCAAACCTACACCCTGCACAAAGCGGAGTTCGAGCAGGCCAAGGCGGAAAACGCGACGTTCCGTGAGCAGCTGCGAGCGGTCTCGGCTCAACGGGCCTGAGCGCCGTTGAGTTCCGGGCATCCGCGATGACGAATAGCTCGGCTCAACATCGGGTTTCGCCTGATTTTTTGGCCAAGTCCCGTTGCTTCCGCTGGCGCGGGCGGTCAGAATAACAGGGTGTCCGGTGGCATGTCCGCATAGCGTGCGCCCCGAGTTCCGGAGGTAGTCCGGCATGAAGCGATGGCTCTTGGCGGTCGCGGTCCTGATTGGCTGGACCGTGTCGCAATCGTACGCCGATTTCGTCCTGATCCGAGCGGTGCTCGGCGGCAAGCGAGATCAGAATAACCAGGCGAATCCGGGAGCCCCAGGCGGTCCGGGCACGCCGCCTGGCCCCGGCGGCCCTCCGGGTCGCCCGCCACCTCCCGGCGCTCCCGGAGGTCCCGGCGGCGGCATCCCCAACTTCGACGGCGGGCAATCGATCGACACCGCGGCGCTGGCCGTACAGGCCGTCGTTCCCATGCGCGATCGCATCTCCGCCGGCGGCAATCTCATCGTCACGCCGTACACCAAGCCGCCGAAGGGCGTCACCCGGCTGTTCAACGACGGCCAGTCGCTCATGGCCTACAAGCTGCCGCTGCGTTCCAACAAGGCGGCGTTTGAGGCGCGCAAGGCGGCCGTGTTCAAAAACCGCACGTCGGACAAGGTCCTCGACCTCGCCGATTGGGCGCTGACGCACGGATTGGTCGATGAATTCGCGAAGCTGATGGACGACCTGATTGCCAGCAAGGACGATCAGTCGCCGTCGGCGTCGGAAGCCCTGAAGCGAGCGGTCGCGGCCTACAAGACCGTCAAGGACGGGCTGGCGAAGCCGGTCGACCGCGAGGACACGACGCAGCTGTGGAAGGGCCGGCTGCAAATGCGCTACGAGCAAAGCCCGCACTTCACGCTGTTCTACACCTCGCCGACGTCCCGCCCGCCGGAGGTGGACAGCCGGCTCAACATGCTCGAGCAGCACTTGAAGGCGTTTTACTACTGGTTCGCCATGAAGGGCATCGCGCTGCCAATGCCGGCCGAGAAGCTCGTCTGCGTCCTGCTCGACCAGCCGGACGAATTCAAGCGCCAGCGGGCGATTGTCGAAGACGAACCGCTCGTCGCCGACAGCTTTTTCGCACATCGAGACGGCATCTGCGTCTTTTCGAAGGAACGCCTGGACGGGCCGTTCCAGGTCTTCATCAAGCAGACCGCGCCGATTTATCAGTCGGGCATGGACCGGCAATCGCTCCTGGAAGGCACGGCGCGGACTCGGCCGGGCGTCACCATCAACGACCTGGCTCGATTCCAGACGCTGGCGCTTTTGGAAAAGGCGCTGGAAGAGGAAGGGGAGCGCGCCGCCGTGTCGCACGATGGCACGCGGCAACTGCTCGTCGCGTCGTCCCTTGTGCCGCGGAACGTCGTCGTCCCGCAGTGGGCGATGTTCGGCGTGGCGGCGTTCTTCGAGACGCCCAAGGGGCCGTTCCCCGGCGCGCCGCTCGACGCGCAGGTGGCGTTCTACCCCGGCGTCGGAGCGCCCAGCTGGATGTATCTCCGGCCGTTCAAGAAAATGGACTCCGATAAAAAGTTCCCCTCCGAAGCGCAATTGCTCCGCGAAGTGGTGACGGATCAGTTGTTCCACCGCGTCATCAATGCGAGCGATAAAGACGGGTTGCTGAAAGCTCGAACGACGGCCTGGGCGTTGGCGTACTTCCTGGCGAAGACGCGCTTGCCGGGCCTGATCAAGTATTTTGAAGAGTTGTCGCGCATGCCGCGCGACCTGGAACTCAATGATCAGGCGATGCTGGCGGCGTTTGCCCGCGCGTTCGACGTGGCCAATGCCGCGCAGGACGGCATCGACCCGCAGAAGTTCGAAGAACTCGCCAAGGCATGGGTGGCGTACATGCGGAGCGTGGCGCTGCCGGGCGCCGAGTTCGGACTGGGCCGGGAGCAAGGCTCCGGCACGCCGGGCGCACCGGGTTCGCCGGGCTCACCCACGGACGCCGGCGGCGCCGGCGGTCCCAGCGGCGGCCCGAGCACGCCTCCCAAGGGCGGCGGCGGCCGTCCCCCTGGCGGCGGCAGCGGCTCCTAATCGCTGCGATGCGCGCGGAGCGTCGAAACGGCGACAGCACGACAATCTCTTTGTCGTGCTGTCGCCGTTTCGTGGTTTTGTGATGACGATTCTCAGCGGGCCTGACCGCGATCGGCCGGTGGCTTACCGCCAATCCGAATCGGACTTCGGCGCCCGAGTTTTCGTCACGGCCTGCCGCAGCACGTCGGCCAATCGATATCCCGACAACACGATCTGCCGCTCAGCGATCGCCTTGGCCTCGGGAATGTAATCGCTCGGCAGCGACGGCGCAGTCGCCGCGTCGGCGCTCCCGTGCAACTGACCGTTGCGATAGACCACGTCCTTCGCCAGCCGAAAACTCTCGCGCTTGAGCCATTGCTCGAACAGTCGGTTCTGGAGCTCGGGCAGCCGGGCCCGGGCGTGCTCCGGCCGGAGACGCAGTTCGATGGCGCGGTTGCGAACCGACCGCGCATTCTCCGTGCCGATGATCAGGTCGTCCCAGAACTTGTGCAGGCTGATGGCGGCGGCGTCGGGCTTGGCGCGAATCTGGAACGCATTGCCGCCGCGATCCCCGCGCGGAAACTCAGTCGTGAACAGCGACACGACGTGAAGCGGCTGATGTGCGTCGCCGACCAGGTGGAAGATCCAGCAGAGCGCGATGGCCTTTTCTTCCTCGGTCGAGATGGCCCGCGACAGGATTCCGAGATTCAGTTCAAAGGCTCGGAGGATGTTGTCGGAATCCGGCGGCGGCGGCTCGATCGACTCTGGTTGTCCGTCCGGCTTGAACGGCAGATTGATGTAGTGCCACTTGCTGCGGTGAAAGGCGGCGTCGCCACGGATGTCGTCGGCCCAGCGCGCCGCGAGCATGAACAGCATCAGTTCGCGGTCGCCGTCCGGCGCACTGTCCAGCCGCCGCTCCCAGCGTTCGGAATACTGGGGGTGAGCCTTGAGCAGCCGGACGACTTCGGCAAACGCCGCGGGATCGGCGGCGCGAAGCTCCGCCGCCGCGATGGCGCCGGAGACCATGTGTCCCGCCTTATTCCAGGCCGCGACCGGCGAAACCAGCAGAAACAACAATGCCACCGCTGCGCCGCGCATGCCGCCTCCCCGACGGGACCTGCTTTCACGGTAGCACATTTTCAGGCGGCGGGGGAGAATCGAACCCGCGATGCACGGGCATATTCAGGCTCGCGCTCGATGGCAATCCATCGCCGGCCGAGCTTCTCCGCCACCGCGCCGGTCGTATTGCTGCCGGCAAACGGATCGAGCACGACGTCGCCCGGATCGGTCAGGAACCGCACGAAGAAATCGACCAGCGCCTCCGGCATGCGAGCGGGGTGGCCCTGAACGTTCATCGCTCGACAGGCGTCGAGATACCGGCCCCGGCTGCCGGTGTTCGAGATGGGGATGACGGTGGCGGGAACGTCGCCGTCGTCCGCGGGCACGAGGACGTTCGGCGGAATCGCGCCGCCGTTCTGCCGCAGAAACGATTGCTGGCCGACGTGATGGCCCGACGGCCGGGCGCCGCCATTGTACGTGCCCTTGGCCAGCAGCTTGCGCATGCTCGCGCTGTATTCCGTGAGCACGCGCCGGTTGTCGGCCTTCGGGTGCGGCGTGGCCGCCATCCACCACAGCCGTGTGTAGGCGTCCTTGACGCGGACGCGCCGGACGGTCACCCACTCGGCCGGCGTCGGCAATCGGGCCGGGTTGTAGCCAATGAACTCCTGGCAGAGGTGCAAGCCGGCCGCTTCTTGAAACGCCAGGAGTGCCTTCAGACTTGTCGTCGAAACGGTCGGCCGGCCGGACTCCCAGCCGTTGCCCAACTCGATGACGATCGAGCCGGTCGGCGTGAGATACTCGGTGAGCGGCTTGGCGAAGCCCGCCAGCCAGCGGAGGTATTCGTCGCCGCGCAGGTTGCCGTAGCGCTTCTCGCGGCAGAGCGGGAACGGCGGCGAAGTGAAGACGAGTTGCACCCGGCCACGCCAGCGCGCCAAGGCACGGTCGGCGAGCAGATCAGCCGCGTCACCGACGAATAATCGGCCGGCGGGAGTTGTGTAGATCGGCCGCCTCAACCGGGCGCGGGCGCCTGCCATTCGGCCTCCATGCCGTGGGCGGCTCGCTGACTGCCGAGCCGCAAGGAGGCGGCAGTATCCTCGCCGCGGCCGAAACTGTCAATGCGGAGGTCGCACCGCTTGGGCCCGATCTCGGTTTCCGCTTCGCCTTGGCCGCCTTGCGGCCGCGCGGCTCAGTCAGCACTGTCAAGAATCCCTTCCTTGTTTTCCTTTCCTTGTTCCCAAATTCTGTTTGGGAACCTCAACGTCGAAACTCTGTTTCGGCATTCAGCGAAACGGAGTTTCTCCCATTCTCGATCCCAAACAGAGTTTGGGAATGAGGACAATTCTGTTTGGAAACCAGGACACGAGCTTACGAAGGTGTCACGCCGAAGACCGTGCTGAGTCAGTCCTAGACCGTTCACCTCGGCTTCGGCTTGCTCTTTGCGCCCTTGCGGCCGCGCGGCTCGGTCAGCGCCGTCAGGCAGTCATTTCTAAGCGGGCACTGCGGGCATTTCGGCGACTCGTCCCGGCAATAGTCCCGTGCAATCAGGCTGATCAGTTCGGTGAACGGAATCGCCTTGGCCTTGGGCACGAGGTGCTCGAGGCTGGCGCGAACGGCCTCGGAATCGACGGCCTCCGAATCGACCAGGCCCAACCGGCGAACGGTTCGCAAGGTCGGCGCATCGATCGGAATGGCCTGCGCGCCCAGGCTCTGCTGCGAGACCCAGGCGACCGTGAAATCATTAGCGGCCTGGTATCGGCCCATCTGCCGAGCGGCTTGCTTGAGGCCCTTTTTGTGAAACGCTTCCAGGTCGAAGGAATAGGTGCTTTCGAAAACTTCCTGGAGCAGCGCGATGACGCGCTCGGCCCGGGCGGCGGCGTCGGGCAGGCCCTCGAGCGCCTCGGCAATCTCGGCTTCACCGGAAACGCGCACTTCGTTCCAGTCGTAGAACTGGCTCTTGAGCCGCTCGAACGCGGCGGCGGCTTCCTCGTGGGCGGCGCCCTCGCGGAGCAGGGCGTAGATCATTTGCTCGAGCACGGGTCGCTCCGCCGGCTCCGCCAGCGGATACTCCTTGCGCGCCAGTCCGAACAGCGCGCTGAGAATGTGCTGTTTGTTGATCGTGACGGGCATGGGTCATTCCTCCTCGTCGGCGGTCGGTCCATCGGGCGCGGTCGAGTCGGGTCGGGACGCCTGCGCCTCGCGCAGCAGGCGGGCGACTTCCATGGCGTTCTTGACGCCTTTATCGAGTACGAACGTCACGGTCGGAACGTAGCGGGTCGTGAGGCGCTCCGCCAATTGCTTTTGCACGTACCCGGCGGCGGAGCGCAGGCCGTGCAGCGTCAGCGCCGCCTCGCGCTCCGACCCCATCACGGAGACAAAAACCCGAGCATGCTGCAGATCGCCGGAGACTTCCGCTCGCGTGACGGTCACCATCTTGACGCGCGGATCGCGGAGGCGAAACAGGATTGTCTCGGCCGCGACTTCGCGGACCACTTCCGCCACGCGCTCCAACCGATGGTGCTTCATGAAATCCCGATGGGAAATGCCAGGTTCAGAACTTCGTGAATTCAGTTGCGTCCTTGCGTTTCCCAGTTCGTCCCTCCGTTTTCATTTCCCTAGAGCGTTCGCTGCACCTGCTCGATGCGATACGCTTCGATGACGTCGTCCACCTTGATGTCGTCGTAGCCGGCGATCTTGATGCCGCATTCGAAGCCTTGTGCCACTTCGCGCGCGTCTTCCTTGAATCGCTTCAGCGATTCGAGACCGGCGACTTTGTCCTGCGGCGGATAGACGACGACGCCGTTGCGAATGATGCGCACCTTCGCGGATCGCTCGATCACGCCGTGGGTCACATAGCAACCGGCCACCGTCCCGACGCGGCTGATCTTGAAGGTGTCGCGGACGATCGCCCGGCCGAGGTGAACGATCTCTTCGCGCGGCTTGAGCCGGCCTTCGAGCGCCGCCTTGATGTCGGCCGTGAGGTTGTAAATGATGCTGTACTCGCGGATCTGGACGCCCTTTTCCTCGGCGAGACGCAAGGCGTCGTCGTCGGGCACGCAGTTGAAGCCGACGATGATCGTGTCTTTCGGCGAGGTCAGGGCCAGCTGCACGTCGCTGACCGTGATGGCGCCGATGCCCGCGTGCAACAGCCGCACGCGCACTTCGTCGTGGTCGAACTTGTCGAGCTCCTTTCGGATCGCTTCGACGGAGCCGCGGAAATCGGCCTTGAGAATGATCTTCAACTCGCTGACCTTGGCCTGCATCAGCGACTCGAGCGTGCCGAGCGTGCCCTTGACCATCGATTCGGCTTGCAGGCGCGACTTTCGCTTTTCGGCGATTTCGCGCGCGATGGCCAGATCGGCGACGACGTGGAACGGGTCGTCGGCATTGGGCACTTCGTCCAGGCCGGTGATGCGCGCCGGGACGCTGGGACCGGCCTCGTTGATCGGCTGGCCGAGATCGTTGTACATGGCGCGGACGCGGCCGTAAGCCGCCCCGCAGATCACGATGTCGCCCCGCCGCAGAGTACCGGCGCGAACCAGCAGCGTGGCGAAGACGCCTTCGTCGCCGCGGAGGTGCGCTTCCAGGCACGTGCCCTGCGCCGACTTGTCCGGGTTGGCGCGCAGTTCCTTCAGTTCGGCGACGAGCAGGATCGCTTCGAGCAGTTCATCGATGCCCTGGCCAGTGACCGCGCTGGTTTCGACGAACGGCACATCGCCGCCCATATTGTCCGGCAGCACGCCGAGACTGTACAGTTGCTGCCGCGTCTTGGTCACGTTGGCGTTGGGCATGTCGACCTTGTTGATGGCGACGACGATCGACACGCCGGCGGCCTTGGCGTGGCTGATGGCTTCCTCGGTCTGCGGCATGACGCCGTCGGTCGCTGCCACGACGATGACGGCGATATCCGTGACCTGGGCCCCGCGGGCGCGCATCTTGGTGAACGCTTCGTGGCCCGGCGTATCGAGAAACGTGATCCATTTGCCGTCGTGCTCGACGCGCCAGGCGCGGATCACCTGGGTGATGCCGCCGGCTTCCGTGTCGACCACGTTCGACGCTCGGATCCGGTCGAGCAGACTCGTCTTGCCGTGATCGACGTGGCCCATGACGGTCACGATCGGAGCGCGGGGCTGCAACTTGTCCGGCTCATCGGGCGCTTCGAGGCTGGCGAGCAGTTGTTCCTCGGCGTCCTGCGGTTTGCGGATTTCGAGTTCGACTTCGTGGTCGGCGGCGACCAGTTCGGCCATCTCCGTGTCGATGACCGAGTTGATGTTGACCGAGCCGAAAGGCACGCCGAGCGATTCGAGTTTCTGGAGCACGCGCGGGAAGGCCAGGCCGAGCGCTTCGCAGAGGGCGCGAACAGTGATGGGCGGCGTGATCTGGACTTTGCCCTTGCGGGGTTCCGTGCCGCGCTTGGGTTTGAGCTTCGGGCGACGGATCTTGCGACCCGGGCGATCGTCTTCCAGCAGAACGACTTGTCCGCCCTGGAGCTGGACGCCTGGACCGCGGCGATCACGGGCGCGGATGTCGCGCTGAGCGCGGCGCTGCTCGCGGCCGAGGACGCTGCCGGGACGGGCGCGGCCGCGACCCTTGCCTTCCTCGCCTTCTTCGTCACTCGGTTCCGCGCCGGGCGCCGGCGGCGTCCCGATCGTCGACATGTGTTTCGCTTCGAGCACCTCCTTCGCGGTAATGGGGCGGTCGCCGCGGAGCAGGTGATCCGGGATATCGGCGAGTTTCTTGACGCCGGCGGGCGTTTTCGGTGGCGCGGGCGTCTGCGCCCGCAGGCTGGGCGGCGGTTTGGCCTGGGGATCGCGCCGCGAGATGCCGTACGACGACCGGCCGATCAGCGGCGTCCGCGGAGTGCGCGGCCCGGAGGATCCCCCTTCCGGTCGTGGCGGCCCAGCGCCGAGATTGCGAACCGGCGCGCCGGTCGTGTTGATCGGCGGACGAATTCGTGGCGGGCTGGGCGGCGTGGCCGGCGCCGAAGGAGGCGTTGATGCGCTCGGCGGCGCGCTTGCGCTCACCGTCGGCGGCGTCGCGGCTGGCGTTGCTGGTGTCGGAGCGGCCGGCGCAGCTGGCGGGGCTGTCGGCGGCGGGGCGACCGGTTCCGCCGGCTTCGGCCCGGCTTCTGTCTTGGCTGGCGGGGCGGCGGGCTCGGCCTCGGTCGGGCGGCTCACTGGGCGAGTCGGCAGCGTCTGAACTTTCGTCGTCAGCGGCGCCTTGATCGTCGGCGGCACGGCTGGCGGAGGCGGAGCAGACGACTTCGGACCCTGCTTGGACCGCACGGTCAGCGCCTCGCACTGCTCCGTTGTCAATGCGCTGAGCTGATTCTTGATGTCGAATCCCAGCTCGCTGCAATAATCGAGAAGCTGTTTGCTCTCGAGATTGAGCGTTTTCGCCAGCTGGTAGACACGGGTCCCTTTGTCGATGGCCAAGCAGCCCCCCTCGTTTGCATGCCCGCCGGTGCGCGCACCGGTAGGTCAACCGGTCATACCGGTTCTGACATTGTACCGGCGCCGCGTGTGTTGAAAAGCCCGACCGCGACTCGAGTTGAAACCGCGGGCGGAATGGGTTCGCGGATCGTCGCGGGTCCGTCGCAGCCGCCGGCTCGGTTACTTCGTGTCCGGCTCGTTGGACGGTTTCGGCGCTTCGCCGAACACCTGGGCGGCCGTCAGCGGCACTTCCGCCGGCTGGCTGGCGGTTTCTTCGCGGCCAAAGACGCTCTCGACCGTCAGTCGAGCGTCGCTTTCGCCGGCCGCTTCCTGTCCGAGCGAAAACAGCCGGGCCTTCTCCGCTTCCCGGGCGCGTTGAGCCTCGGCGGCGGCCTGGCGGGCCTGCTCTTCCGCTTCTTCGGCCCATTCCTCGGCGCACGCGATCATTTCGTCGGCCGTTTCCTCGTCCACCGGGATGATCTCCATCAGTCCCTGGGCATCGAGGAACGTCAAATCGGTGTACGAGAGGAAGCCCTCGAGGATCAGCGCCTCGACCATCTCGTCGGTGATGCCCGGCAGTTCGCGGAACCATTTTTCGGCGCGATCGATGCCGTCGTTGTACTCGTCGTGGGTCATGATCTCGATGTCCCAACCGACAAGTTTGGAGGCGAGGCGCACGTTCTGTCCGCGCCGGCCGATGGCCAGCGATAGCTGATCCTCTTGCACGAGCACGATCGCCCGGCCGAGCCGCTGATACAGGAACACTTCTTCAATCGCTGCAGGTTGAAGCGCGTTGGGGATCATGATCTGGAGCGAATCGTTCCAGCGCACGATGTCGATCCGTTCGCCGCCGAGCTCATCGATGATGTTCTTGATCCGGCTGCCCCGAACGCCCACGCAGGCGCCGACGCAATCGACTTTCTGATCGATCGACGTGACGGCGATCTTGGTGCGGTAACCGGCCTCCCGCGCGATGGCTCGGATCTCGATGGTGCGATCATCGATCTCGGGGATTTCCGCTTCAAACAGGCAGCGGACGAAATCGGGATGACAGCGGCTGAGGACCACTTTGACGCGCTGTCCGGTGCGCCGGACCTCGAGCACGACGGCCTTGACCGTCTCGCCGAGATGATGCGTCTCGCCGGGGATCTGCTCGGACCGCGGCAGGATGGCTTCCGTCCGACCGTCGAGCGACACGATGGCGGTGCCCGCGTCGATGCGCTGAATGGTGCCGCGGACGAGCTGGCCCTTCTTGGCGTCGTACTTGTCGAAGACGCCGTTGCACTCCGCTTCCCGAATCTTCTGGATCATCACCTGCTTGGCGGATTGAGCGGCAATTCGGCCGAGCATTTCGGGATCGATCGGTTCCTCGCCTTTCTTGGCTGTGATTTGGCCGGTGATCCGGTCGATGTGAACGGAGACGACCGGTTCGTTTTCGTCTTCGCCGGTGATGCCGGCGGCGCGTTCGGCGGCCAGTTGCAGCGCCGCTTCGATGCCTTCGAAGATCACGTCTTTGGCGATATTGCGATCGCGGTGCATCATGTCCACGAGTCGCAAGAGTTCGGATCCGTTCATCGCCTCAATCTCCTTCGCCGCGAGCCGGTCAAAGTCGCCGACCATCCGCGGCAAACACCAGCAAATGTTCCAGGCGGACGCTCAGCGGGATTCGTTGCGCCTGCGGCGCCTCCCGCAGCCAAGCCTGCCAGACTCGGCCGCCCTGTTCCAGCGTCGCAAGCCAGCCCGGGCCGGTCGCGACGCACCGCACGATGTTCCATTCACCGAGTCGCGCGCCGGCGCCGTCGTCGGCCGGCATCAAGTTCTCCGGTCGTATCCCCAATGATACGACCGCCCCCGAACCCACTGACTCGCCGATGGCCGGCGGCAGCGGGACCGTCACGCCGTGCCCGAATTGCATGGCGGGATGGCCGTCAGCCCCGAGGACGACCCCGTCGGCGAGGTTGATCGCGGGCGATCCGAGGGCAAGGGCGACAGTTCGACTTGCCGGCCGAGCGTACAACTCCGCCGCCAACCCGACCTGTTCGAGCCGCCCGTCCCGAAGGACCGCCACGCGCCGGCCAAGGGCCAGCGCGTCGGCAGGGTCATGGGTGACCTCTATCATTGTCGTTCGAAACCGTTCGCGCAGCAAGTGCAACTCGGCTCGTAATTGCGCGCGCTGCGGAAAATCGAGGTGCGCGAACGGTTCATCCAGCAGCCACAGTGGCGTTCGGGCGACCCACGCTCGGCCGAGGGCCACCCGCTGTTGTTCGCCGCCGGACAGTTGGTCGGCGCGGCGGTCTAATAGCGGCGTCAGCCCGAGAATCGCGCCCGCTTCCTCAACCCGGCGAGCTCGCTCCCGAGGCGTGACCGATTGCTGCTCGTCAGTGCGGCGTCTCAACGCGAACATCGAGGCCGCTTGCCTCAAGTCAATGCTGGCAGACAGATTGCGGCGAACAGTCAGGTGCGGATAAACCGTGGGCCGCTGGGACACCAACGAGACGTTGCGCAATCGCGGGGCGACGGCTGTGACGTCGCGCTCGTCAAAACTAATCGAGCCGAGTTCCGGCCGCTCCAACCCGGCGATCAGTCTCAGCAGCGTCGTCTTGCCGGCACCCGACGGCCCGGCGATGACGAAATGTTCGCCGGCGTTGATGGAAAGCGAGACGTCGACCAATCCCGCCTGCGTGCCGGCAAATCGCTTGCTGAGTTGTCGGAGAACGATCGCGGACATTGGAGCGCAATTCTATCCGGCACATGGTCTCCGAGTCTAACTTGCGGCCCAGCGCCTATCGAGATACGCTACATCGATAATCACATCGTTAACCTGCTCAGACGTGGATCGGCCGTTTCGCAAAGTGCGTGTGGGACGAATCGCATAGAACAACCTAAAGCGAGAATCCCTACCGAGCTCGGATGGTGAGCGCCGATGTCGAAATTTCTCGACGAAGCAGTAGCCGCGGTTCGCAAGCGAACCCCCTGCGCAGCAGGACGCCATTGCCGCGCCAATCCTCGAAGAAATCGAGGACGGGCAGCGCTGGGAACATCTGTTCGCGCGCTCGCCGGAAACGCTGCAAACATCGGTTGGCCGTGCGGCTGAACAAGCGCCTCAGGGTCAATGCCGAAACGTGGGCTTCGATAAACTGTGAACTCGAGAGTCACTGACGACTTCATTGCATGTTTTGCCCGTCGGACATCTGAAATCCGAGAAATGGCTCGGCGCTTGAATCGGCTATAGCGCGCCAATCCAACGCATCCAGGATTGCGATTCAAATTGATCCACGGACAACTCAGTTTGTATTCCGCTCGAGTGGGCCGCGGACGGCGCGCCCTCGGCCAACGGCACGACGACACAATCACGTGGTTTTGGATCGGATCGCATGCAAATCATGAACAATGGATCAAGGGACCTTCGATTCTCCGGATCCAACCAGTTTTGTCATTCCAGGCATCGGACACGCCATTCGAGAACAGCGCCCCCATCTTCAACGTCCCCGCAATGGCGCGGAGCCCCGGTGTTGTTGCGACATGCTGTTGTTGCGACATGCTCGGATTCACGAACGGCGACTGCAGCCACGACGAATACACCTGTGCGTCTCGAATCCGCGCCGGCATCTGCCGCTGTCGTGGCGGGCAGGGTGAGCTGGCGACGCGGGAGTGAATTGGCGTCCGGAATGTCCCCGCACATTTCCAAGAATACAAAGCCGGCGGCGCCACAATTCTCCATCTGGCGCGGAATGACCCGTGGATCTGCGAAATGAAGGTGAACAATCCCGACGGTCACCCGCTACGCTTCGGCTCCGAACCGCTGACGGATCGGCCGTGGGATGAGTGGGCGGGGTGACCCCGTTCCTCGGCACTAATCCACGTACGGATCGGCCCCCAGATCTTCGAGCGTCTCCATGCGTTGCTTTTCGGCGTACATCAGATCGAGCCGCTGGCGGTAGTGCTTCCGCTCCATCTTGCGCTGGGCCTTCTCGAAGTAGGCCGCGTAGGAATCGAAGCTGCCGCCCTGGCGACCGGCTTGCCGCAGCGCGTCTTGCTTGGCCGGCCCGAGCGCTTCCAGCAGCTCGTCCTCCAGTGAGATGAAAAACTGGCCGCTGCCGGGGTCGCCCTGGCGTCCGGCCCGGCCAATGAGCTGCCGATCGACTCGCTTAGCGTCGTGCCGCTCCGTGCCGATGACGTGCAGCCCCCCGGCCTCGGCGACCGTGGGGCCGAGCTTGATGTCGGTGCCGCGACCGGCCATGTTGGTGGCGATCGTCACGCGCCCGCGCTTGCCGGCCTCGGCGACGATCTGAGCTTCCTCGGCGTTCTGCCGGGCGTTCAGCACCTTGTGCGTGATGCCCGCCGCCTGGAGCCGCTCCGACAGAAGCTCCGACATCTCGACGGAGCGCGTGCCGATGAGGACTGGCCGGCCGGCGAGTTGAAGCCGCTGCACCTCGGCGACGACCGCGCGGAACTTCTCATCCATCGTGCCGAAGACCCGGTCCGGCAGGTGTTCGCGGATGACGGGCCGATTGGTCGGCACGCAGACGACCCAGAGCTTGTACACCCGGCGGAGTTCCCAGAAGTTCTGCACCGCGGTGCCGCTCATTCCTGCCAGTTTCTTGTACAGCTTGAAGTAACTCTGAAAGGTGATCTTGGCGGCGTGGTCGGACGCCAGGGTTATCGGCGTGCCTTCCTTGGCTTCGACTGCCTGGTGCAGTCCTTCGCGCCAGTGGCGATCGGGCATCGGCCGGCCGGTGTATTCATCCACGATGACGATCTTGTCGGTCCCGTCTTTCGGGTCCTTGGCGATCATGTAGTGCTGGTCTTTCACGAAGCGGTAATGGGCGTGGCAGGCGCGCTCGACGTGCTCGTGGAGTTTGTCCATGGCGTGCGAGTGCTCGCCGCCCGGCGGATTCGACCAGCGGATCCGCTGCTTGCCGCCCTCGGTCAGTTCGATCTTGTCCTTCTTGGCGTCGTAGGTGAAATCGACGTCACGGCGGAACTCGCGGGCGAGCTTGTCGGCCCAGTAGTAGACGACGCACTCTTCGGGCGTGGCCGGGCGCGTCGGCGACGCGATGATCAGCGGCGTCCGCGCCTCGTCGATGAAGATGCTGTCGGCTTCGTCCACCAGCGCGAAGTTCAGATCGCGCTGCATACGCGGATCGAGCGGCGCCACCGGGCCGTCGCCCCACGCGCTCCAGAACGGCGGCGCTCCGCCCATGCCGCCGCGGAGCTTCATCCGGTCGCGCAGAAAATCAAAGCCAAACTCGCTGGCCATGCCATAGGTGACGTCGCACTGGTACGCGGCTTTCCGCTGCGGCTCGGGCATCTGCATCTGCAGCACGCCGACCGACAGCCCAAGCATCTGGTACACCGGGCCGATCCACTCGGCGTCGCGCTGGGCGAGATAGTCATTGACGGTGGTGACGTGGACGCCTTTGCCGGTCAGCGCGTTCAGTGTGACGGGCAGGGAGGCGCAGAGCGTCTTACCTTCGCCGGTGACCAGTTCGGCCAGGGCGCCGTAGTGCATGACAGCGCCGGCGGCGAGCTGGACGTCGAACGGACGCATGCCGATCGTCCGACGGGCCGCGATGCACACCAGGCCGAAGACTTCGGGAAGGAGCTTATCGAGCGATTCACCGCCGCGCGCCCGACCACGGCAGCGGGCGGCTCGTTGCTTGATTTCGCCGTCGGACAGCGACTCGAACTCGTTTTCGAAGGCGCGAATCGCCGGGACCATCAGCGCCGCCCGCGCCAGCCGCCGCTGCCACGGCAATCCAACGAGCGCTTTGAAGCAGTTGACAGGATAGGACCCCAGCCGGCCGGGCATCGACTGCGGCAGTTCGGCGGCATGGTGCAGCGGCAATTTCGGTTCGGCAACGGCGCTCACAAGTCACCCGATTCTCACAACAGAAGCCAGCCGTTCATGTCCGACGTTCATCGACGGCAACGCCACTTTCCGGCCGTGCACGATTTCATGGAGCGGCTTTTCAGCCGGCGGCGCCGCGGCTGGCGGCAGCGTTGCGGGTCTCATGGAAGCCGTCCTCCGGACAAAGGCATTCGTGCCCTTAGTTTACATGAACACGGCCCATGCTGCGATGCACGATTGACCAACGGCGCCGCCAGCCAGTTGCAGGCGGCGCACGTTTTCTTGCATTTTCCGCAAAGTCTTTGCCGAAGATGACCGATGGCCGCGTTGACCGCGCATTTCCGGCGGTCTACGATCAGGGATGGGAGACGCACATGGCCACGGACTTCCGGCTCAAGGAGGGGCTCTCCGAGATCACCGAAGCGCTGGTCGCCACGTACACCGAGTGCAGCCGGCTCAATCATCTCGGCCACCAGCCGCTGCCGAATCGCGACGCCGTGCTCGGCATCCTCGCCGATCTCAGCGATGTGCTCTATCCGGGCTATGCCCGCCGGCAAAACCTGCACATCGGCAACGTCGAGTATTACGTCGGCGCATTAATCGACGGCTTGCACGACCAGCTCACCGAGCAGATCGCCCGGGCGCTGCGGCACGAGGCCGAGGCGCGGGGTCAGGAGTCCGGGGTCGGGGACGAGTCAACGGACGATGGCGCAGCGAGGCCCGACTTCGAGGCGCTGGCGCAGCAAAAGGCGATCGAGTTTCTCTCACGGTTGCCCGAGGTGCGGCTGGTGCTGGAAGAGGACGTCCGTGCCGCGTACGATGGCGACCCCGCGGCGTGCAGCCATCACGAAATCGTCTTCTGCTATCCGGGCCTGGAGGCGATCACGGTCTATCGGCTCGCACACGAGCTGCTCCGTCTCGGCGTGCCGCTGATCCCGAGGATGATGACCGAGGCGGCGCATTCCAAGACCGGCATCGACATCCATCCGGGCGCAGTGATCGGTTCCGGATTTTTCATCGATCACGGTACCGGCGTGGTGGTCGGCGAAACTTGCGTCATCGGTGAGGACGTGCGGTTGTATCAAGGCGTGACGCTCGGCGCGCTGTCGTTTCCTCGCGACGCCGAGGGCAACCTGCTCCGCGGCAAGAAGCGCCACCCGACGCTCGAGGACGGCGTCGTCGTTTACGCCAACGCGACCATTCTCGGCGGCGACACGGTCATCGGGCATCACGCGGTCGTCGGCTCGAACGTCTGGCTGACACACTCCGTCGGTCCGCACACGCGCGTGCTGATGGAAGAGCCGACGCTGCGGATTCGCGGCAAAGACGAACCGCCGGGGCTGATGTATCACATTTGAAAACAATCGAGGCCGCCGCGAGATCGTCGCGGCGGCCCTGGAGTTGCTCGATACCAATCGCGGTACGATTACAGGTCGTCGAGGTTGACAGGCTGCCGATCGCTTCGGCCCGTCGCGGCACGAAACACATTCAGATCCACCGAATAACGCAGTTGCCGCACGGACCCGTCGGCGAATGCCACGTTCATGGCCGCCGGGTGAGCGCTGCCGAAAATGAACGTCGCATTCTGTCCGGTGCCGACCACCATGCTGGGATCCGCAGTCAGAACCTGCCCGTCCTGCTGCGGCTGACGGTTCGCAAATCGGACATTGTCTTCGTTAAAGAAGTAATATGCGCCGTTCACGTCGCCGGTGTCGCCGCCATCGGTGCGAATCGCCGGGACGTATTTCTCGCCTAACAGAACTGTGTTGGACGAGCCGTCGGGAATGTTGCCGACGCGGATCGGCTGAACGGTGACGACGACATTCGGCAGAGTGCCGGTAACGAACTGTGGTGCGGCCATGCCGTTGAACAGAATCGTCGGATTCGACGTGGACGTATCCGACCATCCGCCGTTCATCGCGAAATCGGTGACGAATCGGTTATTAACGGTGTTGATGGTCGGCAGGCGGCGGCTGGGGCAGGAGAGAATCTTCACCGGCTGAGCGAGCACGGCCAGGTCGCCGCTCGTGCTGTTCGACGGTCCGATGGACCACAAGTTTCCCTGCTCAATGTAGTCAAGGATCTGATAAGCCCAGCTCCATTGTTGCTTCTTGCCGGTCAGCGGTTGAGTCGGCGGCGGGACGGCCAGAGCCGCGGCGTCGGCCGGATAAAAGCGCGAACTCGCGCCGCTCGGCGCCGTCGGCGCCGAACCGAACCTCCCGCCCGTCGGCAGGTAGCCGATCGTCGTGTCGTGGTTGATCATTGCCAGAGCGATCTGGCGCATGTGGTTTTTGCACTCGGTGCGATACGCCGCCTCGCGGACCTTCTGGACCGCCGGCAACAGCAGGCCGATCAGCACCGCAATGATCGCGATGACGACCAGCAGTTCAATGAGCGTGAACGCCTCACGCATTCCTCCGCGCCGCTTCATGACAACAACCCTCGACTTGGGGTGATGATGGAACGTGCTCCCGGCCCGCACGCCCAACGCCGGAACGTGCAACGGCCGAAACCATCGAGATAATCCCCTATAAGAGTACCGGGATCGGGCGATTGAGTCAAACGGAATTGGAGTTGCACACTCCGCTCCGAACACTCCGAGTCGCGGCGAACGAATCGGCATCGGGCCCGAGCTACTCGCGGACCAAGTTGCGGTTCCAACTGGGAATCTCGACCACGACGTCGCACGTCCCGTCCGGGACGCATTGGCAGCCAAGCCGTGACGAGTCCACTTCCAGGCCCCGGGCGTTGTCGAGCTGGTCGAGCTCGTCGTCCGTGGCTTCGTTGCAGCTCTGCATGCCTTGTCGGATGTACACGTGGCAGGTCGAGCAGGCGCACACGCCGCCGCAGGAATGGTCGAGTTCGATTCCGGCGCCTTCCGCAATGTCGAGAATGCTGAACGGCAGACCATCGTGACCCGGACGATCGCCGGAGGGATCGACCTCCACGACCACGTTGAGCGGGAGGAACGTGACCCGGTATTTCTTGACCGGCGGCTTGACCTTGGCCGGCGCAATGTACGGATTGACGCCACTCATGTTGTCATTGTAGGACAGGGCTACCGTTTGCCGTAGCCGGGCACAACGACGATCGGTTCCTTCGGGGCCGGGGCCGAGGGATCGATCGCAATCCGATTGCTCTTCGGCGTTCGTTCGACGTTGGGCAGTCCGTCTAGAAACTCTGTGACGGGCAGCACGTCGTCCCAGGCGTCGACGCCGTAGTGCATCGGCACGACGATTCGCCGGGGCTTCAATTGCGCCAACACTTCCTTGGCGCGGGTTCCGTTCAGCGTGTACACGCCACCCACGGGAATCATCAGCACGTCCACCGGGCCGATCTGCCGCACTTGATCGTCCGAGAGTTCGTGGCCGAGATCGCCGAGATGGACGAAGCGGAGCCCGTCGGCCTCGACGATAAAGATCGAATTCCGTCCGCGCTCCATGCCCTGCGCGCGGTCGTGATACGTCCCGACGGTGCGAATTCGCACGTCTCGAAACGTCTCGTCGATGGGGTTCCAGTTGGAGCGCGGCGGGCCGCCCGCGGTCGCCGGCGGCTGAATCTTGACGCCCTCGAGCACCTTCGCCTCCTTGCGGTTTTCGATCGCTTCCAGCCGCATGTGGTCGGGGTGCGGATGGCTGACGAGGACGAGATCGGCCCGCACCATCGGCTTGCCGAGCTGCTCGATGGCGTGCGGATCGAAGGCGATTCGCGTCCCGGCCGAGGTCGTCAGCACGAAAAACGACTGCCCGAAATAGCGGAGTTCGAGCGGCTTCTCCGCGGCGAGAACCGACGGGGCCGGCCAACAGGTGAGCAACACGATCCAAAGCGACTTTCGCATGGTGGGTCTTCCGAGGTGGCTGTCGCGCCTCAGCCGCCGATGAACCACGGCATCAGTTTCCAGCCGGGGTCGAAGATCAAGTCCGACTCGGCCGCGGCAATTTCATCGTACGTGGTCAGCCGCCCGGCCGCGATGCCGGTCCCACAGATCGCCGCGGGCACCGGCCCATGGGCGTGCGCCCGCGTCCACAGCAGCGTGCGATGATCCGGCGCGATCAGCAGCCGCCAGGGGCCGAACCGCGGCAGCGCGTCCAAGAGCGGCCCGATGATCTCCGCGTCGATCCGTTCGAGCGCTTCGATCTTCTTTTCGATCTGGCCTTCGTGCGACGCCTCGTCCGGCGCTTCGACGTGGACGCAGACCAGGTCGTGCGTCGCCAGCGCCGCGATCGCCAATTCCGCCTGCTTGCCGTAGTCATTATCGAGGTAATCGGTCACGGCGGGATGATCGAGACGGCTCCAGCCCAGTAGTGCCCCGACACCGCGAACCAGATCGACTGCGCTGGTGATGGCGCCGGTTCGGCCGAAGCGCTGGGCGAAAGGGACGATCCGCGGCGCCTGGCCCTGGCCCCAGAGCCAGATTTGCGTCGCCGGCCGCTTCGCCGCGTGAATCCGGGCCAGATTCACTGGCTGAGCGGCCAATACGCCGCGCGATCGCCCCATCAGCGACCGCAGCAGGTCGCTGCCCGGACCCGTCGGAAGATGCAAGTCGATCGGCTGATCGGGGATGTCGTGCGGCGGCTGCGTCTTCGTTTCAGCCGAGAACGGCGCCGGCCGATCGCCCGAGCGGTAGATCAGCAAATTGCGATAGCTGACGCCGGGAATGAACTCCAGCCGAGCGCCATCGGCTGCCGGCCCGCCGAGGGCCGCCTGCAGCGATTCGATCAGCGGCCGCGATTCTTCCCGGGGGATGTGCCCGGCGGTGAAGTCGGTCATCCGGCCGTCGACCACGGACACGAGATTGCAACGAATGGCCCAATCGTTCGGGCCGAGTTTCACTCCGAGAGCGGCCGCTTCGAGCGGCGCCCGGCCGGTATAGCAGTCCAACGGGTCGTAGCCGAACAGGCTTAGCGTCGCCACGTCGCTGGCTGGCGTGAGCGACGCCGGCACGTTGTTCATCCGGGCGATGCGACCCGTGGCGACGGCGCGATCGGCGTTGGGAGTGCGAGCCGCGGCGAGCGGCGTGCGGTCGCCGAGCGACGGCTGCGGATCGTCGGCGGCGCCGTCCGGGATGACGATGGCGTATTTCATCACATCAGTTTAGCCGCGTCGCGGAGTCCGTTAGCCGCGACGCGGAGTCTCCGGAGCGGAGCGCGCCACCGCGCTCCGCCGCGCGTCGCGGCCAACAAGTGCCGCGTTATCGATCCGAGTCCATGATGCCCGAGTGGGCGATGCTCAAGCCGATCAGCCGGCCGATGAACACCACCAGGCACAATTGCCCCAGGATCGCCTCGAGGACGCACAGCGATTGCGTCAACGGCACGCCGGGGTGCATGTCGCCGAACCCGGTCGTCGTCAGCGTCGTGTAGCTGAAATAGATGAGTTCAGGCATCGTGCGGACCGGCTCGTTGCCGCGATACACCGCGGCCCGATGCGTGGCGATGTCCACGAAGTAATACAAGCGGGCGAAGAACAGGCCGATCTGCAGATAGACGCACAACGCGGCCACGATCACGTTGCGCGTCACGGCTGGCATTTGCATCACGTAGCGGAGGATGCTGCCGGCGGTGTACGCCGTCAGGGCCATGTCGAGCAGGATGCTGACTTCCCGAGCGAACTCCAACGGCAGAGCCGAGAATGTGAAGGAGAGGGCCACCAGGGTCATCGATGTCCGCAGGTGCCGCCGGGTACCGCGAGCCGCGCTGACCGCCGCCACGTTGACCATCGCAATGAGGACGTGCGGCACGTTGATCGGCCCGATGTCGTACTCGATATACGGCCCGATGACGATGAACGCGAGCAGGGTGATGAGCAAGATGTCGAAACGATGAAAGTACAGCCAGGCCCAGAGCATGGGGTGGATTCTAGGGTTTTCTCCGTCTGGCACGCGAATCGGAAGTGAGCTAGATTGTTGACAGACCGCGCGACGGGGGTCCTGGGCCGCATGATTGGCCGTATTTTTCTGGGTCGTTACGAGATCACGCGCCTGCTCGGCGAGGGCGGCATGGGCCGCGTCTACCTCGCCCGGCAGATTGATCTGGGCCGGCAGGTCGTCGTCAAAGTGATGCACGACGACATCGCCAACGACGAGCGATTTCGGGAACGCTTCGAGCGCGAAACGCTGCTCATGGCGCGGTTCCAGCATCCGTATGCGGTGACGCTCTACGACGCCTCGCTGACCGATCCGCTCGGGCCGTGCATCATCATGGAGTACGTCAAGGGCGTGAACCTCGACGCGCTTCTGCAGCAGAACGGCCGGTTGACACCCGCGCGCGTCGGGCGATTGCTGACGCAGTTGTGCGAAGTCCTTCAGGCGGCCCACGATCAGAAGATCATTCACCGCGATCTGAAGCCGGCGAACCTGATGATCGTCAACGCCGATTCGCCACGCGAACGCATCAAGGTGATGGATTTCGGCCTGGCCAAGCTGATCCATCCGTCCACCCTGTCGAAGGGCACGGACCAGAACGGCGACTTCGCGGTGGGCACGCCGGGCTACATCTGTCCGGAGCAGGTTCGCGGCGAGACCGTGGATCATCGCGGCGACATCTATTCGGTGGGCGTGCTGCTCTTTGAACTGCTGACGGGGCGGCTGCCCTTTGCCGGCGCTCAATCGATGGAGGTGCTGTTGGCGCATGCGACCGAGAATCCGCCGTCGTTCGCCGATCTGGGGTTGAATGAAGCCCTGCCGGCGCCGATCGAAGCGGTGGTCAAGCGGTGCCTGGCGAAGGATCCGGCCGATCGGCCGCAATCCGCGTCCGACTTGAACCAACATTACGCGCGAGCGTTGCAGGAGATCGAGCGTGCCGGCCCGCCCACGCCGCCGCCCGCCGCGCCGCCGCCCGCCGCTCCCGACCGCCCGTTTCAGACCCATCACACGGCGCCGCCGGACGATCCGCACGCGCTGCTGATGACCTTCAAAGCCTGGATGCCTGAGAAAGTCGCGCTGGTCAAGCTGCGCGGGTTCTGCCACGATTTTCACGGGCGCGTCGTGACGACGGAGCCGGGCCGGATCGAAATGCGCTTGCCGCCCGGGCCGCTCCCGTCGACCAACGGCGGCGGGCCGCTATCGTGGCTCGGCCTGCGGCGCAAACCGACGCACACCGACGTCGAACTTCGTCTAATTCGCCACGACCCGCAGCGCGAAAATCATCTGACGATCGAAGCGCGCTTCCGACAAGGCGACGGCGCCGGACCGGGCGATCGCGATTGGCGCGCCCGCTGCGTGCAGCATTTCATCAACCTGCGCGGCTACCTGATGGGCCAAGTGGAAACCGTGTGACGCCCCGCATGTCGCGACCGCATGTCCGCCGCTATAATCCCAACACGATTGAATCGCGGCAAACCTCTCGAGGGACTCGTGTCATGACGCGCTGGCTCGCTGCGTGGATGCTCGTGATCGTCACGGTGACTCCGGCCGCTGCGGACAACCGCTTCCGCGGAATGTTCCGCTGGATCCCGAGCGACGTCAACGTGTTCGTCGCCGCCGATTTGAACCAGATCTATCGCAGCCCGCTGGCCACCAAACAGCGCTGGGCGAGCACCGCGCCCCTCAGCGAGTTCTCGCCGGTCATTCAGTTCCTGCTCCTCGGCGCCCGCGTCGATCCGACCACGATGCAGGAGAACGCGGAATACGGCGTGGCTTATCTCAACACCGACATCACGATGGACGAGCTCGCCAAGCGGGAAGGCGGCGCGCGGGACACGATCGCCGACGCCCCGGCCGTCCTGTCCCCGCGGAACGCCTACTTCGTGTCGCTGGCGCCGTTCACGGTCGGAATGATGGCGCCAGCGCTGCGGCAAGACGCCGCCAAGTGGGTGCGATTCGGACGGGCCAATGCCCAGCCGTCGTTCGCTCCGCCCATTCAGGCTGCCATTGCTTCCATCCAACCCTCGACCCAGTTCATGCTGGTCCTCGACGTCGCGGATTCCGTGCGGCACGAGGACGTGCGTCCGCGGCTCAACGGGTCAAAGGCGCTCGCCGGAAAGGACCTGGACGCGGCGGCAAAAATCCTCGCCAGCGTCGTGAGCATCCGGCTCGATCTCACCGTGACCGATGCGATCCACGGCGCCCTGACCGTCACGTTCGAGGAGAATCCGGCGCCGATTTCGTCCGTCGCCAAAGAACTGCTCAAGGAAGTCCTCACCCGCCGCGGCGCCTGGCTGGATGACTTGGAGTCGTGGTCAGCATCGTCCTCGGACAAGGCGGTGACTTTCCGCGGCCCTCTGGGAGAGCCGGCGTTTCGGCACCTGATCAGTCTGCTGGCTCCGCCGGCGCCGCAACTCGATCACGGGCAGGTCGAATCGAACAATCCCCTGGCCGCGGAGATCCGCCAGCAAGCTTCGAAGCGCTATTTCCAGTCGATCGAGACCATTCTCAATGGGCTGAAACGTCCGCCGTCTCGGGTTCAGCAAAACTTCCAGGACTTCGAGATGTGGTATGACAAAGCGGCTGAGTCGATCGCGGAACTCTCTCAGATCAACGTCGATCCCGACTTGATCAAGTTCGGCAAGTTCGCGCACGACAGCCTGCGCGCGATTTCCGCGTCGGCGCGGGGAGAAAGCGTGCAAATCGACAAGGCGGCCCAGAGCTTTCGCTTCGGGATTTACAATACTGGCGGCTGGGGCTGGGGCGGCGGGGGCCGGCGAAACTGGGGCGGTGGCGGCATCTTTCTCGACACCAACCTGGCCGACGTCAACCAGGCCAAGCAGCACGCCATCGAACAGGGCACTCAGACCCGCGTCGAAATCTGGACCAACCTGATGGCGGAACTCGACAAGACCCGCAAGGCGATGTACGAGAAGTTCAAAGTGCCATTCTGACCGCTTCGCGGTGCCGACACACGCGGAATGGACAGAGCCGGGATCGAACCGGCGACCCCCAGATTTTCAGTCTAGTGCTCTACCAGCTGAGCTATCTGTCCAGAGTTTTGCCTATCGTAGACCGACACGCGCGGGCCGTCAACGGTTCACGCCGGTCGCATCTGAACCATCAGCTTGATCAGCCAGCCAAATCCGGTCAGGACCGTCGTCAGCGTCGCCAACACTGCCGCGTTGCTCCGTCGAAACGGAAACGTCCAGGTTCCTGTCAGCCACGGGTGATTCGGCAGTTCCGGCGACTTGTCATCGATTGATCGGGCCAGCTGTCGTTCATACTCGGATGGATTGACGGCTCGATCGGGCATGGGGCCTCGCGGCGGCGCCACCTCGGCTGGACCATCGGCCAGCGCGTAGGGCGCCGGCGGATCGTGGACGATCCAGCCGTGGCCCAGGGGTTTGCCACTGTCGGTCGGGGGATCGTCGTCGAGTCGGACGTCGTAGCCCGTGCGCGCCTCGGGATCGGGGGCGCTGGTCGGGGGCAATTCGCTCGGCTGTCGGATGCGGCGGCGGCCAGCGCGCACGGGGTCGTAAGCCGCCGCCTCGACCTGCACCGCTCGCCGCGGCTCGCGCCGCGCTTCCGACCGCGCCGGCGAGGGGTCGGTTCGCGCCTCGGTCTCGGCAATGACGTGGGCCAATCGTCCGCAGAATCGGCCATGAATCAACACGGCGCACGCCAACACGAACGCCGCCAACGGAGTGACAATCAGCCGCTCGGCCGCAAATGTACCCCACGCGGCGACGGCCGCGATCGCCGCCACCGACGCCGACAGGACTGCGAACGTCACGAAAGCGCCCGGATGCCGCAGCATTCGCGCCAAAACCGTCGGCGACAAGACGAACCACCGTGACGACGCGCCCATCGCGGATAGCAAGCTGATGGACGACATCCACCAGACGATGCCGAAGGCCCAAAATGCCGCGGTTTGATCGGAAACTTCCCGTCCGATGATCCCCGCCGGGATCAGCCAGATCGCGGCAATCCAGGCGACGAACACCGCCTTCCAGAGCCAATCGAAGTACGGCTCGTTGGGCCAGTGGACGTCATCGGCGCCGGCCGCGGTTGCTTCCACGACGCACAGAAACACATGCGCAGCATAGGTCAATGCGATCAGGCCGACGATCACGGCGCCGGCCAGCAGCATCAGGAAGATCAGCGCTCCGGCCGCGGCGCCGGGCATGGCTCACTCCTCAGTCGGCGTCGAACCGCGACGCGTCAGAATCGCCGCTGGCGTTGCAGCAGATATTCCAACAGCGCCTTGTCGAAGCCGACGCTCGTGTCCATCGGGACGAAGTCGATATTAGCCTTGGCGCATTCCGTCTTGTAGTGTTCGCGGAAGCGTTCGACGGCGCCGGCGTAGTCGGCACGGATGCCGCGGGCGTCGATCGGCGGCGACTTCTCGCGCGTCTCCGGGTCCTCGAAAATGGTCACGCCATCAAACGGAAAATGGACCTCGGCCTCGTCGAGAATGTGAAACAGGATGACCTCGTGCCCGCCGTGCCGCAGCCGGTAAAGACTGGTGAGCAACTTGTCCGGCTCGTCGTTCAGAAGATCGGTGAAGAGCATGACCAGGCTCTTCGTCTTGATGAGAGCGGCGAGTTGCTGCAACGACGCGGCGACATCGGTTAGTCCCGCCGGCTTGAGATTGGCGAGCACGGCCAGCATCGCGCCGAGCTGCGTGCGCTTCGACCGCGGCGGCAGACTGGCGCGAATCGCCGTGTCGAACGTCACCAGCCCCACCGGGTCCTGCTGGTGAATCATCAAATAACCGAGAGCCGCCGCGAGACAGATGGCATAGTCGAACTTCGTCAGTTCCTGCCGGTACGTGTAGGCCATCGACGCGGAGAGGTCCATCGCCAGGTAACCGGTCAGGTTCGTCTCCGCGCGGAATTTCTTGACGTAGTAACGCTCGGTCTTGGCGTAGACGTTCCAGTCGAGGTCCTTGATGTCTTCACCGGGAGTGTACTTGCGGTGCTCGGAAAACTCGACGGAGAAGCCCTGAAACGGGCTGGCGTGCAGGCCGCTCAGAAACCCCTCGACGATGAACTTGGCGCGGAGATCGAGTCGGGCGACTTGCCGAATGACATCGGGCCGCAGGTACTTCTCGGTGCTCATGCGAAGGCATTGTACCGGGTCCGGCGCCGGTCTCGTGGCCGATCATGGAGGCGAGGGCTTCTCGAGTTCTGCGAGCAAGTTTTGAAAATCGGCGCGAGCGCGAAGGCTGGTCAGGTCGGAGTCGCTTCGCATATGCTGGGCGTTCCGAAACCCCTTCGCGACGGCTTGCCGCAACAGGGCGATGGCGGCGTCCCCGTGGCGATTGATGAGTTCAGCTCGTTCGGCTTCGGATCGATCCTTCACTTTCGGGGCGAGCGCCGCGATCACCGCATGCGAGCAGGCCAGGTTGTACAGTGCATCAGCGGAGACATTCGGCAATTCGAGCACCGCATGGATGTCGGCGATTGCCCGGTCGAATTCGCCGAGGTAAGCCAACGCCGTCGAACGATTGGATCGCGCAAGATCGCTGCTCAGGACGCCGAGCTCGACGATCCGGTTCCAATCGGTCAGCGCCTCGGCATAGTTGTCGGCGCTGATGGCGAGCATGGCGCGGTCGTAGTGCGCCTGATTCAACAGCTTCTTCGCGCGATCGTCTTGGGTCACTAGCTGCAAGTTCGATTCCAGTGAGCGGATCAGTTTGGAGTAACAGTCGAGGCCGGCCTGTGCCCGGCCGTTCTCGCGCAGGCCGTGACAAGCCTTCAGCAGATCCTCGGCGACTCCCGTCGCCAAGCCATGCTCGAGCATCATCCGAGCACGAGTGTCTGCGGCAATTTGGAACGCATCCGCAGCTTCGGATGTTCGGCCCAAGGCGGCCAGCGCCTGACCGAGCGAAAGGTAGCTCCATCCCACAGCGTATTGCAGATCGAACATCGTCGGGTTGGCGTCGAGCAAGCGGCGAGACTGTGCGCCGGCTTTGCTGAGCCAGACGACGCCATCCATATGGCGGCCGATGTCCCGATAAAAATTCCCGACCGCCAGCAGGCTGAATCCCAGACCTTTCTGATACTCAATCGAAATCGGGTGTCGAGTCGCCAGGTCTTGCCAGATTTCATGGGCGGCGAGATAGCACGCTTCGGCATCGGCCTCAGCGCTCAGGCGACCGAGAACCATTGCCAGCGACGTCCGCGTGATCGCAATGTGCTGCCGGTAATCGAGGACGGTTGGATTCTCGCGGCTGAGTTCTTCAAACAACGTGACGGCCGAGGCAAGTTCGGCGCGAGCGCCGGCGTAATCGCCTGACTGATTTAATATCGCCCCTTTCAGCGCATGCGCGCGGGCCATTTTCACCTGTTCTCCCCCAAGCCTTGCGACTCGCTCCTGCACTCGTTGTTGGGCGTCTCGCGCCTTCTCCGGCTCGTTCGACACCGCCCAAAGCAGGCTTAACTGGAAGTCGCAGTCCGCAATTCCGGCATCGGCTTGGCGATCGCCGGGATCGCTCGCCGCGATCTTCTCATAGATCGCCCGCGCCCGGAGGCTCTCGTCGATGGCATCCTGTCGCTCGCCGAGTTCCGAGAGAATCTGCGCCAATCGCATATGAGTCTGCGCCAGGCGCGGGGTGATCACCGATTCCTGTCTCTGGTCATGCGCCAGGCGACGGTAAATATCAACGGCGTCGCGGAGCAGATCGCGGCGCAACGGCTGCATGCCCGGTTCGTTCAGGAGTCGATGCTGCGCGACGCGGGTGAAGTACCGATCGACGGCGTCGCGCGCATCCGCTGCGTTCCTTTGCGCTGCCGCGCGTTGCCGGTCGGCCTCGACCCGCTGTTGATGGGCTTCATCCGCATTCTGTGCCGCAATCTGCGCCTGCTGCCGGATGTCACTGTTGGCCCGGCTGAGCATGGCAGCGCCGATTGTCGCGGCCAGGGCAGTCGTGGCGACAAGCGCGGTGATTCCAGCTACTAGCGCCCGGTGCCGCTTGCGCCAGCGGCGCGCGCGTTCAGTCCACGGCTCCCGCCACGCCGTCACCGGCTCGTCGGCGAGCCAGCGTTCGAGATCGTCCGCGAGGGCGGTTGCGGAGCCGTAGCGATTCGCTGGTTCTTTCGCCAGCGCCTTGAGGCAGATCGCCTCCAGCGCGGGCGGGATGGCCGGGACCAGTTGCCGCGGCCGGGGAAACTCGCAACGCAACGCCTTGTCCAGCGCCAGCGGCGAGCGGCCCGGGTACGGCGAGCGGCCGGTGAGAATCTGGTACAGGATCGCGCCGAGGCTGAAGACGTCGGAGACGGGGGCGATCGCATCCCAATCGCCGGCGGCTTGTTCCGGGCTCATGAACCCGGGCGTGCCGACCGCCTGGCCGGTCTGCGTCGCCGAATCGTCGTTGGGCTCGCTGGGGGTCAGGGTCTCTTCGCCGGTGGCGCGCTCGGCGTCGGTGCGATCGAAACGGCGCGCCAGGCCCCAGTCCACGACCAGCGTTTCGCCGAACCGGCCGAGCATGATGTTCGGCGGTTTCAGGTCGCGGTGAATGATCCCCCGGCTGTGGGCATAGGCCATGGTGTTGCACACGGCGATCAGCGTCTGCAGCAGATGTCGAAACTCCAGGGAGGCGTAGTCGATCTCCTTCGGACGCTGGGCCGCCGCGTCATCGGAGGGAGCGGATGACGCGGTTCCGTGCATTTCCTTGATCGCCCGGTGGAGCGAGCGGCCCTCGATGAAGCGCATGGCGTAGCAGGGCCGGCCGTGCTCGTCTTGCGTCAGTCCGTAGACCGGGACGATGCCGGGATGTTGCAATCGGGCGGTGATCTCGGCTTCGCGCAAGAAGCGGCGGCGGCTGTCGGCGTCGTCGGCCCGGCGTTCGCGGATGCGCTTCAGGGCGACGGGCCGGTGCAGTTCAGTGTCTTCGGCGAGGAGGACTTCGCCGAGTCCGCCGCGGGCGTGGAGTTCGGCGGCGCGATAGCGGCCGGCGACGGCGAGGGGCGGCGCGGCGGCGTCGGAGTGGCTGATCGTCTGCAACTCCGTCGGCGGCGACGCGGCCGGGGCGTCGAGGTCCGCCTCCAGCGCGGCGATCCGCGCGCGGAGTTCCACCAGGCACTCCGGCGAGCCGGCGCACAGCTCTTCGGGGGTGAGGATCTGGCCGCCTTGCCGCGCCGCGCGCCAGCGCGCCAGCAGTTCGCTGATCTCGGAGGTCGGCGTCATCGCGAGTTCTACCGCAAAACCGGGCTCCTTGAGGTTATCCCAAATCCCCGGCCAATTCCAGCCAAAAGTTCGATAAGCTGAACCGGTCTTCGGGGAACTGCTCATGCTGCCATTGCACGGCATTATTCCGCCCGTCGTCACGCCGATGCACGCCAACGAGGACGTCGATCTCGACCGGCTGCGGCGGGTCATCGACCGCATGCTGGCCGCTCGCGTCCATGCCATCTTCGTGCTCGGGACGACCGGCGAGTTCTACGCGCTGGACGCCGACGAGAAACGGGCGATTGTCGCCGCGGCCGTCGCCCACGTCGCCGGACGCGTGCCGGTCATTGCCGGGACCGGCGCCGAATCGACCCGCGAAGTCGTGCGCCTGACGCGCATGGCCGAGACGGAAGGCGCCGACGCCGTCACCGTCATCACGCCGTATTTCGTGGCGCCGTCGCAGCAGGAACTGTTCGATCATTTCCGCATTGTGGCCGAGAGCACGCGCTTGCCCGTCGTCCTGTATACGAACCCGATGCACTGCGGCGGCGTGCGGCTCGACGTGAGCACCGTCGAGCGCCTGGCCGGGATTCCGAACGTCATCGGCATCAAGGACTCGGCCGGGGACTTGCAGACGCTGATCGAGTACGTGCGAGTCGTGCCGGAGCGGTTCGCGGTGATGCAGGGGCGCGACACGCTGATCGCGCCGGCACTGGCGCACGGGGCGAAAGGCGCGGTCCCGGCGACGTCGAACATCGCGCCGGAATTGGCCGTGGCGATTTACGAGGCGCACATGCGCGGCGACGAAGCCGGCGCCCAAGCGGCCCAGGCGCGCTTCAGCCCGCTGCGGCTCGGGCTGACCGGCACCGCGCCCGGCGGGATCAAGGCGGCGATGAACCGGGCCGGGTGGGACGTCGGCCCGAGCCGCCGGCCGATTGGGCCGCATGCCAAATCCCATTAGCCCCCAGCCAATGGCCGGGGGGCGATGCCCCCGGCGACTCGCCGGGGGCTAATGGCTCAGCCCAGTTTCTTCAGCAACTCCTTCCAGCGCGCGTAGGCTTCGTCGCGGGCTTTCTTGTTCGGTCCGCCGGCGTCCGGCTGGTCGCCGACGCGCACGAACCCGTGGCCGGCACCGGCATACGTCACCGGCTCAAATGTCTTGCCGGCTGCCTTCATGAGCTCCGCGCTCTTGGCCACGGTGCTCGTGACTCGCGCGTCATTCTCGCCGTAGAACCCGTACACCGGGCAGGCGATTCTCTTGAGCGCGGCTTCGTCGGTCGGGCCGGTGCCGTAGAAGACCATCGCGGCTTTGATGTCCTTGTTGTTGGTGGCGAAGCGGAAGCTCTGGCTGCCGCCCCAGCAGAAGCCGGCGACGGTGACCTTGCCGTTCGCGGCCGGGAGCTTGCCGACGAAGTCCACCACGGCCGAGAGGTCCGCCGTGATCTGATCGGGCGGCAACGTGCCGATGACTCGCCGCGCGCCGTCGCGCCCGCCGAGCTCTTCGGTGCCGCCGCCCTTCGGTCCCATGCCGGAGAGCAGGTCCGGGGCGATGGCGATGAAGCCGGCCTCGGCCAACTGATCGGCCACGAGCCGCTCCCAATCCGTCAGCCCGAAGATCTCGTGGATCAGCACCACGGCAGTCGCCTTCTCCTTCACCTCGGGAAAGACGATGAAAGCGTTGACCGTGCGGTCGCCGTGCTTCACCTTGACCCACTCCTGATGTCGCGGCGACTTCTCGAGCTTGGCCTTGGCCCAATCCTGCGCGTGAACGGCCGGCGTCAGCGCGAGCGCCAGGCCCAGTGCAACGAACAGTCTCATGGTCGTCGTCTCCGATTGAGGACTCGATGCCAATGGTTGTATTCCAAGTTGGGCAGCAGCAGCGATTCGGCGAAACGAAAAAACACACATCCACAGGTTTCACAGTTGACACAGATTTGAAAAACGAAATCTGTGGATGGTCGCCTTTCACTCACGGCACATCGGCTGGCTGCGAGAATTCGAAGACGCGCGGCTTGGCGATCGCCAGATATTCCGGCACGGGCAGGATGATCGAGTCGGTCAGCGAGCCGGCGTTGAAGGCGATGCGCGGGTTGTCGCGGATGGCGGCGTCCACGAAGAGTTCAAAGGGCAGGATTGGCTGGCCGAAGGGCGGCACGCTGCCGGGCACGAGACCGGTCAATTCTTCCAGCTCTTCGGGTGTCGCAAAGCGCGTGCGCTTGACGCCGAGCTCGCGCTTGATGGCCGCGGAATCGAGCTTGCGGTCGGCCGGGACGACGAACAGTCGAAACACGTCGTCGGTCTTGATGAGCAGGGCCTTGCCGCCGTGGCGCAGCGGCTCGCCTCGGGCCTGGGCCGATTGCTCGGATGTGAACGTCGGGTCGTGGTGCTTTTCCACAAAATGCGCGGCTCCGCTGGTCAGAAGCTCGCGAATGGCATCGAGGATCGTCGGCATGAAGTGAGTCTCGCAATTGACAGTCGGAGCGCCCCGCGGCTAGAGTATGAGGCGATGCTGCAGGCGATTCTGATTCTGTCGCAACTGGCGGCGCTTGCGCCGTTAGGCACGTGCGGTTGTCCGCAACCCGCGCGGTCGGCGGTCGTCCGCGCCGAATCGTGCCAGTGCTGCCGGAAAGCCCGCTGCGATCAAAGGCCCCAGCGCGAGCACGCGCCGGCCGACAACTCGTCGGACCGGCCGTGCCGGAATCCGAACTGCGCCGCCAGCCCGTCGTTCGCCCGGGTCAGCCCGAGCGGCGACAAGGCGCCGGCGATCGCGCGGCCCAGCGCCAGCGGCGTCGGCGAGCCGGCCGCGGCCGCCAGCCGCCGTACCAATCCCCGCCAGCAGGACGCGATCCTGTTGCCGACCGCACACCTCTTTCTGATCTACGGCGTACTCGTCATTTGAGCGGCGCTGCGCGCCGTTCGTTGTTTGTCGGCTCGTCAATCCATTTCGCGATCGGGGTGCTTTCGTGCTGGGCGTGCGCCTGTTGCCGTGGGATTACGGCATTCGCAACTTGTTTCGCCGACCGTCGCGCTCCGCGCTGACGCTCTTGGGGCTCACGCTGGTCGTGCTGCTGGTGTTCGTCGTCGCCGGGTTTGTGCGCGGCTTGGAGTCGTCACTCGATCTCAGCGGCGATCCGCGGGTCGCCCTCGTGCATTCCCTCGGAGCATCGGAGAACATTGAAAACTCGTCGATCGCCGGTCGGACGCCGAGCGTCTTGGCCGCGAGTCTCTCCGGCGTTCAGCGGCGCTACGGGACGGCATGCGCCTCGCCGGAACTCTATCTCGGCACGCGGATCGCCACGGGCGACGACAGCGAGTCGGCGCTCGGCATCGTTCGCGGCGTGACGCCGGCGGCCGCACTGGTTCGCTGGCGCGTGCAGATCGTCGAAGGCCGCTGGCCAGGCCCCGGCGAAGTGATGGTCGGCCGATTGGCGGCGACAAAACTCGGGCGGTCCGCCGAGGCGCTCACTATTGGCCGGACCGTGCGCTTCGAGGGCCGCGACTGGACCATCAGCGGCTCGTTTGCCGCCGCCGGCTCAACGCTTGAGTCGGAACTGTGGTGTCCGCTGGACGACTTGCAGCGGGCCATGAAGCGGCAGGACCTGAGCCTCGTCGCCGTGACGCTCGGTCCCGGCGCCGAGTTCGCCGCCCTCGACGAGTTTTGTAAGGAGCGGCTCGATCTCGAACTCGCCGTCACGCGCGAGTCCGATTATTACGCATCGTTGCGGCGGCACTACGCCGAGGTGCGCGTGCTGGCGTGGACGGTCATGGTCCTCGTCGCCGGCGCGGGAGTTTTCGTGGGGTTGAACACGATGTTCGGCGCCGTGGCCGGGCGCGTCCGCGAACTGGGCACGCTGCAGGTCGTCGGATTTCTGCGGCGGGCGATCATGCTCAGCCTCGTTCAGGAATCGGTGCTGCTGGCGGCGGCGGCGACGCTCATCGCCGCGGCCATCGCCCTGCCATTGGTCAACGGCATGGCCGTGCGCTTCACGATGGGCGCGTTCGCGCTGCGCATCGACGCCCTGGCGCTGTTGGTGGGATGCGCGGTGGGATTGGGACTAGGTTTCTTGGGTGCGATTCCGCCAGCAGTTCGCGCCCTGCGCCTGGAGATTGTGGAGTCACTCAAAGCCTTCTAAGGAGGATCGCGATGCGACGAGCAACCTTGGGATTACTCATCGTGGCGTTCGTGGCCGGCTGCCAGGCGAAGCCGACGCCGGCGCCGAAAACGCAGGCGAAAAGCATCTCGCCGCCGCCGGCGCCAGAACCGACGGAAGCCGGCAAGGCCTTTCGGCTCGCCGAGGAGCCGGGCGGCGGCAAAAGCGTGCTCGACATCCGGCAGGATGCCAAAGACGGCGATGAGATCGTGGTCGTCGGCCGGATCGGCGGCAGCCGCAAACCCTTCACCGGTCGCGCGGCGTTCACGATCGTGGATGCGTCCATCAAACCGTGCAGCGAAAACGGCGACGACGCCTGCCCGACTCCATGGGATTATTGCTGCGGCGTCGGCAAGGAAGAACTCGCCAAGGCGACGATGCTGATCAAACTTGTCGGCGACGACGGCCAGACGCGGCCCGACGACGCGCGAACGCTGTTGGGCCTGACGGAACTGCAGACCGTCGTGGTTCGCGGCAAGGCGAAGCGCGACGAGGCGGGCAACGTGACCGTGCTCCTGAATGGAATTTACGTTCGGCCTGGAAAGGGATCGTCATGAGCAGCGGCGTCGATCTGCGGCAACTGGCGGTGCGGCGCGACGCGCCGCCAGCGCTTCGTCCGCGGCGGCATTGGCTGACGCGGGTCGTGCTGCCGGCCGGCATTCTCGCCGGGTTTCTCGGGCTCGCTGGGTACGCTGCGCGCGATCGTCTGTCGCCGCCGAAGCCCGTGACGATCGCACCCGTCGTCGTCGAGCGCGGCGCGGCGCAGGCGGCCGGCACGCCGCTCTTTCAAGCCGCCGGCTGGATCGAGCCGCGGCCGACGCCAATCGTCGTCACGGCTCTGACCGACGGCGTGATCGAGAAGCTGCTCGTCGTCGAAGGCCAGGCCGTGCAAGCCGGCGAGCCGATCGCGCACCTGGTCGATGCCGACGCCCGCATCGCGTTGCAATCGGCCGAGGCGGAATTGCACCTGCGCGAAGCGGAACTGGCCCAGGCCCAAGTCGCCGCCAAGGCCGCCAGGGTCCGGCATGATCAGCCGGTGCATCTGGAAGCGGCGCTCGCGGAAGCGGCGGCGAACCTCGCCAAGACGGAGACTGATCGCGCGAATTTGCCGTTCCAGATTCGAGCGGCGGAGGCGCGGCATCAACTGGCCAGGATCGACCTGGAGAACAAATCGTCGGCCGGCGCCGGCGCGGTGCCGGCGCGGGTGCTTGCGCAGGCCCAGAGCGAGTTGCTGATCGCCGCCGCGGTTGTCGACGAACTGAAGCAGCGGCAAACAAGCCTGGATCGTGAGATCATTGCCCTCACCGCCCGGCGCGACGCGATCCGCAAGCAGTCGCAACTGAAGGCCGACGAGATTCGCCAGCTCGAAGACACGGCCGTCGCCGTCACGATGGCCGAAGCCCGCGTCCGGCAGGCGAAAGCGACGCTCGCGGCCGCGCGGTTGCGGCTGGAGCGGCTCACCATCAAGGCGCCGCAGGCGGGGCGGGTGCTGAGCCTCGTCGGCCGGCCGGGCAAGCGCGTCAGCGGGCTCGATCCCAATTCCATGCTCGACGCCAGCACCGTGGCGGTGCTCTACGATCCGCACAAGTTGCAGGTGCGCGCCGACGTGCCGCTGGATCAAGTCGGCAAAGTCGTGCCCGGCCATCCGGCGCGCATCGAGACCGAGGCGCTGCCGGGCCAGGCGCTCGACGGCGTCGTCTTGCAGCCGACCGGCCACGCGGACATCCAGAAGAACACGCTGCAGGTCAAAGTGGCGATCACCGATCCGCCGCCGGTGTTGAAGCCGGAGATGTTGGCGCGGGTGACGTTCCTCGCGGCGGCGACGCCGACGGATGCGCCGGCCAAGGAGATCGCCCGCCTGTTTGTGCCGCGAGCGCTCGTGCAGTCGGAAGCCGGCGGCTCGTGCGTGTGGGTCGCTGATGCGAACGGTCTTGCGCGCCAGCGGCACGTGAAGCTCGGCATCACCGGCCGAGAAGACCTGGTGGAGATCATCGACGGCCTCAGCCCGGCCGACAAACTGATCGTCGCCGGTCGCGACGGTTTGCACGACGGCGCCAGAATCTCAGTCACCGGCGAAGACACAACGCTGGGAGTGTCGGCTGACACTCCGGGAGTCAGCAAGAAGCTGGATCGAAGGGAACCAGCGAGGAAATAGCGGCTCGCGACGCTTCGTAGAAGCGTGGCGAACTGCGAATCGGGAGTGAATCAATGCCTCTCGTCGATGTCCGCAACGTGACGAAGACCTACCGCAAGGGCGAATCGTCGATCACGCCGCTGCAGGATGCCTCGCTGTCCGTCGACCGCGGCGATTTCGTCTCGCTCATGGGCGCCAGCGGGTCGGGCAAGAGTACGCTCTTGAATCTGGTTGCCGGGATCGACCGGCCGACGAGCGGCTCCGTAATCGTCAACGGCACCGACATCACGCAGCTGTCGCGGACGAAATTGGCGCACTGGCGGGCGGCATCGGTCGGCTACATCTTTCAGATGCACAATCTGATCCCGGTGTTGACCGCTTACGAAAACGTCGAATTGCCGCTGTTGCTCCTGCCGCTGTCGCGGAGCGACCGGCAGCGGCGCGTCGCCGTGGCGCTGGAAGCCGTCGGCTTGACCGACCGCGCCGATCATTTTCCGCGGCAATTGTCCGGCGGGCAGGAACAGCGCGTCGGCATCGCTCGCGCGATCGTCGCCGATCCGGCCGTCGTCGTCGCCGACGAACCCACCGGCGACCTCGACGCCGAAACCAGCGAGCAGATTCTCGACTTGCTGAAGCGCTTGAACGCCGAACTCGGAACGACGCTGATCCTGGTGACGCACGATCCGCACGCTGCCGGCATCGCCCGGCGGCAATTGCGGCTCGACAAAGGGCAATTGGGCGACGTCGTGCTGCCCCCGGTGGCCGGAAAGGTCGGCGCATGATTCGCTTTCTGCCCTACGTGATCAAGAATCTGCTGCGGCACCGGCTGCGCACGCTGCTGACAATCAGCGGAGCGGCCGTGGCGCTCGGCGTGTTCGCGGTTGTCGGCGCGGTGCAGGACGGCTTGGCCGGGCTGACGAAGAACCAGCAGGCCGACCGATCATTGATCGTGTTTCAGGCGAATCGATTCTGCCCCAGCACCAGCAAGCTGCCGGAAAACTACGCGGCACAGGTCGCGAAGATTCCCGGCGTAGTCGACGTCATTCCAATTCAGGTGTTCATGAACAATTGCCGGGCGAGCCTCGATCTGGTCGTGTTCCACGGCGTGCCGCCGGACAAGCTGCGGGCGTTCCGCGATCTGACGCTGACGAGCGGCGATTGGTCGGCGTTTGCGAGCCGGCAGAATGCGGCGATCGTCGGCGCCTCGCTCGCCCGCCGGCGCGGTCTGGCGGTCGGACACACGTTTTCCATCGGCGAAGTCAGCGTGCAGATTGCCGGAGTCTATTCGTCGCCCGTGCCCGGCGAGGAGAACTACCTGTACGCGCACTTGCCTTTCTTGCAGCGGACGCGCGGGTTGAACTCGGTCGGCATGGTGACGCAACTGGAAGTCAAACTTTCAGAGGGTGCCGTGGCCGCGGACGTGGCCAAGGCGATCGACGAACGCTTTCGGGCCGGGCCGATCGCGACCGATTCGCGGCCCAAGGGCGTGTTTCAAGCGGCCGCCGTCGCCGATCTCGCCGACGTGATCGGCATGGCTACGTATCTCGGCTTCGCCTGCGTCGGGCTGGTGCTCGCGCTGGTCGCCACGACGACCGTGATGGCCGTGCAAGACCGCGTGCGCGAATACGCCGTTCTGCAAACCCTCGGCTTCACGGGTTATCGCATCTTCGGCCTCGTCATTGCCGAGAGTCTGATCGTCAGCGTCGTTGGCGGATTGATCGGGCTCAGCGTGGCGCTGGCGGGCTTGCATTTCAGCGGGCTGTCGATTGGCACGGAAGGCGTGTCGATTGCGTTTCTACCGTCGCCGCGGGTGGCGCTGATCGGGCTGGCGGTGACGTTGGCCATCGGCGCGTTGGCCGGCTTGGCGCCGGCGTGGCGGGCCGCCCGGGCGGAGATCGTCGAGTCGCTGCGCTACGCCGGGTGAGCGAGATAGAATGGCAGCGGTGGCGCCAATGGAGATCCCGATTCGATTCCCGCACCCGGCCGAAGTGATTGCCGAGGAAGCGGAGAAGTTTCGCCGGCTTGATGCTGCGCGTCGGGTTCGTGAGCTGGGTGAATCGACTGAAGTCGCACTCTGGCTCCTTCGGCGTTCCGCGCGATCCGCCGAGATCAAAGCGGAGGTCGACGAATTCGAACGGGAATGGCAGCGCGCTCAGCACAAGGTGTTTGAGGACTATGAGCGAAGCAGGTCCGGCGCCGACACTGATTGAAGCAGTCGATCGCATGCGGGACGCCTTCGCGCGATTCGGCGTCTCCTATGCACTGATCGGCGGCATGGCGTTTGGCCTCCAAGTTCGACCACGCGCCACAAAAGACGCCCATTTTCTGATCGCCGTTCCACAGATTCGCCTGCCCGCCCTGCTCGACGATTTGGTCGAGAACGGGTTTTCGCTGAATCCGAGAACGGTAATCGAAGAGTTCGTCCAGCATCACATGACGCACTTTGTTTTCTCCGGCGCCCGGATCGACTGGCTGAAGCCGGTCGTTCCGGCGTACCAGCACGTGTTGGACCACGCGCGCGAAGAGCCGTTTCTCGGCAAACCGTTGCGACTCGCGTCACCGGAAGGATTGATCCTGTTAAAGCTCACGGCATCGCGGCCCCAAGACGTCGCGGACATCGCCGCCATCCTTGCCGCCAATCGACGTAAACTGGACATGCCGTGGATCGAGCGCGAGTGGCGCACGCTGTATGAACTCGATGATCCCCGCTGGCAGCGCTTCCAGGAGACGGTGCGCGAGTTTTATGAGTGCCGCCCGCCGGCGGCCTAATACTCAAACAGCGGCAGGATGAACTTGCGCAGGTGGCCGGCCGAGTAGGCGCCGAAGTGCCCGCCGTCGTTTCCCGTCGACAGCATCGTCCGGTTCCACTCGTACTGGTGCAGTTTCGAGAACAGCGGCACTTCTTCGGGGCGGACATTCTGCGGCTCGAAGCCGTAGCGCCCCGCGGTGCGCGTCTGCCGCTCGTCGTCCTGGGCGCCGCCGAGCACCGCCATCGCGCCGAGCCAGAACCGGTCGTTCGGGCTCCAGAACACGTCGACGCCGTTGCGAACGGCGCGCAGCGCGCCGCGCAAGTCGTAGTCGGTCGAAACTCCCGGCGCCAGAAGCACGACGCGGTCGAGGGTCTCCGGCGGCAGATTCTCCGCAGCGGCGAGCACGACGCCGCAACCGTCGCTGTGTCCGAGAAGCGACACGGGCAGGTCCGGCCGCTGCTGCCGCTGATTCATGACGCGCTCGGCGAGTTCGCGCCCGCGATCCCGGGCAAAGCTGTATTCCACGTGGTCTGCGAAACTTCGCGCGAAGCCGTGCGACCAGATAAACGTACGGACTTCGAGCGGCCAGCCGTCGGCCTCGGCCGTGGCCCGCACCGCCATGGAGCAGGCGCGGAAATCGCCCGCCCCATCCGCCACGAACAGCACGTGGTGGGGCGGCGGGATCGGACGCATCGGCGTCTGCGCGATGTCTTCTTGCCGCGGCGCCTGAAGACACGCCGGGATCAGCGGCATAGCAATCGTCCATAGCCAGCGATGCCGACCCATGGCGGCGGGTCATAACGGCGGCGGTGAACCCGTGCAACCGCGAATCGGGGTGAACCGCGGCAAACTGAGGAATCTGCGCACGTTGACAGAATTCGATCGCGCCGCCTACGACGCCACGGCCTCGGCGATCAGCGCACTGTCGGGGGCGGCATCCCCGCTCGGCGCGATCCGCAACTGGCCGACGAGCACCAGGCTCACGACCGACGCTGCGCACGACACCACGCCGACAATCGGATAGCCCACGAGCGGCGCGTGATGGCTGGCTTGGTGCAGCATCAGGCCGCCCAGCCAGGTCGCGGCGCCGGCCGCCAGATGCTGCACCGCGGCGTTCACGCTCATGAACCCGCCGCGCTCCGCGGGATTGGCCGCGGCCGTCACCAGCGCCATCGCCGGCACCATGCGCCCCGAAGTGGCGACCATCATCAGCGTCGTCGCCGACAGCACCAGCACCAGCGAAAGCCCGCCCGGGAGATTGGTCAGAAGGCTCACCGAAATGATGGTCAGCCCGGCCAGCCAGCGAAATACCCGGAGCTTGCCGAAGCGATCCGACAGTCGGCCGAAATACGTCAGCGTCAGAATCGTCGCCAAGCCGCCGCTGAGGTACATCCATTTCAGTTGCGATTGCTGCACGCCGACGTTGGACTCAAGAAAGTTCGGCAAGTATGGCGCGACGGTAAACGACACGAACACCACGGAAATCGTGAATAGATACGCGCGCACATGGCTCGGTTTGCCCATCAAAGCGCGCAGGCTCAGGGTCCGCCGCGGACCGTGACCAAGATGTCCGCGCATCGGCGGCAGCGCCACCAGGGCCAGCGCGAGCACGATGCATCCCAGCCCGGCCAACGCGATGAACGGCGAACGCCATCCGAACGACTCCGACAGCCACAGACCGAGCGGCAGTCCGGCGATCGACGCGACGGAAAACGCCGACATGATGACGCCCATGGCGAGTCCGCGTCGCGCGAGCGGAAAGGCGTCGCCGACAGCCGCGAGCACAACCGCGGCTGCGACGCCGCCGAACGCGCCCGCTACCGTTCTCGCCGCGAGCAACTGCCAATAACTCGACGCCATCGCGCAGAGCCCCGTCCCGCCTGCAAAGCCGAAGTACATGGTCAGAAGCGCGGCCTTGCGGCCGAAGCGATCCAGATAGCGCGACGCCAGAAGTGAAGCGACGCCGGCGCTCACCGTGTACGCCGCCACGACGTTCCCGAATTGTTGCGGAGAAAGGCCCATCTCGGCCGAATACACCGGCCCCAACGGCATCACGATCATGAAATCGACGATGTGCGTGAACTGAATCGCCGCAAGTATCAGCAACAGAACAGCTTCAGCGATCGTCAGAAACGGGCGACTCGGAGGTTCCGATTCCGGGGCGACAGATTCAAGCGACATAGTTCTCTCGTTGCAATGTTCCGTGGCATTCCGTCGGATGATCGGGAATGAGACCGGCGATCGCGCGGAGGTTCATCTCAATCTGTTACGACATCCGCGTCAGATCGCATTTTTCGCGTCTACAGTTCTGGACGAACCGGCCGAGCCGATATTCGCGGCGACGGGGATTTCTATGACTTCGGGCCGCGCCGGGTGTTATTCCTGATCGACCGGCGGCGCGCGTCAGAAGCGCGCTCGAATGGCGTCCGTTCCGATTCTGTCAAAAGAGTTTACCGCCCGGACCGTTTCTGAGGAATTGAGCGGCAAACGGCCCAACCGCCGCTCGATTGACCCCGACGGGACTCGAACCCGTGTTACAGCCTTGAAAGGGCTGTGTCCTAACCACTAGACGACGGGGCCTTGTTCCTTCAATCCTACAGACGGACGGCTCTGAATCCAGTTACGCACCCGCGGCATCCAACGGTTGATGCGACACGCGCTCAACCGGGCTGGTTCGCTCGGTGTGGCGCGTTAGAATAAATAAGTTGGGTCAGCCCGTCCTCGGTCGCGGCGGCCCGCGCGTCCCAACGGGAGGGTCTCATGGCCAGCAAGAATGTCGTCGAATTCACCTCCGAAAATTGGCACGAGGTGACTTCCAGCACTCAACCGGTGCTGGTCGATTTCTGGGCTCCCTGGTGCGGTCCGTGCCGCCAACTGGCGCCCATCATCGATCGCATCGCTGATCAGTACGCCGGCAAGGTCACCGTCGGCAAAGTCAACGTCGATGAGAACTCCGACCTCGCGATCAAGTACGACGTGACGACCATCCCGCGCGTCCTCCTGTTCAAGGGCGGCGAAAAGCCGGTCCAACAGATCGTCGGCATGACGCCCGAGGCCGAACTCGTCCGCATGTTGGACAAAGTCCTCGTTTAGGAAAAGCGAAATCAGATTGGAACTACAGATGAACACAGATGGACGCGGATGAAATGATCCGCGTCCCCTGTGTTTACCTGTGGTTTCCGACTTTTTCTGTCCGGTTTCGTTTCTCTCAGTGCCGAATTCGCTTCAACTCAACCGGGGACGCAATCCGATACGATTGTGGGGCATTGCGGGAATCGGGGGAAATTCCGCATGGAAGCGCGGCGGGAGGCCGAAGCGCCCAGCGCGGCGCCGCTGGAGGGTCCGAAAGGCCTGATCCGGGAGTCCGACTCCGGCGTCGAGAGTTGGCTGCCGATTCACGGTTCGGCCGTGCTTGTCGGCCGGCGAGCCGACTGCGATCTGTTGCTTTCCGAGCCCCGCGTCCGCGCCCTTCACTGCCTGCTGATCCCGCAGGCCGACGGCCTGCTCGTCCGATCTCTCCACGGTGATGGCGTCTGGGTCAACGGCTCTCGCGTCGCCACGGCCTGGCTGCGCGACGGCGATCGACTGGAGATCGGTTCGGCGGAGTTTCGCATCCGCTGGCCGGCCGAGACCCCGTCGGTCGATTCGGCCGGCGAAGCCATGCGCATCCAGGTAGCCGCAGTCGCGGCCCAGCAGGTCGCCCTGTTCGACCGTGAATTGCGGCTGCGCGACGAAGAAGCGGCGCTGAACGCGCAGCGCGAGCAGATCGCGTCCCATTTGGAAGACCGCCGCCGCCAACTGCTCGAGCTTCAGGATCAGATCACGGCGGCGCGCGAACAGCTCCGCCGCGAGCGCGCCGAGCACGAGGATCGCGCCGCCGAACAAGGCCGACAACTCGAACTCGCGCGCGATGAAACGGCGCGCCTTTCCGCCCGCTCCCGCGCGCAGCGGCGGCGGCTGGCCCAGCTTCATCACCGGCTGCACGAACGACACCGGCGGGAGCGGCAGATGCTGGGCGATGAGCGCCGACAAGTCGACGCCGACCGCGCGGCTTGGCAGACCGAGCGCGCCCGCATCGTCGGCGAACTCGAACTCGACAAGCGCCGCCTGCGCGCCGGCTTCGAGCGGCTGGACGCCGAGCGAACGAAATTCGTCGCGCGTCAGGCGGCCGACCGCGCCGACCTCCAGCAGCGCCAGCGCGACCTGGCGCGGCGAGACAAGGCCGTCCGCGCCGCGGAAAAGCACCTTTCCGCGGAACGCGACCGTCTCGCCAAGGAGTTCCAGGATCGCCGCCATGAGATCGAACGGCTGGAGACGCGCATCGGCCATGCGCGGCAGCGGTTGATGGAGGCGCAGGCGGAGCCCGCGGCCGCGCCCGCGGGACCGGTGTCGCCGCCGGTCGTCCCGGCAACGTCTACCGATTCCAGCCGCATCCGCGCGCTGGCAGAGATTGCACTCGATCTGGCCGACCAGCGGTTGTGGCTCGGCGAGCAGACGGCGCGGCTATTGGCGGCGCGCGAGTGCTGGATCGCCGAGCGCGACGCAGCCGCCGCGGAATTGCAATCGATCACCGAGGCGCTCCGCGAGCGCGAAATGGAACTGCAAAACCGAGCCGCGGCCCTGAGCCAAGCCGAACATCGATCGCAAGCCGACGCCGAGGCGCTCGTCCAATTGCGATTGCGGCTCGAAGCGGACCATACCCAGCGGCTCGCCGAACTCGAAGCCGAGCGACGAGAGCTCGCCGATCGGTCGGCCGCTTTGACCATTCACGAGCAGGCGATGGCCCGGCGGGAAACAGAACTCAACGCCGTGCTTCGGCAGTGGGGCCGGCGCCGCCGGGAGACTCTGAGGCGGTTGACCGAGGCGATCGACGCCTGCCGCGTCGAGCGCGACGAATGGGCCGCGGCTCGGGATTCCTGGCTGCGGGAATGGCGCCGCACGCTCGCCGAACGGCGCGACCTTGCCGCCCGCGCTCTGGCGCTGGAGCAAACTCAGGCCCAATGGCTGGAAACGCGGGAAGACGCCGCCGTGGCCGCGCGCCGGATCGAACGGCTTCAGCGCCGCTGGGTCGTCCAGTTCGCCGCCGACGTGCGCGAGCTCGAACGAATGAGTGAATCACTCGAAGCCGATTCCGGCCGGCTCGACGAGCGCGCCGAAGCGACGGCTCGTGACCGGCTCGCGCTGATCGAGCAATCCGCCGCGATCGACGAGCGCGCCGCGGAACTGGACGCGGAGCGATTGCGGCTCGCCGCCGATCGGGAGCGTCTCGCGGCCGACGCCGAAGCCGCCCACGTCACGCGCGACGCCGCCCAATCGCAACTGCACATTCTCCGCAACGAGGTGGAAGGTCTGGCTCGGCTGTTCATCGAGCCGCCGACCCGGCCACTCGACCGCGCGGCTTAGAACAGCACAAATCACTGTCGATTGCGGCTCAGTCCATCGACGTCGCCGCGCGCGCATCCCGTCGCTTGCATCTGTGCAATCTGTGTCATCTGTGGACGGCTTTGAGTACATGCGTCCACGGGTTTCTCAGACGACACGGATTGCCGTTCTCCGTGTCGATCCGCGTTCATCTGTTGTTCCAAATCGGTTGAGCCGAAGCGCCGCTATTCAATCACCTGGATCGGCGCGTCAGGGTCGGCCCGCGAGCGCACCGGCCGCAGAGCAAACGTCCCTTCCCAAAATGGGGGGATTGACCATCGGCCGAGAATTGTCCCTTCGCCGTCGTGCCGACCCACATAGAAGACTCGATGCTTACCGACATACTGCTTGACGAGCTCGATTGAGCCGCGATCGTCATAGTTTCCATGAATCATGAACTCGCCGACCATGTCGCGGCCCTCGCCGGTGACCGCGCCGTCAGCGAACCGGAGTTGGAAATCGACCATCGGCTGCCGGCCGAGGCCCGGCTGTTCCCAATAGCCGTTCCAGAGTCCGGAGGCGTACATGTCGGCATTGTACCGGTGAGACATAGTCCAATTGGAAACCGAATCGCTGGGCCGCGCCGGCGCGAGCCGCCCTATCGAAACCGGCCTCATTCATCTACAATGGCGAAACACGGATGTCCTTCGGGCATTTGCGAGAGCCGGTCCCGTGCACATTCACGTCACCTGCCCCGAATGCGGTACTCCGTACCAGTTGCGGGACGAGACCGTTGGCAAGCGTTTCATCTGCACAAATCGGACATGCCGGCGGACGTTCACGGTCATGCCGGCCGAGGATGGCCCGGCGCAGGAATTCGACTGGCGTGTCGCGCCCCCTCCGGTGCAAGCGAGCAACGGCGCGGCGGCGCGCAAGCCGATTGATGGCGTCCCCCCTGCGACACCGGCGCAGACCCGGTCATCGGCGCCGGCGATTGAATCCACGCCGCGCGGCGGCCGGCGCACGGTCGTGCTCCTCGCGGCGCTGGTCGTCGCCTTGATCGGCGGCGGCGCGTGGATCGCCATTCGCAAAGTCACGCAATCGGAAGGCGCCCTGCGAGCGGCCGCGGACCGCGACTATGCCGACGGCTCGTTCCGCGCTGCGGCAAAAAAGTACGATGAACTCGCAGCGCGTTTCGGCCGCGGCGACCGCGGCGAGGAGTATCGCTTCTTAGCGGAACTGGCGACCGTGCGCGACTTGGCGACGCGCACGCCGCCGGACCCGGAGCCGGCGCTCGAATCGGCGTCGGCGTTCGTCCAGAAGCACGCGCGCGACGCGAACCTGAAGGCGCGGCGAGATGACCTTGGCCGTGCCATTGCCGCGATTGCCGCGGAACTGGCTTCGCAGGCGCAGGCCGCCGCCCAATCCGATCTGGATCGCGCGGCGAGTCTGGTGGAGCGTGGCCGGTCAGCCTTGGGTCTTGCGGAACGTTTTCCTTCCGCCGGTTTCGATGCGCCGGCTCAGGCAGCGCGTCTCGAGGCGGCGGCGGCGGCGATTTCAGCCGCGCGGAATCGGAAGTCGCACATCGACGAAATCGTCGCCCTTCTGAAGAAGCCGTCGCCGGATCTCGACGCGGCCCGGGCTTTGATTCGCCGCCACCGGCTGGGAGACGACGCCGCCGTCCGTTCCGCTCTCAGCGAAGCCGAGCAGCGCGCCCGCAACATCCCGTACGACGTGCTGAACCGCCCGGCGGCGGCGACCGGGCCGCCAGACGGTCCGCCGAGCCTGTTGCTCGAACCGGACGCCGGCGGCGCCGCCACGGCGTCGGGCGACGTCGTGCTGGCGGTCACGCGCGGGATAGTGTTCGCCCTCGACGGGCGCACCGGACGGCGGCTCTGGGCCGCGCGCTCCGGGTTGGATTCCAGCGGCTTGCCGGTCCGCGTCCCGGCTCGCGGCGACGGAGGCGAACTGGTGCTCGTCGTCTCAGCCGATCCGCCGGGACTCACGGCGCGCGACGTCCGCACCGGCGCGGTCCGCTGGCATCAGCCGCTCGACGCTCCCTTGCTCGGGCGCCCCGTGCTGGCCGGCGCCCGGCTCTTCGCCACCACCGCAGGCCCCGACGGCCAGGTGTACGATTTCGACTCGCGCGACGGACTGTTGCGCGGACGCTTTCGAGCAGGGCAGGCTCTCGCCGCCGGCGGCGCGTTCGACGCGGCGACGGGCCGATTCTATGTTCCTGCCCACGGCGAATACGTCTACGTGTTCAACGTCGCGCCGCCGGCAGAGGTCGCCGGACCCGCCGGGCCGGCCGTCCCGGTCTGCGAAGGTCTGCTGCCGACGGGCCATGCGCCCGGCGCCCTCCGCGGCGAACCGATCGTCGTCAGCAGCGATGACGGCGTCGACGTGCCGCGCTACCTCGTGCTCGGCGAAACTGACGGGCTGGACGCCATGCGACTCCGTGCCTTCCGTCTGCTCGACAAGCCGACGACGCCGGGACCGACCGCGGACGTGCGCCTGACGGGCTGGTCGTGGTTCGCGCCGTATCAGGATTCCGAGAAGCTCGCGCTGGTGACCGATGCCGGCGTGCTCGGTCTGATCGGCATCCATCAGAAGAACAACGTCGATCCACCGATCTTCCCGCTACTGGGCAGGGACGCGCCGCCGGTGACCACGCCGCAAGCGCCGGCCCGGGCCGAACTCGTCCACGCGGAAGAGAACGGCTTCTGGGCGCTGGTCGGCGGGCGATTGCAGCACTGGCGGCTGGGCCTTGATCGCCGCGTCGGCCCGAAGCTGACGCCGGCCTGGCGCAGCAGCGTCGCGCTCGGTTCACCGATCCACGCCAGTCAGATCAGCCGCGATCGCAAGACGCACTTTCTGGTGACGCAGACCGACGTTCCAGCGGGTCACTGGGCCACGGCCGTGGACGCCCGCACCGGCCGGCTCATTTGGCAGCGACCGCTCGGCTTGACGTGTCAGGGCGATCCGGCGCCGTTGGGCGGCGGCGTCCTGGCGATGGATCCATCGGGAGCGGCATACTGGTTTTCGTCGAATCCGTCAGCCCCCTTCACGCCCGATGGGTTCCGAGTGATCCCGCCGCTGAGCGAAATCGTTGGCCGGGCGCAACTCCTCAGCGATGCGGCCGCCGATCGCGCCTGGGTCTTGGCGGCGCGGCCGGACGGTAACGGCGCCATTCAACTCGCCGTGACCGCGATGACCGGCAACCGCGAGCAGCGGCAGCGTCTCGTGACCCTGCCGGCGAAACCGGCGGGAACGGCGGCGATCGGCGGCGATGCGCTGGTGCTGCCTCTCGCCGACGGCTCGTTGGGGCGAATCCCGCTCGACGGCCATTCGCAGCGCGTCATCGGGCCGAACTGGCGCGGCCTGGGCGCCCGGCCGGACACGCTGGGCCACGTGCTGCACTGGAAAGATGACGACTTTCTGGTTTCGGACGGCGGACGAAGAATCGTGCGCTTGCACTGGTCGGCTGGGGGCCCGTACGCGATGATCTCCGACCGCGCCATCGAGCTTCCCGCGCGACTCCGGGGCGCGCCGGTGCGCTGGCCGGACGCCTCGGCCGCGCTCGTCGCTGACGCCGGCGGCTCAGTCCACCTGATCCGCGGCGAACAGCCCGGCATCGTCCGGTCCTGGAGCTTCGGCTCCGCGGCCGAGCCGATCACCGCTGGACCGTGGGTCGTCGGGGGCCTGGGGTTGGTCGTCGTCGGCGGAAAGAGGCTCGTCGCCTTCGAGGCGGAGCGTGAGACGCCAGCGTGGATTTTTCAGACGCCCGGCGACGGCATCCTCTTCGCACCGGCGTTGGTGGATGATCGCCTCATCGTGGCGGATCAGTCCGGCGTTTTTCTGGCGCTGGATCGCGCCACGGGCCGAGCGCTCGGGCCTGGCTATCGCTACCCGGCGGAGGCGGCGTCCGCGGCGGCGCCGATCGGCTTCGGCCCGGGGCGCTTCTTCGCTCCGATGACCGACGGTGCCGCCCTGGTGCTGGCGATCGGGGACTTGATGGGGCGGTGAATCCGTTTGCGGGACCACAGATGAACGCGGATGGAATCGGATGAGGTCGGTCGCGTCCAGTTGATCCGTTGTTTCCGATGAAAGTCACCAGACCGTAGGACCCCGCGTACCACCAATCCATCGCTCCCCCGGCGAATTGGGTAAGATGGGTCAGGCGGGATCGAGTCGGATTGACACGATTCCGGGTCCGGCTAGAATCCGAAGTCACCCGAGATTCGCACGTCGGGCCGACCTCAACCGCACGAGTCGCCGTGGCCAGCGCACCAGCCGACGATCTGACCCTCAGCCGGGCCGACAAGCGCGCCCGCATCGCGGCTCTGGGCGTCGATCCGTGGGGCGGGCGGTTCGATGCCGTCGAGCCGATTGGCGACATCCGCCGACGGGACGCGGCGTCATTCGACACGAACCCGACCGCGCGGGTCCGCGCCGCCGGGCGCATCGTCCTCCGCCGCATCATGGGGAAAGTCCATTTCCTGCAAATCCGCGATCGCACCGGCGATGTTCAGGTGATGATTGGGCAGAAGCAGGTCGGGGACCTTGGCTGGTCGCTGGCTCAGAATCTCGATCTGGGCGACCTGATTGGCGTGGACGGCGTCTTTGGCGCGACGCGCACCGGCGAGCCGACCATCCGAGCCGATCAACTCACGATCCTCGCCAAGTCCCTCGAACCGCATCCGACCGAATACTACGGCATGCAGGACGAGGAATACCGGCTGCGGCACCGGTATCTCGATCTCATCTACACGCCGGAATCGCAGCGCCGCGCCGTCGATCGGGTGACGATCATCCGCGCGCTGCGCGGCTATCTCGATGGACAGGGTTACCTGGAAGTCGAAACGCCGACATTGCAGGCGATCGCCGGCGGCGCGGCCGCGCGCCCGTTCACCACGCACCACAATGCGCTCGCTATCGACCTGTACTTACGCATCGCGCTCGAACTGCCGCTCAAGCGGCTGCTGGTCGGCGGACTGGAGCGGGTCTACGAAATCGGCCGGGTGTTTCGCAACGAAGGAATCAGCCCGCGACACAATCCCGAGTTCACGATGCTGGAGGCGTACCAGGCCTACGGCGACTACCGCAGCATGATGGACCTGACCGAAGGTCTCGTCGGCGCCGCGATCGCCGCGCTCGATGGGCGCCCGGTTCGGGCGATCGGCGAGCGCGAGGTCGATTTCACGCCGCCGTGGCCGCGAAGGTCCTACGGCGAGTTGTTCCGCGAGCACGTCGGCTGCGCGCTGGACGACGCCGCGGCGGTCGAAACAGCCGCACGCCGGCGCGGCATCGACGTGGCTGGGCGGGATCATGACGTGGTCGTTCATTCGCTGTTTGAGCACGTCGTCGAGCCGGCGCTGGCCGAGGCGAATCGCCCGATCCTCGTTTACGATTACCCGGCCGCCCTTTGTCCGCTGACGAAGCGCAAGCGCGACGAGCCCGCGCTGGCCGAACGCTTCGAACTCTACGTCGGCGGCATGGAACTGGCCAACGCCTACACCGAACTGAACGACCCCGATTTGCAGGAAGCGACGTTTCGAAAGCAAGTGGCCGGATTGCCCGCGGAGGAGTCGATGGCGCGGATGGACGCCGATTTCGTCCGGGCGCTGCGGCACGGGATGCCGCCGGCCGGCGGCTTGGGCGTCGGCGTCGATCGGCTCGTCATGCTGCTGACCAACGCCCCGTCGATCCGCGACGTGATTCTGTTTCCACTGCTTCGACCCATTTAGCCGTCGAGCTGGCTCGACGCGCTCCGAGGTGACACGGATGTACAAGCTGCTCCTGTGCTGGCGATACCTGCGAACGCGCTATCTCGCGCTGGTGTGCATTGTCAGCGTCATGCTCGGCGTGGCGACGCTCATCGTCGTCAACAGCGTCATGGCCGGGTTCAGCACCAAGCTGCGCGAAAACCTGCATGGGCTGAACTCCGACGTGCTGATCGAGTCGGTCGATTTCGACGGGTTCCCGGACGGCGAGGGCCACATGCGGCGGATCCGCGAATCGCCGATCGGCCAGTATATCGCCGCCATGTCGCCGACGGTCGAGATCTTCGCCATGCTGCAATTCCCGGTGCGGACGCCGTACCGCGAGGCGGTGGTGACCAAGCCGATCCGGCTGATCGGCGTGGACGTGGCGACGCGGGCGTCGGTCGGCGGGTTCGGCGAGTTCGTGTACAACCGCCGCGGCGAGCGGATCACGCCGACGTTCGAACTCGACGCCGAGGCGCACGCGCGGTTGAACATGCGCTACCTGCCGCCGTTGCCCGAACCGCCGCCGGCAGTCGAGGACGCCGATCCGACCCGCCCGCCGCCGCCGGAACCGTGGGACGATCGGCCGGTCAAGAAGCCCTGCGGCGCCCTCGTCGGGTTTTCGATCGCCAGCTTCCGTTCCAAGGAGATCGATCAAGCCGGCGCTCCCATCGCCGGAACCTCCCGCGACATCTTTCTGCTCGATCCCGGCGACGAATTGACCATCAGCACCGTCAGCATCAACCTCGGCGCCAAGGGCGTGCAGCCCGTCCAGGATCGGTTCTACGTCGCCGGCTACTTCAAGTCGGAAATGAGCGAATACGACGCCAACTACGTCTTCGTGCCGATCGACTATCTCCAGCGGTTGCGCGTCATGGACGATCGCGTCACCAACATTCAAATCCGGCTCACGGATTACGCTCACGCCAAAGTCGTGGTGGACTATCTGCGATCGATCTTTCCCGAATCGTCGTATCGGGTGCAGACGTGGGAAGAGAAACAGGGCGTGCTGCTGTCGGCGATCGCCGTGGAGCGCGGGATTCTCAATGTGCTCCTGTTCATGATCGTCGGCGTGGCGGGCTTCGGCATCCTGGCGATTTTCAGCATGATCGTGATCGAAAAGACGCGCGACATCGGCATTCTGAAGGCGCTCGGGGCGTCGAATCGCGGCGTGCTGCTGATCTTCCTGGGTTACGGGGCGCTGTTGGGAACCGTCGGCGCGCTGCTCGGCTCGGCGCTCGGCTTGACGATCACGCACTACCTCAACGAGATCGAGCAGTTTCTGACGCGGCTGACTGGCTCGGACGTGTTTCCGCGCGACGTGTACTACTTCGACCGCATTCCGACGTTTGTGCAATCGTCGAGCGTCGCCCTGGTGAACTTCGGCTCGATCGCCGTGGCGGTGGTGTTCAGCATCCTGCCGGCGCTGCGGGCGGCGCTGCTGCATCCGGTGCGGGCGCTGAGGTACGAGTAAGGCGTGTTAGCCGCGACGCGCCCGCGGAGCGCGAGTCCCTCACTCCGCTGGCGCGTCGCCGCGAACCCGATCAGGATGAAGGAGATGGCATGCTCACCGCGACGAATCTGCACAAGAGCTACCGGCGCGACAAGGTCGTCGTCCCGGTGCTGCGCGGCTTGGACCTGGATGTCCATTCGGGCGAGTTTCTGAGCATTATCGGCGCGTCCGGCTCCGGCAAGAGCACGCTGCTGCACCTGCTCGGCACGCTGGATGCCCCGGATTCCGGCGAGATCCATCTCGACGGGCAGCGCATCGACAATCGTCCCAGCGCCGAGCGCGACGCGCTGCGCAATCACACATTCGGGTTCATCTTCCAGTTCTACCATCTGCTGCCGGAACTCACGGCCTATGAAAATGTGCTGATCCCCTCGATGATCGGTGCATCGGTGTGGCGGTGGCTGGGCAGCCGGCGGTCGCTCGGCCGGCGGGCGACGGAGCTGATGGAGCGCGTCGGCCTGGGCCATCGGCTCAAGCACAAGCCGCGGGAACTGTCCGGCGGCGAGATGCAGCGCACCGCCATCGCCCGCGCCCTGATGACCCGGCCGCGAATCCTCCTCGCCGACGAACCCACCGGAAACCTCGATGAATCGACCGGCGGCGAGATCGTCGAACTCCTCCGGGCCCTCAATCGGGACGAACGGCTGACGATCGTCATGGTCACGCATAACCTAGAGTTGGTGGCGGCGACGGACCGCGTCGTGCGCATCGCCTCCGGCCGGATCGAACAGCCCGCGCCCGCCAGCGAACCGCCGCTCACTCTCCTGTCCGAAGCCTGTTAGCGGAGACACCCATGGCCTCACCTCGCATCTGGATCAACGGCAAATACTACGACAAACCCGAGGCCAAAATCAGCGTTTACGACCACGGATTGCTCTACGGCGACGGCGTTTTCGAAGGCATCCGTATTTATTCCGGCCGCATCTTCAAATGGAAAGAACACCTCGATCGGCTTTACGACAGCGCTCGCTCGATCGCCCTCGAAGTTCCGATGACCCGCGAGGAGATGACCCGCGTCGTCGAGGATTGCGTCCGCGTCAATGAGAAGCACAACGGGTACATCCGACTCCTGGTCACGCGGGGCGTGGGCAATCTCGGACTCGATCCGCGCCGCTGCGATCCGAACATCATCGTCATTGTCGACGACATCGCGTTGTATCCGCCGGAACTTTACGATCAGGGCCTGAAAATCATCACGTCGTCGGTGATCCGCAACCACCCGGCCGCGCTGTCGTCCCGCGTCAAATCGCTGAACTATCTCAACAGCATCCTGGCCAAGATCGAGGCGATCCGCGCCGGCTGCCTGGAAGCGCTGATGCTCAATCACAACGGCGAGGTCGCCGAATGCACCGGCGACAACATCTTCATCGTGAAGCGCGGCGAACTGCGCACGCCGACGATCGACGCCGGCATGCTCGAGGGCGTGACTCGCGGCGTGGTGATGGACCTCGCCGTGGCCGCCGGACTCCCCGTCCGCGAGATGACGCTGCTCCGGCACGACGTGTACGCCGCCGATGAGTTCTTCCTGACCGGCACCGCGGCGGAGATCATCCCCGTGGTCGAATGCGATGGCCGGCCGATCGGCAACGGCAAGCCCGGCCCGATTTTCCGCCAGCTCCGCGAGCGCTTTCTGGCGTACGTTCGGAGTTGAGCCGCCGCCTCGCGCGATCCGGTTGACGCGCGCCGCGCGGCCCGTCATCATACCCAGCATCGGCTCGGTGGTGGAACTGGCAGACACGCAGGATTTAGGATCCTGTGCCGCAAGGCGTGCGGGTTCAAGTCCCGCCCGAGCCACTCCGAACAACTGGGTGCGAGATGAAGCCGTCGCCTTGGGTCGTCGTGACCGGGCTGGATGGGTCCGGCAAGAGCACGCTGGTGTTCCGGATCGTCGTCGAGCACGGAGCGCACCATTTCCGGCTGCCGTTTCACGATTTCGTCCATCCGGCACTGACCTTGTCGGGACACGGCACGCCGTTCGGCGACGTGCACACCGATCGGCTGGTGTTCGCCGCCGACGCGCGCCTGACCAACTACCGGATTCGCCGCTGGCGCGACGAACATCCGCTCGTGGTCTCGCAGCGCGGCTGGATCGACAGCTTCGTATTCGGCGCGGTGCAAGGGCAGAGCTATGCCGAGATCGACGCCCTGCTGCGTTCGGCCGATCTGGAGCGGCCCACGGCGATCATCACGCTGATCGCCGATCCGGACGTGGCGTTTGCCCGGCTGCGAACCGATCCGAAAAAGGACAAATACGAGACGCGCGAATTCATTGAAGCACAGCACCGCGAGACGCTGCGCCTCCGGCAGTGCATCGCGGAGGGCGATCCGGCCCTGGCGGCGTTCGCCGGCATCCCCGAGACGCTGATCGATACGACGGCGCTCAATTTCGAAGGGGTTTACAAGCGAGCCGCGCGGTTCCTCGTGGATTGCGAAGTGATCTGAAAGAAAAAATGGAAAACCACGGCTGAACTCGGACGCATGCCGATCGACGCATCGGCGTGGAGCCGGGAGGATCCGTGATTTCGACTCAATCTTTTCTCTCGCGATTGAGCACCAGGTTCTCGATGAAAAACTCCATCATGCGGGGCTGGGAGATTCCCGTGTGCCCCTGATCGGGTCCGATCTGCACTTCGAAGCTCTTGCCGGCACGTTGCAGAGCGCGAATCAGTTGCATCGAGTTGGACGGGTGCACGTTGTTGTCCGCCGTGCCGAAGAAGATCATGAGCCGGCCTTTCAGGTTGTTGACGTGCGTCAATGCGCTGCCAGCATCATAGCCTTCCTTATTGTCTTGCGGCAGGCCCATGTAGCGTTCGGTGTAGATCGAGTCGTACAGCCGGTAGTCGGTCACCGGCGAGGATGCGCACGCCGCGTGGAACAGGTCCGGGTGGCGGAGCAGGCACAGGATCGAGGCGAAACCGCCGTAAGATCCGCCGAAAATCCCGACGCGGTTCTTGTCGACGTAGGGCCGCTCGCCGAGCGCCCGAACGCCGGCGGCCAGGTCATCGATTTCCGTGACGCCGAGCTTCTGATAGATCGCGTCGATGAAGCGCTTGCCCCGGCCGGCGGCGCTGCGCGCGTCCAGCGTCGCGACGAGGAAACCGTACTCGGTCAACAACTGCGGCGAGGCGCCGCGCATCGTCGCGGCCGGAACGGCAAACACCTCGCTGGCCCCGTTCGTGTGCGGGCCGGCATAGACCGACAGGAGTAACGGGTACTTCTTGTTCGGGTCGAACGTCGACGGGAAATGCAACACGCCGTACAGATCGGTCGTCCCATCGGCCGCCTTGAATGTGAATAGCTCGGATCGCTTGACGCCGAGCTCGTCAAGCTTCGACAGGTCGGACTTGTGCAACTCGGCGACGACCTGCCCATCGCCGTTCACGAGGCGCGTCGAGGGCGGGATGTTGTGCGTCTGAATCGTGTCGATGAAGTGCTTTCCATCGGGAGCCAGATTCACGAGATGATGAAACTTCGGATCGGTCAGCCTTCGATCGCCTTGACCGTCGAGCCCGACGCGATGGAGTTGCAGTTTCATCGGATTGTCGCCGCTGCGGGCCATGTACCACAGGACGCCGTCTTTTTCATCGACCCGGACGATGTTCGCGACCTCGAACGGGTGATTGGTCAGAGTCGCCAATAGTTCGCCGGAAATGTCGTAGAGGTAGAGATTGCGAAAGCCCGTGCGCTCCGACGTCCAGATGAACCGCTTGTTGTCGGATAGCCAGCGGATTGGCGGAGAGTTCTCGACCCAGGTCTGCGGCCATTCCTCGCGAACGATGACTCGGCAATAACCGGTCTCCGGGTTCGCGGCCACGAACTCCATGACGTTCTGCTTGCGATTGGTGCGGTTGAAAAGGAGTTCCTTCCCGTCGGCCGACCAGCTGACGTGGTAGACGTAATGTCCGACGACGTCGTTGCCGAACGGCCGGCCGTCGCGCACGTCCACGCGCACCGTCTTTTTGTCGGCGAGATCGTGAATGAACAGATCGACGATCGGATTCGGGGCGCCGGCTTTCGGATAGGGCTCGGCATCGATCTTTGATTGCAGCGCGGTCTGGTTCAGCGTGAGGTAGTAATCCGGGACCTGGCTTTCATCGAAGCGGTAGTAGGCGAGCCGCCGGCTGTCGGGGGACCACCACATCGCGGAGTTCTGAAAAAGTTCCTCGCCGTAAACCCAACTGGCCGAGCCATTCTTGATCCGATCTTTTTCGTTGCCGTCGGTCGTCAGAGCCACTTCAGCGCCGGTGGCGGCGTCGACCAGCCAGATATTGCGATCGCGGTAGATGGCTTTGAATTTACCGTCGGGCGAGACAACCGTGCCGGCCTGCCGTCCGCGGGCGATCAACGGAGCGCCGGCCGGCTGATTCTCGCCGCGCCGGCCGCCGGACTTCTGCTGAGCTTTCCCCGGAGCGCGGGCCCCCGGCCGCGCTTTCCCGTCGCCGCCGCTCTCGCCCTCTTTCTTCTCCGGTTCCGGGACGAGTTCCGCCTTGCCCGCTGCGACGTCAAAACGGTAGAGCTTGTCGTCGATCCGATATTCGAACGCCTTGCCGTCGTCCTTCCAGGTCACGGAGAGCGTGCCCGGCTTGTAGGCCCCGGTGAGGGCCTTCGCCATTTTCTGATACTGCTCGTGGCCCGGCATCGACTTGAGCCGATCCTGGGCGTCCACGGCGAGCGGCAGAGCCATGAGGGCGACGGCGACGACGGACATGCGCACGGGACGGATCACAATATCAACCTCCGAGTGGGCGCGAGCGGCCGGGTGTTCTGGGATTCTCGCAGCCCGCGATTGGCGGGGCAAGGGGGTGGCCGTGTTCGACTCCGCGAACTTCGCCTCGCGGCTCATCGAGCGCCTCGCGACCCTGTATGATTTCCCATACGCTCGATTCCCCTTCTGAGGTTTCCATGAAAATGGACAGTCTGCGGTCACGCCGAACATTTCTCAAAGCCGCGACCACGTCGGCCTTGGCCGGAGTCGTCTTGCCGCACGTGCACGCCGGCGAGGCGAGCACGATTCAGTTGGCGCTGGTGGGCTGCGGCGGGCGCGGCGGCGGAGCGGCCGCCAATGCGCTCAAGACTTCCGGCGGGCCGATGCGCCTCGTCGCCATGGCCGACGTCCTCGACAGCCGCATCAAGACCGCGCACGGCGCGCTCGTCAACGAGTTCGGCGACCAGATCGACGTCCCGCCCGAACGCCGGTTCATCGGATTCGACGGCTACCGAAAAGCGATGGATTCTCTTTCCAAAGGCGACATCGTCATCCTGACCACGCCGCCGGCGTTCCGCTGGCCGATGTACGCCTTTGCGATCGAAAAGGGCCTCAACGTCTTCATGGAAAAGCCGATCTCCGTGGACGCCGCGTCGACTCGGCGAATGCTCGAGCTCAACAAGGCCGCTCAGGAGAAGAACCTGAAAGTCGGCGTGGGCCTCATGTGCCGCCATTGCGGCGTCCGACAGGAGCTGTTCGATCGCATCAAGAACGGCGCGATCGGCGACATCAACATGCTGCGGGCGTATCGCTGCAAGGGCCGCGAGGCGACTTGCTTCACGAAGCCGCGACCTCCGAGCGAACCGAGCGAACTGCTGTATCAAATCAAGAACTTCCACTCGTTCCTGTGGCTCAGCGGCGGATCGTTCAGCGATTTCCTCATTCACAACATCGACGAGTGCTGCTGGATGAAGGACGCCTGGCCCGTCGCCGCCAAGGGCTTCGGCGGCCGGCACTACCGTGGCGAATTCATCGACCAGAATTTCGACGTCTACGACGTCGAGTACACGTTTGCCGACGGGGCGAAGCTATTCATGGTCGGCCGGACCATGCCGGAGTGCTCGCAGGAATTCGCCAGCTACGCGCACGGATCGAAAGGCTCGGCCGTGATTTCCTTCGCGAACCACAGCCCGGCGCTCAGCCGAATCTTTCGCACTCAGAACATCAATCTTCGTTCCGACGCCGACGTGGTTTGGAAGGGGCCCAAGGATGAACCCGATCCATACCAGCTGGAATGGGATCACTTGATCGATGCCATTCGCAACGACAAGCCGTTCAACGAAGTCGAGCGCGGGGCGATGGCCAGCGCCGTCACGGCGATGGGTCGGTACGCCTGCCACACCGGCCAGAGCGTGACATTCGAACAGTACATGAAGAACGAGCATGAGTTCGCGCCGCAGGTGGATAAGTTGACGCTCGACGGCCCGTCGCCGCTGGTGGCCGATTCCACCGGCAAGTATCCGGTGCCCGAACCGGGCCGGAAGAAGACGCGGGAATACTAACAGTGAAGGGCAACTCAGCGTGAGTACTCAGAAGCACGCGACACCGGACCATCCCATCCACGAATTCCTTGTCCGACGTTGGAGCCCGTACGCATTCGCGGATCGGGCCGTATCCGAATCCGATCTGCGTTCGCTTTTTGAAGCCGCGCGCTGGTCGCCGTCGTCCTACAACGAGCAGCCGTGGCGGTACATCGTCGCCACCAAAGCGAACCGCGCGGAATTCGAGAAATTGCTGGCCTGCCTGGTGGAAGCCAATCAGGCGTGGGCCAAGAATGCCCCGGTGCTCGCACTCGGATGCGCTTGCCTGAACTTCACAAGAAACGGCAAACCGAACGCCGCCGCGCTGCACGATCTCGGTCTGGCGAGCGCCCATCTGACCTTTGAGGCGACGGCGCGCGGCTTATTCGTGCACCAGATGATCGGCATCCTACCGGACGTGGCGCGAGAAGCATATCGGATCCCAGACGACGTGCAGCCGCTGACAGCCCTGGCGATCGGTTATGTCGGCGATTCGCAGTCGCTTCCCGAGGCGATTCGCCCACGAGACCTGACGCCACGAACGCGGAGGCCGCTGACCGAATTTGTGTTTGGCGGCGACTGGGGAACGGCGTCGGCTCTCGTCAGATAACCGAGTCGCCAGGCTGATCCGAGCGCGGACGCATCGCGCGGCGTGCCATCACTTTTCAATAGGTCCTACCCCCGGCCATCCGGAAGCGTTCGAAGAGTTCGGCACATTCCGCGCGGAGCAGGCCGTCCTGAACGACGAGCGGGCTGCCGCCCAGGCGCGCGAGTTCCTTGGCGGGGAATTGCAGTTCGCAGAAACCGGCCGCGGCGGCGTCGGCGATGGTGGCGCCGTACACGCAGCGGGTGAACTTCGCCCAGTGGATCGCGCTGAGACACATCGGGCACGGTTCGCAGGTCGTGTACATCACGCAGCCGGAAAGATTGATCGTGCCGAGAGCGGCGGCCGCGTGCCGGATCGCCTGGATTTCCGCGTGGGCCGTCGGATCCGTGTCGCGCCAGACGGTGTTATGAGCGGCGACCACGACGCGGCCATCCTTCACCACGGCCGCGCCGAACGGCGATTGGCCCGAGGCGATGCCCTCCCGCGCTTTCTCGATCGCCCGCCACATGAAGCTCGCGTCGTCCATGGCTTTTGATCCTCTCAGTGCGACCCGGCCCATTGTGCGCCGAATCCGCCAAAATGTCAAAACGGCGCAACTCGGGTTACGCTATACTGCCCACGGCGTTGCGCCGATGCTGAGGTGTCGGTCATGAATGAACCGCATTCCGTCGCCAAGACCGATTCAGGTTTGACGTCGCTCAGCATGCTGGACCGCGTCCGTTCCGCGGATGACGAGGCGTGGCGCAGACTTGTCCATCTGTATAGTCCATTAATTTATCACTGGTGCCAACGCTCGGGCCTGAGTTCCGAGGACGCAGCCGACCTGATGCAGGAAGTCTGGAGCGCCGTCTCGCGCAACATCGCGCGATTCGATCGCGCCAGCGCAGGCGGCACGTTTCGCGGCTGGTTGTGGACGATCACGCGCAACAAGCTCCGAGATTTCTTCCGAGCTCGCGCCGGTCGAATTACCGGCGTCGGCGGGAGCGAAGCGCAGCGACTCCTGACCGGCGTTCCCGTGGATGAGCCGGCGTCCGAACCCGCGGAAACGAGCAACCTGATCCATCGGGCGCTGGAGATGATTCGGCGTGACTTTGAGCCGCGGACGTGGACCGCCTTTTGGCGCACGGCCGTGGAGGGATGCGCCGCGGGCGATGTCGCGGCTGAGCTGCACCTGTCCGTCGACGCCGTGTATCAGGCGAAGTCTCGCGTACTTCGCCGGCTCCGCGAAGAACTTCATGGATTGGCCGATTGACAATCGATTTTCTCGTCAGGCACTCCCGTTTATGGTAATGGCTCGATCGTACTCAATTGAGCATGAGAATGTCGCCGGTCTGTCTGAGCGATGAAGCGCTGAGCGCCTACAATCGGGGGACGTTGGTCGGCCCGGAGTGGGAAGCCGTGGCGACCCATCTTCGTTCCTGCGCCTCGTGCCTCGCTCGCCTCGATGGACTGCCGACGGATGATCCGATCCTGGCGGCGCTGCGGCAGACGCGGACGGCCCCGATCGACTCGGCGTACACGCGGGCGGTTGCGCGGCTGGCGGCCGAACGCCGGTTGATTGTGGGGCCGGACACGGTTCTGCGCGAGTATCGAGTGCTTGAACCGCTCGGCCAGGGCGGCATGGGGGCGGTTTATAAGGCACGGCACACCCGGCTGGATCGGGTCGTGGCGCTCAAGGTGCTGCGGACGGATCGGTGTGATCAGGCGGCCTTTGAGCGGTTCGCGCGGGAGATGCGCGCCGCTGGACGACTCCAACACCCCAACCTCGTTCAGGCGACCGACGCCGGCGAAATCGACGGCGTGCCGTTTCTCGTCATGGAGTTTGTGCCCGGCAGCGACTTGGCCAAATGGGTGCGCCGGCACGGCCCGCTTCGCCCCGCCGATGCTTGCGAAGTCGTCCGCCAAGCCGCGCTCGGGCTGGCCCATGCGCATGCGGCTGGGTTAATCCACCGCGACGTCAAGCCGTCGAACCTGATGTTGACGCCGACCGGTCAGATCAAGGTTCTCGATCTCGGGCTGGCGAAGCTCCATGACGCCCAGGAGACCGAGGTCCCAGTGAAGAGTGGGGACCCCTCCACGCAGGACGGGACCAGCGCCCTGACGGGCACGAATCAAGCGCTCGGGACGCGCGACTACATGGCCCCGGAGCAGCGGCAATCGCCTCACTCGGTGGATGCCCGGGCCGACGTGTTTGCGCTGGGCTGCACGCTGCTGCATTTGCTGTCGGGCGCGGCGCCGCGGCCCGACCTCGTCGGCCGCGTGCCGGGCATCTCGCCGGCTATTCTCCGACGACTGATTTCATCCGACCCGGCTGAGCGCTACGCCACGGCGTCGGAAGCCGCGGCGGCTCTGGCGGGTCCGGCGCGCGGCAGCAATCTGGCGGCGCTCGCGTCCGGTCCAACCTCAGCGAGTGACCGGTGGCGCCGGCGGTGGATACTGGCAGCGTCTCTCCCCGTAATGGCGTTGACTGTGCTCGCCATCTACGTCCGGCGGCCTCCACCGCCATGGGAAGGACCAGCGGACGCGCCGAGTTCATCGCCGCCGCGCGTCACCGTGCCGCTCGCACCCGACGAGGCGCGCGCACTCCAGGAGCGCTGGGCGGCTCATCTGCAACAACCCGTCGCCGAGACCAATTCGCTCGGCATGCACATGATGCTGATCCCGCCGGGTGAATTGCCGACCGACAGCGGCGGCCGACCGATTGCCATATCAGCATTTCGCCTGTCTGACCACGAAGCGACTGTCGGCGAGTTTCGCGCGTTCGTCCAGGCGACGAAGTTCAAGACGTCGGCCGAGAAGGGTCTCGGCGGCATGACGATGCACACCGGCACGCCGGCGCCGGATCCCAGTGCGACCTGGGATAAACCCGGTTCGCCCTCCAGCGATCGCCACCCCGTGACGCAGATCAGCTATGCCGATGCCGCGGCGTTTTGCGATTGGCTCAGCAAGGTCGAGGGACGGCGCTACCGGCTGCCGACTGCGAAAGAGTGGCGCTGGGCGTGCAAAGCCGGGTCGCATGCCCGTTACTTTTTCGGCGACGATGCCAGCCAACTCACGGATTACGCCTGGACCCGCGACAACGCCCGATCCGGACCGCAGCCGGTCGGTAGGCTGAAACCGAATGCCTGGGGACTGTTCGACATGCTCGGCAACGTGCGCGAGTGGACGTCCGAAACCGGCGGCCCGCCGGGACGCACGTTTCGACTGGCCGCGGGAGGCAGCACGACGAGCGATCCCCGCCAGCACACGGTATCCGGCCTCGGCGGCTTCGAAGAATGGGTAGCGTCGAGCGGACTGGGATTCCGCGTGGCGTGCGATTTGAGTACCGAGAAGTCGGATCGGTAAACCGTTTCTTTGGCGCTCGGGTTTCCCCTCGGGCGCCGGCGACAGCGCCATCGATTGCCCTTGACGGGCCGACGGAGGCGGGGTATCGCCGCGCGCGGAGGTGGGATGATGCGCGCTGCGCGGTCTTCTTGGTGGCTTTGCCCGGCACTGGTTTTTGGGGCCGGGTGCATGGGTTTCGATCGGGCGGGGAACGACGGCTATTTCGCGCGGCCGCAGCCGCCGGCCACAATGCCGCCGGTCACTCCCGCGTCGACGGAAGCGGCCGCCCGAGTCGACGCCATTGGTCGACGGATTCTCTGCGCGAATCCGCAGCTCGGAGTCCGGCCGATGTTCCGAACGATCGGGGCGCCTCAACTGGAAGTGTTCCATCGCGGGACGACGGACATTTTCATAACTGAGGGTCTGGTGGCGCAATGCACGACGGATGGTCAGCTGGCGGCAATACTCAGTACGCAACTCGGCAAGATGGTGGCCGAGCGCGAAGCGTCGACGCCGCCGAGCACTCGCCAGCCATACCGCAGCCCGCCGATCGCGCCGCCGCCGCTCGGGACCGATTCGGCGCTGGGAGTGGCGCCGGACCAGACTCGGCTGCGTGAGCTGGCGGACTACGAGACGCCGCGGCAGCAGAGAGCTCAGGCCGTCGCGCCTCCGGAAGCGGCAACGCTCGCCCGCGTTGCTCTCCTTCGAGCCGGATTTCACGATGCGGATTTGGCCGCAGCCGCACCCTTGCTTCAAAAGGCGGCAGCTGGGGTTTCGTTCGAACGACAGATCGTGCCGCCGAGCCAATAGCACTCTCGATTGTTGCGCCGCTTGGTCACTCGCAGCGGCGGTTCGTCCCTGAGTGAAAGCGCTTCGTCCCATCGATTCGAAAAAAAGTTTTACTTTTTGTCTTGCAATCGCGGAGTGCGTTGATTACCATTCTGAAGACGACTCTCAGATGAACCGGTCCCGAGCAATTCCCGCTCTTCCACCGCTCCGGGCCGGTTGAAACGGCGATGCGTCCTTCGCAGCCGGATTCAAATCCGTGCTCAGGTAGCGTCGCGAACTCGGGTCCGGTACGCGCCGAAGCGGAATCCTTTACTGGGTTTCCGCTTCGGCCGTTTTGTTTTGGTAGAGACGACCCGTCAGTGACTTTTCGTCAGCCAGAGCGGTCGGAAAGCGACAACCAAGTGTCCGGGATCCCGGTTGGCGACCTTCTCGGCGACCGCCTGGCCGACGAATTCCAAGGAATCTCAGTTGGAAAACCGCGATCCTCGGCACGGACCTTGGGATTTCCGAAGGTCCGCGGGACTGCCAGCCGGTGCGGGGAAATGCTCACGGCTGGCTGGCCAAACGGTGAGTTGCGGAGAAATCAATATCGGGTCGGGTGCTACGCGGCTGAGGCGATCCAGTTCGCAAAATCTTGTGCAGATTTTGCAAAAATCTGTTGAAGTCCGATCACGAGCCGCTTACCATACGTCATTGGAAGAGCTTGTGGGTTGTCCGTGCCCGTCAGAGTCCGGTGGGATTTTCGCGGGGCCGCGTCCAATCAGTCAAGACTTCCAGATGGATCGGGCGGGTGTGTCACCTGCCGCAATGCTGTGGCGTCGCCGGTCGCTGGTGGAAGGGCCGGAGCTTCAGCGTTGACGATCGCCATTATTTCGGCCTCAGTCGTCGGTCCGGGTTCATTTCTCTGGGAGTGCGTCATGAAGTCACGTTCGTCCCGACGATCCGCGTTCACCCTCATTGAACTGCTTGTGGTGATCGCGATCATCGCCATCCTCATCGGCCTGCTCTTGCCGGCCGTGCAGAAGGTGCGCGAGGCGGCAGCCCGCTCCTCCTGCCAAAACAACCTCAAGCAGATCGCCCTGGCCTGCCACAGCTACGAGAGCGCCAACGGCGTGCTGCCCCCGGGCGTCATCGGGCCGCGACAAGACCCGACGACCGGCGCCGTGAACTGGCCGGCTGATGCCTCGACGTCGCCGTTCATCGGCCTGTTGTCGATGATCATGCCGTACGTTGAGCAGGACAACGCCATGCGCGACCTGGCTCGATTGGCCACGGCTCAGTGGTGGAATCCGAATGTCGATGCCCCGGTTCCGTCGGAGCCGTGGTTCTTCGGCCCGGGTTACCCGCCGCCGCAGTACGCGGTCTGCAACCGTCGCATCAAGTCGTACGAGTGCCCGTCCGATCCCGGCGTGCGCATGGGCACGGCTCTCGGCTACGGCCTGGGCGTCGGCATCGGCGGCGGCCTGGTGTGGAACACGCCGACCAGCATTGCGATTACGCTTGGCTGGTACGACGACTACATCGGCGCGGAAGTGTTCATGCCGTTCGGCCGGACCAACTACATGGGCGTCGCCGGCTGCGGTCGGGGACCGAACCCGGTCTATGGCATGTACGAAGGCATTCTCGGCAACCGCTCGAAGAACACGCTTTCGGCAATCACGGCTGCCGACGGCACCGCCAACACGCTGATGGTCGGCGAGCAGTCCGGCACCAATCAGTTCATCAACGGCACCGCTTACCCGGCCACGTACAATCCTCGGTTCGACTGGGGATTCGTGGGCGGCGGCTGCCTCTGGACGGCAACCGGTCTGGCGACCGGCCCGTTGGCTTATGACTACCAGTTCTCCAGCAACCACACCGGCATTGTCCAGTTCGCGTTCGGCGACGGCTCGGTCCGCGCCCTGCGTCCTGGCAACACCGCTCGTGGCCCGTACGGCGGCGTGAACCCGCCGGACCGCGACTGGTACCTCTTGCAACAAATGGCCGGCTTCAAGGACGGCCAGAGCCTCGACGTGTCGTCGATCGCTCCGTAATTTCGTAGAACAGGCGGCGGCGGCGGCTCTTCCGCCGCCGCTTGCCTGTTCGACTTGACACTCTCACTCAAGGAGTCGTCTTCGATGATGAAACGCTTCGTCTCTTGCATCGTTTTGGCGGCGTGCTTCGCCATGGTGACCGGTTGCAGCAGCAACCCGTCGACGCCGGCCAAGGCTCCGACCGGTGGCGGCACTTCGAGCCCCAAAGAGGAAAAGAAGATGGCCCCGGTTGAGACGGTCGGTACTCCACCGCCGCCGCCGAAGTAATCGCCGCAAGAGCGTTGCTTCCGACTCAACGAACGCGCCGGCCGTCACAGGCCGGCGCGTTTGTTTTTTTGCCGGCCGTCTTGCACCAGTTCTGCGGGTTCAAACCAGCGATCGAATCGCGCGGCCCTCGGCTTGCACGCCCGGCCACGAACCCGACGCCGTCCCGCGTCGGACGGATGTAAGACTCCGTTGCACAACCAGCAGGACGCAGATCCAAGGGGGCTTGGCAGGCTCAGTCCCGGATGAGAATCGGGGGCTTCGTAGAATATTGTCAATGCCTGGCAATTTCGAGTCCGTGTCCCGCCGCCGCGATCCCGCTGATCAAACGCAGACGCGGTTGCAATCGATTCTCGACACGGCCGTGGACGCCTGCATCTCCATCAATGAGCGAGGCATCGTCGAGTCATTCAATCCCGCCGCCGAACGCATGTTCGGCTATTCCGCGGACGAGATCATCGGGCGGAACATCTCGCTCCTGATGCCGCCGCCGTACTGCCACGAGCACGATGACTACCTCCGGCGCTATCTCGAAACAGGCGAGCGGCACATCATCGGCATCGGCCGCGAAGCCGTGGGCTTGCGCAAGGACGGCACCGAGTTTCCCATCGATCTCGCCGTCGGAGAGGCGGTGATCGGTGGCGAGCGCATCTTTACCGGCTTCGTCCGCGATCTGACGGAACGCAAGCGGCTCGAAGCCAGCCTGCTTCGCGCACAGCGAATGGAGATCATCGGCAGCTTGGCGCGGGGACTTGCGCACGATCTGAACAACGTTCTGGCCGTAATCCTCACGGCAGCCGATAACCTCCGGCTCGACCTGCCGGACGCGGAACGGCATCAGGTGCTCGACGAGTTGACGGCGGCGGCTCGGCGCGGGACCGCGGTCGTGAGGCAGGTACTGGCCTTCGCGCGGGGCGCGGCCGCGGGTTCGGGGCCGGTCCGGCCGACCGCCGTGCTCCGTGATCTCGAGCGCCTGCTTCGCCACCTCCTGCCGCGCGGCATCGGCGTCAAAGCCGAGATTCCGGACGATCTGCCGCCAGTCGTCGGCAATGAACCGCAGCTCTATCAGGTCGTGCTGAATCTGTGCGTCAACGCTCGAGACGCGATGCCCGACGGCGGCGTCCTGTCGCTGTCCGCCACGGTTCAACCGCCGTTCATCGTGATTCGCGTGGCCGACACCGGCGTGGGCATCCCGCCGGATAAACACGAAGTGATTTTTGAACCGTATTACACCACGAAACCGCCTGGCCAGGGCACGGGCCTGGGGTTGTCGATTGTCCGGGAGCTGGTGCGGAATCACGGCGGGGCCATCGAGGTTCGGAGCGAAGTCGGTCGCGGCACGGAGTTTGCTGTGCGCTGGCCGATTCAGGTCGCCGATGCTGCGGCGGCCACGCCCGCCGACCGGGACGCCGCCCGGAGCATCCAGTTGGCGATCGATGCGCTCATCGGCTCGGACCACCCATCATGACCGCTCCTGTTCGGTTGCTCATCGTGGACGACGACGACGGCCTGCGTGCCAACCTGGCCCGTCGCTACCGTCACCTCGGCATGACTGTGACGGAAGCGCCCAGTGCGGAGAGCATTCTGTCACAGCCCGCCGGCGGGCCCTGGGACGTCGCGCTTCTGGACCTGCACCTGCCGGGCATGGACGGCATCGCCCTGATGGGCAAGTTGCGCGAGCGGCAGCCGGACCTGGAATGCGTCATGTTCACGGCGGAGGGGTCGATTGAGACCGCCGTCGCCGCGATGCGCCAGGGCGCCTACGACTACGTCACCAAGCCGGTGCCGCACCTGCCGGAGCTGGACGTCCGGCTTCAGAAAGCCGCGGAAAAGAGCCAGCTCGTTCGCCGCGACCGCCAATGGTCGGAACAGATCGCCTTCGAGTCGCCGCGCTACCGGCTGGTCGGCTCCAGCCCGGATTTGCAACGGGTCGTCAAGCTGATCGAGCGGGTCGCGCCGACGAACGCCACCGTGCTGATCCGCGGCGCCAGCGGCACGGGCAAGGAACTGGTCGCGCGGGCAATCCATCTGAACAGTCCGCGGCGCGATCGGCCGATGGTCGCCATCAATTGTGCCACGCTCCAGGAGACACTGCTGGAAAGCGAACTGTTCGGGCACGAGAAGGGCGCATTCACCGGCGCCGTGGCCGCCAAGCGCGGCTTGATCGAAGTCGCCGAGGGCGGCACGCTGTTCGTCGACGAAGTGGCCGAGATGGCGCCGGCGCTGCAAGCGCGGCTGTTGCGCGTGCTCGAGGACGGCACCTATCGCCGCGTCGGCAGCACGGAAGAATTGAAGGCCGACGTGCGAATCATCGCCGCGACCAACAAGGATCTCGAAGACGAACTGAAAGCGGGGCGATTCCGCGAGGACCTGTATTTCCGGCTGAACGTCGTGGCGGTTCCATTGCCCCTGCTCCGCGATCGCCGCCGCGACATTCCGGAACTGGTGGAGCACTTTCTGGCGACGCGGCCCGTGGGCGCGCACCGATTCCGCATTGCCGACGACGCGCTGGCGGCCCTCCAGCGCTACGATTGGCCTGGCAACGTCCGCGAACTCGCCAATGTCCTCGAACGCGCGCAGATCCTCGCCGATGGCGACGTCATCACGCTGGACGATCTGCCGGAAGCGCTGACGCGCACGGCGCCGGCGCAGCCCGCGGCCAGTCCCTTCGATCTCACCGCGATGGAGGCCAGGCTCGTGCGCGACGCCTTGGCGCATACCAACGGCAACCGGCTGGCGGCGGCGCGGCTGCTCGGCATCAGCGCCCGCACCCTCTACCGCATGATGGAGCGGTACAAGATCGAATCGGCGTGATGACATCCATCCGCGATCAATCGAGCAGGTGCCGCAGCACGTCGCTCATCGAGATCACGCCGACCAGAATGCCGTCGCGATCGATCACGAACAAGCGATGCACTTTGAGCCGCAGCATTTCCTGGATCACTTCGCGCGCCGAAGTGTCCGGACGGACGGAGAAGACGATCGGCGTCATGACGTCACGGACGAGCGTGCGGTCGACCGCTTCGACCTGGAAGCCCGAGGCCGGTTCGCCCAGCGCCGCCGTGAGGTCGGCGTGGGTGTAGAACTCGGGCACCTCCCGCGCGAAGCGCGCCGTGTTCCGATCGTGAATCAGGATATCGCTCTGGCTCACGACGCCGACGGGGCGGCCCGCCGCGTTGATCACCGGCGCGCCGCTGAATCCCCGATCGATCAGCATGGCCATGGCCTCGCGCACCGGGGCCGTCTCGGCAATCGACACGACGTCGGCATTCATCAGATCGTCGGCGCGCCGATTCAGGAACTCGCCGGTGGGGGTTTTGTGGGCAGCCATGATCGTGCCTCCGGTGGAACAGGGGTTATTGGGCGGGTGGACGGGCGACGAGCACCGGTCCATTGGCGCCGCGGACGAGCTTATCCGCGACGCTGCCAAGCAGCGCCCGCGCCAGGCCGTGCCGGGCGTGGGTGGCGATGGCCGTCAGGTCAAAGTCCTTTTCTTCGTCCAGAATGGCGGAGATGGCGCGGTCGTCGATGGTGATCCGACCGGTCGCGGCCACGCCGTCCTTCCGCAAGCGCTCGGCGGCGCGATCCACGTAGGTCCGCGCCTGGGTCTTGAGTTCATCCAGTGCGCTGGCGTCGAGAGCCAGCGGCTGCGGCATCAGGCCTTCCGGAGCCAGCACGGGGATCGGCTCGACGACGCGCAACAGGGTCAGATCGGCGTGCATGAGTCGGGCGATCTGCGACGCTGGAGCCAGCGCCGCCTCGGCCAGCGCCGAACCGTCGAGCGGCACCAGAATGTGCCGAGGCGCCCATTCGGTTTCCGGCGGCGGGGGCGCCGTGTCGGACTTCGGCCGGATCACCAGCACCGGGGCCGGGGCATTCCGGATCAGTTCGTCAGCGACGCTTCCCAGCCACATCCGTGAAAACGGCCCACGACCATGCGTCGTCGCCACGATCAGGTCCGCGTGAACGGCTCGGCTGTGTTCGGCGATCGTCTCGCCCACCGGACCATCGAGCACGGCCGCATAGACCGGAACGTGCGTCGCCTGGCGAATGCGGAAGGCGACCATATCCAGATAGTCCTGCTCGCGCGGCGGCGCGCCGGCGTGCGGCGGTGGGCCGGACCGGACGTGAATGAGGCGCAGACTCGCTTCGGCCCGGCGGGCCACGCTCACCGCCAGCGGCAACGCGCTTTCTCCCGCCGGTGTTCCATCCAATGGCACGAGGATGGTGCGGAACATCGCTGATCTCCTTTGAACCCGCGGCGGCTCGCGACCGCCGCCCGGCCCTGAAGTCAATCTATGGCAATCGCGATGCCGGAACGCCGCATTCCCGACGCTCGATTGATTTCTGTCGCGCCCGATCCCCCTGACGTCCGACCAAGCCAATCTGTCCCGCGAATGCGACAAAATGTCGGAGATGATTCGAGCGCCGTGTCACGTTCGTCACAGCGGCGCGTATCACAACTGTCGGCTGGCGACGGGCCGGCTGGGCGGGGAGATTTTCATTATGACGGCGACGTGCCTGCGACGCAATCGGATCGCGATCGGATCGTTCGAGCGGCGGCGAAATCCGGCTCCAATTGGCCGCCGCCGCGATACACTGCCGAGTGTGACCGAAACACGCTCCTCGCTTCTGCGCCGAGTTCGAAACGCGGCCGATGCCGCCAGTTGGGCCGAGTTCGTCCGATTGTACGAACCCCTCCTGCTCAACTACGTCCGCAAACGGGGCCTCAGCGATCACGACGCCCAAGACGTCGTGCAGTCGATCTTTCTCACGTTGCTGCGCAAGCTCCCGGACTTCGAACTGGATCGCAGCCGCGGCCGGTTTCGCACCTGGCTCTGGCAGGTGTCGCGCAATGCCGTGGTCGATCACCACCGCGCCCGGCAACGCATCCAGAAAGCCGAGGACGCCCGCCGCGAGCACCGGGACGACGAAGCGTCCGAGCCGGATGACTGGGTGACGCTGCACCGGCAGCGGACGCTCCAGTTCGCGATGGAGCGCGTCCGCGACGCCACGGCGGCGAAGACCTGGACGTGTTTCGAGGAGCACCTGCTGAAAGGTCGCCCCGGCGCGGACGTCGGAGCCGAGGTCGGGCTGCCCGCCAACAGTGTCTATGTCAATGCCGCGCGCGTGCTCGATCGCATCCGCGCTCTGTGCCAGGAATATCGCGAGGATTGACCCATGCCCGCGCCGCTGTGCCCCGCGGATGACGTCCTACTGCCGATCGCCGCCGGCGAAACGGTCTCCGAAGCCGTGCAGGACCACCTCGCCACGTGCCCCGATTGCCGCGATCGCATGGTCCGGCTGCGCGACGACGTCGGCGAATTGCGCTCGACGCCGCTGCCGGAGCGGCCGGATCGCTCGGCGGAGCGCCCGGCCGTCATCGGCAAATACCTCGTCGTCGGTGAGCTGGACTCCGGCGGGCAATCGATCGTTTATCGCGCGCTGCATCCGACGCTGGACAAGGAATTGGTCATCAAGCTCGGCCGCGAGCCTGTGGAACCCGGCAGCAGCGACCGCGACCTGCTCGTGCGCGAAGGCAAGCTGCTGGCGTCGCTGGATCACCCGAATCTGGCGCGGGTGTACGACCTGGATTTCCATGGGGATTACCCGTTCGTGGTGATGGAATACGTTCGCGGCCGGACGCTGGCGGAAGTCGTGCGGACCGCGCGGCCGGCGCCGCGCGACGCCGCGGCCCTGCTCGAGCCGGTCGCGCGCGCCCTCGCCGAAGTCCATCGCCGCGGCATCATCCACCAGGACATCAAGCCGCGGAACATCCTGATCGACGAGCACGGCCAGCCGAAGCTCATCGACTTCGGCATGGCGCGGATCCGCCACGCCTGGGATCGGCACGACGAGCCGTTCGGCGGCACGCCGGCGTTCACTTCGCCGGAACAGGCCCGCGGCGAGAGCGCTCAGATCACTGCCCGGAGCGATATTTTCGGTTTGGGGGCGGTGCTCTACTACCTGCTGACCGGCAAGGCGCCCTTCGAGGCGCCGACGGCCAGCGAATCGCTCGATCGCGCGGCCGCGTACCGATTCGACGCGGCGGCGCTCGACGACGTGTCGCCGCGCCGGCTTCGCGCCGCCTGCCTGCGCGCGCTGGCGGAACTGCCCGCCGGACGGTTTGAGCGCGCCGACGATTTCGCCACGGAGCTGCAATCCGTGGCTGCGCCGGTCCACTCGCGTCGATCGCTGCTCGTCGGCGCACTCGCCATGGGCGCGCTCGTGGCGGCGTTCTGGCTCGGCCGGTCGCTCTTGTCGCGGTCCACCGCCGCCCCGGAAATGCACGTCGAAGTCCTGCGCGACGGGAAGTTCCTCGACCTCGCCCAGGCCCTGCCGATCAATCCCGCGACCGATTCCTTCCGGTTCACGGCGACGCTGCCCGCGGACCAGGTCGCTGCTCTGTACCGCTTCGACTCGACCGGCGAATTCGAGCGCTTGGCAACGTCAATTGAGGTGCGCGGCGATCAGCAGACGCTGCAATTCCCCGCGCACGGCAAGACGATCGGCCTGAAGGCCCGCGCTCAGAAGCGGACCGACGTCGTCGTCGCCGTGGCCGCCCCGTCGCACGCCGAACTGACCGACTTTGAAAAGTGGCTCCGCAGCGCGCAGATCAGCGACCTGGCGCCGCTGCTGGAAGTCCCGCCGGCGCATTCGGTCCGCATCCGAACTCGCGAACCGCAGACACAAGCCTTCGGAGAGACAAAGGACAATCCGTTCGCCGAGGCCGAGGACCGCGTCGAGCGCTTGAGTCGCCGGCTGCGCGAACACGTGCCCGTCGTCGTGGGTGTGACCCTGAGCTACTGATCGCCGCATGCGCGTCATTATCAAGGAGCGATTTCTGATCCTGGCGCCGCAGTCGGCCGGCGAGCGAGCCGATTTGGCGGCGTGGCGGGCGGCGAACGCGGATTCCGTGCTCGCGCCGCAGTCGAAACCGGCCGACGGACTCGCGCTCGTCGTCCTCGGGCCGCGGGACCACGTTTGCCGCGAACCGATCAACATTTCGTATCGGTGCCGGCATCCCGCCGGCCGGTGGATCAGCAACTTCGCCGACACGCCGTTTATACTCGACGGACGCGAATATCGCACCGTTGAAGGATTTTGGCAAAGTCTGCGCTTCGACACGGACCAAGAACGGCGAGCGATCGCCGCGCTGTCCGGCCCGCAGGCCAAGCGCCTGAGTCAAACGAAGCCATTCGGACTCACTGTCGAATACGAGGGCGAGACAATAGCGGTCGGCACCTGGCGGCATTGGCAGTTGATGGAACGAGCCAATCGCGCGAAGTTCGATCAGAACCCGCAGGCGCGCGAGGCGCTGCTATCCACCGGCGACCGCCCGCTGGAACATCGCATGCGGCAGGACAGCCGTTCGATTCCCGGCGTCATCATGGCCGATATCTGGATGCGGATCCGCAAGGACCTGCGAGCGTCGTGAGTGCGCAGCCCGCGAGCTACGATCGAACGCTACCACGCTACATCCGGCGCGAGCGCGGCGCCTACTACACGCCGCCGGAACTCGTCGAACTCCTCCTCGATCACGGGCTCGAACCGCTGCTCGATCGGGTCGCCGATCCGCTCCGGCTACGGATCGCCGATCCGGCGTGCGGCGACGGGCGGTTCCTTCTGGCGGCGGCCGAGCGCATCGCCCGCCGCGGCGTGCCGATCGCGCGCGTCGTTCGATCCTGTCTGTTCGGCGTGGATTCCGATTCCCAAGCCGTGCAACTGTGCCGCCGGAACCTGGCCCGCGCAGCGCGGCGCCGCCCAAACAGCATAAGTACAATCGCGGTCGGCGACGGATTGACGGCTTGGGAGCCCGGCACGTTCGACGCCGTCATCGGCAACCCGCCGTTCCGCAACGCCATCGAGGGTAATCGGCGAGAGTATCGTCCTCACCCGTTGATTGGCGGCACGGCCGACCTCGCCTACCGCTTTCTCGTGCGGGCAACGGAGCTAGTCCGGCCCGGCGGGACCGTGGCGATGATCCAGCCTCGGCCGGGGCTCAACGCCGCGGCCCTGGACCGCTTTCGCCGCGGCGTGCCGAACGATTTGCGGCCGAACCTGATCTTCGCGCCGGACCGGTCGCGCCTGTTCGACGGCGCGATGGTCTTTGCGTGTGCGCTGGTTCTCGGACCCGGACCGACGTGCCGGGTGAGCCGCGATCCCGCGCGCCGCGCCTGGGCGACTGGCCCGATTCGCTCGGTCAACTGGTGGCAGGGTCTGAACGCGCTGCTGCTGGGCGACCGTTCGGATGGCGTCCCCGCGCCGGCGGGCCGAAGGATTGGTGACGTGTTCGAGGTCGTGGCCGGTATGACCGCGGCCGAGGCGTACGCCGTCCGGCCCTTCGTCCGCAATGCCCCCCGGGCGAGTCGAGGCCGTCTCGTCACGACGGGGCTGATCGATCCAGGCGAATGCCTTTGGGGTCGGCGGCGATGCCGATACCTCGGCGTCGATTACGATCATCCGGCGGTCGTTCGATCGCGCGATCTGCCGCCGAGCGTGACGCGCCGCTGGCGACGATCGCTGAGGCCGAAGATTCTGGTGGCCGGGCTGTCGCGCCGACTGGAATGCGTGCTCGACGCCGACGGCCGGCTGATGGGCGCCGTCTCCACGTTCGCGATTCTTCATCCGCGGGACGACGTGGCGGAATTGCGCGAACTCGTCGATTGGCTCCACGGCGACATCGTCGACCGACATTTCCGGTTCGAGCTCGGCGCCAGCGCGGTCAGCGGCGGCGACACGGTGATGACCAAGCGATTTCTGCGGTCGCTGCCGATGGCGGATGCGCGGCCCGCGCGAGGTCCGATGGCGAGATAGATCGCGCGAACGGCGCGACGGCGGATTGACGGAAGTTTCGTTGGGTGCAATGCTTGACGCAACAGAGTGTTGATGGATAGAGTTCGGGATGGATTGCGCGGGCGCGAGCTAATTACAAGTTAGCCCGACCTCCGCAGCTCCGAGCGCGGCGATCTGCGAACCGATCTGGTAAGGTACTCCTGAGAAAGGTCAAAAACGATGGCGACGCCTCCCGAGTCGAGCGGTGCTAAGAATCCTTTGGCCGCCGCACAGAAAATCGTGGCCGAGTTGGATGGAGTGCCCAAAGACGATCAGGCGCTCGCACTGAAGTTCGCTATGGAAGCGCTCAAACTTCAGTTGCCTGCGGCCCAAGCACAGGTACCACACGCACCGCCTCACACGCCGCCAGTCGCGCCCGTGCAGGGAAAGGACATCAAATCGTTTACGGCGGCGAAAGCCCCTAAGAGCGATCAGCAGTTTGCGGCGGTCGTCGCGTATTACTACCAGTTTGAGGCACCTGCAGGACAAAGGAGAGACTTCATCGACGCCACAACTATGAGGGAAGCNNGGCGAAAGCAGGTGAAAGATTGGAGCATCACGCTCAGTAACGCTATGCGGACGGGCTATTTGGATAAAAGTGAGCGCGGCGCGTTCAAGCTCAACGCGGTCGGCGAAAATCTCGTGGCAATCACGCTTCCTGACAACGCTGCATCCGGTAACAACGGCGGGTTTAAGAAGAAGCGCAGTAAGAAGAAGGCGACGAAGAAAAAGAAGGCCTGATGTGCGACTCCGCGTTAGCAGAAGGAGCCCGCGCCGATGCCAACAGTCCACGATGCTATTGACGCCGCGATAAACGAAGTCACGTCCGCACGCGCGCGAGTCAACAAGGTTAAATCCACCCAAGTGCGCGGCGTCGATGATGTCGCCACACTTAAGGCAACTGCGCAAACGTGGTTCCATACGCATCGCCTAACTGTCGCTTCCGGCGCGCCACACGCTGACCTGTCGACGGTCGATCACAATTACAGGGATTTGCTGAATTCGACCTCCAAACACGCCGCGAAGAGCACCTATCTCAGGATCCTAAAGTGCGCGAAGGACGCGCTCATTGGTCTACGGGATGCCGTACTCGNNAACACCGATGACTTCGCGCCCGACTTTTCGCCTCTTGCAGGTAATCAGCAGATGCGAGACATTCTTACCCGTCGGTGGCATGAGTGCGCGAAGTGCGTCAAAGCGGACGCGCACCTCGCTGCAATTGTGATGATGGGCGGGTTGCTGGAAGCGCTGTTCGTCGCGCGAGCGAACAAGATGCCCGACAAGTCGCCGCTCACATCTGCCGAGAACGCGCCAAAGGACAAAACGACCGGCAAATCGACGAACTACCAGGAATGGATGCTCGACTCGTACATCAAGGTTGGCCATGAGCTAAACTGGATCACTGAGTCGGCCAAGGATGTCGCCGATACGATCAAGGAATATCGCAACTTCGTCCACCCGGCAAAGGAACTGCGATATGGAGTTAAGCTTGGGTTCAATGATTCGTCGATGTTCTGGCAGGTCACCAAGGCCCTCGCGAGACAACTTCTATTGAGCGCATGATTGTAGCCGGTTCGACCGACGAGAAGCTGCTGGCCGTGTCGCTAGATGGGCCTGCCGGGCTAACAAGGCGTTGCACTTGACGGGCGGGCATGACGGTTTTTCGAGACTCCACGTTCCTTGCAGCCGGCCCGCAAGTGAACGCAGCCGTTCGGCGGCGGAGGCGCGACGTGTTCCCGCGGCTGGAAGCCCTGTTCTTCGAGAACCCCTGGGTGCATCGCGCGCCCCCCGGGAAGTACGGCATCCTGTACCTGCTGCGGCGTGACATCAACAGCTGTCTGGGGGCCGAAGCCGGGCTGCGGAAGCGGTCGGCCCGGCAGATCCAGTGGCCCGGCGCCATGAGCATCTTCGCTGGCATTGACCTGCTCGCCAAGTTCCTTGCGGGCAAGGACGGATCAGGGGTGGGTAGCCGGTTCAAGGCATTCGTCAAGCGGTTCTTCCACTTGTCAGATGCCGACGCGGAGACCCTGTACCAACTCCGCAATTCGATGCTGCACTCGTTCGGCTTGTACTCTCGTGGGAAGTGCGGAGCGGTCTACCGGTTCACGCTGGTCTCCCGCGCTGCCCGCCCGCTGATTCGGAAAAAGTCCCACGACCAGTATTTGGTAGACGTGATTTCGCTACATGAGGACTTCGAGAAGGCAATCAAGAAGTATCGCCGGGCTCTCCAAGACGACAGCGCCTTGCAGCAGAATTTCACGGCGATGTTTCCCAACTACGGGGCTATCCATATCGTGTAGCCGCCGTGCAGCTGCGTGCGTGCGGCAGAGGCCGATCCCGTTTATGGCCTTCCAAGTCAAGAGGCGTGGCGGAAGCGGAGAGACCCTGAGGTCCTGGGATGAGGTTTGAAGAGTGACGAACCTAGTGATGGCGCCCGACACGCCGGGGCGGTTCACTTTTCGGTCCTCCGGGTGGCTCGCACCCCCGGCTCAGTTGCGGCAGGATTCAACACGATTCGGCGGCTCGCATCCCCGCCCTGAAAGGACGGGGCTAAGACTGCGGCCAGGAAAGCATTGTGTACGACGCTGAGATCGACTCATGAGCGCGCCGCTTGACTCGACGACGCACAGCGACAACGTTCTTGTGTGCCAGTCGATGCCGCAGTAGAATCGGTGCTGTCCAGAATAGAAACGCATCGTGGTCTCCTTTGGGGTGGGTGGGGCTTGAGCCCGCATCGTGGTCGAGCCGTTACGAGCGGCTCCGAAGATTCCACGGTGAGTCGAGCGAACCCCTCGAACTCGTTGAACCCTTGGGACAGGCTTCCGCCCGTCCCACGGGGGCCATCATGAGTATCCAACGGATGCAGTTGACCGGGCCGCCATTACGGTTTCGCGCGGCATGTAGTCGTTGCAGCGGCCCCGGCAAGTTAGCGTAATCGTTAGCCCTCACGGGAGAGAGCGCCATGAACCAAGAGGAACGCTTTAGCGGCAAGCGTGGGCTTCAAGGCTGTTTGGTCACCTGGGTGTGCATGGTTGTTTTTCCCCTTTTGATCTCGGGGGTCCTCACCAATTGGTTGGGGCTGATCTCGATTCAAACAGAACGAGTGTTGATCCTATTGATCTGGCTTCTTGCCATCTGTCTGGGCGGTTATGTGGCCGCTCGACTTGGAAAGACGACAGGTTGGACCAATGCTCTCGTGGTTGGCCTGCTCGCCGAGTTGTTTGTGATTGCCCGATTACCGACAGGAGGACCGGAAAAGGATTTCTTTGACCCATTCCGTGAAATGATGAAAGATCCAGGCGCAAACTGGCGGCCTCTCGTACAGTTGGCGCTTACGATTCCTGCCGCGATCTTGGGTGGTTTAATTTGGGAGAAGACCGGCGGCGTCCAATCATCAGGCAAAGGGCAACCGGAGGTAGCAAACCCGCCCGGAGGCGAAAAGCATTAGTAGCCGCTTGTCGGGGCCGGGGCTAACCCGTTTATGCCCTCCAAAGTCAAGAGGCGTGGAGGAAGCAGGGAGACCCCTGAGGTCCCGGGTTGAGATTTGAAGAATAGCGAACCCGGGGATGGAGCCCGACACGCCGGAGTGGTTCAGTTGTCGGTCCGCCCGCTTCCCGGCGATTGTGCATTCCTTCCGCGTGGTCTCGAACGACGCAAACGCGACTTCGCTGCTCGAAGCGTCGTAACGACATTCGACCGACTTGTATTTGCCCAAGTCGATGGCGAGAATACGCTTGGCGGTTGAGACTGTGGTCGAGATCGCCATATGCAAGCTCCGCTGGGTTGTGGGCGACTCGGGTGTGTGGTCACTCTCAAGTTACTCATCACCCGCGGCGGCTTGCATGGATTCTTTCGGCGAGCGGAGGGCGTACGATCTTGGGAACGTGGAGTGAAGAAATCTTCGGCAACGACTTGGCTGCGGACGTGCGGCTGGAGTACCGAGAACGATCGGCGGCTGGGGAGGCGTCTAGCACTGTCGTGAAGAATGTCCGCAAAGCGTTCGCCGAGGAAATGCGCGCTGCAGACGATCGGCGGACGGTGTGGATCGCGCTGGCGGCGGCCATGGACGAGATGGGTGCAGTCGATGACGCTGTGCGTGAACAAGCCCTCAAAGCGATTGCATGGTGCGAAGCCCCTGATCGTGATCCGGAGCGATTCCCGTTCGGCATCGCCGCGCTGGCCAAACTACGCGAGCGGCTCGGCGGAACGCCACCGGCACCGAAAAAGCCGCCGAAGCCGAAGGCGCCGCCCGGCGTCGGAGGGGAGGTCTTTGCCGTCACGCTGCCTGACGACGGCGGCGAAGCGGTCATCTACGTCGTCGGACCGGCGGGCAATGATCGAGGGGACGACACCGCGCGGATCGTGCTGCTGTTCGACGTGTCATCCGATGGCTTGACCGAGGCGGCGGTCAGCGCGGCGCTGTCAGCCTGGCGGCATTACGTGCAAGACTGGGGCGATGGGAAATCTGGCCGCAGCATCGGACGTTACGACGTCAGCGGGAAGTTGCCCGCACGGCGGACGCGACTGCTCCTGAAGAACATCCTTATGCCGCCCGGCTTCCGGCAAAGAATGGTCGGCTACGGCAAGATTGTTCGTTCTTCAGATTTGCCATGGGTTCTGCTGAACGACATCTCCGACTGGAAGCGATGCGATTGGAAAGTCGTCCGGGCCGCCGACGAGGATGACGACACATAGCCGATCCCGTTTATGGCCTTCCAAGTCAAGAGGCGTGGCGGAAGCGGAGAGACCCCTGACGTCTCGCGATGAGGTTTGACGAGTGGCGAACTCGGGGATGGCGCCCGACACGCCGGGGCGGTTCACTTTTCGGTCCTCCGGGTGGCTCGCACCCCCGGCTCAGTTGCGGCAGGATTCAACACGATTCGGGGGCTCGCATCCCCGCCCTGAAAGGACGGGGCTAAGACTGCGGCCAGGAAAGCATTGTGTACGACGCTGAGATCGACTCATGAGCGCGCCGCTTGACTCGACGACGCACAGCGACAAAGTTCTTGTGTGCCAGTCGATGCCGCAGTAGAATCGGTGCTGTCCAGAATAGAAACGCATCGTGGTCTCCTTTGGGGTGGGTGGGGCTTGAGCCCGCATCGTGGTCGAGCCGTTACGAGCGGCTCCGAAGATTCCACGGTGAGTCGAGCGAACCCCTCGAACTCGTTAAACCCTTGGGACAGGCTTCCGCCCATCCCACTGAGGCCAAGATGAGTATCCAGGCGCTGCAGCAGGCGGCGTGGGCATGATTTATTTATGCGCCCCAGAGCTCTCCGGTGCCCGCCGCTGCTGACCGGGGTCTTTCGGCGGCCAAGGGCAGCGGAGAATGGAGCAAACTATGTCAACGAACCGCCGGTCGAACCCGCAGTTTTATGGCGGCCTCGTCGTTTTGGGGTGTGCCCTTCTGATGATTCTCGTGCAACTCTCGGGCTGGGTGTACTACCAAGAGAAACTCCAACTCGGAGTGGCCGCCGTTTTCCTGAGCTTGGGGACGGTGTTGGTGGCATTGAGCCGGCATCGAACCACTCGTGACGGGACGAATTCCCGCAGTGACGGTAAGTAGCAGGCTGGTGAGAGGCACGAACTGCAAAAGTCAAGGACGCCGAACCCATTTATCGCCTCCTTTGTCAAGAGGCGTGGAGGAAGCGGAGAGGCCCTGAGGTCCCGGGTTGAGGTTTGAAGAGTGGCGAACCCGGTGATGGCGCCCGACACGCCGGAGTGGTTCAGTTGTCGGTCCGCCGGGGGCGGACGCCCCCGCCTCAGAGAGCGGCGGGACCAAACCCGTTTCGACAGGTCGGCCGATCGCTGCTTCCGCAGTGATCCACGGCAACGATGGTCTCCCCGGACGGGCGGGCCGGTTACGCCATGCTGTTCAACAGCCTCCACATCGAGAACCCGCTCGGGTTGCTGCGCGAGGCGTGCCGGGCATTGGCTCCCGGCGGGAAGGTCGGCATCATCCACTGGCGCACCGATGTGGAAACGCCCCGCGGACCTTCCATGCCGATCCGCCCGACGGCCGAACAGTCCCGGGCCTGGGCCGCGCAGCGGAAGATGAGCGACCCCGATGATCCCGAATGGGGTTCGAAAGATCGCAAAGCTGGTGACGGCGCCCGACGCCGAAGAGAAGAATGAAGGATGAATTGTGATCGCGAGACGTAATTTGTTTCATCGTTCCGGCCGTGGCCGGTTCACACACGTGAATCATCCAATTTGCTGGCGTGCAGGTCAATCGTGCGGTACAATCCGCGGTAATCAAAACGGAACGTGATGGTAGCAAAATCGGCGAGCCGGGTTGCATGAACGACCGGTGGATGCGACGTGGTTCGAGGAGTCGCTACGAGCGACGCTGACAATCCCACGCGTGAGCCGAGGCATGTCCTCGGGCTCGTTCAACCCTTGGGATGGGCATTGCCGATTCCTCGGAGCAATGATGAGGGTCATGGCGTTGCACTTGACGGGCCGGCAAGCCGGTTTCTCCGAGAAGGCGTTCCTTGCCGCCGTCCGACGAGTGAACGCGGCCACTTGGAGCGGTCCGAGAGGAGGATAACGAGCAGCGATTCTGGCCGATAAATAATTGTCAGAAGTTCCAGTGATTATGCGTTTCTCCAATTGGTGAAAACGACTGGGTCTCAGATTTGGTTCCGCGCGGAGCAGAGGTTTGGCAGGCAGCCCCGGTAGTTTTTTTTATTGTTACCAAGTAGGAAGTTCAGCCATGAACGAGTCAACTTCAGCGTCATCTGTGAGTCGCAAGTCCACGCATTGGCTGCTCGTGCTCGGCTTCCTCGGCGTGCTTGTCGCCGTGATTCTCGGCCGTCCATTGCTTGAGTCCTTGCGAGAAAGCTCATCGGCCGCGCCGACGCCGCCACAAATCAAGTTTCCGCCCCCGCCTGACGAAGTCGCAAGGCCCCATTTGGGCAAGGCAGAACAGGCGGCTGAGCGTGCCATCGAGGAACACGTCAAGGCTCTTGACGCCTTTTTCGCCGATGCCAAGAAAGGTACGCGCACGTTTGCCGGCGAGGCGCTGAGTTGGAGCAGCAAGTGGCGGCTTGTGGCCGACTACGTCTTGTTCACGGACGCCAACCGCCACCAAAGGTTCATCCGTTCAAAGTTCGAGGAGCATGTCTTCAAGGCCGATCAACTGGAAGAAACAGTCAAGCAGGTCGTCCGAAGCTACCTCGCCCATATTCGCAGCATCGAAAGTCAAATGCTGGTGGACCTTCGAGCCGACGTTGCCGATTTTCCGACCACCTACCTACTGGCCCAGTTGGATGACAGGCGACTGCAAGAAAGTTACGACCAAGCGCTGTCCAAGGCGATCGCGGCTACGGGCGGGGATTTAGGTGCCGACATCGCTACACAGTTGGTGTCCATCATTACCGGTGAGGTTCTCACCCAAGTCGCCATTCGTCTCGGTGTCTCGGCGGGAATCCTCGGGACCGGCGCGGCTTCCGGCTGGGCGAGCCTCGGGATCGGCGTCGTGGTTGGCCTGATCGTCGATCAAATCGTGTCCTGGGTCTGGGACTGGTGGGCTGATCCGAGAGGCAATCTCGCGGCGGATCTCGACAAAAAGCTCGATGAAATGAACCGGCTCATCGTTGACGGCTCGGCGGATGTGCAAGGCCTGCGCGATCGCTTGAAGCAGTTCTCGCAGGAACGAGCTGCTATCCGGCGAACAGCTGTTCTCAGTTTGCTGCAAGCACGGGGGGAGTGACAATATGACCAGCCGAGTTGTCCTCATCGCCATCCTTGTCGGATTGCCTCGACCGAATGTCTGTTTGGCGCAAGGGAAGGCGGCAGTCGCGCGAGAAACGGCCGAGTATGTCATGCGCAAATTCGGCAAGGAAGCTGCCGAGGTTGGCGTCGAAACGCTGACCCGCAAAATCGAGACGCTAGCGATCAAACACGGTGACGACGTTTTCGTGGCGGTGCGGAAAGTCGGGCCACGAGCTTTGCGCATCGTCGAGGAGGCGGGGGAACACGGTCTTGAGTCCGTGAGGCTGATGGCTCGATACGGAGATGACGCTGTCTGGGTCGCGGCAAAAAACAACCGCTTGGCGATCTTCGTCAAGTACGGCGACAACGCGGCAGAGAGCATGATGAAACACGGCGAAATCTCAGAGCCCCTGTTGCAGTCATTTGGCAAGCCAGCCGCTGGCGCTTTGAACGCCGTGAACTCGCAAAACGCTCGTCGTCTTGCCATGATGGCTGACGATGGACAGTTGGCCAAAATCGGGCAAACGCCGGAGCTGCTCGAAGTCGTGGCCAAGTATGGCGACCCCGCGGCCGATTTTATCTGGCGCAACAAAGGCGCCTTGACTGTTGCCGCAGCCCTGACGGCGTTTCTCGCAAATCCAAAGCCCTTTCTGGATGGAACAACGGACATCACGAAAATCGTCGCAGAAAATGCGGTGAAGCCCGTCGCCGACGTGCCGGGGCAGGTGGCCGCCGAAGCGGCAAAGAACATGAACTGGACTGTCGTTGCCGTTTGCGGTTTGTGCGTTCTCGGCGTGCTTGCAGGCGCGCGGCTATGGCTGCGGCACCGTGCATCAACTGGCAACGCGTCTCAGTCCGTCAAGGCGCGCTGACCTGCCAGAGCGCACTTCAGCTTGGAGGTCCAGCCAAGCAATCAGTGTCATTCCGAGCGCGGCGAGGAATCTTGCTTCTCCTCGGATGGCCGCGATGAGAATCCTCGCTTCGCTCGGAATGACGATCGGCTTCCTGTTGATCCATGACAGTGAAACGCGCTCTCAGGGCCTGAATTGTCGAAATGAGTCAAGGCTGCGGCGGCCTGACAACCTTGTTTGAGGTTCCCAGACGTGCGAGTCCCAAGAGCCCCGCACACCCGAGCGAATCCAGTCAGAGTCCATCCGGCGCATAAATCGCCCGGCTCGCTTTCAATCGATTCCCTACGTCCCCGCCAGTTCGCGCCAGAGCGCGGCATAATACCGCAGTATTTCGATGCCGTCCTCGACCGTTCCCGGCGTCCGGCCCACCTCGCATAGCGTGTAGCGATCATAGCCGCTGCCGCGCAGCAATCGAAACAGTTCGCGGTACGGATACGCGCCGCGGGCCTCCTTGTAGAGTTCGTTGATATGGCACGACTTGATCCAGGGTTGGAGCAGTTCGAATGACGGCCGAATCGAGCCATTCACCAGGTCCGTAGCGTTCGAGTTCCAGGTGATTCCGACGCTCGGATGGCCGCAATGCTCCATGATCCGCCTCATGTTGGCGGGGAGCTGAGTTCCCGGCCCGTGGACCTCGACCCAGATTTCGACACCGGCGTCGGCGGCGCACCGGCCGCATTCCTGAAGCGCCTGGCCGATTCGGGCGATCGTCGTCTCCGCGGGCACGTTTTCCGGCAGAGCGTTGGGGCGGACCTTGACGCCGCGCCCGCCGAGATCGGCGACGAGCCGCACGAACCGCCGGCAGGTTTCGACGTTGGCCCGCACGACGCCCGGGTCTGGAGAGTGGAACTCGCAGGTCGTGCCGCAGCCCCAGATGGCGACGCCGGCGTCGGCGCAGCGCTGGCGCACCGCGCGACGCTCTTCGGGGGAGAGGCTCGGCTCGACGCCGTGAGCGTGCGAGGTCCGGAACTCCACCGCGGCGATGCCCCCATCCCGGCAGGCTCGGAGCAGCGTCGGCAGGTCCCATTTCGCGGCCAGGTTATAGGTCACCAGGCCGAGGCGGAATCGCGGTCGATCGGCGGCGGCGACGTGTGCTGGCACGGCGCTGGCCGCGGCCGCCCTTCGCAGAAAATCCCGGCGATTGACCATGTTCGCAGTCTAGCGACGCCGCCGAGATGCGGCCGGCACGGTTGCCCGGAGCGCATCGATCCGTTAGATTCGATACTGTTGCAACATCGTCCCATTTGGCGCCCGGATCGGCCCATGCAAGCGAAGCTTCTGGTGATCGAAGGCCCGGATCGCGGCAGATCGTTCGAAATCGTGCCGAAGGTGAAGACGATCGTCGGCCGAAGCCCCGGCGCGGACATCACGCTCAAGGATCCGCGCGTCAGCGCGTTTCATTGCCAGTTGGACGTGCGGCACGAGGAGCTGTTCGTCCGCGATCTGCAAAGCACGACGGGAACCGCCGTCAATAACGTCTTCGTCCTCGAGTACACGCTGCAGTACGGCGATACGCTGACGATCGGCGACACGGTGCTGCTGGTGCAGGATCCGGACGCGCGCGACCTGCCGATGCCGGCGAAGTCGGCGTCGGGGGAGTCGCCGGCGGCGCCGCCGCGAGCCGCGGCGAAACCAGCGGCGTCCGCCAAGCCGCCCGCGCCGGACAAGCCGGCCGCGCCAGATCCCTTGCCGGCCACGAAGGCCGATTTGCCCGACCGTCCCGAAAAGCTCCCCGGCCACATCGTCTCGACCTATCGCATCGGCGAATTGCTGTCGCGCGGCCGGTCCGGATTCGTGTTCAAATCCGTCGGCATCAAGGACGGGCGCGAAGTGGCCGTCAAGGTCTTCACGGCCGCGGTGTCCGCCGACGAGCGATTCAAGGCGTCGTTCACCCGGGCCATGAAACTCGTGATGCCGTTGCGGCATCCGAACATCGTTCCGGTCGTCGGCGCGGGGAAGTCGGGACCCTACCTCTGGATGGCGATGGATCTGGTCAAGGGCGAAAGCCTGACGGCGACGATCCGCAAAGTGGGCGTCGCGCGGTCGCTCGATTGGCGGCGAGCGTTGCGCATGGCGATCCACATGGCCCGCGGACTCGAGTTCCTGCACCGGCAGCAGGTCGTGTATCGCAGCGTCGGCCCGCAGAACATTCTCTGCGAGGGCGAAGGCTACGTGCCGCGGCTCAGCGATTTCGTCCGCGCCCGGCCGAACTTCGATCCCGTCGAACCCGGTCTGGGCGCCGAGGAGATTCCCGAGGGCCTCTTGCTCTACACGGCGCCGGAGCAAACCCGGGAGGAACAGGAGATCGACAGTCGATCCGATATCTTCAGCCTCGGCGCGCTGCTCTATCAATTGCTCACCGGCCGGCCGCCGTTCGAGGGCGGTTCGCTGGCCGAAACGATCACCAAGATCCGCCGCGAAGACCCGGAAGACCCGCGTAAACGGCAACTGGCGGTGCCGCAGCGCTTCGCCGGCGTCGTGCTGCAAATGCTGCCCAAGGCGCCGGAGAACCGCTACCAGTCGATGACGGAAGTGCTTCGGGAACTGGAATTGACGCTCAAATATGAGGGGATGACCCTGTGACCGCGGCGGAGTCGAGCTGGACAGAAACGCGGCGGCAAGGTATAAATCAAAGCAGTTAGGTCTTTTGTGACACGTGGAAGGCGGCCAGCCGCTTCCAGGAGGATTGTTTGTCCGCTGCTTTGATCGCGGAGCCGACGCACGGCTTTCGCGCCCTGACTCTTTCACCCGCACTTCTCGCCGCCCTCGACGCTGCCCAATATCGTGAGCCGACGCCGATTCAAGCCGCGATGATTCCGCCGGCGCTCGAAGGCCGCGACGTCATCGGCCAGGCCCAGACCGGCACCGGAAAGACCGCCGCGTTTCTCTTGCCGTTCCTCAATTCCTGGCGGCCGGATGAATCGACTCCCGGACCGCATGCGCTCGTCTTGGCCCCGACTCGCGAACTGGTCGTGCAGGTCAATGAGGAGGCGCGGAAGCTCGCGCCGAGTTCCGCCTGCCGCTGCGTCGCCATCTACGGCGGCCAGAGCATTCGCGGCCAGATCGCCGCGATCCGCAAAGGTGCGCACATCGTCGTCGGCACTCCGGGCCGGGTGATCGACCACCTGACCCGTGGCACGCTGTCGTTCCAGAACGTCCGCTACGTGGTGCTCGACGAAGCCGACCGCATGCTCGACATCGGCTTTCGACCCGACATCGAGCGCATCCTGCGCCGCTGCCCGACGGATCGGCAGACGCACCTGCTCTCCGCGACGTTGCCGGGCCCGGTCCTGCGGCTTGCCCAGCGCTACATGCGCGAGCCGGTGAACATCAACCTGTCGCCCGAAACGCCGACGGTCGAGAAGATCAAGCAATCGTTCTACACCGTGGACGAAGATCGGAAGTTCGAACTGCTCCTGCGCGTGCTGGTCAAGGAGCGCCCGCGGCAGTGCATCATCTTCACGCAGCGGAAGCGCACGGCCGATAAGCTCTTCGCCCGGCTCAAGCACAAGCTCCCGGGCATCGCCGAGGCGATGCACGGCGACCTGCCGCAGCCGGTCCGCGAACGGATCATGCAGGGGTTCCGCGACGGGCGGATCGTGATCCTCGTAGCTACCGACGTCGTCGGGCGGGGGATCGACGTCACCGGCATCTCCCACATCATCAACTACGATCTGCCGGAGGACGTGGAGAACTACGTTCACCGCGTCGGCCGGACGGGGCGCATGGGCAAGGACGGCGTGGCGATCTCCTTTGTCACGCCGGAACAAGGTCCGCTGCTGACGTCGATTGAGATTACGATTAACAAGCTGATCGAAGAAGAGCGAATGCCGAATTTCGACGCGTATCTGCCGCGGGTCAAAGTCGAGGAAGCCCCGAAACCCGCGCTGCCGGTTTTCGGCCGGCAATCGCGCCGCTACAGCCGGCGACTGTAGGACATCAACCACAGTTGAACGCAGATTGACACAGATTCGTTGAATCTGTGTCAATCTGCGTTCATCTCTGGCTCATCGCATTCTTGAGCCGCGAGATGATCTCTGGCAGCCAGGCGCGGTGTTCCGGCTTCATGACGCAGGCGCGCAGGCAGGTGATCGTGCCGGCGTCCCAGGTGTCCACGGCGCGGGCGGGTTCCACCATCCCGCGGGGAAAACTTGCGAGCGCCAGGTGCAATCCCTGTTGAGCCGCGGCTTCGAAAACCCGCCGCGCTTGCGCTGACGACTCCGACGCCGTCGGCGCGCGTACGGCCCAGGTCACGATGTCCAACTCCGGTTCGAAGAGCGGGGCGAAGCGCGGGTCCTCGGCGATCGCGGCGTGCAGGCCGAGGGCGGCGTCCCGACACGATTCGAGCATGTGCGCGAACTCGCCGCCGGCGACCAGCGGCAGCAGCCGCTGCGTCGTCCACAGCGCCACGGCCGCGGCTCCCGGCCGCGAGCACTCCAACGAAATCTCGCCGAGGTGCAGCTCGTCGGAGGTGAAGTAGGTGTACGGCGATTCGTGTTTGTAGAATCGCCCGACCGCCGGATCGCGGAACAGCACGCAGCCGCAGCCATAGGGTTGCAGGCCGTGCTTGTGCGGATCAATCACGATCGAATCGGCGCCGCGCAGGCGATCGAACGCCCGGCGGGCAGCGGGCGCGAGATTTCCGGCCAACGTGTAGTAGCCGCCGTAGGCCGCGTCGGCGTGGACCCGGATCCCGCGCGATCGACAATGATCGAGTATCTCGGGCAGGGGATCGACGGCCCCGGCCGCGGTGGTCCCCATCGTCGCCACGACCGTGCCGACGCCGCCTCGATCGAGTTCGCGCGCGAGCGCCGTCACATCCATCCGGCCGCGCGCATCCACGTCGAGCGATCGATACGGCACGCCGAGAACCGACGACAGCCGCGAATGCGTGTAATGCGACTGAGTCGATGCGGCGATCGCCAGGCCGGGATGGGATTCCCGCGCGATCCACAGCGCTTCGAAGTTGGCGATCGTCCCGCCGCCGCAGAGGTGTCCCAGATGATGCTCCCAGCCGAACATCCGAGCGATCTCCGCGACGGCTTCCTTCTCCATGACGGAACTGACCCGGCCGCCGTCGAGGGCGTGGTTGTTCGGATTCAGGTGCATGGCCAAGGCGTACGCCAGCCGGGCGATCGGGTGCGGCGGCTTGAGCATTTGGCCGACGTACAGCGGATGGTGGTAGGGGTAGTTGTCGCGCAGTCGCTCGGCGGCGGCCAGCAGCGCGGCACGGAGCCGAACCAAATCGCCGGGTCCGGCCAACGGCGGCAGATCAGCGAATCCGGCGTCGAGCTCGCGCAGCACCTCGCCGAGCAGCGGGAGCGAATCGTGATCGAATGTCATGGAGAGAGTGTAGAAAACTCGCGGTGCCCGCACGAGCAGGCGATCGTCACGTCTGCCGGCGCAGCGGGCTCACATTGCGTCACTTGTCCTTCGGCTTTGAACCGCTCTTCGATACGTCTTCCGTGAACCCCTTGTAGCCGTCGCGCATTTCGGGAGGCGGGAGCGCGGCGCCGCCGCGCTCGAGTTGGCCGGCCTTGGTCGGGCCGCCTTGCACTCGGCGAGCGCCGGTGTTGGCGGCCGAGCTGCCGGTCCCCGCGCCCCGTTGCTTGGCGTCACCGGCCGGGCCGGCCTTCTGCCGCTGAATCATCGCCTCGTAGGCGCGCAGGAACTCGGCGAACTCGGCTTCGGAGATTTTCAGGTCGTCCAGCATCTGGCGATCGACCTTCTTGCGGAATTCCTCCAACAGCAGATCGCCGCCGCGGGTGGCATGGCGCGCGTCCGGATTGTCAGGCTCAGCCGGAGCGGGCGGAACGCGGCGGTCGTCGCCGATCGGCCGGGAGCGAGCGTTCATGCCGTCGCCGGAGGCGCCGCCGGCCTGCGACGGCTGCCCCTGCTGCGGGTTCCCGGCGCCCGGCTGTTCGCCTGGCGCCTGCGCGTCGGGATTCGGTTGATCGCCCGGTTTCGTTGCGCCTTGCAGCGACTTCGCGATCTCCTGCGCGAGCTGCTGCACCTCCGGCGACGGTTGCTGGCCGGCGCCCGGCTGCGGCTGCCCATCTGATTTCTTGCTCAATTCGTCCTGCAGCGCGTCGAGGTTTCGAGCAAGTTCCTCGACGGCCTTGGGATCAGCCTTCTTGATCGCCTCAGCCAACTGCTTGAGCGCTTCCGGAGAGGGCTTGAGCTTGTCCGCGAGATCACGCGCTTGGGCGTCATCACCCGGCTTCGACGACTTTTTGACCTGTTCCGTCATCTGCTTGACGAGATCAGCGGCTTTCTTGACGGCGTCGCTGGCCGCGGTAGCATCGGCGCCGTCGCCTGGGCGATCGGATTTCTGACCTCCTTTGGCCATACCGTCGCCCTGACCGGCCGGCTGGGTCTCGGCCGACGGCTTCGATTGCTGACCTGCGGCCGTCTTGCTTGCGGCGTTGTCAGGCTTGGCTTCACCCTTGGCCGGTGCAGCGCCCGATTTGCCGCCGCCCTGAGCCTGCTGGCCGTCGCCGGCTTTATCGCTTTGTCCGTCCGGTGACTTCTGACCACCTTGCGACTTCTGTTTGTCGCCCTGATCGCCGCCGGATTTGCCGCCGGGCTGGCCAGCCTGGCCGTCCTTGGAATCTCCGGGCTGCGATTGACCATCTGGCTTCGCCTGCCCTTGAGCCGCGGCGTTGCCGGCCGGGTTGCGCTTCGCCTCACCCGGCTGCCCGTCCTCCGGCTTCGCCGATCCGCCGCTGTTTGGTTTTGATTCGCCTTTGGGCGCCCCCGCGTTCGGCTTGCCATCGCCGGGCTGCTGCTGGTTGCCCGCGCCCTGCTTCTGATCCTGTCCCGCGCCGGGTTGCTGCTGCTGCTGCTGCTGCGCGCCGCCGGCTTTCTGATCCTTGGCGGCGTCGGGCTTGGCGTCGCCGGGCTGCTGCTGGTTGCCCGCACCCTGCTTCTGATCCTGCCCCGCGCCGGGTTGCTGCTGCTGCTGTTGCGCGCCGCCGGCTTTCTGATCCTTGGCGGCGTCGGGCTTGGCGTCGCCGGGCTGCTGCTGGTTGCCCGCGCCCTGCTTCTGATCCTGTCCCGTGCCGGGTTGCTGCTGCTGCTGCGCGCCGCCGGCTTTCTGATCCTTGGCGGCATCGGGCTTGGCATCGCCGGGCTGCTGCTGGTTGCCCGCGCCTTGCTTCTGATCCTGCCCCGCGCCGGGTTGCTGCTGCGCGCCTTGCTGACCCGCTGCGCCGGCGTCGGGCTTGGCCTCGCCCTTCGGCGGCGGCTGATCTTTCTGTTCGAGTTTCTCGGCGAGTTTCCGGGCGAGGTCTTGCACGCGCGCATCGTCCGGGTTCTGCTGACCCTTGTCGCCCTGATCGCCTTGCGGCTTGCCGTCTGGCTTCTGGTCGGGTTTCTGATCCGGCTTCTGATCTGGTTTCTGGTCGGGCTGAGCGTCGCCGGCCGGCGGTTGTTCAGCCGGGTTCATCGGGTTGGCCGACTTTTCCGCGTTCTCCTGGCGAAGTTGCTGATCCTGTTGCCGCTCAAAGTTCTGCTTGTCGGCGCGGGCCTGCTCCTCGGCGGCCTTGCGCTCATCTTCACCCTTGGGTTCGCCGAGCGTGACGCGGTAGATGGCCGACTTGCCGACGTTCGGGGACGGATAGTCGCAGTTGTCCTCGGCTTCGAGCCAGTACTCGATGACCATGCCGGGCTGCAAAGCGCGGGGCGCCGCGCCGCGGGCGCGCCACTGCGCCACCGGGAACGAATCCTTGTAGTCGAGCGCCTGAGGATACGCTCCGTTGTCAAATTGGAACGACTTGCCGTCGCGGAATGGGCGATCGACGAGAGGCCAGCCTTTTGGATCGTCGGCCGATGCGAGCAGCCGGCCGCAGAGCCGCAGCTTCGTCAGCCCGAAATCGTCGCTCGCCTTGCCTTCGAGCATGACGATGCCGTTGACCGCGAGCCCGTCGGGGATCGGCCGAGTCACCGTGATCTGCGGCGCGCGATCGGCCAGAACCTTGATCGTGTAGGGAATCGGGTCCTGATTTTCGTCGCCTTCGATCGACTGGAAGTGGATGCGGTAGCGCCCGGATTGCTCCATCGTGAAGCGGAACCGGAGGGCGTTCGGTAGATCGGGGACGAGTTGGCCGGCGATCGACGGCCGCTCCGCCCCCGCGTCGGGCTTGTCGAAGCGCATCCAGCCGTCCTTGACGCGGCGGTTGGTCCGCACGGTCAATTCCACTTCGGTGCCGTTGAGCGCTTCGAGATTCGGATTGTGCGTGCTCTGATCGGGCATGCGAAGGTAGGGCCGATAGCGATAGAGCACGTCGAAGCCGTCGATCAGCGGCGACGAGCGGACCGATACGCGGAACTCCGGCGTGGCGTCGTCGCCGCCGGTGATGCGGTAAATGAAACCATTCTGCACCGCGACCGCCGGGACGCGCAGCGCCCATTCGCGCGGGTCACGAGCCGTCGGCTCAAAGCGGCGTTCGATCCAGACGGGCTCGTCGGCGCTGTACTTCATGTGCAGGCGGACGGCGTCGTCGGCCGATGGATCGGGGTTACGGCCCTGCACCTGCACGCGAAACTCGATCGATTGATTCACCGGAATCGTCACGTCGCCCTGAGGCGGGTACACGAGCACCAGATCGGTCTGCCGCGCAATGGCGGTGGACCCGAACGGGGCGAACGCCCGGCCGATGAGCGAGAGGAACTGCGCCGGCCGCAACGCAAACAGCAGCACTAGCGCGAGAAACGCCAGGGCGCCGGCCACGCCGCCCAGCCAGTTAAGCCGGCGATCGTGCAGCACCTCGTCGAGATCGGCGTGCGCGATATCGCTGGCCGCCTGCGCCCCGAGCGCGGATCGGATCGTCGAGGGCAGCGGCTCATCGCGCAGATCAAGCCAGTTGACCACGCTATTCTTCGCTGTGGGGACGGCCCGCTCCACCTGCCGTGCGGCAAAGTACGGATTGACCCGGAAGCGCAGCGGTCGAGTGAGAACGATGCCCGCATAGATCGCCGCGCCCAGCAGGTACACAACCAAGGCGACCTGCCGAAAGATCGCCGGCAAATTGAGCCAGCGATCGAGCAGGATCATGAACAGTGCGTACACCAATGTGCCGAGCACCAAGGCGAGCGCCGCTGCGCCGATGTCCTGCGCCCGGATGCGCCGGCTCGCCCGTTCAATCTGCGCATCCACGAAAGTCTCGTGGCGGCTGCTCGAGCGGATGGGATCCTGCACCGTGGCCATCGCGGACTCCTGCCGGACGCTGTCATTCTAACCCGAAGTATCGACGGGTTCTACCGATTAGACGAATCGGGAAACCGAAGTTGCTCCCGAAATCCACGAAAATCGGCCGGCGCAGTTCCCTCGGGCGGCGCATTCGGACGCGGCGGCGGCGCTCCGCAGGGCCAATCGCGAAGTAGAGTTGCATAACTTCCAGGGAGAAGCCTCATGAACTCCGGCGTCTTTGCGGTGCTGCTGATTGTCGGGATCGCCTTCTTTGCCACGGGCATCGGCGGTTGGCTAGCGCATGCGATGATGGCCATTGGCGGCCTGGGCATGGTGGTGTGCGTCTTCGCCCCGGGCCGTCGGTGAAAGCGAAAGCTCGTTGCCCATGCGGTCAGCTGCCGATGGCGGCTCGATCGATGCCTGCGCGCGGCGGGATTTGACTTCCGGCACGTCGGATTGTAGGACAGCCGTTCAGCGTTCGACTCCGATTCACCTGCCCGGAAACGAGTTCCGCGATGAACTACAATCCCCGCCGGTTGTTCATTGCCAGTTGCCTGGCGCTCATCACGTCCGCGTTCTCGTTCCAGATGCGGCAGGACTCGGGAGATGATTTCCGCACCGTCTTCAATCTCACACAGGAGATGGTGGGCTCGGTGATGGGTGGGCAATTCCTCGGCATGGCCAGTTCCATGCTGGTCTTCTCGTTTCTGTGCGATGCGCTGGGCATGGGCCGCGTCTTGTTCCTGGCGTGGATCTGCCACGCGCTGGGCATCTCGGGAACCATCTTCGCCGAGCCGTTGAGCGGGCAGGCGTTCGCGGGTCCGATGGGTTCCGCGTTGGCGAGCGCCTCCGACTGGATGACCAACACATTCAAATGGTCGCTGCTGCCGGAAGTCGGCGGGAACAACACGAGCTTCTGGGTGCTGTTCACCGCGGCGTTCCTGACGGGCGCCGGCAACGGGCTGGTGGAAATCGCGATCAATCCGCTGGCCGCGACGCTCTATCCGGACAACAAGACGCACAAGCTGAACGTGCTGCACGCCTGGTGGCCGGGCGGCCTGATCCTGGCTGGCGTGCTCGCGCAGTTCTTCGTCAATCCGCTTTACAACCGAGCCGCGGAGTTCTTCGGCTACAAGCTCGAGCCAGCGGCGATCGGATTGACGAGCCTCGTGGATCGCGCCCAGATCTGGCAGTTCAAGTACGGGCTGGTGGCGGTGCCGCTCGTGCTCTACGGGCTGCTGGCCGCCGGCCAGCGCTTCCCTGGGACGGAGCGCGTGCAGGCCAACGTCTCGACCGGGGCGATGCTGCTGCAGATTCTGCGCCCGCTGTTCATCATCTGGGCGTTCTGCATGTTGCTGACCGCCAGCACCGAGCTCGGCACCAACACGTTCATGGAGTCGATTCTGCGCCGCACCACGAAGTCGCCGCAGTTTCCCGACGGCATTTCCGGAACGGTGATCTTCATTTACACGAGCTTCCTGATGTTCGTGCTCCGGTTCTTCGCGGGGCCGCTGGTGCATCGGTTTTCGCCGATCGGCCTGTTGTTCTTGTGCTCGATTCTGACCGCGGGCGGGTTGTACGGTTTGAGCATGGCCAATAACCCGGTGCTGGCGTTCGGCGCCGCGACGATATTCGGCATCGGCATCGCCTACTACTGGCCGACGATGCTCGGCGTGACGGCGGAGCGATTCCCGAAAGGCGGCGCGCTGGCGCTGGGTTTGATCGGCTGCGTCGGCAACCTGGCGATTTCCCAGGCCACGACGCAGATCGGCCGCGTGTACGATTCCGGAACCGTGGCGGCCCTCGCGTCCGACTTCCGCTCGGCCAGCGTGACCACGGCGACCGGCGAACCGGTGCCGCTGGTGACGCAGGGTCCCGTGCCGCGCGTCCCGCCGCAGGCGGAAGAGTTCTTGTTCCCCGGCGGCGGAAAGAAGCTCGACCCGCGGGCCGTCACCGCGCTCAATGAACTCTTCGAGGACCAAAAGAAGAAGAATCCCGATGCGCCGGTTCCGGAGGAACTCCAGGCGGTTCGCAATGCCGAGGCCGCCGGCGCTTCGTTCGCGCTGACGCGCATCGCCGTCATGCCGATCGCGTTGATCGCGATCTTCGGTCTGATCGGGCTCGTGGACAAACTCCGCGGCGGATACAAGCAGGTGCATCTGCTGCCGGCGCCCCGGAGCGAACTGCCGCCGGTCATCTGGCCGAAAGACCTGCCGAAGTGATCCGTGGCTGCCGGCCCTTGCCCCGGTCCGCCGTCGTGCGTCCAATGACCGCATGCCCCGGACGTTCACCTTTCTGGGTTGCGGCACCTCGACGGGCGTGCCGTGCCTCGGCTGCGCGTGCGCCGTCTGCCGCTCGCCCAACCCCCGCAACCGCCGCATGCGTTGCGCCGCGGTCATCGGCACGCCCGAAGGCAACATCCTGATCGACACGCCGCCGGAACTGCGGCTCGCCCTGCTCGCCGCCGGCATCGGCACCATCCATGCCACGATCTTCACGCACTACCACGCCGATCATCTGTTTGGACTCGACGACCTGCGGCAGTTTCCGCATCAGATTGGCGGGCCGATGCCCGTCTACTGCGCTGACGACGTCGAGCAGATCATCCGCGCGACGTTCCCGTACATCTTCGACCCCGGCGCCGCGGTGACGAGTTTCGTGCCGAAGCTCGCCTTTCATCGCATCAAGGGCGGCGAGTCGTTTCGCGTTCTGAGCCAGAACGTATTGCCCATTCCCCTGGTGCATGCGCAGTTCCGCGTCCTCGGATTTCGGATCGGCGACCTGGCCTATTGCACTGACGTGAACCGCGTGCCGGAAGGGTCGATCGGTTTCTTGCGAAACCTGCGCGTGCTGATCGTCGATGCGTTGCGTCGCCGGCCGCACCCCGCCCATTTCGGCCTGGACGAAGCGCTGCAACTGATTGCGGAACTCCGGCCGGAGCGAGCGTTCCTCACGCACCTCTCTCACGATCTCGATTACGATGAGGTCAACGCCCGGCTGCCGGACCACGTGCGGCTGGCATATGACGGACTGAGCTTTGAGTTCTAGTCGCCGGCGACCGCGGCGACGGCGAACGGATCGCTCATCCCCTTCGGCAACTGGAATTCGAATCCGCGCGTCAACCCCGCGATCAACCGATAGTATCCGATCACGACCGAGAGTTGCACAAACGCCGGCAGCCCCACGGCCGCGACCAACCGATCCTGCAAGTCCTGCGGGATCGGCCGCAGGTCGAGGAACGATCGCACCAGTTTCGTCACATCCGGAAAGAGCGGATCGTGGGCCGAGAGGTCGTTCCCGCGGAGCAGATCGGCGACGACGGCGGGCGAAAGTCCCGCCTTGGCGGCGTTCTCCTGATGCGTTTCCCAGATGTAGGCGATGCGCAGTTCGCGCGCGACGGTGAGGATCGCCAACTCGCGCAAGTCGGCCCGCAGCACGCCGTCGAAGCGCACGAGCGTGCCGAGGTCGGCGAAGCGCTCGGCCAGTTCAGGATAGAGCATCAGTGTTCGAAACAAGCCGGGCCAGTCGTGCCCGCGCGAGCCGACAATCCGATCGTAGATTCGCTGCGCTTCGGGTGTCAAATGGCCGATCGGGTCGGGCAATTGCGACATACAGCGCCTCGACGGATCAATCGTGTAGATGCTCGTACTCGGCCGCCATCTTGCTGTACGGACCGATGGGCGTGCCACAATCCCGTTCAGTGATGACGTCGACGACGAACGGCCCTTGGAACGCGATCGCTTCCTGCAAAGCGGCGGCCAAATCGCCGGGCTTTTCGACGCGCCGACCACCGGCGCCGAGTACGCGCCCGAAGGCCGCCCAGTCGACCGTCGGCAGGATGGTCATCTCGGCCGCGCCAGGGTTCGACTTTTTCGCCCGCAGGTAGACGTTGCCCAGCGAGCGATTGTTGCTGACGACGAAGATCACGGGCACGCGGTAGCGGGAGGCCGTGGCGATCTCGATCCCGTGCATATGCATGCAGCCGTCGCCGGTGACGACGGCGACCGGCGTGTTCGGGCTGGCCAGTTGTCCGCCGATCGCCGCCGCGATCGCCCAGCCCATCGGCCCGAGATTCGTGGCCGAACGCACGCCGCCAGGTCCGAACGAGTCCCAATAGTGTCCCGCGAACGCCCGGTGCGCGCCGGAATCGACAAACAGGATCGTGTCCCGCGGCAACGCGCGGCGCATCTCGGCGACGAGGCGCGCCGGGTGGATCGGCACAGCGTCGCTGGTTGTGTTCTCGACGTCGAAATAGGCGGGAACCTTTCGCATCTTGGAAATCCATGGTTCGCGCTCAGCCGCGGATTTCGCGAGAGGCCCCAGCGGCCCATTCGCCAGGCCCGTCAACCACCGCAGCGCCGCGGCACAATCGGCGACGACGCCTTCGGCGATCGGGTAATCCCGGCCCAGCGTCGTGGGATCGGCGTCGATCTGAACCACGCGCCGCCGGCCGGTCAGTTCGCGGCTCCAATAGAGCGTGTCACGCAGGTTGAGGCTCGAACCGAGCACGAGGAGCACGTCGAGGTCGTCGGTCAACAAGGCCGAGATCGCCCGCTGCGAACCCGCGTAGCCGAACATCCCGAGCGCCAGCGGATGATCGTCCGGCAGAATGCCCTTGGCGGCAAAGGTCGTGGCGACGGGGATTTGGAACGTCTCGGCGAACGATTGCAGCACCGCGGCCGCTCCGGAGTACACGCAGCCCCGGCCGGCCAGCACCGCCAATCGCTTGGCCCCAGCCAGGACCTGCTCGGCCACCCGGCTCAGCGCGTCGATATCCACGGGGCGCGGCGGCTCCCAACGCGCGTGCGGTTCGGTATCGGCCGGCAACTCGGCGTCCTGGATATCCGTCGGCACAGTCAAATGCGCGGGCCCGCTCGGTATGCCGAACATGGCGCGATAGGCGTCGGCCAGTTGCCGCGGCAGTTGACTCGCCAGCTCGACTTCCTCTGAATAGAGCGTCGCGTGACGGAGAAACTCGGCGTCGGCCGTGCCGTCGATGCTGGCGTCCTGAAACGCGCCGCGGCCGGCGAGCGTCGTCGGCACGTCGCCGGTGATGAACAGCACGCGCGACCGGTCGGAGCGCGCGGCCACGGCGGCGGGAAAGAGATTCGCCGCCCCCGGCCCGCCGATGCCCAGGCAGGCGCCGAATCGTCCGCTGACCCGCGCGAAGCCGTCGGCCATGAATCCCGCCCCCTGCTCGTGGGCCGCAACGATCGGCTGCAAGCCGACGCCTGCGCCCAGCGTCGCCACGAGCGGATCGATGTGCCCGCCGGGTACGAGAAAGACGTGTGACAATCCTTGCCGACGAAGGGATTCAAGCAGGAACTCGCGTCCGGTCATGAGGGCCTATCGTACGAGTTCCGCAAGAAAGTTGAGGCCGCAACTTCGACGAATGTCTCATTCGGGCTCAGCGCGAATTCCGCAAAGCCTCCACCAATGGCCGTTCCCGCAGCCTCCGTTGGGGTCGAAATGCCAATCATCGCCCCAACTGGGCGAGCGACCTCACCCTACCCCCTTCATCGCCGCCTCGAGCACCTTGAGCCCCTGCGCGATGTCCGGCGCCGGATTCTGCGGATTCAACTCATACTCCAGACTCAGGCAGCCGGCGAACTTCACGTCCTTGAGCGCCCGCACGACGCCTGGTACGTCGAGCATCCCCTGACCGATGATCGTCTCCGTGTTCCTCTTCACGTCGAAATCCTTCAGGTGCAGCCCGAAATTGCGATTGCCCATCGTGCGAATCTGTTCGACGGGGTCGAGCGGCTTCTGCATGAGGCCGCAACGCAGGATGTGCCCCGTATCGATGCATGTGCCGATGAGCGGGTGGCGGTCCTTCACGGCCGGGAGAATCACCTCGGCTGAATACCACCGGTGCAGGACCCATTGGTCCCTCCGCTTCTCGGGGCCGTGCGGGTGAATCGCGATCGCGATCTTGTACTCGTCGCACAGCTTGTCGAGGCTGTCGAAGCTATCCGGGTCCGGATCGGCGCTCAGGACCGCAATGCCAAGCGCTTTGGCGAACTCGAACTTCTTGCGGTTCTTTTCGTGATCCTTGCTGAAGCCCTCGACGCCGAAAGCCAGCGGCGTGACGCCGTAATCCCGGCACAGGGTCAATACGGCGCGAATCTGTTCGGGTGTGCTATCGAGCGGGATGTGGTCGCGGAAAAACTCGGCGTGCTTCAGCCCGAGCCGCTGATACTGCTTCAGCGCGTCCTCCAGTTTGAACTGGCGGAAACTGTAGCTCTGTGCGCCTACTTTCAATCCGCCGTGCGCATCGTCCGCGAACGAGAATGACGCCGCGGCGATCGTCCCAGCGGCGGCGGCTATGAACTCTCGGCGAGTGGTCTTCATCGTGGCGTCTCCAATCAATGCCCCGGACTATGATACATGGTTAGCCGCGAGGCGGAGTCTTCGGAGCCGAGCGCGCTTCGCTCCGAGGACTCTGCGTCGTGGGTGAGCGACGGAGTGTTCGATGAGTTCACTGTTCGTTCGCGGCGCCTGCCCGCACGATTGCCCCGATACCTGCGGCGTCGTCACCGAGGTGCGCGACGGCCGAGCCGTCGCGTTTCGCGGCGACCCGGACAACCCGATCACGCGCGGCTGGCTGTGCGCGAAGGTCCGGCCGTATCTCGAGCACGTTTATCACCCCGGCCGGCTGATGCACCCGCTGCGCCGCGACGGACCAAAAGGGGCCGGCCGCTGGCGGCGCATCGCCTGGGACGAAGCGCTCGCCGAAATTGCCGAACGCTGGCGCGCGATCATCGCCCGGCACGGCGCCGAATCGATCCTGCCCTACAGCTACAGCGGCACGCTCGGGCTGGTGCAGATGACCGTATCGAGCGCGCGGTTCTGGAACCGGCTCGGCGCGAGTCAATTGCAGCGGTCGATCTGCGGGGCTGCGGCCGAGACCGCCATTGAAGCGACGCTCGGCGGCCGCTGGGCCCCGCGCTACGACGAGGTCCGCCACAGCCGGCTCGTCATCCTGTGGGGCAACAACCCGGTATCGACCGGGCCGCACTTCATGCCGTTCCTGCGCGAGGCACAGAAAGCCGGGTGCACGCTGATCGTGATCGATCCGCGGCGGACAGCGAGCGCGGCCGGGGCCGACCTTCACGTCGCGCCCAAGCCGGGGACCGATGGCGTCCTGGCGCTGGGCGTTGCCCGGCTGATCGTCGATGCGCATCGGCACGACGAACGCTGGCTCGCGGAACATACCCTCGGCTGGCCGGAACTCCGCGATCGGCTCGCCGAGTTTGATGCGCCGCGAGTCGCCGCGTTCTGCGGCCTCGATGAATCGCGGGTGCGACAACTGGCGGAAATGTACGGGACGCTTCGACCCGGCATCATCAAGATCGCCGACGGCATTAACCGCAACCGCAACGGTGGACAAAACGTCCGCGCCATCGCCGCGCTTCCGGCCATCACCGGGCAGTACGGCACGCGCGGCGGCGGGCTGATGTACAGCACGAGCGGCTACGTGCAGTGGGACAAACAGGCCGTGCACAAAGTGTTGCCAACGACGCGCTCGATCAACATGAATCGGCTCGGCGCGGCCCTGTGCGGCGAGGCGATGGATCCGCCGATCATGAGCCTGTTCGTCTTCGGCGCCAACCCGGCCACTTCGTCGCCCAACGCCGGCCGCATCGTCGAGGGCCTGAAGCGCGAGGACCTGTTTACCGTCGTCCACGAACTGTTCATGACCGACACGGCCGACTACGCCGACATCGTGCTGCCGGCCACGTCGCAGCTCGAGCAGACTGATCTGCACAAGGCGTATGGTCAGACAATGCTGACATACAACGCGCCGGCGATCGCGCCGCTGGGCGAGTGCAAAAGCAACTGGGAAGTGATGGGCCTGTTGTCCCGGGCGATGGGGTTCACCGAGCCGTGGCTCTTCGAATCGCCGGACAAGATCATTACGGACGTACTCGTTTCCACGGCCGAAACGCTGCCCTGGCTCCGCGGCATCACGCTGGACACGTTGAAGGCGAACGGCGCGGCGCCGCTGTTCCTTGGTGACGATCCGCCGTTCGCCGATGGCCGATTCCCGACGCCGAGCGGCAAGGTCGAGTTTCTGAGCGCGCGGCTCGCGGCCGAGGGCGCGGATCCGCTGCCGAGCCAGTTTCGAACCGATGACGACGATGGCGGCGGGTTCGGCAAGCCGGCGGAGGCGCTCGATCTCGTCACGCCGGCGTCGCACCACTTCGTGTCGAGCAGCCTCGCCAGCCAGCCGGGACTGTTGCAGGCTGCCGGGCCGCCCATTGTCGAGATTCACCCGGACGACGCCGCGAGCCGCGGCATTCGCAATGGCGATGACGTGATCGTGGAGAATGGCCGGGGATTCGTGAAACTCGTCGCCAAGATCACGGACGCGGTGCGTCCCGGCGTGCTCGCCTCGCCGAAGGGCCGCTGGGCGAACTTGAGCGGCGGACGCAACGTCAACTGGACGACGCCCGACGCGCTCGGCGACCTGGCCGGGCAGAGCACGTTTCATTCGAACCGCGTGTGGATTCGCCGGGCCTGATGGCGACGCATTTCCGCCTCCGTTGAATCCCGAGCCGGCTTCCGTAGGGTGCGTTCATTGACGCCAACGCGCAATTTCGACCCGACTCGGACGAACGACTGATACACCCGTTTCCTCCCCGGCGTGACGACATGCTGTTTGCACTGCACAACGTGACGAAAACCTACGGCGCGATCCGGGCGCTGAACAACCTGAGTGTCGAAGCAAAACCCGGCGCCGTTGGTCTGCTCGGTCCGAACGGCGCCGGCAAAACGACGCTCATTCGCACGTTGCTGGGACTGATCACGATTGATTCCGGCGGCGGAAGCGTGCTCGACATGGACGTGCGCTCGCGCCGGCTCGACATCCGGCAAGCGGTCGGATTCATGCCGGAGGACGAGTGCCTTTTTCCCGGCGTCCCGGGCGTCGGGTTCGTCGCCTACGCCGGTGAACTGTGCGGCATGGCGACCAGCGACGCCATGCAGCGCGCTCACGAAGTTCTGAACTACGTCGGGCTCGACGAGGCTCGATACCGGCCCGTTGAGTCCTATTCGACCGGCATGAAGCAGCGTCTCAAATTAGCCGCGGCCATTGTGCATGATCCGAAGTTTCTGATCGTCGACGAACCGACCAACGGCATGGACCCGGCCGGGCGGCAGGAGATGATCGATCTGGCCCGCGACCTGTCGCACGGCAAAGGCATGAGCCTGCTCTTTTCGAGCCATCTGTTGCCGGACGTCGAAGCGGTCTGCGACGACGTCATCGTCCTCGGCCGCGGACGACTGCTCGCGCAAGGCGCGATTCAGGAACTCAAGCAGGCGCATCCGGGAGCGTTTGAAGTCCGCCTCAAGGGCGATCCGGCGCGGTTTCTGGAACGGCTCCGCGCGGCGGCAGGCGACGCGACGTTTCACGAAGATCTTTGGCATGTGCAACTGAGCGACGGCCAAGCCGCCGACGCGCTCTGGCGCCTCGCGGCCGAATCGAGCGTGCAGATTCGCCACCTCCGGCCGCAGAGGAGTTCGCTCGAAGAGGTGTTCCTGAAAGCGGTGGCGAGCGGAGAATAGGGAATAAGGGAATCGGGTATAGGGAATAGGTGGTCGGGCGTTGCGATGGAGATCGAGTCCTATCGAGATTTGAGGGTCTGGCAGGCTGGGATGGAACTGGCGAAGTCACGCTATGCGCTCACAAGCAGTTTTCCGAAGGTAGCGATGCTTGGCATGGTCTGTCAGATACGGCGTGCGGCGACATCGATCCCGGCAAACATTGCAGAGGGCAATGGCCGCGAGCATACGAAAGGGTACATACAGTTTCTTCGAATCGCGCAAGGAAGTTCAAAGGAATTGGAGACCCATCTGATGCTGTTGAAAGAGGTAAGCATTTCGACGCCGGAGGCGGTGTCGCCGCTATTGTCGCAAGCGGATGACGTTGGTCGAATGCTGCGGGCTTTGATTCGCGCTCTCCAGGCGAGACTCGAGTAATCCCTACTCCCCATTCCCTACTCCCGATTTCATCCCATGCCCATCTTCGACCAAGGCTATCAACACTGGACCGGGCGGCTGTCGGGGCACGCGACGCGCTGGTTGGCGATCACGCGGCACGGCGTACGCGCCTTGAGTTCGGTGCGTATGGTCCGGCTGCTGATGCTGCTGGCGTGGCTGCCGGCGATCGCTCTCGTGGCCTTTCTGGCGCTGTGGGGTTTGCTCGAACAGCGGTCCGAGGCGGTCCTTGGTCTTCTGCGCAACATCTTGCCGCGGGAAATCATTGCGTCGCCGCAGGAGTTTCGCTCGGCCGTCTGGACCGTGGCGTACTCGTTCTTCTTCCGGTTCGAGCTGTTTGCGGCCGTGTTGATCGTGCTGGTCGTCGGTCCCGGTCTCGTCAGTCGCGACCTGCGATTCAACGCGTTTCCGCTGTATTTTTCGCGCCCGCTGCGGCGCATCGACTATTTCTTCGGGAAGTGGGGCGTGATCGCGGCGTTTCTCGCCGCGGTCGTGATCGTCCCGGCCGTGGCCGCGTATCTCATCGGCCTGGCGTTCAGCCTCGACCTCAAAATCATCGGCGAGACGCACCGGGTGTTGTGGGGCAGTATCCTCCATGGGTTGGTGATCGCGGTTTCAGCCGGGACGTTGATGCTCGCGCTGTCGTCGCTGTCGCGGCGGTCGATCTACGTCGGGTTGGCCTGGGCCGGTTTCTGCATCCTGACGCTGATGATCAGCGGCATCCTCATCGGGCTGCGGATCGGTGCGGAGAGTCGCCGCGTCGTGGACGACGCGATCGCGAAGTGGGTGGCGGAGAACCCGCCGCCGCCGGGAATCACCTTGCGAGGCTCGGTCCCGATTCCGTCGCGAGTCGCTCGACCGGGTGGGGCGCGCACGGCCGAGGACGACGAGCGCGATCGCTGGATGGGCCGCTGGTCGGAGCAATTCAACCGCGCTCATGGGCGCGCCATGGCCGAGCAGCAGGATTCGCAACGGAATGACTGGCGGCCGATCGTCGGCTACACCAACAACCTGACGCGGATCGGCGACTGGTTACTGGATACGGATCGGGCCTGGGTGACCTTCGGTCGGGCGATCGAGGGGACGCGGTCGCGGCTCGGGCCCGCCGCGCAGATGCAAGCCGGCGGCCGGCTTCCCCGGGAAGTGACTGGACCGGCGAACGACCGCCTCTTCGCGGATCGCCTGCTCTGGCAGTTTCCCGTCTGGTGGTCGTTTGCCGCGCTCGCCGGCCTGTGGTTGCTGTCCGTCGCCGTGCTCCGAACCCGCGTGAAATCCCTGGATCGACTGAAATGACGCCAATCATCGAATTCGATGGCGTGTCAAAGTGGTACGGCAACGTCATCGGGTTGAACAAACTGTCGCTGCGGATCCCCGCTGGCGTCACCGGGCTGCTCGGGCCCAACGGCGCGGGAAAATCGACGCTGTTGCAATTGGCGACCGGGCAATTGCGGCCGAGCCAGGGCACGATTCGCGTGCTGGGCCAGCGCGTCTGGAACAATCCCGCGCTCAATCGCCACGTCGGGTTGTGCCCCGAACAGGACGCCTTCTACGAATGGATGACCGGCCTCGATTTCGTTCGGACGTGCGCCCGGCTCAGCGGGTTGAGTCCGGCGAGGGCGCGATCCGCCGCGGAAACGGCGATGGACCGCGTCGGTATGACCGAGCACATGAATCGGGCGATCCGCGGGTACTCGAAAGGCATGCGACAGCGGACGAAGATCGCGCAATCGATCGTCCACGAGCCGCGCGTTCTGTTTCTGGATGAGCCGCTGTCGGGCACCGATCCAGTCGCGCGGCGGGACTTGATCGACGTGATCCGCGGCTTGGCGGCCGGCGGAGCCAGCGTGCTCGTCTCCAGCCACGTCCTGCACGAGATTCAGTCGCTGACGCAATCGATCGTGCTCTTGCATCGTGGGCGGCTCGTGGCCGAGGGGCAGGTCCGCGAGATCCGCGACCTGATCGATCAGCACCCGCACCGGATCGTGCTGGTCTGCGACAAGCCGCGCGATCTCGCGGCCCGGTTGGCGGTGTGCGACGACGTGACCGGCATTCAATTTTCCGACGCGGAGTCGCGGATCCTGGTCGAGACGCGGCAACCGGACGCTTTTTACACGCGGCTGCCGTCGCTCGTGGCCGCGGGCGGCCTCCCGCCGCGCGAAGTCTATTCCGACGACGACAATCTCGAAGCGGTCTTCAAATATCTGGTGAACCCATGAGTGCGGCGGCAGCATCGACGGAATTCGTGCCGCGGCGGTCGCGGCTGGCCGAGTTGTCCGCCATGGCGGCGCTGTTTCGCCTGACGGTCCGGCAGCACCTGCACGGACGAAGGCTCATCGTGCTGGCGCTCCTGTACGCGTTGCCGTGCGCCTTGGCGCTGCTGCTTCGCTGGCTGCCGCGGCCGCCGCGGCCGGACGAACTCGAGTTCGGCCTCGTGTTCAATCTCGTGCCGCACGGTCTGGCGCCGCTGACCGCGCTGCTCTATGCCGCCGGCGCCATCTCCGATGAAGTCGAAGAGCAGACGCTCACGTACCTGCTGATGCGCTCGATTCCGCGCTGGGCGATCTACGTCGTGAAGCTGCTGGCCACTTGGTGCGTGGCGACCGTGCTCGTCAGCCTGGCGATCACCGCGATCGATCTTTCGATCTATGCCGGCACGACCGAATTCCAGACCGACATCCTCGCGGACCGGCTACCGCGGATGCTGGCAATCACGGCGCTGGCGCAGCTCGCCTACTGTGCGGTGTTCGGATTCATCGGGCTGGCCACCCGGCGCTCGCTGGTCGCCGGGCTGGTGTTCATCGTGGTCATCGAAGGCGTGCTGACGAATCTCGAATTCGTGCTCCGCACCGCCACGGTCGTCTTCTACGTGCGCACGCTGATTCTGCACTGGATCGCGTTGCCGGCTTCGATGGAGCGCGACATCCGCGAATGGCAGATGCCGTTGGCCGAGATTCCCACCGCGTCCGAGGCGGTCCAACGCTTGCTTTTGGCGGGCGTCATCGGCATCGCCCTGGGGGCCTGGTGGTTCGCCCGGCGTGAGTTCCGAGTCAAGACGCCGGAGGGAAGCTGACGGCGGCACAACCTCATGCGCACAGGGCGTTCATCATGTCGCGGACTTTCTCCATCGCCGTCGCCGCCTGGCGCGCAACGGGAATCAGGCTGCCGAGCGCCCGCAGCGCCTGAATGACCGCCTCCCAGGATGGCCGGAGGTTTTTCCAGAACGTACATGGATCGGGCAGCTTGGCGGGCGCGGCGGCGCTCTTCCGCATCGCGGTTCGAAAACTGGAAAACGCCTTCGTGATCTCTTTGTCGTTGACCATGGGGTAGCTCCGAGATGTGGCGGAGATGGGACGTGGCGGCGCCGCGCGAAAGCCGCGCGCCGCACCCAAGACGCTGGGAAGTGTATGCTACGATTCGAGCCGCGCTCGGCTCAATGTGCGCCGACCGGCTGCCGCGGGGTCTTGGAAGAAACGTCGTCGCCAGCAAACCATGAACCCACGAGCAATCCGAGCAGCGGCGTCAGGAGCCAAGCAGCCGAGCGCGTCATGCTGAGGCTGCGGAGCGCGGCGCGCAACCCGGCGGATCCGGATTGCGCGGCGCCGTCCACGGCGACCTCCACCGGTTCGGCCCCTGTCCGCGCGATCGCCGGTCGGTCCCGCAACTCCGTCTGCTCCCAGACGTCCAGCGCATAAACCAGGCTCGCCGCCTTCCGCTGTTTCTCGGATCGCGACTGGAACTGCACTTCGACTTTCGGCAGTGTCGCCGGCGGGCGGCAGAACACCCGGCGAATGGCTTCCGGCGTCATGAACGACAGGAGCAGCGTGAACATAAACAGGCTGAACACAATCAGGCCCATGTTCAACGCGATCATCAAGTGCAGCAGTATGGCTCCGGCAATGAACCAGGGCCGCAATCGTGTCCAGACGCAGAACGGGAACGCAATCTCCAGGACCAAAGTGAAAATCACGCCGGCGCTCATGTAGATCTCGAACAGCGTTCGGTTCTGGCAGAGGAAGCTCACGAAATCGCGGAACCAGGAGATGTGCACCGGCGAGAATTCCGGGTTGTTCATGGTGAACCACGGCGCCGTCCCGTTCCACCAGGACTGCCCCTTGAGCTTTGACAAGCCGGCCGAAAGATACATGAAGCAGTAGTGAACTTGAAGCATTCGGATGACAAAGCCGGCCGAGACCAGCGGCACGACGCCGGGATCGCTGGGGGTGCGGCCCTCGGCCAGGGCGCCCTTGGCCCGGCGGTACCGGGCGATCAGCGCGTCGACGGACCAGATCGCTCCGCATGGCGCCAGCATCAGGTAAAACAGGCACAAGTTCATCATCGTGTCCTGGCCGAACAACACAATCGGGTTGCGGTGCAAGTACGCCAGTCCCGCGAGCCAGGTCAGAACCGAGGTCACGCGCGTCTGGTAGCCGACGGTAAAGAGCACGATGACGACGAGGTGCAGGACGTGCACGCCCCACAGCACGCGGGGATCCTCGACGTAGTAGAACGGCGAATAGAAGCGGTGTCCCGTTGTGTAGGTCCAGTGCCGCGGCACGCCCCAGAAGACGATGTAGTCCCACTCGCGCGCTCGCTGGGCCGGATCCGGATACAGCTTGACCATTTCATTGGCGAAGTCGCGAATCAGCACCAGCGCCTGCGGCGGGTAGATCGAGAGCATCGTCAGAAGCCAGGATCGTTTCTGCGGATCGGCCGGCAACGCCTCGAAAAACCGATTGATGTCGCCGCGGCGAACGTCGCGGGCGGCTTGGGTCTGATCGAGCAGCCACTTCGGCACGAGCAGCTTGGTCTGCTCGTCTTTTTCATCGGCGCGCACCATCTTGACGAGTTCGGCGTCGCGTTCGAGCGGATCCGGGGACAGCTTGTTGAAATAGCGGATCATTTGCAGCCGTTGTTCGTCGTCCGGCGGCAGATCGATGAGGAAATTGAGCACGCGCTGCCCGTCCGGCATGCGCTCGACGTTCGTGAGGAAATCGCGCAGCGTTTCGCGGAGTTCGACCGTCGTGGGCATCTGGAAGCGGTCGGCCGCATGCTCCCAGGCCAGAGGCGGCGTGAAGATCGGGTATTCACGGAATGCGCGTTCCGCCAGGGTGCGCTCGTACCAGGCGTGGGCGCCGAAAAACGCCGGCAGGTCGAGCGAGTACGCGATGTGGACGTACAGCGTCAGCAGTCCGGCGACGATGCGCATGAGGGCCAGCGGCGTCGGATCGGCCGGGCGAAACCAGAACCCGCACCAGCCGCGCCACAGCCGCTGAATCGTCCCAACCGAATTTCCTTCGCTCATGGCGAGTCCTTCCGCGACGGGGTCATGGCGTCTCGAACGGGTCGGAACCGGCGTGCCAGGTGACGTAGTTCTTGTACTCGAACTGGCCGGGCAGCACGCGGCCGGTCTCCGCGTCGTATTTCGGCACTTTGACGATCGGCACGATCCAGTACAGCAGCGGATCAAACGGGTTCAGCAGCTTCCCGTCCTTGTCGTACTCGCCGACGAAGAACGGCAGGTATGACGCTTTGTCGTAGGGGTCTTCCTTATTGGCATACTGCTGCTGGCTGAGGAGGCGGTGCTGCGTGAGATAGATCTTGATGCTCTTGACGCCGACGCCCGGCCGGCCGCTGCCGTAGGTCTTCGCTACGTGCCGGGCATAGCTGCGCAGGAACTGCCGCGAGTTCTCGTCCGGCATGCGGAATTGCAGTCCTGGCACTGCTTCAGGGTGAAACGGATACTCGTTGATGACCTGCTGCCGGCGGAGGAGCACCTCGGGCGGCGGCCCGGCCGGGAGCACTTCATTGCCGTTGGCTCGCTCAGTGATCGACAGCCGGCGGTAATACTCCACGCCGAGCGGATCGTAGTTTTCCTTCGGATTGGGCACTTTGAGCCAGCTGGTCTGGTTGTCTTCGCCGAGGATGCAGAACCAGAGCAAATTCGCGGGGCCGGGCTCCGGAGAATAGAACTGATAGGCGTTATTGACATAGCAGAATTCCAAATGCGGGCGGAACAGCCGGACCCACGCCTGTGAGGTGAGCCACGGCGTGGGCGGCGGCGACGTAATCGCCGACAAGACTCCCGCAAAATGGTACACGACCAGCAGACTGACCGCGACCAGCCGCGCGGTCCGCGACATGAGGAAAAGCGCGGCCGCGACCGCGCCCACGGCCGTGAGCACGCCGAACATCAGGCGAATCGAACCCCAATCGGCGCGCGTGGCAAGAAATCCTGCCAGAGCGGTGGCGGCGGCCAGAGCGAGGATGCGGCTGTCGCTGGGGCGTTTCGAGACCGCCCAACCGGCGACGATGGTTCCGACAATTCCGAGCGCCAGCGCGATTCCGCCGGCCCAGTTCGCCGCGGTGAGCATCTGCACGGCCGCACCAGCCGCCGCGACGCTCAGCCCGATCACGACGCCGCGCGACGCCGATGGATCAACCGGCGGGATCGCCCAAGCCACGGCGGAACGGCTGGCGTGAGACATGGATTTGGGACTCCAGGCGTAGGCCGCGGTCGGGCCAACTCAGTTTTTCAGCCAATCTCACCGTATCGCATCGGCGCGGGCACGCGAAGAGGAATAGCAAAAGCCCGGCTGCTCGTGCCCTCAGTTTAAATCGCAGCCGGTGAGCAATTTGCGCGCCGATCCAGCACATTCGTTGGGAAAGTGATTCGACAAGGGTCAACCGTTACGACCGGAACCATGATCCTATCTAGTCAATTCAACTTATCCAATTTACACTTGACTCTCACTTTGTCTATTTTTACTATCCTTCTCAACTACCGGAATCAGGTACCACGACAACGATGTCGAGCCGTACGGGGTTCGGCCCCCATTAGCAGCCGTATCGATTGGTTGCGGGGAGAGCCGAGAATCCGGGGGGCAAAACGGGGATTGTCGAGCACCTGTGTGATCCTTCAACGTTGTGGGAGGTTAGTGCATGTACAGCGTGGTGATGATGATGGCGATGGCCGGCGCGCCGGAGACGCCGGCATTCGGGTTCCGACGGAACGGTTGCGACGGCGGTTGCCGCGGGTACTCCGCCGGCTGCTGCGGCTATGTTGACAACTGCGGTTGCGGCGGCGGTCGCGGCGGCCTGTTCGGCCGACGCCATCGCGGTTGCGTCGGCGGCTGCGGCGGGTATACCGCCGGCTGCGGCTGCTGTGGCGTCATGAACAACTGTTGCCACGCGAGCTGTGGCTGCTGCGGCCAAATGAACTGCTGCAACACCTGCAATGCTTGCGACGCGTGCGGTGGCTGCGGTGGCGTTGCGCCCGCGATGCCGGCCACCCCGGCTCCGCCGGCCATGCCGCCGAAGGATTCCAAGCCGACCGCGATGAATGCCGCTCCCGCGGCCCTGGTCGTGAGCCTGCCGGCTGACGCGACGCTCACGATCAACGGCGTGGCCACCAGCCAGACGTCGGACGTGCGCCGCTTCGCCACGCCGACGCTGACCGCCGGCCAGACCTTCTATTACACGCTGACTGCCGAGGTCGTCCGCGACGGCCAGACGCTGACCAGCGTGCAAACGGTCACCGTTCGCGCCGGCGAGACGACCGCCGTCTCCATCCCGGCCGAGCAGTTCGGTCTGGCTGTCGCCAGCCGCTAAGTCGTTCTCGCCGCTATGATGCGGAACGTGGAGGCCGTCGATCGACGGCCTCCACGTGCTTTTTGGCGTTCACCCAAAGCGCTTCGAGCCAACGCGGTCGCAAATCCGCGAATCGCCATTGTGATGCCGCCGACCCTTGCTATAATCCCGCCGGGCCGTCCGGAATGGGCTGGGCGGCCCGAGCGCGAGTGGTCCATGGGCGCTTCGTCGCTACGTCCGCGCGTCGGCGAGCTGGTCTTCCACGTGTACGACCGGCCGCTGCACCCCGAACTGTTCGACACCCTCTCGGTGCGGACCGTTCAGCGCGACGACTATCAACTGACCGTGCGCATCACGCGCACCGGTCATGCGATCACCTGGGAAGCGCCGGGGATCCACGTCACGGAAGTGACCGCGGATGAAGACCTGCCGCTGCCCGAACACCGCGCCAACTACCACCACCGCATCCGCGGCGAGCACTGCGCGACGGTGGACCTGCACGCGAATCTAAATTACCAGTCGAGCTTCCAGGTCGAGACGTTGCCGCAGGAGATCTTTCTCCACGTGCACGACGAGATCCTGCGCGACGGCGGCAAGCGCGGCCTATTGCACAATTTCCAGCCGAATCACCGGCTGGCGCTCGCGCCGCTCGGTTTCGTCACGGTCGAAGCCTGGGCGCGCCATCTCCTCTTCTCATCCTTTCACACCTTCCCGGATGAGAACACCGTCATCAAGACTCAGTCTCTGATCGAGCGGAAATAACTGGAAACGAACCATGAGCAATGACGAGTGAGGAGGCGTCCGGCTTCCCGCTCATGTCATTGCCCAATTGAGCGCGTTTCACAGTGATGATTTCAACCGGAAGCCGTTTGTCATTCCGAGCGCAGCGAGGAATGACATTGATTTCCCGGCGGCTGCACCAGTCTGAAGTGCGCTCGAATTGTTTGCCATTTGCAATCTTGCCATGGTCATCGCGGCCGGCCGGGGAACGTCGGCGTCGGGGGCAAGCCGCGTTCGCGCCGCCGCTGCTCCAGGTCCCGGCGATACAGATCGCGCAATTCACGTTCGCGCGGCGTCGAGTTGTCGAGCCGCTGCTGCCGGCGGCGCTCGCGGTCTTCCGGCGTGTTCAGGCGGTTCTGCCCGCCGGGTCCGCCCGGTCCGGCGCCGAAGCCGCCGGGCCCGCCCAACCCTGCCGGCCTCTGCCCGTTTGCCCCGCCCGGCTGTTGCTGCATCCTTTGCCGCATTTGCTCCATGCGGTCGATCTGCCGGTCGAGTTCCTGACGCTTCTCCGCCGGCGAGAGCGTCAGATAGCGTTCCATCTCAGCGATGTTGCGTTGGCGGAACTCGGCGAATAGTTCGCCGCGCTGTTCCGGCGACAGGGCCTGCATGGCTGCGCGGAGTTCCCGCGCCTTCGCCTCGCGCTCCTCCGGCGGCAGGGATTTGCCCGCGTCGCTCGACAATTGAGCCCGAAGGGCTCGGACTTTGGCCAGCGATCGATCCGGCCAGAGCAGCCAGATCAGCAGCAGCGACAGAGCCATGCCGAGCGCAATCACTCGGCGGCGCGTGATCGTCAGTTTCATGATCTTGATCCTCATGGGACTCACCGGCGATCAGCGCACGTGACCGTCGGCATACAAGAAGACGCGGTTGGACGGAGTGGCTTCCGGACCGTGGAACGGTTCGAAGTCGTACGACAGCCAGATTTCACTGCTCGGCACGTCGCCCCACGCCAGGCGCAGTTCCTCGAGCGTCTGGCCGGAGGGCCCGCGCCGCGGCTGGGGATACTCGTAGCTCAACCCCTCGACCTCGAAGTACGACGTGTCGAGCGGACAGCGAAAGATCTTCGGATCGCGGCCGACCCAGTCGAGCAGGACGACGGCGAGGCTCGGCCGATTCGGCTCGAGGCTCGGCAGGCGCGGGGCTTCCGGATACCGCCGCCCATGAGCGTCGGCGTACATTTGCAACCCCAGGCCGATCTGCCGGAGGTTGTTCTGGCATTCGGTTCGCGCCGCCGCTCGACGGCAGTACTGCACGGCTGGCAATAGCAGCCCGATCAACAGCGCGATGATCGCCGTGACGACGATCAATTCGATCAGTGTGAACGCGTTTCGGCGCATGACAGATTCCTCCGGCGCGCCGCTGGACACGGCGCGCGCACTTTCCATGCGTTGCGATGGAACGCCGGCGGCACAGCGCCGGCAGTCGCGATCACGATAGCCGGGCGACAGTGAAGCGGGCGTGAGCCGCGAATGAAAAATCTCCGGCGCCGGCAGTCGGGCCAATCATTCCGCAACCGGGTTGGAGACGACGCATTTCACGAGGCACGATTTCTCAGTTTCCCCGTGACTTCGCCGCCCGATCAGTTTTTCGACGATCATCTGGACCGCCGGTCCTATAATGCGGCACCGGAGCCGCCGGCTCGATGATCGGGCGGCTCCCCGGCGAGAGCCCAGCCCCGGATTTCCCGCGCACGGATCGCCCCGGGGGTTTGACCTTGCGCCGATTCCGACCTAGGGTTCGATTGATTCCCGCGAAACTCGCTGTCGGACGAGCCACCCCCCTTCTACGTCCGTCGGCCACGGCAACATCGCTCGCCACCAGGTGCTCCCCTCATGCGCGCCCGCGTCCCGAGTCCGCGCCGCCAACGGCTCGGACTGACCCGATTGGAAGATCGCACCGTTCCCGCTGTGACCGCGTCCCTGGTCAACGGCATCTTGACCGTTCTCGGCGACGCCGCGGCGAATAACATTCCACTCGGCCTGAGCAACGGCCAGATCACAGTTTCGGGCGTGACACAGACGTTTAGCGCCGCCGCCGTCCGCGGCATCACCGTGGATGGCGGCGACGGCGACGACGTAATTTCCGTCGCCCCATCGATCACGATTCCCTGCGTCTTGTTCGGCGGACTTGGAAATGATCGCATCACCGGGGGCGGCGGCCCGGACCAGATCTTCGGCGGGCTGGGCGACGATATTCTTGACGGCGGCCCGGGCAACGACGTCATCTACGGCGGCCCAGGCAACGACACGATCACGGACAACCTAGGTTCCAACACGATCGTCCAGGGCAGCCCGACACTGACCGCTCCGATGGGCGAGATCGAGACGCAGATCCTCGCGCTGGTCAATCAGCAGCGTGCGGCCAATGGGCTGGCGCCGCTGGCCGTGGATACGCGGCTCACCGCGGCGGCGCAACTGCACTCTCAGAACATGGCTGACCTGAGCGCGATCGTGGGCCTCTCGGGCGCGCTCGCGCATACGCTGGCCGGCTCGCTCACGCCGTCGCTGGTCAACCGGGCCGACTACGTCGGCTTCGAGTTCAAGGCGCTCGGCGAGAACATCGCCTACGGCTATTCGAGCGCCGTCGCCGTGATGCAGGGATGGATGAATTCGCCCGGTCACCGGGCGAACATCCTGTTTCCGCAGTACACGCACATCGGAATCGCGATGCGGGTCAGCGCGGCCGGGGTGCCCTTCTACACGCAGGAATTCGGCACGCCGCAGACCGGTTCGCCGCCCAGCCCGCCGGGCGATCCTTCCTCCGGCGACGCACCGGCGCCGAGCAATCCGTCCGCGCGCCTCGTCGTCGTCGGGGCGGGGAACGGCGGCGGGCCGCACGTCGTCGCCTTCAACCCGCTCACCGGCGAGCGCGTCTTCGACTTCATGGCGTTCGACGCCAATTTCCGCGGCGGCGTGACGGTTGCCGCCCGTGACGTGACCGGCGATGGCTACGACGATCTCGTGCTCGCGGCCGGCGTCGGCGGCGGACCGCACGTCAAGGTCTTCGACGGACGCACCGGCCGGCTGGTCCGGCAATTCATGGCCTACGAGCCGACGTTTACCGGCGGCGTCTATCTCGCGGTCGGCGACGTGACCGGCGACGGCAGGGCGGACATCATCACCGGCACGGGCGTCGGCGGCGGGCCGCTTGTCAAGGTTTGGGACGGCGCCAGCGCTCAGATGCTCAGCGCCTTTTTTGCGTATGACGCCAATTTCCGCGGCGGGGTGACCGTCGCCGCCGGCGACGTCAATGCCGATGGGCGCAGCGATATCATCACCGGCACCGGGCCCGGCGGCGGCCCGCACGTCCAGGTCTTCGACGGCCGGACCGGAGCGGTGATCCAGAGCTTCATGGCGTTCGACGCGGGGTTCCGCGGCGGGGTCTTCGTCGCCGCCGGCGACCTCAACGGCGACGGCGCGCTGGAAGTGCGCGTGGCCCGGCCGGCCGCCGACAGCACGTTGAGCCGCATCATCCGCCTGATGGAGACCTCCCAGGCCGCGCGCGCCCCCAGCCAGCGCCTGATTGACCGCTTCGCCCGCGTCTACACGCCGGCCGTGGTGGTCCTGGCCGCGCTGGTCGCGGCCGTGCCGCCGCTGTTCTTCGGCCAGCCCTTCTGGGACACGGCCGAGGGGCACGGCTGGTTGTACCGGGCGCTGGCGCTGTTGGTCATCGCCTGCCCGTGCGCGCTGGTGATCTCCGCGCCCGTCACCGTCATCAGCGCCCTCACCGCCGCCGCCCGGCGCGGCGTGCTGATCAAAGGCGGCCGGCACCTGGAGCAACTGGCCGGCGTGCGCGTCTTCGCCTTTGACAAGACCGGCACCCTCACGCGCGGCGAGCCCGCCCTGATGGCGGCGCGCGCCGTGGAGTGCGCGGGCGCTGAGCGCTGCGCGCACTGTGACGACGTGCTGGCCCTGGCCTCGGCCCTGGAACGGCGCAGCGCCCATCCGCTGGCCCGGGCCGTGGTGACGGCAGCGGCCGAGCGCGGCCTGGCCGACGTCTACGCGCCGGCCGAGGACCTGAAGGCCCTGGCCGGCCGCGGCCTGCAAGGGCGCGTCAACGGCAAGTCTGCCACCCTGGGCAGCCACGCCCTGTTCGAGGCCGAGCACCCGCACGGCGAGGCCCTGTGCGGCTGGGTGCGGGCGGCTGAGGCGGAAGGGCAGACGACGTTGCTGGTGTGCGATGGCGACCGGGTGCGCGGCTTCATCGCCGTGGCCGACCAGGTGCGGGCCGAGAGCCAGGCGACGGTGGCCGAGTTGAAGGCCCTGGGCTGCGCGGCCGTCATGCTCACCGGCGACA